>Ga0209426_1000055_pt1 | contig 209051 bp, 204 predicted proteins | sample Deesub1362B_J571_FD_187697 | JGI IMG/M metagenome (GOLD analysis project Ga0209426, IMG submission 187697) | Deep oceanic, basalt-hosted subsurface ecosystem from Juan de Fuca Ridge flank, Pacific Ocean, CORK Borehole 1362B_J2.571 (SPAdes)... ...
TTTTGAGGTCGGTGCACTGGGGGAAGCTGAGCCCTTTTGGGGGGCGGCGGAGGCGGTCCTCGTAGCGGGGCAGCAGCGCCTTCACCAGCTCGCAGGCCTCCCCCCGCCTGAGGCCCGCCGAGGCCTTAACCACCTCCGCGCAGAACCTGTTCTCCAACCCGCTGGCATAATCAGGAAACCTACAACCCGTAGGACGAGTGCCCATCACCATGCATATGCCCGAAGACACTTCGGCGACGGAGATGCAGGCTGTTTCGTAGAGAAGCATGTCCGTGCAGGGGCCGCTTACCTGGCTGGTGACTCCGAAAGGCAGCGTGTTCGTTTTCATGCTTCTAGCCTGCACGGTGATGCTATTCGCCCAGATGGCTTCCCTTCCGCAGTTTCCGAAATACCTCACGTCAAGAATGTCGCTCTGGATAACCGTAGGCTGCATGACGGCGCACTGCAATACGTGAGCGGCTAGGGCTCCTACAGCTGCCCCTTCCGGGGGGCCTTCGTAGCCTCCGATCATCGTCCAATGCCCTGACTCGATGGGGGCGCCCCAGTTGATGGCGTGGGCAACCTTGTGCAGCAGCGAGTAATCTGTTTTCAAAGGTGAGGGAAGAAGGGCGATGGCTATCGCCCACGAGGGGTCAAAACTACCCGGAGCCCCGTAGCCGCCTAGGTACCCATATTCGGTGGGGCTGCTTTCCACGCCCCAAGCAGGCATTCCAGGTCTTCCCGCCCTCCTGGTGGCTTCTCTCACCAGAAGCCCTTCGTATTTTCCCCAAAGTGTCTCGTAGGGGGTTCCTCCCCTGCAGATTCTGCCGTGGAACGTCAGAAGGCAAGGGGATATCACTATGTCCACCACCCGGTATTGCGCAATAGCTTGGCAGACAGGGATGATGAGGTCTTCCGAAAACGTTATCCCTAGGGGAGTCATGGTGGTGATCGGGGGCTTTTTATCCTCCGGCTTCCTCGGCTCGATGACAACCCTGTCTGAACCCGATCCTAGGGTTAATCTGCTCGGCCTGTTCCTGAGAGCCTCTTTGAGCTCTTCTTCGGTAAACTTTATTATTCTTTCCGTAGCTAGGCACAGCATTCCCGTGCTGAGGGCAAGCTCGAAGCCGGCTTCCCAGAAATCGTCCACCAACCCGTCGTCTGTGTTCACAGGATTTTCAGGAGCGCACACACCGGTGAGTCCGTGTTCTTTCAGGATTCTCTTTATTTCTAAGGGTACGATCCTCGCTTCCCAGTCTTTCACCTTACAAACAGGGCCTGTGTGAGCTTTATCCAAAACCTCCAAAAATTTAGTCTCACTCACCGGGTGCACCTCTGGCGACGAGTCCGCTTACTTCCCTGCTGCCTTCCATCAGTATTTTAGCGACTTCAACAGCGTCTTCCGCGTATTTCCCCCAACCGTCCGCAGAGATTCTCTCAGCCCACTGTGGTGTGACAGGGGCTCCTCCCACCATGATTCTATACCTGCTTCTGACTCCCATGTCTTGAAGCTGGTCTATTACATCCTTCTGGTAGATCATGCTGGGGGTTATCAGAGAAGACATGGCGATAATGTCGGCTTTAACTTTCTCCGCTTCATCCACAAATCTACCAGACGGAACGTCGGCGCCTAGGTCGACGACCTCAAACCCAGCCACTTGGAGCATGGTGGCTACGAGATTCTTCCCTATGTCGTGAATATCTCCGAAGACGGTTCCGATGACAACTTTTCCTCTCCGTATCTCCCGCTTCTTTTCTTCAGGGATTTTAGCTGTTAAAACTGCTAACGCCTCTTTCACAGCGTCGGCTGCAAGGATTACCTCGGGTAGAAATATTTCAAATCTACTAAACTTATCTCCTATTTCCTGCATGAGCACTGTTACTTCCGAGATCGCGGCTAGCGGGTCTCCTCCTTGCTCTACGAATTTCTCCGCCATTTCCCTAGCGTCTTTTTCAGAGCCTATCCGAATGGCTTCTTTCAGCTTCTCAGTTACACTGCTCAAACAATGCAGCCTCCTATCCTGCTAACTCGCAATACCAATTAATCACGTGAACTTAAAAGTTTACTCCTGACTCTCTCAGCTAAATTTACCAAAAGTCTTATATACAGTTCCAAGAAAAACTAGGTACTAGGTGTATTCTATGTCTTCGGAAAATGTTAGTCAGCCTCGTAGAAGTGCGTTGAAATATGGTGTTGCTGCGGTTGTGGCTGTGGTGGTGGCCGGTGTGGGCGGCTACGCCGCCTGGCAGGCCACAAGACCCGCCCCAACCCCAACGCCTACACCCGCGCCGACGCCTACGCCCACTCCCACCCCAACACCAGCACCTACGCCAACCCCAACACCAACACCCACGCCAACACCCGCGCCTGCTCCTAAGAAGTTGAGGCTAGGTATTATAACTCCGACTCCCATAGAGGAACCGTGGAACTTGGCTCTGTTCCAAGCTTTAACACGGACGAAAGACGAATTGAACATAGAGTTTGACATATCAGAGTCTGTTAGTGTCGCTGACGCCTACACGGTGTTAAGCGGCTACGCGGAGGAAGGCTACGACATTCTACTCGCCCACAGCTGGTATCCCGACGCCATCAAAGACATAGCGGAGCAGTATCCGGATGTCTACATTCTGGGCGCTGGAGGGGGAACAGAGCTTAAAGTTCTCTATCCGCCTCCGGAGGAAGTCCCTCCGAATGTGGGCCATTATGACACGTGGATGCATGAAACCGGATACTTGGCGGGCATGATCGCTGGCTACATGACCAAAACCAATAAACTGGGCATTGTAGCCGGCTACCCGGTAGAAAACGCCAACAGGTACATGAACGGTTTCATCATGGGGGCCAAAGATGTCAACGCTGAAGTCCGCGTTCTCCTCACATGGATAGAATCATGGTTCGACCCGGCGAAGGCGAAAGAAGCCGCCATCGCCCAGATTGAAGCAGGAGCAGACATCATATACAGTGAAAGGCCCGGAGGCGAAGTAGCAGCGGAAGAGAGAGGCCTTTTCTGCATCGGCCAAGATGTTGACAACTGGGAGCTAGCACCCGAGGCCACGTTGACAAGTATCATGTGGATCATCGACCCGATATTGAGAGACGTCGTCAATGGTGTGAGAGCAGGGAAATTTGAGAACAGAGAATATGCCTACGGTCTAGCTGAAGGTGGAACTGATATTGCACCATACCATGGAACAGCCGACGTGGTGCCTGAGTGGGTTAAGGAAAGCGTCGCGGCAATGAAGCAGGACATCATCGAAGGGCGGGTAGTCATACCCCACATCGAAACAAAGCCGGAGGAATACTGGGGAGAAGCGCTTTAAACTCCCCTTCTCTTCTTTATTTTTTGCTCAGTGGAAATCCCTTGACATATTTTAGTAGCCAGCTTTTATAAGGCAAAACGGGAATTGAGGAGCATGGTCCATCTCCTCAAAATTGAAATAAAAAAGCGGGAAACCCCCTCAAAAGTCGCGGAGTTCATAACAGTAATCATAGCGGCCGTAGTGGCCCTTCTCATCGGGGCGGTTTTAATCTATTTAGAAGGAGCAGACCCTATCCTCGGCTATAAAGCTCTTCTCATAGGTTCTTTGGGGAATCGCGCCGTCTTTCTCGAAACCTTAGTGAAGATGGCACCTCTCCTTCTTGCAGGTTTAGGCATGGTAGTCGCCTACCAGTGTAAATTTTGGAACATAGGTGGAGAAGGCCAGATTTTCGCAGGAGCCTTGGTTACTACTTGGGTTGGGATAACTTTCACAAAGGAAAATCCCGGCATTTTACCCTTGGTTATACTGTTGAGTTTTCTAGGCGGCATGGCTTGGGCTTTGATCCCCGCCGTGCTAAAAGTGAAGCTTCAGATAAACGAGATCATAACCACTCTGCTGATGAACTTCATCATCATCTATTACATAGATTACTTGGTGCTGGGTCCGTGGATGGACCCCATATCGGTGATGCCTCAATCCGTGAGAATAAACCCTTCAGCTAGGTTGATGGAAATAGTTCCGGGAAGCCGGCTTCACGCAGGCTTCCTCATCGCCATGGTCTGCGCACCGTTGGTATACATACTTCTCCAAAAAACAGTTTTAGGATACCGGATAATGGCGGTGGGCAACAACCCTGAAGCAGCGCGCGCCGGAGGCATAGACATCGCCAAAACCATCCTCATCGCCGCTGCAATAAGCGGAGGCCTCGCCGGCCTCGCGGGTATGGGGGAAGTCAGCGGGCTTCATTACCGTCTCCGAACAGACATAAGTCCAGGCTACGGTTACACCGCCATCCTAGTAGCTTTACTGGCTAGGTTGCACCCCTTCCTTGTGGTGGTGACATCCTTCTTCTTCGCTGTTCTGTTTAAAGGAGGAGATGCCCTAAAGAGGGTGACGGGGGTGCCGACGGCTCTCATCCCCGTAATCCAAAGCATCGTTTTCATCAGCATTCTAGCCAGCGAAGTTATCACGCGGTATGAGATACGAATAAAGAGGCGGTAACACTGGTCTTCGAGGAAGTTGTGGTAGCAGGGCTTCTGGTCGCCACCCTGAGAATGACCACCCCTATTCTGTTTGCGGCTGTAGGTGAAACTATCACCGAACGCTCCGGTGTGCTAAACCTTGGAATGGAAGGCATAATGTTGATGGGCGCCATCGCAGGCTTCATCGCCACATTCACCACCGGGAACCCTTGGATGGGTGTTTTGGCGGCGATGCTCGTAGGCGGCTTAATCGGTTTAATTCACGCAATTTTATCCATAAGTTTGGGAGTAAACCAAGTGGTTTCAGGTGTTTCCCTAACCATTTTCGGAATGGGTATGTCAACCTACATCTACCGGGCGTACTTCGGAGCGCTTCCGGTTCCCCCATCTATAGAGCCTTTCAAGGTTCTGACCGTTCCCGTGCTGAGCGGGATACCGTTCATCGGGCCTTTTCTATTCCAAGCTTACCTTCTCACCTACATTTCCCTGTTTCTCGTGGTGTTTTTCCAATTTTTCCTCTTCAAAACCCGCTGGGGGTTGAGGATCAGGGCTGTGGGAGAAAACCCTGAGGCAAGCGACACAGCCGGAATAAAGGTGTTGCTTCTACGCTATGTGTGCGTGATTTTAGGGTCGATGCTGGCGGGGATAGGTGGCGCATTTCTGCCGTTGGCTATTGTTAAATTTTTCATGCCCATGATGACCGCGGGCCGCGGCTGGATTGCTGTGGCTGTAGTCATATTCGGCAGATGGATTCCCGTCAGGGTTTTGGGAGGCGCCTTACTCTACGGCTTCGTCGACGCTCTTCAACTTCGCCTTCAAGCTGTAGGGATAGGGATCCCCTACCAGTTTTTCCTCATGGCCCCCTATCTTGTGGTCGTCTTGGCTTTAACCGTAGTAGGAAGAAAAATGAAGCCTCCCAAGGGCTTGGCCATACCGTATAAGAGAGGCGAATAAGCAGATTTTTCTCCTTCAATTAATAATGGCTTACGGAGTATCCGTTACTCTGCAGATTTAGGTTTCACCCCAGCCATCATCAACCCAAGTTCTTCGATGTTAACTTTCTCCGTGGGGATTATGCCCATGATCTCCCCCTCATATATGACTGCGATCCTGTCGCTGAGGGAGAGAATTTCGTCGAGGTCCTCTGAAATGAGCAAAATGGCAGTGCCATTCTTCTTTTGCTGAACAAGCATATTTCGTATATACTCCGTAGCACCCACGTCAAGACCCCTAGTCGGCTGGGAAGCTATCAGAAGCTTGGGAGTCCCGTCCATCTCACGGGCGAGGATGAGTTTTTGAATGTTCCCTCCGGAGAGGTACCTCACATATGTTTTTATGCTCGGAGTCATGACATCGTATTTTGAAACCAGCTTCTGCGAATGCTGGTCAATTTCCTTATCGTTCAAAAACCCTTTTCGAGAAAAGGGTTCACCATCATGCGTCTTCAAGATGACGTTTTTTGTGATGGGGAAGTCGACTATCACCCCCTTCCCCAAACGGTCCTCTGGAATGTAGGCTACCCCTTGTTCGATCACTTCCTTCGTCGACCGGTTGCTTATTTCACGTCCGCAGAGAAGAACCTTTCCAGCCTTAGCTCTGCGCAGATTGACTAAAACTTCCTCCAACTCACTCTGACCGTTACCGCTGACTCCGGCTAATCCTAAAATCTCCCCGCGGCGTATGTTGAAGGACACTCCTTTAAGGGCCAACATTCCTCTATCATCTAGAGCTTGGAGATCTTTAACTTCAAGAATCACTTCGTCACTTTTCACCGGAACTCTCTCTATTTGGAAGATCACCTCCCGCCCCACCATCATCCTCGCCAACTCCCTCATGCTGGTTTTAGAAGTTTCAACGGTGGCGATAACTTTGCCTTTTCGGAGTACGGTCACCCGGTTGCTGATGTCCATGACTTCCTTCAGCTTATGGGTTATGAATATGATGGCGTATCCTTCCTCAGCCATCCCGCGAAGCGCCTTGAAGAGTTCCCTTACCTCCGTGGGAGAAAGAACAGCGGTAGGCTCGTCGAGGATCAATATGTTCACATCCCGGTAGAGGGCTTTCAGGATTTCAACCCTTTGCTGCTCTCCCACCGACAGCTCCCATATCTTAGCTTTCAAATCGACTTTGAATTCATGTCGCTTCATGATTTCAGATATTTTATTTTCTGCGCTTTTAAAGTCCAGTAAACCTCTCTTCTCAGGTTCCAGCCCGAGAACGATGTTTTCAATAACGGTCAATTCAGACACAAGCATAAAGTGCTGGTGGACCATGCCTATCCCAAGGCTGATGGCTTCTCGAGGTGATCTTATGTCTACTTTTTGACCGTGAACAAATATTTCCCCTGAATCCTTACGGTACAGCCCGTACAGTATCTTCATCAAAGTAGTCTTCCCAGCGCCGTTTTCCCCCAGCAGCGCATGAATCTCCCCCGCCTTCACGTCAAAATTAATATTGTCATTGGCGAGCACTCCGGGGAACCTTTTAGTGATCCCTCGCATCTCCACAACAGTTGACCCGATTTCCACTTTTTCGGCGAACGCCGGTTGAGAGGGTAGTTTTTCTTTAGGAGGGGGGTTGGCGGTTAGGCTGATTTTTCTGAGTCTTGATGCCACATATCTCACCAAATATTTTTTGTGGATGTCTATTTATGATGCTTCAAGTAAATTTAAGGGTTATGTGGATGAGCGTTTTAAAGTTGCATTCCTCCATAACTGATAAAAGCCTGTGGAAACAAGAATTTTAAATTCTCAAAAGGATAGATGATAGCAAAGGAGAGTGAAAGGTTGAGTTTAGCGATAGAAGGTGGAACGATAATAACTTTAGATAAAAACCGCCCCATCATCAAAAACGGGCTTCTTGTCGTTCAAGATGGAGAGATCACCTTCGTGGGGGAGAAGTCTGAATTTAAGGAAAGCCTAGACGTCGAAAGACGGATCGACGCTTCGGGAAAGTTCGTCTTCCCAGGTTTCATCAACGCTCACAACCACATGTTCCAGGTTTTTATCAGAAGCGTCGCGGTGGACATGGAGCTTCTGGACTGGCTGAAATTGGCCATATGGCCGTTTACCCAGAGCCTCACCGAGAGCGATATATATGTGGCGGCGAGGCTTGCCATCATTGAAAACATAAAGTCGGGAATAACCTGCATCGTGGACAATCAATACCCCCGATTCTACGAGCCGGTAGCTAAGGCGATGGATGAAACCGGTATCCGCGGAGTTCTCGCCTGCGGATATTACGAACTGAACGTCTTGGATGAGATGAAGACTGAACCCTCGGAAGCGCTTAAAAAATGTGAAGAGACCCTCAGGAAATGGGATAAAGCTGGAGGTGGACGTATCAGGGTATGCCCCGCCCCCATGCATCCCTGCTTCGCTTCCGATGAGCTCATCTTAAAATCCAAGGAACTCGCAGACAAGTATGATACCTATCTCCACATTCACACGGCGGAAAGCGAGAGAGACGTCAGAATGCTCATGGAGAGGACTGGAAAACGAGACGTCGAGTATCTCCACGACTTAGGGGTGCTGGACAGCCGGTTTCTAGCCGTCCATTCCGTATGTGTGACGAAACGGGAGATAGACCTTCTCGTGGCATCCGGTGCCCAGATAGTTCACAACCCCATCAGCAACATGTATGTCTGCGACGGTGTAGCCCCCATTCCTGAATATATTAGAAGAGGCCTCAACGTAGCCCTAGGGACCGACGGCTCCGCGAGCAATGGGAATCAGGATTTCTTATCATCCATGAAGTTCGCTGCTTTACTCCACAAAGTCTACCACATGGACCCGTCGATAATTAAGGCTCAGGATTCCTTGGAGATGGCCACCATCAACGGAGCGAAAGCTCTCTCCATGGGAGACCGGCTGGGCTCCCTTCAAGTGGGTAAGAGGGCTGATATCACCATAGTGGACATGTTCAAACCTCACACGGTGCATGTGCACGATCCCGTGGGTTCGCTGGTTTACTCTTGCACCCCAGAAAACGTGGACACAGTCATCGTGGATGGGAAGATTCTGATGGAGAACAGGCGGATAACCTTCACCGACGAAGAGGAGGAACTGAGAAAAGCCGATGAAGTGGCTCAGGCCGTTAAAGAAAGAGCTCGAATATAGAGTGGAGAAGCCGAAGTTATTCCGTCGAGAGTGACCCATGAACTCCCAATCGAAATGGGGCGCGGATTTTTGAAATGGTGAAACGGTATTTTTTATTAATCGAGTAAACAGTAAAATGTCGCGAGGTGAGCAGGAACGGATCTTTCCGTAGAATTAGCCGGTGTTAGGTTGCCTTTCCCCACCGCTCTTTCATCCGGCCCTCTGAGCCGGGACGGCGCCACCATCAGGAAAGCCGCTCAGCAGCATGGTGTGGGGGCTGTTTTCACCAAAACGATCATGGAAAAATATGAAGATACACCCCGGCCCAGCATGGCTACGGTTAAAGGCGGTTTACTGAATTATGACTGGCAAGCTCCAGGGATAAGCGAATTCTCTGAAAGAGAGCTTAGAATCGCCAAGGAAGGGGGGAAGCCAGTTATAGCGAATGCTCTGGGTTTGACGGTGGATGCAAGCGTAAAATTGGCTGCCGCCTTAGAAAAGGCGGGAGCAGACATGTTTGAGCTTCCCGTCCCAGCCGCCCCTCTGAAAGAGCTTACGGAGACGGTGAAGGCTGTCCGGGAGGCCATCAGCATACCTTTCATCGTAAAGCTGGGCCCTGACATTCCTGACATACCCAAATACGCTCGAGCCATAGAAAGCGTTGGTGTTGATGCCATATCAGGAATAAACACCTTCGGCCCCTGTCTCTCCATCGACGTGTACACCGGGAAGCCTCTGCTGGGGGCGAAATCCGGCTACGGCTACCTCTCAGGTTCGGCGATAAAGCCGCTGGCAGTTCGCTGCGTCGCCGAGATGGCCATGGCTGTCAGGATTCCTGTGCTGGGCGGCGGGGGAATAAGCAATGGCGAGGACTCTATAGAGATGTTCATGGCCGGTGCCACCTGCGTTCACCTTCACACGGCAGCTCTGCTACGGGGCTTGGGGGTATTCTCAAAGATCGTCAACGAACTAGAAGAGTTCATGAAGAAAATGGGCTACAGAAGCTTGGACGACATCAGAGGCATATCGCTAAAGTACCTGCGTAAAGAAGCCACCTATACTCTATTTCCAGCTAAAGTGGAAGCTGAGCTCTGCAACGGCTGCGGGGCTTGTGAAAGAGTATGCGCTTACGACGCTGTCAAGGTCGTAGAAGGTATAGCCCAAATAGATGAAGAGGCCTGTTTCGGCTGCGGACTCTGTAAAAGCATATGTCCCACCCGGGCGATCACCTTGCATAAAAGGTGAGATAACTTGGCTGACTATATCTTCGAAAACGGAACTGTTGTGACCATGGATGGGAAAGGGAAAATCATAGAAGACGGCGCTGTGGCTGTGGAAGGAAACAGAATTCTAGCTGTCGGAAAAACCTCCGACGTCAAGAGGAGACACAGCGCGGAAGAACGGATTGACGCCAGAGGTAAGGTTATCTTGCCTGGTTTTGTAACCTCCCACAATCACATGTACAACTCGTTGACACGCTACATGAAATTGTCCATCTCCCCGGAAATAGGCTTAGATTTCGGACCTATTCTAACTAGGTGGTGGTGGCCGAAGATCGAAGACACCTGCAGAAAGGACGATGTCTACGCTGGAGTTTTGCTGGCGAGCACCGAAATGGTTAAAAGAGGAATCACCTGCACCGCTGACCTTCAAGAAGGCCAAAACCTCATCCCCGGGGTTCTGGACTATGCTGCGAAAGCCGTGGAAAAGGTTGGAATCAGAGCCTGCCTTTCCTTTGAAGCGACGGATAGAGAAAGCGTCAAGAAAGGACGGCTGGGCCTCAAGGAAAACGAAGCCTTCATCAAGAAATGGAATTATAAAAAAGATTCACGCATCCGAGGGATGATGGGAGTGCACACATGCTTTTCATGCCATCCTGAGACATTAAGGAAAGCCAGAGAAATCGCTGACAAACACCGGTGCGGCATTCAAATCCACATCGCTCAAAGTGTATACGAAGTCAAAATGATCCGGGAAAAATATGGAGTGGGGGGTTCTGTTGAATTTCTAGACAAGCTAGGTTTCCTAGGGCCGGATGTGAATGCCGCCCACGGAATCTACATCTCAAAAAAAGAGCTGGAGATATGGCAAAGAAACGATGTGGGATTGTCTTTTAACATAAAAAGCAACGCCTTCTGGGCTAACGGCCTCGCCCCCGTGGTTGATCTGCTCCGAAGAGGCTGCAAGGTTGGTCTCGGCGTCGACGGTGAGAACATCTACGACATGTTTGAGCTGATGGCTTATTCTGCGGCGATACTTCGCCTTTACCATTTGGATTTATCTCTGATACCTCCCAAGCAGGCGCTTGAAATGGCCACCATGGGCGGAGCCAGATGTTTAGGGTTGGAAAAGGAAATAGGTTCTCTTGAAGCTGGGAAGAAGGCTGATGTTTTAGTTGCAGATTTTTCCGGCCACGCTCATTTAACGCCTATTTTTGATAAGCTCGCCGCCTTGGCATTCTATGTCAGAGGCACGGATGTGGACACGGTCATGGTGAACGGGGAGATTGTGGTTCGGGGGAAGAGGATTTTGACGGTGGATGAAGAAAAGATATCAGAGCTAGCTGCCAAAAGGGCTGCAAAGTACCAAGAGCGCGCCGCGTCCGCTCCGTTAAACCCTCCGTGGAACTTGCCGAAAAAGTGAAAGTCAACGCTTCTTATGCCTATGTAGCTCATCTGGGCAAGATTATTTTTTCAAAATATGGTGCCTTTGACATGGTACGAACCTACCTTTCCCAAGCTTACCCCACACTTCACCGTCCACCATCATAAGCTCTCCTTTAGACACAGTCATCACAGGTATTCCTTTCATGCGCCATCCTTCGAAAGGTGTCCAATCGGCTTTATGGTGAAGGCGGTCTGCTGATATTTTAAATTCCTTTTTCCTGTCGATGACCACGATGTCCGCGTCGGACCGCGGTTGGATGACGCCCTTCCTAGGGTAAAAGCCAAATATCCTCGCCGGCTTGGTGCAGCAAGCATCAACGAATCTTTCTAAGGAGATTCTCCCTTTGTTTACACCTTCGCTCATCATGAGCATAAGCCTTGTTTCAACACCAGGCACCCCGCCTTCAACCTCCCATATGTTTTCCCATCCCTTGTCCTTCTCCCTCTTTAGAGGAGCGTAGTGGTCCGTTGTGATGATGTCTAGGGAGCCGTCTGCCACTGCCCTCCACAGCGAGTCCCTATCTTCTCTGGACTTCAAGCAAGGGTTCGTCTGAAGATACGGCCCGAACTTCCTGAGGTCTTCTTGAGTGAAAAATAGAAAGTGTGGGCAGGTCTCACCGGTTAAAGGGAAACCCTCCTGCTTACATCTTCTAAGGAAATCTGCAACGTTGCCCGAGCCGACGTGAAAAATATGCAGAGGCACCCCGGCTTCCTCGGCAAACAGGATCGCTCTCATGGCAGCTTCATCCTCACATATTCTAGGCCGTGACTCTGCATGAGCAGTAGCATCGATTCTCCCAGCTTTTTTAAGCTCCTCTTGAAGGTGTCTTCTTATCTCTTCGCTCTCCGCATGAACTGAAACTATCCCCTTCGCCTTTCCCACTTTTCTAAACGACTCCAATAGGATTCCGTCGTTCATGACTTGTTCAAGCCCGTTGCAGTTAGCTAGGACATGTTTGAAGGATGCAACACCTTTCTCGGCCAAGCTGTGAATACAGTCCATGGATTTTTCATCCAATATGTAAACGTGCAGAGAAAAATCTATTAAGGACTCCCTCTCACCTACCATTTTCACCCTTTCAAAACTTTTTTCCACATCTTCCCCCCAGCCTGCAAAATCAATAACCATCGTGGTCCCACCTGCTAAGGCGGCCTTTGTGCCGCTTTCAAAATCTTCTCGGTAGCGAAATTTTTCCCCATTATAAATATGGACGTGGGCGTCGATGCCCCCGGGTATAATTAGGTTTCCTTTCACGTCAATAACCCTGTCTGCTCCAGGGAGATGTGCATCCTTTGCCACTGCTACGATTTTTCCGTCATCCACAACCAAACCCGCGTCCAGTAGTCCGTAGGATGTGAAAATTTTCCCGTTTTTCAAGACTAGATCGACTTTACTCACTTTCATGTGAACACCGGACTCGTTAACTTTAGATAAGATGTAAAGAAATAAACATTACCGAGATAGAGGGGTAAATGGTGAAATTCAAGCATAGGAAGCCGATGGACCCTCTAGAAAAACTGTTAACACCTACGATCTACGGCAACACGCCAACCTTCTTGGCTGTCCCTCGCGCGAGGGACAAGCGAGACCTTAAAGGAGCTGACGTGGCAATTATAGGCGGCGGCTATCAGAGTTTCGGGGAAAACCCTTGGAGGACAGATTTAGGTTTAACTTTTTACAGCCAAGGAGAAAGAACTTTTGAAATCCTCGACCCCATGCTGCTGAGAAAAGCTTCGGTGAAATACAGCGGATTTCTGCCAGAACTGAACATCGACGTGTTTGAGCATATAAGGCTTGTCGACTACGGAGATGTAACCGGCATCTCTCCGATAATAACCCGGGAAGACTGGGTTAGAGCTGTTCAGCGAACTGTTGAAAAAATAAGCGAAGTGTTGGAGGCGGGCTGCATACCTATCACCATTGAGAGCAGCATGTACGCTGTTGCGAAGGCCATGGCTGAACGGTCTAAGGGAAGCATAGGCATCATAACTTTGGATGCGCATGGAGATAACGCCTGTCCACCCCCGTACGTTGGCTGGGTTGATCCCGTTTCCACATTGGAAAAGGTAGACATGGAAAAATTCGTTCTGATCGGCATGCGGGGACCGCGAAACTTCAAAGAACAATTGGACTGGTATCAGAAACGAGGAAGCCATGTCTACACCTACAAGGACATCAAAGAAAGGGGCATTAACGCCGTCATCCAGGAGGCTGTCAAGATAGCCTACAAAGGAACTGAGAACGTCTTGCTGAACATAGATTTCGACGTATTAGACCTGAGTGTTGCCCCGGGATTAGATGAACCCTTGGGAATTATGATGGAGGACCTCTTAACTGTCACTCTCCGAATCGGTGAAAAAGGCTTCGCAGCCTTCAATATAGAGTGGATACCGAAGCCCACAGCGGCCTTATACCACATAGTAACTTGGACTACCTTATACTTGCTAGCCGGTTTAGCTATGGGCAGAAGAAAACTAAGATGAAAGGTCGCTACGGGTGCATTTAAATAAAACAGCATGCGTGAAGATGTAGATGGTTCTAGGTGAAATTGGTGGTCAAAAAAATTCTCTACGCAGACCCTTTGGAATGCTGCGGATGTAGAAACTGCGAAATAGCCTGCTCCGTGGCAAAGGAAGGCATTATGAACCCACATAAATCTAGAATAAGGGTTGTCCGAGAAGGGCCTGTAATCGACATGCCGATAGCCTGCCGCCAGTGCGCAGACCCTCCCTGTGCCAAACCCTGTCCCACCAATGCCTTGGTGAAAGAGAACGACTTAGTTGTACTTTATGAAGAAAACTGCATAGGTTGTGGTTTATGCGTGGAAGAATGCCCTTTCGGAGCCATTTTCATCCACCCAGATAAAGGAACAGCCATCAAATGCGACCAATGTGGCGAATGCCTCGATTTCTGCCCCACCGGAGCGTTAAAGCTCGTATCCACCGAAGCGGTGGCGCATGAAAAACGCATAGACCTTGCGCAAACTCGAGTTAAGGTGATTGAGGAATGGCTTTTAAATTCAAAGGATATGGCGGAAAAATAATCCGAGTGGATCTGGGCCGGGAAAAAACCGTTTCCCAACCGCTATCCAGCGACATGGCAAAGAAGTTTCTAGGCGGAAACGGCTTCGTCACAAAAATCTTATGGGATGAAGTTAAACCCGGATTAGACCCATTTGACCCAGAAAACCGGCTCATCTTCGCCATCGGCCCTCTTTCTGGTACAGGATGGCCTCAAGCCGGTAGGTTTGAAGTGGGAGCGAAGTCTCCTCTCACAGGCATTTATGGTGATGCCAGTTGCTGCGGCCATTGGGCGTCAGAGTTGAAGTTCGCAGGCTACGATGCCATAGTCTTCCAAGGGAGAGCCAGTAAACCTGTTTACCTTTGGGTGGATGATGACAAAGTTGAACTCAAAGACGCAAAAGATGTTTGGGGAAAAACAACCTCTGAAACCGAGAAAATACTGAGAGAGCAGCATGGCAAGGATGTTCAAGTTGCCAGCTGCGGCCCTGCTGGAGAAAATCTGGTGAGATTCGCCGGAATACTGCACCAGCGAAGGGCCGCTGCGCGAAGCGGGATAGGCGCCGTGATGGGATCTAAAAAACTGAAGGCCGTAGCCGTTCACGGTTCAAAAGATGTGGCGCTGGCTGATCCTGAGGGATTCTACAAGTTTTCAAGGGAAATCATTGAGCTGTATAAACGGGATAAATTCATCGAGTCTAGGGCTAAATATGGAACTCCGATTTTGGTAGAGCTGATGAACGAAATCGCCCGATGGCCTGTGAAAAATTTTCAAACAGGATATACTCCCCATGCTAAGGAAATAGGCGGCGAACGGATTAGGGAAGAGTATAGGATTAAGGACAGAGCCTCCTTCGGATGCTGGGCTAGATGTGAAAAACCTTTGATGGTAAAGCAGGGACCCTACAGGAGGATCTATGCAAAACAGCCTGAGTATGAAAGTTTATCAGCGTTAGGAGCTAGAAACTGGATTCACAATCTTGACGTCATCATCTACGCCAACGAGCTCTGCGACGAATACGGCATGGACACCATATCTACTGGAGGAACAATTTCCTGGGCTATAGAGTGTTATGAGAAAGGAATCATCACCAAAGAAGACACAGGCGGCTTAATTCTATCTTGGGGCAACACTGAAACCCTCATCGAGCTTATCAACAAAATCGCAAAAAGGGAAGGATTTGGAAACCTCTTGGCTGAAGGAAGCTTAAGAGCCTCTAAAAAAATCGGAAAAGGCTCCGAGAAGTATGTGATGCACGTTAAAGGGATGGAGATTGCTGCTCAAGACGGCAGAGCACAAAAGTCTATGGGATTAGCTCACGCCACCTCCAGTAGAGGCGCAGACCACCTGAAGGCTTTCCCCCTCCTCGACGAGGTTGTAATGAATGAATATATCGTAGCCCGCTATGGCCGAGAGTATCTTCCCGAAATGGCCAATAGGCTTGATATCAAACATAAACCCTTTGAGGTTAAAGACGGGGAGGAACTATGCGCCCTATGCGACAGTCTACTGCTGTGTAAAAGCGCAGGAACCAGTCTACCTCTCTTCACAGGGGCAGTTTATTATCCGGAAATGGCCAAAGCCGTTAAACTGGCGACAGGCATGAACATTGATGCATCAGGGATGCGGACGATAGGAGAAAGAATCGTCAACCTACAAAGGGCCTTCAACATCAGAGAGGGAATCTCGCGGAAAGACGATACACTGCCTTCAAGGTTCACCGAGGAACCAGCTCCCGAAGGGCCGCCGAAGGGGCATGTCGTCGAGTTGGAGCAACTGCTAGACGAATATTATAAGCTCCGGGGTTGGGATAAAGAAACAGGGCTCATCCCCCGAAAGAAACTAGAAGCATTAGACCTAAAAGATGTAGCCGACAGCTTAGAGGCCATGGGAAAACTTCCAAGATAAAGTCTTTTATTTTTTCCATTCTCAGCTTAATATGGGGAACTCTGTATCTATGAAAGTCAACGTAGTCTATCTTACAACATTCAGAGAAATCGTCGGTAGGCGAAGCGAAACTGTGGAATTGCCGGATGGTTCAACGCTCATGGATTTACTTGAAACTTTAGCTGAAAGAAGCCAAAAATTCCGGAAGGAACTGTTCAACCCAGAGGGGGGAGAGATTAGAAGCTACAACAAGGTGGCGTTAAACGGCATCTACGCAGAGTATCTGAACGAAAAATTCGCTACAAAGCTTAGAGAAGGAGACAAAATACTCATCGCTCAGGGAGTTTCCGGAGGTTAAAACGAACAATCCCACACCTTTAACGGGGAATAGGCTCGTTTTCCCGCCTAGACTCTCCAAAAAACTGGAGAGTTTAACATATCCAAACTCCCTTCGATTAATTTTAAGTTTGGCTGGACTTGGAGAAAAAGTACGCTGAGCAAATGGGAAACCATATTAATGTGAGCCGGTCATTACTTTGGAATGAAAAATGAGGCCTTCTAAGGAAGAATATTATCTGGCCATAGCTTCCCAGGTGGCTACGAGAAGCACATGCCTCCGGAGACACTACGGAGCCATCATCGTGAGAGACGACCAGATAGTCAGCACAGGCTACAATGGGGCGCCCCGTGGGCTACCTAACTGCATCGACCTAGGCTACTGCATTCGAAAGGTGCGTAACATCCCCCCAGGGGAGAGATATGAGTTCTGTCGAGGTGTCCACGCTGAACAAAACGCCATCATCAACGCCGCCCGGGCGGGAGTCAGCGTCCTCAAGGGAACCATCTACATTGCAGGGCGAGATGCGGACACTGGAAGAGCGCTGACGGAAAACTATCTGGTACCATGCCGTCTCTGCGCGAGGATGATCATCAACGCTGGCCTCCAAGCAGCGATAACACCCTACAGGGTCTTTTCGGTAGACCACTTGGCGGAGATAGGCGAATTGGAGAAGGTTGATTAAAACATCCGCAGCCTAGAAGGTGTCAGGTTTGGATCCCTTTGGAAGAAAAATTTCCATCATCGGTGGAACGGGTAGAATGGGCAGGTGGTTTGCCAAATTTTTCAAAGACAAAGGCTTCCAAGTTTTGATAGCCGGTCGAAGCCTTTCAAAAGCAAGGCGGGTGGCTGCTCAACTGGGTGTGGAGTTCGCCGAAAAGGGGAAACCTGCCGTGGAAGACGCCGATATGGTGATGGTGGCCACAACGCTGAATTCCACAGCGGCTGTTCTCTTGGAGAACGCTCCTTTGATGAAGAGGGGAGCCGTCCTCATGGATGTTGCTTCCCTGAAAAGCGATGTCATCCCAGCTTTGCAGAAAGCCGAAGCCTACGGAGTTCACTGCCTAAGCCTCCACCCCATGTTCGGTCCAGCCGCTCAAACCATGGCTGGAAAAAACATGCTAGTCATTCCGGTGAGTAGTTTGAAAGGAGAATTGAGGAGGCTTCTGAGGATTTTCAGCGAAGCAGGAGCTCGCGTAGTAATTCTCCCCAACGCTCAAGTCCATGACAGGATGATGGCCCTCACTCTCGCTCTACCCCATTTTGTCAACATAGTATTCGGGCGGACACTCTCCGCGGCGGGTGAAAAAATAGGAGAGCTTCAAAAATTCGCGGGAACAACTTTTTCCATGCAGACTCTTCTGGCTGGAAGCGTCCTTCAAGAAGACCCTCAAACCTATGGGTCCATTCAAATCGACAATAAAGCTTTTCTTAAAATCCTATCATTACACATTGAAAAGGTCAACGAATTGAAGCGGATCATTCAGGGAAAAGACAAAGCTAGTTTCATAAAATTTTTTGATGCAGCAAGGGATTACTTGGCTGAAAGCGCTGAGTTCAAGGCCTCGCCTAAAAAAGTTTACAGTGCTCTTGAATTTTTGAAGTCATCAGGGTAAAAATTTTACGACGCCCGCCTGTAGGAGCCTAAGACCTTAAGAAATTCACATAGGCTTCGCAGGTCTCCTATGGCTTCTGCGCACTTTTCATCTTTTCTATGCCCTTCAAATTCCATGAAGAAAACATACTCCCAAGGTTTTTCCTTAGAAGGTCTGGACTCGATCTTTGTCAGGTTAATGCTTCGGGAGGCAAAAGGCTCCAACGCTTTATGAAGGGCGCCGGGGACGTCTTTGGTGGAAAAGATGAGAGAGGTCTTATCCTTTCCTGTAGGCTTAGAATCACTTTGGGAGAGGACAATAAAACGGGTTAAATTTTGAGGCCAATCGCAGAGGTTTTTTTCCAGAATTTTCATACCGTAGATCTTCGCAGCCAACTCTGTTCCTATCGCTGCGGCATTTTTCATTCTTTTGAGTTTTCTGACAGCTGAAGCCGTGCTTTCCACCTCTTTTCTCTTTGCTTTGGGGAAATTCTCGTCCAGATAGGTTCTGCACTGGGACAGAGCTTGAGGGTGAGATAGAATGACTTTGATTTTCGACTTATCCGTTCCCCTATTCACTATGAGGCTGTGTTTTATCTCCTCCAGGATTTCGCCACATATTTTCAAATTAGACTTGTAAAGGAGGTCCAGAGTTAAGTTAACGGAACCTTCAACAGAATTTTCTACCGGCACAACCCCGTAGGTAGCCTTACCCTCAGCTACGGCTTCAAAAACTTCTTGAAGAGACTCCAATTCAAGGAACTTCGCTTTCCTTTTGGAGAAGAATTTTATCGCCGCCTGCTGGGTGAAAGTACCTTTAGGTCCTAGGAAGGCTACAGTAGGATGTTTTTCCTTTGTTTTCAAAGTCGACAACGTCCCCATGGATCCGGGTTTACTTTTATTTTTCATCTTCGCTGACTTCCGATTCTTTAGTGGCAGACTTTAGTTTGGCCAGAAGCTGGCTGGAAACCTTTGTAGGAAGCCCCCAGATTTCGATGAAGCCTTCAGAAGCAGACTGGTCGAAGGTTGACTTCACGTCGTAAGTGGCTAACCTGAGGTCGTAGAGGGAGAAGGGAGAGCTTCTGGCCACCGTCTTCACGCTTCCTTTGAAAAGTTTAAGCTTAACTGATCCACTTACTCGCTGCTGGCTGGTTTTGATGAAGGCGTCTAAGTCCTTTTTGAGAGGGTCTTCCCAAAGGCCGCTGTAAACCAGCCAACTCCATTGCGAGTCTACATACTGCTTGAACATCAACTCATGGCGGGTTAAAACCAGCTTTTCCAAGTCTCTATGAGCTTCCAGCAAACATGCTGCAGCAGGGCACTCGTAGACTTCTCTTGACTTCAACCCCACGACTCTGTCTTCCACGTGGTCTATTCTTCCTATCCCGTGAGCCCCCGCGATTCGATTCAGGTTTTCGATCAGGGTCACCCCGTCAAGTTCTTCGCCGTTTAATGCGATTGGGACTCCTTCTTCAAATTTCACTGTCAAGTAAGCGGGTTTATCAGGAGCTTTCTCCGGGGATGTTGTCCAGCTAAAGGCATCTTCAGGGGGTTCAGTGTCTAAATGTTCCAGCGGACCTGACTCTATGGAGCGCCCCCACAGATTTTGGTCTATGCTGTATGAGGCTTCTTTCAAGATTACAGGTATTCCATGCTTCTGCGCGTACTCGATTTCCTTATCCCGCGTTAACCCCCATTTTCGAACCGGAGCCAACACAGTGAGTTCAGGGGCTAGGGCGCGGATGCTGACCTCAAACCTAACCTGATCGTTTCCCTTTCCAGTGCAGCCGTGAGCTACTGCTGAGGCTTTTTCCTTTCTAGCTACTTCCACCAGTTTAGCAGCTATCAAAGGTCTTGCTAGCGCGGTGCTGAGAGGGTATTTCTCTTGGTAAAGCGCATTGGCTTGGATGGCTGGGAAGACATAGTCTTCCACAAACTCCTTTGTGGCGTCTATGTTGTAATGCCTCGAGACTCCTAGCTTCAGGGCTTTATCCTCAACGGCTTTAAGGTCTTCCTGCTGGCCTACATTTACAGTTACGGTCACTATCTCTGCGTTGTATTTCTCCGCAAGCCACTTTATCATGACTGTGGTGTCAAGGCCGCCGGAGTAGGCTAGGACTATTTTCTCCAAGGACATCCTCACCAAAAAAATCATGTTAAAAGGCTTAAAGCTTTTTAGCTTCAGAGGACATAGGTACCCTTCTTCTTAAGATACTCAACCAGTCCGCCGCTTTGAAGAATATCCAAAAGAACGGAGGGTAGAGGTCTGAAGTTGTAGGATCTCTCAGCCTCCCTGTTCTTTATCACGCCAGCCTCCAAGTCTATCTCTAGGATATCTCCCTCCCTAGTTTCTTTGGATGCCTCCTTTGACTCAAGTACAGGTAAACCCACATTGATGGCGTTTCTAAAAAATATTCTGGCGAAAGACTCCGCCACCACAGCGCCTATGCCCAGTTCCTTCAACACCCGTGGAGCATGCTCCCGGGAGGAGCCGCATCCGAAATTTTTCCCAGCTACAATGACATCCCCCGGCTTGGCTTTTTTTGAGAAGTTCGGGTCTAAGCCTTCCATAGCATGTTCCGCCAGCTCTTTCATGTTGAGGGTTTTAAATTTGTATTTACCTGGGATGATGACATCAGTGTTTACGTCGTCGCCGAACTTCCAAACTCGACCTTTAATGGGCTTGAAAACCATAGGTCAACCTCTCCAACCTTGAGGGTCAGTTATTTTCCCCGTTAAAGCGGACACAGCGGCTGTCTTAGGCGAGACGAGGTAAATGTCTGCCTCCGCGCACCCCATCCTCCCTACAAAATTTCTGTTGGAAGTGCTTAGGACGACTTCCCCGGGAGCAGGGATCCCTTGATGAGCTCCTACACAAGGCCCGCATCCGGGATTACACAGCGTGCATCCTGCCTCGAGAAAAGTTTTGATGAATCCTGCCTCCAAAGCTTCTAGGTACACGTTGACGGAAGCAGGGACGACGATCATCCTAACATGAGGGCTGATTCTTTTCCCAGCTAAGATTTCAGCGGCCTCCTTCAAGTCTTCTACGCGACCATCGGTGCATGAACCTAGGAAAACTTGGTGAATGTCAAGGCCTTCCACTTCTTTGACAGGCTTCACATTATCCACTGTGGGCGGGCATGCTATTTGAGGTTCAATCTTTGATACGTCGTATTCACGTGTCTCCACGAACTCTGCGTCAGGGTCGTTCTTCAAAGCTTTAGAGAAGTTCCTTCTCTTCTCGAGGATATATTTCTCAGTCGTTTCATCAGGTTCTACCAAACCGTTTTTAGCTCCCATTTCCACAACCATATTGCAAAGAGTAAGCCGCCCGTCCACGCTCATATGCTTCACAGCCTCTCCAGAAAATTCCACAGCCTTGTAGGTAGCTCCGTCTGCTCCTATCTGACCGATGAGGTAGAGGATAACGTCTTTAGGAGTAACATGAGGAGGCATTTCGCCATCTAGGTTTATCTTTAAGGTTTCAGGAACTTTAAACCAGAGTTTTCCCGTCTTGAAAACTGCCGCTACCTCTGTGGAGCCTATGCCCGTGGAAAAGGCTCCCAAGGCTCCGTAGGTGCATGTGTGAGAGTCTGCGCCTACTACAACCATGCCAGGTTCCACGTGTTTCTCCACCATCAGCTGATGGCATACTCCCACACCCACATCGTAGAAGTTTTCAATTTTCTGCTCCGCGGAAAACTGCCTCATCAGCTTGTGAAGACTGGAGGTCCCTTCTGTGGCGCTGGGAGCTACGTGATCTATGACGAGGATGACTTTTTTCGCGTTCCATAGGAGTTCGCCGCCCATTTCCCTGAACATTTTAATGGCTAAGGGAGCGGTCCCGTCATGAGCCATGGCCAAGTCTACCTCAGCCACCACCAGCTCGCCTTGCTCTACGTTCTTCCCCGATGCCCTCGAAAGAATCTTCTCCGTTATGGTCTTTCCCATAAGTGTCTTGAACTCCTCTTATGGTGTTGGAATTAAAGGAAAAATGCTGAGAAAAGATATATACCTTACTAGAAAGCCCTTTTAGATAGGCTTTAAAGCCCACGGACAAATTAAACAAGCTGGGAAAATCTCCAATTTGACCCTCGCAAAATTGAACAAAGAATTTTTACTGGAGATTTTGAAGTACACAAAGGAAAGCGATGTCCTACTTGAGGACGTGTTATTATCCAACACTTTTCTACCTTCCCACACAGCCAGAGACCAGTTGAACCAACTCGCTGTTCAGAGGCTTATTTCCAGAGAGGGAAACCGCCTAAAAATTTCGCCAATCCAGAAAGTAGATCTGGCGGTTCAAGCCTTAAGGCTGGGTTTAACCCTCGGCTCTGTCTGCCGATATCTGACTTGGCAAGAGTTTGAAAAGGTAACAGCCTACGCTTTGGAGAAAAACAACTACCATGTTTTAGCCCACTTGAGGGTGAAAATGAACGGAGAATGGAGTGAAATAGATCTTCTCGCCGTTCAAAATTGGCTTGCGTTAATGATAGACTGTAAACATTGGAAAACCCACCTAAACAGGTCGAAGGTTCAGAGAATAGTGGACATGCAACTGAAGAGACTGGAGGCTCTGTCATCTCCTAAGAACTTGAAGAAAATCGAGGTTGAATTAAAAATGAAGCTTCCACCTTGTTTGAAGGCAGTTCCGGTGGTTGTAACTCTGCTGGAGGTTAACTACCTTGTCTACAGAGGAGTTCCCATTGTTCCTATATCCAAGTTCGGCGGCTTCCTCAATGAGGTGCTGGGCTGCTGGGAGCTTTTTTCATTCAAATCCCTGACCTGAAGCACCCTCGCTTATGCGGCTTCGTAAGTTTAATATGGAAAAGGATGTTTACTGGTTCAGATGGCCGTGGGTTGAAGCTTGGCTGACCTAAGTTTCATCATCTCTTCAGCCATCATCATGGTGCCGGCCTATCTAGCCAACGGCATGCCTGTCCTTTTTGGGGGTGGGAGGCCCATCGACGGAGGAAAGAATTTCTTCGACGGTCGGAGGCTTCTAGGAGACGGTAAAACGGTGAGAGGAGCTGTTGCAGGGGTGATGTTTGGGGTGGTAGGCTGCCTTTTGACAGCGAGTTTCCTGAATTTGGTAACCACTCAGTCTTTCCCTCTGCCTCTTTACGCTCTTTTAGGGTTGGTCGTAGGCTCAGGTACAGTTTCAGGAGACCTTATAGGGGCTTTTATCAAAAGGAGAGCCAATCTTCCCCGAGGAGCCCCAGCGCCCGTGCTAGACCAGCTGGGATTCATTTTAGTGGCTCTGCTTTTCATCTACCTCTTTAACCTAGCTGTTCCCTTACTAACTCTGACCGTAGAGGTCTTTTTCGCCGTTTTGGTGGTAACGCCCTTTATTCACATAACTGCTAACGTGATCCTTTTTCTTTTAGGGAAAAAAAAAGAACCTTGGTAGTTTTCTGGTTTTTTAGAAAACTTTATTTGAAAGCCATCAACCTAGAAACTTTTGGGGCTTTGAAAGAGAAATTCTTTAAATTTTTAAGGTTTGGGTCTAAATTTTTTAAACTGAAATGTATAATAATGAAGCTTCCTGAAAATATTCCTAATTTCGGCTTTATATTTTAAATTAATCGTGTCTAAAGGATTTATTCTGAGGAAAAACTTTAATAAGAAAAATTAAAAACATCTAAAAACGTAAAAACCTTGCATGTTAAGGAAAGGGAGGCAAATCATAGAAAGTTGGCGTATCCGATACATGGACTGTTTCTGCCTAAAAAATTCTTTCTGACCAGCGGATGCGCAACCAGTTCTACGTCTCCTCTAAACGCCTTTGACGCCGCCCTCATCAAGGCGGGAATAGGACAATGCAACCTTGTGAGCGTGTCTTCCATACTTCCCCCAGACGCGGAGAAAATGGAGAGCTTTGAAATCACACCTGGCACCATCACGTTTTGCGTTTTAGCTCGAATGGACGGAGATCCCGGGGAGACCATCGGCGCAGGTATAGGATGGGCCTGGGGCATCACAGCAGATGAAAGAAAATATGGAATCGTCGCTGAGGCTCACGGGTATAAAGATCGGGAAGCCATCGATAGGGAGTTAAAATGGAAACTTCAGGAGATGGCTAAACTCAGGCAGATGCGCTTAATTCATGTTGAAACAAAACCTGAATGTTTAGAGGTCCCTAAGGGGAAATATGGCAGTGCAACCGTCGCCCTTGTCTACGTACCATGGGAGTTGGAAGAAACTCAGCGAACCATTGCTAGGGAATCCTATATGGTCCCTGAGGAATTGTTAAAGATGGAAGCAGTTACAGCGAAGGTAAACAATAATTCGGGGTCTCTTAAACTTCAAAACAATTCCCGCCTTAAGACATAAGAAAAACTTTAATCACTGAAGACTATATTTCCTAAACTGCCGTGGTTCAATTTAAAGAACTCTGCGAATTATGTGAGCGTTTAAGTCAAGTCTCCAGTAGAATTTCCAAGATAAACCTAGTAGTAGAATTTCTCAAAAGGGCAGACTTGGAGGAGATTTCTGCAGCCATTTCCCTTATCATGGGGAACCTCCCCAAAGCTTACGGGCAGCCTTTGAACCTCAGCCATTTGACTCTTTACCGCACTGTATTGAGGATGACCAAGGTGGAGGAGGAGAAATTTTTCGGCGAATTTAGCCAAACAGGGGATGTAGGAGAAACTGTTAAGAGAATTCTCGAAAAATATCCATCTAAAACGCAAAAACTCCTCAAAGATGAGCCCATAACTTGCCGAGAAGTTGCTGAAGCCCTTCAGCAGATAGCGGAATTTACAGGAGCGGGCGCTCGGGTTAAGAAAGAAAGGCTGCTGGAAAGCCTCTTAGGCAGGGTAAGCCCGTTGGAAGCGAAATATTTGGTGAAGAATCTGCTGGGGGAAATGAGGCATGGATTCGGCGAAGGCCTCATGGAGGAAGCTTTAGCCAGAGCCTTCAATATCGGAGTTGAAAAGATCCGCATAGCCCACATGTCTATAGGGGACTTGGGGCGGCTGGGGAGACTGTTGAAATCCAAAGGACAGGCTGGTTTAGAGGCGGCGGTCATAGTTCCCTTTCATCCTGTAAAGCCTATGTTGGCCGAACATGCTGAAAGCTTAGAAGAAGTGCTTAGGCAGCACGGGGGAAAAACATGTTTAGAAGACAAGTTAGATGGGGTTAGAGTGCAGATTCATAAGGTAAACTCTGAAGTTCGCATTTACAGTCGAAGATTGACGGAGGTTACAGATTCTTTCCCAGAGGTCTCCAAGACGATAAAGGAGAAGGTGCAGGCAAAAGAAGCCATAATAGACGGGGAAATAGTAGCCGTGGATCATAGAGGCCGCTTTCAACCATTTCAAGAAATTATGAAAAGATACGGGCGAATTAAAGAGACCTATGACTTCGCTAAGCATGTCCCTGTCGCCCTCTTCTTATTCGATATTCTCCACCTAAACGGGATGCCTCTTATCGATAAACCCCTGATGGAAAGAAAAGCCATATTGGAGAAGATTGTTCCTTCGCGGATGCTTGTCCGCAGCCTAACCGCTGTAAGCCTCGACGAAGCTAGGAGATTTTTTGAAGAAGCCATAGGTAGAAGATGCGAAGGCGTTGTAGCCAAGCGTCCAGATTCTACTTATACCCCGGGCATCCGCGGGAAAAAATGGCTGAAAATAAAGCGGCCTCCCTACACTTTAGATCTTGTAATTGTGGCGGCGGAGTACGGCTATGGATATAGGCATAAGTGGCTTAGTGATTATTACCTGGCAGCAAGCGTTCAAGATGGTGAAAAGAAAGACTCACCCACAACCTTTCCAGAATACGTGGAAGCCTTCCATGGCGGCAAGTTTGAAATAGTTGGGAAAACTTTCAAGGGTTTGACTAACGAAGAAATCAAAACTCTCACCCAAAGGCTTCAAAACATAGCCCTCAAAACTGAAGGAAGGGCGGTCATAGTTAAGCCTGAAATAGTGGCGGAGATAGCCTTTTCGGAGATTCAGCGGAGTCCCCAGTACAGCAGCGGCTACGCCCTCAGATTCGCCAGAATCATCCGTATCAGAGACGATAAAACCGTAAGCGAGATCAGCAACCTGAAAGATGTTGAGCGAGTTTTCCTCACTCAGCATAGGGTCCAAGATTTTGGACGGGTATAGTGCTCTCCAAAAAATCGAAAACTGTGAAGTAGGAAGTTTTCCATAAATTTTCCGGATCTTTTCTTGTTGGAGGTTAGGGGGTAAAATGGAAAAGTTTTTGGAAATGAAAGGGCTCTTAAAATTTTTCCGTATATATGCAGAGTGCAATACGGAAAAATCCTTATATAACAAATGAAATCACCCATAATTATTCCGGTGGAAAACATGCAAGACCTCCTAGCCTACGAGTCTGTTCGATCTTGGATGAGCAATTTCCCAGACAGACCTAACACCAAAAAAGTCTATCTATTTAGGCTGTCTAAGTTCTGTCAGTGGATAGGGAAAGACCCTGACACCTTAATTCGAGAGGCTGAAAAAAATCTTTCCGCTGCACATAATCAGCTGAAAGAATTCTACAATAAGCTGCTGGGAGAAGGTAAAAGTCTAAAGACAGCGAGCACATCTTATCAATGCTTAAGGTCTTTCTATCGCTGGAATGACGTGATCCTGCCTCGGGCACCGCGAAGTTTCAAAGGCCGGGTAGAATTCGCCTCCCGACGAGTTCTAAGCCAGCAGGAAATCAGCATTATGGTAGGTGCATGCTCCACCATAAGAGACAAAGCTCTGATAACCTTCCTAGCTCAATCTGGCCAGCGAAGCGGGGTTTTAACGGCTTTAAAATATAAACATGTAAGAAGAGGACTTGAAAATAATGAGAACCCGCTGCTGGTGGAAGTTCCAGCTGTGCTTAGAAATGACAAAGGAATTAACATCAACAAGCTGGGTGAAGCCTACAGGTTTGCGGTAGGGAGAGACTCGATCATGTTTTTGAAGATGATGATAGAAGAACGTCGAAGGGACGGTGAACCTATCGACGGGGAAAGCTGGCTTTTTAGGAGCTACTCTAAAGGCGGTGAAAACGGAAAGTCGACGCCTACAAAAATTTCTAAAAGTGAAAGGGGTCCCCCTTTAACATCTGTTTCCATCAGAGAAATAGTTCACGAGGTCGCCCTAAGAGCTGGAATTCAAGGGAAGGCCTCGGATAAACGCTACGAGATATATCCTCATGTCTTCAGGAGATACTGGAACATGAGAATGCAGGAAGCAGGCCTCAGCGAAGATTTAAGGGAGTATATGATCGGGCATAGAGTCCCCTACGAGGGCGCCTACAGTAGATGGTATCCCGACGCCATAAGGCGGGAATGGAAAGCTAAAAATGTCGAAAAATATCTCAGCCTTCTCTTATAAACGCCTCTCCAGTTATTAGGGCGAAGAGGAGATGTCCCTAAATTTATTATACTTTAGTAGGGTTTTTTTGGATGCTCGCTGAATTATCAGTTTCCTATTTTTAATTTTAACACTAACCCATACTAGGTCTTCTTTGAAGGGGAAACTTGAGTCGTCAACCAACTTTGTTGGCAGATAGATTCTCGGCGAAGAATAGCTTCGTCCATTTTTCAGCAGTTTTTTTGCTACGGTAAATTTTGCCAGACACTCTTTCAAGGCTTATCACGTTTTACTTCGTAAATACTGTTTCAATATCATTAGAAAAGTTTATAAAATTTTCCTTCGCAAAAATCTCAGAAAATCTAGCTTACTTAAAACTCCTTTCTGCTGAAAGTTTTCAGGTGGAACGGATTTTTTGAGCGGCCTTACTGAGTCAATGACGGAATTATGTATAAATCGTAATATTTCTTCTTCAAGCTGATTAAAATTTGGAATAAAAACGTAAATGTTGGAAGGAATATATACCATAAAAGGTAATCTGAGTGTATTAGAGTAAAGGCCCTCGGAGGTTTTTGTGTATATCTTCAAGCTGATTTCCTCCCGATCACGCGGTGACTGGTCTGGGTTATACTCTATTTCAAACGTCCATTCTTGGGGAAGCCTGCGTTGCAAATATTTCTTCAGAAGAGTGACTAGAGTTTCCCCGTATTTTAAGGCAAACTCCTTCCTTTCTCGTAGGGGTATGGGAAACTTGGGCACCTTTCGCCATCTCCACCTTGAACTAGGCTCACCAGTGGTAAAGTCTACGGAAGCACATAAGTTTATTTAAGCTTGAATAAGCGACTTGGAACTGCTAAGTTGCAACTTATATTAAATAGTGTTGAAAGTTGAAGGAACAGAACCTGAGTAACGTAGGTTTGTGCCCCTTTGCAGAAGTTTTCCGTAATCTTGTTTTTTGCGCGTCTCCGCCGTTTTCGATTTTTTGGACGGTTATTAAACCCTCCAAAATTTTGGAGGGTAGAAGCGTGATGCGTCCCAGCTTTGCAGATTGACCTCATGATTCCAGTTCTTTCAAAATAGCATCAACAACCCGAAGACCGGCTTCCCGAACTTTCGCCGTTATCCGCTTCGTGAAGACGGAGAAATCTTTTATTTCTATGGCGTAGACCACTATTTCTTTCGGCATTCTATTGGGAGCATAGTTTTCACCAAGTCTTAAAGCGGTGGCGAAATTCAAGTCATGGGAGGAAGAAAGGTGACGGGTGCTGTCAAACTCCGAGGGGGAAAGCCTAAATATTCGGCCTACCTCAGTCTTTCCAGTTGCTATGGCGTCTACAACTATCACTTTATCGTAGTCCAGCATTTCCTCTATGAGCCTTAATCCTCCCGCACTGGCCTCCTTGACATCGATGTCTGTGCGGCGGCGCAACCGTTTTTTTAAATCTCGAGCAACCTGTATGCCTATCCCATCGTCTCCTAAGATTTCATTGCCTACGCCCAGTATCAAAGTTTTCAACTTGATCTTCAACAGATCAGTAAGCGATGGGCAGATAAAGATTACGAAGTAAACTTCCAGCGCCTAAATATAAAATAGAGGAATAGTTAAACTTCAAAATAAAAAATTAGAAGCGCGTCAACCTCTTCTTGAGCTTTCCGCGACTATCGTAAATGTCAACTTCAAGAGGCATCTGACCGGGCAGCGTGTGGGTGGCGCAAGCGAAACAGGGATCGTAGGCTCGGAAAGCCATTTCCACCATGTTTAGTATTCCCGGCGACACTTCACCGTTCTTGATTAACCCCTCTGCCGCTTTTTTAATGGACATGCATATAGCGGCATGGTTATTGGTAGTACCCACTATAAGGTTAACTTTCTGCACGATCCCCCTTTCATCAGTCTGATAATGGTGGTAAAGAGTGCCACGGGGAGCTTCAACAACGCCTACTCCCTCGCTAGGGGTCTCAGTTATTGGTCTTCTAACGTTCGGATCTGTTATTTCAGAATCTTGGCTGAGTTCCAAGAGTCTTTCCGCAGCGTAAAGCAATTCCACCAAACGGGCCCAGTGAAAGGCTAGGGTAGCATGCACGGGCTTTCCGCCTAAGGTTTCGTATAGTTTTTCATACTGCTCCTGAGCAAGAGGCGTCGCCATTCCGTCCGCGGCGTTAAGCCGTGCGAGAGTGTTGGCGCGGTAGACTCCGCTGTTTTTACCGTCTACAAAACCCTTCCATCCCACTTTTTTTAGGTACGGGAATTTCAGGTAAGACCAAGGTTCCACTCGTTCTTCAAGATGATTTAAATAGTCGGAGGCTGGGAATTTCACGAACTCATTGCCGTCCGGGTCTACAACCCTGATTTTTCCGTCGTAAAAGTTCACTCGGTTTTTGTCGTCCACCAGACCCATGTAGTAGGTTTTGTGCGTGTAAGTGTCTCCGGTGATGAGGTCCACGTAGGTCTTGTTTTTGAGGACTATGTCTTCAAAAAGTTTCAAGGAGAACTGCGCAAATTTGACTTCCTCTTTTGCCATTTCCTCTATTCTAGCTCTTTCCGTTTCTTTCAAGGGCTTACTTATTCCGCCGGGAACACCGAAAGTTGGATGAACTTTCCTCCCGCCGATCATGGACACGATCTCCAAGGCGTCCATTCGCTGTTTTATCACGTACTTTCCGGCTTCCACACCTACTTTACGTATCACGCCGAAGATGTTTCGCTCCTCCGGAGGCGCCTCGGGGCCGACGACGAAGTCGGGGCCGCCTAGAATGTAAAAATGAGTGGTATGATCGTATACGTAGAAAGCACTGTAGAGGAGTTCCCTGAGTTTTTTAGCCGCGGAACTAGGCTCCACGTTGAAAACAGCATCTAATGTTTTGGTGGAGGCCATATGGTGGGCTTCAGGACAGACACCGCAAATGCGCGCGGTTATGTCCGGCATTTCCTCTACAAATCGGCCTTCGCAGAATTTTTCGAAACCCCTTAGCTCGGGGACTTGGAAGTAGGCATTGGCCACATTGCCTCTGTCGTCTAGAAAGATACTTATTTTCCCATGACCTTCAAGCCGGGTTATAGGGTCTATGGTTACTGTTTTCATTTTCTTACCCTCCCAAGAATGGATTTGGTTAGAGTAAACTTGTAGAACTTACCTAGGGGGTCTATTACTTTGCCTAGGGCTTCCTTTATCTCCTCTTCATCTGTGGAATCCAAGTTTGAGGCTAAGGCCGAAAGCATCTTGGCGCCTTGGTCTTCAATGTTAGGCGAAGGCCCATAGCATCCCCAACAAGGCATGTTAGCCTTGGGGCACAATGCCCCACAGCCCCCTCTCGTGGCAGGCCCCATGCAGATGACACCTTGCTCTAGAAGGCACTGCTCTTGGTCGGGGACGATTTCGTAAGGTCGGTAGATGGTCTTGAATTTGTTCCCCAATCTTTTCCTTTCACATTCATGGCAAAGCGCCCTGTCTGAGGCTCCCACAACTGAGCCTTTCGGCGGCAGTTTCCCGCTGACGATGGCTTGGATGGCATTCCAAACTTGCTCTCCAACAGGCGGGCATCCGGGAACATAATAGTCCACATCGACAACTTCGTCGAGGGTGGAAACATTTTCCCTCAACTCAGGTAACTCCAACTCCCCTTCAGGAATTGAGTATTTCGGCTGAGGCTCCACCTTTTCCGGATTGATTGTGCTTGGAGTTTCATGGTAGGCTCTGGTGAAGATGTCTTTGACGGTGGTGGCGTTTCCTAAGCCGGGGATACACCCATCTACGGCGCAGGAGCCGAAAGCTATCATCACCTTAGACTTAGCCCTCAGAAGCTTAGCTACATGCTCATCTTCGCGATTACGAATGGCCCCGTTGAAAAAGCAAACGTCTATGCTTTTGTCTTCCATTTTCTCCACATCGGAAAATTTGAAGTCCACAGCCGCAGGCCAGAAGACTATGTCAGCAACAGCCATGACATCCAATACTTTTTCCCCTATTTCGAGAACTGATATTTCGCAGCCTCCGCAGGAAGCAGCCCAGTAGAAGCCCAGTTTCAACTTTCCCATTTTTACCGTCCCTCCTTCTTGCCAGTGTTCCAGTTTAACGGCCCTAGTTGTCTGATTTTCTCTGTCATCTCATGAACTGTTTTGGCGAATTTTTCTCCCTCGGAGGCTGAGATCCATTCTAGCCTCACTCTCTCTTTCTCTATGCCGAACTGCTCCAGAAGCCTTGAAAGGAGAGTGTACCTTTTTAACATCATATAGTTCCCTTCCATGTAGTGGCAGTCTCCCGGGTGGCATCCTGCAATGAGAACTCCGTCAGCCCCTTGGGCTAGAGATTTAATTACGAATGTTGGGTCTATTCTGCCTGTGCAGTTAACTCGGATCGTGTACACGTTAGGTGGGTATTCCATCCTGCTTGTACCAGCCAAGTCGGCTCCCGCGTAGGCACACCACCGACACAGGAAACCGATTATTTTAGGTTCAAACTTCTCTCCCAATCAAAACACCCCTTTTTAAGTGGCCAAAATTCCCTCCACTTCCGCGTAAATCTGTTTATCTGTGAAACCTTGCTGTTTAATGGCGCTTGAAGGACATGCGGCAACGCAGACCCCGCAAGCTTTACAGAGGGTTTCTTGCACCACCGCCACTTCTTTTTCCTCGTCAAATTCTATTGCATTAAAGGGACAGGCTCGAATGCAAACCCGGCAGGCGGAGCAAAGGTTCTCATCAACTACCGCTATATCTGGCTCAACTTCCACTTTACCACGGTCGATAAGCGAGAGCGCCTCAGCTGCAGCTGCTCCTCCTTGAGCCACCGAGTCAGGTATGTCTTTAGGCCCTTGGCAGGCTCCTGCTATGTAGATGCCGTCGTTGGCCGTGGAGACTGGGGCTAACTTCGGATGTCTTTCTAGGAAGAAGCCGTCTCTGCTTCGGCTGAGAAGGAATGTTTTAGCGATCTTGTCGCTGTCTTTCCTCGGCTCCAAGGCTACGCTGAGAATGACCATGTCCACCGGAATCCGCCGCACTACTCCGAGGAGGGTGTCCTCGCATACTACGATGAGTTTTCCCTCTTCTTCTGGGGTTTCAGCGAAATCTGTAACCTCAGCGCCCTTACCTCTTATGAAAATCACTTCCTCGTTCATCACTCTCTTATAGAATTCTTCATACCCTTTGCCGAAGGCTCTGATGTCGATGTAGAGTTCGTAAACTTTAGCATCGGGTAGTTTCTCCCTAACTAGGTGAGCGAATTTCATGGACTGCATACAACATATCCGGGAACAATATTCGTGGTAGTTTTCATCCCGGCTTCCGACGCAGTGGAGGATGGCTATGCTTTTAGGTGCCTCTCCGTTTTTGAGGGTTATCTTACCGCCAGTAGGCCCTGAAGCATTGCACATCCTCTCAAATTCGAGTGAGGTTACAACATTATCATAGACTCTATAACCGTACTGCCGAGCGATAGAGGGATCGAAAACGTCGAATCCTGTGGCTACAATGACGGCTCCAACATCTATCTCCATCACTTCATCTTTCATCTCATGGTTAATTGCCTCCAGATCGCAGGCTTTAACGCATTCCAAGCATTCGGAACATATTCCGCAATCCATGCAGCGGTCAGCTTCACTTTTAGCTCGCTCGATGTCATAGCCTCGGACTACTTCGCTGAAATCTTTTATCCGCGCGCTAGGCTCTGCAACTTGAGGCTCAATCCGCTCCTGAACAGGGAAACGTTCTCTGAATTCCGCGATCTGCTCTTCGCTAGGTTCACGGGGAGCCTTCACTTCTTCCGGGGTGGGAGCTAAAGGCTCTCCTTTCAGGTATCTGTCAATGGACTGGGCGGCCTTTCTACCAGCAGCCATGGCATCGATGACGGTGGCAGGACCAGTTACCACGTCTCCTCCTGCGAATACACCTTCCAGATTGGTGGCTAGAGTGGCCTCGTCGACCTTCAGCGTCCCCGCGGGGGAAAGCTCTAAGCCTATCTCTTTGACGAATTCTAGGTCGGGTGTTTGGCCTATAGCAGCGATGAGGTTGTCTACTTCGATGGTGAATTCTGAACCTTCAATGGGAATAGGCCGCCGGCGCCCGCTGGCGTCAGGAGGGCCTAACTCCATCCGGATACATTCCACTTTTGATATTCGGCCTTTCTCCGCAATGATTCTTTTCGGAGCCACGAGGAACGTTAATTTAACGCCTTCCATTTCAGCAGCGTGAACTTCCTCCTTGCTGGCAGGCATCTCTTCGCGGGAACGCCTATAGAGAATAGTTGTAGAACTCCCCAGCCTAACTGCCACTCTAGCAGCGTCGATAGCAGTGTTTCCTCCGCCGACGACCACCACCCTGCGTCCCAGCTGAACTTTTTCACCCATGTTCACTCTGCGGAGAAAATCTAGGCCGGGGATAACGCCTTCCGAGTCTTCCCCAGGAATTCTGAGGCTCACACTCCGCTGAGCCCCTGCAGCCAAGAAGATGGCCTGGTATTTTTTCTTCAATTCCTTAAATCGAATCTGTTTTCCTACTTTAACGTTTGTCTTAATTTGCACTCCAAGCTTTTCAATGTAGCCAATGTCCTTGCTGAGGATGTCTCTGGGAAGACGGTAGGCGGGTATCCCCATCCGCAGCATTCCACCCGGTTCGCTAGCAGCTTCGAATATGGTGACATCATATCCCATGAGGGCTAGGTCATGAGCTGTGGTAAGACCTGCTGGACCTGAGCCTATGATGGCGACTTTCTTACCGTTTTTAGTTATGGACGGTATCTCTATTTCTTCAACATCAACCTGGTCAGCTGCAAATCTTTTGAGGGCGGCTATAGACAGAGGCTCGTCGACATATCTGCGGTTGCAGACGTTTTCACAGGGATGATAGCACACCCGGCCGCAGACGGCAGGGAGGGGATTAGTTTTCCTGATGAGCTGGTAAGCTTCTTTGAATTTACCTTCAGCGATGAGGGCTAGATACCCCTGAACATCTTGATGGATGGGACAAGCTAACTTACAGGGTGGAGTCTCCTTTTTGGAGATGAGGAAAGTATGAGGAACTGCCTGGGGAAACGGCATGTAAATGGCCTTGCGAAGGCCGAGGCCTAAGTCGAATTCGCTGGGTACTTCAACTGGGCAGACGTTGAGACATTCTCCACAAGCAGTGCATTTTTCAGGGTCTACGTATCTGGCTTTCTTTCTGATTTTGACCTTAAAGTTGCCTGCGAAACCTGAAAAGCCTTCAATCTCACTGTAAGCCAGTAGCTCAATGTTGGGGTTACTTCCAACCAAAGACATCTTGGGAGTGAGTATGCATGCAGCACAGTCTAGAGTTGGGAAAGTTTTATCAAACTGCGCCATGTGGCCGCCTATGGTGGGCTCTTTTTCTACTAGGTAGACTTTTTTACCGGAATCAGCAACTCTAAGAGCCGCCTCGATCCCGGCTATGCCTCCGCCCACAACCAATGTGTTCGGGTTCACACTGAAAGTTTTGATCTCCAAGGGCTCATGATGGGAAACTCTTCTCACGGCAGCTGCTACCAGTCTTTTAGCTTTCTCCGTTGCAGCTTTACTATCCTCCGTAACCCATGAATCCTGCTCCCTGATGTTTGCCATCTGGAACAGGTACGGGTTCAAGCCTGTTTCATTCAAAACGCGCCTGAAAGTCTGCTCGTGCATCAGCGGTGAACATGAGGAAACAACGATGCGGTTTAAACCGCATTCCCTGATGTCTTTTTTGATCAAGTCTTGGCCTGGATCAGAGCACATGTATTTGTATTCTCTTGCCACCACAACTCCTTTTAGTTTAGAAGCAAACTCTGTTACTTCTTGAACGTTCACTGTCCCTGCAATGTTCGTCCCACAATGGCATATGTAGACTCCAATTCGCTCTTCCACCAAATTCACCTCTCCCTTTTAATCACACTCACTTTGTAAGGCTCGATGATTTTATCCACCGCCACCAACTCCTGTCCCAAGGCTACTTCACTCTCTATGGGACGACCGAAAGCTAACCCCAAAAGCTGGGTGAAATATAGTGTAGGCATAGAATAATGGGTTCCGAAAATCGAATTGACCCTATCTTGGGAAGCTTCCAAGTTCATCTGACACAACGGACAAGCAGTAGCAATACAGTCCGCCCCTGATCTGGATGCAGCTTTTAACAGTCTTTCGATCAGCTTTAAGGCAGCCTCCTCATTGGTAACCCTCTGCATGCCGCCGCAACACTTCGCTTTTAAAGGAAACTTGACTGGTTCAGCGCCGATCCATCTGAGAAGCTGTTCCATGGTTTGAGGGTTTTCTTTGTCGTCAAAGGCTCCGAAAGGGCGAACAGTTTGGCAACCGTAGTAGGGCGCCACTTTCAAACCTTTGAGCGGGGCTGTAACCTTCGATTTCACTGCTTCTTCTCCTACATCGTTAACTATGATGTCAAGCAGATGACGTACTTTTAATGAGCCATAGTATTTGAGGTTGATTTCCCCTAAAGCCGCGTTCACATTTTCTCTCAGCTCTTTGTTTTCACATATATACCGATTGGTTTTATCTAGAACAACGTAGCATGCTGGACAGATTGTCGCTATATCCCGATTATACTTTTCAGCTAGAGCTAAGTTCCGGGCGGCAAGAATGTGAGCCCGCAGTTCGTAGATCGACATGTAGGCAGTAGCTCCGCAGCAGTTCCAATCATTCAATTCTAGAAGGTTCACTCCCAAAACTTTTGAAGCAGATAATGCAGAAATTTCATAGCTTTTATTCAGCCCTTTAACCGAACATCCCGGAAAATACGTATAATCCAATTACTTTTCTCCCCCTTTTGAACGTTCAACTAGATTTGGCTCCATTTTTTTACTCACTAACCATCTGTCTATTTTATGGAGGTCTTCTACACCTTTGATCGTTTCCACGCCCAGCGGCAGACGTCCACGTCTGAAGAGCTTTAGACCTAACATTGCTTGTGACAGAAGTTTTCCAGGTTTAGTTTTAGAGGTTTTCATGCCGTAGGTGGCCATTAGTTTCATTTCAGGGATGCGGCCATACTTGTTAACCAGTTCGACGAAAGTTTTAGCTAGAATCGCCGCGCCTTGATGTTCTCCTAGTCCATATTCGATAGCTAGCCTTTTCAACTCATACATGAAGTCGGTGATTTTAATGCCCGCTGGACATCGGACGGTGCAAAGGTAGCATGAAGTACAAAGCCACATAGTGTTGCTTTTCAAAACTCTATCTACCATTTCCGCTCTCAAAGATGCTATGATCTCTCGAGGGGTATAGTCCATAGCCCAGCTTGTCGGACAGGATGCTCCACAACTGCCACATTGAAGACATTTTTTAATGGTACTGCCTTCAGGGGTTGCGTACAAAGAATCTAGGAAACTTTTTGACTGGATGGAAGAAACGACCTCGGACAGTACATTTCACCTTGGCTATAGTATTTTCGATGGTATATATAAAAATTTTCTATATATAAACAATAAAAATAAATTTTTTACAAATAATAAAAAATAAAAAAGTATATATAAATTTTAACCCCTCATCAACCCCCTCAAAAAGGTTAATTAACCAAGAAAAGGCTGAAAGCACGTAAATGTCTTCCTCAACCAAGAGGTTACACCTATGGACTATGTAACCCTAGCCCATGGAGCCGGTGGAACCGTCATGCAAAGTTTGATCAAAAAGTACTTTTTAGACTTTTTAGGAGGTAGCAAAGCCGAAGTTCCTCTGGAGGCCTTGGATGACGCAGCTGTGGTGGATGATGTCGTTCTTAAGTCCGACTCTCATACGGTTAAGCCTCTCTTTTTCCCAGGGGGGGATATCGGACGGTTGGCTGTGGCGGGGACGGTTAACGATATAGCGGTTATGGGCGCGGAGCCCAAGGCCTTAGCCGCTGGCTTCATCATAGAGGAAGGGTTTCCCATAGCGAATTTAGATAAGGTTTTAAGGGGAATGAGAGACGCTTGCCGGGAAGCTGGAGTCTACGTGGTAACCGGTGACACCAAAGTTGTTGAAAAAGACGCTTTAGACCAGCTTGTGATAAACACCTCGGGAATAGGCAAAAGAAGTGAAGCTTTGGATGAAAACTTAGCTGTTGTAAAGAAATATCGGCCTATAGATTCCCGTTGGCTTTTAGATTCAAATCTCCGAAAAGGAGATAAGATAATAGTCTCAGGGACCGTAGGCGACCATGGACTAGCCCTGCTAGCTTTCAGGGAAGGCTACAACTTCGGAGGAAACATCGTCTCCGATGTAGCTCCACTGAACAAACTAGTTCAGAAACTCCTAAAAGTGGGGGGTATAGTGAGTATGAAAGACCCGACTAGAGGCGGCTTGGCCAACACCCTCAACGAATGGAGCGAAAAATCGATGGTCGGAATCACCGTTAAAGAAAGTCGAATACCCATCTCCGAGGGTGTGAAAGCTGCCTGCGAAATGCTGGGCATAGACCCTCTGGAAGTGGGAAACGAAGGTAAATTGGTCATCGCAGTGGTTCCTCAGAAAGCCGAGGAAGTTCTCGCTGCTTTGAGGGATACAAAAGAAGGAAGGGAAGCCCAAATTGTCGGAGAGGCCACCGACAAATTCGGTGAAGTGGTTCTAGAGACAAGCGTAGGTGGACGAAGACTGCTCCCTCCGCCCGCAGGAGATCCCATCCCTAGGATCTGCTAGGGAGGGCGCCGCCTAACTTTTACCTCGGTCCTCCACCGTATTTATATTCGATCTGGCATGCACCTTCTATCGACACCATGCAAGGCCCTAGAGGGTGCGATGGTGTACAAGCTCGAGCGAAAAGCTGGCAGTCTTGAGGGTTCACCAATCCTCTGAGAATTTCGTTGCACCGGCATCCTTTCGGCTCAGGGAAATCCATGTTTTCCAGTTCTTTAAGTTGGTCTTCAAACCTCTTTCTGGCGTCATAATTCTGAAACTTGTTTTTCAGCTTCATTCCTGAAGCCTTGACAACGGGGAAACCTCTCCAAGCTAGATCGACAGGCTCAAAAACTTTCTCCAACACTGCTAAAGCTTTAACATTTCCCTCCGGCTTCACCGATCTTCTATATTCATTTTCAACCTTGGCTTCGCCTTTCTTAATTTGCTGCGCTAACATGTAAATGCCCATGAGAACATCTAAGGGTTCGAATCCCGCGATTACTTGGGGTATGTGGTATTTTTCCGAGAGCATCTGGTAAGGTCTTAGGCCGATGATGGTGCTTACGTGGCCGGGTTCTAAAAGTCCCTGGATAGCTAGGTCGCCCATCTCAAGCAGAGCGTGGAGGACCGGGGGAACGTAGCGGTGGCAGTTGAGGACTGTGAAGTTTTCCGGAGGATCCCTAAGCAGAGTGACTGCTGTACTGGGAGCGGTGGTTTCGAAGCCTACTGCCAGAAAAATCACGTTTTTCCCGGTTTTCTTGGCCAAATTGACAGCGTCTTCGATGCTGTAGACTATTCTCACATCGCAGCCTTCAGCTCTGAGGTCTAAAAGCGAGCTTGCTCTCCCTGGAACTCGGACGGCGTCCCCGAAGGTTGCCAGCACATTCCCTTTTTTAGCCATGGTTATAGCCTCCTCGTATTCTCTAGTTGTAGTCACGCATACAGGGCATCCAGGGCCTTGTCTTACTTCGATTCCACTTTGCTTGAAGAGGCTGTCTAGACCGAAGCGAACAATGGTATCTTGATGAGTTCCGCAGACGTGCATGATTCTAATTTTAAGATCTATCCCTTTCAGTTTTTCAACGATCTTTTTAGCGACTTCGCTGTCCCTGTATCTGAACAAGCTTTTACACCTCCATTTTCACAGATTTTATAATGCACTCTTTCCCTTCTACTACTTGAATGTCATTTCCGCATTTCGGACACCGGAAAACCGGCAGCCTGAAATGGTAGGCTGGATTCTCCTCGTATGAGATAGGCCCTCGGTAGCCGCAGAGTTCACATTTCACCACTCCTTCCTTTTCTTGAACGTGGAGAGTCGAGCCTTCTAAGGGCGTCCCCTTCACCAAGGCTTGATAGCAGAACTTAACCTGTTCCACGCTTAGGAAAGTAAGTTTCCCTATGGTAAGGCGGACTGCAAGAATTTTCTTTGCCCTCCGCTTGGATGCTTCGTCGAGAATTTTCTCCACGATCTGGGCGGTAAAAGAATATTCATGCATTTACAAGGACACCGGACTACGCTCAGAGTTCTAATGCTTCTAGAACGCTGTCTATTCCCTCACCACTTTTGCAGCTTACTCTAGCTATTCGAGCTCTCGGATTAACTTTACTTATGTCCTCCTCCAGTTTATCCACATTTACATCCACGATTTCAGCTAGGTCGATCTTGTTGATGGCTACCACATCGCTGCCGAGAAAAGACAGAGGATGTTTTACCACAATATAGGGGCCTTCGGTAACACTTACAACAGTGAGCCTCTTCTCCGACCCTAAGGGGAACTCCACAGGGCAGATGATGTTTCCCACGTTCTCGATGAAAATGAGGCTTAGTTTTTCAAGGTCAAATTTTTTCAAGGCTTTTTGAACTAAATTCGCATCGAGATGACATTCTCTGCCTGTGTTTATCTGAACTACAGGAACTCTGTGCACTTTCAAGCGATCCGAGTCTATGGTTGTAGTTAGGTCCCCGTTGAGAACAGCGATACTGTATTTTTTCCCCAATTTTTGGATGAACCTGTCGATGAGAGAAGTTTTCCCCGAGCCCACGGAACCCATGATGTCTATAGCCTTTACACCATGTTTTCTCAGCAGTTCCCTGTTTTCTTCCGCAAGCCGCCTGTTGGCTTGAAGAAGGTCTTCTTCAAGCTCGATGTCGTAGGTTTCGCCTTCAGCAGTTACAACTTCTCGCATCCGGCCTCCACCTCGAAAGAAAAAATCAATATTTTCCTGATGGCGAAGTTTCAGCTGTGCTGAGCAGTTCCTCCCACAGCTTCAGGGTTTTTTCAGCTTCCTCCTTGTCTAGCACTTGGATGGCAAAACCGGCATGCACTATTACATATTCGCCTTCAGCCACATCAACTAGGGATATGTTTACGTCCCTTGTTACTCCGTCGCCGAAATCAACCTTGGCGATGTCGCCTTTTATCTCCTTTACTTTCGCTGGAACTGCTAGACACAATTTCTTTTATGCCACCATTGCATACTCAATTAGTGTTATCTTATATTAACAATTCTCCTTTTTCAGTTCAGCCAACTGGCTACCACCGACTGTCCGAATGATATCCCCCCGTCTCCGGGGGGAATTTGAATGTGGGTGAAAAAGTTGAATCCTTCTCCCTCCACAATGTTTCTGATGACCCTGCTGATGTGCTCGTTGTAGGCTACACCTCCAGAGAAGCCAACAGCTTGAACTCCTAGCCTATCGCATTCTTTCACAGCTAATTCAGCTAGCCCCCTAGCTAGGTAGGACTCTGCAGAGTAAGCTAGGTCCGCGGGTGAATGTTCATCTCGTCGAATGAACACTTCCTTAAGGAGATATGACGTGTCGAGAACTCCTCCGGAAATCTTAGGCGTTAAGCACAGGATGTCTCTACCTTTTATGGCGGCAGATTCAAGCTTCACGGCAGGTTCTCCTTCATAGGTCCGTTCATAGCATAAGCCCAGCAACGCTGAGACGGCATCTAAAACTCTTCCACAGCTTGTGGTCTTGGGGGCGTGCCCGCTTTCCAACTGCCTTAAGACTACGCCTAACTCCATTTCCCCACGGGGGAAACATCTAACATTTGAATATAGCCATTCTTCGACATCCACCAACCCGTGAAGAATGCCAGCTACCATCCTCAACGGGTAACGGGTGGCAGCGTCTCCACCGACCATAGGCTGCTCTTGAAGATGGGCAAGCCGTCTGAAGCCGTCTCGGTCGCAGTATAGAATTTCTCCACCCCATGCGGATCCGTCGGAGCCGTAGCCGAAGCCGTCGCAGCAGATGCCGATCATATGGGTGAGGTTATGCTCGGCCATGAGAGCTGCTATGTGGGCGTGGTGGTGTTGAACCTGCACCACGGGACATCCGAGCTTCTCCGCCAGCTCGTAGGCGAATTTGGTTGTGCTAAATTTAGGGTGCAGATCGCAGGCGATTACCTCAACTTTGAGGTTTGTCAGCTTTAGCAGATGGTCTGTGGCACTTTTAAGATAGTTAAGGGTTTCAAGATTTTCCACGTCTCCAATATATTGCGAGATAAAAGCCCGCTTTCCGGAAAGCACGCAAGAAGCCACATTTTCTTCAGCCCCCAAACCTAAAGCGCAACGTTTCACTTCGGATCCCAAGTGAATCGGTGCGGGGGCGTAGCCTCTGGATCGACGGATGAGGGTGGGGGTTCCTCTATTCACGCGAAGGACTGAGTCATCGCATCTTTGGGCTATGTCTCTATCATGCATGAGAAAGAAGTCGACAACAGGCCTCAGCCTCCTCACGGCTTCCTGATTTTCCACAATAATGGGCTCGCTGGGAGGGTTAGCGCTGGTCATCACTAGAGCTGGTTCATTTATGCTATCAAAGAGCATGTAGTGGAGGCCTGTGTAAGGCAGCATGACGCCTACGTTGTGAAGACCCGGGGAGATCAGGTCTGAAAGATAAAAATTTTCACTCTTCTTCAGCAGAACTATGGGCTTTATGTACGATGTCAGAAGAGCAGCTTCCTCCTTTCCCACCTCCGCAAAGGATTTCACCGCCTCAAGGTCTCGGGCCATCACGGCGAAAGGCTTCTGCGCCCGGTGCTTGGCCTTCCTCAGCCTGATTATCGGCTCAGGCTTCATCGTCGATGTAGCCACATGGAAGCCGCCGTTTCCTTTAACAGCCACTATGTAGCCTTCTTCAAGCAGCCGGCCTGCTTCTCTGATAGGATCCTGATGGTCGAGGATCTGTCCGTCTTTTGAGGTTAAAAAAACTCTGGGGCCGCACCGAGGACAGGCCACAGTTTGGGCGTGAAACCGCCGATTTAAGGGGTCCGTGTACTCTCGACTGCAATCTTCGCACATGGGGAAGCGGTTCATCACTGTGTTGGGTCTGTCGTAGGGTAGTTTCTCTATTATAGTATACCGAGGGCCGCAGTCGGTGCAGGTGATGAAGAAATAGCCGTATCGCCTGTCCTTTAGGTCACGAAGCTCACGAAGACAGTTGTCGCAGATGGAAATGTCCGGTGGGATTATGGACCCTGAAAGGTCGCTCTTTTCACTGCTCTTAAGGATGATGAACCTTGAAAATTCTCCCTTATCCTCTGCATAGTTCACGCTTAACTCGTAGATCCGGGCCAAAGGCGGCTTCTTCCTCTCAAGGTCATCAATGAACCTTTTGACATTTTCCTCCGACCCTTCAACAACTATCTCCACACCTGCATCTCCACGGTTTCGAACAGTACCTTTCAGCTGGTTCTCTGCCGCAATACGGTAAATGAAGGGACGGAAGCCTACGCCTTGAACAATCCCCGTGACTAAGATTTCAGCGCGCAGAGGCCCGCACACCAAGTCCGCTTGAATTGCATTTTAAGGAAAGATCGCGGTACATTTATTCCTATTGCGGGCTACGTGAGCTTATTTTGTAAACTTTGCAGAGAGTGCCTCTAACCCGAACAGACCCGCATATTTTTTCCCTTGGCGGAGCATCAGATGTTATGACATTGATGTTTGATTCGAAACAGCCATGCTGTGGGGATGGCTTCTCCGGGAACCACCATCCATGTCTTGCGTGGGCGACCATGGGATGAATGCCGGCTGTAAGTTTAGCTTTAAACTTAACTCTCTCACCCTTAACCTGCGGGGTCTCAACCCAAACCCAGTCGCCGTCTTTAATGCCCATCTTAGTTGCCGTTTCCGGATGAATTTCAATCTCAGGGTCGGGTGCCAGCCTACGCAAGCTTGGAATCTGGCGGCCCTCAGAATGGAAATAGTTAATATGCCTTGAACCTGTAATCAAAATGAGGGGATATTCTTCTAAAAATTCCGGTGAGCCTACAGGGCTCTCCGGTGGTTCCACGTAAGTTAGCAGCGGGTCGTATCTGTATTTTTCCAGAATTGTTGAATAAAGCTCCACCTTTCCTGTGGGTGTTTTAAAACCCTCACTTTCATATTTTTTATATTTCAGAGGCGTCATGATGTGTCCTTTTTTCTTAAACGATTCAAACGTTATTCCTAGTCCTTTAACTCTCCAGTCATTGAATTCCCCAACACTGTTCCAAGGAAGAAACCTTCTGTTCGCCCAAGGGATTCTTTTAACCAGTTCTATAACTATTTTCATATCATGCCAACACTCAGAAGGCGGCTCTATTACTTTCTGTCTAGCGGCAATGTAATTTACGTATGAAAGATTACAGCCGTCGTCTCTTTCAAGCCACATGGCAGCTGGGAGGACATAGTCGGCTAATTCGGCAGTAGGGGTCATGAAAAAGTCAACGACAACCAAAAGTTCAAGCTTTTTCAATGTTTCCCAGACTTTCTTACTGTTCTGAATGTTAATAACAGGATTTCCTCCCCCACAGAACAACGCCTTTACAGGATAGGGTTTACTGGTTAAAATAGCATCGATCAGAAGCAGAGAATTAACAAAGGGAAGCAACGCTTCTTCTCCTGATGTAAGAGGATAAACGTTGCTCCCTATGCGCCTCTTCTCCAAGGATGGATCTGGCCGAAGCGCCCTTGCCTCTTTTCCCACTCCCAGTAGCAGCTCATCACCTACATATCCTTCCAAGTTTACAGAAAAAAGGTTTCCTCCTTTTACGTCAAGATTTCCCGTAAGTGCTATGAGTACAGCTAAAGCCCGATTCGTCTGAGTGGAATTGAGGTTATGCTCCACCGCTACACGGTGGTGGAGAACCGCCGGCTTTGTCGTCGCATAAATTCTGGCAGCTTCCTTTATCTTTTCAGCTGAAATCCAAGTTATGTCGGCTACTCTTTCAGGAGGATACTGCTTTAAGTGTTCTTTTAGCGCATCAAATCCGTGGCACCATTTTTCAACAAACTCCTTATCGTATAGTTCCTCCTCTAGGATCACATATATCATCCCCAAAGCTAAGGCAACATCTGTTCCAGGTCTGACCTGTAACCACAAGTCTGCTTGAGAAGCGAGAACTGTCTTCCGTGGATCGATGACGATGAGCTTAACATTTCTTTTCTGCTTAGCCTCAATGATCTCCATTCCTCGCGGTGGATGGGAAACCACCGGGTTTCCACCCCAAACCACAATGCAGTTTGCGTTTTCGTAATCAGGTCCCACCTCCATCATAACAGACTTGCCGAAAGTGCAGTTTTCCGCTATTAAGGAAGGAGCAAAGCATATGTGCAAATCAACACTTCCAACATTCGGACTGTTCAGCGCGTAAACAAGTAGACAGGTAGAATAAAGAGTAGGTCGAGGGCCAGTGCCGTGAATTGAAGCAATTGACTCGGAGCCGTATTTTTCTTTAATTTCCGTAAGCTTTTCAGCAATCTCATTTAAGGCTTGATCCCATGATATCCTCCGCCATTTCCCTCCACCTCGTTCTCCAACCCTCTTCAGTGGATGCTTTAAACGGTCAAGATGTTCCACAAATTCTGAATATTTTTCACCTTTAACGCAGATAAACCCGCGGTTCAATGGAAAAGCCGGGTCGCCTTCGATCTTCACTACTCTTTCATTCTCAACGTGAACGAGAACTCCGCATTCGCAATGACAAGCTTGGCATATAGTCTTGACTGTTCTTTTCAAACTTACCCCTGCCTAGAAATTGAATATCTCCCCGACAAACTATTTATCGTTTCAGGAGCATGGCGGGCCCGGGGGGATTTGAACCCCCGACCTACAACTTAGGAGGCTGCCGCGCTGTCCTGACTGCGCCACGGGCCCAACTTTAGGTGAAAATAAAAGATTTTAAACCTTTTCACGGAAGGGCGGTTAAACTAATTAAGACTGGGAGTCTCCCCTTATAGGGGAAGCTATGCGGGGGTTCCCGAGCCGGGTCAAAGGGGCAGGGCCGCTCACCGCGGGGCCTAACTTAAGATCCCTCACCTCGGGTTAGCCTATGAGAAATCCTGTGGCGAAGGCTTTCGTGGGTTCAAATCCCACCCCCCGCACCAGATAAGTTCGATTCCCAAGCCCGTTTTATTGGGCGGACAAGCTAGGTAGAGATACCAGCAAAATCGGATTTTAGAGAAGAGGCGAAAGGGAATTGGGAAGGAGGAGAAAAACTCAGCTTCCCAAGGAATGTCGTCCTGACCAGCCTGTACATCCATGCGGCTCCACCGAGTTTTGTCCAGAAGACCCTGAAAAATGCATTTTCTTCAGAGGAGGGCTGAGATAACCCTTTTCCAAAACAGCTTGAAAAGTGGCTTCGGAAACCTGGGTTCACGGAGTCTCTTTGCGGATCTTTCTCAGGTTTGCATGTAATTTATTTTTTTATTATTCTTCTTAGTTTCTTAAAAAACCTAGGCAACGAGCGGTGTTTTCTCGCCTTCTTTAATTCAAGTATATCCCCACGCCAAACGCTGTCTTCTTCAAGCTTGTGGAAGACCAAATACTTCACCGCTCCGTCTCCAGTGTCATATACTTCAATTCCCTCGGCATCATAACCGACAACTACAAGGGCGTGCGCTTCAACTCGCTCAGGGTCGTAGAGGGTGATGATTGGAGGGATGTCTCTGTCTACGAGTCCTTTGACTTTCTTCTTCCAAATCTGAAAATTGCCATAACTTTCATCCCAGCGTTTAATGTCAATTCCATCTTTTTTGAAGACTTCTCTCAGACAAGCAACTACTTCCCGAAAGTCGGATCCTTGAAACATCCCTCTCCGTCCCTCCGCTAACCGCCGTACTATGCCATCTTGGTCCCAGTTTTTTGAGAGGTTGGTGAAGCGGAGAACGACCTCCATGGACGCGGGGATACATTGATTTTGCCCTGTTTGGACTACTTTGCAAGTGGAGATTGTTTGAAAATCTTTTATCCTTCTCAAAGATGCAGCCTTCTCGTTTCAAGTATTTTTCATGACAAGCGTGGCTATATGCCTTGTTCTATCCGACTGTAGATGATAGTGGTTTGCACCTTAACATAGTTTCTTTAGACTGCTTTACATACCGCGGCAATGGACATGCAACCGCAGTCGACTTTAAGGCAGAAATGCCCCCGCCCAATACCTGCAAGGTATGTCATGCGAAAATGTAGATCAAGCGGCTTTAAACCGGTCTAATCTAATTTAGGACGGCCCCTTTTGGAGGGTGATTGTTTGGCAGTTGAATATTGTTATTTTAGGGAGAGATTTTCGACATGTTTAAATGTGTATGTTTAACCGAGTATTCCAGAAATGGGCAGGCTGAGAGGACCATTTGTAAGGTTTCTGCTTTTGATGCTCATTTTTTCTACGTTAGCAAGCGCACAGTTTACCCTTCGGACGGTTTCTTCCACCCCGCCGCACTTAGAGGTGGATAAGTCTGTAAATCCTTCAAAAATATGGATCAAAAGTCTAGGCTTCACCCCAGAAAAGGCTAGAATAACCCTAACCCTCAGAGGGGTCGGTGACCCTGCGGTTCAAAGTTTCCCCATCGACGTGGTGCTGATCGTGGACAGGTCTGCGAGTATGGCTGAAGGAGAAAAGTTGGAAGGCGCTAGGTACGCTGTGAGTAGTTTTCTGAAGCTTCTAAACCCGGAGATAGACCGTTCAAGTCTAGTGTCTTTTTCTTCTTCAGCAAGAATAGATAGAAAGTTGACATTTAACCACATGCAAGTTCAGGAAGCCATCATGGGCCTGAGTCCAGAAGGCGCAACTGCCCTAGGCGACGCTATTCACCTAGCCAACTTGGAACTGTCTTCCCATGGAAGACCGCAAGCCGTTTTGGTGGAGATCCTACTGTCAGATGGGGCTGCAAACATAGGCTCGGACCCTGTGAGGCGGGCTGAGGAGGCGGCGGATATGGGCATCGTCATCTACAGCATAGGATTAGGAGTGCCCACGGAAGAAAGTCTATCCTTGCTGGAACATGTGGCTAAGTTGACTGGTGGTAAATATTATTCTGCACCGGATCCCGCCAACCTTGAAGGCATCTACCGCGAGGTGGCGCAGCAATTAAGCAGCTTGGCTGGGAAGAACATAGTTGTAAAAGAGGTTCTGCCAGATTACCTCAACCTAGAAGGCGATTACACCCTAGAGCCTGTCGAGGTTATCCTTAACCCCGATGGGACTACAACCATCTTCTGGGATGCAGGTTTCCTTCCCATAGGTGATACGTGGACTGTGTCTTTCAACGTAAGCTCATCCCAAGGCGGCTTTCTCCCCGCGGATGTTTATGGAGAAACAAAGGTTGCCTATACAGATTATAAGGGAGAGTTCGCGAGCGTCATCTTCCCGGAAGTAAAGATATTGGTGAGAACAGTCAATCATCCACCAGTGGCAGATGCTGGAGCCGACATGTTTGTTGAACAAACCACGTATCAGGGTGCGATGGTGACCCTCAACGGGTCCAGTTCCTTCGACCCAGACGGGGACTCGCTAACCTACATTTGGACATGGGACGGTAACATTGTTTCAGGTGAAAGCCCAACTGTGCTGTTACCGTTAGGGGAGACGGTGGTGATGCTAACCGTAGATGATGGAGTTTTTTCGGATACCGATACGGTGAAGGTCACTGTCCACGAAACCACACAGTTCACTGCCCCCTTAGTTTACGAACAACCTTCAACCTCTATTAGGGAGGAGGTGAGAGGGATTGACGTAGAAAGCCTGTTTAGAGTAACGTTCGTACCTTTTTACGCTCTCTTTTTCAGGGAGATTATCCTCCTATCCGTGTTGTTGCTTCTGGTGGTCTTGCTGGTTATGATGACAAGAAGTCAGAGAATCTACGACCGATATGGTGAGGAGTATATGAAGCTTCTTAAGCAGTTCATGGTGCATAGGATTCTGGTAAAAATTCTGTACTTGTTGTTGGTCATCCTTGCCATAACCCTGTTTATACTCCCCATTCTCTTGGCTATCTTCTGATTCTGAAGAGAAAAATAACTTAAAAGAGACAACCTGTTTTCGAAATAGAAGTGGAGGCTCTTAACATAGAAAGCTGAGCGAAAGACCGTATAAATAAAATATATATCGGAAGCTTTTCATGAAAAGCTGATTTGTTGAGGATACTCTCATAGGCGGCGGAGGTTCAGACCGTCCAGAGGAGAGAAGGCGTTACCATTCTTCTTCCTCAGCCCACTCTTCCTCTTCGCCCCATTCCTCCTCTTCCCCGGCCAGCTCTTCTTCTTCTCCAGGGTCTATTTCTCCACCGTTCCAATTTTCATCTTCCACGTTTAAGGCGGCAGGCATCATTCTTCTACCTCAGCGCATCCTTGGTTTTCTTGAACAGGGTAGTTATACTTAAATTTTATTCCCCTTCTCCGGGAACAGCTTCCGGAGGTTCTTATTTTTCCATTCAAGTTTAAATACCACTCCCTAAATTTAGCGGATTTTAAACCTTAGAAACGAAGTTTTTATTAGCAAAGTAAAATAATGAAAATAAAAAATAAAAGCCGCTTCTAAGGCGCTGACATTCAGCAGGATGTGGAAATCAATTGAATGATATAGTTTCAGCAAAAGAGTTGGCTCCCAATATCAAGCAGTTTGAAATCTTGGCCCCTCCCGTGGCTACTAAGGTTAGGCCGGGCCATTTCGTGGTTTTGCAGACGGAGGAGGAAGGAGAGCGGATACCTTTAACCGTTGTTGACTCCAACCCTGAGAAAGGCACTGTTACCCTCGTGTTTTTGGAAATCGGAGCCTCCACCAAGAAGTTGGGAAAACTGAAGCAGGGGAACCGCATCCTCCACTTCGTCGGACCCTTGGGGAACCCCTCTGAAATAGAGAAATTCGGGCAAGTTGTCTGCGTAGGGGGAGGAATAGGCGCAGCGGCCATCTACCCCATCGTCAAGGCTTTAAAGGCTGCGGGCAATCGAGTGATATCCATCATCGGGGCGAGAAACAAGGACCTATTAATATATGAAGAAGAGCTGCGAAAGGTAAGCGACGAGCTTTATGTAACCACAGACGACGGCTCGAAAGGCCGCCACGGTTTCGTCAGCGACGTTCTGAAGGAGCTACTGGAAAAGGGCATTCCCATCGACAGGGTCATAGCCGTGGGTCCAGCTGTTATGATGAAGGTGATAAGCAACCTAACCAAGCCCTTCAGAGTTAAAACCATCGTAAGCTTAAACCCCATCATGGTGGACGCCACGGGCATGTGCGGCTGCTGCAGGGTTTACGTGAGCGGTGAAACCAAATTCGCCTGCGTCGACGGACCTGAATTTGATGGGCATCAAGTTGACTTTGACAATCTCCTAGCCCGGCTTCGAACCTACGTGGAGGAGGAAAAGCTTTCTCACCAGATGTTGGAAAAGGGAGAGGGGTGAAGAAAGTGGCGAAGCCAGATAAGCTCATTCCCAAACAAGCCATGCCCAAGTTGTCCATGGAGGAGCGGAGGAAAACACTCAAAGAAGTGGCTCTAGGCTTTTCCGAAGACCTAGCCTTGGTTGAGGCCTCTCGATGCCTTCAATGCGCCAAACCTAAATGTGTTGAGGGTTGCCCTGTGAACATCGACATCCCCGCCTTCATCAAACTCATTCAAGAGCGAAAGTTTGAGGAAGCCATCGAAAAAATAAAGGAACGAAACGCCCTCCCCGCCATGTGCGGCAGGGTTTGCCCTCAGGAAAACCTATGCCAAAAAAGCTGTGTGCTGGGGATAAAAGGTGAACCTGTAGCCATAGGCGCCTTGGAGAGGTTTGCAGCTGACTACGAGTTGAAAAAGGAACCCATAACCCCCACCGGAAGCAAATGCAACCCTACAGGCGTAAAGGTGGCTGTGGTGGGCTCCGGGCCTTTCGGATTGACAGCGGCCGCCGACTTGGCTAAGCAAGGCTTCGATGTTACCATCTTCGAAGCTTTACATGAGCCGGGCGGTGTTCTCATCTACGGGATCCCGGAGTTTCGGCTTCCTAAGCGTGTGGTGAAGGCGGAGGTGGAGTATGTTAAATCGCTGGGAGTTAAAATTCAAACCGACGTCATCATCGGTAAGACCTATACCTTAGACGAACTTTTCCAGATGGGCTACAAGGCGGTGTTCATCGGAACCGGAGCTGGGGCTCCGATTTTCTTAGGCATACCTGGAGAAAATCTCAGCGGCATATACTCAGCCAACGAGTTTCTGACAAGGGTTAACCTCATGAAAGCCTACCTCTTCCCCAAGTACGCTACCCCGGTGAAAGTCGGGAGAAAAGTGGCGGTCATAGGCGGTGGAAACGTAGCCTTCGACTCCGCTAGGACAGCGTTGAGGCTGGGAGCTGAGAAGGTTGCTCTTGTCTACAGGCGGACGGAAGCGGAAATGCCCGCTAGGAGAGAGGAAGTTGAAAACGCTAAGGAAGAGGGTGTCGAATTCATGTGCTTGGTGAACCCCGTCCGATTCATCGGCGACGAAGCCGGGTGGGTTAAGGAGATGGAATGCCTCAGGATGGAGCTTGGAGAACCCGACGAGTCAGGGAGAAGGCGGCCCATACCCATCAAGGGCTCCGAGTTTCGAATTCCTGTGGACACGGTGATCGTGGCCATAGGCACTAGGGTGAATCCTCTCATCCAAAAGACAGCTCCTCTTCTCAAAACAGATAAACATGGACACTTGGTCGTTGACGACTACGGTAGGACCTCCATGAAGTTCGTGTATGCTGGAGGAGACATAACCTCAGGGACAGCGACGGTCATCGAGGCCATGAAAGCCGGGAAAAGAACGGTTCAAGCCTTCTGCGAAGATCTTCAAAAATCTGAATAAAAACAGCGAAACAGTCTCTTCCATCGTCTATATCCGCCGGCAACCGTTAGATTTCCTGTCCTAAAATCTTCGCTGCTATGGCTTCAGCCATTTCGCTGGTAGTGGCGTTGCCTCCCAGATCGTAGGTTCGCGTCTTACCCTCCGTGAGGACGGCGAGGACGGCTTTTTCCACCCTCTCAGCGGCTTCCCCCTCTCCAAGATGATCCAGCATCATTTTGGCAGCTAGGATGGTGGCAAGAGGGTTAACCTTGTTCTTTCCCGCGTATTTTGGGGCTGAGCCGTGGACAGGCTCGAACATTCCGTAGGTGTCCCCCACATTGGCTCCGGCGGCGAAGCCCAAGCCCCCTACCAGCTGAGCTGCTTCGTCGGAGAGGATGTCTCCAAACATGTTGGTAGTGACCACCACGTCGAATGTTTCCGGCCTTTTGATGAGCTGCATGGCCATGGCGTCGATACGTTGCTCCTCCACCGCTACTTCCGGATACTCCTTAGCCACGTCTAGTACAGCTTGTTTGAAAATTCCGTCGGTGAGCTTTAGGATGTTTCCTTTATGGACGTAGGTTACCAGTTTCTTTCTTTTGGAGGCTAGGTTGAAAGCGCAGCGGGCTATTCTTTCACAGGCTTTTCTTGTTATAAGCCTTAAAGCTACAGCGACTCCGGGGACTATTTCGACTTCTTTGGCGAAGTAAAAGCCTTCAGTGTTCTCCCTTAGGATGATCAAGTCGATGTCGGGTTTAAGGGCGGCCACTCCCGGCAAGGTTTTACACGGCCGAATGTTGGCGTAGAGGTCGTAAAGTTTCCTGATGGTCACGGCTACACTCACCGGGGAACCGGGTTCTTCAGGGGTGGTCATGGGGCCTTTGAGGCAGACGCTGGTTTCTTTCAACATTTCCAAAGTTTCCGCGGGGAGGTTGGTTCCGTATTTAGCGATACAATGGTATCCCGCTTCCCCGCGGAGGTATTCGAGCCTTAACCCCTTCACCGCGTCTTGCACCGCATCCAGAACGGTGAGGGCGGCCTCTACAACTTCAGGGCCTATGCCGTCGCCGGGAAGCACCGCTATTTTATAGACATTGGTCATGGTGGATCCCCAAGTCGGAAAGACCGTTCAAAGCCTGTTCTATGATGGGTGGTGTTCCTTAAAAAGTTGGCTTACCAAGAAGCTAAACTTTAAGGCATGGGCTGCCAAAGTAGAAGATGAACTCAATGTCTTTAAAAATACGCTTCCTCGCCGACGGAATGCTGGGAAAGCTAACCCGATGGCTGAGGATGCTGGGCTACGACGTAGAATACATCCGAGACTCCCCAGACGAGAAACTAGTGGAGAGGGCTGAGAAAGAGAGAAGAGTTCTGCTGACCAGCGACCTCCACCTTTACAGGAGAGCCCTAAGACGAGGTATCCGAGCTCATCTAGTGGAGGGAAGAAAAGAGGCTGAAAAAATAGCCGGAATGGCTGGAAGGTTCAAACTGAAGTTGAAAATCAACCCCGAGAGCTCCCTGTGTCCCCGCTGCAATTCACCTCTTAGAGAGGCGGAAGCCTCCGTCTTGAGAAGCCTAATACCTGCCTCCGTCTTGAGGAAGCACCAGAAGTTCTGGGTCTGCACCAACTCTGAATGTGGGAAGGTTTACTGGAAAGGAAGCCACTGGAATGAAATAGATAAAATACTGGAAGAAGCTAGATCGTATCTGAGGAAGAATCTGAGGGTTAAACCTTGACCTTCCAGCTTACAGACGAAGAAGGAAGCTTCCTAGTTCACCTTGCAAGGGAAGCCATAATCCTCCATCTCCGCTCAGGAGAAAAGATGAAGCCTCCCCTAGGCACACCGCCAGCCCTGAAAACCAGATGCGGCGTGTTTGTAACTCTCAACAAAGTTAAAGGCGGGGAAAAAGAGTTGAGAGGTTGCATAGGCTACCCTGAACCCACAGCACCCTTGGTAGAGGCAACCATCGACTCAGCCCTCAACGCAGCGTTTTCAGACCCCCGATTCCCACCTCTCAGAGAAAAAGAGCTGGCGGAAGTCGTGGTGGAGGTAAGCGTCCTAACGCCTCTCCAGCCCGTTCGAGTAAAAGACCCACGCGAACACCTAAACCACATTAAGGTGGGCGTAGACGGATTGGTGGTGGAGAGAGGTTGGAACAGAGGCTTGCTTCTCCCTCAGGTTCCCGTGGAGTGGGGCTGGGATGTGGAAGAGTTCCTGGCCCACGGCTGCCTAAAGGCTGGGCTTCCCCCGGATGCGTGGCTTCTATCCGGAACGAAAATCTACAAGTTTCAAGCCATCATCTTTGAAGAGGAGGAGCCGGGGGGAAAGGTTAGAAGGCGAACTCAGCCTAGCGATGGGTGAAGGAAGTTCTCCGGAGACTATCTGCGGGCGGCTTCGATGAGCCTGACGGCTTCCCTGACACCGTTGAACTTGCTTGCGTATTTTCTCAGCTTCATGATGTTCTTTTTATAGTAACTGTAATTGTTCACTATTTTTTCCACAGCAGCCTTCAATTTAGTTGAGGTAACTTTCCCCTTGATGCGGATGGAGCAGCCCATCTCCTGCATTTTCTTCGCATTCGCATCCTGCTCTACCTGGGTAGGTATGCATATGCTGGGTTTTCCGTACTTTATCACCTCAAAACATGTGTCATGGCCTCCGCTGAACAAGACCAGAAGCGCCCTCTCCATCCACTTCCCTCTTTCTTCCACCCAGCCTTTCACCAAGCAGTTTCCGACTTTCCTTTCAAAACTGCTTCCCGGCTCCCCTAGGCTTACCCTACTTTCGCAACTCATTCCGGAGAGAATGGGTATGATGGAGTCGGCTAGTTTGACCCTTGTACCCATGGGTCCGCTTATCGACGCGTAGATGAATTCTCCAGAATCGGCCAAGGGCTCCAAGCTCATGTCGGAGAAACTGCCCACGTAGTGCACGTTATCAAACCGTTTTAGATTGCCTAGATTATACTGGCAGACAGTATAAGGCGGTGGGAGGTCTGGAATGACAATGCTGCTACTATTCGACATGTAGTTATCCGCAAGCCTTTGAACGGGAAACGCCAAAAAATTGGCTAGGAAATGGTTCGGCTGGGTTATGTTTGTAATGAACACACATGGCATGCCTCTCCTCAAAGCCGCCCTTATAGTCGCCAAGTCCCCGTCTGACACGTAGAGGTCAGGCTTAACTTTGGGAATCTCATCCCTCAAAATATAATAATGACGTAAAAATTCTCCAAGCGCGCTAGGCTTCTTCCGGACTCCCCCCCCACTAGAGTCGAAATAAGGCAAAGGCAGAAAAACGTTTAAAAAAGAGGGCAGAACCTTCACGCCGCCAGCATCCTCATACCAAGAAACCCCGGGAGCAAAGTAAACCTCTTCGAAATTTTTCCTCAGTAATTCGTAAGCGTAACCGCCGGCGAGAAAATACACTTCATGGCCTCTCTTCTCCAGTTCTTTTCCAATTTTAACTGTCCTAAACGCATGCCCTGTGCCGATGTTGCAGGAAGTGTAAAGTATCCTCATGGGTTTCCCGGTTTCTTGGCTGCTAATACGATTAGTGATTGATCCGTATAACATTCAAAACCTTTTAATACTTTTAAGCCTGAGCCTCCGCTTCACCCCTTCTAATTCCTTCGAAGGTAAGCGGGCATCGTGGAAAGACGGATTGGCTATTTTTTATCTTCGCTGCAAACACCGTTGCTGCTCCTCCTGTGACGAGTGCTAGGAATAGGAAGGCCGCCTCAAAGCTGGCTACGTCCAGCAGATACCCCATGATTGTGGTGAGCAAAATTCGCCCTAAAAACCCGAGGAATAAAACTATTCCTAAAGTTGTGCCGCTGTGGATGGAAACGTCTATGGTTAGCTTGTTGGCTGAGGCGAAGGTGAAAGCGCTGAACCAAGCTATTAAAATCGAAAGGGTGAGCATTAGGTAAAATTGGTGGGATAAAGATAAGCCCCCCAAAGAAAGAGTGCAAACCATGAGGGACAACAGGATCAAAAGTCTGCAGCTTAAACGCTGAGCTGCGTAACCCCCTGATATTCTTGAAAAGGCATTCACCAACACAACTATCGATCCGAACATGATGCTGGAGATTAGGGTCTTCTCCAAAATGAAATAGCTGGTTATCCATGTTCCTATGGCTAGTTCTAGCCCCAGCGAAGAAAATTGAACTGTTCCCAGCGATAAAATCCTAGGGTCTCCGGCTATCTTTAGATCCTTCATCGACAAAGCGGGACATCCGACAGTCTGAGGCGTTTCCCTCTGTGCGATTAAAAAACCTAAAGCTGGAGACAATGAGAGTAAGGGAAAAAGATTGACTATCTTCCAGTCCACGGCTAAGGTTATCGGAGACACGACGAAGGCGGCGACGGTGCCGAAGCCGAAGAAGCCGCCGTACAGCCCTTGATTCTTGGCTTTTTCACCCTTTTCAGACCACACGGCGATGTAGTTGGCGGCGGCTACGAAATTAGAGCCAAGCACGGCTCCTAAAACAATTCTCAGCAGGAGGATATGCAAAAATTCCGTTGCGAAAAAAAGAGCGACTAAGATGGGGATGCTCAAAGTTAAAGTAAGCTTCAGAGTCTTATTTGCACCCAGTTTATCCGACATGAAGCCGCTGGGAATTAAGGCTACTAGGCCGCCTAACATCAGCAGGGACATCAACAGGCTGATTTCGGTGAAAGAGACGTTGAAAACTCTGACAAGCTCAGGCAAAATCGGAGCTATGCTAAAGATAGCCAGCCCGGCGGAGAAGTTGGATAAGCATGCGACGAGTAAATGCTTATTCATCGGAGTTCTCAGCCTCTCTCCTTCCGATAAATTCGCAGGATCGACAAACCGTCAAGTAACTCATGGTTATTCACATTTTCCCAAACATATTTAATTCCTCTCATTTTCCTCCTTGCCTGTTAGGTTGGCATCGCCCTCCACTGCCGAGGGTTAATATTAGGTTTATATAGACGTTCGCAAAACCCCCTCTCAAAGCGAAAAAGGTTGACGGTTTGGCTGAAAGGTATTTAAAGGCAGTTCAGAAAGTCCTCAACAAAGGCTCCGTTTACCTCAGACTCCACGGCTCCATATACAAGATAAGAAGCCTTGAAATCAAAGGCTCCGACGCCAAATTCGACTGCCGAAGCCTGCATAATGGGGAAAATTACGAGATCAGCTTTAAAATTGAAAAGAAACTCATGACCGACCTCATCGGCTTCGGCCTCAGAGACAAGCCCAACAGTGTGTTCGTGATTTCCGAGGATGCTGATAAGCCTATATGGTTTGAGACTTCGCTTCAAGAACTGATTGAGGAAGTGGAAAAACGAGCTCTGCGAAAAGACCTTCTAAAAGAATTAAGCACATACGCGGACATAGAAGAAACCTAACAGCCAATTTCCCGGGAGCCTGACACAGGCTTATCTTCCGGCAAATATCTCTTCGGGAAATCGTCCTCCCCGATTATTACTCAAACCACCTAGGCAATCTGCCAAGCCAAAGGAAGACAGCTACTAAGACCAGCATGAGAAAGACTGCCATAACGGCGATGATTGAAAATTGGGCGCTTTGGACATCGCCCCCAGAGCCGAAGCCGAAAATGAGGGGAAAAGGCCAGATGAAAAAGAAACCTGAGCCCTCCGAGGGAACACCGCCTAGGACAACGGCCAAGAAGACTAAGGTCATGCCTGCAAAGATCGCCATAAAACCCAAAGTTAAGAGATAGGGCAAAAGCCCTAAGCTAGGAGGACTTCCTGAGCTGTAGGTTTCCGCCGTCTCCTCCCTTTCTGAGGAGGTAGGTCTGCATCCAAGGCAAGTCCAGTTCCAAGGGTTCACACACCGCTCGCAAACTTTTCGGCCGCATTCTTGGCAGACATAGCGGGCTCGACGGCGGAAGCAGACCTCGCAGTTTAGGGAGGTCATCCAGCCGCTCAGCCTCCTCTGAGCAGAACTGGCATCACCGTGAAAACCAGCGCAACCAGCATGAGGATTAGGGTGAGGTATATCAGCGTTTTCACCGTCTTAGTGTCGGAGCCGAAGACTATGGGGAAAGGTCCCAGCAGCACAACGCCCCCCGTGGTTTTAGGTCGAGTCTTACCTAAGCCCAAGCCGGAGAGCAAAACGGCTAGAAAGACTAGGAGAAAGCCGACTGTGATCAGCAGAAAACCCAAGAACGCTAGGTCCGTCATAGGCTTGTCGAATAGGAGGCACTCGGATTCGACTTATAACTCTTGCTGGATAGGCAGCTTCACGAGGTCTGCTTGGGGCTTTAACGTTTCTCCTAGGCGTAGATGGGTGCTTCCATAGGTAGCCTGGATTGGGGGGATGGTGCTGCCTTGGAAGGTTTAACCTTGGCTGCGGCTTGCTCGAAGTGACGGAGGTAGACTTTTTCCGCTTTCATGTCTTCCCTCAGCGCTATCATGCCTGCTTCACGGCAGAGGGCCTCCAGTTCAGCGCCTACATAGCCTTCGGTCATGTCCGCCAGCTTTTCTAGGTTTACATCCGAAGCCAAAGGCATGTTCCTTGTGTGCACTTGCAGTATCTTCAGCCTTGAATCCCTGTCAGGCACAGGCACGTTCATGATCCGGTCGAACCTTCCCGGTCTTAGAAGGGCTGGGTCGATGAGGTCGGGCCTATTGGAGGCGGCTATTACGACTACTCCCCTCAGGTTTTCCAACCCGTCCATTTCGGTGAGCAGCTGGCTTATGACTCTCTCCGTCACATGAGAGTCTCCGAAGCCGGAGTCTTTCCGCGGAGCTATGGCGTCGATTTCGTCGAAGAAAATTATCGCGGGAGCAACCGTCCTAGCCCTCCGGAACACTTCCCGGATGGCTTTCTCGGATTCTCCAACCCATTTGCTTAAGACCTCGGGGCCCTTGATGGAGATGAAGTTGGCTTCGCTTTCGTTGGCCACAGCCTTAGCCAGCAGCGTCTTCCCCGTGCCCGGTGGGCCGGCTAAGAGAATGCCTCGAGGCGGCCTGATGCCCATGCGTTTGAAGCTTTCAGGGTTGTGAAGAGGCCATTCTACAGCCTCCTTCAGCGCTTGTTTGACGTCTTCAAGCCCTCCGATGTCCGTCCATCGGACGTTGGGCTTTTCTATGAGGACTTCCCGCATGGCAGAGGGTTGAACTTCCTTGAGAGCTTCGAAGAAGTCTTCTTTTGTCACTTCGATTTTCTGCAAAACCTCCGGTGGAATGGTGTCCTTCTCCAAGTCTAGGTTGGGCAAAACTCTGCTCAACGTTTTCATGGCTGCTTCCCTGCAAAGGGCTGCCAGGTCAGCGCCTACGAACCCGTGGGTGATGTCGGCTAACTCCTCCAAGTTGACATCTTTGCTCAGCGGCATATTCCGAGAATGCACCTGCAGGATTTCCAGTCTTCCCTGCCGGTCTGGAACTCCTATTTCAATCTCTCTGTCAAATCGCCCCGGCCTCCGCAAGGCTTCATCGATGGCATTAGGCCTGTTGGTAGCTGCCATGACGATGACTTGCCCCCTAGCCTCCAGACCATCCATCAAGGCTAGAAGCTGGGAGACTATTCTGCGCTCTACTTCCCCTGTTGCCTCTGAACGTTTCGGAGCTATGGCGTCGATTTCGTCGATGAAGATGATGCTAGGAGCGTTCTCCGCTGCCTCCTTGAAGATCTGCCTCAACTGCTCCTCGGATTGGCCGTAGAATTTGCTCATGATCTCAGGCCCGTTGATGAGGATGAAGTTAGCGTTGGTTTCGTTGGCCACAGCCTTAGCCAGCAGCGTCTTACCGCATCCCGGAGGCCCGTGAAGGAGGACGCCTTTGGGTGGGTCGATGCCTAGGCGGTTGAAGAGCTCCGGGTGCTTTAGGGGTAGCTCCACCATTTCCCTGATTTTCTTTACAGCATCCTTCAAGCCGCCTATGTCCTCATAGGTCACTCGGGGAACGGTTCCCACGCCTTTGACGGGAGTTTCGCGAATGGTGAGCGTAGTGTTTTCCTCTATCTGAACCAATCCTTTTGGGACGGTGTTGACGACGGTGAGTTCTAGGGCCCGGCCGAGGACTCCAACCGCCACGATGTCCCCCGCCGTCACAGGCCTGTTTAAAAGGTACTGTTTAACGTAATCTTCAAACCCTTCCCCAAACTTTATCGGTTGGGTTGGGGCAAGGATGATTTTTTCAGCGTTCTGAACTTCAGCTTTTTTGATGGTGACGGTGTCCCCTATGGAGACTTGGGCGTTGCTGCGGGTTAAGCCGTCCATTCGCACTATTCCAAGACCCACGTCTTCCGCATAAGCAGGCCAGACGATGGCGGCGGTGGTCTTTTTCCCTTGTATTTCGACGATGTCCCCAGATGTGACGCCTAGTTTTTCCATGGTTTTTGGGTCGATGCGGAGGATTCCTCGCCCTGCATCTCTTTGTGTGGCTTCTGCCACTTTCAGTTGAATGCCGGTCATGTTCCATCACCTCCTTTACATAAGGGTTAGTAACTTTCTATTTTGGAAAGCTATATAGTTAATAGTTCGGGAGGTATATAAACTTTACTCTTAATATAGCTTCTTACCAAAAAGGTAAGTAAAAATTTACCCGAATTCCAGCGTAAAATCCTTCATCCTGTCAATCTTCTTCAGAATAGCCGCCATTTCCCTCAGCTGGGCCAAAATTATCTTCCCTAAGGGCGATAGTTGGTAGCCTTCCGGCTCCCGGGCAATAGCCTCCGCCTTCAGCAAGTCATCTAAACACTGAGCTATGGTCTTCTGGCTGTAGCCTAGAGCCTGATGAAGCTCGGTGAAGGTTAAAGACGGTTTCTCAGCTAGAAGCCGCATAACCCGGTAGCGGCTCTCGTTGGAGATGACCCTGAAAAGCTCGATCACGGGGTCGAGGTCTTTAGTAGCCACTAGTTTTACGTCGATTTCCTCGTCTATGATAACTTGCCCGTCTTTGGTGCTGAGTTTAAGCCGGCGGACTTTTATCCCCATTGCTTGTCATCTCTGTTATTAATAAATAGAGTGAGGCATATAAACTTTACTTAAAAGAAAGTAGCTTACCTTAAAAGTAAGTAAACAACCCTCGGCATGGAGTTAAAACTCACGCCGAACCAAAAGACCGGTCAAGGCGGCTAAATCCGCCCTAGCCTTAGTAGGCGGGAATCCCTCCAGCTCATCTAACGCCTCTCGGACGAGTTCTTCCGCTTTCCGTTGCGCATAGCTTGTAGAACCCAAGGACACGATTAACTCCCGAGCCTTAAGCAAGTCGGCTTCCGCCGGAGTCCCTTGCATCACTTGGAGGAAGAGAGCCCTCTGCTCCAGTTGAGCATGGTGAAGAGCGTGGATAATGGGCAGAGTCTTCTTCCCTTCCCTGAGATCGCTGCCCACAGGTTTACCCAGCTTCTCCTCTGAAGCCGTCAAGCCGAGGACGTCATCAACAATCTGGAAGGCTAAGCCTGCCAGCCGCGCGAAGCTTCCCAGCCTTTCGACTTGACTCTGAGAACCTCCGCCCACGATGGCTCCAGCTTGGGCGGCTGTCTTGAAGAGGTAGGCAGTTTTCTTTTCCACCATCATAAAATACTGTTCCTCCGTGACTTCCTCCACCTTAGGGTAGGTCATGTCTAGCATCTGACCCTCACACAGCTGGATGGCAGCTTCAGTGAGAAGGGCGAAAACCTTAAGGGCCCGGCTTTCGGGAATTCCCCCCTTCCCAGCTTTTTCCAAGACCGCCTCGTAGACTTTGGCGAAAAGGAGGTCGCCGGCAATGATCCCCACCGGTTCCCCCCACCGTGCATGGACGGAAGCGACTCCCCGCCTTACAGGGTCTCTGTCAATGATGTCGTCGTGGATGAGGGTGAAAGTGTGCAGAAGCTCCACAGCCGCAGCGACGGGAAGTGCATTCTCCGCGTTTCCCCCAACTAGTTCACAGGTTTTAACCGCCAAGTAGGGTCGGAGCATTTTCCCTCCCGCGGATGGAAGATGTCGGGCTGCTTGGTAAAGGAGTTGGAGTTCCGGTTTTTCAACTGTCAACATTTCAGCTATGATCTTTCCTACCTTTCGGGAGACTTCTCCCAGGTCATCCGGCCAAGGGAGGCTTGAATTTGAAGCCAAACTGCATCCGGCCTCTTATTGCCTTGAAAACTAAATTCTTAGATAACTCCAGTATTTTTAGCTAATCTATGAGCAGCGTCTTTACTTAAACCCTTTTCTCCTAGGATGGTGTACCTTTGGGGTCTTATTTTATGAGCCATAGCCAATGCCTCCACCACATCCTGAGGGGAAACATGAAGCTCCTCCGCTGTGGTAGGCGCTCCTACTTTTCGGAGGACATCCCTAACCATCTTCCACTTCAACTTGTGAAGATACGCCATCATGATGGTTCCCACCCCGCAGCGTTCACCGTGAAGAGCCCGGTCGGGAGCTATCATGTTTAAGGCGTGACTGAAGAGATGCTCGGAACCGCTGCAAGGCCTAGAGCTGCCTGCAATGCTCATGGCTACTCCGCAGCTGATGAGAGCCTCCACCACGATGCGCACTCCCTGTTGCGAGTTTTCGTGAATCAGGTCAGCGTTCTTGGACACCAAGCGGGCACTCATCAAAGCTAGGTTGGCAGCGTAGTCCCCATAATACTCGTTTTGAAGCTGGTGGGAAAGCCACCAGTCCTTGACCGCTGTATATTTCGCCATGATGTCCCCACATCCGCTGGCTGTGAGCCGGTAGGGAGAGCCGGCGATCACGGAGATGTCGGCTATGATGGCCATGGGCGCTTGGGCGCCGACGGAAAGAGGCTTCTCCAGTCCTTTAAGGGAGGCTTGGGGGCTGGCTATGCCGTCGTGGGAGGCAGCGGTAGGTATGCTGATGAACTGCACCTGGCTTTTCGCGGAGCTGAGCTTGGTGACGTCGATGATTTTTCCTCCCCCCACACCTAAAACCACTTGGGGTTTAGACTCTTTGATCTTCCTCTCAGCGGCTTCAACCCAGTGAACGGTAGGCTCAGGGACAATGAGTTCTTCCACATCGAAACCCGCATCGGACAAGGAGTCAAGCACAGCCTCCGCCGCGGTGCTACGGGTTCGAGGCCCAGATATTACTAATCCCTTTTCGGAGAAGCCTAAGCTTCTGCAGGCTTCCCCCACCAAGCGGAGTAGGTTGTTTCCGACGATGACTCTCCTCGGCAGCTCCATGGAGTGAACAGGTTGCACGGTGTTTTATCCCCTGAACCTTTGATTCAAATCTTTATCCGCTCAGTAAGGCTTCTCCAAGGCGGGCTGCGAACTCGGGATGGCTCTGCAGTTTCTTTCCAACCTTTTCGATGTTGAAGCCGCTGGCTAAGTTCACAATATCTTCTCCAGTCAAGATTTCAGCCAGCTGGTTTAACTCCGAGTCCCCCAGCTTCTCTATCAGTTTGAGGGAAAGGAGGCTGTTGGCTATGCGCCTACTCCAGTAGGCGTATCGGCGGGGGTATTCTTCCAGGTCCACGTCTCCCTGAACAGCCGCCCGCCCGGCTACCTCCCCCGCTATTTTTCCAGCCACGATGGAGGTGTGAATTCCCCCGCCAGTCAGGGGGATAACTTGCCCTGCAGCATCCCCGCAGAGGAGCACACCTTCCCCGTGGACCACCCGGCCGATCTGTCCTCCCACTGGAACAGGGGCTGCTTGAATTTCCACAACTCTCGCCTTCTCAAACTTGGCGGGATGAGCTGCTATAAATTTGTCTAGGTAAGGTTTTGCAGGGGCTCCCCGGACTCCGATGCCCACGTTGGCCGAGCTCTCGCTTTTTGGAAAAATCCAAGCATAACCCAAGGGAGCGACTTCATGGCCTACGTAGGTCTCCAAGACATGGGGGTCGTCTAAGCGGCAGTTAACCATCTTATATTGGACGCAGGGAATAACCTCGTATCCTTCTCTGCTGAAAAATTTCTTCGCCACCAAAGAAGTGACGCCGTCACATCCGACCAGCATCTTACACTTTATCTCTCCGGTTTCGCCGAGCCGCTTCACCTTCAAGCGGAAAAGCCCCTGATTTTTTTCGACGTCTAAAACCGTCGCCCCCACTAGGATTTCAGCTCCCTGCTGAACTGCTTGGCATGCCAGTTCTTGGAGGAAGAGCTTCTTCTCCAAAAGGAAGCCTTCGCTGAAGCCCAGCTCCTCGGAGTAAATTTCAACCTTTTTCTCTTCGTTGGGAGCGTAGACCATGATGCCTTTCACTCTGTTGCAGATGAAACGGGGTGAGGGGTCTATCTCGGCGTCTGCTAACGTAGAGCCTGAAACAGCTTCCCCGCAGACCTTTGCCCCTAGGCTCCGCTCCTTCTCTAGGAGGAGAACTTCAGCTCCTGTTTGAGCTGCTTTCCGCGCAGCCATCAGCCCAGCCGGACCTGCGCCTACCACCGCCACGTCGAAGGTTTCTTGGCTCAAAGAGACACCTGCTCAATAAAGTTATTTTTTAAGCAAAGCCAGATAAATACCTACTGTATGCCGGTTGGAATAGCCTACCTTGGCCGCTTTTTAAGTAAAGGTTTATTATAGGTTGGTTTGCATATAATGTTTTAACATCGCATTTGGTGGTGCCTATCTCGACCGAGCTGACGGTTGAAGAAAGGGTGAAAGTGGATACAGGGCGGGAGGTCGGCGCTGAGGAGCTCCTTCGGAAAACCCAGAGCCTCTGCCCTGAGTGCCTCAAACTCATCCCCGCGGAAATCTACGCCAAAGAAGATAAGGTCTGGATAAGAAAGCAGTGCCCCGACCACGGGGAAGTCGTAGACCTCTACTGGGGCTCCTACTCCATGTACCAAAGAGCCCAGAAATACGAAAGAAGGGGCAAAGGTATCGAGAACCCCAAGATCTCCAAGGCTCACCCCGTTTGCCCGGTGGACTGCGGTCTTTGCAATATCCACCTCACCCACACTGCTTTGGCCAACATCGTGGTTACCAACCGATGCGACCTCACATGTTGGTATTGTTTCTTCTTCGCTGAGAAGGCTGGCTACGTCTACGAGCCCACCCTCGACCAGATAAGAGAGATGGCTAGGGCGTTAAGAAACGAGCGGCCGGTCCCCGCCAACGCTGTTCAGCTTACCGGAGGAGAACCCTGCCTTAGAGAAGATTTGGTGGACATTATCAGAATATGTAAGGAGGAAGGTATCGATCATGTTCAGCTTAACACCGACGGAATAAGACTGGCCACCGACCCCCACCTCGCTTCCAAGGTGAGGAAGGCAGGCGTCAACACGGTCTATTTGAGCTTCGACGGAGTTACCCCTAAGACTAATCCGAAGAACCACTGGGAAATTCCCGCGATCCTAGATAACTGCAGAAAAGCGGGGCTGGGCATTGTCTTCGTGCCTACCGTGCTGAAAACGGTGAACGACCACGAAGTAGGAGCCATCATCCGGCATGCGGTGAAAAACATCGATGTCGTCCGGGGAGTTAACTTCCAGCCTGTCTCTTTGGTTGGCAGGATGACGGAGCGGGAGAGGGCTCAGTACAGGATTACAATACCCGATGTGATTCAGAGGATCGAGGAGCAGATGGACGGGGAGATAGGCTCGGAGGACTTTTACACCGTGCCCTGCGTCACGGCTGTCAGCGACTTCGTGGAAGCCATAACCAAGAAGCCCAAATATGAGCTTGCCATCCACTTCGCCTGCGGCGCCGCCACCTACGTGTTCAAGGAAGGAGATCGGCTTATTCCTTTGCCGAGATTCGTCGATGTGGAAGGGCTCTTCGAGTATTTGAGGGAGAAAGCTGAGGAGATGAGGGCTGGGAAGAGTAAGTATCTGGTTTTGCCTAAGATGCTTTTCAAGCTGGGAAGCTTCATCGACAAGGAAAAACAGCCCAAAGGCCTCAACCTCGCCAAGATTCTCTTCCAGATTTTCCTGAAGCATGACTATCGGGCGCTGGGGGTCTTCCACCACCGTTCCCTGTTCATCGGCCTGATGCATTTCCAAGACCTCTACAACTGGGACATTGAACGTGTTATGAAATGCGACATCCACTACGCTGTGCCCGACGGGAGGATCATACCCTTCTGCACCTTCAACGTTATACCCCAGTGGTACAGGGATAAAATCCAGAGAGAGTACGGAATTCCCGTCGAAGAATGGGAGAAAAAGACAGGTAGACGGCTGAGAGACGACCTCTACAAAAGGAAGATGCCCTCCGCGCCCATGGAAAGCTAGGCCGGCGGCAATGCGACGGCTGTCTTTATAAGGATGTCAAAGATATTGGAAATTGAAGCCTGTTTCCGTTAACCTGCGGTCTGTGCCAGAGATGCCTGACCTGAGAAATTTTTTGAGGGAATCTGAAAAGATAGGAGACGTTTTCAAGGTCTCCCGGGAGGTCTCCGTTAAGTTCGAGGCCTCCGCCCTCATAAAGAGGCTGGAAGCTGAGGCCATCGTCTATCTGGAAAAGATCAGGGAGTCAGATTTCCCGGTGGTGGCCGGAGTCTGCGGGAGAAGAGAGCGGGTCCTCAGAGCATTGGGCGCGGGGGAAGCGGAGTTTTACAGCCGTCTGCTGGGGGCGCTTCAATCCCCTGTAAAAGCTGAAAGGGGAGAAGACGGCCCCGTGAAGGAGGTGAAGGAGGCTCCTGACCTTCGAAGGCTTCCCATCCTCACCCACTACGAGGGAGACGGGGGCCCCTATATTACCTCCGCGTTGGTTTCAGCCCGAAGCCTCGACGGCCGGGTGGAGAACGTCTCCATCCATAGGCTTCAAGTTTTGGATAACCGTCGCCTCGCCATAAGACTGGTGCCCCGGCATCTCTACCAGCTTCACCAGTCGGCTAAGGAGGCGCACAGGGCTTTGGATGTGGTCATCTCTATAGGGGTTCATCCCGCTCTCTCCCTAGCGGCCTCGTCCCCCGCTCCTTTTGGGGTGAGCGAATACGATGTGGCAAACGCCTTGCTGGGCGGAGGGCTTAAGCTGGTCAGGGGTGAGTCGGTGGAGGCCTACGCTCCAGCGGAGGCTGAGATAGTCTTGGAGGGTAGGCTGCTGCCTGGGGAGGAAGTGGAGGAAGGCCCTTTCGTGGACTTGACGGAAACCTATGATGCTGTCCGCCGGCAGCCGGTGGTGGAGGTTGTGAAGGTTTTCAGAAGGGAGAAACCCCTCTACCAAGCTCTCCAGCCCGGAGGCTGCGAGCATAGGCTTCTGATGGGCATGGCTCGGGAGGCTAAGATCTGGGAGGCGGTGAGAAACGTGGTTCCTGTGGTTAAGGCCGTCAACCTGACGGTGGGAGGATGCGGATGGCTTCACGCTGTCATAGCCGCGGAGAAACAGACAGACGGGGATGCCAAAAACATCATCCTCGCCGCCTTCGCCGCCCATCCCAGCCTGAAACATGTAACCGTAGTCGACCCTGACATCGACGTTCACAACCCTAGGGAGGTGGAGTGGGCTCTGGCTACCAGGTTTCAGGCCGATAAAGACTTAGTGGTGATTCCTCGGGCTCGAGGGTCAACTTTAGACCCTTCAGGAGACCAGAAGGAGGGCTTAACCGCCAAGATGGGGTTTGACGCTACAGTCCCCCGAACCTTGCCCAAAGAAAAATTCTCCAAGGCAAAGATTCCGGGGGAAGAGGAAACTTGCCGCCGTTTTCTAGGGGAAGCTGGAAGGTGACTTATCCCTGTTCTTAACCAGAGAAGAAGAGCGTATTTTGAACGGGGAGAAAGGTGAGGCCGCGGCGACTTGCATGCGGCTTCTCGTCACCTTGGGGGAGCTTTTCGAGGCGGATAGGATGATCCCCATAACCAGCGCCCACGTTTCAGGAGTTTCCTATAAAAACATCGGCACCGCCGGCTTGGAGCTTCTGGAGGAACTGGCCGGAAAAGGGGCGAAGGTTCAGGTGAAGACCACCCTCAACCCGACGGGGATGGATTTTTTTAAATGGAGAGAAGTGGGTGTAAAAGAGGAATTCGCCCGCGAACAGCTGCGGATCGTTGAGGCCTTCCGAAAGATGGGCTTACTGGAGGAGTTAACCTGCATACCCTACGAGGCGGGTAACCGGCCTTCGGCTGGGGAGCATGTTGCCTGGGCTGAATCCTCCGCCCTAGCCTACGCTAACTCCGTCCTAGGCGCTCGGACTAACCGGGAAAGCGGCATCTCCGCTCTTGCCAGCGCTGCGGTAGGCCGGACGCCCTACTACGGCCTCCACCTAGACGAAAACAGGGCGCCCACTCTCCTTGTGCAAGCTCCCCCGGAGCTGGAAGATCCTTTGGAATTCAGCGCCCTGGGATATTTCATCGGACAGAACTTCGGGAGAGCCGTCCCTCTTATTCGAGGGCTGAAAACCGTAAGGCCTGAAGGGTTGAAGGCCCTTGGAGCCGGGATGGCTGCCTCGGGGGCTGTGGCCCTCTACCACGTGGAAGGCCTGACTCCCGAAGCCCACCGTTTCTCGGAGAAGCCTCTGGGAGGCTGGGAGAGGCTGAGGGTGGATAGAAAAGACTTGGAGGAGACCCTTCGGAAGCTTTCCTGCGGGGCTGAGGGCGGTTATGACTGCGTTTTTCTCGGCTGTCCTCATTACAGCCTCCGCCAGCTTGAAAGGCTTACCTCCAAAGTGAGGGGAAGAAGGCTGCGTCGAAGGCTTTGGGTTTGCACCTCCAGAAAAGTCTATGAGGAAGCTGAAAGGAGAGGCTATGTGGCTGCCATAGAGGAGGCGGGAGGAGTGGTGCTCAGGGACACCTGCATGATAGTTTCCCCCACTGAGGAGTTAGGCATAGACACCGTGCTCACCGACTCCTGCAAGGCAGCGCATTATTTTCCCAGCCTCTGCAGGGTTAAAGCCAGCCTTGGAACCTTGGACGCCTGCGTGGAGGCCGCTGTAAGGCGTTGAGAACCCTGACCCTTAGGGGGAGAAAGCTGGTAGGCGGCTTGGCTGAGGGAGTCGCCCTTGTGACCAAGCAGCCCATATCCTTCTTCGGAGGCGTAAAACCGGAAACAGGCTTGGTGGTGGAAAGAGGCCACGAGCTTCAAGGCAAAAGTATCAGGGGAAAAGTTTTAGTTTTTCCTCACGGTAAGGGTAGCACTGTGGGCTCCTACACGCTTTATGCCTTAGCCAAACAGGGCGCGGCCCCTAGGGCTATCGTCAACCTTGAAACCGAGCCCATCATAGCCGTGGGCTGCGCTTTGACGGGGATACCGTTAGTGGACAGGCTGAACAAGGACCCTTTGGAAGTCATTGACACGGGGGATTATGTGAAGATCCTCGAAGATGGCACCGTGGAGGTAAGAAAAAGCCTAGCGTAAGCCCCCGGGGTGAAAGGCTATTCAACGTAACAAGTTAACCATTCTCAAGCTGGGCGGCTCGGTTATAACGGTGAAGGAGGAGAGATACACCCCCAACCAGGCTGCTATCTCTCGGCTTGTTGGAGAAATTAAGCAGGCTGAGGTTAAGCCGCTGATCCTAATCCACGGAGGAGGCAGCTACGGCCACCCCATCGCCAAGGACCACCAGATAAAGGGAGGCTACCGGGAGCCTTCTCAGCTTCAAGGTTTTGCCAAAACCCATCAAGCCATGGTCACCCTCAACGGAATGGTTTTAGAGGCTCTTCTTCAGGAGGACATACCCTCCATGAGTCTTCCCCCCTCTGCTTTCCTGACCACGGACAGGGGGCGTATCCGCTTCTTGGAGCTGAGGCCCATCCTCAAACTTTTGGAGCTAGGCGTCCTCCCCGTGCTCTACGGCGATGCCGTCTTGGATTCAACCCTAGGCTTCACCATTCTATCCGGAGACCAGCTGGCCGCCCACCTCGCCATAAAGCTTAACGCAGGCCGAATCATCATGGGCATAGACGTGGACGGCATTTACTCGAGAAACCCGAAAACAGACCCCTCAGCGCAGCTTATCCCCCATCTCACCCTCCATGAGCTGAGGGAAGTTCTCAAGCACCTTCAGGAAGAGACAGTGGAGGAAGCCGATGTCACAGGAAGCATGGCGGGGAAGATTCAGGAACTCATACCCGCCCTCAAACGGGGAGCCCAAGCCCTGATAGTAAATGCGGAAAAACCGGGCAACATCTACAAGGCTCTAAAACGGGAGCAAGTCCTAGGGACGACGCTTCAGGCAGTGTAGTGAAAAACCATGCCATATTTGTGCATATTTGTGCATGGCTTCCAGAAGCAAGCTTAGCCGACGCAGCCTTTTCCAACCCACGACCTCAGACCTCTCTCATCAGTCTCCACCAAATAGGTTTCTCCGTGGAGCCTCTGCAAAGCCTTAGCCACGTTTTCAAGGTCTTCTCCTCGAGCTAAGGCGATCATGCAGCCGCCGCCTCCCCCACCTGTCAGCTTAGCTCCGAGGGCTCCGGCGTTTCTAGCCGCCTCGATGAAGAGCTCCAGCCTCTTGTGGGAGACTCCCACAGCTGAAAGCAGCTTCTGGTTTTCATCCATACACCTGCCCAGTTGAGGGAGGTCTCCTCTCCTGATGGCTTCAGCAGCCTGCAACGTCAGCCGCCTAGCAGCCTTCAAGTTTTTCCTCATCAAGGCTTCTCTTTCCTCCGCCAAACTGCTTACCTTTTTAACCAAGACCCCCGTAGACCGGCGGATGCCTGTGTTCCCAACGACCAAGCGAAGCGGCCTAGCTGCTTTCAAAAACTTAACCGGAGCGCCTTGCTGGAAAAAAATGATGCCTCCGTGGATGCAGGTAGCTTGGTCTATTCCTGAAGGCCGGTAGTGGAGGAGGCGCTCGGAGAAATAGCTCAGCCTCAAGACTTCCTCCCTAGACAGTTTTAACCCCACAAACCGGGCTACAGCTGCCACGGTGGACACAGCCATGGCGGCGGAGGAGCCCAGACCCACCTGTATGGGGATTCCCGATTCAACCTCCACATCCAAGTCTAACGGGGGACTGCCTGCGTAGTCTAAGACGGCTTCCGCAGCTATCTTTATGGGCCTCAGCAGTCTGCCGCCGGCTTTACCTCCCACCTCCGCCTTGTACCTGCCACCGTGGAAGAGGCCGGCTGCTTTAAGGCCTCTGGAAGATACGTGAATCCCAGCCTCAACCCCTTTCCTCACCCGGGCTTCCGCATAGAGGTTGACGGCCATGCTTATGGCGGGGGCTCCGTGAACGCAGAAATGCTCCCCCAAAAGGATGGTTTTAGCCGGGGCCCTAGCGGCTGAAAACATGGAATAAAATCAGGAATAAAAGATTTAAAGGCGTTGCTGAACTCACATTCCGAGAACCTTTTTCACCACGTTGACTTCCTTGAGGCTGATGTTCCTCCACTTAATCTTCCCCGTAAGGAGGTCGATGACGTTAACCCTCTTCTGGTCGATCATCTTCTGGAGAATTTCCTTACTGGTTTCCAAGTACATGTCCTCCGGGCAGTTTTCAGGGGAAACCGTCATCCGCAAACCGTCGACGGAAAGATGAAAAACGTAGACAGCGTCGTCCGTAACCTTCAGCACAATAGTCCTCCCTTCATATTCCTTTAAAAGATCACGAAGCTGAGGCTCACTCTGCAGCCGCTTGTTAAACTTGATGATCCCGTTGTCAAAGCGTTCCTTAAACGACATGGGACTCATTAATTATGAAAAGACATTTAAAATTTACCCCAAAGTGTGATCCTTTGCTTCCATAAGCAGTTTTAAATACTATAAAAAGGGGAAATAATAGGTTAAAAGGAGTTTATGAATCATGACAGAAGGATTCTGTATGAAATGCCGGAGAAAAGTGGAGATGGCGGACGCAAGAGAAGAAACATTGAAAAATAAGCGAAGAGCCTTGGTGGGCAGATGCCCCGCCTGCGGCACAAAAGTCGTAAAAATACTTAAAAAAGCCTAACCCATCTGAAAGCCCTAAACCAACTTAAACCCGGCCGGATTCCAGCCACACGGCCTTTTTCTCAAAAAGGCTTAAAACCGTTAGAACTCCCTCCAAAGCATCCGGTGCTCTTCCCGCCAGTTTATCCGAAATTTGAAGCTTAAAGCGGGAAGGTTGCACTTTAAATTTTGAAGAAAGCAGTCTTGTATAGGCTGGTTTCTTTTTCCTCTAAAAACGTTTTAATCAGTTTAGGCTGAAACTTTTAATCGCATCTCGTTGAATACTATTCTCGAAGAAAAAAAAGCTGAGAGACTGGAGGAGCATTTCTTCGGCTGAGCGACATGGTGAAGCTGGCGGTTAAAAAATTTGGCGAAGTGCGCGAGGGAGAATTGAAATTCGCATTGGAGGTGCTTGATGAATGTTACAGGCGCCTGAAGCCTCATGCCCTCAGCCTCGTAGACCTTTACGTTTTCGAAAAGTCCTCGGCCATGACCGCTTTCCTAGCTTGGGAAAGAGAACAGTTGAGAATAAAAACTTCCGATGTGAGCGAGCAGTTTTTCGCCGTCCATGATGCTTGGAGGGGGATACCGAGAATCGCCTTCAGCCTAGAAAAAATGCGGGTTATTCCGCAGCCTGTGGTTGTAGGCGGATTGAGACATGAAGCCGCTCACACTGTTCTTCACGGCTCCCCTGAGTATTACATCATACCCATCCCTGAACCTTTAAGGAAGATGGAAGTAAAATACGGACTCCATCCGCAGATGACCGAGGAGCTACTTTACCTTATCTCCATGGCTGTCAAAGACTGCGAGGTCACAGAACTCCTCTACAGCCGAGGCTATCTGGAAGACCAAGTAGCCTACAACAAGTTTTTTCTTTCCACCACCGGCGAAGATGAGCAAACATGGGAGCTTGCCAGAGCGGAACCCTCGACCGCAATCCTTTTCCTCACCTCCCTCCTTAAAACCGCTTGTTGCACTGCCCCCCTCCTAGGAAACAAGCGGCATGGGAAAGAACTTCAGCATGCTCTGCGCGAAAGCCTAGCTTTCCTACCCTTAGAATTTAGCTCCAAAATCCCTACTCTCGCCGCCCGCGCGGCTGAGGGAAGAGAGGGGGACACTCACCGGAAGATACTGCTGTTCACTCAAGATGTCGTCAGTGAACTGATACGGCCTCTGTTCCACACCCAAGGCCATTAAACCGGGGTGAGGCTCATCTTCTTTTAAGACCCTTCCATCCTCTCTGAACATCCTTCAACATGGCAGTGTAGTGGAAGATGACTTGCATCTCGGTTTCCAGCTGAGACTTATACCCATAGGGGCCGATGAAACCCAGCTTCTGCCCAGCCACAGCGTTCCCGAACATGGCTGCCACAACGGGGTTACCGTACTTCATCAACCCGTAGATATAGCCGGCGGCGAAGGAGTCCCCTGCCCCCGTAGTGTCCACCACCCTCTCTACAGGAACCGGGGGAATATGAGCGTGGTAGACGGCCTCTGTTTCGCTATAAACGACCAAAGCCCCTTGGCTTCCCAACGTTATGACCACCTGTTTGATTCCCTTTTCAATCCACCGCTCCGCCGCCTCCACCATTTCCTCTTCTCCGGCTAAGTTGACTCCCGCGGAATACGCAGCCTCTGTCTCGTTCATTTTGAGGATGTCGATGTGAGGAAGCCATTCTTCAATATCCGACCAAGCTTGGAGGACCCGGTTGTTTTCCGGGTCGATGGAGTTTGTGGGACCGTGGGCGTCGAAAAGAATCAGGCCTGAAGACGCCTTCCTCAGTCTCTCCACAGTGTCTAAGGGAACCTCAAAATCGGTGACTGGAACGAAGATGAAGGCGTCGGATTCGATGAAAGGTTGAAGGTCTTCAAAGGATATAGGCTTCATCCTGTTAGTCTGCTTCTCTAACCTTTCGCTTTCTGAAATGTACTTCAGAAAGATTCTGTTCGTTCCTTCAGGCGTAGCCCTGAGCCCTGTTAGGTCAATGTGGCGGTGCAACCCCAGCAAGCGTCGGAGCAGAGGCATATCCTCTTCGCCTACGTTGGCGACAGGGTGGATGGTGGAAGGAGGCTGGAGCAGGGAGGCTAAAGCTAGGGTAGGGTAAAGAACGCAGCCATACTGTTCTTTCACAACCCCTAGATGGGTTTCAATATGGTCGTAGGGTATGGGTCCCGCTACAACTACCTTAACTACCTTTAAGGCCTCCTCAAGGACGTTAGGTGGCTTTAATAACCAATATTTCTTTTCTTGGATATTAAAGGTAACGCGTTTCGGTGGAGAAACATTGTCCCTTGTAGGTTTCGCCTCAAACAGGGGATTCGGCCACTGGAGAAGGTTGAGAAACTACCTCACCCTACCTCCCCTTAAGGATAGAGCGGTGCTGATAGCGCCCATGACGCTGGCCAACCTTTCTTGGGAGGTAGTGAACTCCGTGGGCTACGTGGACGGAGGAGCAAGGATGGTGCTGGAAGAAGATGGAAGCCTTCAGACCACGGTGAAATACGACTCTCACCTGCCCTATAAGCCGAGTGTGGAAGGCTATTACCTCATCCCTTGGGCGCATGCCTACTTGCACAGGGCTCGGATGCTGGTGGTGGACGCTCACAACGAACCTGAGATTGTCTACTGCGATGAGCTTTTCCCTCAGTCCGCCGACATCGTCCGCCTCTGCCGGGAGCAAGGCCTGCGAAAGGTGGTCTTCACCCTAGAAACGCAGGTCTTTCGGAAATTACCTCTCCGATACCGGAGAGCTTTTGAAAAGGTAGACATCCTCCTCGTCCCCTACGAGAAAGAATTTTTCGCCGAATGTGTCTCCCTAGAGCCCTTTGAAGAGTTTGAAGATAAAATGTTCTATGCGGGAAGCGTGATCAATCCTTCAATCGTCAAAATACTCCGCACTCCCAAGACGAAGGCGAGGGAGATGTTGAAACTGCCAGCCGATAAAACCGTCATCTTTTGCACCTACGGAAAAGGGGAAGGCGCCCAGCGGATTGTAGAAGCTCTTGTGCAGATTGGAGACGACTTCGCAGCGAAGCATCCCGGCACCCATTTCATAGTGAGCGACCCCACAGGCAGATTCCGGCAGTCAATGCCCTCCCGGCCTTGGCTGGAATTCATAGGACTAGACTATCAAAAGGCTATGATGACCATGGCTGCCTGCGATTGCACCATCCAAGGGCTGGGAACAAGCACTCTGCTGGAGGGGTTGGTAGCAGGGAAGCCCATGGTAGCCATCAGCCTTGAAAGACCCTACGAAGAACAGGAAGCGAAAGGCAGAGGCGTGGAAAAATTCGGACTAGGAGAGTATCTCCCCATCAGCCAAGTATCACCCCGCAGCATCTCCAACGCCCTCCAAAGAGTTTTAGAGGAGGGCTACGGAAAAAAATTGAGACAAGCACTCCCAAGAACCCTCGGCAACTTGAAGGGTGCAGAAAAAATAGCTGACCTTTTAGCCTCAATCTTGTCGTAGCTGAAGCTTTTTGAAATGGAACTTGGAAAGGGCTTCAATGGTAATATGACCCGAACCTGATTATATATAATATTGGTGGCAGAGATGCCAAGGATGAAAATCTCCTACCTCACCAAGGGATATGAAGGGGAAAAGAAATCTCTCGAAATCTCAGCTGAACCGTACGAATTTATATTGACAACCCGAGGATGCTGGGAAAACGTCATCGCCGATGAGGATGTCTTCGTTCAGAAGGGGGAAATCAAGTCCATTAGAATTAAGCCCCTCCAGTTGAAACCTGAGGAAATCGTGATCTCATGCCCCATCATGCGAAACGCCCTAGGCTGCATCCTCTCCGTGGGAGGCGAAGGCCCGCCCAGAAGGGTGGAGAAACCGCGTAGGTTCACCTTCGCCCTCTTCGCCGCTTACAGGGAAGGAGAAATTCAGAAAAACGAACTGCTGGGAGTAGTCAACATTCTCTCCACCGCCGTCAGCATCAGCGCCCTAGCTAGAACGCTTCTGAACATAAGATACTTCGTCACACACTTTACGAAGCCGCCGCAAAAGCCGCGCGGCTCAACGTAACAGAAAAGAAACAGCCAAAACCTATCCACCGCCATCGGGCATGATGAAGATTTAATCAAAAGCCCCCATGAAGCAAAAGAATTCAGAAGCATCAGTGTAGCGACTTATGTTGGAGTTGGATGGAAAGTTTACTAAAATTGCGTATTAACATAATTTTCAAAACTGATAAACTTATGGCGGGCCCGGAGGGATTTGAACCCTCGACCACTCCCCGAGGCGTCCGAGAAACAGGCCTCTACGGGTTTCACCCAGCGGCTAAGAGCTGCAGCCTGCCTAGGCAGTCCGCCGCTCCACCTTTTCAGGGCATTTCCTAGGAAGCCTGACTGAGCCACGGGCCCTTCTAAAGTTAGAATGGCAACCCGTAAACTTTTAAGGTTTTTTCCCCAAGCTGCTGAAAACATTGCATACTCAAACAGCAGTTTGGCGGTCCTAGAACAGCCGTGTTATCCTCCGCCGGCAAAAGGCCTTATGGTTATCTGCTTCTCCTCGTTTCCTTTTAACTCTTCTTTAGGATTAACTATTCGATCGTTTACGACGACAAAATACGGAAATACTCCTTCAGACGAAGAGTCTGGAAGGTTTAAGACTAAGCCTTTTTCCTTCGTGGCTTTCAGTATAGCCTCGATTATCTTCGTTCCCTCCGGCACTTCAAGGGTTACGTATTGCTGGCTTCGTGCACTCAATCCGTAGGCTTTGATCGCAACTTTCATAAACAGGGACTACCCCCTTTGTTTTTTTCATGGTGCTTCTCTTAAATTTTATGCTTTGACAATAAACATCACACTCATGTCTTTGTCAGAAAAGGCAGAGCCTTTACCTTTCTACTGCTCTCTCAACTTCCTTTTACGTTAAGCCGTCTGAAAAATTTAAATAATGAAAAAATGGAAACAAATAATAGGTTGGTGATACTATTGGCGACCATTACAAAGAAAACCGTGAAATTAACGGTAAACGGCGTAGAATGCGAAGTAGAAGTTGACGTCAACGAGGTGTTAGCAAAAGTTCTGCGAGAAAAACTGGGATTAACCGGTACAAAAATTGGCTGCGAAAGCGGAGAATGCGGAGCCTGCACAGTTCTAATAGATGGACAACCCAAGCTTTCATGCCTGATTCTCGCCATCGAATGCGAAGGGAAAAAAATATTGACCGTAGAAGGTCTTTCAGACCCTGAAACTGGAAAGCTGCATCCCATCCAAGAAGCCTTCATAGAAAATTTTGGGTTTCAATGCGGCTTCTGTACACCGGGATTTCTTATGGTGACTAAAGCTCTGCTGGATAAAAAAACTGGAGAAAAACTCACGGATGAGGAAATACGACTTGCCATTGCAGGAAATATCTGCAGGTGCGGTGATTACTACCATATTATCGAGTCGATCAAAGCGGCTGCAGAAAAAATGAAAAGATTTTCTTGAGGAGGTGGCGGTAATTGATTGAATGGAAAGTTTATCCGGCGAAAGGCGCGCAGGAATTTAAATGGATTGGAAAATCTATCCCTCGAAAAGAATCTTATGAGAAAGTTACAGGGGCTGCTAAATTTGTCGCTGACATGAAAGCTGACCTTTGCGCGAAAATCTTGAGGAGCCCCCATCCCCATGCGATAATAAAAAACATAGATACCAGTGAAGCTGAAAAGCTTCCCGGTGTAGCCGCCATAATCACCCACAAAGATGTACCAAAAAGGCTACTCCCTCGAAGCAGCGCTAGAGCTTGCTACATTTTGGAGGATCATGTGCGTTACGTAGGCGATGAAGTGGCGGCGGTAGCGGCTGTAAGCGAGGAAGTGGCGGATGAAGCATTAGACCTGATAAAAGTTGAATACGAGGTCTTGCCCGCCGTGTTCGACCCGGAAGAAGCAGCTCGGGAAGACGCGCCGAAGTTGTATCCTGAAGGCAACGTCTACGGCCCTCTAGGCGGGACTATCGTGGAGAAGGGTATACGTGAACCTACAGTGCTTGAATGGGGAGACCTTGACAAAGGCTTTAAGGAAGCTGACGTAATAGTGGAAGATAAATTTGTGGTAAAACCGCAGATACACGCACCTTTAGAGCCTCATGTTTGTTTGGCTCAATGGGAAGGAGACCGGCTGACGCTCTGGGTCGCTACGCAGACGAAACATGAGATCATTGATAGCCTCTCCTACGTGTTCGAGATGCCGTCAAGCAAGATCAGAGTCATATCGAGGTATGTAGGAGGAGGGTTTGGGTCAAAATACATCGAAAGATACATTCCCATTGCAGCCTTGCTGTCCAAAAAAGCAAAAGGTAAATCGGTAAAGCTGGTGTACACAAGGGAAGAGGAACAATGTCATACAAAGCGAGCAGGCCAGAAAATATACGTTAAGATCGGCGCCAAAAAGGACGGAACTTTCACTGCCATTCACTTCAAAACCTACTGCGATATCGGAGGCTACGGAAATTCTGTCAGTGGAAGTTGCCAATTTTGGGAAGAAGCGCCAGCTATTTCTTATAAAGCGGAAAATGCTCGATTTGAAGCTTGGGATGTGCATGTGAACTATTTCAGCACCCAGCCGTTCCGTTCGGTGCAGGTGCCAAGTACAAATTTCGCTTTAGAGCAAGTCATCGATCAGGTTGCTGAAAAACTTGGAAAAGACCCCGCGGAGATCAGGCTGAAAAACATGCCTGAAACGGGGGACGTTGTGCCTCCTAAACCCTACAAGAATCCCTTCTACCCCAGAGCCGCCTTGGATACCTATCCCTCCAAAAAAATGCTACAAGAAGTCTTGAAAGAGATAGGATGGAAAGAGAAGTGGAAAGGTTGGGGGAAACCTGTAGCCGTAGAAGGATCGAAAAGGAGAGGAATAGGCCTAGCCTACTCGGCTGCTTGGGGAGGGTTTAACTACGATGGATTAATGACCATGACCGTCACCATGTATCCGGACGGTTCGCTTACGATCCTTTCAGGCACCCAGGATCTAGGCACAGGTTCCAATACAACTTTGTGCATGATAGCCGCGGAACATCTTGGAATATCCTTGGAGGAGGTCAGCATAATCGCCGACGATACGGCTGTAGGGCAGTTTGACTACTATGAAGCCAGGTCAAGCCGGACGTTGACTATCGGGGGACACATGCTCCTACTCGCCATCGAAGACGCGAAACGGAAGATTTGCGAGACAGTAGCCCCGAAACTTGAGGTGCCTCCGGAAAACTTAGAAGTCAAAGAGAAAAAAGTCTACGTTAAAAATGATCCTAAAAGAATGATTCCTCTCACAGAAGCCATCACTTCAACAGTGGTTGGCACTGCATCAGGTCCTCCGGGAAGCGAATTCCCTGAAATCGAGCCCGGGTTCAAATGGCGTAACCCTCTAGTTTCAGCGGCGGAAGTTGAAGTTGACGTTGAAACAGGAGAAGTTAAAATAGTAAAACTGGTTCCCAGCTACTGCCCAGGGAGAATGGTAAATCCCAAGATTGTGATAGGGCAATATTTGGGAGGAGCATTATGTCAAGGGGTAGGTATGGCTCTCTACGAGAATTTCAACTTCGACGAAAAGAACAACGTCTATGTCAGCAGAAACTTCTTAGACTATAAAATCCCGCGAGCGACAGAAATGTACGAAGTAAAACCTGTCATAATAGAGGAAGTCAAAGACCGGCCTCCACACGTAGGACCCCCCTACGGGGTGAGAGGTGTCGGAGAATGGGGAATAGGCGTCATTGTCCCTGTTATTGCCAATGCCATTTACAATGCTCTAGGCGTTAGGGTTAAACGCTGCCCGATGACAAGCGAGGTCGTTTTAGAGGCGCTGAGAGGGGGGAAAGAGTAGATGCCATTTATAATGAAAAGGCCCTTGAAGAAATTCGAATACGTGGCTCCTTCGAAGCTTGAGGACGCATTAGCTATCCTTGGAAAACTCGGCGAGAAAGCCGCGATATTGGCAGGAGGAACAGACCTTCTGGTATTCATGAAAGACAGGGCGATTATGCCCCAATGCATTATAAACATCAAAAACATAGCCGGGATGGATTATATAAAGGAGACAGAAGAAGGGGGATTGGCGATAGGCGCCCTCACCCCCATCATCAAAATAAACGAGTCCAAGCTGATCAAGCAGAAATATCCCTCGCTTCACGAATGTACCACAAAAGCATTTCACAGTTGGCAGATCAGAAACATGGCTACAATAGGGGGAAACATTTGTCGAAGCTCCCCTGCTGCGGATGCTGTACCTCCCTTAATGACCTATGATGCGGAAGTGAAACTGGTCGGGCAAAAAAGTGAGCGGAGAGTATTGTTAGAAAAATTCTTCCTCGGCCCTAACAAAAACGTGCTAGATCGGGAAATTTTGACAGAGATAATAATACCCCCGCAGAAAGGAAACTGCGGAATGGCTTTCGAAAGCATGAAACGAGTCTCCGTGGACTTGTGCAAATTGAACTGCGCTGTGAAAATTGTGCTTGAGGGCAATACATGCAAAGACATCAGAATAGCCCTCGGCGCCGTAGCTCCCACACCCATCAGAGCAAAAAAAGTTGAAGAAACCGTGAGAGATAAAGAAGTTACCGACGAGCTCATCGAGAAAGCTTCTCAAAAAGTCGTCGAAGACATCTCCCCAATAACCGATGCTAGGTCAACCGCTGAATACCGGAAACAGGTTAGCGTGGTAATGGTCAGAAGATTGATAAAGCAAGCAGTTCAACGTGCAAAATAATATCTCTAACCCAAAGTTAGGAAAAATTTAAATCGTGGATCACGCCTATCACTTCCGATGCAAAATGGGTAAAAGAATAGCCATAAATCCAAAAGGTGTTTGGGATCCTTCCCAAGGTCCAGATGCGAAAGTAAGCAAGTTTCCAGTTGGCTGGTCACAGGTTGCCATAAAGGGAAACTTTATTTTCATATCAGGTCAAGTTGGAGCCAACGAGAAAGGCGAAATGCCCCTCGACCTTAAAAGCCAGATGGAGTTGACCTACGAGAACATTGACAAATGCTTAAAGGCTGCAGGCGCCACATGGGATGACGTTGTTTTCATGACCATCTACGGAACGTCTCTTGACGTAGAGTTCTACAACATCTGGCGTGAAGTCCAAGCGAAGTACATTTCCGGGCCGCCATTCCCAGCTTTAACAGGTGTAGGTTGCGCTCGCCTCACTTGGCCAAACCAGAAAGTTGAATTGGATGTAATAGCCATTAAGGATTAAAGCTTCACCTTTTTTTTTTTTAAAAAAAAAAGGGAAAAATTAACTGTTTTAATACGAAAGAATTCGCTTCGGGTTATCTATCATCATAGTGCGAATTTGCTTTTTAGATACCCCCATGTATCTCAGCCTAGGAACGATGTGTTTCAGTATATGCGCGTAGCCCCAGCCTCCATATTTCACCCTTTGAAGTTTTGTGAAAACATCTTGGGACATCATGAGCTGTTTTTCATAGCCTTGGTCGCATAGTTCTGCAATGGCCAGTAACCGCTCATTATCGCTGACGAATAAAGCTCCAGGCCACAGGCTGTTCCACCAGCTTTCATTGCCAATGGTGTCATATTCCAAGATTATTGGATATTTATCCATGAGTTTTTTATGAAATTCAACGTTAACTTTGGATCTGTCATCACTACAAGTCAAGTCCATGTGACTCATATAGAACTTTTCTAGATTCGCTCCTTCCTTTTCTATCATCTTTATTATATTCTCCTGGTCAAAGACTTTCTTTTTCTTCTCCACGTCTAGAAGCGTTGGATGTATGGTGAAGGGCGCTCCCGTTTCTTTCTGAGCCCGAGCTGCCCCTCTGAATACTTTTTCCTCTTCTTCCGATATGGGGTAAAGAGTAGCGCATTTTATGACGCCTGCTTTTATTTCGGTTTCAACCGGATAGCTTATGCCCTCCGTTAACTCCTTCACGATGAAGTCGCGCACTCCGTCAATGTCCATTTTCTTTACCAAAGGCGGGTGAGATAAACCGATGTAGAAGCCTGAAGGACAAATTATGTTGATGCCTGTAGCTTGGGAGATTTTCCTCAGGGCTAACGGATCCCTTCCTACTCCCGGGCAAGTCAACTCCACTAAGCTGTTGCCACCCCAGTGTTTGAATTCCATCAATTCCTCAATAGCTTCATCCACGTCAAGCATTGTCAAATTGTTGCAAGATACACCGGCATCCCGCAGAAGATCCCCCCGATTCGCCAAGGTTATCGGCGCGTCGACCAGCGCTCTTTTCCTTCCTTCATCAGGAGCCGTATGCCAAACTGTAAATGTGCAGATGAGATGCTCATGGGGTAGTGTTAACTTCAACTCTTCCGGCGAAATAGGACCGTTAACAGTTTCCACCCTAGCCATGTGTCCACACCTCCAGATTTCCATGAGTAGCGAGGTTTCCATCCCTCAACTTCAGGGAGCACAATTGAGTAATACCCTCCATTCAATTAATCAGCTTAGTTTGCATGTCGCTTAAAAATATTTTGCACACTCCAATGAGAAGCCTTCCTGAGCCAACTTCGATGAAGATTTTTTAAAGGTTCTTTGGTGAATGTGAACTTCTCCCGTAACCTATTTAAAGTAGAACGGTGAATTTTTCAATCGCGTATTTCGTGACATCATCGGATGAAGCCCTATGGCAACTGTCAAAGTATCGTTAGAGAACGTGACAAAAAAATTTGGAGATATTACCGCTGTTAACAGGATCAGTTTAGATGTGAAAGAAGGGGAATTTCTATGCTTACTCGGGCCTTCAGGTGCCGGTAAGACTACCACACTCAGACTCATAGCTGGTACTGAAACGCATGACGAGGGAAATATATACATTGATGGAGTGCTTGTGAACGATCTTCCCCCTAAAGACCGAGACGTAGCCATGGTTTTTCAAACCTATGCTCTCTACCCGAATAAAACAGTCTTTGAAAACATAGCCTTCCCGTTGAAGGTAAGAGGGACGCCTAGGGACGAAGTTGAGAAGAAAGTTTTAGAAGTTGCAAAAACCTTGGGAATAGAAAAATTGCTCGATAGGCTTCCGGCATTGCTCAGTGGAGGTGAACGGCAGAGAGTTGCCATTGCTAGGGCGATAGTGAGAAGACCTAAAGTGTACTTGATGGATGAGCCCTTAACGAACTTAGATGCAAAACTTAGAGTTCTTATGAGGTCTGAGATTAAAAGAATGCAGCAGCAACTTCAGATAACGGGGATTTATGCCACTCCAGATCTATTTGAAGCTATGAGCATAGGTGATAGGATCGCTGTTATGAGCAAGGGCTCTGTTCTCCAATGCGATAATGCGGAGAGTTTGTACAATAAACCCAAGCATATAATTGTTGCTGAAACCATGTGCAGTCCGCGAATTAACCTGATAAACTGCACTTTAAACGAGAAGAATGGAAAAATCATGCTCGACGCGGGAGATTTTGTCTACGATATGACAGAACTGAAAGATGTAGTCAGCAAATTTTTAGATAAGGATGTTGTCTTAGGGGTGCGACCTGAACACGTAAATATTTTGGATAAGAAAGTCAAAGAGGCCATCCCGGCTGAGGTGATCGGCATAGATCATATCAGGCCGGAAAATGTTGTTTATTTGAAGGTGGGGGGAACCGAGCTGATAAGTTTAGCCGACGAGGTTACGGCAAGTCGAATTAAAGATAAAGTATACTTTACCTTTGCCAATAAGCATATAATACTTTTCGACAGGAAAACTGGAAACTGCATCCTCTAAGGAAGCGAGAAAAATGGTTTCTGTCCGTTTGGAAAAACTCACAAAAACCTTTGGGAAAACGATAGCGGTCAATGAGCTAGATTTGACTATAAAGGATGGGGAATTTTTATGTTTACTCGGGCCCTCAGGCTGCGGTAAAACAACGACGCTTAGAATGATCGCAGGTTTAGAAACACCGACGAAGGGAGAAATCTACATAGGAGACGTGCTTGTGAACGATCTTCCTTCTAAAGATCGAGATGTAGCTATGGTTTTCCAGTTTTACGCCATCTATCCTGAAATGAAAGTTTTTGACCAGATTGCCTTCCCCTTGAAAATGTTGAAGAAACCAAAAGAAGAGATCGATAAAGCCGTTAAAGAGGTTGCTGAACTTTTAGGAATAACTGATGTGCTTAACTTTCCTGTGGAACGCTTAACGATGGAGCAAAAGCAAAAAATTGAGCTGGGCAGGGCCATTGTAACCCAGCCTAAAGTTTACCTTTTCGACGAACCTCTCACAAACCTAGACACGAAAGTTAGAGCTCGTACAAGGATCGAATTGAAGAAACTTCAGCAAAGGTTGAAAACGACGACTATATATGTCACCCATGACCAGCTCGAAGCTTTAACTTTAGCTGACAGAATCGCTGTGATGCACTTGGGCAGACTTCAACAATGCGATACTCCGGATATGCTTTATAGGTATCCGAAAAACTTTTTCGTAGCAGGATTCATCGGCAGTCCGCCCATGGATTTCATAGACTGCACTCTAGTGGAGAAAGACGGTAGATTCGTACTTGATGCGGGAATTTTCAGCTATGATGTAACCGAGTTCAAAGAAGACATCGAGAAGCTTACGAATAGCCGTGAATTCGTAATCGGAGTGAGGCCTGAGTTTTTGACGTTAAGTCTGACTAAAACCGCTAACAGCCTTGCAGAGGCCTACGTGGACATCATTGAACCTTTGGGGGCTAGAATGATAGTAAATCTGAAAGTTGGAAACTATACTCTAAAAGCAAATGTGCGTAAGATGCCTTTGACAAGCGGGGAGAAAGTATGGTTTGGATTCGATAAAGATAAGCTTAGATTATTCGATAAAAAGACAGAACACTGCATCATCTAAATTTCTGCCGGCGCAGCACTATATTTTATTATTTTATCTTAGAGAAAAATTTTTCATTTACTTGATAGCGCCGCTCATGATTCCTTTAATGATGTATTTTTGAAGTATAACGGCCAGGGCTATAACTGGGAGGCTTGAAAACACACCGGCAGCCATAACCCGGGGGATAACCTGCTTCATCGGGCCCATGAACTCTAAAATAACCGGCTGAAGCATTTTGAAATCTCTCACACCGATGACGCTGGAGTACATAAGCTCATTCCATGAAATGATGAAACAGAAAACCGTAACGATCATGACGCCTGTGATGGACAGAGGCAGAACAACCCGAAACATGGTTCCAAACCTACTCAAACCATCAACCTGTCCAGCTTCCTCCAAGTCCATGTGAACTCCTCGAAATATTGAAGCAAGCATCCATGTCATCAGAGGAAGAATGAAGACGCTGTGAGCGAACACGACCCCCGGCAAGGTGTCTATCAAACCTAAAGCTCTCTCCACTGTTGCCACAGGTATCAGCAATGCAACTCCTGGTAGCATATAGAAGATCACGATGGCTTGGAGGAGGACCCTGTTCACTTTAAACCTGGTCCTGACAAGGGCGTAAGCTCCCAGTGAACCTGCTGTCATTACGAAACCCGCCGTTATCAAGGCTACTAAAGCGCTGTTCACAAGCCCTTCGGTGAAAGGCGGGTAGCTTAAGAGTTCACCGTAATGGAAGACTGTAAATTTAACGGGTTTAAACGGGAAGGGGGGAGGCCTGTAAAGGTCTATTTCCCGCTGTAAACTTGAAGTAACCATCCAGAAATATGGAAAAAGTATGGTGAAAACTAAGATGGCGAAGGCTGTGTATATTCCGATTTTCCCTGCGATTTTTCTTGCTTTGTTCGGTTTTGGTATTTGAACGTTCATTTATGTTTCACCTCAAACAACCTTGTACCATCTGAGTGCGGTAAAAGCGAAAACTAGGCCTATCAAGGTTACTACATAGGCAAGTGTAGCTCCGTAGCCTGCATTCAAATACCAGAAGGTTGTGAGGTAAGAATAGAAAGTTAGCACATAACTTTCAGTCCCCGGGCCGCCTTTGGTGATGGAGATCACAATATCGAAACTGTAAAGTAAGGATAGAATGGCGTTTAAAATACAATTTATGACGAATATTCCCTTGATATGCGGCCATATGACATATTTGAACCTGGAAAGAACACCAGCCTTGTAGATTTTCACAGATTCAACAATTTCTTTTGGAACATTTTGAAGAGCTGAAAGAAATAAAAGCCCGTAGAGTGTAAAAACTTTCCAGCAGAAGAATAAAGCTAAAATATTTAATACCAGAAACGGAGTGCTGAAGAACGAAATTGCTGCGGGAATTAAGCCTAAGGTTTTCAACAGCCAATTGACAATACCGTAAGCTGAATTGAAGATCCACCAAAATATTAAGGATACAACTATCGGGGGGGTAGCCCAAGGTAGAAGAAGAAGGACTCTTCCGAAGGTGTTTCCCTTGAATTCTTGACTTAAAAGCAGGGCTGTACCTAAACCAGCTGGAACGGCTATTATGGTGGTTAAGCCGAAGAAATACAGAGTATGCCAAAGGGAGGTTATGAACACAGGGTCCGAAATCATATAAGCCCAATTACGCAAGCCTACAAAGGAATATTCTAGCGTCCTCAAACTTAAGTCCGTAAATGTGTAATAAAATGAAGCCCCAAGGGGATATAAAATAAAAATCGAAAGGAAAATAAAGAAGGGGGACAAGCAGAGAAGGGCGAATTTACTTTCTCTGCTTATCTTCAGAGCCACAGTTCGATTCTTCTCCTAGTGAGGCTTTTAGCCTCCCCTAAGCCAGTACAGCCAAGATAGCGACTCCTCAGGGGAGTTTTCCTCAATCCACTTGAGGATGTCGTCGATCTTAGCTATCACTTCCCCGGTTATCAGTCCGTCGGTCCAGGCTTCAGGATATCCGCCACCGTACTTCTCATACTCCTCGTCGACTATTTCGTCGCATTTCTCAGCAGCATCACTCATAGCTTGCTCCGCTGTCTTTATGCCTTTGAGGGCGTTAGTTATTTCAATCTCCACAGTGTCAGTTATAGCCTGATACGCCGGTCTAATGTAGCGGCTGCATCTATACTTCGACTGCTCCAGCTGCTCCATGATGAACATGTTCCATGGGAAAACAGCGAACCTCTCGTCATAGAAGTATGACCATCTTGTCGGACATGGCTCCTCAAGATCCGGTGTCGGCCCATTATGCAATGTCATCTGCACTTGCGTCTCTTTGCTGTGAAGGAACTTTATAAAGTCCCACGCTGCCTCCTTGTGTTTAGCCATCACCGGAATTCCGTAACCTTCAGGAGCGTTCTCGGAGGCTGAACGCACAACTCCACTATGTCCTGGAACAAGCCAAGTTATGACTTCCTTCTTTGACAGCGGGTATCCCAGTTCATGGTACTTCGGCATTACAATAGTGGTCACATGGGGATAGTACATCATGTAGGTGGCGTTTTCCAAGTACCACTCTTTTCCAGCTTGAATGCTGAATATCCATTCGATAGCAGCAGGGTTCATGTAGTTCCTATACAGCTCGATCATATCCTCTACAGCTCTAATAGATTCCTTGCTGTCCACATTGATCGTCCTACGGGAGTCATACTTCCAGAAGTCGCCCCCGTTGCAATGCAACCACACAAGGTAGTGGGTTAGAAGATATCCTTGCCTGAATCCTGCCGCATAGGGGTAATAGCCTTCCTTGCCTTTAAAGTGGTTCTTCAGCAATTCAAGCTGCTCCAACCATTCTTCAAACGTCGTAGGCCAGCTTAGCCCTACTTCCTTCAAATGGGTTAGGTTAGCGTTGAGGGTGAAAACCTCGTACATTCTTGGCAGAGCGTAGTATCTGTCTTTATAGGTTACAGTTTCCCGGGCGTAGGGCACTATGTCCTTGTCTACTTCTGGAGGGATCTCTATTCCCAGCTCGTCCAGAGGGGTGAAGAATTCCAGAAACTCTTGAAGCCAAGCTCCCCATTCATAGGTTACGTCGTAGGCATAGGTTCCAGCTGCGAAGGTTGTGGCTAGCTTATCATGCATGGTCACGAAGTCGTCCGTGAAAATGTTGATCTTTGTTCCAGTAACCTCTTCGTATCTGGATATGTTTTCCTCGTAATTGTAGTACCATCCACTGTGAGCAGACGTATAGAAGTTTAGCTCCGGAACCGATACAAGACCCCACTGATCAATAGGCGCCTTAAACGTATCCGCAACAACCGGAGTTGGAGTTGGTGTAGGGGTAGGGGTTGGTGTAGGCGTGGGTGTAGGCGCAGGCGCAGGCCTCATGGCTTGCCATGCAGCGTAGCCGCCCACGCCAGCGACAACAGCAGCGGCGATGGCGGCGATGCCGTATTTCATCGCACTTCTACGAGACTGACTTGTCATTTCATTTTCACCTTCCATCCTTTTTATTTTAAAGAAAATTAATATAAAACTTTCGGTATAAAATCACACTCAATAACAAACCATGTTTAACAAGAACTTTATACTTCCCAGCAACAATTTCTGGTATTCTCAAGTAAAGATTTAAACATAAAACTAATATCTATGCTAAGATTTCTCTCCCCTACAGTCAAATTTAATCAGCAGTCAACTGGAAGGTTTCGCGCTGAAAACTAAAAGCCAATGTTTAGCGGTCAGGAAAAAAGACTGCGAGTTTGCCCTACGCTTGCTTAAGGAGCATGCTTTCCTGAAACGTGAGATGAAAATCTCCGTCGAAGGAGAACTGGCTTTTATTCCTATAAAAGAAGCTCCTCCTCGAAATCTTCTGAATAATGCTGGGCTAGGCTACGTGAATGTGGTGGAGAAAATCGTAGAAGCTGGGAAGACGATTCAGAATTTTACTAGTGCCTTAGAAAAAGTTATTCCTTCCAAATTAAAACCGTTGATTCCGCGATCCCTAGACATCATCGGCCATGTGGCCATCGTAGAGCTGCCGCCAGAGCTGGAACCCTACGCGGAAGCTTTGGGCAAGACAGTTATGGAGACCCACAGAAACGTCAAAACGGTCCTAGCTAAAACATCCCAAGTAGACAGTCCTTTTCGGCTGAGAAAGTTCAAGCTCATTTCCGGCATAGATCAAACGGAAACCGTTCACCGAGAGTTTGGATGCCGTTTCGTCGTGGATGTAAGGAAAGTCTACTTCAGCCCTAGACTGAGCTTCGAACATGACAGAGTTTCAGCTCAGATAGGTGAAGGGGAAACCGTGGTTGATATGTTCGCAGGAGTAGGCCCTTTCTCAATTCTCACAGCTAAAAGAAGGAAGAAGGTCAAAGTCTACGCCATAGACGCCAATCCCGAAGCTTACAGTTATCTGCTGAGAAACATCGCCATTAACAAAGTTGATAGCAAGGTCACCGCTCTGCTTGGCGACATCCAAAGACTCTTGGAGAAAAACCTAAGGGGGGTGAAGGCTGACAGAGTCATAATGAACCTTCCCTCTGAAGCCTTTCGCTTTCTCCCTCAAGCTTTAACCTTGCTCAAGGCCGAGGGCATCGTCCACTATTATTGCTTTGCAAAGGAGCCGAACCCATTGGAGAAAGCGGAGGAAGAAGTGAAGAAAACTGTCGCCTTCTCCGGGTGGAAAGCGGATGTCCTTTATGCCCGGCGTGTCAAGCCTTCGGCTCCAAGAACATGGATGGTAGCCTTAGACCTCAGATTCACCCTCTAACTTCGACTGTCAGCTCGATGACGACGGAGACGTCAGCTCTCGACAGTTTGGCGACTAATTCTCTGGACAAATCCGCCGCCGCCTTATCCGCTCTAACCATGACCGTTCGTGGACAAATATAGTTGCTTTTTCTAACCACCAAATCGGTAGGATGCGAAAAAGACAGACGGGGATCTCCCCAGCCTCGGACGAGTTCCCTCTCCCCTTCAACCTTGACTGTTAAGGTGAGTTTGGCTTCGCTCTTCCGGGCTAGTTGTTTAAACTTTGAGCTGAGTTCAGCTGCTCCCTTGTTGGCACCCACGGCTATGATGCAGTCCCCTCGAAGGGAGAGACATTCTTCCTTGGTGACCTCTAGGGTTGTTCTGTGAGTTGCTCGGACAGCCTTATGGCCTCGCGCTGTGAAGACTTCCACTACTTTCATGAGAAACAACCATTAACCTAGGCTTCTCTCTAACCTTTCCAACTTTATCCTCGCATCGAAAGGTTTTATTTTTTCATCTCGGAAGGTTTAGACGTTCACGAGCTAAAACTCTATATGTATCCTTCCCGAATATTAATTCCATGGTGCTCATAAGCATTCGTGAAGTTTTCATCATTATCGCCGTAATTTTCGTACTCATCGTATTCCTGCCATGGCTTGCAAAGAAGAGAAAGGAAATGTAAGTGCGAAAAATATTTAACAGATTTTTCCGTTTAACGGCTGAAACTGCAGCGTCCCGTAGCTTGAATAAATCAACTTGCAGTAAAAACCTTGAGTACGGATGCTTTACATACCCAAATAAGATTTTCTCACAAAATCCGAGTCTAGAAGGTTAGTGCCCTCCGCAACTATACTTCCGTTCTCAAGGACGTAGGCTCTATCTGCCGAGGAAAGAGCCAACCGTACGTTTTGCTCAACCAGCAGTATCGTTAATCCTCGTTTCTTAAGCTCTTTTATCACATTATGAATTTTCTGCACCAATAGTGGTGCAAGACCTTGCGAGAATTCGTCGATAAGGAGGATGTTCGGATCAGCCATGAGACTTCTTGCAATGGCTAACATTTGCTGCTCGCCTCCGCTAAGTGTTCCTGCAAGTTGCATACTACGCTCTTTTAGCACAGGAAACAACTCGTAGACCATTTTCAAATTTTCATCCTTCTTTAACTTAGCACGTTTCAGGTAGCAACCCATTTCCAAATTCTCCTTGACCGTCATAGCTGGGAAAAGCCGCCGCCCCTCAGGTATATGTCCAATACCAAGCGCTGCGATGGAGTGAGGCGGAAGTTCATCTATTCTTTTACCCATAAACGTTATCTTTCCCGTCTTCGGATGAAGTAAACCGGAGATAGTTCTCATCAGAGTTGTTTTTCCGGCTCCGTTTGAACCCACGACAGCTACGTATTCTCCTTCATCAATTTTTATGGAAACATCTCTCAGCGCTTGCGCGTCTCCATAATAAACACTGATCCTGTCTACTTCAAGCATACTCGCCCACCCCCAGATAGGCTTCTATAACCTTCTTGTCTTGAGATACTTCTTTAGGGGTGCCATCGGCTATAACTTCCCCTTGGTGTAACACTACAACCCTCTCTGAAACGGACATCACGGCTTTCATCACATGTTCCACCATGAGAACGGTGACACCTCTCTGCGCAATCTCACGGATGATCTTAAGACCTTCTTCAATTTCTGCAGGAGTCAACCCAGCTAATACCTCGTCGAGAAGCAGAAGTTTAGGATTGACAGCTAAGGCTCTGGCGAGCTCAAGGCGCTTCCTGTTCTGAAGGGTTAAACTGGCAGCGGGAACATGGGACAGCTTATAGAGACCAGTTAGCTTCAAGATATTTTGGCAGTAGGCTTCCAAGTCCTGATCCCCCAGCCGGCGGCTGAATATTGCAGGAGTCATAACGTTATCCATCACTGTTAGGCTGTGGAATGGCTTCACTATCTGAAATGTCCGCCCGATTCCCATTCGACAGATTTTAGTTGGCGTAAAGCTAGTGATGCGTTTTCCGTCAAATAATATCTCACCCGCATCGGGTTTATAAAAGCCGCAAATAACATTGAACAAGGTTGTCTTCCCAGAGCCGTTAGGCCCGATGAGGCCTATGATACCTCCTTTCTCGATGTTGAGGGTTACGCCTCTCAGGGCTGTTAATCCTCCAAACCTCTTGGACACGTTCCTCAGTTCAAGAAGACTCACGTTTTAACAACCTCTGAATTTTCTTAAAGAAGATTGGAGCAGATGAACGTCCAGAGAGGGCCCCCACAATGCCTTCAGGCATAAATCTGAAGACTACAACGAGCATGATGGCCATGAGAAGTAGGGAGCCTCTCATGAAGAAAGTTTTACCTATCTCTTCGAAGATCAGGACGAGTACAGCACCCACTATCGGTCCGGCGAAAGTGGAAGCCCCTCCTATAACTGCCATAACGATCACTTTGAATATCCAAGAGAATTCAAAGGCACTGTAAGGATCAACAAAGACCTTATATTGAGCAAAAAAACCTCCAGCCAGCCCAGCTAGAAAGGCGTGGATCATGAAGGCTATGGTCCTGTAGAGGGTCGTGTTTATTCCCATCATTCTCGCTGCATCGTAATTATCGCGAACGGAAACAAAGGCTAAACCCAGCCTAGAATTGATAATTTTGTAAAATACAATAATCGCGCTGAAGCCCAAGATTAGGGCTCCAAAATAGTCAAAAGCTGGAGGGTAAGGATGCTCTACAAATATACCTGCTCCAGCATTTGTAACAGCGGGAAAACCGAGGATAAGTGTTCTGGCAATTTCCGCAACCGCCCATGTGCCCAAGGCGAAATACCAACCTCTTATATGCAGAAGAGGATAAGCTACGATCAACGCAAACAAAGCGGCCATGCAGCCCCCTAACAGAATGTTGAAAGGTATAACGATATCTATGTTATGAAAACTAAGCAGAGCCACCGTATAGCCACCCACGCCGAAGAAGCCGATGTGGCCGAAGGTGAATTCTCCAGCATATCCGCTGAGTATACTCCAGCTGATAGCCAGGACGATGTAAACCATGAGGAAAATGATGAGGCTTGAGATGTATGCGCCTATTAGTCCGACCATGAACATGGCTGTGAGGATTGCGAAGCATATTATGGTCAAAACGTAAACGTTACCGAATCTACCTAGAGGGATGCTTCTGAACTTAGGCATAGACTTCCACTTTCCCTAGAATGCCTCTGGGTCTGAGAAGTAAAACTAGGAATAGAATTACGTAGACAACAGTATCCCGGAAAACTCCGCCGAACACGTAAATTCCTATATTCTCAAGTAAACCGACAATTATTCCCGCTATAAAGGGGCCGGCGATGCTTCCCATACCTCCGAGAATGAGCACTATAAAACCTCTGACTGTGAAAGCTATCCCCAACCCGGGGTTAAGGACATGGGTGAGAATCCAAAGCAACCCTGCCACGGATGCAAGGGCTGTGGAGAGGCCGAAAGTCAAGTAGGCCGTTTTCTCAAAGTTAACCCCCAGCATCATAGCCGCTTCTCTGTCTTGAGTGCAGGCTCTGATGGCTCTTCCAAGGCCTGTTCGGCTGAGGGTGAGATGGAGTAGAACAGCTACGGCAACCGCCATCAGCAAAGCCAGAACACGCATGAGATTGACCAGAACGCCCCCTACCATGAAATTTAGTGCAGTATAACTGGTTTCTATCGACCTGAGGTTAGGAGACCAGACGATGAATTCGGATTGCATGATTACAAGGGCTAGGCCGAAGGTGATGACCATGGAGGCGGAACTTTGAAGCTCAACTTTTCTGATAGACGGGCCCACAATGAACTTTTGAATAAACATTCCTGCCCCAAGGGTTAGAGGTACGATTATGACGAGAGATAAAAGAGGGTCTAGGCCGAAAAGAGTGAACAGCCAAAAACTGATCATCGCTCCGAAAATCATGAGATCCCCATGGGTATAGTTGATGATCCTCATCACACCGATTATCTGGCTTAGTCCTATGGCTATCAGCGAATAAATACTACCCTCAAGAATACCACTTATCAAAACTTCAGGAGGTATCATCCTCAGGACACCAAAAAATAAAAAAAATGGATGGACCGGCTATTTCAGCCTTTAGGAGTATACCGCGGTTTAGCATCGGCTATTTCCAGCGGCCAAACGATTTTCGGCCATCCATCTTGGTATTGAGCCCACGAGAATCTCATCTTCGTATTAGTACCGTCTTCGGCCAACAGCACATCTCCTACAACCGTGGTGATGGTATGCTTCCTCACGAAAGATGCAAGTTCATCATCATCCAACGTTCCAGCTGCATTGATGTATCTCGCCGCTGCTTCTAGTTGGACGAAGGTTGTAGTGGCTCCGAAGGCTGAAGGAAGCGCGCCGAATTCGGCTTTATATCGCTCCCTAAACTTGTCGGCATATCCGCCATGGTATTCCTCAGACCACACAGCATATCCGTAGGTCATGACTCCTTCGGCTATTTCTGGGGTTACACCGCCCAGCTCAGGGTTTACGAACCATTCAGCATAAGTCCCTGCCTCGTTGGCGTAGAACAGGAGGTCCTTGGTCAGGTTCATCTCGACTATCAGCTTCTGAACGTCTACACCTGGACCGAACCAGGCTGAATGGTACCAAAGGTCTGGTTTGGCTGCCTTCACTTTTTCCAATAAAGGCGTGAACTCAGCGATGAACGGGTCGTAGAGCTCAACCAGCACAGGTTCTATTCCTAACCCTCTCCATACGTCAGGCCATTTAGTTGTGTACTCAACTCCATAGGGGTTGTTTGCAAAGGTTATCGCTATGGTTTCGGGGTAGGCAGAGCCTTGGTACTCCCATTTATCCCAGTCCGCTATGAATCGGTGGAATCCATCATTCCATCCACCGGCTATACCTCCTGTTTCGACTCCCGGATTGAAAAAGTACGTGGGGTCTTCGTCTGGAGGCAACGGTGCGACCACTGTCCAAAGGGCTTTACCATGTTTTCTGGCTACAGCATAGGCTGGATGAGCCATGTAGGTGGCGTAGGGTCCTAGGAGAATGTCAACCTTGTCGCTTACTATAAGTCTCTCATACAGAGATGTGGCTTTGGGAACCTCCCCCGCATCATCGTAGATCACCAGTTCTACAGGTCTGCCTAAAATTCCCCCATCCTCATTTATGAAGTCCCGTGCCGCCTCAACGCCTCGGAGGCACAACTCACCGTCCGGTGCAAGAAAACCCGTCAAAGGTAACGTAATACCTGCCTTCACAGGCTCAGGAGTAGGGGTAGGGGTCGGAGTGGGTGTAGGAGTTGGCGTGGGCGTAGGCGTAGGGGTCGGAGTCGGTGTCGGAGTGGGTGTAGGAGTTGGCGTGGGCGTAGGCGTAGGGGCTGGAGGTCTTGTGGTTTGCCAGGCGGCGTAGCCGCCCACACCAGCCACCACCACGGCCACAACAGCGGCAATACCGTATTTCAGAGCTTTCCTACGGGGTTCGGAAGCTGCCATGTTTAAACACCAACTTATCTTTATGTAAGTAACTATTTATAAAACTTTCCAAATAGAAAGATTTTTAATTAATTTTTCAAAAAATAAAATTATATACGTGGCTGAGTTTTTTACATTCACGTTAATAAACCCTATTTTTCGAAATACAGTTTCCTATCTGGGTTTTTATTTAATTATTCAAATTTCCCAATCTAGTAAAGGAGTAGCTATGCCGAAGATGATGCGAGACAGTCAAGTAAGTTGATGTTACGCTACCACCAGCCTTGTTTCTTGTACCATTCCTCTGCTTCTCGAAGTATTCTGTTAATCTCTTCATCTTGGTCTTTGGGCAGGGGGGTCGGCGTGTGAGTGGAGAGGATTTCTTTAACTCTAGTCTTCGCGTTCTCTAAGGCTGTCTTTTTTCCTCCCTGAACCCACTCTGGATATGATGTTCTATCTGCCACCTTTGGTATGAACAACTCCTTTTTCCACCATCTCCGCGTATGCTCCCTGTTAAGATAATGCCCGGGAATCGGTCCGACTTCCTCTATCAAGTTCACGGCTAACGTTTCTTCACTTACGTCCATACCTTCCAAAACACGCTTAACCATGCCCATGACATCGTCGTCTAGCACCGCTATCACAGGATGCGCCGTAAGCTCCATGCTACCTCCGCCTAAAGCACATATCACATTAGCCCCGGAGAGGGCTGCTAAAAAAGTGGAGACAGCTCGCTCATACCCGCACTGGTAGTCTACAGCCTTTCCAGACCAGAAAAAGGCGTTTCCACACGGTATCCTATAGTGACGCCAGATCTGGTTGAAAGCCATACTGTGAAGGCAGATTTCCACGGCTCCGAAAAAAGGATGACCTCTCTGCATGTCGATGGGAAACGTGAAATCGTAAGGAATTACCCCTATCCCCGGCCTGATGAGCTGCGCCAACACCAAAGCCGCCAACAACTCCGCATTGGTCATCACCGTCGCTCCGGCTAACGTCACCGGGCCGGATCCCCCGTAGACAGCACCACTCCACAGTTCAACGGGAAACCCAACCTCGACGTAATCAAAAGCAGCCTCGACGGCATCGCTGTAATATGTTAAAGGCGGGGACACGGTAACGATGCCGAGAAGCTGCTGGCCGGTGGCTTTCGCCATTTTTATGTTCCAAACCTGACATTTTTTGATTCCCCCCGCATCCATCGCCTTCGTAGAGTTTCTTATGCGGCTTGCGCACCCCATGGGCAGAGTCATGAGGGGGTGGACTCCCTGAAAGTTGTGGTGGGGGCCATAGCCCAGTATATGCACGTGTTCCAAGGCGTCGAGAACTTTAACGAAATCATCTTGATCCTGCAGGGTAGGCGTTTTAGGCTCCAAGGTGTCCAAGTCAAGGGTGTTCATTCCGCAGTTGGACATCATGTATACGGTTGTGCCACCTATTCTCACCGTGTTCTTCGGGTCTCTCGCCTTGACAGCGAAGCTGCTGGGAGCTTTACGCAGGCATTCTTCAACCAAGTAGTCGGGGATTTTCACCAGACGTTTTTGAAAGTCAACATGGCAGCCGCTGTCGGCGAACAGTTTCAAAGCTTTATCGTGCTCAAATCTGACCCCTGTTTCTTGGAGAATGTCTAAAGTTCCCCTGTGGATTGCCTCCACCTGCTCGTCGCTTAAAATTTCCAGCGGTTTTATGTTGAGGGGAAAACCGTTTAAAACCATGCTTCCCTGACCCCTATTCTATTCCAGCCAGTTTTTTGGCCAGTTCCGCTGCACCAGGCGCTGTGGGGGCATATCCGTCCGCGCCTATGCCCTCAGCGAACTCTTGGGTCACAGCACCCCCGCCTACCATGACCTTCACCTTATCCCTGAGTCCTTCTCTTCGCAGAGCCTCTAGGACTTTTCCCTGCTCAGGGGTTGTTATCGTCATAAGACTTGACATAGCCAGAATGTCTGGGTTATACTTTCGAACAGCCTCTAAAAATTTCTCAGCTGGAATGTCGACGCCTAGGTCGATGACCTCGAAGCCTGCGGCTGTGATCAGGGTGGACACCATTGTTTTCCCTATGTCGTGAATATCCCCGGCCACAGTTCCGATGACCACGGTGCCTTGAGTTTTCTGTTTTTTCCCTGCCTTCTTAATTTCCTCCTCGATGATGGGCACAGCGTTTTTCATAGCCTCCGCAGCCATCGACAGATCGATTATGAACAGCTCACCTCGACCGAAACCTTCACCTACTTTTCTGATGGCTTCGGTTAGCACATCTGCCACTGTGAGGGGGTCTATTTTCTTTTCCATGGCTTTCAAAGTTAAACTTCTTGCGTCTCCTGCGTTTCCCTCGAAAATCGCTTTCTTTAAGTTTTCTAGGATCTCGGTTTCTGCACTCAACTATTAGGTCACCTTTGCGTTTGACTTCATTAAGTGCTAATAAGCTAATTAAAATATAATATTATTTTCCGTCACCGCCTGCAAGAAAAAAAGACTTCTACATTACAGATAAGCCTCCAATGACCGACGAGAAATAGGACGAATACGAAACAGAAAACATTGAAGGGTGCTTTCCATAAATTTTTAAAAAGTACCGCTTCCCTTGCCTATATTTATCTCTGAGATGGATTTTGACGGAAGCCTTTCAGCTGAAGACTTAAGTCATCTGAGGAAAAATCTAACCAAGCTGAGGGCTTTTTTGTGGGAGTTGGCTACTATTTCTCCTAGACGTTTAAATTTCGTTCCGTCGACGATGGACCCGGATACCTCGTACCTGTGAAAAGTGTAGGCTTCTTGCGGGTCCATTTCTCCCAGCAGTATTTTTGTAAAATACTCTGGGTCGGACTTTATGGTTACATCAGGGTTTTCACTCTTCCCGTCGAAGAAGGCGATCTTCCCATCCTTGACCTGAACGAAAAAGCGTTCCCTGTCCCCTATTTCAAATTGGATGGTGGCGTCCCAAGATTCCATGAAATCTTTTGCTTCCTTGGTTCGATTAGCAAGCCATGTAAGCGCCTTGACCATCAGCTTGCTTTTAGCCAGTTTCTTTCCCTCGGGTTTCTTTAAAAATAAGTGGTGGGCGTGATATTTACTTTGCTGAAATGCTCCCTTGAACCCTGTGGGTTAGGCTTAAAATCCTATAAATCCTATAAAGGATTTCATAATCTAAACATGGGCGAGTTAATCTAGGCGAGAGGGAAAGAATAGGAGGAGGCTAGGGTTGGAGATTTGAAATGCGTCGGGGTGGATGTGGGGGGAACCTTTACAGACCTTATTCTCATGGACGACGAGAAAGGTACCGTCTTCACCCACAAAGTCCCTTCTACCCCCCGCGACCCTTCCGTGGGAACGCTCAACGGCTTGCTGGAGCTGTGTAAAACGGCTGATGTTCAGCCTTCCGAGATCAGCCTATTCTTCCACGGGACAACCGAAGCCACAAACATTGTGATAGAGCACCGCGGCGCCAAAACCGGGATGATAACCACCAAGGGCTTCAGGGACATCGTTTACATAGGAAGACAGAAGAGATATCTCACCTACTCCGTCCAGATAGACCCGCCTTGGCAGAAGCACCCCTTAGTTCTGAGGAGATACCGACTTCCTGTGACCGAGAGGATAGGCGCTGACGGGAAAGTGCTTGTTCCCTTGGATGAAGAAGAAGTAGCAGAAGCCATTAGAAAGCTGAAGAAAGAAAAAGTCGTCTCCATAGCGGTGTGCTTTCTGAACTCTTACATCAACCCTGTTCACGAGGATAGAGTTCAACGGTTGATAGCGGAAATCTACCCAGAAGCCTACGTTTCACTAAGCCACGGCATCATCAACCAGTACAGGGAGTATGAGCGGTTTAACACCACCTGCCTCAACGCTTACATCGGCCCTGTTGTTGCCAAGTACATAAAAAACCTCAAACAGGCTCTGCGTTCTAGAGGTGTGGAGGCGGAACTGCTCCTAATGCAGTCTAGCGGAGGAACCGCTTCCACTGCGTGGGCGGTTGAGAAGCCTGTTACCCTTCTGACCTCCGGACCTGCAGCCGGGCTCATTGCCGGCACGAAATTCGGCCAGCTAGCCGGCTTCGAAAACATCATCACCTTGGATGTGGGAGGAACATCGGCGGACATCGGCGTTTCACCCCGTGGAGTAATGAGGTACAAGTATCTGCTGGACACCAAGATCAGAGGCTACCATGCTATGCTGCCCACTTTGGACGTGGATACCATAGGCGCTGGAGGCGGCTCCGTCGCCCACGTGGAGCAGGGAGTCTACAAAGTCGGTCCCAGAAGCGCTGGAGCGAAGCCGGGTCCCGCATGTTATGGCCTAGGAGGCGTGGAGCCCACCGTCACCGACGCTCACATAGTGGCTGGGAGGCTTAACCCCGACTACATGCTTGGAGGAAGAGTGAAGGTCTATCCTCAACGGTCTAAAAAGGTCTTTGAAGAAAAAGTCTGCCATGTTCTCGGCTTGAAGTTAGAGGAGGCGGTTCTCGGGGCCATCAGGATAGTCAACCACAACATGACCTTAGCCATGGAGATGAACAGTATAGGCCGAGGCTACGACCCCCGGGATTTCGCCCTTGTAGCCTTCGGGGGGGCAGGGCCTCTTCATGCCTGTGAAATTGCGCGGGAGCTGGCGATTCCCCACATTGTCGTGCCTCCTCTGCCGGGAATAACCTCCGCCATAGGCTTGCTTTTGGCTGACGTTTCCTACGATTATTCCATGACCATAATGCAGGCTTCCAAAGGCTTAGACCCTGAAAAATTGGAAGAACATTTCACCGAGTTGGAGGAGAAAGCCTATCAGAGGCTGAGGGGCGACGGCTTTGCCGACGATAAAATCTCCATTCATAGAATTGCGGAATGCCGGTACAGAGGCCAGAGCTACGAGCTTCGAGTCCCCCTCCACACAGCCGGGGCGGCTGAAGAGACGTTGAAAAACTTGGTTCAGGAATTCCACCGAACTCACCATAGGGAGTACGGCGTAAGCTTCCCTGAAAGAGAAATTGAAATCGTTCACATTCATGTCCTTGGAGTTGGAAAGACATCTCCCTTCGTTTGGAAAAGGATAGAAAGAGGGACAGAGAAACCGGACAGCGCCCTGAAAGCAGAGAGGAAAGTCCTGTTCGAGGTTGACGGTGAACCTCAATGGGTGCAAACGCCTTGCTATGAAAGAGGAGACCTTAGGGCTGGAAATGTGGTTAAGGGCCCTGCGATAGTGGAGCAGCCGGACTCCACTACGCTGATAGACTTCGGCTACAAGGCGGAGGTGGACGATTACGGAAACCTTATCATTAAGGCGGAGAGTGAAGAACACTGACGGTGAAAAATCATAGTAAAATAGACCCTGTTACCCTCAGAGTTTTAGGCGGAGCCTTTGACACCATAGCCAAGGAGATGGCACTCCACCAGTATCGGATGGCCCACTGCACGCTGGTCACGGAGTCGGAAGACTTGGGCTGCGGCCTCTTCATGCCTGATGGTAGACAGATAGCGGAGAGCGGAAACTCTCCTCTCCACTGTGGCTCCATCGGAGGCTACATTCGAGGGGTCTTGAAGAAGCTGGAGGGAGATATCCAAGAAGGCGATGTGATAGCCCACAACAACCCCTACATGGGGGCATCCCACACCCCGGACGTGGGCATCATCATCCCCATCTTCCACGAAGACCGCCTGATAGGTTTTGCCGGCAGCACCTCCCACTGGGTGGACATAGGCGGCTCCCAGCCAGGCATCAACTTGGACGCCTTGGACATGTGGGCGGAGGGTATCATCTTCAGCGGAGCCAAACTCTACGAGGCGGGAAAAAGAAACGAGCAGCTGTGGGAGTTCATATGGAACAATGTCCGCACACCCCACGAGAACCGAGGGGACTGCCTCGCCCAGATAGCCGCTTGCCAGTTCGGGAAACGCCGATTTCTAGAGCTTGTCCGACGCTACGGCTACGAGACTGTGATGGCTGCAGCGGAACGGTGGATGGACTACGCGGAGGAAGCCCTCCGCCTCAGAGTCAAAGCGGTTCCTCCGGGGGCTTACTTCGCCGAAGGATGGTTGGATGATGATGGAAAGAACAGGGGCAAACGCCTCAGGGTAGCGACTAAAGTCATCGTGAGCGAGGACGGAGGTCTCACCGTGGACCTCACAGGCTCAGCATCCGAGACGGAGACAGGTTTCAACTGCCCCTTCTACGGGGCTACCTGCGTGGGGGTCTACGCTGCTGTCAGGTCCATCTTCTTGGACGAGTACACGTTGGAGGAGCCCGTTCCCCAGAACGAGGGAATCTTCCGGGCGGTTCGGGTGGTGGCTCCTTTGGGCTCTATGTTCAATCCCCGCTTCCCTAAGGGTACCTTCGCCCGGCTGACTCAGATCCAGAGGGTGGCGGACAACATTCTCAAGGCCTTAGCTCCCGTCCTCCCTGAACCTATGAGGAGCGCAGGCACCTCCGCCCATATTCACTGGCTTTCCTACTCAGGCTTCCGGCCTGACACGGGGGACTACTGGGTGCACCTGGAGCCGGAGGCAGGCGGCTCTTTCGGAGGCAGGCATGGGAGGGATGGAAGCGACGCCACGGCTGTTCTTTGCACCAACACCCGAAATGTGCCCATAGAGCACATGGAGAAGATGTTCCCTCTCCGGTGTGAGCGATACGAACTCCGAGACGAGCCTCCCGCAGCCGGCAGATGGCGGTCGGGGCTGGGGATTGTTAGGGTCAACAGGGTTCTCGCCCCCACCATCGTGTCCTGCGAGGGAGATAGGCATTTTGATCCCCCTTGGGGCGTCTTAGGCGGAAAGCAAGGCCGCCCGGGCAGTTTAACGAAGATTGGACGTGGAGGGAAGCGGGAACCTTGGCCTTCCAAGTTCACCGGGTGGAGGCTGGAGGCTGGGGAAGCCTTGGAGATAAAGACTCCCGTTGGGGGAGGCTATGGGGACCCCTACCAGCGAGACCCTCAAAAAGTGCTGGACGACGTGTTAGACGGCTACATAAGCTTAGAAACAGCCAAATCCGACTACGGAGTGGTTATCAATCCCCAAACTATGCAGGTGGATACCAAAGCTTCTGAGAAGCTTCGGAAATCTTTCAAATTTAGCAAACAGTAAACATGACCTCCAATCAAAAAGATAAACTACCGCCGATATATCACCTGAGTTTATTGGTGGGTTCAGGGTCAAAAAGACAAGAACCCTTATCCAAAAAAAGTAATGTTGAGATGTTCTCATCTACGCGGCTTGATTCCCGTTGCCGATAGGTCTTTTTCAAATGCGGAGTCAGTCACGGCTACCTTTTTACCTGTGCTTTTTGAGTATATTGCTTGGGCGATGATCCCCCAAGGACATGTTACGTCTTTAGGCTTCAACAGTTCATGCACTTTTCCGTCACGGTTAAGGGCACATCCTTCAATCTTTAACATATACTCTTCTTCAGACTGTTTCTCTATAACGGATTTTTTGACAAGCCCCCGCATCATAAGCCGCTTCGCATAGTTTTCCATGACCTCGTCCACGTTTCGGCCTTCACTCAAAGAGACACCTATTTTTCTGTGGAGTTTATTTATAGTATCGATCACGGGATCAACAAAGATAGCGTCGCCTGTACGCAGAATGTCTCGAACTGATTTCTGGTAAGCGAAAAGTATAGAATGTAAAAGCACAACCGCTTCTTCTAATGCAATTTTTTTGTGCTTTTTTATCCCCAAATCTTAAACCTCTATACTTAGATAAAAAGTGGCATATATATGTTTTCTAAAAAAATGATCATACGACGTAAAAAAGGCGGCTGAACATCCAGCCTATAAAGAAAAAGAAAGGCTGTTTTTCGCTCAGACGATGGTTATTTCTTCCACAGGCCACTTGGAGAGAACTTCAACTCCGGAGGATGTGACAGCTACCATCTCCTCGATTCTCACACCTCCGTCTTTCCATGTTCCCTGCTGAGTTTCTAGGGCGAAGGTCATACCCTCCTTCAAGGTTACGGGAAACTCCCTAGACCATATTCTCGTTATGGTAGGCGGCTCATAGAGAGCTAACCCCAAGCCGTGACCCCACTCATTGGCAATAGCCTCCCATTCCGAGTCGTAGCCCCATTCTTTGGTGGCGTCAGGCCAGTCGCTCACTAAGTCGGCGGTAGTCGCTCCCGGCTTAATTTTCCTGATGGCGGAGTATATCCATTCGTAGGCCTCCCGGTAGAACTCTTTTATCTTAGGCGACGGCTGCCCCAAGGAGAAAGTCCGATAATAGCATGTCTTGTATCCGTTGTAGCTGGCGCCTCCGATGTCGAAGGTCACCGTGTCCCCGGGGCGGATGATTCTGTCTGTGTAAAATTTGAAGTTAGGCCAAGCATTGGGACCGGAGCATACGGTGAAGCCTATGATATCATCCATCCCCATCTCATAGCCTACCTTATACCCTAAAGCCGTGAGGTGAAGCTCCGTTATCCCCGGCTTCAAAGCCCTCCGAACCTCCTCCAAAATGGCTTCGCAGATGGCAGCTGCTATCTTCAGACAATTCAATTCATCCTTGGTCTTTATGATGCGAGCGTCCAACATAGCTTGTTGGCAGTCGGTGACCTCGATTCCTTCATTCTGCAGAGCCCTCACCGAAACGGCTTCAGGAACATCCAAACCGACTTTTTTCACACCTCGAGCAACCAATTCTTTCTTGATGTCAGCCGCCCATGTTCTGGCAATATGCTCAGTTAACGGTCCAGGCTGACCTCTCATCCAAGTGTAGGCATATTTCACCTCCGACAGCCACGAGCATTCAGCCTTTGTAATATGTCTGATGTCTCCATGCTCCCAAAGAACCGGGTCTTCATCCCGAACGAGAAGACAGTAACGCCAACCCGGCACCCTTATCATCCATGGCGGCGTAATCGTGCTGGTAATATATCGCACGTTGGTTGAATCCATGCAAAGCATAGCCTCCAGCCCATGAGCCTTCATGGAGGCTCTCGCCCTTTCCAAGCGTTCTCTCCTCATCCGCTCCACGTTAATGCCGTCTCTCCAATCGTAGGCAAATCTGCCGAACCTAATGTCAGACATATTTCACACCTCAAATTTACAGATGAATAAAAGTAGCTTCCCAGCATATATGAAAGTTTCGACGAGACTACGCTTAGGTTCACCATTCGATCCACCAGACTATTCTGGCATGCGAGACCTCGCGGAACGCCGCAACTCCATCGGAATATTTAAAGTATCGGCAGTTCATCATAATGTATTGAGGTGAGACATTGGAGCCAGCGAAACCAACGCCGCTAGTAAAGGAGCTAGTAGACCTAATCCGCAGCAGAACCGATGTCTCTTCCCTTCGGGTGGAAAGGGTGGTTGTCGGAGTTTTTTACACAGGCGTTAAACTGAACACAGGCCACGGAGGTGTCGCCTTTACTCCTATCCATGAAATTCCCGACGCTGTCTGCTGCCCAAAATCCTTCGGTAAGATGCCTTCCTCAGGTCGGTTGACAGAGTTAAGCTTGGAGGAGGTTTTCGAGTACCCTTACAGCCGTAGTCCTTTGGTGAGCGCTGTAGGTGTCGCCGCCTTAAACGCTGTGTCCCAGAAGATAATCTCTGAAAAATCTGCAAAATACGATATCGTTTACGATAAAGACGCCTTAGACTTGGCAGGGATAGGGCCTGAGGACACTGTGGCCATGATAGGGGCTTTTACTCCCTACATCAAACGTCTGAAAGGCAACGTCAAAAACCTTTACGTGATCGAAAGAAATCCTAGGGCTTTATCAGGATTCGACTTGCATGTACATCCCGAGGAAGCGTCAAAGGACTTGCTGCTCAAAGCCGACGTGGTGATAGTCTCCGGGGCTTCCATTGTAAACCAGACCATAGACGGCATTCTAGGCTTGGCAAGTCAAGCAAGAGAGATAATATTATCCGGGCCCACTGCCAGCATGATGCCTGAACCCTTCTTCAAGCGAGGAGTCTCCGTTATGGGCGGAGTTAAAATCGACAACGCCGACCGAATGCTGGAGATAGTATCCCAAGCCGGCTCTGCTTATACGCTCTTCAAGGAATGCGCTGTTAAGATGGCGGTTAGAAAACCGTTGTCCTGAAGATCAGAGGGTCTTCGTATTCGCATATACCTCGGAAGCCGTGTTCAAGCGGAATCCAAGACTTGGATGCAGAAAATATGTTGACAGCACGGTTAACCTTATCTTTTCTTCTAGGGGTTCTCGCAGTGGGCAACCCCTGCGCGCTCCCTCTCTACCCCGGTTTTCTGGCGTATCTAGCCAACAAGAGTAAACATTTAGGAGAAAAGCGTTACGAGGTCTTCTTGGGAGTAATAGTCCTCTTCGGAGTTCTCTCCGCCATGCTCTTGATAGGAATGCTGGTCGCGGTTCTCGCAACCACTCTGAGCAACATACTGAGAGTTGCTGTGCCTCTTGTAAACATTATGCTTCTAATCCTCGGCATGACTCTCTTGCTAAACATGAACATCGGACAGATGTTTCCCTCAGTTTCCGCTCCTATCTTCACCAACCCGTTTTCCACAGCTTATTTCTACGGTTTCCTCTTCGGCCCCATCGTCCTCCCCTGTAGCGCTCCATTGGTTCTTTCAGTGTTTCTTCTCTCTGCTACTCTTCATGATTTTGCAGCTAGGTTCCTCCTTTTCATAGCCTTCGGGCTCGGGATCGGCTTTCCTCTTTTCCTAATCTCCCTCATCAGCCAGAAGGCAGGAGGCGGCTGGCTTATCCGGCAGTTTACATTTCATTATCAATCGATAAACAAAATCGCAGGGTTCATTCTCATCGGGCTGGCTGTCTATAACATGTTGTATTCAGCGCAGTTTATTCAAATATTTTCAACTAAAGCCCTCAAAATCACCATAGGATGGTTATAATTGAGAAGATTTCAAAGCGATTAACATTTCCAATCTACTTTAGGTTCGCCACGCCTTATTGTAACATTGATTAAGCTGACAATTACTATCAAAAGCCAAAGAGGCGAAAGGACAAAATAAAACAGTAGAAAACCTCCAAGATTAAACGTGTATTTTAACTTCCGCGCGAAAAGGTAGTAGATGATAGAAACCGCTACGAAACTGACAAGGATAGCTAAGCTACTTCTTATGAAAAGCGCAGAAATGAAAATAAAGAATAGAGGATGAATGAGGAAGCCGAATTTCGATGCCAGAAGTAACAGAAATAGAGTTACGGACTTATGGTATAATAAGCTGGGGATCATAAAATTCATCACTAATAAGATCAGCGAAGGGAACACAACAATTATCGCCGGTATCAAAACCTTAGGGTACCTGAGAATGATCCCCGCCAGATCCTTGTAGTATTGCCTGATCCAGAGGGCGGCGCCTAATCCCCACCGTTTTCTCTGATTATACCATTTCTTCCAAGTTGATGGCACTTTCGTGAACGCTTCCACCTTATCGGAGAATTTGTACTTACACCCTTGGAGAAACGCTCTTAAGGCTATGTCCAGATCCTCTGAGATAACTCTGCGAAACCCTCCTAATTCTTCGAATGTTTTTCTTTTAATGGCGAAGGCAGAACCGTTTATTCCAACAGATTTACCCAAGCTTCTGGAGAAAAACCAGTTAGCGGTATTGGTGGCTAAAAATTCATAATCCACAATCTTCGCTAGAAAAGAGTCTCTAAGGGCTTTTTTCTTAATATCCAGTAAATCAGCATTTTTCATTTCATCTACTATGGTTTTGAGAAAATTAGAGCTAGTATGCCCCAGCTTCATGTCACCGTCGAGGAAAAGGAGAATATCTCCCGATGACCGCTTGACGGCTTCATTCAACGCGTTAACTTTACCCATCCGCTCGTTGGAGAGGATAAAATTAGTGGTCTTCGACCATTTTTCGGCAAGCATTAAACTTTTTTCTGTTGGCTCATCTATCACCACAAAAACCTCTTTGGAGTTGTAGGAGTCAGCGGTGATCCTTTCCAGCAAAGGTTCAAGCAGTTCCGACTCTTGGTAGACAGGTATGAAGACATCGACCTTCGGATTCATCGGGGAACACTCATTGAAGGAAGAGGTAGTGAAAGCGAAATAGCCTATTCACTCCCTCTCCCAAGCTATTCTGGAATAATAGAAAATTCAGGGAATACTTAAGCTATCCGCCAAAATTGGGCCTTAACCCAGGCTGTCCTAGTTTAAAAGCGCCTAAAAACAAAATAGATAAGCGCTACGTGGGTAAAAGCGTTGGTCCTAGAAAAAGTCCAAGAAATACTGGATAAAGGGCTATGCCATTTATATTATGGCTTATCCTTTCTCGCCGTATTAGCTCAAGAACTCTACAACTTGAAAGATCATAGGCAAATGAAAAGAGACTCTGCTTATAAAGAAGAGTACAAAGCAGTGAGATTAGGGTTTAAACATAAACCCCAATTGGGCTTTTGCTCCTACCTACCGGATGTGCTCCATTACGGTGAAAAAATCATAAAACTCATCAGCAGCCTCAATGCAAGATGGCTTAGAACAGATTTCCCCTACTCTATGTTAGGCCGTGGAGAAAGCGGGGTTCTCCCCGTCGACGAGATCGTCGAGAAAGCTTATCGAGAAGGAATCCAGCTTCTACCTATCCTAGGAACATGGACTGTAGGCAGACCGAAGCCGCCAAAAGATTCCAAGAATTTTCTGCAATATGTTGAAAAAATTGTCAGCAGATATAACGGCCGAATAGACAGCTACGAATTTTGGAACGAACCCAACTGCGTATGGTTTTGGAGAGACTCCGTGAACGGATTCTGTGAACTGATGGATTCAGCGGCTCGAAAGGTTAAGGAAGTTGATCCTAAAATTAAATTCGGGGTCAACATAGCTTGGCATTGGAGCCTCGGATGTTCTTGGGCGCTTAAATTCATTCGCGCTGTATCGAAAATAACCGGGTTAAGCCATGTTGACTTCATAGGGCTTCACGGATATCCCGGAACATGGGAAACGGGCAACGCGAATACATGGCGGAACAGAATCCGGGAAACAAAAGAAACATTAAAAGCTCTAGGCCACGAGGATAAAGAAATATGGGTGACCGAATTTGGCTTTTACGCTTTCAAAAATAGATTGTTTTATCCCCATATTCCACGAAACCAAACTGAATATTTTCGAGAAGCTTTTAAAGCAATGGCGGAAGCGGAAGTTCCTGTTGCCATATGGTACTGTCTCCATGACCCTCTAACGTTTTCTAACTTTAACCTTCAAAGATTCACTTACCAAGAATTTGGATTTGGACTTTACACAAAAAATCTTAAACCAAAAGACCCTATGGTAGTCGAGGTTATTCGAGAACTCGCGTCCTAGCTGGCGGACTGAGCATATATAAAACCTGCGTTTCCACCTCCAAGTTCTACGTCGTATTTCAGAGGCTCCCTCTTCAGTTCATTCCAACGTATTTTAGAGCGACTTACCCAGCTGAACTTTCTGAGCAGACTCTTTGTGTAAATCCTCGTCCAGTCCAGTTGAACATGGTCAGACCAGGCTTTGAAAATCCTTGGATCAATGTAGTTTTTCAGAGAAGTATTCAAATTATATTCTTTTGTAGCTTCCGCCATCTTCATGGCCAGCCGAAGCTTGGTAACCTTTTCCCTCCACCTTTCCAGCTGCTTCTCCGTTTTGGGATGCTGGGCTTCAGCCTTCGCCAACATCTCCCGCTTTTTTTCCATCGATTTCTCCCATGTTGAGGGAGGAGTTCTTTTATGGTTTAAGGTTATAGCAGCCAAGAGGTTAGCGAGTCTAGCGTAGTAGATCCGGGTGGCTTCGTAGCCATCGTTTAACTTGACGTTTCTGCTGAGATAGCCTCTGACTACGTCGGAGGCAATGAAAGTTCTGAAAACCTTAGCCGTTAAACCGGGCATAGCCTTGTTCAGAAAGCGATTCACTTGGGATGAACGTACCCCATCGAACACCTGATCACCCGGGCGCTTATCTTTCATCAATGATTTGAGGTTGTCGAGAAATTTCGGGTTTATCTTATTGACAGGGAGAGATTTATGCCATCGGACACTGTCTTTTCCGAGAAAATCAAACTCTACACTGCCACGGTTCAGGCGAATGTGCTCAACTCTGAGGGTTGACGCTCCGACGGTGTCCGCTTCATCCTCATCTTTCTCATCGCCAACCCTCATAGCTAAGGTGTCGATGAGGTAAGTCACCGTTGCTAATCTTCGCTCCTTCTCGTCGTGGGAAGATAGTTTTCTTTCTATGAAACGTCTGACCGAGTCTATCTTTGAAGAGAGACGTCGGGCTTTTTCGTACTTTTCTCTTTCCCTCTTCTGCTTCAGTGAAGACGTGTCAGAGAGCCAAACGTATTTCTCTTTACCCGAGAGTTTATCCACCCACTTAGCCAGCCACATGGAGTTGTGATCGTGCACAATGTCTTTCCATTCACCTTTCGGTATAGGGGCATCTTCTCCCAAGTTTAGGATGACATCTTGAGGGTAAATTCTAGGCTTCCACCTGCCTCGGAGGGGATGGTTGCCCCTTCCCATGAAGATGCCGGGGGGTTCCACCATCCAGTTGGCTACCTCTGTTTTCTTGCCGTTAACTTCAGCATAGCCGAACTTGGCTTTCAGCTCTTCTCTGCGCTTCTTTCTCTCAGCTGAGATTGCTTTTTTCTCCTCTTTACTCATGGTCAGCTTTCTGTTTTTCTCCTCGTCTACGTATCGGTAGAGCTCTGAAAAGTCAATGTCCTCAATGGTTATGCCGCGAAATTCGCGGCCGAGTTTTTCTGCGAAGTCGTGGACAAAATTCGCCGCGAATATTTCATCTTTGACGTAGGGTGTATCTTTCTTTTTAGCCCAAGCGTAGGCCATTTCCTCCTGCTCAGGTGTGAGGGTGATTTTTTTGCCCTTGACGGTGATGGAGAACGATTTCGGAATGTAGGGCTCGGGAAAAGCTACCCCGTTATGTTTTAAAGTCACCCACTTTCTCGCCGTTTTCCCCAGTCCACCTTCGCTTCCTTGCGCAGTAATATAGGCTCAAATGTTATCAACCTCTTTATTAGATTTAGCTCGAGCATGTCCTAAAGCAAATTCATGCCCACTAAGCCATGCATACAGCAGATGGAAACTTTACATACAGAAAAGTACGGGTGGATAAGAAGGCTGAATACTTTTTTTTACAGTAACACAAATTCGCTTCTGGAGTGGCGGGCCCGAGGGGATTTGAACCCCTGATCTTCGGCTCCGGAGGCTTTCGCCCTCTTTACAGGAGAGAGGTCAACGTCCTATCCAAGCTGGACCACGGGCCCTCCAAAATAAAAATGGCGCGGAGATAACTATAAGAAGATTCCTGAAACCTCCCCGAATTTTCCGGATTTAAACTTTGAGGATGAGGATTTTCGGTGAAGCTGATTTTTCATTGATCCATTTAGGCTTTTCTTGTACGTAGAAAGCTGGTTATTACCTTAGCGGCTTCCTCCGGCTTTTCGAAGAAAATGGCATGTCCGCAGTTCTTTATCACCTTTAGTCGTGCTTGACGTATTTTTTCGCTGATGACTTTGCCTCCTCCACCTTTAGGTCCTTGCTCTAAGGGGATTATGAGATCGGCTTCGCCGGCTAGCACAAGCGTCGGCGCGTCTATACGGTGAAGTTGATCTATGATATTGAAGTTTGCCATGGCCTTGCAGGAGGATTTAAAGATTTCTGGAGTATTGTTCTCAGCAAAGATCTTCTTTACTAGCTTTAACGCCTGAGGAGCCTCGTTGCTGTCGAGAAATCTTCAGGACAAAGCTTGAAGGGATGTAAGTTCAGATAGAGTTTCCAAGTTTACTCCCATTTTCTCCGCTACATCTCCCCAAACTTTGAATAACAGTTTTGTAGCTTCATCCATTTTGCATGCAGAGCAACTTATGATCAGCTTCTCAAGTTTTTCAGGGTACTTTAAGGCAAATTGCATAGCGACCATTCCTCCCATAGAAGCCCTGTGAACGTGGGTTCTAGGAATATTCAGAGCCTCCAGTAGGCCCTTAAGATCGTCGGCCCAAAGTTCTATGGAATATTCTTGCAAAGGTCTATCTGAAAGGCCGAACCCTCTCATGTCGTAATTCAATAATCTTAAACTTTTTTCGCAGCAAAGGAGTAATGGCTGCGAAGTGTTCATGGCCTAAGCCTAATCCATGAACTTGAACGAGGGTTTCTCCTTTTCCTTCGAACTCATACCATAAGTTAACCTCGTGCACTTTAATTTTCGGCATACGAATCACCTTCAGCCATCTGAAACTTTATGCAACTTAATTTCTATTATCCAAGAGAAAAACCTTTATTCTAAAAACTGTTATGAAGCGTGAAGTAGGTGGGGTTTCATGGCCTCAATCTTAGAAGCAGATGTCACTGTTCTTGGTGGAGGCCCGGGAGGTTATGTGGCAGCTATCCGTGCGGCTCAACTGGGCGGAAAAATTGTTCTAGTAGAAAGGGACAGAGTAGGAGGCACGTGTCTAAATAGAGGATGCATCCCAACTAAGGTTCTGATGACCTCCGCCGAAATAATATACATGTTGAAGAAAGCAAAAGATTTCGGAATAACTGTTCCTCAGCCTTCCATAAATCTTCTCGCCTTACAAAAACAGAAAGAACACGTGGTGGGGACGTTGGTGAGAGGTGTGGAGGCTCTTCTCAGACATAACGGCGTCACGCTTCTTCGAGGTTTTGGAAAACTTCTCAGCTGCGAAGAGCTTGAGGTCGTGGGATCCAACGGCTCCGCCATTAGAGTGAAATCCAAAAAATTCATCTTAGCTCCCGGTTCCCGTGCTCCAGATCCTAGAAGTCTAGGTTTTGAGGGAGAGGGCGTTCTCAACACTGATGAGGCATTGGAGTTGGAGGACGTGCCTCGAAGCTTGTTGGTGGTGGGAGCCGGGCCTTCCGGCTTGGAGTTTGCTTGTATTTTCAGGCACCTAGGCTCGGAAGTCACCGTGGTGGAAATGATGCCTCAAATCTTACCAGGGGAGGATGGCGAAGCTGCATCCCTGCACAGGCAAACGTTGGAGAGGGAGGGAACTAAAATTTACACCGAAACCAAACTTAAGGAAATCCGCGAAACAGGGAACGGGCTCTCTATGAAAGCCGTGTTGATGACAGGCGATGGTGAGAAAGAGGTAGAAGCAGAGATAGTCATAGTAGCTTTCGGAAGAGTTGCCAACTTGGAAGGCATAGGCTTGGAGAAAGCTGGAGTAAAAGTTGAAAAAGGCAAAATCACCGTGGTAAACGACAAGATGGAGACCACGTCTCCCGGGATCTACGCTGTGGGAGACGCCATCGGCAGCCTCTACGCCCATCAAGCCTACGCCGAGGGAATTGTCGCTGCCGAGAATGCCATGGGCAAGGAGTCTCACATGGACGGCAAGACTGTTCCCCGCTGCGTCTTCACAATTCCGGAATTGGCAGCTGTAGGCATGACTGAAGAGCAGGCAAGGAACTCAGGTGTGAAAATCAAGGTGGGAAGGTTTCCATTCGCCTATAATGGCAGAGCCCTCACCTTGGGGAAGCCAGAGGGGCAGGTGAAGGTTATAACAGAGGAAGATACTGGAAAAATCTTAGGCGTTCACATTATTGGCCCTCATGCTACAGAACTGATAGCTGAGGCAGCTTTAGCTGTGAAATTAAACTGCACCATGGACGGATTAGCTGAGACCATTCACGCCCATCCGACACTGTCCGAGGCTTTTAAGGAGGCAGTACTGGACGCGGGAGGGAAGGTTCTTCACAAAATTTGAACCGGCTTTCGAATAGGCCTAGGTGGGAAAGCTTAATTGTTCTTCCCCGCTTTAAATAGGGCGTGCTGGAAGGAGAGAGCTTATGCCTGCTAGGGTTCTCATGCCGAAGCTAGGTTTGACGATGAAAGAAGGCACTGTCGTTAAATGGCTTAAAAAAGAAGGGGACACCGTTGAAAAAGATGAACCTCTTGTTGAGATCGAAACAGAAAAGATATCCCACACTATCCAAGCTCCAGCATCAGGAGTGTTGCTAAAAATCCTAGCCCCCTCTAGGACTATTGTTCCCATCGGCCGAACGATTGGGTTTGTAGGCGAAATTGGAGAGCCGTTGCCCCCTGTGGAGGAGGCTCCCCCTGCACCTGAGAAGCCTACTGTTGAAGCCAAGCCATTGGCGCCGTCGACTCCACCGTCTCATCCGACGGGCGCTCCCCCTAAGGCTTCGCCTAGGGCTAAGCTGTTGGCTAAGGAGAAAGGAGTAAATCTAGCTGAAGTGGTGGGCTCCGGTCCGGGAGGAGTAATCTTAGAGAAAGATGTGCTCAAGCATCTTGAAGAGGTTAGGTATAGAACCCAAGCCGGGTTAAAGGTAAAGCAGATAATTCCCATGTCGGAGAAGAGGAGGGTTATCGCAAAAAGGATGACTTCCAGTCTCCAAACCATGGCCCAGCTTACCATCACCATGGAGGCTGACGCTACGGCTCTTCAGACTTTCAGAAAGAAAATGGTGGAAGAAGCTGAAAAAACAGGAGTCCGCATAACCTACACGGACATATTGGTCAAAGTCGCTGCAAAGACTTTGGAGGAATTTCCCCTCTTCAACGCAGTGTTGGAAGACTGGGAGATAAAACTCATTGAAGAAATAAACGTCAACGTAGCTGTGGCAACGGAAGCAGGGCTTACAGTTCCTGTCATTAAAGATGCGGACAAGAAATCTTTGACAGAGGTCTCCCTGAACTTGAGAAGTCTTGTGGAGAGGGCTAAACAGGGAACTCTAACTGTGGAAGATGTGAGCGGGGGGACCTTCACCATCACAAATTTGGGCATGTTTGAAGTCGACGTCTTCACTCCCATCATCAACCCGCCGCAGACAGCTATCCTAGCCGTGGGGAGGATTGTGGAAAAACCTGTGGTGTCCGGAGGAGCTATCGTAGCCAAGCCTATGACGACTTTGAGCCTTACCTTTGATCATAGAGTGATCGATGGAGACGTAGCCGCGCGGTTTCTCCAGAGAATAAAAGAAATACTTCAGAATGAAAACATGTTGACCGAGATTTGTAGATAAATGGCAGACAGCTTTTTTCCCTGCTTGTATACTAAAAACCGAATTCAAGCGCCTATCTCCTGTAATTGCAGCGGATCATTTTCGCTTATGCCTATTACTTTCCCACGACTTCCCTTACAGTTCGGATTAGGCTTTGGGTACTCGGTATAATGGTGCTCTCAAGGATGGGGCTGAAAGGTATGGGTATGTTGGGTGTTGCAATCCGCTTGATAGGAGCCTCCAGCTCAAAAAAGGCTTCATCGGCCACGAGGGCAGCCACCTCCGAGGCGAAGCCGCATCTTTCTCGGTCTTCGTCCATGATTATCAGACGACGAGTTTTCCTTACAGATTTGAGAATGGCCTCCTTGTCTAGAGGGACCAAAGTTCTGGGGTCGATAACCTCCAAGCTGATTCCTTCCTGAACCAGTTTTTCAGCTGCCTCCAGAGCTTTGTGAACCATCAAGCTCACGGCTACAACCGTGACATCTTTTCCTTCCCTTTTAATGTCCGCTACCCCAAGAGGTATAGTATAAGCTTCTTCCGGAACAGGCTGCCTCCCAGCTGTGGGAAGCCTATAGGTTTCTGATACGCCTAAGGATTTATGCTCCAAAAATATCACCGGGTTGTCATCCCGTATGGCTGAGATAAGTAAACCTTTAGCATCGTAGGGTGTAGACGGGACCACGACCTTCAACCCTGGAGTGTGCGCAAACATAGAGTAAAGGCATTGAGAGTGATGAGCGGCTGCCGAGACCCCTGCGCCTATGGACGCTCTGATCGTTAAGGGAACTTTAACTTGCCCACCGAAGATATAACGAGTTTGAGCTATCTGGTTGAGGATCTGGTCCATAGCTAACCCGATGAAGTCAGCAAACATTAAATCCACTACAGGTCTCAGCCCCGTGATCGCAGCGCCGAAGGCGATGCCGGTGAAGGCTGCCTCCGAAATGGGGGTATCCCTCACTCTCTCGGGGCCGAACTTTTCCAGTAGGCCATGAGTGGCGAAGAAAGCGCCTCCATAGAGGGCTATATCTTCACCCATAATGAAGACGGTTGGATCTCGTTCCATTTCAAGCTTTAAGCCGTCGTTTACAGCCTCATGAAGGGATAACTGTCTCACCATCTACCAGTCACCTCAATAGAAATCCTCCACAAAAATATCCTTGAAAGCGTCTTTAGGCAGTGGGTCCGGGCTTTCCTCAGCGAATTGCACAGCCTCTTCAACAATTTTCTTAGCTTTCGAACTGATGTCCTCGGCTTCTTTTTCAGTTAAGACGCCTGCCTCCATTAGCTTTTTCTTAAAGTTTAGTATCGGATCCTTTACAAGCCAACGTTCCAACTCTTCTTTGCTTCTGTACATGAGAGGGTCTCCCTCAAAATGCCCTCTGTACCTATATGTCTTACATTCTATCAGTGTTGGGCCTAGTTTCTCTCGAGCCCTCTGGACTGCTTCTTCTGCAGCCTTGTAGACGGCTAAGACATCCATGCCGTCAACTGTAAGGCCGGGGATATCGTAGCCTAGAGCTCTCTTGGACAGGTCTTCGATGGAACAACTGTACTGCGACTGTATCTTCGTAGGTCTTGTGGGAAGGGAGGTAGCGTACAAATTGTTTTCCACAACAAATATTACCGGAAGCTTCCAAACAGCAGCTATGTTAAAGCACTCCTGAACCACCCCCTGATTTATGGCTCCGTCTCCAAAAAAAGCTACAGCCACCTGGTCCGTGTTTCTGATCCTAGCGGAGAGAGCGGCTCCCACAGCCCAAGGGACGCTGGCTCCGACCACAGCACTTGCCCCCAGAACGCCCACCTCCAATTCAGCGAGATGCATAGAACCTCCCTTACCTTTGCAGCAACCTGTAGCTTTACCATAAAGCTCAGCCGTCATCTTTTTCATATCGCAGTCTTTGGCAATACAGTGCCCATGCGCTCTATGAGTGCTCGATATATAGTCACTTTTCTTAAGGTTCGCGCATACACCCACGGCTATTGCCTCCTCTCCAATGTAGAGGTGGACAAAGCCCGGAAGCTTGCCGGCAGCGAATATTTCGCCTATTTTTTCCTCATAAACTCTTATCAGGACCATTTTCTCATAGAGGCCGATGAGTTTCTCTTCAGGCAGAGAAAATGAGGACAAATTCTAATCTTCCCTCCAAAATTCAAAAACCATCCTTTAGAACTTATTGAATATTATTTATTAATATTTTTAATTTCTAACCATTTATCTGCTGAGTTAAATTTTCATCAAAAACGGATCTCTCACACTTTTATTTGGTACTTTTTTTGTAGTTCCGCTATTTTTTGTTCCACTTCTCTCGGAAGGGGTTCAGGTTTATGGGTGCTTAAAATTTCTTCTACTTTCTCATGGGCTCTCTGAGTAAAAGATTTTGATCCCAGTTCCATCCATTTTTCTCGTCGATGTTTTTCGAAAATGCCGTCTTTTCTAGGTCGATGTTCTTTCGCGTACCAGTTTAAGGTATGCCGCTGATCGAGGAAATGTCCTACCCGTCTTTTTCCGTCAATCTTCCTGCAGACTTTTTCGATCACTTCTACGGCTAAAGTGTCTGAATTTACTTCAATTCCGTCCAGTATGCGCTGAGTAGCTGTCACCATGTCATCTAAGAGAAGCAATAATTCGTTGTTGAAAGCGCGGGAGGAGTCTAGCCCATGGGTTACAACCAGTCTGCTTCCGCCCAACATCTGAGTTAGAAGCAGAAAGCCAAGCTCATAGCTTTCCTGTAAGTCCAGCAGTTTGGAGTCAGGTATGACAGGTGTCACGATGGGTATTCCTAGGTACTCTTCTATCTGACCGATGGCGCATGCGTAAAGAAAGTTTCCATGAGACGCGAAATTGACGGCGCCTGTTTTCTGGTCGAAGGTTTCATGCACATCAACCCATATGATGGGCATTCCCCTGTTCAACAACTGCAGAACGACAGCCCCGCTCAGAAACTCAGCCATCTTCTGGGCGATGTCTCCGGCGACCGTCACCGGACCTGTGTCTCCCATGGGAGCCTCAGTGGATATGGCGGGAATAATTCCCCACCTAGCGGTCGCCTTGAGCATAGCGCATCCTTCTTTATTCCAGATGAGAGGTGAGATGCAACAGTAGTTGACCGTCAGCAGTGGCCTCCTTTTCAGCTCATCCTCACCGCCAGCCATCTCCACGGCCAGCTGGTAGGTCGGCTCGACGGATTTGGGTTCAAAATTGATGACGCATACGGGTTTTGTGGTGTTGCGGATGCCTAATATGAAATCGCCGAACATGTACATGTCTTCGAATTCAGGTATCATGGAAAGCATCCAAACGCCGTTTACTGTGCTGAGGTGGTCGCAGAGTCTGACAAATCGCGCCACATCATCTTTCGTCGGAGTTCTGTAAGTGTTGGATACGCAGTCAAAATAATTGTAAGAAACTAAAGGGATAATGTATGGGTATTTCTGCCTTCCAACTTGCATGTCACAAGACGGATTCCTGCCACATAAGGTGACTTCTTTCGGTGTGGAATTTAAACAGTCTCTAACCAGCCACTCCGGAAAATACACTATCCTGTTGGAGTCTACATCGCAGCCGTTATTCGCGAGAAGCTTTATGATTCCCTCATCTTCTATGTTAACCCCCACCTTTTTAAGCAGATATAAGGCGGTGGTGTAGATGGTGTCTAATTCTTCTTTTCCAAGAACCTTAAGTCTCGGCTTCACCTTCTACCGTCTCCCAGCCTCGCAGATTTCTCTTATTATTCTTACTCCCTCAGAGGCGTCCACAGCGTAGAAGTCGCACCCAATTTCCTCTGCCCACTCTCTGTCCGTTGCTCCGCCTCCTATGATGGTTTTGACCTTCTCTCTAATTCCTGTCTCCTTCAATTTTTCTTCGATTATTTTTTGCTGAGGTCTTGAAGTTGTCAGAAGAGCTGAAGAAGCAACTATGTCGGCGTTAACTTCAGCAGCCTTTCTGGCGAAATTTTCAGCCGGCTGATCTATTCCGATGTCGTGGACTTCAAACCCTGAAGCCTCCAGTAGAGCTTTGACAATGTCTTTTCCTATGTTGTGAATGTCTCCTTTCACGGTTCCTATAACTATCACTCCTTTAGGTTTACCTGCCTCCGTTTTTGATTCCAGTATTTTCCGCTTAACTATTTCAACTCCTGCGATGCAGGCATTAGCCGCCAACATCAGCTCTGTCAAGAATATTTTTTCTTCACCGAAGAGGTTGCCGACCTCTGTGATGGCTTTAGCCAGCCCTTTGTTCATGACTTCTAGGGGGCTAAGTCCGCTTTCCAAAGCTTCCTTGACGAGTTTGGCCACGGCTTCTTCATCGTAGTCTAGAATGGCTTTTCGTATGGATTCAAAAAAATTAACAGCCATATTTCATTTACCTGTCCAAGATTATTGCGTGAAGATCAGCCGGTTTCGCCGCCTGCGAAGGGCCCATAACCCAGCGTGATACCTCCGTCGATAACCAGTATCGCTCCTGTCATGTAGGTGGAGTCGTCTGAGGCGAGATAGACGGCGAGTTTGGCTATTTCCTCAGGTTTTCCGAATCTTCTCATGGGATTGGCTTTTATGAGTTTCTGGAGAAGTTCCTCCGGTACGGATTCCATGAGCATAGGGGTTTCAACTTGCCCGGGACAGATGCAATTAACCCGGATATTATACTTAGCATAGTCTATGGCCATGCATTGAGAGAGATCGATCACACCCGCCTTGGAGGCACAGTAGGCGGAGTATTGAGCCCCACCTCTTAAGCCTGCTATGGAGCCTATGTTGATTATCACTCCACCCCCATGTTTTACCATATCTGGAAGTGCTTGTTTAGAGCATAGGAAGACTCCCTTCAAGTTTACGTCTAAGCATTTATCCCAAGCTTCTTCGGAAGTGTCCAGTACACTTCCAGCGATGCCTACACCCGCATTGTTCACGAGAATGTCAACTCTTCCATACTTTTCTATGCAGGTATCTACAAGCTTCTTTACGTCAGAAGACTTGGATACGTCGGCTTCGACGAAAGTTGCCTCCCCTTCCGCTTTTGAGATCAGCTGAACGGTTTCTTCTCCGCCTTTCCGGTTGATATCGGAAACCACAACCTTTGCTCCTTCCTGAGCGAATGTGAGAGCTATGGCTCTGCCTATCCCGGAGCTTGCTCCAGTTACTATGGCTACTTTACCTTTCAATTTCATGAAACTTTCCTCACCTTTTTCTTAAAGCTTCCATTATTTTTTCCGGCGTTATGGGCAGTTCTTTTATTCTCACCTTTACAGCATTGTAGACGGCGTTGGCTATGGCTGGGGCGCTGGTGACCATGCCGCTTTCGCCGACACCCTTTTGCCCTAGAAGAGTCACCGGGTCGATGGTTTCCACTATCAGGGATTGGATGTCTGGGAGGTCCGCTGCGGTGGGAATCTTGTAATCTGTGAAGTTTGGGTTAAACGGGTGGCCTGATTCAGCATTATAAACAAGGCCTTCAAAGAGGCCGTAGCCTATTCCTTGGGCTGTTCCTCCTTGAAGCTGCTGTTCAACGATTTCAGGATTCAAAGCCCGGCCCACATCGTCTGCGGTCACATATTTAACAAGTTTCACATGGCCGGTTTCAGGCGAAACCTCCACAAGCACAGCGTGGGCTGCGAAGCCGTAAGTGGCGCAGCAGTTCCCGCAGCCGTTCTCGTCAAAGGGCACAGAGGGGGGGTCGTAGACGCCTCTTCCTATGATAGGGCCTACTATTCCCCTTTTCTTGGAGAAGTAGGCGGTGGAGGCAACCTCCCCTACCGTCACGGCTCTATCTGGGTCGTCTTTGACGAAGATTTTTCCTCCTCCCACCTCCAAGCTCTCGGAGGGTGTCTCCAGAATTTCAGCCGCCACCTCCAGCATCCTTTTTTTAGCGTCTGCCGCAGCGAGTTTGACGGCGCTGCCAGCCATAGTAGCAGACCTGCTTCCCCAAGCACCTAGGCATGGTGGAGTGGCGTCAGTGTCCGCGGCTACAACGGAGATATTTTCCATCGGTATTCCTAACTCCTCAGCGACTATCTGTGCTAGAACGGTGTAGAGGCCTGTTCCAAGGTCACAGGAACCTGTGAACAGCATCGCCGTGCCGTCTTCGTTAACCTGCACGATGGCTGAAGAGTAGTCGGCGTCGAATCCCGGAAGCCACTTTCCACCGGTCCAAGTCATGGCGCAGGATACACCTATTCCTTGGTTGGGCTTCAGTTTCTCCCTTCCCACAGCCTCCAAGGCTTTTGTCAGGCATTCCTCTATGCCGCAGCTGTTTATTATCAAGCCGTTGGCGGTGGTGTAAGGGAGGTCCTCGGGCTTTATCAGATTAATCCTTCTGAATTCCACAGGGTCCATTCCCATTTCGTGAGCGGCGATGTCCAGCAGAGACTCTCTGGCAAAGGTAACCTGCGGGTTGCCGAATCCCCGAAATGCCCCGGAGGGGGCCTTGTTGGTATACACTATGTAGCTGTCGATCCAGAGATTGGGTATCTTGTAAGGCCCCACGGTGAAAGCCTGTGCCATGTAGGCGACGCCAAGCCCAAAACTAGCGTAGGCACCCGTGTCCAAGATCGCTCTATTTCTCAGCGCTGTGATTTTCCCGTCTTTCCCCACGCCTATTTCCATTTCCATGATCATGGGGTGACGTGTTCTGGTGAGCATCTCCTCCTCTCTGCTGAGCACCATCTTCACAGGTTTCCCCGTCTTCATGGACAGTAAAGCAGCGCAGGCATCTAACGGGTAGTCGGACTTTATGCCGAAGCCTCCCCCCATCCCTTCAGGCTTGGTGACTCTGACCTTACTCTCCGGTAGGCCTAGGGTGCCGGCGAGGTCTAGTCGAAGGATGTGGGGAGTATGGGTGCTGGACCAATGGGTCAGTTTACCGCTGACAGGATCGTAGTGAGATAGGGCGCAGTGAGGTTCTATAGGTGTGGGAGACTGTTTTGAGGTGACAAATCTTTCCTTGAACACGCGGTCAGACTCTTTGAATCCCTTTTCCACATCTCCAGCTCGAAGCTTTGCGTGATGGGTGTTATTCTTCACTCCATCATGTATTTGCGGTGCACCGGGTTTCATGGCTTCCTCCGCATCGTAGACAGCCGGTAAGACCTCATACTTTACATCTATCAGCTCTACAGCTTCTTCAGCTACATCCTCGCTTACAGCTGCCACAGCAACTATTTCGTCCCCCACATGGCGAGCTTTGTCCTTTAAAACGTATTCGTCCTTTATCGTCGTCGGCCCGCTGGGTTTGGTTTTGGCGATAACTTCTTGGGGGGTTAAAATCGCTTTAACTCCAGGGAGCCTTTCCGCTTTACTGGCATCTACGCTGAGCACCTTGGCGTGAGGGTAGGGGCTTCTGAGAATTTTACCCCACAACATGCCGGGAACAAAAAGGTCTTCCACATACTTGCAGGCGCCGGTAACCTTCGAAACAGCGTCTATTCGCTGCACTCGTTTACCTATAAACCTAAATTCTTTCATGGAGAATTAACCCTTCCTCATCCTCTCCGCTGCTGCGGAAATAGCGTCGATGATTTTCGTGTAGCCCGTGCATCTGCAGAGGTTTCCTTTAACGTACTCTCTTATCACTTCCCTTGTAGGGTTCGGGTTCTCTTCCAGTAAAGCCTTCGCCACGAGCACAAAGCCGGGTGTACAGTAGCCGCACTGGATTGCGCCTCGCCTTACGAACTCTTCCTGCAAGGGATGCAGTTTTCCGCCTTTACCTAGCCCTTCTATGGTTAAGATATTTCTACCATCTACCGCCACTGCCAGAGTCAAACAAGATAGCACAGGTTCCCCGTCAACCAGCACGGTGCAAGCGCCGCACTCGCCGCTTCCACAGCCGTATTTCGCTCCTGTTAATCCTAGGTCATTCCTCAAAACTTCCAGCAAAGTTTTATGAGGATCTACCGAGACTTCGCAAACCTCGCCGTTGACGTTCAGCTTTATAAGACTTTTCGCCAATAGCTCTTTTACCCCAGAAGCTTCTACGGTTAGAAGCGAATTTAAGCTTTTCGAGAAATTGATTTTACCTCCGGGTCCGTCGATTTAGAAATCCGTCTGACAAACTAAACAGCCCATTAGAAATTAGTGCGTCAATAAGACCCGCAGAAATGTTTCTCCGATTAAACACTGTTCCACTTTTCTGACCCTGCAGTGCAAGTGCTGGGCTTGAAGGGGGGGTCTTAATCTTTAAATACCAAGCTTCACGAAACCTCTAATAATCGGTGCAATTCACTTGACCACCAGAACTTTAAGCAGGTTTGAGTATTTGGAACCGAGGTCGGTGCAGGAGGCTGTTCGACTGCTTGCCGAGCATAATGGGGAAATTAAAGTTTTAGCCGGAGGCACTGATTTGCTGGTTTCTATGAAACTGAGGAGGCTGAAGCCCAGATACTTGGTTAGCATTATGAAAATTCCAGGGCTTCAGGGGATGAGTTTCAACCCTGAATCAGGTTTACGCATCGGGGCGGCGACGACCATACGCAGTTTAGAGCGATCAGCTCTGATAGCTCAGCATTATCCTCTGCTCAGCGACGCCGCCAAGTCTTTTGCCTCGGTTCAGGTTAGGAACATGGCTACCTTAGGAGGAAACATTTGCAGCGCTTCCCCCGGAGCCGACTTTGCCACTTCCCTCTTAGCTTTGAACACTCAGGTGAAAATCGTTGGACCTGATGGTGAACGCACCGCATCCCTAGAAGGGTTCTTCACCGGACCGGACCGATGCGCTTTCAGGCCTGATGAGATTCTGACAGAGTTCCTCATTCCTTCACCTAAGCCTAAAACTGGAAGCGCTTTCATGAAGTTGGGCCGGGTGAGCATGGATCTTGCAAAAGTGAACGCGGCGGTCGTCCTCACGGTGGACGGAGATTTCTGCAAGGATGTGAGCATCGCCTTGGGAGCAGCGGCTCCGACTCCTATGAAAGCTAGGAAAGCTGAGGCGGTGTTAAGAGGCCGGAAGCTTACAAATGAGGCTATAGAGAAAGCTGCTCAAGCAGCCTCAGCTGAAGCCCAACCTCGAACCAGCTTCAGATCCACCGCCCAATACAAGCGAGAGGCGATAAAAGTCTTGGTGCGACATTGCTTGATGCTGGCTTTTGAGCGAAAACCGTCTAAGTAATGCGAATTTACACTTCACAACTGTTCGGTGGGAACAAATTGAGGATTCGCCTTGTCGACTCGTCGACCAACACCAGTAGAATCGTAACCTCCCGAAAAGAGTTGGAGGAAACCATTGGGCGGAGGGTCTGCTGGCTGGCTTTAAAAGAGCCTAGCGGCTACCGGAAGGTTTACTTGCATGAAGTAACGAGATTGGAAAACGAAGAAGAAGTCTACCTCATGTTTCCGGTGAGAGGGGGAACAACTGAGATTTAACTAGCTCGGCATAGAAGTGTTAAAAGCACTCTATCAAAAGACTTTTATATCCATATTGTAGGAATATAAGACAAGGTGTCTGTTTTGTCTTCGGAAAAAAATGTGAGTCAATCGCGTAGATCTGCCATGAAATACGGTGCAGCCGCCGTGGTTGCGGCGGTGGTGGCTGGTGTGGGCGGTTACGCCGCCTGGCAGGCTACAAGGCCGGCTCCAGCCCCCACACCGACGCCTGCACCGACGCCTACGCCGACGCCCACACCCACGCCAACACCGGCGCCCACACCGACTCCCACCCCAACACCGACGCCTACACCCACTCCCGCGCCTGTCCGTAAGATTGATTTCGACATCCCCCCCGACGCCATAGTGGAGCCTATCTATCTCAACACATGGCCGTTTAGGCCTGACATCGTCCGCGAAAACACGGAGCGGTTCAACGAGCAATATGGAGAAAAGGCGGAGATGGTGGAGATCACCGGTGACTATCACGCCATAATGACATCTAAGCTTCAAGCAAAAGCACCACTGGACATATTCTACGGGTCCCTGTACCATCTCGCCCGGTATGCGTCTGCAGGATGGCTTGAATACATCGACGACCTTCCAACTCTGGAAGACTACAAACGGGACGTCTACCCCAAGTACCGGGAAGCCCACTACGACCCGATGACAGGCCATTATTATGGCTTAGTCTACTACGATGGCTGGAGAACCCTCCTGACCAATCAGGCTATCTTGGAAGAGGCGGGGATGGCCGACGACTACCCGAGAAACTGGGACGAAGTCTACGAAAATGCTAGGGAATTAAAGCGGCGGGGATACACCGATACTCCTCTCGGGCTATGGTGGCAAGCTGATTGGTGGATTGGCGCCGAGCAGTTTGCGGCTGAACATCTGAACGAAGGCTTCACCCTCATCGACGAAAATTTTGAACCTGCCTTCGAGGGAACGGACTACATCTTGCAACGGTGGAAGGACGCTTACGATGAAGGCCTCGTCCCCAAGGAGCTGCCCGCCATGAGCTGGGGTGACTACTTCACCTTCCTGTTGAGCGGAAAAGCCGCCTACTTCTACACGGAATCCTACAACATAGCCGTCTTCAACGACCCGGCTAGGTCTCCCTATGCGGGAAAGTGCAGCCTAGTGCCCAGTACACCTAAGTACATCTTCGGCCACACCAAAGGAGGCGACGCTTACCTTGTGGCAAAGAGACCTCGCGACGATGTACAGCTCTCCCGGGTCTTCAGATTCCTGTCCTACCTAGGCTACAGGGATAAATTTGGGGAACTCTATGTTTCGAAAAGGTGGAACCTAGAGTCCTACTTGTCATCGGTGTTCCCTGAAGTAAACGAAGACCCTGAAGTTGTAGCAAAGTTTGTAAATAAAGCCACAACCTACAGAGGCGAAGTAGACTACGAACGCTACACTTACGGATTTGCAAACGCCCCTTACATCCACTGGTGGAAAGCTTTCTGGGCTATCGACTTCATCATCAAAATCGTGGAAAGAGTACCCCGAGCGATATTGGGCGAAGTATCCATCCCTGAAACAGTGGAAGCGCTCAGAAACGACGTTATTAGCCTCAAAAAGATGTACGGCATGTAACTGTCAAATGAGGAAGCTAGTACAGGGATGAGGAAGCCGCAGCGATCGAAGCCCAGAGTTACAAGCGACCAAACCTTTGCGATATACCTACTCCTCCCCCTAATTTTTTTCACTATGGCACTGGTCATCTATCCACTGTCTTACTCGTTATGGTTATCGTTTCAAGAGCAAATTTGGATTGGAGGCTTACGCTATGTCTTCGGCGGATTAACCCAGTATGCTAAGGCTTTGAAAGACCCCCTATTTATCAACTCGATCCCCATAACTTTTCGGTTTGTCGGCGAATCAGTCACATTAGCTGTGCTGATAGGGTTAGGCATAGCCTTAGCGTTAAATCAGCCTCTCCAAGGGAGAAAGGTAATAAGAGCTTTAATCCTCCTCCCTTGGGCCATCTCAGAATTTGCAACAGGAATAATATGGTCTTTCGTCTACAAGAGGGATGTAGGTCTTCTAAACGCCATGCTGAAAGCTTTAGGGATCATCGAAAGCGACATCGTGTGGATAACCCCCAAGTTTGCCATCGAAACCGTCTCCATAGCCTTCGCGTGGCATATGGCCCCCTTGGCAGCGTTCTTTTTCCTAGCAGGACTGCAGTTCATTCCCACGGACCTCTACCGTCAGGCTCGAATCGACGGAGCCGGTGTTGTCCGCCGCTTCTTAAGCGTAACACTTCCTCATTTGAAGTATTCTATGCTGGTGATAACTATTCTCATCACGGTGATGACAGCTAGAAGCTTGGACACTATTTTGACCTTGACGGGCGGCGGGCCTGGGTTCGCATCCAGCACCTTCACCAACATCGTGTATGTGAGAACCTTTAAGGAGTTGCAGTTTGCATACGGGGCTGCTTTATCGTGGTATGTCATTCTCATCGTCGTTATCTTGGTGATTGTGATGTTCATGTTAATGACCAAGGGATTTGCTCGTGGGGGGAGACGGTAAATGGCAAAAGGGAACCGTGCGCTGCTTTACTTTGCCGTCATCATAATTGTACTCTGGAGTTTCATGCCCATCTACTGGATACTGAATTTGTCCCTTCAATTTGAAAGCACCATATATGCTACACCTACAAACCTAGCCCCCCTAAAGCCGACTGACTACTGGTACCGCCGCATACTCCAACTTCCTGTGGAAGAAATTGAGATGGCAGGAGCTAGCGTAGGGGCTATGACAGCGGAGCATATTGGGCGAGGTTTGAAGAACAGCATACTTGTGGCTCTCCCTGTTTCTGTCATCGCAACAGCGGTAGGTTCCCTCTCAGGGTACGCTTTTGGTAGATTGAAGTTTAAATTTAAGAACGGCTGGCTAGTCATGTTACTAGCGTCCCAAGTACTACCTCCCGTCGCCGTGGTGCTACCGTTTTTCATCTTCTTCCTAACCCTAGGGCTTCTAGGAACTCTCCACGGTCTCATGATCATCTACCTCGGCATGTTGATACCTCTTGTAACTTGGGTTTTGCTAGGTTTTTTCGCAGGTCTTCCTCTAGAGATCGAAAGAGCCGCCAGAATCGACGGCTGTGGAAGACTGGAAGCCTTAAGAAAAATTGTTCTCCCCATGGCCGCGCCCGGCATAGTTGCAGGGTGGGTGCTAGCTTTCATCACAGCCTATAATGAATTTATGTACGCGTGGATACTGACCACCGGCAGCTTCGCTCAGACTCTTCCCCCAGCCATAACCGGGCTGTTTTTCCAAGATACAGGGGTGCCAGAGATGAGCGCCGCTGTCATGCTATCACTGTTACCCGTGCTCGCTCTAGGCCTCGTCCTGCAAAAGTATATTATGCAGTTGAGAATAGTGGACCCCGTAACCGTCGTTGCCTAAAATACTGTTTTTTCCGCTTCAAAGCCAAGTCCCCTGTAATAAAAAATCTAAAAAGAAACATAGGCTATGCTCTAAAGTCTTAAGCTGAAACGCTCATCTCGAGAACACTAGTATCTCCAATACTCTCAAAAATTCAAAACTAATTGTAATCGTTAAATGGCTTAAAAAACTTTGACGGTAGATGAAAAATGTTTTCTACGATTTTAGACGATAAGTTTCTCCGTCTTTCGGTCGTAGACGTGTATCTTGGCGATATCGATCTTAGCCCATACCTTTTCTCCAAGAGAGGCTTTAAAGGTCGGAGGACATACACTTTTCACTATTTGTCCGCCAACCGTAAGGTCGACGATGGTTTCGGTTCCTAAGGGTTCCACAGCATAAACCTCCGTTTCAAAGGAATCATCGCCGAGCCGTTGCTTAGACACGGAAATGTTTTGCGGTCTCACGGCTAGGATGAGGTCAGAGGTATTCCCGTGTTCTTTCACAAGGGCCGCTACATCACTGGGTAGACTTAGGGAAAACTCGGAGGTCTTCAACTTCGTCTTTTCTTTCTCTTCCATCAAGCTACAGTGGAAGAAGTTCATAGGCGGGCTGCCGATAAACCCCGCGACAAAGGTATCCGCTGGCTTGTCGAAAATTCGAATAGGCTCATCCAGCTGCGCCACTTTTCCCTTGTTCATGATGGCTATTCTATCCGCCATGGTCATGGCCTCCACTTGGTCGTGAGTTACGTAGATAGTGGTAGTCTTCAAAGTCTTCTGTAACCTGATGAGCTCCGCCCTCATAGCAACCCTAAGCTTTGCATCGATGTTAGAAAGAGGCTCGTCTAGGAGGAAGGCCTTAGGATTTCTTACGATGGCCCTAGCCAATGCAACCCGTTGTCTTTCACCGCCGCTCAGCTCGTAGGGCTTTCTGTCGAGCAAGGATTCTATGCCGAGCATTTGCGCTGCTTCCATAACTTGCTTCCTGATTTTGTCGCTGGGAACCTTTCGCACCATAAGAGGGAAGGCAATGTTACGGTAGGCAGTCATGTGGGGGTAGAGGGCGTAGCTTTGGAAAACCATGGCTACATCTCTTTTCTCCGGAGGGACCTCATCGACTTTCTCATCGTCAAAATAGACGCTCCCTTGGTCTTGCCTTTCTAAACCTGCAATGATGTTGAGTGTTGTGCTTTTTCCACAGCCTGACGGCCCTAAAAGGACAAAGAATTCTTTATCCTTAATCTCTAAACTTATATTGTTAACAGCTATAACGTTTCCGAATCTTTTAACGACATTTTCTATTGTAATTTTGACCATATGAACTCACTCGGTTTTAGCGCTCCAAGGGCCTTCTAGCAATAAGTTCTATCGGTCTGAAATATTAGTCTTTCTTCTTCTATATAACTTAAAATGCAGAGTAGGCCGAGGGATTTCTTTCCATGTACCTTTTTATATTCATCAGCCATTCTTCCGTTTTCTTTTTTATTTTCTTATTCACCCACAACCAGTCTGCTACAGTACCTAAAATCCAGCCCGGCAGGTCATATTCCAAGGTTCTGGTAAGTCTAGTTCCAACAGATATGGGTTCCAACGTCCATTTGCTTACCTTAAAATTGAAGCCTGATGTAGACTTGGTATGATAAAGTCGATTTTCCACGAGGCCTACAACTTCCGCTGTCCATAACACCCTCCTCAGTTTTCCCCTTCTAGCTGAGACGCGATATTTCGTCCCAACTCGTACCGGGCCATCGGTTAACTTTTCCACGTGGAACTCCCACTTCAACGGTAACGGAACAAGGCTTAACATTTTCTTCTCATCCTTAACCAGCGAAAACACATCCTCCGCCAAGGCGGCAATCTCAATCGACAGTTTGACGAAGCCCATAGCTTCCTCTCTACCAAGAAGAGAGAGCCTACCATTGAAAAAAGTTCGCAGTGTACATCCCAGTGCCTTTATACAGGTGTTTGCATGCGGCTAACTCGAGACATCCATTAGCTGAGGGGCGAGTAGTTCCGCTATGTCTTTTAGAGGAAGCTGAAAACGGTGAAGCTTATAGTACAAAGTATGGTTGAATGGAGGAAGCCGTTCTTGATGGAGCCGGTGCTCATTTTTCCTCCAGCCAGCCCTGAGAAGACACCTTCCACCATCGTCATGTAAAAGAAGATGGGGGTTATGATTTCCTTTGAAGCTATGGGTGCGCCGAATCCGCCGAAGGACTCCATGCCAGCTAAGCCGGGGATTCCCAAGGAGACATTGAAGAATTGTGTTGAGAGGAAGTAGGCAGTTATGAGGAAAACGAAGAATGAGATGTATATTACCCCTATATATGGCTTCATCTGCATCATCCTTTTCCTCTCTTGTTTTTGAATCTCCCTGATGTGGCGGGCGATGGTTTCGATGCTTTCTTGAATGTCTCCTCCAGTTCGGCTGGCAGCCTGTATCATGAAGGCGGTGCGTCTAGCTAGAGGTGTGTCGCATCGTTCAGCAAACATTTGAAGCGCCTTGTCGAAAGGAACCCTCCAAGAAAGTTGAGCCACCAATTTTTTCAGCTCTCTAGTCAAAGGACCGTAGTTATGTTCTGTGGAGACTTCTATGGCTCTTATGAGGGTCATGCCCACGGAGCCTGCTTCCGCTATCTCCTGCAACAGGGTGGGTAGGTTGTTATCTATGGCGTTTTTACGTTTGCTTTCGCGATGAAAGTAGATGGACGGAGGGATGAAAGCTGAGATCACTCCAAGGGCGATGAAGCGGTCTAGGGTTAGGGAAGCCGTATGCCCAAAAAGGGTTAGCGAAGGAGGATTGTGAGCTGTGAGAATCCCCATCAGAAAGTTTAGTGTAAACCAGGAACTAGAGAGGCTTAACATCATCCATATTGCTCTGCGCTTCGGTTTTCTCCCAGAAAACTTAGCAGGCTTATCTGCTGATTTTCTCGCCTTCAGTTTCCAGAAAGGGTTTAGGTTTATTCTCATTAGCAGTTCACCCCTTCGGCTGAATGATGTCTATGAGAAGAATGTAGAAAGCCGCCAGCACGGGAATGATCAAAAAAGTTAGGAGGTACATAAGTTGGACGAGGTCGAATCCGGCCAGCGACCCTCCTATGGAAGCCATGATGGAGAGCATTATTATTGCAAGAAGAGGAAAAGCCGTAAACAGGAGCACATAGGTCTCGGCTAGCATCCCCAAAACATTGAGAAACTGCTGTATTCCCATGTTTCTCCAAGCCAGAAGCTGCTTGGTCACCGTCAGGAAAAACTTCTTGACGTCGCCCCCGGTTCGAATGGTGGAGGCAAGCCCCTTCAACAGATTCATATACAAGGGGGAGGGCGCCCTTTCCGCTTCATGCTCCAAAGCCGAAAGGATATTGTAGCCCAATAGATCCATCTTTCCGATGATGGACCTCATTTCCTCGGATAAAAGTATGTCAGGGTCAGCGTTCGCAGCGGAACGTATGATCTTCTCAGGAGGGACACCGGCGCAGGACAACACAGACATGTAGCTTGCAGTGATGGGGAGAAACTGTTCCACCCGTCTTTTACGCGCATTGGCATTGAGAGACGGCAACTCATACAGAAGTAGAAAGACGCAAACGCCGATGACGAAAGGCCCTAAGAAGACAACTGCAAAGGAGGCACCTTGAAAGGGGAGCAGAACCTGCAAGAGGGAAGGCGCTAGAAGGTTGAGGGTGAAGAAAACTCCGAAGCTTCCTACCACCGACAAGAAGGTGAGGAAGAATATCTGGCAGAGATATGCCTTAAAGCTTACTTTCATATCAGCTCGGGCTAGATCCAGTTTAAGTTTGTTGAACAAAGGGTAGATTGGGCTAAGTTTCTTTCCCAGAAGCTTGTAGCTGAAGTATGGAAGAGATCGGCTGATTCTTCCATGGGCTTTCACTGAGCCTTCTCCCCCCTTTCTATCTTTTTCATCAGCATAGAAGGATTCAAGTAGTAGGATCGGATGATCTCCACCACGTCCTTGTAGTTGTTAACGCGGTTTTTCACCATCCATTCGAGGACTTTCCGCCTGTTCTCTAACTCGCGTTCTATCTGCTCGTAGCTCATCCCCCTTTCATTCACAAGCCTGTCGAGAAAGTCGCTTCGCCCGGAGTAAACATGAGAGTCGGTTCTAGGATTCCATGTGAAAATGTCGCGGGTTATGATCTCCTTGGACACAGGGTCTAAGCCTAGGATCTCTGTAACCTTGATTATTCTTCTGACGGATTTGCCCCCTAAGTTAACTCTTGCCTGAACGACGATGAACCCCAGCGTCGCTATCAGCGACCTCGGTATGTTCATTGGCTCACTCTCCAGCCGGTGCACCGCCGCCTCAACAGAGTCCGCATGTAAGGTTGAAAGACCGCCGTGGCCTGTTGCCACCGCTTGGGCTAAAGTGTAAGCCTCCGAGCCTCTGACCTCCCCTACGATGAGGTAGTCGGGCCTCTGCCTCATGGCGTTTTTCAACAAGTCGAAGAGAGTTATCTCCGACTGTCTGCCGCTTACACCAAATCCTGTTCTCACAACGGAGGGAAGCCAGTTTTCATGGGGCAGCTGCAGTTCCGCTGTGTCCTCTATGGAGATGATTTTTAAGGTCGGCTTTATGAACATGGATAACATGTTGATGGTAGTAGTTTTACCTGAGGCTGTTCCTCCAGCTACTAGGATCGACGCCCTGTTCTCTATGACGTACCAGAACCAAGCAGCAAGCTCAGCTGATAAGGTGTTGCTGAGGATGAGGTCTGTTACGGTCAGAGGATTTTCGCGGAATTTTCTTATGGTGAAGGAGGAGCCTCTACGGGTGACTTCCTTCTCGTAGGTTACCTGCAGTCTACTCCCATCTGGCAGGGTGGCATCCACCACGGGTTGAGCTATAGATACAGCTCTCTTGGTTATGTCCGTCAGCTTCACTACGAATCTGTCCAGCTCTTCCGGTGTTGAGAACACTACGTTTGTGGGTATGGACTCGTATTTTCTATGCCAGATGTAGACGGGTAATCCGTGGCCGTTGCAAGATATGTCCTCAATGTAAGGGTCTTGCATGAGAGGGTCGATCTTGTCGTATCGGATGAAATCTCGGAGAATGTAGTACTTTACTTTATCCAAGGTCTCCGGGCTGAGTTTCATGCGATACTTTTCAACTAGCTTCTCAACCTGATCTATCAAATACTGTTCAGCTTTCTCAACCGATCCTATCTTTCTTACGTCCACATCTAGTTCGTCGATCAAAAGTTCCTTTATCTCCTCAAGCTGCCACCTTTCCGTTTCCATGAGAGAAGGTTCGATTACCCTGTATTTTATCTGGCCTGAGCTCTCTTTGACTATCTGAACCCGCGCCAGCCCTCCCTTTAGTTCATACTGCTCTATCAGGGAAACGTTAGGCTCGTTTGGTTCTGGTAGCTCAAGGGGTTCCGTTTTCTTTTTCTGTCTTCTTACTACCTCCTTGTATAGCTTTTCGATGGAGCTTTTCCATAAATGATCCGGCATGATGATAACGGCTTCAGATAACTCCTCGGAAGCCAGTACAGCTTTCAGATCCTTTTTCAGCATCGCCTTTCCATCTTTACCGAATCTCTTTTTGTAGATGGATTCAAGTTCACGGTATAGACTGTCAGCCTTCTTCCCACCCCTCAGAATATTCCACTTTCCGAGACTCATCTTCATAACCATCTGCCCTATTCCTCCTGCAGATGAAGATGGAGGGTGATGTTTTCAAGTGGTTCTAATGGCGACAAAAGGTATGGTCACCCCCATCTGCTCCCCGTTAACCTCGTAGTAGAGTCCTATGAAAACGATGTAACGGGTGCTGCTGGAGAGATCACGGGGAGTATCTCCTCCCATCTCCGTGGCGCTGAACTTAACTATCAGCGGCGGACCACCTGCTTGATAGTCTCCCTGCGCATTGGGCAGCAAAATGTAAGGGTCATTATCTTCATCGTAGGACACAACACCGGGAGTTCCCCCGGGATAGTCGGTAAGGGGGCTGACGATGAAGAAGGCTTCTGGAACAGGGTTACCGGACTCCTTAAACTCCATGGCATAGAACACGCTCTGTTTGAGAAGTTTCAACTCATACGGGCCTATGTTGGTGAGTTTCACATACCACACCAAAGGCGTGGCACCCGGGACTACCCACCCCGGAGCAGGGGTAGTCTGGCTTGGCGAAGTATAATTAACCGAGGTATAGGTTAGGTCGAGCCTGATGGGGCCCAGGTTAACTTGACTTGCCCAAACTGCACTTGTCGATCGCTGGTATTCCGCTGTGAAAATTCTTCCTCTTTCGGTGACGAGTTTAACAGTGTAGAGGGCTCCGTCGTTGAGGTTTCGGTCGGTTTTCACATGAATTCTTTTCTCCAATTCACCGCTGTCCAGAAAGTTGTTGGTGATGCCGGGGACGGTCGGGGATTCCTGTTCGTCGAGAACTGTCAAAAGGTCGCTGCTGTTGCTGTAGATGTAGATCCGCGCCACTTTAACTCCGACGCCTCCAACGTTACTGACTACCACATCGAATTCGTAGCCTGCCTCTGAACTGGTGAAGTTGACGAGGGCCGGGTTTCCAAACTCTAGGTTTTCACTGAACCTTTCAGTGTCCAAGCGGTTCATCTGCTCTGTCACTTCTCTTAATGTCTCTTGCTGAACTAACATCCAGAAGATGGCGTTGAGAGATGAAACGGTAATTAACACCACAAAGATGCCGCCGATGACGGTGCTCAAACCTTGCCTGCTCTTGAAGAGCCTCACATCGGCAGCCTCCTCTACCTCGCTTCCCAGTAGACGGTGTAGGTGTTTCCTCTACTTGAGAGAATCTCTATTTCCTTAAGGGCGCTTGGAGAGACTTTTTCCGTTAACGTGACCTCCAACTTTCCCACCTGGTTCATTCCTAGTTCCAGCGGTAGTTCAGGGGTCGTAACATCTTCCTTCACGCCGTCGACGTAGACTTCCTCGATGATGAGGTGGATCGTTCCGATGTTGCGTATGTACAATTCCACTTGGTCGTAGAGGCCGTCATCGTCGCCGTCCACAAACCAGACATGTTCGATGATGAAACGTTCTTTGGCTGAGCTACTTCTGTCTGACAGGTAAAAGCTCACTTGGCTTTGGTAGGCTCCGTAGCCTGTTACAGTCCATGCGAAGAGGGTTGTGCCTACGGCGGCGACCATGGCCATGATCAAAAGGTTTGCCACGATAGTTGAAACAGCTTTGCGGCTTCTGTGGAGCGGTGGATTCATTTTTAGCCTCCCCGCACCCTCAACATGTATGTCTATGAGCATATTAATATGCTTTTTTATTTTTAGAAAAATATTCTCAAACAGTTAAAAAGCAAACCTTAGGCTTCGCCCTTAACCTCAAATATCAGAGGAGAAGTTAAGGTTCTCGCTTCAAGCTGACAGCCCAAGAGCTCCTCTAAAAACCCCAGCAAAAGGGTTGAATCAAAAAAAGGATTCTTCACCACAATAAACTTCTCCCGAAGGCTGAAATCGCCGAAGCCTAAGACACGGAGGCGTTTGAACAAGTTGGGCCAATTCTCCCTTTTTGTCGTGTCCATGCCTTGGTCGACTTGGGTGGTGTGGCGGAAGGAAGAACCTATCCTTCTTCCAGCTTCCCGCCATTTTTCCTTGGGAATGAACTCTGCGAGGATGTTGACGGTGTCCCGGCTTACGAAGGCTACGCGGCTGCTTCCGTGATAATACTCTCCTGGGTATTTCCAGTCGTAGATGGCCATACTGCGGTAGATGTCAAACATCTTGGAGATGAACGGCTTTATTCCGGGCTCCTTTCCTTCCGCTATCAGTTTTTCTAGAAATTCCCGGTCGCCTTTTTCAAGAATGATAGTGGTTCTTTTGCTTCGCTCTTCTCTCATGGTGGACCACTGGATAGCCGGAGGTCATAGGTAAGCATACATAGGCATAATATCAAATGCCTTCCACCTAAATATCCTTTTCTTCCTTCAGAAACTTCCCTGCCGACTAAGCTCTCAAGGTAGCTCTGTTCAGCTTAACAGAAAACATTAGAAAGAAGACTGATAATAATAAGAGCTAGAATTTTAAGCCATGTCCAAGGCGCCTCAAAATGGCTGAAGAATGGAGACTGGTCGACGCGGAGTTTCCAGATCCTCGCAAGAATCTAGCCCTTGAAGAAACCCTTCTGCGAGCGCTCCAAGAAAACCCAGAAGCCTCTAATACCCTTAGGCTTTGGCGGAATCCGAAGGCAGTGGTTGTGGGGCGCTTCCAGAAAGTCCCATGGGAAGTGAACGTTAAACTGTGCAGGAGGCTCAGCGTCCCTATCCTCCGGAGGTGCAGCGGAGGCGGGGCTGTATACCATGACCCAAATAACCTTAATTGGTCTCTTTTCATGAGGCTTAAAAAAGACCCTTTGGCAGCTGAGCCGGTGACAAGTTTCTTCAAACTTGCCGGCGAATGTGTTATCCGAGGGTTGAAGCGCCTTCACCTTGAGGCCTTCTTCAAGCCGCCCAACACCATCGCCGTGGCTGATGGGAAAATATCCGGCATGGCCATGTGCATCAGAAAAAATACGCTTCTTTGCCATGGAACTCTCCTAGTCGCCACAGACCTTCAAACCTTGCAAGACATATTACAGCCCAAGAAAAATGTTTCTGAGGGGGAAAAGCCGTTTACGAGAAGCAGAAGGGAAAAAGTGACTTCCCTCGAAAAAATTCTAGGGAAACCTCCCTCCATGGTAGAGGTTAGAGAAGCGTTGAGGAAAGGCGTTGAGGAAACCTTAGGCGTCAGGGTGAAGAAAGGCGATCTGACCGCTTGGGAGAGAGAAGCTTTGGAGAAAATCTGGAGGGAAAAATATTCCACGGACTCTTGGAACCTTTCCACGCCGGGTTGACGGGGTCCTTTAAAGCATGAGCAAGTAGGGGTTCTCCAGCAGTTGTTTGACCTTCTGGAGAAACAGGGCTGCAGGCACCCCGTCGGTTATCCTGTGATCGAAGACCAGCGAGAGGACTGCCGTAGATTTGATGTGAAGAGAGCCGTTCTCTACCACGGGCTTTTTCACAGCCTTGCCCATCCCTAGGATGGCGCAGTGAGGAGGATTGATAACTGGAATGAAAACTTCCACACCATATCCGCCCAAGTTGGTGACGGTGAAAGTCCCCCCGGTTAGATCTTCCAACGTCAGCCGGCTGCTTCTGGCCTTCTCCGCCAAATGGCTGATAGCCTGGGATATTTCCACCAGCGTTTTCCTGTCGGCGTTGGGGATCACCGGCGCGGTTAGGCCTTCAGACGTGTGGATGGCTACGGCGATGTTTATGTCCCTGAAAACCTTGACCTCGCCTCCCTCCAGAGACGAGTTGAGTATGGGATGGTCCTCCAAGGCCTTAGCGGCTGCCTTGACCAGTAGGGCGGTGACGGAGACTTCCTTGGAGGTTCCCACCAGCTTCAGCGCATGCTCCATGTCCACCTCCATCGTTAACGTCGCGGGAACCGTTGTGCGGAAACTGTAGGAGAGCCGCTCCGCCACCGTCTTCCTCACCCCTGAGAAAGGTATGCTCTCAGCTACCTCCGGGGCTCTGACTTCAAACCCCGTGGGCTCCAGCTGGGCTGCGGGCTTGACTTCAGGAGCCGCCTTCCCCATTTTCTTTTCCACAGCCCGAAGCACGTCTTCCCTGACTATTCTCCCACCGGGGCCTGTGCCCCTGAGGGTAGTCAGGTCTATTCCATGCTTTTCCGCAAGCTTCCGGGCGAGCGGAGAAGCCTTAACCCGCCGCTCCTCCCTCTCCAAGGTCGCTGCCGGCTTCTCACCAATGGCCGGAGCCGCAGCCTCAACCGGTGGGGGTTCGGCTGCTCCCACTTCTGGAAGCGGTTCCCCCGGCTCTCCGAGAAGGGCCATGACAGCGGCCACAGGGACGTCGGAGCCATCGCCGTAGATTATCTTTCGGAGGACGCCCGACTGGGGAGCTGCCATTTCTAGGGTGGTTTTTTCGCCTTCCACCAACACTAAGGGTTCGCCTTTCCTGACGGGTTCTCCCTCCTTCTTGAGCCATCGGATGACCTTTCCGCTCTGCATGCCGGGGTCAAACCGGGGCATCATGATCTCGTGCAAGGATGATTCCTCATTTCAGCAGCTTGCGAGCGGCTTGAACTATCTTGTCACTGTTGGGCATGTATTCCCGCTCTAAGGAGGGGGAGAAGGGCACAGGCATGTCAGGGGAAGCCACCCGCAGGATGGGGGCGTCCAAGTAGTCGAAGGCTTCTTCCATCACCGAAGCGGCGATCTCGGCTCCTATGCCCCCTGTCTTAACGTCGTCCTCAGCTATGATAAGCACACCTGTTCTCCTGACCGAGTCTAGGATGGCTGCGAGATCCAAAGGCCGGAGGGACCTAGGGTCGATGACTTCGGCTTCGATGCCTTCCTCCTCCAGTTTCTGCGCGGCTGCTAGGGCTTCATGGACGGCCCTGGAAAAGGCGACGACGGTTAGGCTGTTTCCCCTCCTCTTGACCTCCGCCTTCCCCAAGGGGACAAAGTGTTCTCCTTCAGGGACAGGGCCTTTCATCCGGTAGAGAAGGCCTGTTTCCACGAACAGGACGGGGTCCTCATCTCTGATGGCCGCCTTCAGCAGGCCTTTGGCATCCGAGGGCGTGGATGGCAGGACAACTTTCAAACCTGGGACGTTAAGAAACCACACGGGGAAAAACTGGGAGTGCTGGGAGCCGTGAACCCTACCTAAGCTGTACTGGGTTCTCACCACCATGGGGACACTCAGCTTCCCCCCGCTCATGAAGCGCATCTTCGCCGCTTGGGTCACCAGCTGGTCGGAGCAAATGGTCATGAAATCCATATACATGATCTCAGCCACAGGCCTCAGCCCCATGAGGGCGGCGCCAATGGCTGAGCCGACGATGGCGCTTTCGGAAATGGGAGTATCCCTAACTCTCTCAGGGCCGAACTCCTCCAAAAGGCCCTGAGTTACCTTGTAGGCTCCTCCGTAGACTCCGATGTCCTCTCCCATGAGAATAACCCGGGAGTCGCGTAGCATTTCCTCCCTCAATGCTTCACGTAGAGCTTCGCTGTAGGTCAGCTCCCTCATTTTACTCCCCTACAAAGTAGACGTACTTCTCCAACTCGGAGAAGGAGAGAACGTTGCTGCTCTGGGCGAACTTCACAGAATCCTCCACTTCCCTCTTTACCTCATTCTCCAAACTATCCATCTCAGCAGCCGTCAAAAGGCCGGCTTCAAGGACTACTCGACGGAAGCGGGTGAGAGGGTCCTTTTTCAACCCTTCCTCCACCTCGCCCGGAGGCCTGTACTCAGCCTTGTCGTAGACTCCGTGGCCCTTCCGCCTGTAGGTTTTGCATTCGAGGAAAGTAGGCCCTTCTCCCCTCCGGGCTCTTTCCGCCGCCTGCGCTGTCGCCGCGTAGACGGCTGCCACATCGTTTCCGTTCACCGCCATGCAGTTCACGCCGTAGGCTAAACCCCTAGCGGCTATGCTTTCCACAGCCATGGTTCGCTCCACCTTGGTGGACATGGCATACATGTTATTTTCGCAAATGAAGAGCACTGGCACCCTCCAGAGAGCGGCCAAGTTCATTCCTTCATGGAAAGCCCCCGTGTTGACGGCTCCGTCTCCAAAGAAAACAGCTGCCACACGGCCGGCTTTCTCCCGCTGCAAAGCCAAGCCAACTCCCACGGCAATGGGTATGCCGCTTCCCACGATGGCGGAGGAATAAAGCGCCCCTTTTTCAGGGTAGATGGCCACATGCATGGAGCCCCCGAGGCCTTTACAGGTTCCTGCAGCCTTCCCGAAGAGCTCCGCCATCACCAGCCTTGGGGGAATGTCCTTAGCTAAGGCGTGGCCGTGGCCTCGATGGTTAGAGATTATCGGGTCATCGCTGCGTAGGGCTGCAACGGCTCCGACGGCTATGGCCTCCTGCCCATAGCACAGGTGCGCCGGGCCGATGAGCAAACCTTTGACGAGAAAGAGCTCCTCCACCTTCTCCTCGAACAGCCGTATCTCCACCATCTTCCTCCACATCCACAGCAACTTTTCTCTTGTGAGTCCATGTTTGGAGTAATCTGCGGGAGGAACGTCTTCAACGACGGAAACCGAAGCCACCATCCACCGCCTCTACTTAAGGTGAATCTGATAATTTTAAAAGTTTTTACACAGAACCCTATGCGCAGCATTTCCGCGGAAAAAATTTTCCGTTCTTGAGGGCTCTCTTAACTCTTGGAAAAGATTAAAAACATAGGGAGGCAACATAAATTTGCGGTGAAACCCATGGTCTTGCTTTGCTACACTTGCAAAAGCGGGCTCATCTACTTCTCCAGCGACTTCGCCTCCACCCGCTACTACTGCCCCACCTGTAAAAAATTCTACACCATAGCCCGAACCTCGCCTCCGGAAAAGAAGACCGTTAAGAGGCCGCCTCCAAGGAAGGCGCTGCGGACTGTTAAAAAAGTCGGTGCCAAAAAGATTCTCAAGAAAACCAAGAAGAAAGGCGCGCCTAAAAGGGTGAAAAGGAAAAAGGCTGGGAAAAGCTAACTCTTCCCCCTTTAGGAAACTATCCTCCGCTACATGGTTTTGCGGCGCTAAGCTATACCTTCACTTCTAACGATGATAGGCACTTGAAGGGGGATAGCATTCGCAGTCAAACTCGTGGCAAATAGACCGGTAGGATACGCAGGATAGTTCCAACTTCGTTTTACGAGTTCTTTCTCTGTTGCGAAAAGTCTGAGGGGTAAGTAGGTTGGGAAATATTTTATTTCAGGATTATCGTTGAATAGCTTGTTTTATTAATTCATTGTATTCTCCCCAGACCTCAGCTGCTGGTTTAGAGCGAAATCCAGGACCCGGGTCGCTTGGTAGGTGAATGTAACTATAGTCTCTTCCGAGAACTAGTTCAATATAACCCCGCTCTGCAACCGATTGCATAAAAGCATTTGCAAGACGTTCATGCTCGCTGAGATCAACAGTATAATCTTCCGATTTCTTTACAACAAGATATGGTTCGGTAACGCTTTTACCGCTTGCAGCTCCCTCTATTGTGTTGTAAGTAAACCACATAGCAATTGGAACATTATAGTGATCATAAATTTGTTTGACCTGGGTATCAAATAGGCTGTCAAAGGCTGCTTTCATCTCCTCAACACTTGCATTTGACGGAACACCCAAGTCTACTTGACTGAAACCTGGATCAAGCAGATCTAAATTAGAAAAGTACGTCATCCTTGTCCCCCAATGTACCGGTGAATACAATTTTCCAGAATAGACTTTTCTAGTTTCCGTGATAAGTTGATTCATCCTCTCATCAATCAAATCAATGTACTGATCAGTTACACACGGAGGAGGGGACGGAATCTGTATCACCTCAATACCTGCCTCTTCTGCAACCTTTGCAAACCCTATGAAGAAAAGCTCCATCTGGTCAAACCAAGCATTATACCACTCAGCACTAATTCCAGTGTTCACATGCTCATCAAAGAACTGTTGGTATTCGTAACTGAAACCAATTACTTGGAAAACAATTACTTTAAGACCTTTACCATGCGCAATCTCTACAGCCTCTTTCAAGTCTTCCATCGGTGTAAACCAGAATTGGAACCTCGGTTCAGGTTCTACTCTGAGGTAGTCAGTTATCATGGATATGCCGACATAATCATGCCTCTCTCTAACCAAATCATCTGTAAGCCCATCAAAATTTGTTAGAAAGTTAGGCGCCCACCAATCAAATGTGTTGTGCCCTACAGCAAACTCTGAACGTGGCGCAATGCTCACATTCGTGTTTATAGCTGTTGTTCTTTCACCATAATCACTGAAGGGCCATTTCTCAACAACGTCATTAACCACCTGATCAACTGTTCCCACGACAATGCGGCGGCGCTCTTGCGGTGTCGGATCGATTATTTCGCAACCTTCTCCCGGGATTCCATGTGCATAATTGTATTCAATAACATAGCCTGGCTTAACAAATATTTCTAATTGATATTGATTTTCACCAACTTTATGCATCGGAATATTTTCAAAAAGAATATTCTCTTTCGGATGCGTTTCAGGCGGTGTTCGCAGATTAAACGTTATCTTACTGTATTCCCTAAAACTATTAAGATGATCGTTAATTTGGGTTGTCGTAGGAGTTACAATAAATCTCCTAACCTGTATGCCGGAACCGTCGCTTGCCGGCTCTGCGCTAAGATGAACCCCGCCAAACGTATAAACATATTCGAGATACTGGCCGCCATAGAATTCAAGAGTTGTAGTAAACGTTTTATCATCCCGTGTAGTTAGTATCGGCGCACGTTCCATATATGAAATTGGACCCTGCGACATGAAGGTTCCAAGCTTATACGTGTTCCCAACGATTCTTAGTTTGTCCGGAAGCTCCTCAGCTGTCTCTACAGTGAATACTACTGTTACCTTTTCTGCTTTTTCTAATTGCACATCCAAGTTTAACGATTGATCCGTTGACAGATCAGCTTGTTTCGACTGCGATTTGAAATCATGCAACTCTGTGAAGAATGTGACAAGGTGTTTTCCTGGGGGTAGATAGAGTGAGTAAGTTCCATCATACCCAGTATACGTTTTTACCCCGCCGGCGACAACTAGAACGTTAAAGATCGGGGTGCCATCGTTATCTGTCACTCTTCCTTGCAGCAAGTTAACTGGACCGTCGTAGAGTTTGAGTTGCTTCCATCCGGAAACAGTGTCTTCTATTTTGGTAAGGTCAGGGTGAACTTTTACTACACGAAACGGATCAAATGATTCCGGGCCTATTGATTCCGATCTCACCCCTTCTTCACCACCGAGTACAAGTGTATAAGTATAGTAAAGAAAGGTATTAGTTGGCAATTGGACTGCCCCAGTCGCCCTGTCACCGTCTCTTTCCAAGGTTACTTGCACCCACGGTTCATTAGTAAAAGATAGAGCTGCAAAGATTATGTCTGCATTGTCTGGTGTCGTTTTCGGAATCTTGAGAGAAATCTCTACTGTCTGTGTTAGAAACGGCTGTAACGTTAGATTTGTTTGCCTCGGAGGCTGCTGCAATGTGTCTGGACCACTAGGCGGCGTTTGAACGTAGCCGCCAATAAAAATTACCCCAACTATCACCAATATTAAGACACTATAAATCATAAATCTTTTCAGGCTTCTTTTCATCAGCGACATCTCATCCGAATTATGAAAGAGCCAAAAGGGTTATTATTGCCTTATACCTATAACCTTACTATACCAATGTCGATAAAAAGATTGTTCTATGGTCTCGACCCACAAAAACACTAATTAACGAAATGGGTATTTACAAATAAATCCGACACCAAAACTATCTCACTATGCCTTTATACAACATGACTGTTTCCCTATTTTCCAGTCCATTACACCTTTCTTCTAATGCTGAGGGCCTCCCTTTATCTCATAAGAGAAAAAACGAGCAGAGTACGCTTCTCGAAAAACTTGGAAACGCTGTAATGAAAGGGAAACCGCGAGACATTCACAGGACCTCCTCACTTTTTAGGTATCGCACAGCGACCGTTACAACAATAGAGTTCATCCGATAGTTTAAACGATGTCTAAGGCTAGGCCATAGCATCATTGAACTAGTCAGGCCAGTGTTTAAACTCTTGGCTTCACACCAAAGATAAGCAAACTGACAGTAAAAGAGATCATGGCTGAAACTCTGAAAATAGCGGGCCCGAGGGGATTTGAACCCCTGATCTTCGGCTCCGAAGGCCGATGCGTTGGTCCTGACTGCGCTACGGGCCCTCTTCTTCTCCGTGAGGAGGGTTCTTAAAGATTTATCTAGGGCTTCTTTCTATAAGTTTTTCTAGCTTGATGGGGTTCCTCCCCTCGTTTTCGGAAAGTAGGGTTGATGTGGGTTGAAGACTGAAACTCATACCCGAGACTTGGAGTTCAGGCTGATGACTATCAAGATGTTGAACACCATCAAAAAGAAGCATACTTATAGGGAGATTTCCCAGTGGACAGGGCTGCCGGTGACTGTGCTGAGCCGTTATGTGAAGGGACATGTCCTCCCTGCCTCCAAGAGGTCTAGGGAGATATGGAATTCTCTTCAAAAAGTCGCTGACTTGGAAAATACGCTCCTGTCAAGGATTAAATTTGATGACATGGGCTATTTTGACAACACTCAGATTGTGTGGGATACGTCCCTCCTCCGCCTTGCAACCCAGTATGTGGTCGCTAAGTTTGCTGGAAGGAGGATAACGAAAATTCTAACAGCCGCCGTGGACGGAATTCCCCCTGCTACCCTCGTAGCTAGCTCTCTGGATGTGGATTTGGTGGTGGCTAAAAAAACTAGGGAGGTAGGGGTTAAAGATTACGTAGAAGAAAGCTACGTGCCCCAAGACTCTGGGGTGGTGGTCACCTTCTACGTGCCCAAGGACTCCATCAAGAAGGGGGACAGCGTCCTCATAGTAGACGACATCGCTAGGACGGGGGAGACCCAGGAGGCCCTCATCCACCTCATCCACAAGATGAGAGGAGAAGTAGCCGGGATATTCGTCTTGGTTGGAGTAGGCGAAGAATGGAAAACCAAGCTCAGCATACCCCCAAATTGCCCAGTAGAGGCATTGGCTGAAATACAGAAGAAATAACCAGATAAGCCCTCGCAGCCTGTTTAAAAGGGACAGACTATCTTCCGTCAGACGCGTCTAGCAGAGCTCTAATTTTTGGGGGTTTAACTTCTATTACCCCCTTTTCGGTGATCAGGGCGGAAACCAGATGAGGGGGGGTTATATCAAAGGCGGGGTTGAATGTTTTAATTCCCTTGGGAGCTATTCTCAACCCGCCCAATTCCAATACCTCTTTTGGGTTTCTTTCTTCGATGACCACTTCCTCCACAGAGTTTTCGGAATCTATGGTGGTGGTAGGCGCTGCCACGTAGAAAGGGATACCGTGCTCCTTAGCTAGAACGGCGATGGTGTAGGTTCCAATTTTGTTGATAACATGACCTGACATCAGAATGCGATCCGCTCCAACGAGCACCTTGTCTATGATCCCCTGAGCCATCAGATAGCCAACCATGTTGTCGGTAATGAGAGCGAAAGGAATTCTCTTTCGCTTCAGTTCATAAGCTGTAAGGCGGGCGCCTTGAAGGAGAGGCCTAGTCTCAGTTGCTATCACCCTTATGTTTTTACCTCTCCGATGAGCCGCGGCTATTACTCCTAAAGCAGTACCATATTCTACGGTAGCCAGTTCACCGGCATTGCAATGGGTGAGGACAGTATCCCCAGTGTCGATCAATTCTGCCCCGTGGAGGCTTAAGGCACGGTTAACTTTTGCATCCTCAGCAATCAGTTCTAAACATTTTTTGATCAGATATCTCCGCAACTCTTTGAGACTACACGGATGTTCTTCTGCCATTTTCAAAACAGCGTCGACAGAGTTAAACAGATTCACAGCCGTGGGGCGTGTGGTCTTTATCAACACCGCTGTTTTTTGAAGCTCCTTCAGAAGACTGGCTCTGCTTTTAGCTTTTGACTTGTAAACAGTTTGAGCCAAAGCTAAAGCAGCAGCGGCGCCCAGAAGGGGGGCTCCTCGAATTTTCATGTTTTTTATCGCCTTCGCTATTTGGTTTGGTGTTCTCAGCTTAAGGTGAACCAGCCTATGGGGAAGGAGAGTCTGGTCTACGGTAATGACCACGCCGTCTTTCCATCGAATAGTCTTCAAACCTTCAACTCCCAGACAAGTAATCTTATACTAACATTTCTGCCCGTAATAAAAAAGATACGCCAAGTCAGAGTAGCGGGCCCGGCATACCCTCGCTAACTTTATGGAAGGGAGATGAAGAGTTAAGGCTTAAATATTAGTATTACTTTTATTTATAAAAATAATATTGATGAAAAATGAATGGTATGCTACATCGTTCCTCTGGCTATGGCTGTACTGCTGTCCGCTCTCTGGGGCTTCTCGAAAAGAGGTATTCAAGGATTCTGGCTTAACTTGATGCTTTACGGAGCCGCCTTCTTCGTAGTCGACCATCTCTGGCACGGAGAACTCTTTCTCACCTCAGCAAACTGGGTTGCCGATCTAGCCTTGGGGGGAATCATTACTAGTGTAATATTTGGGGCATAGGGTCTGACGCTGGGCGTTGTCAAAGTAAAACCTGCCCTCGCCTACCGCACTGGCATTCTAAAACACCGAGAACTACACTGAATTCTAACCAAAACCAGCTAACTTTATATCAGAGTATCTGCCATTCTGCAAAGGAGAGATAATAGGCTAAACCAAAAAACGACACGTACTTTATTCGGGATAATTCCTTGTCATCCGAGAAGATGCCGCGGAAACTTGAAAAGCCATTAACTGTCAAGGCATCCGACCGCGTATTCTTAAGGCTTTATCCCGACTGTAAGCCTCACAAGTTAGAGATCGCGGATTTGCAGAAAGGTTTAGTGCTTATGCTGGGAGCCAGCGAGCTTGTGGGGGAAGGCATAGGCTTCGGCGCTCCGGTGATAAGATATGCTGACAAAACTTTTTTCTCGAAATCAGCGGAGGTCTCTGTTCAAGGGCAGGATGAGGGAGGCGTAGTTGTATCAAAATCCTTTCTTATGGATGCTGTGTCAAGGAAGCGAATTTGTAGGGGGCCCTTTATCAGCGATAACCTTTACTCATTTTTTCACAGAGCCTTCATGAGAGGTTATGAAGGCTGCAAAGACTTTAGACCTTTCTTCGACAAGATTATGGAACTGCGAAAGATTTTAGGGATAAAATCCCAGTTTGTCGAAGTTAATCCTAGAGGCAGAGTCAACATTGTTTATAAGTGTTTTTCAGACACTGTTCAAATCGAGGTTGATCTCAGAGCCTTGGACAAATCTGGATGCGAAGAAATTTTGATCTTGAATGAGCAAGATTCCTCCTTCTTCAGGAGATACTTCGATACAAGCGGTCTCGAACTTTTTGGAAGGCAGATAGGAGCATGGGAAAAGGTTGAAGCTGATGAAGCCTCTTTTTCGGACATAAATGGACACCTAACCTTCAGCTTGAAGAGGTTAGACCAGGCGACGTTGTTTCGAGGATGGGAGGAGGTTAAAGGGAGGTTCTCTTGGGCGGGCTTGGGGTATTCCTTGAAACCGAACATATCCACCTTTACCTACCTAGTTAAGATCAGTATGCATGTTTAACTTAAATTCGAATCCCTTAGGCTCTCGGGGATCATCAGACTACTAAATGTAGTAGAAAAGGTAGAATCCTATCCCCAGTAGCAATGCCAGAATCCACGTGGTGAAAACTATCCTCATCCATAGCCTTACATTTCCAAATTTTTTGAAGACTAAGATGAGACCTAGAATCCATGCGAAACCGCCTATCACCGCGTGAATGATTGTTATTATTCGCCCCACAACCGGACCAACCATTAAGGCGCCGAAATTTGTAATCAGGGATACTCCCATAACTGCGAAGATGAGAGCTCCGTTAAGAGCCACGGCGAAAGTCATCAGATAGCCATGGCCTTTAAAATGTCCTTTCTTAACAGCGAAAACTCCTGCTAGGAGAATTATCAATATTACAAACTGAAGAAGAAGGTTTACATCGTAGATTAAGGCGGCTTTAGTTCCGAAAAGACCGACCATAATAATATTCAACCAGTCTTTCAATAAAAGTGTTTCCGCAGAGGTTGAAAGCTAAGTAAAGAGAAGCTTCTCGATCCCTTTGAAAACACTCTGCCGGATCGACAGAAGGCCCACTGTCATATAGGCTACGGCGTAGAGAGTGAGGATAGGCGTTATTCCTATGTTTGCATTGGACAGTGCATAGGCTAGGCTTGCAACGGCCAGCATCCCAGCTGCCAGCTCTAAGATGGCAGTCTTCTGAATGTGGATTTGATACTTTTTGTTTCTCCATAGATCATGCGGGCTTTCGATTTTGTATTTCGGAGTTCTCTGGAAAACACCCGACCGAGCGCTGAAAAGCCCTTTGAATACTGCTATGGTATTGCTAATGCTGATCCCATAGCCTACGAAAGTTAAGGCTACGATGTTCTTTAAATAATCCACAAATTTCATTCTCACCTCTTTAGAGGCTATGTAGCACATGATCCAGACGGCGAAAGTGCTGAAAGCAATAGCCAGATAAAGGGCTACCAGAAACGCTGACCATAAGGGGGGAGAACTTCCAATTACCCCGACCTTCAACGGTAACTGGATTACATGAGCTCGGAAAAAAACAGATGCAAGAGCTAGAAGGTAGGATGTGAACATCAAAAAGTGAACAAAATAGTAGGTGAGATGAAGAAGAGCCTCAATTTTCTGTTTCAGCGTTAACTGCGGCTTCTTAAAAAGAGAGAAAACAAGCCTCCTTGCAGTTCGAATGGAACCCTGCGCCCACCTAGACTGCTGTCTTTTGAAGGCTACGATGGTAGGCGGGATCTCCGCTGGGCAAGCTAGGTCTCGGAGATAAGCGTATTTCCAGCCTTTAATCTGCATTCGGTAGCTGAGGTCTAGGTCTTCGGAGAGAGTATCCGCGCACCATCCGCCTGCATCGATCACGGCCTCTTTTCTTAGCACGCCAGCTGAGCCGTTGAAGTTGATGAAGCAATCGGCTTTTTGCCTGCCGGTTTGTTCTACTAGAAAGAAGGCATCGATGGCCAGAGCTGCTGCCTTCGTTATCGCGTTGTACTTCGGATTCGCGTGGCCCCACCGGCATTGGAGGAAGCCTAGGGAAGGATCAGCCACCATATGGGGGATTGTTCTCTCTAAGAAGTCTTTTTGTGGAATGAAATCGGCGTCGAAGATGGCGATAAATTCGCCTTGGGTATAGTGTAAGGCGTTGGCTAAGGCTCCTCCCTTGAAGCCGTCCCTGTGATTTCGGTGGATGAGGTCTATGTTGTATCCTTGAAGATGAAACTCTTCTACCTCTTTGCCGAGAATCTGTGTGGTGTCGTCGGTTGAGTCGTCAAGAACTAGGATTTGAACCTTATCTTTCCCGTAATGCTCAGCCATCTTTACCACCGCTTTGAGAAGACGGGGGGCGACGTAGCGCTCGTTATAAATGGGAAGCTGCACCGAGACTTTCGGCTTCGTGCAGTTGAAAGTTTTCGAGCTGAGATTTGACTCCTTTCTAGACTGCCAGGTCAGATAGTATATGTTGAAACCATAGACAAAAAAGCAAAGGAAAAGCAGCAACGATGCTACAAGTAGAACCGTTGAAACCAATAAGGCCAAGCCGGTTTTCCTCAGGTGTGGTATACTGCTATAAAATCGTTGTGATGTTTAAATAGAATTCGCCGCAGATACAAATGCGTTTAAACGCTTATGCATAAATCGGAGAAATTAGGGATGAATAGATGCATGACTCGGCATTTTTATATTAGCTGTTAGAAATCGGTGGATGAGGCGGAAGAGTGTTTAGCACTTCAACCAGCCGGTTGAGGAGGAATTCTTCCGGCAGCATGTATTTTGAGGCAGCCTTAAGCTTGACCTTTCAGTTGGCATTGGGCGCCTACCTCGGCCACTATTATGATATAAGGGTGTTCATGGTCTCAGGCTACGCTGTGGCTGAGGGTCTATCTCCCTATGAAACTCGGGAGCTGGAAAGTGTTTTTGACCATCCTCACTTTGATGGCGGAGTGCCGGGTATAGGGTATCCCCCTCCCTGGGGGTTGCTTCTCGGCTTGATTTATCAGGTCTCCTACAACATTTTCCCAAATATTTTCTTCTACAACGTTGTGATAAAACTTCCAGTCATCCTAGGGAATCTTCTTTTAGCCGTGCTCGTCAGGAACCTCCTCCAAAAGGAAAATGTTGAAGCGAAGATGGTGAAGGCTGCGTGGAGGTTTTTTCTTTTTAACCCTTTCGTGGTCTACACAACGGCGGTGTGGGGTCAATTTGACCCTCTGGTCGCTTTTTTAACAGTTCTATCCGTCCTCCTTCTCTTCCAAGGGAAAAATAAGGCCTCCGCCATCCTTCTGGGTTTGGCGGCTGCCTTCAAACTTATCCCCGTAGCTTTCGTTTTCGCCAGTCTCCTATTCTTAAAGAAGAAGAATGAAAAAATAAGGGGGTTAGAATATATTCTGTTCTTTACAGGGGCGTTTGTAGCCGCAACTTATCTTCCTTTCCCTCTTCTCAACTGGGGTATTGCCCCTATCTTCAGCTCTTGGAATATTCATTTTTCAGTTTTGGGAGGCTTGTCTCTTTTCAACATCGCCGAGCTTTTCGGTCGAGATAGTTTTCCGGCAGGCTTAGAATTGCTGGGTTATCTCTGGGCGCCGGCTTTGATTATCACCTTTTATATCTTATGGAGAAGGACGGTATCTCCCTCCTTCGAAGAGCTTGTGAAAAGTTGTCTTGTTTTCATCTTTGTTTTACTGCTTACGCGTAGCTGGGTTTCGGAGCAGAATTTGAATCTGCTTTTTCCTTTCCTAATTTTAAACGCCTCCCTGGGAGGTATTAGCCAGCGTGCGGTGACCCTAGCGTGGGTTATACCTTTCATATTCACCTTTTTTAACGCATCTTTCCTTCAGCAACTTTTCCTAATTTATCCTGAAGCAATAGCGCTGAATGACACTGTTTTCTCCGCGGAGTCTTTCCTGCACTATCGCCTTATACTGAGATTTCTCGTCGTGATTCCGTGGCACATCATGGGATGGTGGATTGTAGTTCGAAACTTGCGCAGTTAGGGGCGATAAGCCCCCCCTGTGAAAAAAAGTTGACCGGGGATTAGAGCATCTGCAACAGCATTAGCCGCGGCGGAGAATTATTGTAGCTCCGGAAGGCGCCCTTTTTCTTTAGAAAGGCAACAAGTTTCACGCGGGCGCTTAGACGATGTATCTTACTAGGGTCATCCGTTTAGCGTATTGAGAAGCGTCTTCCAAGATCTGCCTAGCCTCTGGGGATAGGAATTCCGGTGAATTTTCCATATTCCTCAACACTGCGAGAAGGGCGGCTAGTTTAAGCAGTAAAGTTAGGCTTCCTTTTCCTCCAGCGTCCATGTCTTCCAACTCTTCGCGCATAGGCCGCGAACCTTCTTGTAATTTTTCTCGCATAGATAAAAAGTTTTCAGATAAACGGTGAAAGGCCGGCTGACTTGGTTTAAAGGGTCCTACCTCTTATATGTCTATTTTAATATACGATGGCCCTGAATACTCTATTTTGGAGGTTGCTTCGTTTGAAGTTTATTGGGAGGATAGCCGACGGCTCTACGGAGGCCTCCGCCCGGGTTATTCTGCTGAAGAATTTGGAAGGGAAAGTGGCCGCGGAAGAGCTTGTCCTTGTCCACAATGGAGGTCGAGAAGATTATCCCAACCAACTATTGGGAGTGCTTCGCGGAGGGCTGGGTAAAAACGAGTTTCTCACCCATACATCCTATCGTCCGGATGTGGCGTATATGAAGTATGGAGGTGAGCCCTCGGGAGCTAGGGAAGTTTACTCTTTTTCCATCAAACCCATAGGCGTGGTTGCGGAGGGAGGAATAGAGCCGAATTTAGCCATCATTCAGCCTAGGTCTCCCGTATATTTGCTGGAGGAAGAGGATAACCCTCTCCACCTGATAGTAAGAGGGAAGACCCTGTGGATGGACGCCTACATGGAGGGGCACGAGTCTTGGAGAATTCCGGTGAAGCATGAATTCATACCCTACCATGTGGGGGTATACGGGAGCACAGGCAGCGGTAAGTCTTGGTTTACCCGCTACGTTCTCATACCTTTATATCTTAAAGCCGGCTACCGGGTTTTCATTCTCGACTGGAGTGGAACAGATTACGCTCCCTATTATCGAGGCTTAAAAAACGCTCAGGTGATGAAGGTAGCTGACATAGCCTTGGATGAGGAGTCGGTGTTAAGCTACTTAGAGGCTAAGACCTTCGGCTTTGGGAGAAACGACAACATCCGCGACGCCTTCGACACCTACGTGGAAGGCTGGGTGAAGAAGGTGGAGCACACCTTAAACGCAGCCGCTGAGGAGGGAAAAGATCCCGCGGAATTTCTCTACGGGCAGCTTAGAGACCATGTGGAAGCGGTTGTAAACAACATAGACAAAAGGTGGAAGGGTTTCTCGGAAAGGGCAGCTCGGAGGGTTTTCAGGAGGTTGAAGCCCGAGGACTTGAAGCCGGTGATGGGAACCCTGCCCGTCGAGAGCCTATTCGAGAAACTTGAGGGCAGAAACCTGCTGGTGGTCGACATGGGCGGAGCCTTAACCCATGCGAAGCTGGGGTTCTTTCTCGCTTTAGCCAGACATCTCTACGGTTTGATGGAGGCGGGAGAGAATCTGAAGGCATCCCTAGTCGTCGACGAAGCTCCGCAGTATGCTCCTTGGGAGCCGAGGGGAATTCAAGCTGAGACAACCGAAACCATAAAGAATCTAACGGCCTTGGGAAGAAAGCGGATGCTCAACCTGACCCTCATAGCTCAGGGAATAAAAGGAGAGATAGGGATCAACGCCTCCGTGAGGAGAAACCTGAACACTCATTTCTTCGGCAGAATACATCCTTTGGACGCGGGAGGCGAAGGAGGCGCATCGGAGTGGCTTTCCCCCTACGGGATAACCTCAGACCAGATGCTGCAGTTGAAGCCGGGAAGATTCTACTTCTCAGGGGTGATGAATCCTTCCCCGGTGCCTTTGCTCATCACCTACCAGCCTCCGGAGGGAGCCCAAGCTGTTTGAAGAAATGCTAGAGTGGGTTAAGCTTCCCCAAGACCTTCAGCATCATTTTTTTAAGTTAGCTGAAGAGGAAGCTGAAAAGCTGTCAGAAAGCGTCCGCCGGTTAAGCCGCCAGCTGGGAGAGCTGAAAGCAAGGCTTCAACCTTACATTCACAGCCTACCCGGCAACGACATGGCGTTGACCGTGGCCGCTGTGGACAGTTCTAGGTCTCCGAGGCTCAGTGAAAGGCTGGGGGTGAGATACGGTGTTTTCGCAACAGGCGCCGTGTACCTTAAAGGTGTGGAGAGTAGGGAGGAAACCTTCAGGGCGGGAGTTTTTAAGAGGAAACAGGCGCTGTCTCAGGATAAAAGTAAGTACCTTTTCGACCTCCTCACAACCTATACGGAAAGGAAGCTGGCTTTGGAGGCCTTGGACAGGTGCGACCTGTTGATTCTGGACGGAAGCTTCTACGGTTTCATCTACGGAGCCAGTTTGATGAAGAAAACAGAGCTCTATGGGGATCAGGAGGAGGAAATCGTTAAAAAAATCTTCGAAATGACTGAGGAGCTGAGAAGAAGCGGAAAAACCGTCGGCGTGATCAAGCGAAGCCACACCAGAAGCATCGGAGGTTACCTTGCCTTCAAACATGGGGACAGCGCCTTCACATCCATCATCGACAAGCTGATTCTCTCCATGCTGATGCCGGAAAACTCCTACTTCCGCTACCAGGAGCTGATAGGAGAGGAGCCTGTGCAGATATACTCCGGCTACGCCCGCTTGGTTTCCATAGGGTGGTCAGAGGGCGACCTGATGGAGGAGGCGGAGAAAAGAGCTTACAGGCCTCTTGAAAACCTGAAGCTGGACAAGGAGGGGCTTAAAAAAATGAGGAGGATGCAGGTTCGATTCCACAGGGATACAGCTCCCTGCGAAATAGAGTTCCCAGCGTCCATTGGAAAAAAGAAGCTCCTAGAATGGTTCGGCCAGAAAAACTTCTTCAACGAAGCGACAAACCTGCCCATGGCTTTGGACCTCGTCGACAACATGGTAGGCCTATCGGCTAAATTCACCGAAGAATTCGTCTCAGAGGTGGAGGGGAGAATGCTGGAGACTGTGGCTGAAAACCTACGCGACCAAGAAGCCGTGAAAACATTCTTCACCCTCCTAAACCCGCAAAAACCATACTGAAATTCCCCCTTATCTGTCGAAGTAGAGGTAGAATTCGTAGGGGTGGGGTCTCAGGCTGACTTCCATGTCCTCCAACGTCTCCAGCTCGATTATTTTCTCTATCACATCCGGTGGGAAGATGGGCTTCAAATACTCGCTGTCGCTTTTCAGGCATTCCACCGCCTCTTTAAGGGTGGCGGGTAGAACCTGGATGCCCAGTTGCCGCCGTCTTTCAGGGCTCAGCTTGTAGATGTCCTCCTCCACAGGGTCCCCGATGTCTATTTTCTTCTTAATTCCGTCCAAGCCAGCGGCTACCAGGGCTGCGAAGCAAAGGTAGGGGTTGCAAGCCGGGTCGGGGGGCCTGAACTCAATCCGCTTAGCATCAGCCATCTTCGGCCCCTTATGGTAGACGGGTACCCTCACGGCGGCAGACCTGTTACTCCGACTCCAAGCCAAGTAGACGGGCGCCTCATAGCCGGGGACAAGACGTCGATAAGAATTAGTGGTCGGAGCCACGATGGCCGCCAGAGACCGGCCATGGTCGAGGAGGCCTCCCCCAAAATACCGGCCCAGTTGGCTCAGCTCGGTTCGAGGGTCTTCAGGGTCATAGAAAAGGTTTCGCCCTTCCTTCCAGAGGCTTACGTGGACATGCATGCCTGAGGCGTTGTCCATGAAGACAGGTTTAGGCATCATGGTCGCTGTTAGGCCTTTCTGTTTGGCGATATTCTTCACCACAAACTTGTAGGTCATGACGCTGTCTCCCATGCTGGTCAAGGTATCCCGGTACATGTCGATCTCTCCCTGCCCGGCAGTGGCCACCTCATGGTGGTGAGCATCGCAGGGAATTCCGAAGAATTCCTCCAAGACCTTAGCGCACTCGCTCCGAAACTCCGTGAAAGTGTCCTGAGGAGAAGCGGGAAAATAGCCTTCCTTAAACCTTATGGGATACCCTGACTCGCAGCCGCTGTTCCAAGCTGCCTCCCGGGACTCCACCCGGTAGCTTTGGCCCCGGTAGGCGGAGAGGACATCCCATTCCACCTTGTCGAAGACGAAAAATTCCACCTCAGGCCCCCAGAGGGAAAAGTCGTAGCCCGTCTTCGTGACCGCTTGTTCAGCCTTCTGCGCTATGCTTCGAGGGTCCCGGGAAAGCCTCCCCAAACCAAACCCCCAGTAAACATCGCATATCATCCTAGCCATCTTGATATCTTCAGGGACCCATGGAATAACCCCGTAGGTGGAGGGGTCGGGCTTGAGAACCAAGTCTGACTCATGGATCTCGGTGAAGCCCTTGATGGAGGAGCCGTCCAGCTTCGGCACTCCTTCCTCGAAAGTCTGTAGTTCAAGAGAATCGGCCCTGATGGTGGTGTGCTGAAGCCTCCCCAGCAGATCCGTGAAGTGGAGGTCGATGAATTTTATTCCATCCTCTTTCAAAAGCTTCAACACTTCTTCAGACGTCCTTTTCAAGGGCATGAGTTTTCCTTCAGGGGTCTTTGAGTAGGGCACTTTTCCAATCCCCGCCATATGCTAACTTTATAGACATTATGGAAAATGAATATATACTTTTTCCTCTAAAAAATGGACAATCGTCAAGTTTATAAGCCAATATAACACAAATGTTCGGAAGGGGTAAGCCGTGAACCTCGACGAGCTAGACTACAGAATACTCAAGGAGTGCCTGAAAGACTCCCGAGCCTCCAGCCGGGAAGTAGCCAGAAAGGTAGGCGTATCGGTAGGCACAGCCTTAGCCAGAATCAAGAAAATGGAAAAGGAAGGCCTTATAAAAGGCTACACGGTGGTTCTCGACTACGAAAAACTCGGCTACCAGTTAACGGCGATAACGGAAGTAATAGTCTCCAAGGGTAAACTGCTGGAGGTGGAAAAAGAAATCGCTAAGATGCCCATGGTCTGCGCCGTCTACGACGTCACAGGAGAAATCGACGCCATTCTCATCGCTAAATTTAGAAGCCGAGAAGAACTCAGCAACTACACCAAAAAACTTCTAACCGTCCCCTACGTGGAAAGAACCAACACTCACGTAGTCCTTACCACCGTAAAGGAGGACTTCCGGCTGCTAAGCCAGTGAAGCCGCCACCCTCAGCTCAAAGCTTCGCATCTTCTGAGCGTTAGCGTTAATATTTCTCATCCACCTACAGAGGTATAGGTGCGAGTAATTTGACAAGAATCAAAATCCTCGGAATAAGCGGAAGCCCTAAAAAGGGAGGAAACTGCGAGCAATGCCTCTCCGAATCTTTGAAAGCAAGCCAAACCGTCGGCGACGTGGAAACAGAGCTGATAAGCCTAGCTGGGCTTCAGGTCAACCCTTGCAACGGATGCCTCCGATGCCATTTTAAAGCCTCCCGGGAGAGGCCTTGCCCGGAATTCGACGACGGGATGACGACTCTATACCCTAAGCTGATCAACTCTGACGGCTTTATTTTCGCAAGCCCTGTGTATTTCGGCTCAGTTTCCGCCCTGATGAAGGCTTTCATGGACAGACTTCTCCCTTTCACAACAGCATACTACTACCCGGAAAGCGAGTTTAAGGAAACTTTGCGCTTTAAGCCAGCGGGAGCGATTGCCGTGGGAGGTGCCCGCAGCGACGGAGTTGAGGGAACCCTTTATTCCTTCCACCGCTTTTTCCTCTACCATGACATGATCACCGTCGGAGCCCAGACCGTCGGCAACATCTACGGGGTCTCAGCGTTGGGAGGAGCCGTGGTCACCGAAGATAAGCCAAACGCGGTGGACAGAGACCGCTCCGGCATGGCCACTGTTAAGGTGATAGGGGAGAAAGTTGCGATGCTGGCGAAGGCGTTTAAACCTGTCAGGCCTACGCTTGAATAAAAGACAGCTCAGCCTTTAAACGGGTCAGCGTTTCCGAGTGAATAGATACCTTTATATGGGTTTCATTGCGATGTATAAGCGGAGTTAATCTTCAGGAAGAGACGGAGTAATTACGTAGCTCGTTTTTACTCGCGTTTTTCTTGCAAGAATAGCTCCAAAAAATCTAGAGAGTGGTGAGAGATATTGAGTTTTGGTGAACGCAGAGAGAGGAAGATGTATCCGGTTACCTGCTCGGACTGCGGAGTAGAGACGGAAGTTCCCTTCAAACCCACCGAAGGCAGACCGGTATACTGCAGAGAATGCTACCAGAAGCATAGGAGATACTAAGTTTCCTGGAAAACGGAAAGTGGATGCGAATGTCAATAGGGGAAGAAGCAGACTCAGCAGCTGTGGAGAAAAAAGTAAGCGAACTAGGTCCTCACGTGAAAGGAGTTGACATAACCGTCAAGGTTATGTCGAAAACAGCTGCCCGTGAAGTACCTTCAAGGATCGACGGGTCTGTGCATAGGCTTGCAGAAGCATTGGTAGGCGACCCTACAGGGTGTATCATATTGACCCTGTGGGACGACGCCATCGACAAGGTGAACGAAAACGAGACCATCTCCATAAAAAACGGCTACGTTTCAATGTTCAAAGGCTTTATGAGGTTGAACACGGGGAAAAGCGGCACCATAGAACCTGCGGAAAAACCAGTCACCGAAGTAAACGAAGCAAACAACCTGTCAGACCGCCGATTCGAACAAGAGCAACGCTACCCAAAGTTCCGCCCTTTGTACGGAGATATGGACCGTTCTAGACGAGGCAACCGAGGTAAATTTAGAAGAAGACGATAAGCCTACTCAGTCAACAAGAACAGAAAAACCTCAAAAGGGGGGGCGTTGGAAACAGCCTCCTTCCGTATATGGGTCGACAAAATATTTTCTTTTTCATTTTTTAAATTTTGCTTTCAACTTTCCAAGATTTTATTTATAAATTTTAGGAAGAAAATTCCCGTGTCATAAGGTGTATTCGGTGGACTGGAGAAGATTCGCATGGTTTGGCTTGGTGGGACCTTTGGTAGGTTTTGCTTTTGTCGGGGCTTCTATAATGTTGGCACCGTGGTTCAGCTGGCAGAGCAACGCTCTAAGCGACCTCGGACACTCCGTTAAGAGCAGTGTAGCACCCCTTTTCAACTTCGGATTATTTTTAACCGGATTCCTCCTCATTGTATACTCAATTAAGGCTTTGCAGAAGCACTCAAAGTACGCAGGCTATTGTCTGCTTACCTCGGCTCTTGCACTTCAGCTGGTAGCCGTGTTCGATGAAGTTTACGGGCTTCTGCATTTTGCAGTATCGGTGTTGTTCTTCGCTTCCCTGGGGGTTTCCTCTATAGTGTATGCTGTGGAGAGAAAATCGATCCTTGCTTTCGCTGCCTTCATCATAGGTTTAGGAGCGTGGGTTTTATTTTGGATTGGAGGATATAGCGGAGGCGTTGCCATCCCTGAAACTGTATCCTCTGGAGTGATGGCTTTGTGGATAATGTCGTCCGCCTTTTACGTTTATTCCGCAAAGTGAGGTGTTATTATTTTACAATCCCTATTATTGTTTGAGGCTTGCTGAAAAGATTCTCCACTTCTTGAAAACTGCTCTTTGGCAAAGTATAGAGTAAAACGGTAGCAGGACCTGCTGATTTATTCAAATCAAGTTCCAAGGGTATTCTACGGGAAAATTTTACCTCTCGACCGACCCAAGAAACAAGCGCTGTAGCCTCGGCGACGATTCCCCGAGACCCTACGGGGACAATTTCATGAACGAATTTTTTCTGCAAGAGGAACATCACATCTAACAGGTCTGCAGTTTCTCCTCTCGCTTCATGGGTTAGTACTTCGTTTCCAGCACACGGCCGACCGAGCGCTACCACCAGATCTCCTTTACAGCTTTTCCCTATTCTCAGTTCTTTTTCGCGGGCGATGCCGATAACCGTCACGCCGAGGCCTGTTTGCGAAGTTTTGATGCTTTCCTCCGTGTCAAGGAGGACCATTTCATCGACATCCAAACCTAGGAGTTTAGTTTCGCTTTCCACCCCCTTTAGAATCTCTTCACCTGCAGGGCTCCTTTCAGCGCTTAAAGCTACAGAAACAAGGGTTGGATGGGCGCCGGTTGACAGAACTTTTATCAGTCCAACCCTAGCCATGAATTTACCTAAAACTTCATTCTTCACTTGAATGACGTCGTCTGGTTTACAGCCAATGCCTCCAGAGGAAGATACACTCATGATCAATGCGAAATTGGGTGGAAACCTAGCAATGATCACATCTCTTACCTTTGTGAAGCTGATCTTCGCTGGCACTAGGCTGAAGGCAGCTGGGTAGATGAGTTCGCCGATGTTTTCAGCTGCATTCAAGTAGAAGAGTAGCGCCTGCCGTGCAATTTCAGATCTGCTCAGCGAGTATTTTTTAGAGAGTTTATCAATCTCGTGGAAAAGTCTTGCAGGGAGTCTGAGATTTAATATTTTCAATGTATGACAAATGTAATACATAATGTAACTATTAAATATTATTTTCCCACTCTAGGGATAGCAGGCTAAAAATTATGATTATGGAGAGAGCTCTCATGAGTAAGCGTTACTCCAAGTCCAAAACTTTGCATGTAGCCCGGTGGGGTATTTTTTCAGCTTTGAGTGTGGTGGGTTCCCTTATACCGTTTCCAAGCCCTGTGGGAACCATAGCCTTTGACTCTTTTCCCGGCTATTTTGCAGCCCTCTATTTTGGGGTTATGGACGGGGCGGTGATATTTGCCATCGGACACTTAGCCACGTCCATTGTCCATGGTTTCCCCCTTGGTTTTTGGCATTTCTTGATAGCTTTAGGCATGGCAGTTGTAGGGGTTGTTGTAGGAATCGTGCATAAGGTCATTTCCAGAGTTTGGGGGTTCATTCCGGCAACGATTGCGGGGATAACCGCGAATACTGCCATGTTCCCCTTGGCAGTGCCTGTGATGGGTTGGGCTGGTTCGCTGCTGCTGGTGCCCTTTCTGGCAGTTGCTTCAACTTTAAACGGCATTCTAGCCATGTTCATATTCATAGCGATAAGGAGGAGAAAAATCCTCGTTGAGGGCTAGAAGACAGCCCAGAGAAGTGTTTGTAGAAACTCTGAGGGATTTAATTGTTCTCAGAATCAATAAAACATATCTGACCGTTAGCTGCGACTCCTGCGGAGGAGTAGGTTTTAACCCTCTAGACACTTTGAAGGTTAAAGGTGTGGTTCTGGGGAGATTTCTGGCACGAGTGGCTCTTATGGAAACGCTCTCAGTTAACGCTCAACCTTTAGCGTGTTCGCTTACATTGTCAATAAATCCGAGTCCTGCATGGAAGGGGTTTTTAGCCGGCGTCCACGGGGAGTTCAAAGCTGCTGGTTTAAAAGCCTACGATGTGAAGTTTATTCTCAGCTCTGAAAAAAATTTCCCCGTCAGACAGACAGGAGTCGGCATCACCATCTTGGGGGCTACGAGAAGCCTTAAGATTGGAAGAGTGGAAAGGGGAGATTTACTTGTAGCCGTGGGTAAACCGCATGTGGGACGCGAAGTCTTGAAAGCTGAAACAGGCCGTGAAATCGCAGACCTCAGAGATTTAAACAAACTGTTAAAGACAAGTTTCGTTCATGAAATTATCCCCGTTGGCTCCCAAGGTATTCTTCATGAGGCCAAAGTTTTAGCCAAAAGTTCAGGGCTGAATTTTAAACCCTTCAAGTCAACAATAAACCTCAAGAAGCCAGCCGGCCCTTCAACGGTCATCTTGGCGGCTGTGGAGGAAAATAAAATGAGAGACCTCGCCGAACACGCCAATAAGCCCCTAACTCGGATTGGCTTTTTCACGTAGAGCCAAGATTGGTTTCTGGGGTTAAACGTTTTCAGTTGCTCTCAAACCGTTTATAGTTGCATTCCAGCTCAGTGACAGATAAGTTTTAAGAGAAAGAAATTATCGAACTCAGAGAGGCAGCAGGAAATTTTAAAAAATGGGAGTTTTATTTCTTCCTAACTATTTTTACGGAGTCCGACCCTTCTATCGGGATGCTGTCTCTTGTTTGGCCTGTCAGTGTAGCGTCCGTGTCACCATCTGCTATTCCTGTATCCTTTGTTTTGAAGTGATATACGGCATCTAGGGTCTCCCATTTTTGGTATTTGTTGACCGTCTCTCTTAACTATCTGAATTTATTTAAAAATTATAAAATAATATTTATTGGGGTTTGATCTTCCTCGGAAAGTGCTGGCGTTGTCTTCTATATTCTTTGGATGTACAAAGAAAGGCTTGGTGCTCCGGCCGGGATTTGAACCCGGGTCGAAGGCTCGAGAGGCCTTCATCCTTAACCGGACTAGACTACCGGAGCGTCCCTGAACTAGACTTCTTGGGACAGATTGAAGGGGCGGCCTTGTTTCAGGATTTTTTCAGGCACCTTCTCCTTCCATTTTCGGAGGAAGGCTAAGTCTTCCCTTTCCTCCCTCAGCTCCGGGGGGAGGCAGTGGGGTATCTCCTCGATGATGGGATACCACATGCGGCATTCAGGGTTAGGGCAGGCTAGGATGCCTTCCACAATTTCCTCCTTTTCGTCGAACACGTGGAGCTCTAGGGGATGAGCCTTACACATGGCGCAGGCTAAGAATTCCATGAGCCGCCTTTTCAATCCTTTTCACCTACACTTTAAAGCCCATCAGTCAGATAATAGTTTTTCCAGAGGGAGGCGTAAAACCATTTTTACCAAGGCCAACCAACCTTAGAAGAGGGGAAGGGTAGAGGTTTGGGAAGACCGGAAACTTTAGGGGAACTCGGCCGTCACGTTTCTCAGAGGCTTTTGATAAAAGGCTTTAGAAAAGTGAAACTGAGCGCCTTGGAGAGCTTCCTCCCCCGGTTAAGGGAGACCGTGGGGGGTGCGAAGGTTCAGCTGTTTGACGCCGACAGGATTGGGGGGCGGAGGCATTTAGAGGCGGCTGTTTTGAACGCTGTGAGGGCTTTTCAAGACGGCTACAACATTTCCCGAAGCTTTCCTGTTGAGGTCATGGTGTATGCGTCAGCCCAGAGGCAGATTGGAAAAGCCTTCCAACTGGTGGGGTTGAGGCCTGAAACCGAAAACGTGGCCGTCCTCATCTTCGAGGCGAAAAAATCGGAGGCTGAAAACCTTCTCAAAAGGCTTCATGAATTGATGGGCGGCAAAATGGATGACAGAGTGGTGAGCACTCCCAAGGGAAAACATCTCAAGGTTTTCAAAAGAATCTTCAACATATCTGATCGAGAGATCGAAGCGGTGAAGACGAGGGGAGAGAGCGAAGGGGAGGCTGCGGTGAAGATTGCCTTGGAGAAAGTGTCCCTCCTATCCGCTGGGAGGTAGAGGGCGCTGGGTTAGATTTTCTCCTTTGCCACCGACAGGATGTCTGAGGGCTTGAGGAGGGAAACGCCTGCCTTACTGCCCAGAACTTCGATGAGAAGAACCTTGTCTGGATGTTTCAAGTCCACTTTCCTGTTCACCTCCCTCGCAACGGCCTCGATGATTTCTGCACGGTGAAGGCTGGTGTATCTTTTTTCAACTTCAACCTTAAATTTTTCTTCTGCACCAATTTTGGAGGCCAGCTTCCGAGATGCGGCTGCGATTTCCTCCAAGTTTGCAGGAACAACTTCATGGATGGGGATCACCTTCAAAACATATCGGAACTCTTCAGGTCTTTCAGCCAAGAGAGCCTTCAACTTTTCCACTGTTTCCACAGCGTCCAGCCTCGTCCTAGCCACCACCAAACCTCGGATGGAAGTCCGGTCTACCTGAGCTTCGGGGTCTCCCACCTCTTTGAGGAGATACCAAGTTTCTGAGCATGCTAAGCTTTCTTTCCCCCTCCAAGTGGAAATGAGAAGGTTGAAGTTTTCCAAACCTTTCACCCGCCTATCAAAGCTTCCCCAACACTTGGGAAAGCTCCTCCACATCCACCGCTCCCCTCCTCAGAACTTTAGGCTTCTCAGCTGAAAAATCCACTACGGTGGAGCCTACCCCGAGGGGGGTTCTTCCTCCGTTCAGGATCATGTCCACCCTCCCTCCCAACTGGGCTGCGGCTTCTTCCGCCGTTTTAGGCGGGGTCTCCCCCGTCAGGTTGGCGCTGGTTCCCACTAAAGCTCCTCCGCAGAGTTCGATCAAGCTTAAAGCTATGGGGTGGCGGGGCACCCTCAAACCTATGAGGGAGGGGTCTCCGCCCAAACAGCTGGGCGCCTCCGGCTTCCGCCTCAACACCAAGGTCAGGGCGCCGGGCCAGAACTTTTTCGCCGCCTTCAACGCGGCTGGGGGAAAGTAGCCTAATCGACGGGCTTTTTCCAAGCTGGATACCAGCAGAGGAAAGGGTTTCCCGGTTCTGCCTTTGACTCTGAAAGCTTTTAACACCGCCTCTTGGTTGTAGGGGTCGCAGCCTAACCCGTAGAGGGTGTCGGTTGGATAGACTACAAGGCCTCCTTTTTTCACGATTTCCGCCGCGGCCTTGAGGTTCTTTTTTGAAGTTGAACGCAAAAGTATTTTCAAAGGTATTCCTCGACGGGGTCCTGTTAAATTTAACCTATCGCTACCTGTTAAGGTTTCAGTCTTCTCTTGATTCTTCAAGGATATTAGCTAGTTGTTTGGTGCCGGGGGCGAGCTTCGAACTCGCGACCTTTCTCCGGCGGCTGCCTCTGGATTATGAGTTTCGCTCCCCTGCGCTGAACGTTGGGGTCCAGCGCTTTAGTCCAGCCCATTTTAAGGGGCTCTAACCAGCTGAGCCACCCCGGCACTTCCTTTCAAGACAGGTGGGACAGGTGTTATAGAGTGAAACTAACGGTTATAAAAGTTTGGAAGAATAATTATTTCATCAAACTTGGGGAGAGGGAGCTGTCGAGATGGAGTATTTGACTCTCAACGATGTGGACACGGAGGATAAAACGGTTTTTTTGAGGCTTGACATAAACGTGCCCATCAACCCGGAAACAGGCCAGATTTTGAACGACGCGAGGATCAGGGCGGCTGTGCCTACGCTGAAAAACCTGAAAAACGCCCGCGTGGTTGTCGGCTCACATCAAAGCAGGCCGGGAAAAGACGATTTCATCTCTCTCCAAGCCCACGCTTTAGCCTTGAGGAAATATTTCGGGTGGAGAGTTAAATTCATCGACGATGTCATCGGACCTAAGGCTAGGGAGGAGATCAGAAAAGTGGAGAAAGGGGAGGTTCTCGTCCTAGACAACCTCAGATTATGCTCTGAGGAAAACATTGAGGCTCCACCCGAGAAGCTGGTGAAAACAATCTTCATCCGAAGGCTGGCGCCCCTGTTTGACTTGTTCGTCAACGACGCCTTCGCCGCAGCCCACCGGAGCCAAGCTTCCATCGTCGGCTTCGCCGAGCTCATGCCTGCTGTGGCAGGTAAAACCATGGAAAGAGAGCTGAAGGCCTTGGAGGCCACCTTGGAAAAGCCCAAGAGGCCTTGTGTCTACGTCTTAGGCGGAATCAAGGTGGCGGACAGAATACCTGTCTTAGAAAACGTTCTTGGAAGCGGGGAGGCTGACAAGATTCTCCTCGGAGGCTTGCTGGCTGAGTTCTTCCTCTACGCTGCCGGCCATAGGCTCGGCCAGAAAAACGAGGAGAAGCTGAAGGGGTTTCTCCCCCTCCTAGATAGGGCGAAAAAGCTTCTCGAAGCCTACAAAGACAGACTCATCTTACCCTCCGACCTAGCTGTTCTGGAGAACGGGGAGAGAGTTGAGAAACGTGTGAAAGAGTTTCCCCTGAACTCCGTGGCCCAAGACATAGGGGTGGATACGCTGGTTTCCTACAGGGGAATCATCAAAAAGGCGGGAACCGTCATCGCCGACGGCCCTGTGGGCGTCTTTGAAAAGGAACCCTTCAGCTTGGGCACTAGAGAGATCCTAGAGGCCATGGCGGAGAGCAACGCTTTCACCGTGGTGGGAGGCGGACATGTGGGCGGAGCCGCTGAGCTCATGGGGTTGAAGGAGAAAATCGGCCACATCAGCACAGGTGGGGGGGCCATGCTGGCCTACCTGTCCGGCCAAAAGCTCCCAGCTTTGGAGGCCCTAAAAAAGGCAGCCAGAAGGTTTAAAGGAAAAACATAAAACCTTGAAAGCCCTCCACAGTGGAAGAGCCCCGGTAGCTAAGCCAGGTTATAGCGATGGCCTTGTATCCTCACCGTGCATTTTGAAAAGAAAGCCATCGGTCGAGGGTTCGAATCCCTCCCGGGGCTCATTTCCCTACAAGGGTGAGAGTGCGCTCGTCTCCCGTGGTTGAAAAGGTTTTTTAAGGTTACCTTCCAGTTTATAGCTTAGGAAGAAAAAGGGAATGCCAAGAATACAGATCAACTTGGAATTGTGCGACGGATGCGGAACCTGCGTTTACGTCTGCCCTGCATCCGTTTTAGAACCCCACGGCAGAAAAGTGAAGGTTGCAAACCCTGAAGCCTGCTTGGGAATACGGGCGAAAAATATCTGCGCTGAGTGCATGGAGAAAGAAGAGTCATGCTTAGGGTGTCTTGCCTGCGTTAAAACATGCCCTACAGCCGCCATTGAAATATTCGAAGCCTAAACAGGCATCCTCAGTTCCACCTTAATTAATCTCCTTATCCGCCAGCTTCTTGAAAAGCGGCCATATATGGCATGATTTTTATCGGATGGGAAATCACGAGGTCTGCCGCGTGGTTAGCATATAGCTTCTGTTTCCTCTGTTCCTTAGAGGGCTTTGACCTAGAATAACGCCTATAAGGCGGTTAAGAGGACAGTAGGCAGGCTGGTTTTTTGCCCAGAAGCTCGGCGGCTGTGGTGACTTTTTTCCCCTCCTTTTTCGCCGTCTCCCAGATGGGGCGGGTTCTTTCCATAAACTTCGACTCCCGGGGTAAGTGGTGGTCGTAGATGAGGAGACGGCAGGAGGGGGTTTCTCTCACGATCTTTAACGCGTTCTGGAGGGTTCGGTTGAAGTTGATGAGGTTGAGGGTGTAGCCGAGCATGTAGGTCATGGGGCCGTCTAGAAAAAGCACATGAGGGTCTTCCTCCGCTATCCACTGGGCATAGTCTTCGATGACGGGGCCGTTGAGGTCTGAAGAGTGAATGAGCTTTTCGCCGCCATGCTCCACCACGATGGAGAAAATCCAGCCTACCCTCGAATATTCGATGCCGTGAAAGAGAGGCCCCTTAAACCTCAGCCTCGTCCCTCCGAATCTGAATTCTCTGCCCTCCGGGAAGACCACCTGGGTTTTTCCGAATTTAAGCTCTGGGATGACCCTGTATTTTCTCCACTTGTTCACCCTTGCTTTGAACCATTTTTCTCCCGCCTTCAACAAGGCCTTCCGCCTTTCACCGTAGTCCCCGAAATCTTTCTCTCTGGAGAGAACTAGGCTGTCCCGCGGGTCGACGTATTCTTGGGGCTGCGGTTCTTCCAGGGTTTCCTCCAATCTGACTCCTCCCAGCTCTGCGCAGAAATGTTGAAAAAACTGCTCAGCCCTGCTTCTCTGGGAGTCGTTGATGTAGCAGTTGGGGTTTTTGGCGAAGAGAAGCTTGTTTCTGTAAAGGCCTCCCTCAAAGTCGATGAAATGGTCGTAGTGATAATGGGAAAGGGTCACCAGGTCTGCTTTTCTCGCGGCGGAGCGGATGGCCTTCCCAGCTGCTTCATACCAGCGGAGTTTCTGCTCTTCTGAGGCTGGGAAGCCGGGGTGCATAACCGCCACTCCGGGGTCGATGATGAGCTTTACATCCGGTGTTTTAACCAAGACGCAGGAGGACTTGGCTCCCAGAGAATCAAACCATACAATCTCGAAGCGAATATATTTCATATCCACATAGAGGAGGAGGCAGCTGATAAGTTAAGGCCTTTTCGCCAATTTTAATTCAGAAACCTGAAAGCCGAATCCGCGCCCTCTACACGAAGCTGACCGGTTTCTGGACCGGGTTTAGGGGAAGCCTAGGGAGTAGGGCTGGTTTATAGCGATACCGCCCACACCCACCTGTAAGTCGACATCCAGCCGGGTAGGAGCTTCTTCGTAGCCGGGGGTTCTTATCTCGCTTTCCAAGGCTGTGCTCTTGACCACCTGGAAGCCTCGGCTGTTTAGGGCTATCCCCCCTGTGTCTACGAGAGCGGTAAGCCGTCCTCCAGCGGGAGGAGTGAGGGTGAAACTTTCCAGCTGGATACCGCCTACTTCAACCCTAGCGGAGACCAGGGCGTTTTCTTGAAGATTCGGCCTTTCAACTTTCAGCCTTATTCCCCCCGTGTTCGCCCTCAGCTCTAGGCGGTTGAAGGATGCACCTTCTAAAGCTTCCAAGGATGTGCCTCCAAGATAGGCGACGTGAAGCTTAAGGCTGTCCACGGTGGAATCCTCCGTTAGCCTGACGGAAACACCGCCCACACCTACCTCCACAGCGAGGCTGTAGACTTGTCCGCTGCCGAGGATCACCTCGAACTCACCCTCCTCGGCGAAAACCTTCACTGCCAGCACGCCATCCATCTGGGTATAGGAGATGCTAGGTTCAGGAATGTTGTTGCCTTTAACTATGATTTTGTAGAGGAGACCCGCGTCTTCGACGAAGGACATGTTAACTCCACCCCTCTTCACCGTCATGTCAAACTGAACATGAACCACCTCCCCAACCAGCCGAGGCTTGGTGAGGGCGTATTCCCTGAAAGCTTCAGGTTTCCTCTCAACTCCCATGGCAGTGTAGACTGAAGCTGCAGTATAAGCTAGGGAAAGGAGGAGAAGCCCTATGATCACGGACCCTAGGATGGGGGAGCCTTTCACCCCCAGAAACCTCCCCACATCAGAGGAGCCGCCCAAGTTAACCCAGTGAAGAGGACGAGGTAAACCAAGAGAGGCGCCACGAAGGCGGAGACAAAGGCTCTTCCAAAGCTGATGCGGTGGCTTCTCTCTACGGCTATCACCAAAAGAAGCACCGTCCAGAAGACGGCTGTCAGCCCTAAGAATGCAGCGTAGGGCAAGAGGAAAAGATTCAACCACCCCAGCGCCAAGCCTACTGCGACGAGGAAAAACGGTGTAGCCGCGTAGCCTTGGAGAGTGAAAACCTGAGCAAAGGAGCCTTCCCCGCCGAAGACCACCCGGGCGCAGAAATGGGAAATGGCCGAGGATATCAGCCAGAATAGGAGAACACAGACGAAGCTGAGCACACCCAAGGCGATGGGGAAAATGAAGAAAAGCTGAACTGCCGCCTGCGGGAAGACGGCGCCTCCCAACCATGGACCCGTGGAGGCGAAAAAGGCCGCTGCCAGTTTGGCTATGCCCATGCCCGCCATTCCCCCTAGGATGCCGAAGATGAGGGCAACCGCTGCCAGCGCCCCCAAGAAGCTTGCACCTTCGTCAAGCATTCGGTCGAAGGTGTGAATGGGTTCGATGAGGGTTCCGCCTAACTTTGACAGAAAACCCATCCGCAGATCAGCCGAAAGTGGCTGTTGAGGGTTTCCCGAAGACATTTCAACCATACTTGTTAAGGGGCTGTAAAGTATAAAAAATTCTTCCCCCTCCATTCCCGCTAAACAGAACGGGAGTCTTGGGGAGAAGCTAAGCCTCCAACCTACTCCTAAGCCGGTTCGAAGGGGGAGAGACGCTGGTTTTAAAAATTCTCCGCCCAAACAAATCATATGGTGACCGGATTGAGCCCTCCCCAAGGTTTCGAAGCTAACTTTATCGAAAAAGCTTTGGAGGGTATTAAAGACAGACTGCTGAGAGATAAGGCCCTTACAGGGAGAACCTTCGTGTTCAGGGACAGAATCCACGCTGGCATGCTTTTAGCTGAAAAGCTTAAAGAAAGCGGCATTGAGGACTCTTTTATATTAGCGGTGCCCAGCGGCGGAGTTCCCGTAGGCCGCATGGTAGCGGAAAAATTGAGAGCCCCTCTCGACTTGGCTATCTGCCGAAAACTTCCAGTTCCCTCCAATCCTGAAGCAGGCTTCGGAGCCGTGGCTCCTGACGGAACCTTGGCGTTGAATCAGCCTTTGGTCAGGGGACTCGGCTTAACCGAAGAAGAAATCAGTAGAACGGTTTCCCGAGTCTTGGAGGAGATTAGGAGGAGGGATCAGGTCTTTAGGCAGGGGAAGCCCTTCCCTGACATGGCCGGTAAGTCTGTGGTCTTGGTCGACGATGGGCTGGCTTCTGGCTATACCATGCTGGTGGCTGCCATGTTCTTGAGGAAAAGGAACGCTGGCAGAATAACCGTGGCCGTCCCCACGGGCTCGGTGGATGCTTTAATGCTGGTCGCCCCGCAGGCAGATTTGATATGCTGCCTCAACATACGAAGCAGCCTCTTCGGCTTCGCCGTAGCTGACGCCTACGAGCACTGGTACGACCTAGATGACGGAGAAGTCCTGAGACATCTTCAAGAAGCTCGAAAAATTCATCAGCTTAACCCTACTTGAAGTAAACTTTCTACTTTTCTCCTTTTCTAGCTTGGATGGCTAGGAGGAGTTCTTCCGGCTGGGGTATACGTCCTGATAGGAGGAGCTTCCCGTCGACCACGAAGGCTGGGCTTACCTTAACTCCGTAGCGAGATGCTTCTTGGGCTAGGCCTCGGTGGACTTCGATTTCAACTTCCGAACCGTACTTCCTCTTCACTTCTTCGATGAGGGTGAGAATTTTACCCCAATAGCAGAGAGGTTGGCAGGTGAAGACTTCAAACTTGGTGACCATTGAAAACTTCAGACCCCTTTCTCTTCCCCGGCGGCCTGTTTGTTTCATAAACTAGGGGCTCTGTTCTGGTGTCACTCTTCACAGGTCCGCAATACCAGCTTTCATCATTGCCTAAGCTCTATGGGCGCGGGGTTCCCCAAATAGTTTTCGCGCATTCCAGCCTAGCCTATGGAGATGATTCTGTCGGATTCTTCCACCAGTTTCAGCAAGTCGGCCATGGTGGACACAGGGCAAAGCTCCACGGTGTCTTTCCCTCTCAACTTCAGACAGGTTCCGCAGGCTAGAATTTCCCCCTTTTCCTTGAGAAACTGGGTGAGCTTGTTTTTTACGTCGAATTTTTCGTCGCCGATTTCCTCCAGTTCAACCCCTTTTCCCAGCAGGAAAATCCTTGTTTCATGCCCCTTCGCCAAGGAGGTGATGCCGAGCCTGAGGGCGTTCCACACCTTCTCAGCGTCGTTGGTTTCGATGATGATGCCTATCTTCATGGTCATCAATCTTTTATAGATTGTATATTTATTATTTTTATTTACATATAAATTGACCGCGCATTAACTGAAAAACCCATTAAAATCCTTTCAGATGTCATTTAGCAATAAACCTAAATTTCTTTTCGCCCCTGATAGTTAGAATTTGATGGGCTTAAGCCTCTAACCGTTAAAAAGGCAGGGGAAAAACATGCAAAGAAAAGGGTTAAAGATTTCTGCCAGCTGCAGAGTGGAAGCAGGGAGTAAACTGTATGGAAAGATCCGCCTTGGAGAACGGGTCAAGGTGGATTTTAACGTTCAAATCTACGGTCCAGCCCGCATAGGCGACGGCTCCTACTTGGGGGCTCACAGCATCGTAGGCTATCCTCCCCGAAAGGACTTGAAATCTATCCTGGTAGACGAAGGATGGAAGGAGGAGACTGAAAACAGAAGACCTGTGAAGCTGGGTAAAAACGTCATCGTAAGGCCCAGCTGCACTATCTACTCTGACGTGGAGCTGGGAGATGGAGTGGAGCTGGGCCACAGCGTCCTTTTAAGAGAGGGCGTAGTGGTGGGAGAAGACACCCTCATTGGCAGCGGGGTGGTGGTCGACGGCCACTGCCATATCGGCGCCCATGTGTCCATTCAGACAGGCGCCTACCTGTCCGCCTACAGCAGAATAGAGTCCCGCGCCTTCCTAGGGCCCCGCTGCGTCCTCCTCAACGACAAATACATGAAGTGGAAGACTACCCCTCTGCGAGGGCCCGTGGTGGGGGAGGCTGCGAGCATTGGGGGAAACGCCGTGCTCATGCCTGCGGTAAGGGTGGGAAAGAAGGCAGTGGTGGCCGCGGGGGCTGTGGTCACGGAGAACGTGGCGGCTAAAACCATCGTAGCCGGGGTTCCTGCCAGAAAAATAGGCACCACCTCCGACAAATAGTCTGGATTGAAGCTCACCAGTTTAGCCTGAACCGGTCGGAGGCCTGTGTTTCCTAGGTGGGCGTGTCAAAGCGATGGATAGGAGGGCTGAGAAGGTTATCAGACCCCCGGCTAGGAAAGCCTCCCGATAGCCTCCGGTTACGTCGATCAAGTATCCGCCAAGCACCGGGCCTATTCCTATGCCGATCCCGTAGGCTAACCCCTCAAAAACCCCGTAGACGACTCCGATGGATTTTGAGCCGAAAAAGTCCCCGATGATCGCTGGCATTTGAGGTATGAAGCCTCCGAAGGCGTAGCCGAAGACGGCGGCTGAAAGATAGAGCGCAAAAGCGTTCTTCACCCCCACCAGCGAAATGATGCTTCCGGTGAGCAGAGCGAGGCAGATCACCAACGCTCGAACCCTCCCAATCCTGTCAGAAAGAGGCCCTATAGTGAGTCTCCCAAAAATGCTTGAAACACCGAAAACACTCAAGGCCCCCGCTGCCGTGAGAGGCTGAATACCAGAGGCGATGGCGAAGGGAACCACGTGAACCAGAGGGATGAAAGTGCTGGTGAAGAAGAGGAGGTAGGTGGAAAGGATAAGCCAGAAGGCCTTGGTCCTAAGCGCTGCACCTAGGCTTAGGCTTTCTGGGGGAGAAGCCTCACGGATGTTCCCAGCCTCTTCGGAGAGTTCACCGTGGGCTTCCAAGGCTTCCCGGCTGGGATTTTTAATCAGCACTATGCCCACCAGCATAAGACTCCACACCAGCACACCGCAGACCACGAAGGCTTCCCGCCAGCCGTAAAGGGCTATCAGCCGCTCGACGGCGGGAGGGATCAGAATAGCACCCAACCCAGCACCCACAGTGACCACGCTGAGGGCTGCGCCTCTTCTTTTGACAAACCATCTGACGACGGTGGAGTGGGTTGGAATGAACACTGCTCCGACCCCAAGCGAAGTCACCAAACCGTAGAAAAAGTAAAACTGTAGCAGATTCGCCGTTAGACTGGACAGCACTAGGCCTAGCCCCATTAGGAGGCCTCCAACTCCCAAGGGCAGCTTTGGACCGTAGGCATCCGTCAGCTTCCCCATCAACATGGCGGAGGCTACATAGGCTCCGGCGTGAACGGAGAAGGCTGCGGAGGTCTCCGCGTTGCTCCAGCCGAATTCGCTGCGCAGAGGAGTGAAGAAGACGCCGAAGGCGAAGAAGACACCGTACACCAAGGTTACGGCTAGCGAGCCCCCGACCACCAGCCAACCGTAGTAAAAACGCATAAGCCTCAGTTCCCTGCCTTTGATTTCAGCCGGTTAATAAGGTGTAAGCATCAATCTTATCAATGTTAACCTTTAACCCTGAAAATTTGCAGACACCCTTTCATCCGAGGTTCGAGATAAAAATCCCGGCTGAAAGCCTGCTCAGCGTTTCTCGGAAGATAGGCAGGATGTATCCTACGTGTCTCATCTAATTTTTTCAAGAGAATTTTTCTCCCTTCAGCTTAAACCGGCATCTCCTAGCCGGGGGCAAGCTGGCTGACCTATTTCACGCCCACATGAAGAGCAACTACGCCGAAAGCTAGGAGTTTAAAAGAAGCCTCCTGGAATCCAGCGTTCAAAAGCATCTCTGCAACTTGCTCCGCCGGGGGAAAGTTGACTGCAGAGGCTCCAAGGTAACGGTAAGCAGCTTTACGTCCAGATACTAGGCCGCCGAGCCATGGTACAATTTTTCTTAGGTATAGGTGGTAGAGAATTTTTAAAGGGCGTTGCTTCGGCTGGCTGGTTTCAACGCAGACAAACCTTCCTCCGCAGCGCAGCGTTCTCAGCACTTCTTTGAGGTATTCTTCAGCCTTAGGATTTCTGTAGGTGAGATTGCGGAAGGAGAAGGAGATGGCTATTCGGTCAACGCACCCCTCTTTAAAAGGCATGTGCGCCGCGTCCGCGAGGACTAGATCTATTTTGCTTCTCCTTCCAAGTTTTTTGCCCGCCGCCTTCAACATCGCCTTGCTGAAATCAAGCCCGACTATGCAGGCCTCGGGAGCAGCCTGCTTCAGGATGTGTAACGCCAAGTCACCGGTTCCGCAGCAGAGGTCGACCACAACTCCGCTTGAATTGCACTCGCGGGCGCAAAGCTTCCGCCAAACCCCGTCCAGCCCCCAAGTCAACAGGCGGTTGAGCAGATCGTATGTTCCCACCACGCCGTCAAACATCGGTTTAAGCGACATTCCACCCACGAGATGGAGATTAGTTGACGGGGACCGTTAGAATTTTAATCCCGCCGGTTGCCACGGAAGCCGGGGGCTTCGGGCTACAGAAGCTTTTTCAGCCGGGATAGGGCATCTTCCATAGACCCTACTTCAGGGGTTTCCGGTATGCCGATGAGGGGTATGTTCAAGTTTTTCTTTTTCATCTCATCCTCTAGAACCTCCATGTAGACGCCTTTTTCCGCCACTTGCTTCTGGCTTGGCAGCTTCTCCGGTATGAGTCCGCTCCAAGTTGGGTTTCTAGGCGTTTTGTTGACGCCGCAGCTGGGGCTTCCGTCTGCGCCTAGGATTGCCACTATCTTGTAGCCGCTTTTCTGATAGTCTTCTATCTGGTTTAAGATGAAATCAGCTAGCTTCTTGCAGTGTTCTCTGAAAGCCGGAGTGTCATATTGCTCCTTGACATACTGCCATCGACGTATTCCTAGGTAGGTGGTTTCAGGGCATGGCATTTGAAGGATACCCAGCCCGCTTTTGACCAAGAAGTCCACGACAGGCGTTATGACTCCGGGAAACTTAGCTATGCCTTGTATCTTCGCGTTCTGATTCAGAATGCAGTGCGTTGCAACAACGATTTTTTTGCTTCTCTTATCCTCCACCACGGTCACCCTATCCAAATTGACATGTGTTTCGCATTCGACCGTATTTTAGTATTTACACAGTGAAAAATCTCAGGCTGCGAAGGGCAGCTCCGGTGAAAGTGAGTTGCAAAAAGCTTGTTGGCGATTCTTTTTTATTCTAGCGGGATCCCGTGGTCTACGAGTTCCTTCTTCACCTTTCGATATATAGCAAGCCATTCGGGAATAGGCTTCAAGGTCTTCAAGTCGACGCACTCCTCGAACTTTTTCCCGGCGGGAGGTTCCTTTAATTTATCTTCATATCTGGCAACTAAGGTTTTCACGATCTCGTTTGCGTCTGAGCGTTTAACCCCAGCCGAGGCTTTACCTACTTCCCCTGCAAAGCCCGCTTCAAGGCCGCTGAAATAGTGCGGATACCTCCCCATGCGAGGGCGGATGCCCATTATGCACGCAGTGCCGGAGGACGCATGCCCGATGCACTGGGCTGCCGCTTCGTAGAGAAGCATGTCGGTGCACGGCCCTGCCACCGGGTTGATGTTGAAGAGAGTGATGTTATGAGTGTTCCTACTCTGGGATTGGCATGTGAGGCTGTTGGCCCAGATGGACTCCCGGCTGCTGCCTCCGAAAAGATGCCGAAGGTCGAAGACGGCTGCGGAAGGTATCGTCGCCTGATGCACCACGAGGATCAGAACGGCCGCAGCGTTGGCTGTTACCACGCATCCCTCCGGTGAACCGGAGTAGCCGCCGATCATAGAGTAATGGGCCGCCCCGACCGGACCGTTAAAATTGAGAGCCTGAGCTGTCTTGTTCAGCAGGGGATAGTTCGTCTTCAGGCATGAGGGGGGAAGACTCCACATGAGGTTCACCTGCGGGTCGGCAGCGTCCACAGTTCCATACGCGCCGATGGCGCCCCATCCGCTCACATCGGAGACGAGGAAAGGATAGGACATGCCGGGTCTTCCAGCCCTTCTCACCCCTTCCTTGGTCAACACGGCTTCCAGCTTCCCATAGACGGTCTCATAAGGGGTGGAGCCCTTAAGCGGCCTTCCATAGGCGGTGACGAGAGTAGGCTGGTGGATGATGTCCACCGACCTATATTGGGCTGCAGCTTGAACGGCTAAAACGAAGAGCTCCTCGGAGCACTCGGTGTCGAAGGGACCTAGAAACGTCGTCGGAGCCTGTCCGTCTTCCGGCTTCCTCGCTTTGCATACAACCTTGTCTAAGCCGGTTCCAAGTGCTACTTGGCTTCGCGCTTCTCTCAAAGCGCTTTTGAGTTCTTCCTCGGTGAATCTAATGTTCCTTTCAGTGTCAGTGCAGAGCATGCCTACTTCGACGGCGAACTCGAAGCCGGCTTCCCAGAACTTATCTGCCAGACTGTCGTCGGCGGGCACAGGGTTCTTGGGGTCGCAGACGCCCTCCAGCCCGTGTTCTTTAAGCTTCTCCGTCACTTTCGTCGGAATAACTTTGGTGTCCCAGTCCTTGACCTTGCAGACGGGGCCTGTGTGAATTCTATCCAAGACTTCTAAAAAAGAAACACTCATCAACCAACTCTCCTTGCTCATTCTTTTATCATCGGCTCAGGGAGAGGCGGCTTCACCCTTTTTCCCAGAAGCTGTTTGCACACCTCCACCCCATCGTCGGCCAGTCTTCCGTATCCGTCGGCGCCGATCTCCCTCGCCCATGCGGGGGTTATGGCGCCTCCTCCAATTATAATGTAATATCTATTCCGGAGACCCATGTCTTTCAGGTAGTCTGCGACCTCCTGCTGGTAAAGCCGGGTGGTGGTCATTAGGGAGGACATGGCTATGATGTCTGCTTTGACTTTTTCAGCTTCCTCCACGAACTTCATAGACGGCACATCTGAGCCGAGGTCGTGGACTTCGAATCCGGCTGCCGAAAGCATCACAGCCACGATGTTTTTGCCGATATCGTGAATGTCCCCCTTCACCGTTCCTATGACAACTTTTCCCGCTATGGCTTCACTTCTCCTTTCAGCCGTCAACTTGAAAAGAAGCACTTCCACACCAGCCTTGGTGGCGTCTGCCGCCAGCATCACTTGAGGCAGAAATATTTCACAGTCATGAAACTTCTGGCCGACCACAGCCATACCTTTTCCAAGCCCTTCTTTGATGGCTTTCAGAGGGTCTATACCCGTCTTCACAGCTTCTTCAGCCGTGCTCTTCGCTGCCTCCTCATCCATTTCAATAACGGACCTAGCCAGCCTCTCCAAAATGTCAACTTCAGACAATTCAGACGTAACCTCTGTCTACGACTAGAGTCATCCGAAGACCAGCGAATTTAAGCGTTTCGGTTACTCGCGTTGGAAAAGCCTGAAGAGATGAGAAGGTTCTGCTGTGGCGAACGCAGAGCAGTTCATCGGATGACAGTCTCTAGCCGAGCCCTAATAATTTGTGAATGTCTAAGATATATTCGGAAAATTTTTTCTCTTCCCTATGCTCCAATCTTCTCGGCCGGGGTAGATCAATGACTATCTCTTTAGCTATTTTGCCTGGGCGGGGAGTCATAACCAGCACCCTGTCCGCCAGAAATACAGCTTCTTCAACATTATGGGTTATGAACAGTATTGTCTTTTTTGTTTCATGCCATATCCTCAAAAGTTCAAAGTTCATCTCATACCTTGTCAGCGCGTCCAGCGCACCAAAAGGCTCATCCATGAGCAACAGTAAGGGGTCATGTATCAGCGCCATACAGATGGAAACTCTCTGCTGCATTCCACCGGATAGTTCATGAGGGTATTTGTTCTCAAACCCTGATAGGCCGACCAGTTTGACCAGTTCAGGGATCTTTTCGTAATACTTCTTCCCCAGCTTGAGTACTTCGAGCGGTAGCATTATATTTTTGATAACAGTTCTCCAAGGGAAGAGGACGGGAAACTGGAAAACGATGCCTATGTTCGGCTGAGGTCCTTTCAGCAGTTTACCGGCTATACGGATTTCCCCGCTGGTTTCCGGTATTAAACCTGAGATAACATTGAGAAGCGTGGATTTTCCACATCCGCTCCTCCCGACGATGCAGATGAATTCTCCCTTCTTAACACTGAATGAAACGTCTTCTAAGGCCAGAACGTCCCCTCTTGGAGATTGGTAGACTTTTGTTAGATTTTTTACTTCAATCAGTTCTTCGGCTGAATTACCGGTTTTCATCACTCACGAATTCTCCATGGAATCAGCAATTTTTCCAGCAACACTATAGACCCGTAGAGTGTAAGCGCCAAAATGCATAACACCAATAAAGACGCAAAGGCGAAGGGGACGTTTAATGAGAAGTTGGAAACAAGCACGAGATAGCCAACTCCGGAGCTGGACGCTATGAATTCTCCTACCACAACTCCTACAACTGATAAAGTGATAGATACTTTAAATCCGTCAAACAGGTAAGGGAGGGCGTTCTTGAATCTTAATTTTCTGAGTATCTGCCATTCGGAAGCACGGAAAGAGCGCATCAGCTTCAACATGTTGGGGTCGATCTTTGTTAAGCCACTTATGGAGGCGATGACTATAGGGAAAAAGGCGAGGAAGAAGGAAACTAGCAATATGGACGGACTCCCATACCCAACCCAGATGACAAAAAAGGGAGCGATAGCCACCACAGGCAGCGACCGTATGGCGACCATCAACGGATACAGGGTAACCCTCAGAATCCATGAATAGGCAATTCCCACCCCAAGGACAAAGCCGAAGACTACAGCTAAAAGGAAGCCTTCCACAATTAAAAGAAACGTAAAGTACGTATTTCTCAAGAGCGTATCAAGATTATTCACAAGCTCGCTTGCTATGGCTGAAGGGGGTGGAAGAAAAAAACTAGGTATATTGAATATTTCTACCGCCATCTGCCACACTATAACCAGCATAAACATGAAAACTGTGAAGATTACTGGCTCTCTTATTCTCATCTTCGCACCCGATCCTGCCGGCATATCATATGTTTTTCGCTTCTTATCTAGCTCCCGCTACCCCGTAGGCTGTCAAACGGCTCATATTTGATGAGAGTGTAGCCGGCTGTTACATTACCTCCGCTATTATCGCATTGATGTTTTCTTCGGCATTTTCCGGTGGGAGTATTTTCGTCAAGTATTCGTTCGTGTAAATCCTTTCTAGGGGAACTTCTTCGAAGCCAAAAGCCTCCGACGCTATTTTTTGCGTAAAAGCCATTTTCTCTTCGGTTACCCAGCCCAGCCCCAATTTCGCAGTCTCTTCCGGGTTTCCTAAATACCCTTGCAGCCCAAACGCCAACTGAATTCTGATGTCTTCCCGTTTAAGCTCCGGGCGGTATTTGTGCATAGCGTCAACTGCTTCTTCAGGGTTGGCCATGGCGTCTCTGATGCCCATGAATGTGGCCTTTAAAAATCTCCGGATCAGCTCCGGGTTTTCCGCCATAAGATCCAAGTGTGCTACGATGGCATTATTGTACACGTCTAAACCCCAATCCGCGAAGTTGATGTGGTTGACTTTTTCCCATAGAGCTGCACTAGGAGACTCGCTGTAGAAGCCGCATATGTCGGTTTCTCCTGCAAGCAACGCTGAGACCGCTACCCCTGGATCAAGGTTTCGCATCTCTACGGTCGCGGGGTCAACACCGTTGATCTCTAAGAAGTAGGGCAGAAGTAGCGAGGTTTCGCTTGCAAAAGTCTGCCCATATATCTTCCCCACCATGTCCTGCGGCCCTTTTATTCCGCTGTCCTTTCTGACGATGACACCGTTTACGCTTCTGAGGTGCAGCATCGCCACTATCTTCAGCTGCGCACCTTCGGCTATGGCTTTTATGGTTCCGCTGGTGCCCGGCATGCCGAAATCAAATTTCTTGGCTTCCATGTTTTTTAAAACGTCGGAGGTTCCATATCCCCTAAATATCCTCAGGGACAGCCCTTCTTCTTCATAGTATCCCTTTTCCATGGCTAAGAAGAAGGGGGCATCCCTTCCGACGAAGGCCCATCCCGTTTGAAAAGTGACAATGGCGATTTCGGGTGCTGGTGTAGGTGGTGGAGCTCTTGCAGTTCCGGCGAGATATCCCCCAACCATGCCTACCGCAAAGCCTACTACGGTGCCTACGGCGGTTTTAAGCCATCCTCTTCGAGTAACTTTCTCATCTACCAAAATTCTTACCTCTCTCCTACCTTAGCATCTAAGCCCTATTTAAACCTACTGAGCTTGTTGAAAATCCCTTCTTCGCCCCGCTTACAAGCTTGAGCAAGTTTCGCAACTAAAGCCCAACGGATCCTTGGCTTCTTGTGTCTTAAGACTGCGAAAGATTTATCTGTAGATCGACAAGAGTAAACGTCTAACAATTGTCGGTGGTTTCGTGTGGTAAGTTTTCTTGAAGTCTTAGACAGAGCTCACAGCGGCCCCGTGTGCGAAGTAGGTGAATGGGATAAGAGAGTGATACCAGGGAAGATCATGGAGAAGCTTAAGGAACACGGGCTATCGCGAACATGCAGCCCTGAAAACCCTGTCAACACGGATGATGGTTTGGCAGATAAGTTCTGGGAAGCCGGCTTCGAGTTCGCCGTGGAGACGGGAATGCTCTGCATCAACACAGAGAGAGTCATAAAGTTCAGTGAAGAAGAAGTCAAAGAAGCCCTGCGGCTGGCTCCCAAAGAAATCACGGTAGGGGAGAGCAGCGACAAGGTGGTGATAAGAGCCCGAAGGCCAGAGGACCCTAGGCCGCCGGTTTTCAGGTCGGGGTTTGGAATAGTCTCCGAGGAGCTTTTCATGCCCATAATGCAGGGCATCGCTGAAAACAGGGTTATAGACATGTTGTCCGCGCTTTCCACATCCACAACCCACGGTCGACCTGTCATAGCAGGCTCACCCTACGAGTCCCTCGCAGGCCTCAACGAGGGAGCTGCTGTGAAGGAAGTGGCGAGGCGGGTAGGCCGGCCGGGCATCCCTTTCATAGGCCCAGCCCTCAGCCCCACAGAATACGGTCTGCTGGGCGGATATGGAGCACCTCACAGCTACACGCGGAACGACATGGGGCTGGTCCTCGCCATCACGGAGTTGAAAACCTCCTACGGCTTACTGCATAAGGTTGTCAAGGTTCAAAGCTATGGAGGCTATGTTTACGGAAACCACTGGTCCATGATAGGCGGCTACGTAGGCCCGCCTGAGGGAGCGGCTGTGGCGGCTGTGGCCGCTACGCTGCTTCAAGTCCTAGTGCACAGGTGCGCTGTTCCCTGCGGGGTGATTTACGATTTCAGGTATGACGGCAACGTAGGCCGGGAAGCCGTGTGGGCTGCCAGCGTGGTGGAGCAGGGGGAAAGCCGAAACACCCAGCTCTTGATAGGGGGAATAACCAGCCAGGTTTCAGGCCCGTGCACGGAGGAAATCCTCTACGAAATGGCCGTGGGAGCCATCGAACAGGCTGTGTCCGGGTGCGCAGCCAACATAGGAAACCGCTCCGCGGGAGGAAAACACAAAGACCACGTAAGCCCGCTGGAGCAGAAGTTCGGCGCAGAGGTTGTCAAGGCATGTGCGGGGATGAAACGCTCAGACGCCAATGAGGCTGTGAAGGCCCTTCTGCCGAAATATGAAAGCAAGCTGAGAAATCCTCCGCTGGGTAAAACCTTCCCGGAATGCTACGATGTGAAAACCCTCAAACCCAAGGACGATTGGCTCAGCATCTACAAAAAAGTGAAAAGAGAACTGGTGGACCTAGGCGTACCTTTAGACGTTTAAACATCCTGAAACCGGATCTCCGACAAATCCGGTGAAAATTTAAATACCAGAATCCCTAAACAGAATGCGTTTAAAGGAGGATTTTGATCTCATGGCAACCCAAACATCCAGAAGAAGTGCTCTTAAATACGGTGTTGCTGCGGTTGTGGCTGTGGTGGTGGCTGGTGTGGGCGGTTACGCCGCCTGGCAGGCTACAAGGCCGGCTCCAGCCCCCACACCGACGCCTGCACCGACGCCTACGCCGACGCCCACACCCACGCCAACACCGGCACCTACCCCCACACCAACACCGACACCGACACCCACACCCGCGCCTACTCCAATAAAAGTTGCAATGTCCTTGGATGCGGGAGCCGATATACCGGGATGGAGCCATTCAGGATATCTCGCTTTGAAACATGTGGAAGAGAAGTTTGGAGCGGAGATTTCGTATTCTGAATTCATACCTTTCGCTGACGCTGAACGGGATTTGAAACAGTTTGCCGCCGCGGGATTCGACCTAGTTTGGGGCCACGGAGGCCAGTATGACGACGCGGCGGCTAGGGCGGCTGAGGAGTTTCCGGACACCTATTTTATGACCACTGGCTGCCGGACGTCTGCCCCTAATCTCCGAGCCTATGATCCAAAGTGGCATGAAATGACATACTTAGGCGGATTGTTGGCGGGTTTGATGACGAAAACCGGCAAGATAGGTGTGGTCAACGGAGGGGAGTTCCCGGTTATAAAAATGCTCACCAACGGCTTCATCTTGGGAGTGGAGGCGGCTAACCCTCAAGCGGAAGTGATAGTCTCCTACGTGGGGTCTTTCATCGAGCCGGTTAAGGGAAAAGACTTCGCTACCTCTCAGATAAACGCTGGAAGCGACATCATCGCCTCCTGGGCCGGTTTCTCCTCCACTGGAATCTTCGAAGCCGCGCGCGAACGGGAAGGAATTTACGTGGTATCAGAGCATCAAGACTACTTTGAAATGGGTAAAGACGTGTCCATCGCCACCTACGTCTTCAACTTCATTCCGCTGCTCGAGGAAACTGTTCAAAGCATCCTAGAAAACAACTTTCAAGGAGGCACGTTTACGCCTGGAATAAAAGAGGGAGTTCTTGACCTTCGCATAAACACAGAGCTGGTTCCCTCGGACATAGCAGAGACCGTGATGAAGGCGAGGCAGGATATCATCGACGGTGTGCTCGTGGTACCGGAAATATGGGATTAACGTCGGAAGGAACTAAACACCTAGAAAACGGAAGCAGAGGCCGTAGGTGCTAACCTACCTACCTTTTTTTATAAAGGGCTCTTGGATTATCTTGCTCTCTTGTATGGAACGGTTAGAGCTTTTGGGAATTCGGCTTTTCTGCCTATGGCGACCATCATCGATATTGTCAGAAGATACGGCAGCATGGACAAGAATTGATACGGCACCATCACTCCCAATGCTTGAATGTGTATTTGAAGGGCTTCAGCCCCCCCGAAGATGAGCGCCCCTAAAATTGCGCGGGCAGGATTCCACTTGCTGAAGACCACGATTGCTATGGCTATGAACCCTCGACCTGCCACCATGTTGTGGGTGAACAGCCCCACATGGGCGATGCTCAGGTAGCAGCCTCCTAAGCCGGCCATGGCTGCGCTTACAAGGATGGTGATAGACCTAACCCAGTTTACGTTAATAGCTGCATTTTCCGCAGCCAACGGGTTTTCTCCCACCGCTCGGATGTTTAAGCCGAATGTTGTTTTGAACAAAATTAACCAGAAAAGGGCGACAGCTAATATTGAAGCGTACACCAGAAAGTTCTGCTGAAACAGGACAGGGCCTATGAAAGGCAGCTTACTGAGGTATGGCACTGGAATTGCCTCCAACGTCTTTATGGTGGGGAATTGAGGTAAACCTGCAACATACCATTTCAGCAGGAAAGTGGAGGCTCCCAGTCCCAGAAGCCAAATTCCAACCCCGTTGATCACCTGGTCAACGTGTAGCAGGATGACGATGACGAGGGTTGCTAAGCCGAAAAGTAGCCCGCCTGCAAGGGCTGCTCCTAAGCCGATGTAGGGGCTGCCTGTGATGTGTGTTGCTATGAGGCCTAGGGAGGCGCCCATCAGCATTATTCCCTCTATCCCCAAATTGAGCACACCGGATCGTTGGGACAAAGTCTCTCCAAGGGCGGGCAGTAGAATGGGAACCATCATGTGAACGGCGGTGGCGAGGACGAACACTATAAACTCTGACATTCTCGCATACCTCCCTTTAGAACAATTTCATCTTCTCCATCATCGAGTCGATGCCCAGCATGAAAATCAGAATGAAAGCTTGGAGGACGTACATGAAAGCGCCAGGTATGACGGTCATGGAGGTCATGGCGGAGCTGCCGACTATCAGTCCTCCGAAGAAAATGCCTGTGAGAACCACTGCGATGGGATGCAGCCTGCCGAGCAGGGCGACGATGATGGCGAAATATCCGTAGCCGGGGGAGATGTTGTTAACCAGCCGGTAATGGACACCGGACACTTCTCCCATTCCCGCCATCCCTGCCAAGCCTCCGCTGAGGATCACAGCATATATGGTGTATCTGGTGACGTTTATCCCGCCGTATCTGGCAGCTAGAGGATTGGAGCCGGTAGACCTTATTCTGTACCCGAAGATCGTTTTCTGCAGAACCAAGTACACGAGTATGGAGAGGGCAACCGCCACGATGAAGCCTGCATGCAACCTTGTTCCCGGGATCAATTTCGGTAACTGTGCAGCTGGTAGGATGGGAGGTGTACGGGGGAAAAGGGCGCCCTCCTCTTTTAACAAGTCTTCCACCAGAAAGCTCACAAACAGAAGTGCTATGAAGTTCATCATCAAGGTGGTGATTATCTCATTCACCTGCAGTTTAGCCTTCAAGTATCCGGGGATCACTCCCCACATTGCACCCGCCATGAAGCTGGCAGAAAATAGCAGGGGAAGCATAAGGCTGAAAGGTGCTTTAACACTCATTCCAAGCCAAGCGGCGATGGCGGCTCCTAGGAGCAGTTGACCCTCCGCCCCAATGTTCCAAAATTTACATCTGAAGGCTACAATTATCCCTAAGGCTGCTAAGATGAGAGGTGTAGCCACGGTTAAGGTTTCAGCCACCCCGTAAAGAGAACCGAAGGCGTTGGAAAAAAAGACCCCATATGCCATCATGGGGTCTACTCCCATGGCTGCGATGAGAAAAGCGGAGGCTGCGAACGCTAAACCTATTTCCGCCACGATGGCGAGGATCTTTCTTCCTTTCATCTAACTCATCATCAACGGTTTTACCTTTTCTAACTTTATTATAGGGAATTTAAGGTTTTCCAAAAAAAATCGGCAGACATATTCAGCCGTCTTCAACTCCCATGGAGAAACTATAAAAAACCAGCTCTACCTGTCTGGGTTTCGGAAAGGCTTAAATCACTCTAACAGCAAGAGGCTTTCAACACCATGTCTACAATCGGTTGCCTTCAACAATTTGAAGGAGCAAAGCCGAAGGCGAACACCATCCATTAACCAGCGGGATAGGGGGAGTTACCGTGAAGTCAAAAAGGCATCAAAAATCAGGTGAAGTACTGGGGAAGGTCAACAGCTGCATAGTCAACTTCGACGTGGAAGGCCTCCGGCAGGCCTGCCGGGAAGCCTTAGACGAAGGCATCCCTCCTGCTGAAATTTTTAGGGAAATGGCGAGGGGCATGGAGGTCATCGGCCGGAATTACGAACGTGGAGAATACTACCTTTCTGAGCTGATCGCAGCAGGGGAGACCATGAAGGAGGGAATGCGGATAGTGGAGCCGCATCTTAAAACTGCCGATTACAAAGCAGCGGGCAAGGTGCTCATAGGAACGGTTAAGGGAGACCTTCATGACATAGGAAAAGACATAGTCATAGCGCTTCTGAAGTCCGCAGGCTTTGAGGTCGTCGACCTAGGCATAGACGTGCCTTCGGAGAAGTTCGTGGAGGAGGTTCGCAGGGTTAAACCCGACATCCTCGGACTGTCCGGCTTACTGACGCCTTCCATGATGGAAATGGAAAACGTCATCCGAAGGCTTACTCAGGAAGGCCTCAGGGAAAAAGTCAAGGTCATCCTCGGCGGCTATCCCATCAAAGAAGATTTCGCCCGGAAGGTGGGAGCCGACGCCGGCGTGAACGACGTGGCTTTAGGCGTGAAAATCTGCAAAGAGTGGATTAAATCCAAATAGCCTTGCCTTTAACGGTATTTCCCATATTCTTCGGCTGCCTGAATCAGCGCGTCTAGGTTCTCCGGAGGGGTGTTGGCTGTGACCTCGCAGGAAGAACTCAGGATGAAGCGCCCCCCGGGGGATGTCTCCAAGACGCAGGCCTTTGCCATCTGAAAGACTTCCTCCTTTGGGCTGAAGGCGAGTTTGAAGCTGTCGATGTTGCCTGAAACGCAGACCTTGTTTTCGGTGATCCTCTTAGCCTCCGCCAAGTTTACCTCCGACTCCAAGCTTAGAGTCGAAGCTCCTGTCTCAGCCATTTTTTTGAGAATGGGCTTGGTGTTTCCGCAAATGTGAAGGATCACCCCTGCGCCGAGTCTTTTGAATTCCGCTATGAGCCTTCGCAGATAAGGGAAGGAATACTCTTCAAACCGGGCTGGGGAAACCACTTGGGGTGAGGCGGTGGGCTCGAATATCATAAGGGACTTTACCCCGCCGACTTCGATCTGAGCTTTCCCCCACTCCATCAGAAATTCGGTTGAAAACTCGACGACCTCCTTGCAGAAACCTGGGTTCCTGATGAGGTCGAGCAGAAAGTCTTTAGGCCCGCGTAGGATGGCGGCGAAGGACAGCGGCCCTTGGAAGCCGCCCCCCACCGATATGGTTCCCTCTGTTTTCTCACGGAGGATCCGCTGGCATTCCAGCACCACGGGCATGCGTCCGTCTTTCCTCGGATCAGGTATGCGAAGATTTTTGAGGTCGGAGTAGTTCTTTATCGCCGGCTCTTTAGCGAATATCACGTGGCCGTCCTCTATTATGACCTTGCAGCCCATTTCATCAGCCCCTAGGGAGGCGTAGGTTACCGCTCCGATGGCGTCGTAGCCGTGTCTTCTCCATGTGGCCAGAACTCCCTCCGCCATTTTATTCGGGTCTGAGACAAGCTTGGGGAGGGGTATGCGGGTAAAGGCTGAGATGTATTGGTGGCCTACTCCGGGGATGACTGGCACACGGTCTGGTAGCTCTCCCCGCACAGTCCGAAGAACCCTTTCCAGCGGAGTCATATCCTTCAACTTGATACCTTCCATTTTCTGGACGATTTAACTTTTTAAAGTTACCTGTGCAACAGACATAAAGCAAAAAAGGATCTTTTAAGAGTTAAGAGAAACAGACAGACCAGCCCACGGGCCGGTAGCTCAGCTTGGCTGGAGCGTTCGGCTGATAGGATGAAACGGCTCCGACACCGAAAGGTCGCCGGTTCAAATCCGGCCCGGCCCACCAAACAGCCTAGAGAGTTCGAGAATTTCAATGATTCTGCTTTTTCGTGCAGTAGGCTGAAAACCGGAGAGCATCTCAGAAACGTCCAGTATTTCTCCGCTCAACATGAAGGCATTCCTTTGCTGGGAACAGGATGCCTTGGTCTCTTTGCAGGTTAGAGGAGGTAAAAGCTTAACTTATTCACCCCTCAATTAGTTTGGCTTGAGGGGGATTCCATGGGCTCTGTGAAAGTAGACGTGCCCACGCACTGCGTTCACAGGCTTCTCTACCCTAGGAGCCTTGTCCTAGTCAGTTGTGTCGATGGGGAGGGTAAGGCTAACATCATCACCTTAGCTTGGTCTATGCCCACTTCCTTCAACCCGCCCAAGGCCGCTGTCAGCGTGGGGTTAGGCCGGTATACCCACCGTATTTTAGAGGAAACACGGGAATTCGTGGTCAACATTCCCACCATGAGGCTTTTGAGGCAGGTTCTCTTCTGCGGCAGCGTCTCAGGGCGGAGGAGAGATAAGTTTAAGGAAGCCGGCCTCACCCCCCAGCCGGCTCGGAGGGTGAGAGCCCCCATCGTCGGCGAATGCGTCGCCCACTTGGAATGCAAGCTCAGCCAAGCTCTGACCACCGGGGACCACACTATCTTTGTAGGCGATGTCCTCGAAGCCTACGCGGACCAAGGGGTCTTCCGTGAAAAATACTTGTTGGAGAACGCGGAGATCATCCTCCAAGTGGGGGAAGGCGACTTCCAGTCTTTAAAACCCCAGCCGGGAAGGGCGTGGTCTCCAAAAACTTAAATTTCCCAGACCCTTAGGGGTCATAAACCATGCCGCCGGGTCCACCTGCAACCCCAGCTGCCTTGTTCACGTGAGGGGCGTTTCCTTGAAGGTTGTTGAAGGAGCCATCTTACTGGTGGGGGAGGAACTCCACCCCATGGAAGGCGGCTACCTAGCCTTCGAAGGCGACCGGATATGCGAGGTGGGGAAAGGCAGCTTCAAAGGGCAGTGTGAAGGGAGACTGGACGCCCGAGGCCTCATCGGCATCCCCGGGCTTATCAACGCCCACATCCACGTAGGGGACTCCGCCTTCAAGGAGCAGGGGTCAGGCCTCAGCCTAGAAGCCTTGGTGAGGCCTCCTCAAGGGCTCAAACATAGGCTTCTCCGAGAAACCTCCCGGGAGCAAATTCTCCGCCATATGAGGGGGACGTTGGAGGACATGCTCTCCGCGGGGGTCACCGCCTTCGCCGACTTCAGGGAGGGGGGGATGCCCGGGGTTCAACTCCTCCGGGAGGCTTTGAGAGGCCTGAAAATCCGCCCCATAATTCTGGGCAGGCCTCAGCACCATTGGGGGGAGGAAGACCTAGAAGCCAACCGCGCCAAACTTCCGGAGGAGGCCGTGGAAGAAGCGGCGGCCATCTTGGAGTCAGCGGAAGGCCTAGGCCTCAGCAGCCCCAACGAGTTCACAGACCCAAGCCTCCTTCAGATTTCAACCCTCCTCCAAGGCCGGGGAAAACTCTTGGCAACCCACGCTGCGGAAGACCCTGAGGCTGAGGGGAAATCCAAGGCTAGGACAGGGCTGGGGGAAGTGGAGAGGGCTGTTAAGCTGTTGAAAGCCAGCTTTCTGATTCATCTCACCCACGCCCGCAGCGGGGATTTCGCTCTCCTCTCCGAGCGCAGGGTAGGCGCCGTGGTCTGTCCGAGGGCGAATGCTGTTTTAGGCTTGGGCTTCCCTCCGGTTAGGAGGTTGATGGATTCAGGGGTTACGGTGGCGCTGGGAACAGACAACGTCATGGTGAACTCTCCGGACATGTTCAGGGAAATGGATTTTCTCTCCAAGACCGTGAAGGCTTTGGAGAAGTCTCCAGCCGCCGTGAAGCCGGAGGAAATCCTCCAGATGGCTACGGTTAACGCTGCCAAGGTCCTGGGGCTCGGGGAGTCCCTAGGCTCCCTTCAACCGGGAAAGCTGGCTGACGTAGTATTCATCGACGCTCAAGCCGCCAACCTAGCGCCGGCCCGCAGCCCCGCTGCCTCCGTAGTCCACCGGGCTAGGGGGGATAACGTTAAACTGGTCTTGGTGGGGGGCGAGGTAGCCGTTAACAAACTGGGGAGGAAACCTTGGTGAAGCCTCCTGCCCAGCGGCCCTATGTGATTTTGAACGCAGCCATGAGCTTAGACGGCAAGATAGCCAGTCGGCGGGGGGACTCAGCCCTCTCCAGCCCCGAGGACTGGAGGCGGGTTCACCGGCTGAGGCGGAGGGTTGACGCCATCATGATAGGCATCAACACTCTCTTGGTAGACGATCCCAAGCTGACGGTTAAAGGGCCTAGGGCGGTTGGGGTTCCTCTGAAAATAGTGGTGGACAGTCGAGCGCGCACTCCCCCCGACGCCAAAATCCTAACCCACACTCACAAGGGAGGTGTGTTGATAGCCGTCGGCGGCAGGGCGCCGGAGACCCGTGTTAAAGCTTTAAGGAAGGCGGGAGCTCAGGTCCTCAGAGCCGGGGAGACGGAGAAGGTGAACTTGAAGCTTCTTCTAAAGAAGTTGGGGAAAATGGGGGTTAAGACCGTCCTTTTAGAGGGGGGAGGCACCCTTAACTGGGGGATGGTGAAAGCAGGCTTGGTGGACGAGGTTCAGGTTGCCATTGCCCCCTACTTGGTGGGAGGCAGAGAGGCGGTGAGCTTGGTGGAGGGAGAAGGCTTCCCCACCATCCGGGAAAGCTTTAAACTCCGCTTCTCAGGAATGGAGAAAGCGGGAGAAGACATCGTGTTGAAATTCAGGAAAACCCGGTGAAAGAGGCGTTCGCCTTTGAAGCCTTCCATTCCCGCAATTCTCACCCGAAGTTTGAAGACGGAAAGCCCTCCGGATTCGAAGGGAGCCGTGGGGGAGGTTCTATCCAAGGCTTTGGGGGGCGAAGGCCTCAGCGTGGAGGACGGCTGCGTGCTTCTGGAGGCAGAACCCCATGAGCTACCCGCCGTCTTCGGCGCGGCTTGGAAAGTGAGAAGGAAGGCCAAGGGTAGGAAGATGACCTACTCCCGGAAGGTTTTCATCCCCCTCACGCGGCTGTGCCGCAATGCCTGCGCCTACTGCGGCTTCAGAAGACCGCCCTCCCCTAGAAGCCGCTTGTTTCTAAAGCCTGAAGAGGTCTTGAAGATAGCAGCAGCCGGAAGGAACGCGGGGTGCACCGAGGCTCTTTTCACCCTGGGGGAGAAGCCTGAGGAGAAATATCCTGAAGCGGAAAAGGCCTTAAGCCGAATGGGCTACAGCAGCACTCTCGACTATTTGGCGGACCTCTGCCAAGCTGTCCATGAGAAGACAGGCCTCCTCCCCCACAGCAACCCCGGAGTCCTGTCCCTCAAAGAGATGGCGGCCTTAAGGGAGGTCAACGTCAGCATGGGCCTCATGCTGGAGAACATCAGCCCCCGCCTCTGCCAACCTGGAGGTCCCCACGAATTCAGCCCTGGGAAACACCCCCACCTCCGGCTGGCTACCTTAGAGCATGCAGGCAAGCTTAGGGTGGCCTTCACCACCGGACTGCTTTTCGGGATTGGTGAGAAACCTCGGGAACTGGTCGAGTCGCTTTCCGTCATTTCCAAGCTTAACCGGGAATACGGCCACGTTCAAGAGGTAATTTTGCAGCCCTTCGCCGCCAAGCCTAGAACCCCCATGGGCGATCACCCTGAGCCTGAGGGGCTGGAGACCCTGCGGGTGTTAGCCGTTTCAAGGTTGGTCTTGGGCGGGGAGATGAATCTTCAGGTGCCTCCCAACCTCGCTGCCTCTGTCGCCTCCGCTCTTCCCTTGGCGGGGGCTAACGATTGGGGAGGCGTCTCCCCCGTCACCTTAGACCATGTGAACCCTGAAAAGGCTTGGCCCAGCATCCCTAAGCTTCGAAGGATAACGGAAGGCTGCGGCTTGGAGCTCAGGCAGAGGTTGCCTGTCTACCCGGAGTACGTGGTTGACAAGCCTGAGTTCATCCCTGAAGCTCTGAAGCCGACGGTTCTAGGTCTAGTTGATGGGGAAGGCTACGTGCGAAGGGAAAAGGAGGCCGGTTAGGGCGTGGAGGCTAGGCCTAGGCTGAGGGAGCTTCAAGCCTTTAAGGAAAACTTCCTCGCCTCCCTAGACTCGGGAACAGCTGAGGTCTTGAATAAAGCGTTGGGAGGAGGAGAGTTGACGGAGGAGGAAGCCTCCTGCCTCCTTCAAGCTCGAGGGCTGGAGCTTCACGCGTTGATCCTCGCGGCCGACTGGGTTAGGCGGCGGAGGGTGGGGGACATCGTCACCTACGTGGTCAACTGGAACATCAACTTCACCAACATCTGCGGCACCGGCTGCCGGTTCTGCGCCTTCAGCCGAAGCCCCCGCGACCCCGAAGCTTACTTGCTCTCCCCCGCTCAGGTAGCCGCGAAGGCGGAGGAGGCTTGGAGGCAAGGGGCCACGGAGGTTTGCATCCAAGGCGGCCTTCACCCCGAGGTGGACCTAGGCTTTTATGAGGCCTTGTTGAGGGCGGTGAAGAGAACTGTGCCCTCCATCCACATTCACGCTTTCTCCCCCATGGAGGTGGTTTACGCTGCCTCCAAGGGAGGGCTTGGTCTGGAGGAAACCTTGAGGCGTCTCAAGGAGGCGGGCTTGGATAGCATGCCCGGCACCGCGGCGGAGGTCTTGGTGGATGAAGTCAGGAGGGTAGTGTGCCCTGAAAAAATCAGCGTGGGAAAATGGGTTCAAGTGGTGGAAACCGCCCACAGGCTGGGCATCCCCACCACGGCCACCATCATGTACGGTCATGTGGAAAGCCCCATCCATCAAGCCCGGCATCTGGCTGTGGTTCGGGAGGTTCAGAAGAAAACTCGAGGCTTCACCGAATTCATCCCCCTCACTTTCATCCCTTGGAAGACAGCTCTTTTCAGAGAAGGAGACAGCAAGGCTGGAGCCACTGGAGCTGAGGACCTGAGGATGTACGCTGTTTCAAGGCTGATGCTGGCGGGGTGGGTGGACAACATCCAAGTCTCCTGGGTTAAACTAGGCCCCAAACTGGCTCAGGTGGCCCTCAACGCTGGGGCTAACGACCTAGGAGGAACCTTGATGGAGGAGAACATCTCTAGGGCTGCGGGAGCCAGCTCAGGACAGTGCCTACTTCCCGAGGAAATGGAGCGGATGATAAGAGACTTGGGTAGGATTCCAGCCCAACGAACCACCACCTACCAGCTGGTTACCGGTTGGAGGCCTCCCAGCTGAGCAGCCTCCCTTCATGGGGGGACGTTTTCAAGAAGCTGAGGTGTTAGGAATGGTTTTCGATTTCCTTTTTTAGAGTACCCGACTATCAACTAGGAGTTAAAAGGCTGGAGGGAATCCGGCAGGCTTAAAGTTTAAAAGTGTCCCCTGCGAGGTGGTATGCGGGAAATTTTTATGGCGGAAAAAATCCCTGAAATGCCCTCAGCGGCTAGGCTTCTGATGAAGGCGGACATACCCGCCGCTGAATCCACTGCCTCCGTCTTGGAGGTGGCTAGGATGATGAGGGAAAACCGTCTGAGAAACGTCTTCATCTTGAAAGCCGGAAAGCCTGTGGGAATTCTGAGGGACAACGACTTGGTGACCAAGGTGATGGCGCTTCAGAAAGACCCTGCGGCCTTGAAGGCGGAGGAAGTAATGGACTCCTTCATCCCCGTGGTGGAGCCGGATACGGGGATCTCCGACATCGCAAAGCTGATGGCTGACAGCGGCACGCGAAGAGTTTTGGTGGTGGAGAAGGGGAAAACCGTGGGGTCCATAACCGCCGGAGACTTGCTTCACTTCATAGCCTTCGTCTCCCGGGGAGAATGGATGCGGCTGCAGAGAACCAAAACTCAAACGCTGGAAGAATAGCCCCCCGGGGGCTTAGCAGCATCTCCAGCGGGAAAAGGCTGGAATGCTTGAGGTGACTTTGTTTAACCTTTTTCTCCGATTTCCTCAATTATTTTTAGGACTTCATCCAAGCTTCTGACTGTGAAGTCGGGTTTTTTCTCCTCACTGTCTATGGAGTCCGGATACCGGTTGTTCCACTTGAAGAGAATGCTTCTCATGCCCGCCCTCTTCGCGCCGACCACGTCAGCGTCCACCCTGTTTCCCACCATGACGGCTTCCTCAGGCTTCACCCCCAGCCGCTCCAAGGCTATCTGGAAGATGCGGGGGTCCGGCTTCTCGATGCCCACATCCCCGGAGATGACCACCACGTCAAAGGAGTTCGTTAAACCACTGGAAGCCATAACCCTCCGAGTTCCCACACTGTCCCCGTTGCAGACGAGGGCAAGCCGGTAGCCTTTTTCCTTGAGGGCTTTAAGCAGCTGGAAGGCTCCCTGCACTGGGGAGCCGCTGAGAGCCCGGCCGTCTGGCTCTCGGACAACGCTTTCTTCGTCGATCAAAGTGTCTCCCAAGTCTAAGCACACTGCTTTAATCACACCGCATCTCCTCCCATCGGCAGAATGGGAAGTATTGGATGTTCTTTCCCATAAATTTGACCCTTTAAATTCAGCCGGCGCCCCTTTGACATTTAGAGGGTGGAAAATGTCTTGGAGAGGAAGGAGGCGAGCAGGCTTCGTCGCTGTCATAACCATTCTGGACGAGATAGGCGTGGGGCTGCTTCTGCTGATGGTCCTCCCCCTTCTCGGCTTTAGAATCCCAGTAGGCTACATCGCCGTCATTCTCGCCCTGTTAGCGGTCCTCTCCCTCGGAATTTACAAGACAACTACCCCTGCGTTGGCGAGAAAACCCGCTGTGGGAATCGAGGCCATGGCGGGTTTGAAGGGGAAAACGTTGACCTTCCTCAATCCCGAAGGGTTAGTCAGGGTCGAGGGGGAGGTGTGGAAGGCTAGGGCTGCGGAGGGGTACATCGAGGCGGATAGAGAGATTACAGTTAAGGCCGTCCAAGGATTGAGACTCCTTGTAGAAGAGAGAAAAACTTAACTCCGAGGAGCTAAGCTTAGGTGCTCTTTCCACCCTAGACCATAATGCTCCGTCTTAGCCCAGTACAAAGGCCTCGTCCAATGAAGCCAAAAGGCGTAAATTAAGCCTGCGATGTGCAGAAACATGTAGAGGAAGTAAGTCGGAAGCCATAGGAGGTTTCTGCGATTTTTGTTCTCCAAGACTATGCCGGCTAAGACGGCTCCGTAAAAAACAAAGTTGAAGAGCAGAGGAATCACAGCCCACCGCGGGAAAGTTAAAGCCATAAGCCCTGGCGCCCACAGCTTGAAAACTTCAGTGACGGCCCAAAGGAAAGTTAAGGCATAGCCGATGGGCACGAGAATCATCACAAAAGGGGCTCCTAAAACTAGAATCATACTTAAAGTCTTAAGAAACCCAAGTCTTCTCATGTTTCGAAGGGCGGGAAGCCAGTAGGTTAGAAAAGTTTGAAGATAACCCCTCATCCACCGACCCCTCTGCCTCATCCATTCGCCCACCCTTATGGGAGCTTCCCCCCAAGACCTAACCTCAACCATTTTGATGTCGTAGCCTGAAAAGGTTAAACGGACAGCTACTTCCAAGTCCTCAGTCAGATTCTTAGAATCCCACCACCCTACTCCCCTCAAGAACTCTCTTCTGAGGAAGCAACATGTTCCCCCTAAGGGGATGAAGAATCCGAGTTTTCTTCTTCCCCAGAGGTGTATTCTGAACCAAGAAGCGTATTCAAGGTCCATCATCCTAGCAAGCCAAGCATCCTCCCTGTTGCCCATCCTGAGAATTCCTTGAACTGCCCCCACCTTAGGGTCGTCGAAGAAGGGCATCACCTTCATCAGCACATCCCTGTCTGGGACGTCCTCAGCGTCGAAGATAGCGATGATCTCCCCGTTGGTGAAGTGAACCACGTCGTCTAAGGCAGCGGGCTTGGTTTCAATTCGGGAGGGGGCGGAGCGGAAAAATATCTTAACAGACTCGGGGTTGGCTGCGGCTAGGGGCATAGCCGCCATGGCGGTTTCCTCATCCTCCGTGACCACCACCACTTCTTTTTTCCCTTCAGGATAATCCAAATGGTTCGCCGCTATGTTCACTGCTCGCCCTATAACCCATGGCTCATGTTTAGCAGGTATGAGGATGGAAACCGTGGGGAGGGAAAGCGGGTCGGCAGGTTTAGCCGTGTCCATGCGTGTTAATCCCGCTGCCAAGATGGGCAGGTGGTAGAGTCCCCAGAGAAGAAATACAAGGGAAACAAAATAGGCGAAGGCGGTCAGGATGAGTTTAAGGTGTCCCGCTGCTATGAGGAGAGAAAAGGAAAAGACGGCAGCGGCCGCGTAGATGGAAACCTTCGTTAAAGGTGAATGCTTCTGCGTCTTCAACACGGAACAGATTCTCCCTTCAAAGACCTATTATCTTCCTCAGCTGATCGACGGCGTCCTCCATGTTACCTGCCTCCAAACATTCCACCCGAAATTTGGATGCGAAAACCCGGGCTTCCCTTTCAAGTTTAGGTATGGCAACGAATATACCGTGGAAGCCCTTTGTTTTCACGTCGAAAAATTTGGCTAAAAATTTCAACAGGTCGTCAACGGTTACAGTCAGCCCTCCCTTTTCTTCCACTTCCACAATGAGTTCTCTGCGAGAAGGCCCTGAGTTTTTGGCTACGATATCGAACATGTGGAAGCTTCCTGATTTACCTTCCAGCTCATAGAAGCATTCCACGGAGAAGCCTCCCCGTTTCAGCGCTTCAGCCATGGGCTCGACGTAGAGCAGCGCCTTCCTCACCTCGTTTCTCCTAGCCTCGTTAAACCGGTAGGAGTAAACGTTTTCCCTCCGCGCCTCCGTAGGCCTGAAGGAGCGGTCGCATACCTTGCAAACCCACCGTTCAAAGGGAAGGTGGAAGAATTCTCCACATTCTAAGCATTTGAAAGCCATGCCGGGATTGCCGTAGTCAACACCAATCTGCCTGAGAACCCGATTGCATCGCGGGCATCTGACAGATGAGGCTTCTTTCCAAAATTTTTCCTCAAAATCTATGTAGCTACATGAATAATGGACGAGGACGTTCCCCTCTGTATAGTCGGCTGATTTGCATTTCGGACATAAAAGTTGGGGGCGGATGTCCGCGGAGAAACATTGAGGGCACTTGAAGATGTTGTCGGAAACTTTTCTATGCAGAAAACCCTCCTCCCCCAGTTTTTCAAGAAGTTGAGCAGCTTCCTCGTCTGAGCTTTCCAACTCTCTCAGGGAAGGATAGGTCACTCGGTTCGCTGTGACCTTGGCGTGAATTTCGGAGATCTGCCCTGTCACCAGTTTATATAAAAGCCTCAAGGCCAACGAGTTCTGCAGCAACGCTTCCAACAGGGCTACCTCCAGTCTTCCGAAAAACGCGAAGGGGCGGTTTTACTTTAACATCTTCTTGTCTAGGTTGGATATAAAGTTAGGATGAGCGATCCAGGCTTTCCTCGAAGAATTTCATGGTGCTCTACAATGTTTAACTCTAAACATAGGTAGTGAAAATGATGCTTTTCTGGAGGGGGAATTAGAATTTATTTGGCAAAATCAACGGCTCTTTTCAGGCTTTTCGCTTGAAACGAAAGATAAAAGAAACTTGCGCAAGAATAAGGGGGAGTAAACATGGTTCAGCCGTCAGGGGAGAGACAGTATCCCTCCTATCCGCGTGTAGGTGTAGGTGCTCTAATAAGGTGCGGAGAACAGGTTCTCTTAGTGAGAAGGAAATTTGAGCCGGGAAAGGGGCTGTGGTCTATTCCCGGCGGGCTGGTGGAGCTGGGGGAACGTCTGGAAGAGGCTGTTAGGCGGGAGGTAAAAGAAGAAACAGGTTTAGATGTCGCTATAGAAAACTTGATCAACGTAGGTGAGGTCATTGAAGCTGACGGTGAAGGGAGGATTCTCTTCCACTACGTCCTCATCGACTATTCAGCTCGACCTGTGGGGGGAAGGCTTACCGGAAGCCCGGAGTCCTTGGAGGTGAAATGGGTTAAAGCAAGGGAAATCTCCCGCTACAAGACCACCAAAGCTTTGCAGAGGTTGCTTAAGAAGCTGGGCTACCTCCCTAAAGAAGAAAAGGAGAGGTGGAAAGGATGATGGGAAAGCTTTTCAGCAGCCTATCCTGCCTCCTAACTCCTTACAAGCCTCACCCTTACCATGTCCAGTGGTTTCTCACGGGAAAATGCAACTATCGCTGCCGAACATGCCAGATTTGGAGTCAGCCTCAAACCCGAGAGTTAACCGTCGAAGAAGTCAAGAGAGGCATCGACATCCTGCACGCCATGGGCGTGGTGGACTTGGTTTTCACCGGAGGGAATCCTCTCCTACGCGGGGATATTGCTGAAATTTTGAAATACGCCCATCCAAAGTTTCCTCTGGTCACCATTTACGATAACGGCAGCTTAGCCTCCAAGAAGCTAGACATCCTCCGCCATGCGGACAGGGTGTGCATCAGCCTTCACTCTCTTAACCCTGCGCTTCAAAACGCCATAGCCGGCGTGCCCAACGCCTTCCGGGAAGCCATGCAGTCCATTCTCCTTCTGAAAAAGAAAGGCTTGGGAGTTGTGGTGGCGGTTACTGTGGCAGGGAACAACATTCACGAGGTCCCTGCCTTGATTGAGTATTTCGGTGAGAGGGAGATCCCCGTCATTTTAGCCCTCTACAGCGACCTATCCTCCGAGGACAGTCTTGTGAAGATCGGAACGCCTGACCCTTGCTCTCAATTTCATGACGGCGAAAGTTTGCGGAAGTTTTTCCAGAGCCTCCGGGAGCTTAAGAGAAGATATCCGGTTCATCTGGACTTCAAGACTTTAGAGGCCTTGGAGGCCTTTTTCTCGGAGGGTAGGAGAAACTGGCAGTGTCAAGCTCTGAGCTCCTTCTTCATGGTAAACGAGTTAGGCTGGGTTTCAGGCTGCCATGTCATGCCACCTGTCTGCCGTCTGGGGGAGCTGCCTTCCCTTTGGGGTTCTGAAAAATTCGCGGAGCTGAGGGAAAACTGCAAGCTGTGCGAAAAATGCCTCTACTTGTGCTACGTAGCCTATTCCCACATCCGGAGGGCTCGAAACTTGGCTGAATACCTCTGGGACTACAAGCGCTACATGTGGGAAAGATTCCTCCTCACGCTGTCTTCTGAGAAAGGGTGAAAATTCTCTCTTTTGCGGGAGCCGAGGGTTCAGGAGATTACAGCTTCAATCCCGATGAAAGTCGGCCCTTTCACGTGGATTCTTTTGTTTCTGCCGGTTATGTAGCGTTGGGCGGAGGGTTGAAGTTTCACGTTTACATCACTGGGCTGCTTGGCCAGCCGAACACGGACCGTCAGTTTACCCAGCTGGGCTTTCTCCAGCATTCTTTCGATTTTGGCAGCTGCTCCAGCGGCCACAGCCTCCAGGTAACGTATGCCCGTGGAGACACCGTGTTCTCGGGCTTCCCCCACCAATGGGTCTTCTCCCAGTCCCTGCCGGGGGATGCCTAGGATGTTTCCTTGGTAGACGTAGATGGTGTTGAGGGCAGCAGGCCCCAGAAGCATGGCTTTGGGGTCAGGTTCGAAGACAGTGACCTCCAGTTTTCTCCCGGAAACCTCCCCTTTGAAGGCTGTGAACCTGCAGGGGCTTTTCTCGCAGGCGTGGGTTAGGGCTGTTTGAACGATGGCGTCCATGATTTTCTTCCCCTCCTCAGTCCGGGGCTTCTCGTCCACCTCCACCATGCGGGCTAGTTCTTCGTCGCTGTATTCTTTTTTCTCGTAGAACTGGGGGTAACTGAGCCTTCGAATGTCCTTTTCACCGTGGAGGAGCATGGCCAGCCTTTCCACGCCTAGGCCTACGTTGAAGACGGGGTGAGCGATGTTGTAGTTGGCCAGAGCCACCGGTGAGTAGAGGCCTTGGTCTCCCACCTCAATCCAGTCTTCGCCGCTTCTCACGAAGACTTCCATCTCCGTCTGGGGGGCATAGTATTTGCCAGTGGCCTTCTTCACCGCAAACCTGACCTCTTCAAACCCCAACTCGGCGAGAACATGCCTCGTTAACGCGGAGCCGTCTTCCAAAGTCAAGTCCGCGGCCAACACTGCGGCGGAGGCGACGAGGGATTCGTAGAGGTGAAGGGGGTCAAGCTTCTGCTCCCTCCTGTATTTGAGGCCGATAGAAAAGACCTTGAGGGGGAGAGTCCGCTTATGTTGAAGCTCAGCTAGGGTGGGAAACCAGAGGGCGGTCATGTGGGACCTCAATATCTGCTTGGTGGGCTTGGGTTGAAGTTTCAAGAGCTCAGGGAAGAGGCCGAGGAGGGCTGTAGCCTGTTCGGGGGCTAAGCCCAGTTTCTCCACCAGCTCCTCCGCCAGGCTTCCTCCTTCAACCTTACCTTCTTTGTAGGCTCTGAAAACCTTGCAGAGTTCTTCCACCTGTCTGTCAGTGAAGCTGGGGATAAGTCTTCTAATGTTTGAAAGGGTTTTGGCGTTAAGCCCTAGCTCAGGCCGGGGAAGCTCAGCCAAGTAGAAGCAGCGGTCTAGGATGACTGGCGCCTCAGGGCCGTATTGCTTGTAGACTTCCGCCTCCCCCACGATGGTGGGGTTTAACACTTCCTCGAAGCCTAGGTTGAGGAAGACGGTTCTAAGCCGCTCCACCAAGTCGAGGACCGGGTGGCTTTTTCCCTTTTCCCTCACCCACTCCACGCTTCGACCCTTAAGCTTCAGCCACCGCCCTGTCTCAAGCCAGGCCTTTTCAAAGTCTTTTTTGGCCATCCTTTGAATGTTTTTCACGTCGAACTCCATCACGCAGGCTTCTCCTTGAAGGTTTCGGAGCTGAGTCTTCTTTCGCTTCTCCTCAAGGCCTCCTCCAACCTTTGCTGGCGACGCTCCAAGACCACTTCGCTGGCGGTCAGCTCCAGAAGGTGGCGGATTACGTCGCATTTCCGCCTCAGCCCGGGTAAGACGTGGAAGGCTTGCTCGTTGAGGGCTGTAAGCTCGTTGTAGATGGCCTCCATCACCCGGAAACGTCTCTCAGCCCCCTCCACATCGTGGTTTAGGAGGGCTGTCAAAACTCCCCGCCTCAGCTCTCCGGGGACGTCCGCCAATCCTAGGATGTAGGAGCCGAGGTCCACCTTCACCTCCTCCAAGGTGGGGCATGTTCCCCGCTCCTCCAAGGCCAAGAGGATGAAGGCCTCAGCGAACTCTTGACACGCAGCTGAGAGCGCTCCGCTGTGGCGGAGCTCCGGAGCCTCTTCCAGCTTCCTCATCAGCCGGCGGATCATTTTACCCGCCTTTTTCAATCCAGCTTTGGCCTTGGGGATGCGACCTTGAAAGATGAGCGTGGTGGCCTCCTTGGAGACGCGGGTTATCCTCCTAGACTCAGCCAGCATCTTCTCCCTCAGCTCGTTTTTAGCCTTCAGCTCTCTTCTCAAAAGGCCTACAGCCTTTCTCAGGGACTTTTCCGCGGAGGTTCCTTTTTCCAGTTTTTTCACCGCAACTTCCTCTCTCCGTCATGCCGGCTGAGGAGGGCCACCCGGCTTTCCGGGGCCTCATCCACCACCCTGTAGCCCGTCAGGGCGCTTAAGCTTTCCGCGAAGCGCCGGACATCCCCGTGGCTGGGCATGCTTTCGTAAGGAAGTCTCCTCCGAGAGAAACCCACGTACATGTAGGCTTTGGCCTCCACGTAGGTGGGCTCTGTCTTGGCGATGATGCGAGCGTAGCCTTCAGGGTCCTCCATGTTTCTTCCCCGAACCAGCGTCAGCCTGAGAACCCGGGGGCAGCGGAAGCTCCTCGCCCACTCCAAGGCCTCCATAACCCTCTGCCATGCTTGGGGAACCCGAGGCCGGCAAAGCCTGATGAACGTCCTTTCCTCCGGAGCGTAAAGGGATAGATAGAGCTGGCTGGGCTCGGTGGGGAGGCGGCTTAGGGCTTGAGGCGCGGTGCCGCTGGTCACCAAGAAGGTGGTCATCCCCCGGCGGTGAAAGCATTCGATGAGCTCCCCCAGCCGGGGGTAGAGGGTGGGCTCTCCGGTGAGGCTGATGGCGGCGTGGGCTGGGTTGAGGGCTTCCCGGTATTTTTCAGGGCTGATTTCCCGGTGAGCCTTATAGCCGCTGAGGATGCGCCTCTGCGCTTTGAGGCTTTCCTCCACGATGAACTCCGGGCTGTCGACAGCGGGCAGGGCTGCCTCGTTCTCCCTCATCCTCAACCCCAAGTCTTCGGGGTGAATTCTCCAGCAGAAAAGACATTGGAGGAGGCAGTGGTAGGCCACAGGGGTCATTTGAAGGCATCGGTGAGACTGGATGCCATAGAACTTCTGCTTGTAGCAAACTCTGCCGTGGACGAGGCTTTGGTGAAGCCAGCTGCACTTTTTCACAGCCGAATGAGCGCCCACCAGCTGGTAGCGCTCCCGCCTCATCCTCGCCGCCAGAGCTTCCAGCACCGTTTTTTCCATGATCCCTTTTCCGTCTCGTTTGCGGTTTTGTGTTAATTTAAAAAAGAGAGGGGTCCTTTAAAAAGAGTTTAGCCTCGAGGGGGCCAAATCGGCTTTGTGTTAGATTTCTTGCATGGCCGCTGTGAACAGTAACACGACGATGCCTAAAGACAGATTGAGCTTTACCAACAACACTATTCGACTTAGCAGCTCCCTCATTTCCGACGGTAGCTTCGTTGATCCGGTTTGAGAGACAAGTTTCCTCAGTTTTGGGAAAAGGATGAAGCTGATCATGGCGACGATGAAAACCATTGCTGTTACAATTGCATGTTTAACCGATAACAGGATTCCATAGTTCAAATTCGTAGGAGTTGCGGTGAGAATGCCGGTGACTATGAGAGTGAATATGCTTATCCAGGCGAGGTAAAGAAAGCGGCTTAAAACCTGATCCACAAGCTTAACGCGCTGCTGCGGGTCTACTATCGCTAACGAGGGGCGTAATATTACGATGTTGAAGAACATACCTCCGATCCACACGGTAGTCGCCAGTAGATGAAGCCAGTCCATGACCACATTAATGATGTTCATTTATTCCATCTCAAATCCATGGAAAAGATTCTACTACTTCGCCTTCGCTCTTTTCGTACTTTTCCCGTTTCTGCTTAAACATTCTATACACATTTTTTATCGCCTCTTTGATATACTTTAGAAAATTAATATAAAATATGAAGTATTTAAATCACCAAGTTTAAAGCATAATAGCAGATATGGTAGAGGAGAGTCAGTATACTGAAGAAAAGTAAAGATGTCTGCGCAACACGAAACGGGGAAGTGTGCCTTTGCCACCTTGGGGACGTCATAGAGATTATTAGCAGAAGATGGGCACCGCAAATCATTGCTGTGATAGGTAACAACCCGAAGTTAAGGTTCAACAGGCTCATGGGAAAACTGGGCAAGATAAGCCCGAAGACCTTGAGTGATAGATTAAAGGAACTGGAAACGGCTGGCCTGATTAGGAGAGAGTTCTTTGCAGAGATACCCCCAAGAGTGGAGTACACCCTTACCAAAGACGGGATGGAACTGAGGAATGCGCTGGCACCACTGATGGAGTGGGCGTCCTCGAAAAATCTACGAAAGAGACAGCCAGAGTTTTCCTCGAAATAGCAAGCTTATTACCAGTGCACTTACATGCTACTACCGAACGAGGGCTTGGAACCACGATTGAACTCGCCAAACTTTTCTGTGCAATAAAGCAGAAGAACGGGGCGATATCAAACTACTTCAGTTTTGCAGCTACATCAGGCGACAGGTCAGTCGTAGAGTCCGCTGTTGGGGGTGCGATACTCGGGGGGGCACTCGGTTCCGTTGAGGAAGGCGAATTCTTCAATCCAACCGTAGAGGACTGGGTCGCTTCCTGTTTCAATCAGCTCCACAGCCGGGTGGAAGAGAGGCCTCCCATAGGCGTCCACACCGTAGTCTCCGATGATCCCCTGGCCTTCCGGGGAGGTTAGGAATTTTATGAAGGCGATGGCGCCCTCTAGGTTGGTGTGGGGGTTGGCTTCAGGGTTGACGGCTATGGCACTGTAGACGTTCAGCAACTCCCGGCCCTGGGTTACCAGCATCTTCAGGCTCACATGCCCCTCCGCGGAGTATTTCAGGTAGGTGCCCATGTCCGCCAGCGTGTAGCTGTTTTTCTCCTCCGCCAGCAGGAGGGTTTTACCCATGCCGGCTCCGGACTCCAGATACCAGTCTTCTCCGCGAAGCTCCTCCACCCTGAAGCCCGCTGCCTCCCACAGGGCTATCTCCTTGAGGTGGGTTCCAGACCTGTCGCCTCGGGACACCCAGGTGGCCGCCCCCCGCTTCCCTGCTTCCGCAATCTTCTCCATGGCTTGGGCGGGCGGCAGGCCTTCTATCCCCGCAGGGTCCTCGGCGGGGCCGACGATGGTGAAGAAGTTGTAGGCGATTATCTTCCTGTCGACGCCGTATCCCTCTTGGAGGAAGGCGAACTCGACGGAGGGGGCGTGGACGAGGATCATGTCCGCGTCGCCTCGTTGGGCTTGCTGGATGGCTAAACCAGTGCCAGCGGAGATGAAGTAAAGGTCTACGGCGTACTCCGCCTCAAACCGGTCTTCAAGGACGTCCAGAAGGCCGGTGTCGTAGAGGCTTGTGGTGGTGGAGACGACCAAGGTTTCTCTGGAAGGGGACGGGCCTAGGATTCCCGCCCAGTGGAGGGTTAGGCCGAGGGCTGCTACAAGCAAGATGGCGATTAGGATGGGTTTTCTCGTACGGCTTTCACCGTTATTTCCAGTTAAACACAACGAATTTTTATATAAGCTTTACCAAACTAAGATGGCGGAGGCTATGTTCTCGGTCTTCAGAGTCTGGCTGGAGCGCGACGGCAAACACATCATAGGAAAGGGAGGTGTGGAAATCCTCGAGGCTATCGACAAAACCGGCTCCCTCACGAAGGCGGCTGAGAAGGCGAAGATGTCCTACAAGTACCTCTGGGACTACCTCACCGCCATGGAGAAAAACCTAGGACAGCCGGTGGTGGCGACGAGGAAGGGGGGAAGCTTCGGAGGCGGAGGAGCGGAGCTCACCGAGGCGGGTAGGGCGCTTCTCCGAGAGTACAGACGCATCGACGAATATTTGAGGCGGGCTCTGGAAGACCCTGAACGCTGGGAGGCGATAGGTTTGAAGATAAGCGCTAGAAACCGGTTGAAGGGCCGGGTGAAGAAAGTCACCAAGGGCGCTGTGACTGCCAGCGTGAAGATAGAAGTCGAAGGCCCCGTGACCCTTACGGCGGTGATCACGAAGGAGGCGGCGGAGGAGCTTAAACTGAAGCCGGGAGACAGGGTCTACGGGGTGGTGAAGGCAACCGAAGTCATGATCGCCAAAGAATAAAACCTCAGAGACCATAACAGATAGTGCCCACACGGCGAAAGGAATCGAAATATTATATCTTCTTTCAATCTTTTTGTGTGGTGAACGAACTTTGGGTCGTTTAGTTGAAATATTTGAAGATGAAATGCTCATAAAGAAGATCCAAAAGCGGCTGCCCTATTTATTTCAGCTCGCTGAACTCGAAGCTTCTAGAGCTGGAAAAGTTGGAATGGAGGTAGGGTCGCTTCGTGAGAAAATTTTAATCGCTTTGTTGATTCACAAATTTGGAGAAAAAGCCATTAAAACTGAAATTCCTATCACGGAACCAGAAGTTGATCTAGAATTATTTGGAGAACCTATCTCTATTAAAACCATTACAGGAATGAGTGGTGTTAAAATTATATGGACCGTTGACAGCCAAAAAGCACGAGAATTTCTTGACACCTACACCCCAAAATGTGACACCTTACTTGTTCAGATTAAGTGAGGTGGAGAGGGAAATCTTTCATATATCCCTCGAAAAGTTCAATGCAGAGTTTTTGAGAGGCTGGGGAGAGAGAAATACCTTAAGCTTCCTAAACTCGGAACAAATCCCAGGGGAGTGGAAATTAGCAGAGAAGCTCTGGGAAGGTTAATGGTTGAAGAGAATACAAAATCAATTCGGATATTTTGGCAACGTTCTAGAATAGAATATGATCCTTATCGGAGATGGGTTAACTATTGGAAGGAGAATAGCTTTGTCTGAGCTAAATATTTGTTTACCCTTTTTCTGGCTTTCATCACATAATCGATATTAATGTCTATTCCTATGAATTGTCTGTCAGTTTTTAATGCCGCTAAACATGTGGTTCCTACGCCACAAAATGGATCTAGCACTACTTCATCTTTGAAGGTGAATAATTGGATGCACCGGTATGGTAATTCGAGGGGGAAAGGCGCAGGGTGCCCCACCTTCTCAGCGGACTCTGGAGGGAATTCCCAGATGCTTTTTGTGAATTCCAAGAATTCTTCTCTTGTAATTGTAGACTTTTTGCCTTTGCTGTTTCTTGTGAATTTATCCTTAGAAAATACGAGTATGTATTCATGAGTGTCTCTTAAAGTTGGATTAGAAGCGGACATCCAACTACCCCATGCTGTTGAAACACCAGCACCCGCACCTTTGTTCCAGATTATTTCTCCCCTCATTAAGAATCCTGACCCTAACATGGTATCGATTACGAATTTGTGGTAAGGAATGTACGGCTTTCTTCCTACATTGGCTATATTCACACAAGCTCTTCCTCCCGTCACAAGCACTCTATATGTCTCGGTGAATACGTCTCTCAGTAATTCGAGGTATTCATTCAGATTAAGGTTTTCATCGTATTCTTTGCCAACGTTATATGGGGGTGATGTCACCATAAGGTGCACGCTAGAATCTGGAATGTTGCTCATATTTCTAGCATCTTGATGCAAAATTTTATTGAGAATTTCGGATGGAATGGGATTTTCGATCTCAGGTTTTCCTTCGTCTACTTTGAAATTTTGATAGAGTTTACTACCATAGAACAAAGTTGAGTCATGACTTTCTCTTTTAGAGACGCCGAATTTACTAGTTTTGGTTCCTTTGCTCATTAAATATCTCCTTTTCCGCCTACTTTCGCAAGTTGAAGCAACCTTTCAAGTATATCATCATAAGTTTCTCCTTTCTTGCCGAGCTCTTTTAACCTCTCTCTTATGGTCTTAGATATCTGGATTGTGGTCACTTCAGATTTTCCCATGGCGCATCATTAATAGTATAATAATTATATGATTTTAAATCTTCCCATAACCGTTATAACAGTTATTGCTAAAAAATCGTTCGTGCAATCTGCTAATTATAAGCTTATAAGCTTTGGCTGATAATGGATCGCATTGACATCTATTAGAAAATTTTAGGACTTGAGGGTATTTATTAGAAAGCAGGCAGTTATCAAGAGAGGGATCTCGATGCTTTAGGTTTATAAGGTTCAAGGTTGCTAGTGAAAGGTTTGAGGGAGAAAACGATGGTTGAAAAAGTCACAGTCAGCCTGATAAAGGCGGACATCGGAGGCCATCCCGGCCACCACAGGGTTCACCCCAAACAGGTGGAGATGGCTCGAGAGCTCCTCGCCAAAGCTCAAAAGGACGGGCTCATCGTCGACTACAGAGTTTTCCACTGCGGAGACGACCTCCAGCTTCTCATGACCCACCGCCGGGGGGAAGACAACCCCGACATCCATGGCCTCGCCTGGAGCATCTTCACCGAAATAACCGAGAAGGTTTCCAAACCCCTGAAGCTCTACGGAGCAGGCCAAGACCTCCTAGGGGAGGCTTTCTCCGGCAACGTCCGAGGCATGGGCCCTGGGGTTGCGGAGATGGAGTTCGAGGAAAGACCCTCCGACCCCGTGCTGGTCTTCGCCGCGGACAAAACCGAGCCTGGGGCTTGGAACTATCCCCTGTTCAAGATCTTCGCCGACCCCTTCAACACCGCCGGCCTCATCATCGACCCCAGCCTCCACGACGGCTTCAAGTTTCAAGTCATGGCCCTCCACGAGGGCAGGGAAGTGACGGTGAAATGCCCTGAGGAACTCTACGACCTCCTCGCCCTCCTAGGGACACCCAGCCACTACTGCATCAGCAAGGTCTTCCGAGCCGACGGACTGCCCGCAGCCGCAGCCAGCACCAGCCGGCTTTCCCTCATCGCCGGCAGGTATGTGGGCAAAGATGACCCTGTCTGCATCGTCCGAGCTCAGCACGGCCTCCCGGCAGTGGGAGAAGTCCTGGAGCCCTTTGCCTTCCCCCACATCGTCGCAGGGTGGATGCGGGGCAGCCACCACGGCCCCCTCATGCCCGTGTCCCTCCGCTACGCCCAGTGCACCCGGTTCGACGGCCCCCCTAGGGTGGTGGGGTTGGGCTTCCAAGTTCACAACGCCCTGCTGGAGGGACCTGTGGACCTCTTCGACGACCCTGCCTTCGACTTGGCCAGGGAGGAAGCCAGCCGGGTGGCCGACTACCTGCGACGGCACGGTCCCTTTATGCCCCACCGGCTGGGCCCGGAGGAAATGGAGTACACCACCCTTCCCAAAGTCTTGGAGAAGCTGAAGGACAGGTTTAAGTAGGTTTGACCGCGGTGAAGCTGAAGCTCCCCGCCATCCTCGTCAACTTCAAATGCTACCGGGAAGCCACAGGAAAGCAGGCTGTCCGCTTGGCGGAGATAGCCGGGGAAGTCTCCGAGGAAACAGGGGTCACCTTGGCGGTGGCCCCCCAGTTCACAGACCTTCCCGCCGTAATTCAAGCCGGCCGCGTGCCCGTCTTCTCCCAGCACATCGACCCCGTCAAGCCCGGCAGCTTCACAGGCCACATCCTCGCCGAGGCGGTTAAGGAAGCGGGGGCCTCGGGGTCGCTGGTGAACCACTCCGAGCGGAGGCTACCGCTGGAGGATGTTAAAGCCTGCGTGGAGAGGGCTAGGGAAGTAGGCTTGGCCACGGTGGTCTGCGCGGACACCCCCCAAGCCTGCGGGGAAATCGCCGCGTTCAACCCGGATGTCATCGCCATCGAACCCCCTGAACTCATCGGAACCGGAATCCCCGTCTCCAAGGCCAAGCCTGAAGTGGTGACAGGCGCCCTGAAGGCGGTGGAGGCTGTGAACCCGGCTGTTCCGGTCCTCTGCGGCGCGGGAATCACTGTGGGGGCCGACGTGGAGGCGGCGTTGAAGCTGGGAACCAGAGGCGTCCTCCTCGCCAGCGGAGTGGTGAAGGCCCCTGACCCCCGCCGGGTTTTGGTGGAAATGGCGGAGGCGGTGGTTAGGGCTGAGAAGTGAGGGCTTCGACGTTTGAAGGTGGAAGCGGAATGTCTCCTCTGCCTCTTGGAGAGAGCCTGCCGGCAGACAGGCTACGTGGGCGGAGATAGACAGGCTTTTTTCCAAGTGATGACTGAACTCTTAGACATGCTGCACAAGGAGTTCACCCCCGAAGCTGTCCCCGCCTACCTGGGAACGTTGAGGGACAGAATCGTCCGAAAGGCTACAGGCCGAGACCCCTATGAGGAGCTTAAGAGGCAGGCCAACGAGGCAGCGTGGAAAGTCCTACCCGCCGCGGAGAGGTTCGTCCTCCAGGCGGACTCCGACTACGAGCGGTTTCGAAGGCTGTGCATGGTGGCGGTGGCCGGGAACTCCGTGGAGTTCGACGTCATGGGCTACAGCTTCACCCTCGACCGCTTGGGGGGAGAGCTGGAGAACCTCACCCTCCGCCTCGACCATCTTCCCCAAGCCTACGCCCAGCTTGAAGCTTCCCGGGAGGTGCTGTTCCTAACCGACAACGCGGGGGAGATAGTCTTGGACACCTTGCTCATGAGATACCTGAAGCAGAGAGGTCTAACCTTAACCGTGGCCGTGAAGGGAAGTCCCGTCCTCAACGACGCCACCCTCGTCGACGCGCAGGAGGCTGGAGTGGACAGGATAGCCGACGAGCTGATCACCACCGGCCTCGACAGCGTGGGGCTCATCTTAGACGCGGCGCCCAAACCTGTCAGGGAGAAGTTCACCCACTCAGACTTGGTCATAGCCAAAGGGATGGGAAACTACGAAACCCTCACCGAGGTGAAGGGCGCAGGCGTGAAAGTGCTCTTCCTTCTCAAGGCCAAATGCGCCCCCGTAGCCCGAAGCCTAGGCGTGGAGAGGGGCTCCAACGCCGCGCTGTTTCTAGAGCTTTAGCTTAAAGGCCTCCCGCAGCCACTCCACCGCCTCGCAGAAGCCTTCCCCGTAGCTTTTGGAGGTAACATGGTCGGCTATCTTTTTGAGCTCCTCAGGAGCCTGAGCTAGGGCTATGCCGTAGCCTGCGGCCTGAAAGAGCTCCACGTCGTTAAGGCCGTCTCCCACGGCGACGATCCTCCCGGAGTCTAGGTGGAAGAGTTCAGCCAGCTTCTTCAAGCCTGAGCCTTTATCCACCCCCGCGGGTAGGAGGTGGTAGGCGAAGCCGCTGTCGTAGACGCGCACTCCGACTCCGTGGTCTCTGAGAATCCTGTTTCCTTCCTCCAAGGGGAAGCTTCTCTCCAAGGCTATGTCCACCATCCGGGGTTGGATGCCTCTTTCCTGAACCTTCTCCCCCAGCTTTTCCCTGAGAACCCGGTAGCCTTCCAAGGCCAGTTTCGGGTCCCCGAAAACCCTGAGAACCCTCCAGCCCCGGCCTAGCACCGCGCCGTTTTCCCCCATGACGATCTCGCAGGTGCCGATGAGGCGGGCCAGCATGGCGGCGGTATAGATGCTTCGGGCGGTGCTCAGGATGACGGGCCAGCCGGCTGCCTCAACCTTTCTCACCTTTTCCACAGCCGCCAACTCCAGCCTTCCATCGGCGTCCGTCAGCGTCCCGTCCACGTCCACCGCCAAGGCTTCAACCTTCAACCCTCGCCCTCCCTCCGGGTAGCCTTAACGTTAATTTTTCACTCTCCCCCATAATTAACCGTATATGGCAAAGATTGAACCCTTCGAGAAGTTTGCCCTCCGCTACGAAGCCTGGTTTTCCCGGCATAGGTTCGCCTACGAATCAGAGCTCCAAGCGGTAAGGGAGCTACTGCCGAAAGGCGGGGAAGGCGTTGAAATCGGCGTGGGAAGCGGCAGGTTCGCAGCACCGCTGGGCGTCAGGCTTGGGGTTGAACCCTCCCACAAGATGCTGGAGCTGGCTAAGGAAAAGGGGGTGGAAGTGGTAGGCGGCGTAGCCGAAGCGCTGCCCCTTCCCCCTTCACGGTTTGACTTCGCCTTAATGGTTGCCACCCTCTGCTTCTTGGACGATGTGGAAACAGCGTTCAGGGAGGCATGGAAGGTGCTGAAACCCGGCGGCTGCTTGGTGATAGGGTTTATCGACCGTGAAAGCCCCTTGGGGAGGCTGTACCAGCAGCGTAAGGGGGAGGACGTATTCTACGGGGAAGCCACCTTCCACTCAGTGGAGGAGGTTGTTTCTCGCCTGAGAAAATCGGGGTTTGAAAACTTCCACTTCACCCAAACCATCTTCCATAACCTGCCTGAGATAACAGCCGTCGAACCTGTCGAAGAAGGCCACGGGAAAGGCTCCTTCGTGGTGGTCAGAGCGAGGAAACCCAGATAAGACCCCCTTATCGGAACAGTTTTAGGGAAGGTTAGAATAACAGGCTAGACACGTCCGGGAGGCCTGTTCCACGGCCGTCAGCCAGTGGTCGAGTTGAAAAAAGACATCAAGCACGCTGTCAAGGCCTTGCTCAGAGAACTCGTCGAAACCCCCACCGTCAATCCCCCCGGTGAAAACTACCCTCAAGCCGTGGAGAAAATAGAAAGGATGCTGGAGAAATTCGGTGTTCCAACGCGCATCGTGGAGGCAGCTGAAGGGAAGCCGAACCTGATCGCCAAGGTGGGGAGGGGAAAGCCGGTTCTGCTTTTCAACGGCCACATCGACACCGTGGCCGCAGGTGCCGGTTGGAGGACAGACCCCTTTAGGTTGGTTGAAGGGGATGGAAAACTCTATGGAAGAGGCACAGCGGACATGAAAGGCAGTCTAGCCGCCATGGCCGTTGCCGCCGCCAGCCTCGCGGAGGCCGACGGACCCCTAGAAGGCTCCTTGGTCTTCACCGCCACCGTCGACGAAGAAACCGGAGGACAAGACGGTTTAGGCTATTTGGTGAAAAGAAGGCTCGTCAACCCCGACTTCTGCGTGGTCGGGGAGCCCACGGGCTTGAACGTCGCCACCTGCGAGAAGGGAGCCTGCTGGTATAGGATAACAGTCCAAGGGAAGGCAGCCCACGGAGCTGTTCCTGAGCAGGGAGTCAACGCTGTGGAGAAGGCATCGAAGATCACCCTAAAACTGCTGTCTCTAAAATTCAGAAAAACCCACAGACGGCTGGGGAAGCCTACCTTAAACGTCGGAAGAATGGAGGGAGGCGTCAAAATCAACGTGGTCCCCGACCGCTGCGTTGTGGAGGTAGACCGAAGGACTCTCCCAAGTGAAACCCCCCAAGCTGTGAGAAGGGAGATAAAAGAGGCCCTCGCATCCCTCCGCTCCAAAGACCCCTCTCTGCGCTACCGGGTGGAGGAAATCCTCGTCTCCCAGCCCTTCCAGTCGCCTGAAGAGGACCCCCTAGTCGAAGCCGCCGTGGAGTCGGTTGCCTCTGTCCTAGGGCGGAAGCCCAAGCTCGTCGGCATGCAGGGGGTGACCGACGCCCGCTTCCCGGCGGTGGACCTGAAGAAGCCCACCATCATCCTAGGAGCCGGCAGCCTGAATCAGGCTCATAAGCCCAACGAGTATGTTTCAGAAAAACAGCTCCTCCAAGCCGTGGACGTCTTCAGGGTTCTCGCCGAAAAAATCCTTTCCGGCAGAAGGTGAGGACATTCGAAGACCACCTGTGGGACGGGGCTGGAAAGGAGTTAAAGCTTTCAGAGTTTTTGGAAAAGTATGAAAAATGTAGGTGGACTATACAGCTTACCCACCTGAGCTGCCCACTTCCTTATGCCACATGGTGTGCACATTGAGCATAAAAAATTAGCCGTATTCAGAAAACTTAAAAGGATAATTACCGAGATAATAACACTTCGCTGATGATGTTCTGAAGGAGGATGCGCCTTCACGAGAGTTCCCCTTGGAAAGGTGAAGCCGGGAGAAACCGTCATCGCCATGAGGGGAATCACCAAGCGATTCCCAGGCGTTCTCGCGAACGATCACGTAGATATTGACATAAAAGCTGGTGAGATTCACGCTATCCTAGGTGAGAACGGTGCAGGAAAAACTACTCTTATGAACATATTGTACGGACTTCTGCAGCCCGATGAGGGGGAAATATTCGTCTATGGAGAAAAGGTAACCCCGAAATCTCCGAAAGACATGATCGACCTAGGAATCGGAATGGTCCACCAACACTTTATGCTCATTCCCACCTTCACCGTCGTAGAGAACATCATCCTAGGACTTGAATCCTCGAAAGAGCCGTTTCTAGATGTCGATTTGGCTGAAAAAAAGATAATCGAGTTATCGGAGAAATACGGCCTCAAAGTTAATCCTAAAGCTAAGGTTTGGCAGCTGTCGACTGGCGAGCGGCAGCGTGTGGAAATAATCAAAGCCCTCTATCGGGGCGCTCAGGTATTGATCATGGACGAGCCGACGTCGGTGCTTACTCCGACGGAGGTGGAAGAGCTTTCGAAGATTCTTAAGCGGATGGCGAAAGAGGGATTGGCGATTATTCCTTTCATAACCCATAAACTGCCTGAAGTGATGGCGATAAGCGACCGCGTAACCGTTCTCAGGAAAGGGAGAGTTGTGGGGAGGTTTGAGACAAAACTCACGGATGAGAAAAGCCTAGCTAGAGAAATGGTTGGAAGAGAGGTCTTGTTTAAGCTACCAAAAAGTGAGGTAAAGAAAGGGAAAGTGGTCCTTGAGGTCAGAGGACTATGGGCCCAAAGCGACTTTGGAGTTTCTGCCCTCAAAGGTGTTTCCTTCTCCATCAGGGAGGGAGAGATCCTCGGCGTGGCTGGGGTGGCTGGGAATGGGCAGCGGGAGCTGGCGGAGGTCATCGCGGGTCTGCGCCGGGCTGTGGCGGGGAGGGTGCTCATCGACGGAAGGGACGTCACCAACCTCCCCCCAAGGGAGATAATCAAGCAGGGCCTAGGCCACATCCCCGAAGACAGAATGGGAATGGGCCTCATCCTAGACTTCTCCATAGCCGAGAACATCATTTTAGAAACTCACTCTGATCCCCCCTTCGCCTACCGCTGGATCCTTCCGTTTAAAAAGCGATGGTTCATCGATCAAGACGAAGTTGATAAGTACGCGGAGAAGCTACTTCTGGAATATAACATTGTAGCCGCTGGTAAGGATACGCTGGCAAGACACCTCTCTGGTGGGAACTTGCAAAGGCTTATTTTGGCTCGGGAGCTTTCCAGGGAGCCCAAGGTTTTGGTGGCCAACCAGCCGACTCGGGGGTTGGACGTGGGGGCCACCGAG
>Ga0209426_1000056_pt1 | contig 208037 bp, 194 predicted proteins | sample Deesub1362B_J571_FD_187697 | JGI IMG/M metagenome (GOLD analysis project Ga0209426, IMG submission 187697) | Deep oceanic, basalt-hosted subsurface ecosystem from Juan de Fuca Ridge flank, Pacific Ocean, CORK Borehole 1362B_J2.571 (SPAdes)... ...
TCAATGATCCATCATCATGTGTTATTATATCCTGTGGTGTTGATGGAAGATGTAATGAGAAAAGTCGGTATTATTACAGAGATTCTTAGAGTTAATCAAGGTGGTAAATATGTCTTTACCAAGTGCCACTTAACTCCCTATCCCTTAATCCTTACCCCTTAATCCTTATCTCTTAATCCTTCCCCTGACATGTTTCCCGGAAGGGAATTAGATGTAATTAAACGAATGTATGGCTTTCTACCAGTATTGGTTACGGAACGAAATCAGTTTCAATTCCCCGAAGGGAATTAGATGTAATTAAACAATATATTTTTCAATAACTTAGAAAGAAAAAAATTGAAACTTTCTAAAAGTTCATATTTTTTCCTTATAAAATCTAACTTTTCAAAAAAGTTAAATTTTCGAAAATCATCTTAAATTTTGTTATAAAATCTCATCATTTAAACATTCGAAAAATATAAGTAATTGATTTTAAAAAAATAATGATTTAAATTTTTTCGAAAATGGTTTTTGAATTCTCATATTATTAGTTATTTTCGAAAATTTTAATTTTATAGCGAAATTTTCTGTTGATAACTTTTTTATTATCAAATAATTAGAAAATAAATTTTTTGACTATTTTCGAATTTTCGAAAATCAATTTTTACTTCTATCCAAAAACAAGATTTTCGAAATTTTTAAAAAATAAATCTTTTCCTAATTCTCGAGTTAAGTCATTTATCACCTTTATTATCAACAAGTTAGTGAAAACTAAAAATTTTTCTCAATTTTCGAAAATATTAATAATTTACTAATTATCAAAGAACAATTGGCTTATGTCTGGCAATTTGAATTACCAGACCGCCTCCCAGAAGTAATCCCGACCCCTGGGCTTTTATTTTCTTCTAATTCTTGGTAGTTGAATATATTTACCTTTCTGAAAATGATAGAGTTCAATGTCATAATGAGAGAGACCAATGAATTGACCTATTTGAAAAGCTAAACACGACGGCACAGAAAGTGCTAAATGAATTTTAGGCCCCTTGGGAACTGAATTTATCATTCTAATAAATTTATTTGTTGCTTCTGCTAACTCAGGAAATTCCAAAGGTTCAATCTCTCGCACTGAAGAAAGAATATATTCAGCTGGTCTTTGTAATTGAAGTCTAAAATCTGCCTCAATAGGTCTCGAAATTTCTATTAAAAGTGCAACATCTCTATCTGATGAGGCTTTTTTAAGAAATTTCTCAATCTGAGTTGAATCCTTTGTTTCCATAAAATTTGTAAAAGCAGAAAAAAGGTCTTTTCCTAAATCACCTCTTAAAGTAAATTTTTCTTCTCTAAGAACTTTTTCTTCATATTTTTGAGTTCCTTTGCTTTTCTTTTTACTTTTCAAAATAGTTTTTTTACCTTTCTCAATCACCTCCCCAAAAATCACCCCCAAAATAGCGTCTATTATTATGGATATGAGCTCCATTTTTCCTCTTATTCAAAATAAGTGTGATTTAAATCTACTAGACAAGCCTTCAATACTCTTTCATCTTTTGATTTAATCTCTACAATAAATTTTGCGGTTCTTTTACCATCGCTCCATACAAGAACTATTTTATTTTTAGTTTTATCTATAATAAATCTTTTTTTCTCAGGTAAATCAGGATTGACATAAAAGTCTCTTATAGTGAGAATATATTTTTTATCATTCCATACTTTCCTTACAAATTCTTCTGCTCCAATTGGTGAATTTGCTTTAAAATACTGAGAGAGCTTAGGTTCTTTTCTTTCTCGTGGTTTTAAATCTATTGGTAATAAAAATTTTCTTTCCTTTTTAAACCGATAAATAAAACCTTCATGAAAAAGTTGGCCCATAGCATTCAAGCAAACATATTCTTTGTCATTTATTTTTTCTACTTCTATGAGAGGATTCAAAGTAGGCTCAACAATGATATTTTTAACTATACTCTTTTCAACTATATCTTTTTCTGAAAGAATGCAAAATTCCTCATAATACTTAAGCCATAATTCAAAATCGAACGAAAGAGGCTGAGGAGGGAGTTCAATTATTTCATCAAATCTTTCAAACATATACATTACCGGAATTTCTAATGCCTGACCTATTAAGCCAGCAAAGGAAATTTGAGCTTTATAACCTCCAGTTGCATTAATTATTATATTATTACTACCTCTACTCCTTACTATACTTGCTATTTCTTTTACAAGGTTTTTAAGTCCTTTATTCTTAAAAGTCTTTATATCCTCATCTTTCAAACCTTCAATAATTTTTATTAATACTCTTTGAAATTTATAAAAATTTGAAGTACTTTCATAATAGCTTTTAAGTATATTTCCAACTTCCCTCCCTTCATCCGTATCTGAAACAAGGAGGTATAATTCCTCATTTCTATCCATATAACCTTTTTTAAGAAGACTTGTAATAGAGTTAATTTCTGCTCCGAGGAGCTTTTCTTCTGGATTTTTACTTAAGAGAAGTTTAGTCAATCCAATATAATTGCCTTTATTTTTTGCTACTTTAATAGGGTCATTCCTTCTAAGTCTTTCAATATTAGTAAAAAGCGAAGTCCCTACAGTACAAATTAGAATATATGGTTTCATTTTAAAGCTCTATATTTAATGTATTAATTGGAACTAAATCTCCAAGTTTATATTCTAAAGTATGAGATTCAACAACTACAGCTCCATTTAACCGAGGGTCATAGATGGCTATAAATTTAGTTGGGTGATAAAAATGAATAAGGAATCCATAAAGCCAAATCGGACCTCTTCCAGAGAGAACTACGCCTTTATGGGAAAACTTATTTTTTATTGGATCAGGGGGATTAATATTTTGCAAGTCATTTGGAACTAATTCCCGCTTAATTTTAAAATGAATTAAACAATAATATTCATTGTTTTGGATGCTGAATTCTATAATATTTGACATTCTTTCCCATCTTCTATGAATTTATATAAATATCCCTTTTTAGAAAAGTAATTTTTAAATTCAGTAAAATTTTGGACATTCTTACTTTCTGCTTCAAGCATCCTATGTATTTTTATTGTATTCTTCAACAATGGACCCGCTTCTACTTTATCATTATCAATTAATATCCATCTACCACGAAGTTTTGCAAGAAATTGTTTGGTTAAATTTAGATCATCTAAAATATCTTTTATCTGGGCAATATTCACTGGGTTATAAAGAATCCCGACAGACTCTAATTTCTTAATTAAGTCTCCGATAGAAATAAAAAAAGGCGGTATTTCAAACCAATTTAGAGGTGGAACAGGAACTTTTAGATCTTTTTGATTTACGAAAGAAGGATGCATTAATTGAATATCTGTTTCAAATACATAGTATAACCTTGAAACAACTCCTGTTATTGCCCCTGCAAGCATTAACGAAAGATTTATTTGATTAGTGCCACCAATAAGGTTACATTCTACTTCTTTATTCTGTAAAGCTTTCATCGTTAAAAAAATTTTTTTATAACAATCTTCGAACCTATTAATATCTACTTTTATGAAATAGAGGTATTTTATTCCATATTCACCATAAAGACACTCTGAGAATTTTAACTCTTTTATCAAATTAGCTAAAAATTTCATAATAGTGAAAGGAGCACTCTTCTGTTTTTTTGTTTTAAAAATATTGTCTTTTATATCTCTTTGTTTTTTACCTAAAATAACCTCTTCAGAAGTGAAAATTATAAGAGCTTCGGGTTTTCCTTTAAGAATTTCGTCTTCCTCTCCGGAATGAATAAAAAAATTTCTCGAATTGGTATCACCAACTTCGCATTGTTTTAAAATATAATAGATGTAAGTAAGCGGAACCGTTACGGCACCTGGATTCAAACCAAGACCTGAAAGATGGAACACTCCCATTTTTACTCTCCTAAAATTCCATATCCGAGTCGTGTTTTTGCACCAATCCCAAATTCTGAGAGAGCTTCCTTTATAAGAGATTCTATGTTACTTTTCAAATTATCTATATCTAATTTCTTCAAATTACTATTGAGATTATTGTATCTGAATTTATCAAATAATACCCCTATTTTAAATCTCAGTCCTGGTTTTATAGTAAGAAAATAAATAGGATTTGGATTTTGCCAATCGCCTGGGGGTTCATTTCCAGAATAATAATTTGGATAATGCACATTCATTATGTCAAGTTCGAATACAGTTTCGTTATTTCTTATTTCAGGGTAGGCATCAAGGAAGAGCAATAGACCTTTAAAATTCTGGGCACCAAAAAGTAATTGAGCTTTTAAAACATCTTCATCATTTATTTGTAGTTCACCATAAAATTTTTCTTGTAAAGATTTGAGTTTCTTATTTTTCTCTTTCTCATCCTCTATTTTTAATATTTCTTTTTTATCTGCAATTTCCCAAAAGGCAAGTGCTCTGCAAACTCCTTTTAGTGCTGTAGCAGGTACATATGGAATACCAAAAATTTTGTGAAGTGTTAAAGAAGTTTCAAGAACAGACTCACATCCAAGTCCTACTACAAGACGGGATTGTGTAACAAATATCTTGTAAACGATTTCTTCGTAACCTTTAGATTTAAGGGTATCAATTTGAGAATCAAGTCTATCTATTAATTTATGAATATTTATATATTTAAAACCTTCGATTACACCTAGTAGAAAATAAGATTTTGTCTCTCCTCCTATACATTCATTATCAAGACCAAACCATTGTATGTTCTCTCTTCCAATTATATTTGCTTCAATAATAGGAATAAATTTATTTATCAAAAGAGAAAAATTTGAAATTCTGAGACTCTTTCCTTTCACTTGCTCCTTAAATTCATTGAGAAAATTTTCTTTTGCTTTTCTTTCATTATTTTCAGAAGTTCTTAATGATTGTTTGTATAATAAAGGATTTCTAAAAGCAAATGAAATTTTACCGTGGATCTTAATTTCCCGATTACCTCTATTACCTCCTATTTTCCTTCTATAATACATTTTACTCTCACTCCTTTAATTCTATTTCTGCCATTCTTTTCAGCCAATTGGCAAATGCAAGTGCTTCGGCGGTTATAATTCTGTATTCTTGTAATGACTTTTCCTCCAAAATTTCTTTTAATGCATCACTTCGAATCCTACCCCTTTGTTTTAACCATTCTTCAAGATCATCATAAATTGCTTTAGTCTCTTTTTTTGATTTCAGAAATGCCAAAGTTGGACCTAAACCATTCGTAATTATAAGAGCTGGAAGTCTTTTTGAATTGGTTTTATATTTATCTTTTTTCTTAGCATCTCGAATAGATTTTATTCTTTCTATGCATTTTAATGCAAAATAAGCTCTTTCCTGTTCAATAGTTTTCATTGTGCACCTCCTTGGTTTGTTTGAGCTGGAGTAAATTTAACTCTTACAAGTCCCCTTCCTGTTGTCTCGTCACCACCAAGTTGAAGGAGAGGAAAACCATTAAAGAGTTTTATTATTTCTTTTTCAACATTTTTTGCATCCTTCACGCTATTTGTTTTTGAATAAGGATCATTGAAAAATACGAGAGAGTAGAATATACTTTCTGATGGAATAAGTTCTTCGGAAAATAAAGCATGTTCTTCAACTACACCTGTTGTTTGGTTTATCTTTATTCTTGTATTTATTTCTACTGCCATTTTTACAAAATCTCTAAAAATATTATTAGAAACAATGGCTAAACGGCTTGGGAGAGTATTTATTAAATCAACAAAAGCTCCAGTTTCTGGAAGATAGTTTTTTATTGATTCTGCTATTCCTTGAGCACTCTTTCGATTTTCAATTTCAAAAACAAATTCCTCGAGCATCACCTGACTTGTTCCCTGAACTTTAAGCAGTGTATTATTTGCAATTATGATCTTATTTTCATCTGAAGGTTCAGGTATAGAAAAATTACTTAATGTCATTCCAGCACTTTCAAGGTCTCTTTTAAATCTTTTTAAAATAAATGGGCATGTAATCCAAGCAAATATGCCAGAAACAGAGCGAACAGGAAAAAGGAGAATCCTTGCATCTGTGAAAGTTATACAGGAAGCAAATTTCTCCCCATCTTCAGGGCCAAAAATAACTTCAACCTTAATCTCATCTTGCCAATTTCTTTTAGCAAATTCTCTTATTACTCCTTTTATACCCGTTGCCTGTATTAGAGGAAACTCGGTATGTCTTTCTCTCTGAATAGGTAAATCCACATAAGAAACAGAAGTGCCTGCTCCCATATGAAGAGAGGTCTCTGCATAAAAAGTTAGTAGCCCTGAATTCTTAAACATAGGGCACCTCCTATGGATAAATTTTTGTTGGATTTAATTCATTAATAAACCCTCGAATTTCTTTTAAAAAATAATTCTTGCCCATATTTTTCCATTCTTTTGGTAAAATTGGATTTGTATTTAGAACTATTAGACAATTATTTTTGTCAAGGGGTTTTATAATAAATTGAGAAGCGAATCTTTCGGGTTTTAAACCAGACTGTCCTTTTATAGGAAGCCCAAAAATTTTCCTATCAGGCGTTGAATATTCTCTAATTCTATATTCTTTATAAATCCTCCCTATTTCGTCTAATTTTTTGTTAATAAGGTAAACTTCAAAATTCAATTGAGATTTGAATATATTTTGAATATGCCTCAAATTTACTTGATACCAGTTCCTCCGCTCATTACTTTCTTTATTGACAAAAAGTATGTTGTAAGGATTTACAGGTTCTTCTTCAATGCAAATCAAACTACCAAAACCTCTTCTTGCTCTTGTGCCAAAATTACCAAGATTTACAGCCATCCATAAGGAAGATAGAGCAAATTTTTTGTCCTTTTCAGAAGCCGCTGGATAAAATATTATTGAAATTTGTAAAATATTATATATCTTTAAAACCTCTCTTTGGACTGATCTAAATCTAAATGGATATCCAAAATATTGTTCTCCGAACGAAAGTCTTCTGTAAATGTCTTGAGTATTATCTGTAATAGAGGTGGGAAACTTAATTGGACTGCAAATTAACTTAAATTTTGAAGCATTAGCCTGTTCCCCCAATCCTCCGAATATTTTTTGTTCATTTTCTTCACTTCCCCCCGCCCATCTAAACCAGAATCTAATTAATCCTTTTACTGATTGAGTCCTCCATTCAAATTTGTTTTGTTCTGCCCCTGACATAATTAAGTAGTTGATTACTTTGAATTTAAAATTATATTTATCTAAATTTATTTTCATTCCTCTACCCCCACTATTTTTAAATTTGAACCAATAAATTCATCAAATTTTGTATTATGCGTAAGCCATAATCTTTCTATATTAAAATCCTTTTTTGCCTCATACCAATAAATACTTCCCGCTGGAATTGCTCTTCTTAAAGTACCTCTTCCTGTTTTAGAATCTTTTTTAGAGCTATCCCATTTTCCAATGTTGATATACTTACCAATTGAACAACTTTTGAATTCAAGTTCTTCGAGATTATTTACTTCTGGTATCCATCCATTATTAAATACTGCTGGAGTTAAATATAAAACTTTTATTGCACTTCCTTTTTTTATTGTAATCTTATTCTTAAAATCTCTAAAAAGTTCCTCAAAATCGCTCTCCTCCATCTCATACATAACCTGTCTTCTCTCTCCACCAAGTTGAAAAATTTTTGGACCTTGGTTAAAGATTTCTTTTAAATCCTTATCTTTAAAATCAATCCAGCAAACAAAATTTATATCATCTTTAACTCTTAAAAAGCTTACTCTATAAAGTCCATTTTCCTCTGTAGTAGTATGAGTCGTGAATTTCGTTCTGATCCCAATTCTTGATTCAGTTTCAAAAATGTCTTTATAAGCTAAGAGGTGTTCGTTTGTAATTTTGTTATAATATCCTAAAAGCCAGTATTTCAAGCCTTCAAGAGAAATAAAACTTTTGAAAGGTTCTACCTCTTTATCAGTTTTTATCCATGGTAGTTGAGAGATTTCTATATTCATATTTTCTGTATTAATTAATTTGGAATCTTTAGTAGGAATAGATATATAAATTCTTTCTGATTCTCCCGTTTTCCTTTCTCTTAAAATATTCAATGGCATAGGGAAATAAAAAGTATTAGCTTTCTGTATAAAAGGACCATAAAATTTTGTTATTATATCTTGTTCGATTATAGAAATACTCTTATATGTCCATAACTTACCTCCAATAGCACCGGCAAATGTATGGGGAAATGGGGGAAAGATAGATTCAGCATAATCACCAGGGTTAAAAGGTCTTCCTGCCCTGAAAAGCAGAACATCGAGTGGAGTTATAGTAAATTTAAGCATATTTTCCCTCCGATGATATAAATTTAGCAATAAGTAAAATATTTGCGAAATTCTCAAACGGCTTTTCTTCGATGTCCTTAATATATCTTTCAAATTCTGCTTCAAGCCTTTTTAAAAATTCCATCTCTGCTTCTTTTTTTTCATAAATTCTTTTAAGTTCCTTTTTTAAAATTTCAAAATTCTCCTGATTAAATTTTCCATTACTTAACTCATTCACTTTTTGTAAAAATTGATAGGGAAATCTTGTAGAGATTTCATTATTTTTAAATTTGCATATAAGGTCATAAATAAAATCTATTAAATGCCAATTTCCTCCAGTCTCTAATATTCCACCTGAGCGAGACAAGAATCTCACACAAAAACTATTTCTATTGAACTTATTTTTTGCAATCTTCTCTGCATCTCTTGCTTCGTTCAGAGTGATGCTAAGTGGTTCTTTATGGTGAGCGATTACTATTCCTGCGCTCATTGATGCAAAAGGACTTAAAATTTCCTTGAAAGTACTTTGAATTTCATAAGCACACTTTAAAACTTCTTCAATAGGTAAAAATGCCATCATGTCATCCCCACCTGTATAAATAAGTTTTCCATAATGATTATTTTCAACAATTTTTCTTACTTTATTTAATGCAAATATGCCTAGTTTTCTCGAAAAAGCTTGATGAAAAGACGGAGACATTGGATGTTTTGAGCATAAAAGTTTGTGAAGATTTTCTTTCTCAGCTCCTGAAGAGTAGGTTAAAAGGGTAGTTTTTACGTTTTGATGAATTAATTTTTCAATTTTAGGCATTTTCTCGCCCTTTAGCCACTTACCCATTTCATCGCCGTCCATTATTAGTATTGAATAGTATTTTCCCGAAGATATCTTGTTTTCTTTTAGAAAATTCCTGATCCCTTCTAAAACTTTTAAATCTTCGTGATCAATTTTTAAATTAAATTCTTTTAACAAATATTCTTTTCTGTAACTTTCCTCCATAAGCCACTGACCATCTATTTCTTCGAATATCGTATTCTTAAAAGCTGGAATTGCTCTTGAAAGAGGAAAAATCTTGCTCTTTTCTATCTTATTACTTATACTAAGAATTTCCTTAAATTCGTCGAATTTATCTTTAAATTTTTTAAAAATTTCTTTGCTCAATGTTTTTTTCATCCAATAGAAGCAATTTCAGAAGTAGATGGAAATCCTAATGAAACGTTTAATTCTTCTCCAAAAATCCTCGGTAACAGTCTCTTTGCGAGACATACCCCACATAATTTTTCTCTATCTCTTATTAGACCAGGATTTTCTTTTCTAAATTTCTCCCAAAAGTCTTTAATGCCACTGCTTATCTCATCCATTTCACCACATAATGAACATTTATATTTGCCTTTTTGCTCGCTAATTTGCTGAAAATTCCTTATCATTTTCCTTGAGCCAAGAAATTTCTCTGCAAGTTCAATAAATAATGAATAAGCATTTCCTACAGTAGAGGGTTTGTAAAATGAATGGTCTGTAATTATCCTGACAATTTTATACGCCTCAGTTTTACCTACAAAATTCTCATATTCTGAAAGAATTGTATCACAATCATAAATACTCTCTTTTGTCCAAGGTAGAATTATCCAGTAAATTTGAAAATAATTAGTTAAGTGTTCTCTAATGTAATTTTTAATTAAACTGGAATTATTCGCGAAATTTTTTACTTTTTCCCATATTTTTCTGGCAAGTTCTTCGAGTTCCTTTTCTATGGTTTTTTGGCAATTTTCTGCAATATTTTTTTTATTAGGTATTATAGCAAGGAATCTATTTGGTAAATTAGCAATTGTTATTTTCTCATAATTCTTAAAACTGTCTCGTAATTTATTAATTAAATTAGAAAACTTGCTGTTTAATGGGCTATTTTCAAATTTCTTAAAAAGCCATCTGTCACAAAAAGGCTGTTCCAATAAATTTGGAAAAATTATACTGTCAGGCCCAAATTTATCTATTATATTTTCAATTGCTTTCCAAGTTAAATATGACAATAAATAACTTCCAGCCCAAAGATCTTGAGTTTTTCTTGCATTTGAAATAAATTCCTGCACAGGCCCTATTGTAAAAAGTAGAAATGCAGGATTTGGCAAAGCTGGTATAATGGCACTAGTCTGAACAAGATGGTCATAAATAGAATGATTCGGCGCTCTCGAATCAGCTGGATGAGTTAGAACCCACGGAAACTTCATAGGTAAAAAGCGCCATAAGAAAAGGAAGATTAATTGTTCTCTTTCTTCCTTATTTTTAAAATTCAAATCCCCGAGTTTTTCAAAAAACATTTTTATGTCATTATGATTAAATACCATTTCAATTTCTTTCTCTTTTAAAGAGAAAGTATCAATGAATTTGATTTCTTTAATATCTTTTACCGATGAATCTTCTTCGTATTTTTTTCTTTCTTCCTCGCTCAAATTTGGTGCTACTATAATTCTGCTCATTGCAGAAGCCAGTTTATCTACCCTCTCAATTTCATCGTCTTTAACGCATTCATTATGAAAAATACTATTTAGTAATTCCTCTGCAACTATTTCATGCCATGAATGGTCTGTTTTATCTATATGAATAGCTCTTTTCGCATTTAGTTTTAGACTCTTCCCTGCTTCAGTCCACATCACCCATTGTTTATGAATGGGATCATGCAATAAGGCTTTCATTTTTTTGAGCCATATATTCATTTCAACCTCCTACGAATAATTTAAGTATCACGTCTAAATTATTAGTCTTCTTGTCTGGCCCATGCCCATGGTTGTTTTGTAGCCGACTCCTGAGTAAAAGGCGATGTCAGATAGGGCATTTATTATCTTCTTATTTTCTTTATCAATTGTTTCTGGTAGTTCATAAACTACTTTGCCTATAAATCCAACAATTTTATATTTTGAGAAATTGACTAATTCTGTTTTTAACCTAAAACGAGTAACTCTTATTTTCTTAAATTCTTTTTCAATTTCCTGTGGAATTTTTATTTCTGAAAAAGCATTCCATTTTTTAAGAAGAGAGGAAAAAACAAGTTCAGGAAGAGGAAATAATTTCTGTTCTCCTCTACTTCTAAAAGAGGTTGGAGAATAGAATTCTAAAGCAATTATTTCTTCGTCTTTTGCTTTGGAGAATACTTCCTCGAATGAAGTAAAATTTGCCTGCGAGGATTTTTGCATATCGATTTTTTCTATAAAAATCCTTCCATTTCCAAGTTTTACTGGTTCTTTTTTAGCTGAAAGGGAAATAAATCCTTTTATTATAGGTTCAAGAAGTTCTTCCTTAAGATATGTTATTCTAAAAGTAACGATCTCCTCCGATGAAATAAGAGAGTAACCATTGGAAAATTTAACTCCTTTCAGAAATGGAGAAATGGTAACAGGTTTTTCACTCTTCAAATCATGAATTTCTTTAGCTAAATTTTTATTTTCTTCATTAAGCACATTAAGGAACAGACTATAAAGAGTTTCACCCCCATTCCCAAGAATTCTTATTTTTTGCTGTGTTTTTAATTTAATTAAGATACTACCAATCACTTTAAGCTCATTGAAATTTGCATTAAATTAATTTTACTTTTAATTCCTCGTTTAAATTTCAATATTTCAATTTAATAAGTTTATTCACTGAATCGAGTTCAATAGTCTTTGGGATGGTCTGAATTTGATTACTCTTTTTTCGGGGATTTTTATTTCTTCTCCTGTTCTTGGATTTCTTCCTTTTCTTGCCTTTCTGTTAGCTACATAAAATGTTCCAAAGCCAACAATTTTTACCTGCTCGCCTCTTTTCAATGCCTCTTCAACAACCAGTAAAAAAGAATTCAATGTTTTTTCTGCCTGGCGAGCAGTAATCCCTGAATTTTTTGCCATTTTTGTGATTACATCGTGTTTGTTCATTTTAACCTCCCATTAATATAATTTTGAATATTAAATTTTGAATGTCGATTTTGGATTTTGCGTCTTGATTTTTTGTCTTCCCCAGCATTTCCCTTAATTTTTTCCCTCTATATATATATGTCGCCATTTTTCTCAATTTTATTGGGTTTTTTTTAAGAAAAATTAAAATTTTTTCGAGGTCAAACTTTTTGATAATTTCCTCGTATTATATTAATATAAAAATGAGTGAAGGAGAGGCAGAATGAAGAAAAAGATAATAATCGGTTCTATATTTATAGTAGTAATTGCTCTGATAATTTTCTTCAATCTCCGTGCAAATCGTGAAAGAAGCATAAAAGTTAAGGTTGAAAAGGTAAAAAGGGAAAATCTCACATCCATTATTTCTGCCTCTGGTGAGGTCAAGCCAAGGAAAAATGTGGAAATCAGTGCTCATATTCCAGGAAGGGTTGTAAAAATTGGAGTGAAGGAAGGACAGTATGTCAAAAAGGGAGATTTTCTGCTGAAGCTCGATTCAACCCAGTATGAGGCAAATGTGGAAAGGGATAAGGCAACAATTGCTTCTCTTCAGGCTGACCTCATTCAGGCTGAGGCAAGATTGAAAAGGGACAAACTCGCCTACGAGAGGGCTAAATCCCTCCACAAGGAACAATTAATTTCAGATGAACAGCTTGAAAATGCTAAAACTCAATATGAAATCTCTCTTGCAAATGTTGAGGCAATAAAGCATAGGATTGAACAGGCAAAAGCCTCTCTTCAAAGTTCTCTTGATAATTTAAATAAAACAACATATTATTCCCCGATTGACGGGGTGATTACAAGTTTAAGAATTGAGGAAGGAGAAGTGGTAATTACAGGGACAATGAACAATCCCGGAACTGTATTGATGACAATTGCTGACCTTTCTATCATGGAGGTAGAGGTTGAAGTGGATGAGACAGATGTTGTGAATGTAAAGGTTGGTCAGGAAGCAGAGGTCAGAGTGGATGCATTTCCTGATCTTATAATAAAGGGTAAGGTCACTGAGGTTGGAAGTTCTGCATTGGTTAAACTTGGTGCAGCAAGTGTAGAGGAGGCAAAGGATTTTAAAGTTGTAATTACTTTAATTGATCCTCCAAAGGAATTAAAACCAGGACTTTCTGCAACTGCTGATATCATAGTAGCAAGAAGGGAAAATGTCCTTGCTGTTCCAATTTCTGCTCTTGTTTTAAGGGAAGACAAGGAAAAGAAAAAAGAAATCGAGGGAATATATATTGTAAAAAATGGAAGAGCATATTTTCAGCCAGTGGAAAAGGGAATAATGGGAGAAATGAAGGTTGAGATAAAGTCAGGTCTTAAAGAAGGTCAGGAAGTTGTTGTTGGTCCATACAGTGCTCTGAGGGAATTAAAGGATGGAATTTTACTCAAAATTGAGAAAAAAAGCGAAGAAAAATGAGCGAGCCTTTAATCAGAACAGTTAATCTGTGGAAAATATATCAGCTTGGCAAAACTCAGGTTGAGGCATTGAGGGGAGTCTCAATTGAAATTGAAAGGAATGAATTTGTTGCAATTATGGGACCCTCTGGTTCTGGAAAATCCACCTTAATGAATTTACTCGGTTGTCTTGATACACCCACAAAAGGAGAATATTATTTAAATGGAAAACTTGTCAGCACCTTGAATGAAAATGAGCTCGCATATATCAGAAATAAGGAAATTGGATTTGTTTTTCAGGTTTTCAATCTTCTTCCAAGGGCTTCTGCATTTAGAAATGTTGAACTTCCATTGATTTATAATGGAACTCCAAAACCAGAAAGAATTAAGAGAACAAAAAGGGCTCTTGAACTGGTCGAGCTAGCAGATAGAATGCATCACAAACCAAATGAACTTTCAGGAGGAGAAAGGCAGAGGGTTGCAATTGCAAGAGCTCTTGTCAATAATCCTTCTCTTTTATTAGCAGATGAGCCCACAGGTAATCTTGATTCCAGAACAGGAAGGGAAATTTTAAATTTATTTAAGAAAATACATTCTCAAGGAAATACAATAATTATTGTAACTCATGATAAAGAAGTTGCATCCTATGCTGAGAGAATAATTTATCTCAGAGATGGAATGGTTGAAAAGGATGAAATACAGAAACCTTCCACATAGGGGGTAAAGATGAATTTTTTCCAGAGATTTTTTGGTGTATTTTTTAATTCAAATGAAACTTTTAAAAACCTATCTGAAAAACCAGTATGGGTGGATGCATTAATTGTTCTGCTTGTTTTTTTAATTCTAATTTCTTATCTTACCTTTCCCTTTCAGTCAAAGGATTCAGCTGAACTAATGAAATCGAATGTAAAACTCAAAGAAAGACTTGGAGAGGAAAGATTCAACCAGATGATTGAAAATCTTGAAAATCCCTCTCCAACAAGGAGAATTTTCACTGCATTTATTTTTGCTCCTATAGGGGGAATTATTGGATTCTTTCTCTCAGCTGGCATTATTTTTGGAATATCTCGAATTTTCTCATCTTATGGAAAATTCAAAGCTCTTTTAGCAGTCTTTCTTCATGCAAATTTCATTGATAAAGTTTTTGGCAATTTGGTGAGATATTTATTAATTCTTTCAAAAAAATCTGTTTTTCAAGTAAGCACTGGATTGCCCATTCTCTTCCCAAGACTCGAGGTGACTTCAACTTCCTATGTAATTCTCTCCCAATTTGATTTTTTCCAGATATGGATGTTTGGAATTCTGGCTTTCGGGATTTCTCATATATTTAAAATTTCTCTTAAAAAATCGCTTTTTATATCCTATGGCTTTTGGGTTTTGAAAAGTCTGGTCAGTATATTGTTCGGTCTTATTTCACTGAGAGCTTATGGATAATAAATAATTTCAAAAATTAATTGAAATATCAGCCTTTTTCTTAATATAATTTACCGTTATGGTAGAAATTAAGAAGGATTTTTTTAATCTTGAAATGTATTCAGTTTACAGGGCAATTGGAGAACTCTGGGGAGAGGAAGCATGGAAGATTGTATGGAGAGCAGGAGAAATTCTGTTCTCTGAACTGGTTGACAGATTGAATTTAAAAGGAAAATCCCTTGAGGAGGTTTTAAAAAGTCTTGCTAATTATCTGAAGGACGCGGGATATGTAGAAGGAATTGAAGTGAATTTTGTTAAAGATGATGAAGTTGAATATAAAATGAAAAATCCATCTATTGAGGAAGGAGCTTTTAGACTAATTGAAGAGGGCTATGCTCCTCCTCATATATCAACCGCACTTTTTATTGCTTGTCTTGATAAGTTATTCGGGCTCAAGGCAGAAATGATTGGTGATCCAGTTCAAAAGGAGGGATGGGTAATTGAAAAATGGAAGTTAAAAAGGAAAAAGTAATTCTCGAGCGTTCCTTTTTTGCGCGTAATAGTTTGGAAGTTGCCCGTGATATTCTTGGGCATATTCTTGTAAGAGAATCTTCTGAAGGAAAAACAAGTGGTATTATAGTTGAAACTGAGGTTTACAGAGGAGAGGACGACCCTGCGAGTTTTGCATATAGGGGCAGGACAAAAAGAAGTGAGCCCCTTTATGGAAGTCCAGGAACTGCTTTTGTTTACATGACCTATGGAATGTATTATTTATTGAATATTATAACTGAAAAGGAAAATTTTCCTGCAGCAATTCTAATTAGAGCTGTTGAACCATTGGAAGGAGTGGAACTAATGAAGAAAAGAAGGAAAACTAATAATATCCGTAATCTTGCATCAGGTCCTGGAAAGCTTGCTCAGGCTTTTGCAATAGACTTAAGCTTGAATGGCGTTGACATGACTTCTCCTTATTCTCCCTTATATGTTGGGGAGAAAAAAGTTGAGGCAAAGGAACTTGTTTGGAAACCAAGAATTGGCATAAGAGAAGGGACTGATAGATTATGGAGAGTTTATGTAAAAGATAATCCTTTTGTATCAAAAAAATGAAGAAAAAAAATATAATTTTAGTAATTTTCATTATTTCAATTGCGCTTCTACTTTCATATTGTAGGAAAAGTGAAAATCCTGATTTTTTTGTTTATAGATTTTTTGATGAAATTGAAAAAGAAAATATAATCATAAGTCCTTTAAAATCAAGGCACGAACAGAGTGCATCAGAAAGAAATGCAATCGCTGATGAATTTGAGGATAATCCTTATTTAGTTAAAAGAAAATTAAAGCTTGGAGGAACATGGCTAAATGTTCTTTATGCTCCTCCAAAAACTCTATTTAAATTCAAAGTAAAAATACCCAAGAAATCAATATTAGAATTTGGGTATGGATTATTGAATTCAAATAATTCTCCACCTATTAAGTTTGAAATATTAATTGAGTATGAAAATAAGAAAATTGGATTATTTAAACGCCTACTTACAAGAGAGGCAGGAGATGAAGTGTTTTTCCGCAGAATAGATTTATCCCATTATTCAGGGAAAAAGGCAAATTTATATTTCTTAACAAATAGCAAAGGTAAAACTTTCTCCTTCTGGTATAATCCTGTAATTTATACTCCTTCTGATAATTATAAAAATGTTATTCTAATTTCAGTTGACACTCTAAGAGCAGACCATCTTGGATGTTATGGGTACAAGAGAAATACGAGTCCTAATATAGATAAACTGGCAGAGGAAGGCGTGCTTTTTCTCAATTCTTTTGCACCTTCTCCATGGACTCTTCCTTCGCATATATCCTTGATGACTTCCCTAAACAATTTCAATCATGGTGTTTACTATGAAGACCAGAAATTAAAAACATCAATACTTACCCTTGCTCAAATTTTAAGGAATAACGGATATTTCTGTTCTGCTTTTACAGGTGGAGGACTTGTTAGTGGAATTTATGGTTTTTATCGGGGTTTTGACTCATATAGAGAGGATGTTGGTGCAGTATTTCACAGAGACTCAGCAGAAAGGGTTTATAAAGCTGTATATTACTGGCTTAACTCAAATAAGGACAAGAAATTCTTTTTATTTCTACACACATATCAACCCCATGACCCCTACTTTTCTCCCTATCCTTACAATATGACCTATCTTTCAGAAAATGCTAAATGGAGATATATTAATTTAAAGGGATATCTTGGCGGAAACAGTGGTATTTATAAATCCCTTTTACCAGAAGAAAGACAGAACATTATAGATTTATATGACGGTGAAATAAAATATGTTGATGATTGTCTTATAAAACCCCTTATTAATATTTTAAAAAAATTCAATTTATATGATAGAACTCTTATCATTTTTATGAGTGACCATGGAGAGGAATTTTTTGAGCATGGAGGATGGGAACACGGTCATGCCCTTTACAATGAATCCATAAAGGTTCCCCTTATAATTAAATTTCCATTTTCAAAGTTCAAAGGAAAAAGAATTAAAAAGATTGCCCGTTTAATAGATATAATGCCAACCATTCTTGATGAACTTGGATTGGAATATCCGGAAAAGAAAATAGATGGGAAAAGTTTAATTTCTTTAATTCAGGGAAGGGAGAAAGGAGAAAGACAATTTGTATGCGAGGTTGGAAAAAACATACTTGAACTCAGGAATCCAAGAAGGATTTCAATAAATAAGGGAATTCACAAAATTATTTTGAGTGAAGAATATGAGCCAGAAGATTTAAATTTTTATATTTATCCTCCACCTAATATGGAGAGAGTCGAAATATTTAATCTTGAAACTGATGTAATGGAAAAGAATAATCTTGCTAAAAAGAATGCAAGATTACTGGACGAATTACTTAAAGAACTGAGGTCTGTTTATCTGCTTAAGGCGCCTGGGGATGTTGAGAAAATAAAAATAGGAGAAGATTTGAAAAAGCAATTAAAAGCTCTTGGCTATATTAATTGACAAAAAGAAAGCTTATTTAATAAAATAATTCAAACCCATAGGAGGCATTAAATGAGTGATTTTATTGAAATAAAGAGCGAAAAAATAGATGTTAAAGAGATAATGGAGAAAATAAAGGAGAATATTGAAAAGAAGAAAAAGGAAGGTATTTATACAGAAAAGGAAATCAAGGAAATTGAGGAGATGAAGCCATATCCTTTGCCTGATATTCAGGACATACACCACTTTTATTCACAATTTTTATATCAGGGAGTAAGCGAAGTCCAGCAGGAAAAAACTCCTGAACCAGAACCTTCACCACCTCCTGGATTTAAAAAGAAAATAAAGAATTTGCTTTTAAAAATAATGAAGCCATTCGCTCCTATTATTAAATTCCTTGTTCTGCCGGTGCACCAGCAAATTGTGGAGACAAATGAAAAACTTTATAGAACAGATAAAAGCCTTGAGAAATTACAGGAACAGTTCAATGTTTTAATGAGTAAAACAATTGAGTATGTTAAACTCCTTCACAATTTATCACACCATTTAGTAGCTGAGCTTACAAAACTGAAAATAGAAAAAGAGGGAATGAAAACAAAGATGAGAAATCTTGAAAATAAAATTGATTTGCTCGAGAAAAGAGAAAAAGTTCTTGAAAAAGAGGTTCTTGAGGAAAAGAAGTAGTTTTAAATGAGAATTGCATTTGTTGTTCAGAGATATGGAGAGGAAATATGTGGTGGAGCAGAGTATCACTGTATGCTGATAGCAGAGCATATGAAAAAGCATTTTGAAGTTGAAGTTCTGACTACCCGGGCCCTTGATTACATAACATGGAAAAATTATTATCCGAACAAATTTGAGATTATAAACGGAGTTCCAGTAAGAAGATTCAAGGTCTCCAAGGAAAGGGATCCAGAAGTTTTTGGAAAAATTCAGGAATATATTCTGAATTATGAACACAAAGAGAAGGATGAATATAAATGGCTTGAGGAAGAAGGTCCGTATTCTCCTGAATTAATTAAATATATAAAGAAAAACAGGGAAAATTATGATTATTTCATTTTTTTCAGCTATCGTTATTATCATTCCTTCTGGGGAGTAAAATCTGTTTCTGAAAAAAGCATACTTGTTCCCACTGCTGAACATGATGCTGTTATTCATCTCAAATTATTTAGAAATTTTTTTCATCTTCCGCGAGCCTTTATCTATAATTCAGTTGAGGAAAAGAAATTAATAAATCAAGTTTCCAGAAATCACCATGTACTGAATGATATAGTTGGTGTTGGAGTAAGAATCTCTTCTAATTATTCTGAAAAGGAATTCAGGGAGAAATACGGAATAAAGGATGATTTTATACTCTATGTTGGAAGAATAGACGAGAATAAAGGTTGTGTGGAATTGTTTGACTATTTTATACGCTTTATAGAGGAAACTTCCTCTCCGATTAAACTTGTCATGATAGGAGGCTCTGTTCTTGAGATTCCAGACCATCCGAACATAATCCATCTTGGATTTCTGAACGATAAGGATAAGTTTGGAGCACTTGAAGCATGTCAGGTTCTGATTATGCCTTCCTTTTACGAAAGCCTTTCAATGGTTACTCTTGAAGCATGGGCTTTGAAAAAACCTGTTTTAGCCAATGCAAACTGTGAGGTTCTTAAAGGTCAGTGTGAGAGGAGCAATGGTGGATTGTATTATGAAAATTATGAGGAATTCAGGGAAGCTCTGTCTCTTCTGCTCTCATCTGGTGAACTTAGAAAAGTGCTCGGAGAAAATGGGTATAAATACTGGAAGGATAATTATTCCTGGGATGTTATAGAAAATAAATATCTCTCAATTATTGAAAAATTAGAGGCTCAGAAATGAAGATACACCAGTTTGTTACATCTCTATCTTATGGTGATGCAATATCAGATGAAGCACTTGAGATACAGAGGATTTTAAGTGAAGAAGGGTTTGAGTCAGAAATATTCACGCATTTCTATCATCCGAGAATGGCAAAACACATTATTCACCACCGAGAATATTATAAATATAGCTCGCCTGAAAATCTTGTGATTTTTCACTTCTCAATTGGTTCACCAATTTCAAAATTGTTTTTTAGAATACCTGAAAAGAAAATAATGATTTATCACAATATAACCCCTTTTGAATATTTTCTTGATACACACAGGATTTTAGCAAAGGAATGCTATAAGGGAAGACTTGAATTGAAGAGATTCATTGATAAGGTTGACCTTGCACTTGGAGATTCAGAATTTAACAGGAAGGAGCTCGAAGAGGTTGGCTATAAAACAACAGGAGTTCTTCCAATTGTTATGAATTTTAAGAAATTTGATATCCCAGGAAGCCCGATTTATAAGAAAATTTTTGGCAATGGAAAAACTACAATATTATTTGTTGGAAGGCTTATTCCAAATAAAAAATACGAGGATTTAATTAAAGTTTTTTATTTTTACCAGAAATACTATAACCCACGCTCTCAGCTTATCATGGCAGGTGACTACAATGGGTTTGAAAGATATCTTTATTCTCTCTACCAATTAATTGATAAATTGCAAGTGAAAAATGTTTATTTCACAGGTCATATTGACTTTGAAGAGCTTGTAGCTCTTTACAGGATTGCTGACATATTTCTCTGTTTAAGTGAACATGAAGGTTTTTGTGTTCCAATTATTGAATCCTATTATCTTAAAATACCTGTAATTGCTTATAGGGCAGGAGCGGTTGAGGAAACCATGAATAGAGGTGGAATTTTACTAAGGGAAAAGGAGTTTGAGAAAATTGCTTGTTTGATTGACTTGATTGTTAAGGATGAGGATTTCAGAAAGAAAATCATAAATTCTCAGCTTGAAGCTCTTAAGAAATATTCCAAAGAAAATGTTAAGAAAATACTTCTCAAGCATATAAAAAGCATTATGGAGGAAAAATGAGAATCGACCAGATTCTGCCTGCATTTCACAGGGGCGATGCTATTGGAGATACAGCTTTACATATAAAGAAATTTTTAAATTCCTCTGGATTTTCCTCGAATATTTACTCTCTTACGATCGATGATGAATTGTTAAGTGAGGCAGATTTTTTTTCGAACTTTCCTCCAACAAGCTCGTCTGATATTGTGATTTTCCATTTTGCCCTTCCATCTCCATTAACAGATGAAATTAAAAAAATGTCCGCCAAAAAAATAATGATTTACCACAATATTACTCCTGCAGAATTTTTTGCTGACTACAGTGCAGAGATGACAAGAATTGCTATTGAAGGAAGAAAGCAATTAAGCTCCCTTGCAGAGTTTATTGATTTAGCCCTTGCTGATTCTGAGTTTAATCGTCAGGAATTGGAGGAAATAGGATACAAGAATACTGCTGTTTTTCCTCTTTTTGTTGATTTTAATAAATATAAGAAAAAAGAAAATCCTATAATTGAAAAGCTTTTTGACGATGAGAGAGTGAATATTTTATTTGTTGGAAGAATAGTTCCAAATAAGAAAATAGAGGATAATATAAAAGTTCTCTTTTATTACAAAAAGTATATATCCCCGCTGGTCAGATTAATAGTTGTTGGAAAAACCACCTCCCTTCCTGAATATTATTACAGCCTTATTAGACTGGCTGACGAATTTCTTCTCACAAATGAGGATATAGTATTCACAGGCCATGTGCCCGACGAAGAACTCATCGCATATTACAGAATTGCTGATGTATTTCTGTCACTCAGTGAGCACGAGGGTTTCTGTTTGCCCCTTATTGAAAGTATGTTTTTCGATGTTCCAATAATTGCTTATAACTGCACAGCAGTTCCATACACGCTTGGAAATGCTGGAATACTTGTAAATACAAAGGATGTCTCATTCCTTGGAGAATTGATCCATTACATGGTCAGCAATAAAGAATTCAGGGAAAAAATAATAAATTCGCAGAGAAAAAGGCTTGAGGAATTTAGAAAACAGGATTTGGGTAAAACATTACTTGAATATATAAATAAATTGAAATGAAATTAGCTTTTGTAATTCAGAGATATGGAAGAGAAATTCTTGGTGGTGGTGAATCACTCTGCAGAGAACTTGCAGAAAACTTAGCTTTAAATGGCGAAGAGATTACTGTTTACACAACAACTGCACTTGATTATATTACATGGGAAAATTATTACAGTCCTGGCACAACTATTTTAAGGGGAGTGACAATAAAAAGATACAGGGTGAACAGGAAAAGGGAAATTGAATCCTTTAATAAATTTTCTGACTGGATATTTTTTAATAAACACAGTTATGAGGATGAAATCAGATGGCTTGAGGAACAGGGTCCTGTTTGTCCTGATTTAATTGAAAGTCTTGAGAGAGAGCAGGAAAATTATGATTTAATTGTTTTCTTCACTTATTTATATTATCCAACCTATTATGGATTGAAGAAAATAAAGAAAAAGAAGATGCTTGTTCCTTTTGCTCATGATGAGCCTCCCCTTTACCTTGACATAATGAAGGAAGTGTTTATTCATCCAGATGGCTTTATTTTTTCATCTGAACCTGAAAAGGAGCTTGTATTAAAAAATTTTGATATAGGCGAAAAACCTTTATTCACAGGTGGGATGGGCATAAAAATACCTTCAATACAGAAAAGTGCTGATTTTAAAAAGAAGTGGAATCTACCTTTTCCATATATCTTATATGCTGGAAGAATTGATATTGGCAAGGGCTGTGGTGAGATGATTGATTATTTTTTGAAATTCAAAAGAATATATCCCTTTCTCCATTTTGTTTTAATCGGGAAACTCAACATGAAACTTCCCAGAGATTATGATATTAAATATCTTGGCTTTCTTTCTGAAAACGATAAATATGAGCTTATTGTAAATGCTGAACTGACAATTCACCCCTCCCGTCTTGAGAGCTTTTCAATTTCTCTTCTCGAATCTTTAGCCTGCAGAACACCTGTTCTTGTAACCCAGAATTCTCCTGTATTGATGAATCATGTATTGAAAAGTAATGCAGGGCTTTATTATTCAAATCCTGAGGAATTCGCTGAAGCAATTCTTTTAATTCTTAAAAACAGAAAACTTAGAAAAACCTTTGCAGAGAATGGATTTAAATACATAAAAGAAAATTATTCCTGGAGAAAAATTATAAAGAATTATACAGAAGCTTTCGAAAAAATAATCAATTAAAATTATTGAAGTTTGATTTCCTTAGTATAGTAACCGCCTTTTAAGGAGTCATAAATCAGTTTTATTGTGCCTTTTCCTCTGACAAGTATTCTAAAATCCACTTTTTTAAATCCTGGAATTCCTCTTTCCACCCAAAAGAGATTTTTATAACATTTTATTTCGCGGGTTATATCCCTAAATCTATCAATTAACTCACCTGCGGCAAGGAGTTTCACTTTTTTCCCTTCAATTTTAACTCTATCAGGTCTATGCAGTTTCTTTTGAATTGCAATTGCTGAAATTGTTGGAATTACCCTACTATTTTTTACGGAAAAATCAATCTGATATAAATTTTTACTTAGTTTTTTCACTTTTATATCCTCAAAGGATAATCTTGGCAACTGGTCAGCATGATAGAGGCAAAAGGCTGCATTTCTGTGACATGTTTCTGCAAGTTTGAAAAATGGAGGAACACGACGTCCGAATTTTTTAACACCTCCAATTTCAATATCTCCATAAAGGGGATGTTTATATGGTTTCCACTCTGCGTATTGCTCTCCAAATAATACAAGGTCATGATAAATCATCTCATTAAGTCTTCTTACAAGCATTCGGAAACGGCTCATTTCTTCATCTTCTTTTCTTTCCTCCCTCTCCTCTCTGCCAAAAGGCAGAATTTCGAACAAATCCATATCCAGTTCATTGCTGAAGGTAAAAATACCAAGAGTGCAATACAGAAAGTCTATACTCCCTCCATATACTGTATACATGTCCTTATAAACAGTAACATATCTATATCCGGGTAATATCTTCTCTCCCTTTTTTGCTATATAATCATAAACTCTTCTATCTGCAACAGGATATTCTCCCATGTTCTTTGCACCAGGACCTCTCAGAATCATGCCACCAAAATTATGAAAATTTTGAGCTCCAGCTATATTCGGGTGCGCCAAGAGAAAATCTCTAACAGCTTTTGTCTCTGGGAAACAGAAAGGATAATCCCCTGCTCCTCTCTGCACATAATTTGGTTGCCAGTTGTAACCATAATTTCTGTTCATATCATAACCACCAGGCCCATCTTCGTTCACTCTTCCATCTCCATCATTATCTATTCCTTCCAATCCAAGGAGTATGTATTCTCCTTTTTCTCCAGGTCTTACTGGAATCAGAATGCGGGGATCATCAGGGTGGGTTTTGTAATTTCCATTGGGGTCCCTTTTGCGCATTAGAGTTATTGAGCCATCTCCATTCAAGTCCTCTGGACCATCCTCATCTGCTACACCATCCCTGTCATCATCATAGGGCATGAGTCCTGAACGAGGAGAATTAGGATCAGATGGTCTGTTTATATAATAATCCCTGCTATCTGGATTCATTGTTGGAACAATATAAAATGCTCTCTCATCAAGAAGTCTTGTGACATATTTATTTTTTCCATAATTTTTAAGCAAATACCATATTGTATAAAGTGCTACTTCAGTTCCCTGTATTTCATTTCCGTGAATATTTGCATCAATGTAAAAACCAGGCTTATGTTCAGCAGGGCCTGTATCAGGATTATTAAGAATAACTGCCCATATTTCTCTTCCCTGATATGACCTCCCAATGCTTTTTAAAGTCATAAATTTTGGATATGCCTTTGCGAGTTTTTTCAATGCTCTGGTCAATTCAGCATGGTCATAAAAATGGTCAAAGGACAAATTCACCTCTTCTGAAAAGGAAAAATTTACAAATAAAAAATTTATTAGAAAAATTGTCCCAATTAAAATGTTTATAATCTTATTTTTCATTTTCCCCTCCTTTTTATTTAAGTTCAACAGTTGTGGATACTGAACCTGCCTTTGGAGATTTTGCAATTATTGTGATTTTTGAACCCTTTTTCCCAATAATCAGCCATTCAATTTTTCTGGTGTCTCCACTACCTTCTATAAAGGGAATGGTTTCAATTTTTTTGCCAGAAAATATCTTCTGGTCCTTAGAAATTTTAAGCTCTACTCTAATAGGCCATGAAGTGCCTGCTCTTCTTCCCTGTGCTGTTGAGGTTGGAAACCACCCAGGATTTGTAAAATATACAGTTACTCGATATAGGTTCTCATCAATTCTTTTTACTTTCACTTCTTTTATCTGAAGTTCTCCAAGTCGTTCCATTAGTTTTATGTAAAAATCAGTATGAAAGGAAATAGTTTTTTCAATATCCTTTTCAGGTGGATTTATCTTTAAATAAGGAATAAAACCACCTATCTCGACCTCTCCGAGGGTTGGATGCTTATATGGTTTCCAATCAATAAAACCTTTTCCTTTTAGAACAGAATCAGACCATTTTAAAATATATAGATCAGGATGCTCTTCCTCGTCTTTTTTCTTTGTTTTTGGCATCTTTTCTATCATCTCTGCCATTTTTGATGGTGTTATCCGCCCTGATTCAACCATTTTTCGAACCATTGAAGCTTTAAAATTTGGTGGTGCTCCTATTTCTTTTAAAAAGGCATCTATTTTCTCATCCTCTAAGGACAAAAACTCTTCTGAACTCATCTTTTTCAGTTTATCAACCGTTAACTTATCCTTTTCCATCTTTTTCTTTGGCTCAGGAATTTTCCATAGATCAGTAGAGAAAACCCATGCACCATACTGATAATAACAATATGCAACAAATGAGCCCTTTTTAACTCCTTTTGCTTTTGACTCAGGATAATCTATTTTTGCTTCTTTTAATGCCTTTTTATATTCTTTTTTAATTTCTTCAAAATAGGGCATGTCCTTTTTATCTATAGTGACCGCAGGTCCCAACCCAAAAAACTGGGCTACCATTTCCTCTGTAATTTCCATTCCTCTTGCAATTCCTGAAGCTTTAATTGCTTCCACAATTTCTTTAATGCTGTATTCCTTATCAGGTTCTAAGCCCAGATAAGTTGCAAATCTTTTTGGAACTTTAACTTTATCTCGAGCTACCTTTGCTTTGCCTGTTTGTTGTAAATTTAAAATTGTATTCTCAGTAGAAAAGTTCAATATCAAAGCAATATTTGGATGAGATACCAGAAATTTCACGAGAGCTATTGTTTCTTTTTCAGAGACAGGCCACATTCCAGCTTTTTTAACATAATATTCAAAATCATGAGGAAAATTTCTGTTAAGTTCCACTCCCCCAGGAGGGTCTTCATTGTATTTTCCATCTCCATCATTATCTAATCCTTCAGTGTAAATCTTGTAAATTCCAGTCTCTCCTTTTTTAGGGTCAGCTTTTTTCATCAATCTTGGATCAGAAGGGTCAGGTATCCATTCTCCTTCAGGGTCTTTTACACGCATAAGAGTTATGTAGCCATCTCCATTTAAATCTTCTGGACCATCCTCATCAATCATGTCATCCAAATCATCATCCATTGGGTGATTATTTGTCCATTTTTCATATAAAGGTTTCTTAAAAAAATTCTTTGCAGTGTCAGGATTAAGAAGAGGAGCTATGTAAACTGTTCTCTTATTTAATAAATTCGTTATCTCCTCATCCTTTCCGTATCCATTAATCAGCTTACTGGCAAGCATTAAGGAGGCTTCTGTTCCAATTAAATGAACTCCTTCAATATTTGCAGAAACAAAAATCCCAGGTCTTTTTTCAGGGCTTATTTTTCCCTTTAAATTAGCAAGCTGAATGACATAAATTCCTTCTCCTCCTACGCTTTCTCCAATTTTTATTAACTCCACAAGCTCAGGTTTCTCGCGAGCCCATTTATTCAGCAACATTTTGACCTCAGCTGGTGTATGATACTTTGAAAAATCAGCTTCAGTATTGGCCCCAAATAATCCCACATTTAATACCATTAAAAAGATTAATATATACCTCCACATTTAAAAATCCTCCTTATATTTTTAAAACGAAAAAACTAAGGAAATGGTTTCACTCAGTCTTTATCAGAACAATTGGCAAATCCTTTTCCTTAAGAAAGCTGTTTAATTCAGGAATTTTCTTTTCTAAGTAATCTTTCACCTCGCCCATTTTCTGTTTAAATTCCTCTTTCAACTCTTTAAAAAATTTCAATTGATAGGGTGTTGGAGCTTTGAATGGACCTTGAATCCCGCTATAAAGTGAACGAAGATGCTCGAGGAGTCTATTCCCTGTTCCTATTCTGCTTGCTCCTTCTCTATTCAATTTCTTTTTCAATTTTTCAATATATTTCAAATTATCTTCTAACTTTTTATTTACATCTTCAGGAATCTCTCTTATATGCTCTTTTATATTTTCTTTAAGGGATTTTAACTGTTTTTCAACACTGTCTAAAGTTTTAAGGGAGAGGTTCACTTCAGAAATCATGTCTCTTAATTCAAGGGAAACCTTTAACTGCTTTTCAAGTTCTTCTCTGCTCCATGAAACAGTTGGATCAATCCTCACTTCAACCTTTCCTAATACCTCTTTTTCTCCTATTTTAAGTTTAATCTCATATGTCTCAGGAAGAACTTTTGGCCCTCGAGGAGCTCGGATAAAGAAAGGTCTTTCCTCTTCAGGTCTTCTTCTCTTGTATCCCTCGTATGTTAAGTCCCAAACTATTCGATTCAAGCCCTTTTTAGGTTTGAATTTGATTTCTTTAATTTTCTCACCCTTCTCATTGAAAATCTTTAATACACCCTTAATTTTTTTAGCAGGTTTTTCTTTGAGATAATAATAAATTAAAGCTCCATATGGAGGGTTCGAGCCAGTGAATGTTTTATCACCCAGGAAGACACGCGTTCTCCTTTGTGCGAACATCAGGGCAGGGCGTATATCAAAGAGATAGAGGTCTTGATTTAAAACCTCTGCATTTAATTTCTGAATTGGGGTTGCATCGTCAAAAATCCATATACTTCGACCATGGGTTCCAAGAATTAAATCATTCTCGCGTGGATGAACAAGAATATCATGGACTGCAACGGGTGGAAGGTTTTTCATTCGAAGAGGAATCCAAGTTTTTCCTCTGTTCCAGGTGGCATAAAGACCCAATTCTGTTCCTGCATAAAGAAGATTTGGATTTTTTGGATCCTCTCTTACCACATGAACATAAGCTTTGGGAGGTAAATTAGAGGATATATTTTTCCAGGTTTTTCCAAAATCAGTTGTCATGAAAATATAGGGTTTGAAATCATCAAACATGTGTCTGTCAAATGAAACATAGGCTACAGATGGAGAGAATCTTGATGGCTCAACATGAGATACAGGGCTGAAGGGTTTAATTCCCTTCACATTCTTTATTAAATTGGTCCATGTTTTTCCTCCATCCTTTGTTAGCTGTAAATTGCCATCATCAGTTCCAACCCATATAACTCCTTTCTGAGCAGGCGACTCAGCAAGACTAATTATAGTGCAGTGATATTCAGCAGTTGTATTTTCGGGATAAATTATTCCTCCAGCTGATTTTTGCTTTTCTGGGTCATTGGTCGTTAAATCAGGACTTATTACTTCCCAGGTTTTTCCAAAATCTATGGATTTAAAAACCACATTTGCTCCAAAGTAAATAGTCTTAGGATCATGAGGAGATGCAACTATTGGAGCATTCCAGTTAAATCTATATTTCAGTACTCCAACAGGACCTCCACTATTGCGTTTTGGATAAGGCGATATGTTCTGGGATTCTCCAGTTTTCATATCATTGAGAGAAATATTACCTCCCTGAGACTCAGAAAGGTATAAATCTGGATTGTTTGGATGGGAAACAACATAGAAACCATCTCCAAAGCTGATCATATACCAGAAGTCATTTATAATGCCATAGGGCTCTCTTGTCCGAGATGGACCACACCATGTTCCATTATCCTGCAGACCTCCACATACATAATAAAAAGGTTCTCTATTATCAGCATATATTTGATAGAACTGACCCAGGGAAATATTATTTACATATTCCCATGTTTTACCTCTGTTATAGGAAACAGCTATTCCTCCATCATTTCCAGCCCAGATCAGTGAAGGATTTGTAGGGTCAATCCACATCGTGTGAAAATCACTATGGATTCCTCTTGCAATTGTTTTAAAATTTTTTCCTCCATCTATGGAAAGCCATAAGCGAGAGGATATAGCATAAATTCTATTCTCATTTTGTGGATCAATCCTTAATTCCGTGTAATAAAATCCTCTGCTAACAATATTGAAATCCTTGTAAATTAGCTTGAAAGAATCTCCTCCATCTTCAGAACGATAAAGGGTTCCTTCTTTTGCCTCTACAATTACATAAACTATATCAGGATTACTTGGAGCAACTTTAATTCCAATTCTTCCTATTTTTTCTGGTAATCCTTTTGTAATTTTCTTCCAGGTTAATCCTCCATCTATGGATTTATAAACACCGCCTTTATCACTTCCACTATCAAAATCCCATGGCTTTCTCTGAAAATACCACATGCCAGCGTAAAGAATATTCGGATTTCTTGGATTCATCTCAAGGTCTGAGGCTCCATGATATCCATCTATGTAAAGAACCTTTTTCCAGGTTTTTCCGCCGTCTGTTGTCATAAAAACTCCTCTTTCCTTATTCGGACCAAAAACATGTCCAACTGCTGCTACATAAACAATGTCTGGATTTGATGGATGAATTATTATTCTTGATATCCTCTCTGTTTCTTCAAGTCCCATATGAGTCCATGTTTTTCCACCATCCGTGGATTTATATACACCATTACCGAATGATACACTGTTTCTTGGATTATCCTCTCCTGTTCCAACCCAGATTAAATCAGGATTTGAAGGAGCTATTGCAATATCGCCAATTGATTGCACATCCTGCTTATCAAATATTGGCTTCCAGGTTATTCCTCCATCCTCAGTTTTCCAGAGTCCACCAGAGGCAGTTGCTACATAAATCACATTTGGATTCCCTGGAATTCCCTCGATATCAGTCAGTCTTCCTCCCATAATTGCTGGTCCAATGTTTCTCCATTCAAGATTTTCAAAAATCGAAGGCTCAATTTTCACAGTTTTTCCAGCTGAATATAGATTTAAATTCAGAAAAAACAGAATACCCAAAATTAAAACAATAAAACCTACAGAGCTAAAATTCCTCTCTCGTTCCATTTTATCCCTCCTCTCTGAAAATTTTAATTAATTACGAGAGAACTGGTCAACAAAAAATTTTTATTAAATCTTGCTATCGAATTGACTCGGATTAATTAATGTAATATAATATTTTCGAAATGTCGAAAATACGAATAGACGAAATAACTTTAATACATGCTGATTTTTGCAAGTCATTTGCGAGTCCAAGAAGACTTCTCATACTCCACAGCCTTGGAGAAACTGAAAAGACTGTCTCTGAACTATCCGAAGAATTAGGCTTTCCTATGGCAAACCTGTCACAGCATTTAAACCTTTTAAAAAGTAAAGGAGCGGTAAAGTCAAGAAAAGTAGGTCAAAATATATATTATTCCATTGCGGATAAAAGGATTTTAAAGGCAACTCAATTAATAAGAGATGTAATAGTTGATTTGCTGAAAGAAAAAGGAAGCTTAGTTAAAAAATTAAAATAGAGGAGTATGTAAAATGTTAAAAGAGGAAACTAGGAGAGAATTGGAATATTATTTTAAAGAAAGGGTCAGTTTTGACAAAATCGAGAGGATTCTCTACAGCCACGATGTTGGTTCAATTCCTTCCTTGGTTCAAAATATCCTTGGAAATACTGAATGCAGTGCAATTGTTCAGCCTCGCAATGAAAATGACTTAATAAATATTTTAAAACTTGCGACAAAATATAAAATTAATTTAATACCAAGGGGTAAAGGAACCTCTGGTTATGGTGGAGTAATACCTATCAAAAATGGGTTAGTAATTGATTTTACATGGATGAACAAAATTCTCGAAATCAATGAAAAAGAGAAAACTGTAACCGTTCAGCCTGGTGTTATATGGCAGGAGCTTGAAAGAGAATTAAAAAGGTACAATCTTGCATTAAGGCTCTATCCCACAAGTGCTCCATCTTCAACAGTGGGTGGATGGCTTGCTCAGGGAGGAGGTGGAATAGGAAGTTACGAATATGGATGGTTCCGAGAAAATGTGATTTCAGCAAGGGTGGTTCTACTAAATGGAAAAACAAAAGAGTTTAAAGGAGAGGACCTTGATTTAATAAGCGAGGCTGAAGGCACAACGGGACTAATATCCTCCCTAACGCTGAGGGTTAAACCTCTCGAATCAGAAGAGGTCATTGGTGTAAGCTTTAAGAATTTGGATGAACTAAGTAATTTCTTAAATAGCATTGATAAGGAGAAATTACCTCTCTGGTCAATAAGTTTCTCAAATCCTGAGATGGTTGATTTACGAAAGAAAATGCCCCCAAAATTGGAACATGGAATACCAATTCATGAAAATATTCCTCATCCTCCTGCTGAATACTTTGTAACTCTTGTTTATCCCAAATCTCGCTCAGAAGAAATTTCCTCAAAATTAAATTTAATAATTAAGAATAATAATGGAAATATTATTGATAAAAAAACTACAGAACATGAGTGGTCTGAAAGATTCAAGATTATGAAAATAAAAAGACTTGCACCCTCTTTGATTCCTGCAGAAGTGGTCATTCCACTTAAAAGTCTCGGGAAATTTCTGAATGATATAAAATTAAAAGTTTCCCTTCCCTTTTATCTTGAAGGGATGCTGGTGAAGACAAACAACGAACCTGCAGAGTGTATAATTCTTGGCTTTTTTATACATGATGAAAGAAAATTCTCATTTAATCTGGCTTATTTGTTAACCCTGAGAATTAAAAAACTGGCTCAGAAATATGGAGGAAGGATTTATTCGACCGGAGCATATTTTCAAAAAGATGCTAAGAGAATCTTTGGCAGTAAACGATTGTTAAAATTAAAGTCATTTAAACGAGAGATTGACCCATTAAATTTATTAAATCCCGGAAAGGTAATCCAGAAAAATAGTCTGACCCCTTTGATAAGTTTAGCTGAAAAACTGGAATCACCCTTCCGACCATTATCCAGTATTCTTAAGGCAAAACCCAGAGAGAAATTTGAATCGAGGAGAGGAATTCCAGGCGATATTGTGTGGTATGCCTACGCATGTGCTCAGTGTGGTTACTGCGTTCACACATGCGACGAATATTACGGACACAAATGGGAATCTCACTCGCCTCGAGGAAAATGGTATTATCTAAGGAAAGTAATTGAGGGAAAGTTGAAGCTATCGCAGGAAATGGTCGATAAATTTCTAATATGCACAACCTGTGAAATGTGTAATGTGAGATGTCCTCTCGAATTACCTATCGAAACTTCATGGGCTATGCTGAGGGGAGAGCTGATTAATAAGAGAAAATTCATGACTTTTCCACCATTCGAAATTATGTCCGCGAGCTTAAAGAAGGAAGGAAATATATGGGCTTCTTATCGTAAAGACAGAACAGCCTGGATTCCGAAGGATTTGAAAAGTAAAATTCTTGAAAGAGGTGAATGGGGTTATTTTGCAGGATGTACTGCCTCCTATGTTGAACAAGATATAGGAGAGGGAACTTTAAGACTTCTCGATAAAGCTGGAATAGATGTTACAATGCTGGGAAATGAAGAAAATTGCTGTGGTCTTCCCATGCTTGTTGCTGGTTTATGGGATGTCTGGATCGAAAATATGAAAAAGAATATTGATTCTGCTAAAAGGAAAGGGATAAAGAAAATAATCACTTCATGTCCTGCATGCTGGCTCTCATGGCATACTTACTATCCTCAATGGGCTGAAAAATTGGAGATTGATTATGATATTGAAACATATCATTATTCTCAAATAATTGCTGAGAAAATAAAAGAAGGGAAAATTAAATTTTCAAAAAAGATTCCCATAAAAATAACATGGCATGACTCCTGTCATATTGGAAGAGCAGGAGGTATTTATGATCCTCCCCGTGAAATAATAAAGGCTATTCCTGGAGTTGAATTTGTTGAGATGGAGCATAATCGAGAGGAAGCTCTTTGTTGCGGTTCAGTCTTAACACTGATAGGCAATCCCCCTGTTGCTCATGAAATAGGTGATATAAGAATTGAGGAAGCTTATAAAGCAGGAGCTGAGGCAATTTTAGCAGCATGTCCGTGCTGTGAATTTCAGCTAAGGGTGAGTGCGGACAAAATGAAAAGAGATATAAAGATTTATGATTTGGGTCATTTTGTTGCAAAGAGTCTCGGAATTAATATGAAGGACCCAACTCCTTATGCCCTTTCAATGTGGGCAGTTTTTGAGAAAATGGTTTTTTTAATGAAACCAGAAGGAATGGCAGATCTTATGATTGAACTATTTCCTCAATTAATGGATGCAATGCCAGGTATAATGAAATCAATGATGAAATTTATGAAGAGATTACCTTCGCCGATTAGGAATGTAATGTTTTCAATGATGAAACCAGTTATGCCAAAGATGTTTCCAGTTCTACTTCCTAAGATGATGCCAAAGGTAATGCCCCATATGTTAAAGGCTGTTGAAAAAAGAGTGCCCATGCCACAGCACATGAAAGAACAGATGCCTGATTTAATGCCAAAGGTAATGGATAACCTAATGCCAAAGATGCTCCCCTCCGTTATTCCTTTAATTATCAACCCCCTAATAGAATTTATTAAATACAAATGGTAAGGCTAAACCCTATTTGTCAATTATTTCATTTAAAAAGGGTAGAAGCTGAAATTTATAAATAGTATCCCAGACAAAATTTTTAATCACTTTTCGGTAAAATTTGTGAGTGGGTAATTTCTCTAAAAATTTCAAAATCTTCTCTGCAATTTTTTTTGGAGTCTCCTCTAAACCAAAAACACATACATCACTGCCACCAATTTCCTTAAAAGGAGGTATATCTGAACAGGCAACCGGCAATTTTATCATGCCTGCCTCAAGAAGTGGAATTCCAAAACCTTCCTGAATGCTTGGCATAAACAGCAAATCGGAAATGAGATAAAGGTCTCTTATCAATGACCTGCTTGGTATCACTTTTTGTCGTGACTTTAATTTATGTTCTGCAATTATGATTATGTCCTCTTCAACCTTTAAATTTTTTGCAAGTGCCCGAAGTTTAAAATAATAGGATTTTGACTTGGGTAAATGTGGGTCATAAGCACCTGTCAGAAGTAATTTTGCTTTAATTCCTTTATCCTTAAAGGCTTTTAAAACCTTTATGCTCAATTCAATATTTTTCCGTGGAGTTAATCGCGATGGTTGAACCATTAAAAGGTCAGCTTCTAAAAGATTCCTCTCCCCTATTATCCTCACTGTTAATGGGTCCAATTTAAAAAAGCTAATTGGATCAATGCCATCTGGAATAACCTTTATTTCACTTTTCTGACCGTACAATTTCTGAAATTGGATTTTCCGTGATTTTGAAATTGCAACATAATGTATTTTTTGATTAAAGGTTTTAAGAATATTCCAAGGCTCCTCATTTAGATAAGGGGGATGATTAGGATAAAAATATGGGGAATCATGATTCCACGCAATTATTTTTATTGAACTATTATTAGCCAGTTTATGTATTGCAAATGTTAAGGGTAAATTGAAATTCATGGTCAATACATTATGAGCTATAAGGAAATCATAATTTTCCAGGGATTTCGAAAGGTAAAAATATATTTTATTTGCCAATTGCTCAAGGCCTGATGAATTTCCTTCCATTATTTTCTTATGCATTCTGAGAATTTGGGGATGTCGGGTATAAAGTAATGGATTTATTTCAATAGGATAATCAAGAGAAAACTGCCCTCCTTCTCCTGCTATGATTTTGACCTGATGATAGTTACGATGAAAAAGCTGTGCCTGCTGACGAACAATTTCTTCAACCCCGCCTATTACAGGCGGGCATGAGTAATGTATTAAGGCAATATTATATCTTCTCACTCAAAACTTTCTTAATTAAAAGTTTCGATTATCATTTTCAATTTCTTCTCAAGAACCTCATATGAAAAATATTTTTTTGCTAATAAATAGTTTTTCTCTGTCATCTCCTTCAATTTTTCAGGATTGCTTAAAAGGTATTTAACCTTTTCCACTATTTTCTCTGACACAAAACCATCAATAACAATTGTTTCAAATCCCTTTGGTTCTATATCAACCACATATATGGAATAGCGATTTACAACTATTGGTTTCTTAAAGTAAACAGCTTCAAGAAAAGCATTACCAAAACCTTCGTATCCTGATGGATATGTAATTAAATCTGCCTCTTTATAAACATCATCAATCGTATAAATCTTCTCTCCATTTGGTTTGATTTCTCTTTTTGGCCCTATCATCCGCTCAATCATTACTAGTTCAACCCCCATTTTCTCAGCATATTCTTGAATTTTTAATTTATATTCATCTCCTTCATCACCACTTGCATGTGAAATGATTAATTTTGGATTGGAAAGTTCAAGATAATATACAAGCTCAACAGCTCTTTCTATCCATTTTCGAGGGACTATTCTTGTGGGTTGCAGAATAAAAAGATCTTCCTTCTTCAAGCCAACCTTTTCTCTCAGATCGCGAGAATATTCATCAGGAGGAGAAGGAGGTTTTGAATAATTAAGAACATTGGGAATTATAAAATTGGAAATTCCTCTTCTATGGCTGAGTTGCTGGGAAGCGAGAGAATTTATAACCACATGTTTTATTGATGGTAAATCAGGTGGAAATGCCATGGTTAAATAATCACTAACGCAATTAACCAGAAAGCGATTTCTTTCCCATGAAAAATCGTGATGATGAGCAATTGTTGGAACCCCTGTTTCTGCTATAAATTCAGTTAATGCCAAACCAAGGGGTATATTCATTGGAATACTCAGGGCGTTTTCGCATATTAATAAATCAATGTCAAATTTCTTGAAAAATTCTGCAATTGAATTCTTCAGTTTATCTTTTAATAAAAGAATTTTTTTTGTAACTTCTTCCGGTCTCTCGCGTCTTGTGAAACAGATCTTCTGAATTTCTAAAATTTCAGGATGCTCGAAAAAAGCCTCCTCAACAAGAAAACTCTTCTCCTCAGGTGTATCAAGCTTACCAGCCATAAAAAAACATTCATATCCTAATCTTTCAAGAACCTCTCTCCATTTTTTAATTTCAAGGGAAACACCATCAGTTCCATGAATTCTTGTGGATATAAAACCTATATTTCTCATTGAGTATAATTTAATACTCTTTAGCTTTGAATTCAACCTTAATTTGAAAATAATATTTCTTTGTTTTATTTTGAAAATTTATTATAATCAAAATAGTGTTAGAAGGGAAAGTTGCATTAATAACCGGCGCAAATAGAGGTTTAGGCAAGGAAATAAGTTTAGCACTTGCTAAAAGAGGAGCAAGTATAGCCATTCATTATTTTAAGAATAGAAATCTTGCTGAATCACTAAAAAAACAGATAGGAAAAAATGCAGAAATTTATCACGCGGATTTAATGGATGAAAAAGAAATTTTTGAATTAGTGAGAAGAATTTCAGCTGAAATGGGAGAAATAGATATATTGATTAATAATTTTGGCCCTTTTATTTATAAAAAATGGGAAGAAATTTCATTTGAAGAGTGGGATTATATAATTAGAGGTAATCTTAATAGCGCTTTTATTTGCTCTAAGGCTGTAATTCCTGGAATGAGAAGAAAAAAATGGGGAAGAATTATAAATATAGGATATAACAGGGTTGAACAAATTGTGGCTTTCCCAAATATTACCCCCTATGCGATTGCAAAAACAGGCTTACTAATTCTCACAAGAACTATGGCCAAAACAGAAGCTCCTTACAAAATTACAGTCAATATGGTTTCACCTGGATTAATGGAAGAAGGGATCAAGCCAGAAGAATTTGAGATTCCAATGGGCAGATATTGTTCATTTGAAGATGTAATTGAAGCAATAATTTTTCTTATTTCAGATGGTGCAAATTACATCACGGGAACCAATATAATTGTTGGAGGGGGCTGGAAAATTTAAAATGACATTTTTTGTCAGTTAATCTAACAAAAATTGTTAATTATTGTCATTAAATTTTTTATAAATCTTAAATTATCAATAATTTAATAATCAAGAAAGGTGGCATAAATTTTGCATTCTTCTCTAGTCGGAGGGAGGATTATGGATATAAAAGGAAAAGACTTTTTAGATAGCACAACAGCATGTGAAATGATAGGAATTTCACTTAAAAAACTCAGTCTGTGGGAAAAAGTTGGATTAATAAAGCCAAGATATATTGAATTTGGCAATAAGAGGCAGAAATATTATACCCTTGAGGAAATAAGATGGGGAATTATGGCTCGGCAATTAATTGAAGAAGAGCATTTTCCTTTAAAAACAGTTATTGAAAAAATTGTGGAAGCAAGAAGAAAACCCAGGGAAGATAAAAATGAGGAAGAAACATAAAGAATTAATTGAGAATTTAAAAATAGGAGTTTACAGAGCTTCTGCTGAATTTGATGGTAAATTTATAGAAGTTAATAAGGCATTAATAGAAATTCTCGGATATAAGAATAAAAAAGAATTATTAAAAATTAAAATTAAAGACCTTTATAGGAACGCAAATAATAGAAAGAATTTTATAGCTAAACTTAGAAAATATGGGTATGTGGAAAATGAAGAAATATGGCTTAAAAAGAAGGATGGAACACCTATTCTCTGTTCAGATACAGCAGTTGCTATTTTTGATAAGAAGGGAAAAATTAAATATATTGATGGCTTTATTGAAAATATAACCTCAAAAAGAGCTTTGGAGGAAAAACTCAGAATGATAAATGAGATTGTTCAGAACATGGAGGAAATCGTCCTGGTCGCTGATAAAGAAGGCAAAATAATTTTTACCAATCCAGCCATTGAGAAGGTTCTCGGATACAAACCTGAAGAAATACTAGGAGATAAGTACTGGTTATTAGTTCATCCTGATGAAGAAGACAGAGAAAAGGAAAGAAAATATGTCGCAGGAGTTGCAAGGGGTGAAATTAAGGTTAGAAAAAAGATCTATGAAAATGTTTTGAAACATAAAAATGGAAAAGTAAAGTGGATTGCATGGCGTGATACTCGGATGCCTCCAGGCTATGTCATAGGAGTTGGGAGGGATGTAACTGAGGAAAAAATAGCAAGAGAAGAACTTAAAATTTCCGAATCTAAATATAGAACATTATTTGAACATTCTGGAACTATAATTTTCATGATTAATAAAGAAGGAATAATTACGGCAGTTAATAATAAAGGAATTGAATTCCTCAATCTTCCAAGAGAAGAAATTGAAAATAAAATGAATGTTTTTGAATTTCTCCCACCTGAGGAAAAGAAAAGAATTAGACTAATTATGATTAAACGATTAAAAGGAGAAAATATTCCATCTGAGTACGAGGTAAATTTCTTTGTTAAAGGAGGCGAAAAAAGAATTGGGAGAATAAATGTAGAATTAGTTCCTGGTACACAGAATTTTATTGTTAGTTTAACTGATATAACAGAGCAGAAAAAACTTGAACAGCAGTTAATCCAGTCAGAAAAAATAGCAACTGTCAGGCAGATGCTTGGCGGAATTACACATCAATTGAATAATCCTCTTTCCACATTAATGGGCTATGTAGAAATGCTATTGAACACAGAAGTATCAGAAGATATTAAACAGAAATTAATGATTATATATGAAAATGCTGAAAGATGTGGAAAAATCATAAAAGATCTTACTAATTTAATTGCAGGTAAGCCTTTTGAAAAAGTTTATATGGATATAAATGATTTAATTGAAAAGACCGTAGATATAAAAGAATACGAATTAAAACTTGACAATATAAAAGTAATTAAGGAGTTAGATCCATCAGTACCAAGAATAATGGCGGATTCCTCTCAAATTCAACAAGTATTAATTAATTTAATAAACAATGCACAGGATGTATTAAGGGATAAAAAAGACAAAAAAGAAATAAGAATTAGAACCTATTTTGATGAGAAAAATATTTATATCAGCGTGAAAGATAATGGTCCTGGAATCAAAAAGGAATTATTAAATCAAATTTTTAGTCCTTTCTTCACAACCTATAATGACAGAAGTCATTTGGGTTTAGGTCTTAGTGTTTCTTCAAAAATTATAGAGGATCATAAAGGAAAGATCACTGTGAATAGTGAATTGGGGAAAGGGGCGGAATTTATTATTAAACTCCCCATTACTGAGATGGAAGATTACATAAAATAAAAAAATTAGTCCAGCCAATAATTCGGAGCTTCCTTGATTATTTCAACATCATGAACATGACTTTCCCTTACTCCTGCTGGTGTAATCTTTATGAATTTAGCCTTTTCCTGAAGCTCTTTAATTGTTCTACAGCCTGCATAACCCATTCCAGCCCTCAAACCTCCAACGAGCATCTGAATCACCTTGCTCACACTTCCTTTATATGGAACTCTTCCTTCTATTCCCTCTGGCACCAGCTTGGTTTCACTTAGAATGTCATCTTGAAAATAGCGGTCTTTACTTCCCTCCTTCATCGCACCTATTGAGCCCATTCCTCTGTAAAGTTTATAGGATCTTCCTTGATAAATGATAATATCTCCTGGAGCTTCATCAGTCCCAGCAAGAAGATTTCCTATCATTACTGAACTTGCACCAGCAGTTATTGCCTTTGTTATGTCACCTGAATATTTTATACCCCCATCAGCAATAATCGGAATATCGTATTTCTTACATACTTTATAAACATCTGAAATTGCAGTGATTTGAGGGACTCCGACTCCGCTTACAACCCTTGTTGTGCAGATTGAGCCTGGTCCGACTCCTACTTTCACTGCATCAACTCCCAGATTTATTAAATCTTCAGCTGCCTCACCACTTGCTATGTTTCCTGCTATTAATTCCACATCAGAGAAATGTTTTTTAAGCATTTTTACTGTTTCAAGAACCTTTTGTGAATGTCCATGAGCAGTGTCAATTACAAGAACATCTACTTTTGCTTTTATCAATGCCTCAGCTCTTTCGAGTGCATCTTCACCCACTCCAATTGCTGCTCCAACTCTTAATCTTCCAAATTCATCCTTAATTGCGTGAGGAAATTGAATCCTTTTAAGAATATCCTTATAGGTAATTAAACCTTTTAAATTAAAATTTTCGTCAACAACTGGTAATTTCTCAATTTTATGTTTTTGTAATATTTTTTCAGCTTCCTTGAGGGATGTTCCCACAGGAACAGTTATAACACTTTTGGTCATTACCTCTTTTATTGGAAGGTCCATTCTAGTTTCAAATCTTAAATCCCGATTTGTGAGTATTCCAACAAGTTTTTTACCCTCTGTGATTGGCAAACCGGAAATTTTATATTTCTTCATTACCTCAATAGCCTGATATATTTTATCATTTGGTGACATTGTTATTGGATCTACAATCATTCCACTCTCGGACCTTTTGACTTTATCAACCTCTTCAGCCTGTGCCTTAATAGTTAGATTGCGATGTATAATTCCTATTCCACCTAATTGAGCTAATGCAATCGCCATCTTTGACTCAGTTACTGTATCCATTGCAGAGCTTACAATTGGAATATTGAGCTTTATTTTTTTTGTTAAATAAGTGGTTACATCTGTCTCTGATGGAAGTACCTCAGATCTTGCTGGAAGCACAAGAACATCATCAAAAGTCAAACCTTCCTTTATTTTTTCATCTAACATTACTTTCTTCTCCTTTTTTTACTTGGAATAACTGCTCTTACCTCTCTTAATCTCGTTGAGCCAGAAGAAGGTACTGAAGAAACAGCTTCTGCCTGGGGCGAAGGTTGTGAAAAGGGATTGAATACTGGACGATGATAAACAGCATGGGGTATTTCCCTGACTACTCTTTCCTCTTCCACAACTGGTTGAAGCATGAACAGATATCGAATTGTCTCCTCTTCAATTCGATTTAGCATGGACTGGAACATTTCAAAGCTTTCTTTCTTATATTCAACAAGAGGGTCTCTCTGCCCATATCCTCTAAGCCCTATACCCTCTTTTAGATAATCCATTGCTAGTAAATGGTCCTTCCATTGCGAATCAATTACCTGAAGCATTATCAATCTCTCAAATTCCCTCATTTGATCAGAACCAATAATCTCCTCTTTTTCCATATAAATTTTCTTGAGATGGGAAAGAATTAAGTCTCTTAATTCCCCATGCTCTATATTTTCCCAATCTATGTTTAATTCATTTATGTCAAATATAAATTGGGTTATCAATGCTTTTCTTAATCCCTCCTTATCCCATTCCTCGGGATCCTTTCTTGGATCTGCATGAATATCAAGGATCCAGTCAACAAGTTCCTCTATTAATTGTTGGATTTGCTCCTTTAAATTTTTCCCTTCAAGAATTTCTCTTCTCATTCTATAAATTGTCTCTCTCTGCTTGTTCATCACATCATCATATTCAAGGAGGTGTTTTCTTATTGAAAAATTCTGAGCTTCAACCTGTTTTTGAGCCCTTTCAATTGCTTTTGTTACCATCTTATGTTCAATAGGAACTCCTTCCTGCATTCCAATTTTAGCCATGAGATTTTTAATTCTATCACTGCCAAAAATTCTCATTAAATCATCTTCAAGGGAAAGATAAAATCTTGAAGAACCTGGGTCTCCTTGTCGTCCTGCTCTACCTCTGAGCTGATTATCGATTCGTCTTGCTTCATGCCTTTCTGTTCCGATTACATGAAGTCCCCCTTTCTCAACAACTCTTTTATGATCCTCATCTGTAATTTTCTTTGCCTCAGCCAGTGCTTTTTCCCACTCCTCTTTTGAAGCTTTCTTAGGATCAATTCCCTTTTTTCTAAGGAAAGTCTTTGCCAAGAATTCAGGATTGCCTCCTAAAATAATATCAGTTCCTCTACCCGCCATATTTGTCGCAATAGTTACTGCTCCTGAACGTCCTGCCTGGGCAATTATCTCTGCTTCCCTTTCGTGATGCTTTGCATTTAAAACCACATGCTTTATTCCTCTTTTTCTCAAAAGTGAACTGAGGTGTTCTGAATTTTCAATTGAAGTTGTTCCAACGAGAACAGGTCTTCCGATTTTATGACATTCTTCTATTTCTTTTACCACTGCCTCCCATTTTTCTTTTTTGGTTCTGTAAATAACATCGTCATATTCGTATCTTCTTAATGGCTTGTTTGTGGGAATTACAATAACATCTAAATTATAAATTGCTTTGAACTCATTTGCCTCAGTTGCAGCAGTTCCTGTCATTCCAGCAAGTTTCTTATACATTCTAAAATAATTCTGGAAGGTGATTGAGGCTAAGGTCTGATATTCCTCTTCAATTCTCACTCGTTCCTTTGCCTCAAGAGCCTGATGAAGACCATCGCTATATCTTCTTCCAGGCATTAATCTTCCTGTAAATTCATCTACTATAATTACTTTACCGTCTTTTACAATGTAGTCTCTGTCTTTCTTGAATAAAGTATGAGCTTTTAATGCCTGATTTATATGATGAACTATATGCATATATTTCAAATCATATAGATTTGGAATATTGAGAAATTTTTCAGCTACAGCCACTCCTTCTTCAGTCAAAACAACGGTTCTTGTTTTTTCATCTACCTGATAATGGACATCCCTTTTAAGTCGGCGAACCAGATTGTCAATTCTGTAATAAAGAGCAGTTGACTCTTCAGTGGGGCCAGAAATAATCAAAGGAGTTCGAGCTTCATCAATCAGTATACTATCAACTTCGTCCACTATTGCATAATTATGACCTCTTTGAACTATATCCTCCAACCTGAACTTCATATTATCTCTTAAATAATCAAAACCAAATTCATTGTTAGTTCCATATGTAATGTCTGCCTGATATGCTTTTTTTCTTTCTATATCACTCATTCCATGCTGAATGGTACCAACCGTGAGCCCAAGGAATTTATATATTGGTCCCATCCACTCTGTATCTCTGCGAGCAAGATAATCATTAACAGTGACAATGTGAACTCCCTTTCCTTCCAGGGCATTGAGATAGGCTGGAAGGGTAGCAACAAGGGTCTTTCCCTCACCTGTCTTCATTTCAGCAATCTTTCCTTGATGAAGAACAATTCCACCCATTAATTGAACATCAAAATGCCGCATATAAACTGTTCTTTTTGCAACCTCACGAACTACTGCAAAGGCTTCGACCAACAAATCATCCAGGGTTGCTCCTTGGGCTAATTTTTCTTTAAATTCAGAGGTTTTTGCCTTTAACTGTGCATCCGTAAGTTTGGAAATTTTTGGTTCTAATTCATTTATTTTATTGACAATAGGCTGGAGTTTTTTTAGTTCTCTCTCGTTTTTGGTTCCGAAAATTTTTTGTAGAATTTTAATCATCTAAAAATTATTAAATCAAAACTGCAATACAAAGTCAAATTAAATTCCTTAAAGTAAGCGAAATTAGAAATTTTTTAATTTTCTCTTAATTTTTAATCAGATTTAACAATTATTGCTGGAATGTTCAGTTCTTTTACTAAATCATTGAATGACTTTATATCAATCTCAATAACTTCTCTCAGCTTTTTAATCTGCTCATCCACTTTTCTGGAGAGCTCCTCAAACACCTCATAACATTGCTTAGTTGGAGGAGCATCTGCACTTGAAACAACAGATGCAAGGGCTGCTAATTTATTGTTCAACTTTATTGGATAATTCAATAAATCCTGCGAAACCTTTGCTCGATGCTGGATTAACTCATCCTCAATAGCTGATAATTTCTCATTAATTAATTTTGAAGCCTTAGAGATCTTTTCAGCATAATCCTTTCCTTTTGTATTTTTAACTATTTCCTCAAGCTGATGGCGGATATTTCGAATTTCATTCACTGCATCATGGGTCTCTGATAATTTGTCTCTTATTTTTATAAGGAGAGCGAACTGTTCCTCAAATTCTTCCTGGGTTGTTTTAACTCTTGGATCTTTTATTATTCTAAAAGGTTGTCTGTATTTCTTATCTCCAACAATTAATTCAACAAAATAATTTCCTGGAGGAGCAATCGGGCCTCGAATACTCCCAGCCCAGAAAATAGCATCTTTAACTTCATGAGCATCTGGATAGCGCATATTCCAGATAAAACGATTTGTTCCCTTTTCTATCGAGACCTTCTGTTCTCCTTTTTTCTCTGGATTGCTCGAAAAAGAGCGAATAATATTGCCATCTTTGTCAAGAAATAACAGCTTTACTTCCTCCTTTGGTTTTTCTTTAAAATAATAATAGACACTAACACCTAAAGGTGGATTTTCTCCTGCATTTGGAATTCTTCTTGTCCAAGCCCTAAATCTTACAGTTGTAGCAGGCTTGAACAGATATACTGAAGAATTCAAAACCTCATTAGTGATCTGTCTGAGAACATTTATATTATCAAGTATCCAGAAAGAGCGGCCATGGGTCGCAATAACTAAATCGTTTTCATGAATGACCATGTCATGAATTGGAACAACCGGCAAATTTAATTGTAGGGATTGCCAGGTTTCACCATCATCAAAGGAAACATAGACTCCTTTTTCTGTTCCAGCATAGAGAAGTCCTTTTCTCTTTGGGTCTTCTCTTATAACTCTTGTAAATTCATCCTGTGGTATGCCTTTTGTAATTCTTTTCCAATGTTTTCCATAATCAGTTGTTTTATATAGATAAGGCTTAAAATCATCCAGTTTATAACGAGTTGCTGCTATGTATGCTACTCCTGGGTCAAAATGAGATGGTTCTATAATGCTAATTAATGCCCATTCAGGGAGTTCCTTTGGGGTCACATTTTTCCAGGTTTTTCCATTGTCAAGGGAAAGATGAATCAACCCATCATCAGAACCAGCCCATAAAATACCCTGTTTGACAGGAGATTCTGCAAAAGCAAAAATTGTTCCATAATACTCAACGCTTGTATTATCCTTGGTTATTGGCCCTCCTGAGGGTTCCATTTTTGATTTATCATTTCTTGTAAGATCAGGACTTATTATTTCCCAGCTCTGTCCCTCATTTGTGGACCTGAAAACATGATTACCAGCAACATATAGAACATCTGGATTATGCGGAGATATTAAAATCGGAAAGGTCCATTGAAATCTGTATTTAAGATATTTTGCACCCCATCCCATTGGATTATCAGGCCATACTGAAATATTGCGAGCCTTTCGTGTTCTATGATCATAGCGAGTGAGAGTGCCTCCATAACAACCTGCATAAACTATATTTGGGTCATCTGGACGAACTGCAATGTAACCGCTTTCACATCCTCCAACAGAATACCACTCTGACTGAGTTATTGCTCCATAATCTGACCTGCTTGGAACAGAAATAGTGCTGTTATCTTGCTGTGCTCCGTAAACTCTGTAAGGAAACTGATTATCTGTTGTAACATGATAGAATTGAGCGGTTGGCTGTGTATAAAGGCTCGACCATGATTTTCCTCCATCAAAGGTTATTGTTGCACCTCCATCATTTCCTTCTATCATTCTGAGAGGATTCTGAGGATCAATCCATAAGTCATGATTATCACCGTGTGGAGTTCGAATCTGGGTATAAGTTTTTCCTCCATCATTTGATTTCCAGAATCTTACATTTAAAACATAAACTGTTTCAGGGTCTTTTGGATCTGCAACAATGTGAGAATAATACCAGGGCCGTTGGAATAAATTAGGGTCCTTGCTCACAAGTTGCCATGTCTCTCCCCAATCGTCCGACCGAAAAACTCCTCCATCTTCTGCCTCTATAATAGCCCATACCCTGCCCGGCTTAGCAGGAGACACTGCAATTCCAATCCTCCCTTTTATTCCCTTTGGAAGACCAGGATTGTTTGTTATTTCCTTCCAGGTATTTCCACCATCTATTGATTTATATATACTACTGTCAGGGCCTCCACTTTTGAATCCCCATGGGTAGCGCTGGACTTCCCAGAATGCTGCATACAGAATTCTTGGATTATTTGGATCCATTGCCAAGTCTATTGCGCCAGCTTTCTCACTTCGAAATAATATTTTCTCCCAGGTTTTACCTCCATCTATCGAGCGATAAATACCCCTTTCCTTGTTTGGACCAAAAATATGACCGAGCGCTGCAACATAAACAATGTCTGGATTCTTTGGATGAATTCTTATTTTCGGGATATGGCGAGTGTCTTCCAATCCTATATGTTGCCATGTTTTACCACCATCTGTTGATTTGTAAACTCCATTTCCATGGGAAACATTCCCTCTTGGACAACCTTCTCCCATTCCAACGTATATAATATTTGGATCCGAGGCTGAAACCGCAATTGCACCAACTGAACCTGTCTTGAAAAATCCATCTGATATATTTTTCCATGTTATTCCACCATTTTCTGTCTTCCATACACCTCCTCCAGTTGAACCAAAATAGAACACAAGAGGATTTGAAGGGTCTCCTGCTACAGCAACAACTCTACCACCCCTATATGGACCTATGCATCTCCATTTAAGAGCCTTATAAAATATAGGATCAATTTTTGATTTATCCGTAGCTTTCTTTGAAAAAACATAATTGGTTAATCCAAAAAAACAAAAAATCAGTATTAATGAAATAATTATTTTCTTTTTAAGTAAATTCATTTTGAAACCTCCCACCGCAATTGTTATTGGTTAATGGTTATTTGTCAAATAAATAATTTACCATTCACCAATAACCATTGACAAATATTAGTAGCCTATTGCACATCCATCTTTTCTCGACTCACTTGCTCCTATTAAAATTCCCCTTTTTGTGTCAATCCATATTCCCTGATATCCTCCAAATACACCAATTGCATGAGCAACCCTGTGGCCTTTTCTAACAAGTTCTCTTATAACCTCAGAGGATATTCCACTTTCAAGATAAACAATACCTCCATCCTCCATTTTCCCCCCATTTGGCTGAGAAGAACCAACATGTCTGAACCTCGGAGCATCCCCAGCCTCTTGAATATTCATTCCAAAATCGATTATATTACATAAAATTTGAACATGTCCTTGAGGTTGCATTGCTCCACCCATAACACCAAATGAAAAAACTGGCTCATTATCCTTTGTAACAAAACCTGGGATAATAGTATGAAAAGGCCTCTTTCCCGGTGCAATAACATTTGGATGTCCTTCCTCAAGACTAAATAGAGCTCCTCTATCCTGCAAACAGAATCCAAGTCCATCAGGAACCATACCAGAACCAAAACCAGCATAATTGCTCTGAATTAATGAAACCGCATTAAAATCTTTGTCCACAACTGTCAGATATGCTGTATCACCCTCCTCTAAGATTTCCTCTCCTGCTGGAATTGATAAATTAGCTCTTTCAGGATTGAAAAACTCAAGTCTCTTTAATGCATACTCTTCTGAAAGGAGAGTTTTTATTGGTATTGTGGAAAATTTTGGATCAGCATAAAACCGAGCTCTATCCTCATATACTATTTTTTTAATTTCAATTAAAGTATGCAGATATTCAGCTGAATTGTGTCCCATGGATTTTAAATCAAATTTTTTTAACATATTAAGCATTTGCAAAACTGCAATTCCTTGCCCATTTGGAGGGAGTTCCCATACATCATAACCCCTGTAATTAACACTTAATGGTTGAACCCATTCTGAATGAAAATTTGCAAAATCCTCGTACTGAAAAAATCCTCCCACTTTTTTTGAATATTCAATTATTCTTTTTGCTATTTCACCTTTATAAAAAGCATCTCTCCCTTTCTCAGCAATTAGACGATAGGTTCCTGCAAGTTCAGGATTTTTAAATATATCTCCTTTTTTAAGAATTTTTCCTCCTGGTGCATAAAGCTTCTGAAAATTTTTATACTTCTTGAATGTTTTCACTGCTCTTTGCCAATAATAGGCAATAACCTCTGACAGAGGAAATCCCTTTTCAGCGTAATTTATTGCAGGTTCGAGTATCTTCTTCATGGGTAATTTCCCAAACCTTCGATGAAGCTCAAACCAACCATCAACACATCCCGGAACAGTCCACGGTAAAGGACCATGAAGGGGAATTCTTTTTATACCTTTTCTCTTAAAATATTCAAGAGAAATCGCCATAGGTGCTGGACCACTTGCATTTAAGCCATACAGTTTTTTCTCCTTGTTAATCCATATAATTGCAAAAAGGTCTCCTCCAATCCCACAGCTAGTTGGCTCCATAAGACCAAGGGCAGCATTAACTGCAATTGCAGCATCTATTGCATTTCCGCCTTTTTTTAGAATATCAATTCCTATCTGAGCTGCAAGGGGTTGACTTGTAGCAACCATTCCATTTGTTGCAATGACCTCTGACCTTGTTGCAAACATTCTCCCTGTAATACGGTCTCCAGCTTTGAGATTGAACACGAAACTAAAAATAAATAAAGATAATATTATTTTTTTCATTTTATTCTCCTTGGATTTTCTTTCTTGCTATGAATGTACCATTAGGCTGTTTGATAATCATGGAAATCACCTTTCCTGATTTATCCTTTTTAAATTCCACACTATAACCTTCAAAATTCTTCAAATTAAATTCTGTCCCTTTATAGGGAACTAATTCATATTCAGGCTGTCCAGGAACAACTAAAATCAGCTTATTTTTACCCTTTAGATAAATTGTCATAATTAATCCATCAAGTTCGTACTTTCCGGTGAATTGCTTAAGGAAGCTTTCCTCTTTCATTTTCTTTTCAGGAATTCGAGTAAAAATAATATCCTTTACAGCAGGCTCCATTTGAATTGAAAGACTATTTATATTTCCCTTTTTGTCCATAAAAAAGGCAACCTTTTTTGTTATCTCAAGAAGTTCATTTTTAAGTTCAAAAACATCATAATGATAATGAGTTAATGTGTAGGTTATTGAATTATATGTTGCTTTCAAATGGTCTCCCTCTTTTTCAATTTTTATAATTCCATACCCAGGGTTTTCGTATTCTCCTGTATAATCCTCAAGGGGATGGGAAGGTTTTGTATTTAACTTTCTATCCTTATCCTTTTCCTTTCTTGCTTTTTCAGCCTGAGCTTTTGCCTTTTGAACTTCTTTTTTAATTCTTTCATTCCATGGAACTTCATCCAAACCTAAAAGCCTGTCATAGACATTATACGCAATTATGGTTGGGAGGGGAGTGCCACTCAGATTTGTTAAAATTACCATACCAATCTTGTCCTTTGGCATAAAGCTCACAAGAGCTGTAAATCCATCTATGCCTCCTCCATGCTGAAGCAAAAGATGACCTCTATAAGCTGTTATAACCCATCCCATTCCATAACTTGAATAAAAAAGCTCATCATATCTTATTGGCTGAGAAATCACCATTTGGGGAGAATGAATCTGATTAATATTTGTTTCTGATATGATTTGTTTCTCATTTAATTTACCCTTATTCAGATTTAATATTACCCATTTAGCCATCTCTTCAACATTTGAATTTATTGACCCTGCAGGTCCCACATTGTCAATATTTCTGAATGGAATTTCAATTATTTTTCCATTCTTTTTATAATAGGGGAGTGCAAAATCAGGTGATTTTTTGGAATCTTCTACTGAAAAATTGCTATTTTTCATGCCAAGAGGTTTAAAAATCCTTTCTCTTACAAACTCCTCCCATGTCTTCCCTGTGATTTTCTCTACCAGATATCCTGCAACTACAAACATCAGATTTTGATATTGCCATTTATAGCGAAAATCCTGACTTGGTTCTAAATATCTGAGGCGACGAATAAGTTCCTCACGTGAATAGGAAGAATTGTACCACACTAAATCATGACGGGGTAATCCAGACCTATGGCATAATAAATCCCTTGGCGTGATTCTTTCAGAGGCAAACTGATCCTTTAATTTGAAAAAGGGTAAATACTCTCTGACAGGCTTATCCCAGTCCAGTTTCCCCTCGTCAACAAGTATTCCAAGCGCCACTGCAGTAAAGGCCTTTGTGCATGAACCTATTGCAAAAAGTGTTTTTGGTGTTACCTCAAGTTTTTTCTTAATATCTCTGAATCCATAACCTTTCGCAAGAACCACCTTCTCATCTTTAACAATTGAAATTGCCAGACCAGGCACATTCCACTCTTTCATAGTCTTCAACACAAATTTATCAAATCCTTTAAGATTCTTTTCAATATCAGAATCTTTGGCCTGTAATACTAATACAAAGACAAAAATACAAAATATTATAAAAATTCTTCTAAAAATATCTTTTCTCATGTCCCCTCCTCAAAAATTATAAATTCTCACCTTTGTATATTCCGACTATTTTGTGGAGAACCTGTTCATAAATATTTTTTGAGGAAAGTCCCTTATTAAATAGAATTTTAAGTGCTTCTTTTCTATGTGCAAGTGCAGAACGATGAAAATTCACCCAGTTACTTTCAGGAAAATTATCCCTGGGAATCATTTTAATAATTCTCCTATCAAGACGTTTTTCTCTATCCCAGCTTACTCTTCCGAAAAAAGCTTCTTTTCTCCATTTATATCTGTGATAATCGTATTCCTTCGGATACTTTGAGTAACCCAACTTTGTCATGATCAATTTTTTCCAGTATTTGCATCTCTTCTTCAAGCTCCCTTCTACATTTATTCCTCTCAAAATTTTATCTCTTAAATTGTCAAATTCTTCTGGTTCATTTTCTCCAGCTCTGAGAGACAGCTTACATAGATAATTTTTATATACATCTTCTGTAAAATTCATATATCTAGTCTCGTTTGACGCAGGTATATATTTATTCCTGTAATTAAAATAAACCCAATTGTAATAAGAAATGTCAGGCACCTTATAAGCTTCCACATGTCCTATTGCAGGAATTGGCTTTCTGAGAATCTTCAATAACAATAGCTTTAAATTAAAGACAAGCTTTTTTGAAAGATTGCTATACACAAATAATTTTTTAACGCTATTGACCTCTGACCATCTGCCAGAGAAATTCTGATGGGAAAATGTATCTGCATATGCATGGAGCGCTATACCTATTCTATAGGGATTTTCAGTTTTTATTGCCAGGTTCAATAGTTCATTTGCTATAACATTTTTACAACCTGCTGTAGTAATATACTTCTCTTCTTCTCCTTCTCCCTCATTTCCAGGAATAAAATGAAATGGATAGTAAACCTTCTCCCATACTTCCTGCCAGAAGGACTCAAGTCCATTATGAGCTGTTCTTATCGGGTCAATAAAACCAATTTCTTTTCCCTTTTTATCATAGAGATAAATTTTCTTTGATTCTGTTGAATCATCTACATATTGCGAACTATAGGCTATTTTGAAAGAAAAATCTAAATCTAAACCTGCACATAAACACAAATAATAAACTGTATAAAAATGAAAATCTTTTTGCATTATAAATTCTCCAATTCTATAATATTTCCTCCTGTTTCACGAAATAATTCTTTCAAATATCCATCCTTGGTTGCAAGAATTATCTGGTGCTCTTGAGAAATCTCATTCAGAATTTTAAATGCTTCTCTTATTCTGTAATTATCGAATGTTATAAAAGGGTCATCCAATATTAGAAAAAATTTAGCCTCTTCCCCTAAAATTTTTTGTGCAAGAGCAAGTCTTAAGGAAAAATAAAGCTGATCCTGAGCCCCTTTGCTTAGCCATGTTATACTTTTTTTCTCATTATTATTCAGAATAATGTAGAAATCTTCCCATTTTGAAATCTCAATTCCTCTGTATTCGCTTCTTGTTATTCTTGAAAACCATTTACTACCTTCTTCTTCAATTACCTTTTTGAGGAAAAGCTCTGTTTCCTCTTCGATTTCCTTAAGGATTTTGTAAAAATCAATGAGCATTTTTTTTAATTCCAGTTTTTTGTTTATTTCATTTTCAAGCTCGTCTATTTTTTTAATTATTTCAGTTTCTCCTTCATTGAGTTCTTCCTTAAGAAGTTCTATTTCTTTCTCCATTCTGACAATCTCCTCATTCAATTTTTTCGCTTTTTCTCGAAGAACTCTCATCTCTTCATTTAATCTTAAATATTCCTTCTCATTATATTCCTCAAAACCTCCTTTAGACAAAACTTTAATCTCCCCTCCTAACTCATCAATTCTATTTATATTCTCATCTGGCAAAATAAACTCCCCTTCTAAGTATCTTTCCAAATTTTGTCTGTCCCTCTCAAGACCGAATTTCTTTTCCCATATTCTTTTATATTCCTTAATTGAATTAACACCTGCCTTCTCTAAAATATTTTTTCTCTTATTTTCGAAATCTTTTATTCTAATTTCAATTTCTTTTATCTTTTCTTCAATTTTATGTAGATTCTGTTCCTCCTTTTCTTCCCTATTTCCCTCATTCTCCTTTTCTTTTCTTATATCTTCAAGTTGACTTTTAAATTCCCTCCTATTCCCGGAGATAATATTTAATATAAGAGATATAAGAACCAAAAATAGAATAATAGATGGAATTAGTGCCAAAAGAGAAAGAGATAATATTATTTTAAAAATTATATTTATGATAATCAGAACAAAAACAAAAATTGAAACAAAAACCTTTCTCTTTAGTTTTTCCTTGGTTTGGGAATACAGCTTTTTTTCCTCATTCACTAAATGTTCTATTCTTTCTCTAATCTTCTGAAGAGTTTCTTCCAAATTTTTTTTCTTCTCCTTTGAAAATTTGGATTCTGTTTTCAAATCCAGCAATTTTCTCTCCACATCTTCCAGAAAGGATAAATCTTCCTGATTAAAATCCTGATATCTATTCAAGTCCTCATAAACTCTTTTCAAACTATGTCTATGTTTTAATTCTTTTTTGTATTCCTCAATCTTCCTTGCTCTATCCATTTTTTCCAGTCTTTCTTCCATGTTTTTCAGTTTCAACTCGAGAGCTTCTCTCTTCTTACTCAATTCTTCCTTTTCTATTACCAGATTCCTTACTCGCTCCCAGCGCTTTTTCTTTTTCTCAAGCTCCTCTTTTTCTGAATACATATTTTTTATTTCTTCTTCTATGTTGGATTTTCTTTTTGAGGGAAGCACCAAATATCCTAATTTATCTTCAAGAGTATTTTTAAAATCGTAAAAATTCTCAAGTTCAAGGATCTTTTCCTTTAAATGGGAAGCAAAGTCCATTCCACTTTCTATTTTTTTCAATATTTCCAATTCTCCGGTTCTGATATGAAAAATATTTCTAAAAAATTTTGGTTTCATTGAAATAAAAAATTCTATTAAAGATGATTTTCCCTTTAAAATCTTTCCCTTTTTTAATTCAAAAACCTCGTTATTATCTTCAATTATGAGTTTTGATTCTTTTACAGGATAATCTCTGCTCAAGGTTGCATTTGGGATAAGAGCATATTCAATTGCTTCAAGTATAGTTGTTTTCCCGCTTTCATTAGGACCGTAAATCAATGTAAATGGACTATCAAAGGATAGCTTTTTATTTTTAAATTTTCCGAATTCTTCAATTATTAATTCTTTAATTCTCACCTTTTAATTTTACCTTGCTCAAGAAATTCGAAACCAGAAATTAAAACTTTTTCCCAGTATTCTTTTTTTTCGGGCTCATTTTTAATCTTCTCGTCAATTTTTTCTTTAATCATTTTCCCGAGCTTTGTTTCTTCAATAGAGGCAAAGGATTTTGTAAGATTTTCTAACTTATAAATATCGAGTTCCTTCTTCAAATTATTTAATTTTCTTACAGTTTCTTTCTCATTTTTTACAATTCCCTTAACAATTACTTTCAAAATATCATAATTCTTTCTTATTTCCCTTAATTTTTCAATTTCATCAATATCAATGATTATTTCTCCAAATTTTTTCTGCATTCCTATATTTATTGAATGTGGAGTCAACCTATCATTTATCTCAATCATGATTATTTTTCTCTCATATGGTTCTTTAAAAGAAATAATCTCAATTGTTCCCGGATATCCACACCATGTATTTTCAACCCTCCAAAGTCTGTGATAATGGAAATGTCCAAGGGCTAAATAATCCAAATCCATTTTTTCAATATCAGATGAAAATATTGGATAATATCCTTCATTCTGAAATAGAAGATGATCTCTTATTTCTTTATCATCCATATAAGTTCCATGAACAACTCCTATTTTGAACTTTGCCTGTGATGGATTTGATTTTATTAATTTAACCATTTCCTGACTTGAACCATTTTTAGTGAAAGGAAAGAAATAAATATCAATATTTCCCAGGCTTCTTATTTCAAGAGGTCTTGTTTTAATTACATTTATGTTTGAACCATAATAGAATTCATCCCTGTAAGGAGCCTCTTCATCATGATTGCCAGGTAATATAAAAATTTCTGTCTCTGGAATTTCTGAAAAAAGTTCTCTTAAATTTTCTCTCAGATGTGAAACCGCACTCCATTCTTCATCAAATAAATCTCCTGAAATTATAAGGACATTAACTCCTTCCTTTTTAATTATTTCTATTATTTTTTTAAATTGAGCAAAAATATCCTCTGTCCATTGAGAGCCAAGATGAATATCTGCTATATGTAATATTTTCATCTAAATGCTTCTATTCCTGTTATTGCTTCTCCAATAATTAAAGTGTGAATATCATGTGTCCCTTCATAAGTTTTCACAGATTCAAGATTCATCATATGTCTTATAACTGGATATTCATCAGTAATTCCACTTGCTCCAAGAATATCCCTTGCCATGCGTGCAATTTCAAGGGCAATCTCAACATTATTTCTTTTAAGCATTGAAATCAAAACATATGATGCTTTTCCTTTGTCCTTTAGTCTTCCTGTTCTTAGAGCAAGAAGCTGACCTTTTATAATCTCATTTAGCATCCATACTAATTTATTTTGAACAAGCTGAAATGATGCAATTGGTTTACCAAACTGAATCCGTGTTTTGGAATATTCAAGAGCTGTTTCATAACATGCAAGAGCTGCACCTATAGCACCCCAGCCAATCCCGTATCTTGCCTGTGTAAGACAGCTTAAAGGAGCCTTTAATCCCTTTGCCTTTGGTAGAACATTATCTTCTGGAACAATGCAATCTTCAAAAATAAGCTCTGATGTAATGGACGCCCTTAATGAAAATTTCCCTTTTATATCTTGAACAGTATAACCTGGGGTTCCTTTTTCAACCAGAAACCCTCTTATTCCTTCATCTGTTTTAGCCCATACCAGTGCAACATCAGCAATACTACCATTTGTAATCCACATTTTTCTCCCATTTATTCTCCAGTTTCTTCCCTCTTTTTTTGCTTTTGTGATCATTGAACCTGGATCGGAACCATAATCAGGTTCTGTGAGACCATAACATCCTATTTTCTCTCCCTTTGCCATTTTTGGTAGCCAGTATTTTTTTTGTTCCTCTGATCCATATTCAAGAATAGGCCACATTACGAGAGAAGACTGGACAGAACAGAAACTTCTCAAGGCACTATCTCCATATTCGAGTTCCTGTAATGCAAGACCATATGCAACATTATTTATCTCAGCACATCCATAACCCTTTAGATAGGCGCCAAAAAGCCCAAGTTCAGCCATATCTTTAATCAAATGAGAAGGAAATTCAGCTTTTCTGTGATACTCATTTATGATGGGTATTACCTTCTCCTTTACAAATTTTCTAACTGAATCACGCACCATTATTTCTTCATCTGTTAAAAGCTCTTCAAAATAAATCAAATCTTTTGTCATCTCCGCCTCTATTATTTTCTTTTTAGTGACGAGACCAGAATTGTAAGACTTAATGAAAAAAGAATTAAATCCTGAAGTAATAAAGTCCAGTCAACCTTATGTCCTATAAATCCAAAGCATCCACAATCAATCTCTTGCCCCCGAACAAGCACAGAAATAATCAGCAATATAAAAACAAATAACATGGACGAGATCCAGAATGAACTTCCTCTCACAAGAATACCTGTTAGGAGAAAAATTCCGCAAATTAACTCTAACCATGGAAGAATAAGAGCGGTCCAGAATGAAATAAACTCAGGAACTATCTGATAATTCTGGATATCCTGAGCAAATCCAAGAGGATTTATTATTTTAGTTATTCCAGAAAAAATAAATATGAGTCCTACAAGGATTCTGATTGCAAGTATAAAATATTTTTTAGATTTCATTAGTTCTTTTCCCAAGGTAAACCATTTTCAAACCATTTTGGCCAGCCGCCCTCAAGCACCTTTACATTCCTAAAACCTGCTTTCTGCAAAAAATAAGCAAGGTAAAAACTGGATTTACAATCTCCTCCACTACAATAAGCAATTATAATTTTGTCTTGTGATATATCCATATTTTTTAAATCCTGGGGTGAATTTATAGAATTCAAAGGGATATTTATTGCTCCAAGAATATGACCCTTTTTGAACTCCTCTTCTGAACGGGAATCTATGAATATAGCCTCTCCCCTCTGCCATAACTCCTCTGCCTCATAGACTGTTATCAGTTCTGGCAGGGCATCTTCTTCCAAGAACAAAAAATCTCCTTTAAAATCATAATCAGCATATTTTCTGATAAGATTGATGTTAAAAAAAACACCTATTATTGATGCAATTATTAGAATAAAAACAGCTTCCTTTGTGAGTTTTAAAAAATTCCTCATATTATATTAATCATAAAGAGTTTTGTATTTTTCAAGCCCTTTTATCAAAATATTTGAAGCCTTTTTTAAATCATTCTCCTTTAATACATAAGCAATTCTTATCTCATCTTTCCCTTTGCCAGGTGTTGCATAAAAACCCTCTCCAGGTGCAAGCATAACAGTTTCATTATTAAGCCTAAAATCAGTTAATAGCCAGATGGTGAAGTGTTCGGCATTCTTAATGGGTAATTTTACAATCATATAAAATGCACCCTGGGGTTTTTCTAAAACAACTCCCGGGATCTTTTTTAATTCATTAAACAGAACATCTCTTCTTCTCTGATATTCTTTTCTTACATCTCTGAAATAGTCCATGCTCATTCTATATGCTGCTAAAGCTGCTTTTTGTTCAACAGATGGAGGACATAGCCTTGCTTGGGCGAATTTTAGAATTGCCTGATAAATCTTTTCATTCCTGGTAATAACTGCTCCTATTCTTGCTCCACAGCAACTAAATCTCTTTGATATGCTATCCACTACTATTACTCGATCCGCAACCTCTGGAAATTCGAGAAGGCTCGTATGTTTTAAACCATCATAAACAAATTCTTTGTAGACCTCATCGCCTATTAGAAATAAATCATATTTTTTTGCCAGCTCAATAATTGATTCTATTTCTTCTCGTGTATATACCACTCCGGTTGGGTTATTAGGGGAACATATAAGTATTGCTCTTGTCTTGGGTGTAATTTTTTTCTCTATTTCTTCTATTTTTGGAATTCTGAATCCATCCTCTGCCTTTGTTGTTACAGGAACAATTTTTACATTAGCAAAATATGCGTATCCATTATAATTAGTATAAAAAGGCTCTGGAATTATAATCTCCTCTCCGACATCAGCTACTACAGAAAATGAAAAGTGAATGGCTTCACTCCCTCCAATAGTTATAATTATATTGTCCTCATTTAATTTGATATTATAGAACTTGAAATAATCAACGATAGCCCTTCTCAATTCTAAGAATCCCTGAGAGGGACCATAGCTCAAAACTTCATCATCATAATTATGAAAAGCCTCAATAACTGGTTTTGGAGTTGAAATATCAGGCTGTCCAATATTTAAATGATAAATATGAACTCCTTCAGCTTTTGCCTTATCAGCATAGGGCTTTAATTTTCTTATAGGTGATGGCTGAATATTTTCTCCTCTCTTAGATATTTTCATATAATTTCCTCCTTATGATTCCAATTTGTATTTCTCTTTTGATTTATTTTGGTATTATACAAAGAAATTTCAGAATTCCTTCCCCGTTATTTTTAAACTGGTGCTTTTCCCTAGGAGGCACATAAACAACCATCCCTTCCCTAAGGGAATATTCCTTTCCCTTTTCATCCCGAATTTTCCCATTTCCTTCCAAAATAAATACTTCATGCTCTTTTGAATGGCTATGAAAGGGGGTATGACCTCCTGGTTCAACTTCTATCATCCTTAGATAAAAATTTGGAGGATTATCCTTCTCGCCAATGAGCCATCTAATTCTGACCTTATTTGCTCCCTCTTCTTTAAATGATAAATTTTCAACATCAGTATAATGCACTATTTTCATTTCTCCCCTCTTATTTTAAGTAAAATAGATAGTAAAAAATCCTTTGCCAGTTCCATATCTTCCAGTTTTAAAGAACCAAAAATATAGTTTTTAGATTTCATCATTAATATTTTCTTGTAATATTTATCCTTAGCTATATAGCATTCTCCATCATTTATCCTGATTTTTCCAATTAAATTATCCTTTAAATTATTTTTTAATTTATTGAACATTTCCTGAGCTCCTTGCTCGTCTTCACCTTCTACTATAAAAAGAGAAAAATTTTCATTATTTAAATTATATTCAGCCTTGTAACCATTTTTGAGAAAGTCCATTCCAAGAAAATTCTTTAAATAAAATTTTTCGCTATTTTTAATAAGCCCCTTTTCAGGAAAATAAAAGAGGATAGGAGGCAAAGAGCCTCTATTTTCAATTTTATTAATAATTCCATCAGCAAAATTTAATAGATTATCACGAGTATTTTCCCCGCAATCATAACAATTTATTTTTATATAATAAGTGGAAATTATGAAATTAAGACTTTCTCCATCAATGTATCCATGATTTCCGATTTCCAGATAATTGCTATCTGGAGAGCGTTCAATGCTATATATACCAAAACAATTCTTCTCGTCTCCCATATCATAAATCTCAATGACAATTGAAGCGTTCTTCTGATTTTTAAATTCAGCCACTACTAATTCTCTAAAATCATACGCTAAATAAATTTCTGCTCCTCCATTTATATATTCGTATAGATTTGTGGGTGTAAAAATTTGAGGTAACTCTACTGATTTCCATCCTTTAATTTTAGGCAATAAATTGATTAATTTGGATTTTTGTCCGAAAAGAGGATTGAATAAGAAGTAAAGAAAAATTATAAAGAATAATGGATATATCCTCGCATTTCTCATTATCTTGAAACAGTATTTTACAATAAAACTGCAGGAAACTCAATTCTACATAATTTAAGTTGACAATAAGATTTAAATATATAAAAATCTCAAATGAAATTCTTTGAAGGTGAGATATGAAACCGAACCTTATTTTACTGATATTAATTATAATTTTCTCATTTTCATGTGTAATAGTGATTGAGAATCCAGTAAAACCACCTTTTTATCGAGTTCAAAAAAACATATACAAGGAAATATCCTTTAAATCTGGGAATTTCATTAGTTTAAAGAATGGTTACGGAGATATAGAAATTAAAGGATGGGATTTAGAAAAAGTGGAAATCTTTGCCACAATCTCATCAAGACCAATCTACAGAAGAAGAGCTTACCTTTACGGTTTTTATGGAAATCTTCCAAAAATTAAGGTGGATAAATTTGAAGAGTTTTTAAAAATTGAAACAGAGTATAAGGAAATTCCAGAAGATGAATTTTTAATAGACTATAATTTAAATGTTCCTTATTTTGTAATTATTAAGGAAGTAAATGTTATTGAGGGAGATATCTTTATTTCTGATATATCCGGAGAAGTTAACCTCGAACTTATAAATGGAGATATTAGAATAGAAAATTTCTCTGGCTCATTAAATATTTCTGTTGATGAAGGTTCTGTTAAGTCAAGTTTGCGTGACTTAAGAGAAGAAGACGAAATAAAAATCACAAATAAAAATGGAAATATAATTGTCTTTCTTGAACCTGATGCAAATTTTTCAATAGATGCAAAAGCACCAAATGGCACTATAAAATGCGAATTTGCTGAAAAAGAGGGAAAGTTCGAAAGAGAATTAAAAGGTAAAATTGGTAAAGGTGGCGCAGTCTTATCCCTCTTTTCACCTAATGGAAATATTGAAATAAGAAAGTTATAATTTAATCCAGCAGTTTTTTCATAAAATTTGGAAGAGTAAATGAAGCAAAATGAATATCTTTATTATAATATTTTAAATTAGGAGGTGCATTCCTTTTTATTTCAAGAGGATTAATACTATCAGACAAATAAACAAAAGACCATATGCCACTTGGATATGTGGGAACAGGAGAAATATAAAATTTAACAACTTTATAGATTTTTCTTAGGGTCTCATTCAATCTTTTAATAATGTCCTGATGATAAAAGGGTGAACCTGTCTGGGAAACTATTACCCCATTTTCTTTGAGTATTTTTTTTAATGAAATATAAAAATCTTTTTCAAAAAGGGCCTTGGACGGGCCTATAGGGTCAGATGAATCAACAATTAATATGTCAAATTTTTCCTTTAAATCTTTTACATATTCAGCCCCATTAGCTATAATCACTTTAACTCGGGGATCATCAAATGAAGAACTCAGTTTAGGAAAAAATTTTTTTGAAATTTCAATTACTTTTTCATCAATTTCAACGAGATTTACTCTCCTTACATTATAGCGTAATATTTCACGAAGTGCACCTCCATCTCCTCCTCCAATGATCAGTATTTCTTCTGGAGAGGGATGGGAAGTAAAAGCTGGATGAACTAACATTTCATGATAAAAAAACTCGTCCTTTTCAGTTGTCTGAACCAGTCCATCTATGAGCAAAACTTTTCCAAAAAATTCGTTTTCAAATACTTCAATTTTCTGAAATTGAGTCTTCTCCTCAAAAAGGATTTTTTTAACATTAAAAAATAACCCATGGTAAGGAGAATGATATTCCTCTCTTCTTGGCTTTTCCAAGAGGGGATTTCTCATTAGGCTTCCCAGACAAAGGGCTTAGAATCAGTGGAAATTTTTCCTTTGGAGAGAGTTTCTTTTAAATAATTGGGAAGGGAAAATAGACCTTTATCTAATTCTAAATTATAAAATTTCAATTTTCCAAATTTACTTTCATCTATTCTTCTTTTAAATTCTTCATCATTGATATCTGATTTTTTATTTTGTTTTAATGCCAGGTTAAAACCCCATGGTAAATTAAATGAGAAAATAAAGGTCCAATAGGGCTTTACAAGAGGGAATATCTCCTCCAAGGTTTTATAAACAGATGCAAAGAAACAATTATAATAGGGATCAGCACTTCCTGATTGAACAACAAGAACACCATTTTCATTAAGAATATTATAAATTTTTTTGTAAAATTCACGGGTGAAGAGATAAATTGAAGGCCCCTGTTCAAGGGGTTCAGTAAGATCAGATATTATAACATCAAATTTCTGATCCGTATTTTCAATAAATTTTCTGGCATCATCGAAAATCACCTCAGTTCTGGAATCCTCAAAGGCTCCATTTGACCATTCAGGCATATGTTTTGCGCATAGTTTTACCAATTCTTCATCAATATCCACCATAATTGCTTTCTTGACTGTTGTGTGTTTCAAAACTTCTCTCAGGGTCGCTCCCTCTCCTCCCCCAATTATTAGAATTTTTTCAGGATTTGGATGAGCAATCATTGCTGGATGAACAAGAGCTTCATGATAAACAAATTCGTCAACTTCTGCAGACTGAATTTTATCATCCAAAAATAAACTTTTACCAAAAAGAAAAACCTGAACAATATCCACTTTTTGATACTTAGTTTTTCCGCTGAAATATATTTCTTTGACCAAATATTGAAATGTTGCATTATCCGTATATTTCTGAATGAACCAAATTCCTTCTTTCATTTTTGTAAAAGAATTATAAATTGATTTAAAACTGTTTGTCAATTATAAAGTTTACAGATGGTTAATTCAAAATTATTTTCTCTTTTCAGGATTCAAAACATCAATATCAAGTTCCTCTATAGGACCTTCATAGTATTTATACTCTTGTGGGAAAACACTGAATTTTCCAGAAAAAATGCTTGCAATTAAATCAACCCAGAAACTTTTTCTATAGGTATTATAATTTCTTATGCTCATTATCCAATCATCAAGAGCTGTCTTTATCTCATTAATTCCTTCTTCCACTCCTCTCATTGCCTGGTTGTATGTACTCACACTTGTTATTACCGGATAAGCCTCAAGCTGAACTCGAATGGCAAGGGTGGAGCGCAGGACACCTGTTGCAGCCCTTGTGAGCTCTTCTATTCCCTTTCCGCTTTCGAGTGCTGTTTTAAACAATTTTTCTGCCTGCTCAAATCCAGTGCGTGCTCTTGCTATTGCCTTTTGAGCCTCAGTTTCCTTATCTGAAATCTGATCAGCCATTGCCCAGACTGCTTTAACCTTTTGACTACATAAATTTAATGCAGAGGAGTAAAGGGATTTTCCTCCTAAAACAGCCTGATTTAATATATTAAGTCTATTGTAAATCCGGACAAATGCTGTTGCAAAGAGTATCCCGCCAATCAGAAGAACTATGATAAAGATTATTATGCCCCTCTTTGTTGTCTTACTCATTCTTTCCTCCTTGGATACAATTCTCTTAATTTTTTACTTGTTTCTTCTATAATTATCATTATTCCTTTGTCATAATTATTAAAATTAAGGTATTCTTTTGCCTTTTCCATTATTTCTCCATAATCAGAGGAGGTAAATTTTGGGAGTCCTCTACCAACTGAAATAGTCATCTTTAATTTCGCATCTGGTCTAATAAGCCATACAATCCCATTATTTCCTCCTTCTGTGCTTTTGCCTTTTTTACCAAGTCTTAGCCATCTACCATAATGTGTGGCATATTTTTCAGGATGTTTTATACCTGTCTGTATCAAAACCACCATCTCAGCAATATTGTCCTCTTTTAAAGCCTGACATATTGCATCTCCTTTTATTATTGTTTCTTTCGAAAGAACTCCTACCTTATCAATTATCCAATAATTTTCAAGTTGAGGAAAAGGAGGATCTCCTTTTGGAACATTGATATTACTATCATAAGGTTGTTCTTTCCCACAATTTAAAGACAGGAAAATGATAAATATAATAAATAATGCTTTTAAAATTTTACTCAATTTTCTATTGTTCTAAAATTTTTTGGAAAAAATAACTTTTTCGTGCATCCAGCTCCACCTCCTCCTGCACAGGCGCAGGCACAGGCACAGGAAACACAAGCACACGCGCACGAAGATGCCCTTCCACCAAAACCTCCACCTCCTCCAGTAGTTCTGCCTGATGAACCTCCTCTGTATCCTCCAGTATATATAATTCCACCTCTTCCATATCTTCTGGTTTTTGAAAGAATTATTATTATGATAGTAAAAACAAAAAATATAATAAAAAATATAAAAATTGATAGCCAATCTCCAGCCTGAGTTCCAGTATACTTAATTTTCAGTACCTGAGGATTTATATTTGGAATAAAATTTTTGGGGATTGAAATTGATATATTAAACTTCTGACCTTTACCCAGATTAAATACTTCCCATATTAAATTCTCATCTTCAATTTTTGTTGGAGGAGGAGTAGCTCTTACTTTATCAATTGGAGCAAAAATACGAACACTAATGGTTAATTTCTCAGTTATAGCTCTATCATACCATCCTGGTGTAAAATCAAGCCTGTAATTTTCCTCATCAGCATAGAAAAGTCTGCTCTGAATGATTGTAAAACCAACTTCAAATGTCTCACCTGGAAGATAATTTTTATCAAGTTCAATTTTTATTCCTGACCAATTAGTCGAATTATTAGAGTAAATTCGATATATATTGCCCTTATTCCTCTCAGGATAAATCTGATAATTACTATTTGCTGTGCCAACAGTTATCCATGGAATATAACCATCAGTTACGAGCCATTTCTGATAGTATTCTATCTCAACTCTTCCGTCAGAACGTGGTGTTAAATAAACTTTATAACTAAGAATTCGATATTTACCTGTGTCAGCATAAGAATAAACAAATAAAATAAAAAAAACAGAGATAGATATTAAATATTTTATTTTTTTCATTTTACATCTCTTTATTTAAATGCTCTAAAGGGCAAGCTCCTCTACATGCGGATAGATACTCGCAATTCTTGCATTCTTCCTTTAAGAATTCATGATTTCTCAATTTCTTTGCAACAGGATGTCTCCAAATATCCTTCCATTTATCCTCTAGTATATTTCCAATTGGTTCAAACCAAGATTGACAGGGGAGGACTGTTCCATCAGGTTGTATTGTCATATTATGTGATGCTGCTGAGCACTGCTTCATCCCGAAACCAAGCTTTATAGGATCGAGGAAAAGATAACAAGTTGGAGAATACCACTGAAGTTGAATTCCAAGCTTGTCAGCAAGCTCGAGGGCGCGCATTAGAATCTCTTCCAGTTCCTGTGGAGGAAGCTCCTTTTCTCTCTTATACTTGATTCCCTTTCCACTGCATATAATTGTATTGCATGCCATATATTTCAGTCCCAACTCCTTTCCATATTTAATAAGGTCAGGAAAAGTATGAGCATTCTCTTTTGTTAATGTGGTATTGGTTATAACCTGCATTTCCAGAGAGAGAGCTTTTTTTATTCCTGCTAATGTGCTTTCAAAAGCTCCTTTGAATCCAACCATTTTATCATGTATTTCTGGATTATGCGATTCAATCGTAACCTGAATATAATCAAGACTTGCGTTTCTCAGTGGTTCTGCAAGTCTCTCCAGCTCAATTCCATTTGTTATAAGACCAGTTACAAATTCCTCTGCTTCGCCGACAAGCTCGATTAAATCCTCTCTTAAAGTAGGTTCACCCCCTGTAAAAACAATTTGGGGAACACCAATTTTCCAGATAATATCATAAATTTTAATCCAGTCTTTTGTGGATAATTCTTTCATTTCATTTGAACCACCAGCATAGCATTTCTCACAATTAAGCTGACAGCGATAAGTAATTGCTAAATCCATCCTTGCTGGAGCTATCCATTTCTCAGATTTTACTTCCTTAATAGGAATATTCGCTTCCATAGGACATTTACCTTCTGCAATATCCATAATTGTTCCAAAAATTCTGTCAAGATCAGCTCGAATTCTCTCTTTGCTTATTTTTTTCAGAACATACCACTTTGAATATTTTTTATGCATTTTTTCAACCACATAATTGATTACTTCTTCGGAATGATCTCCTTCTCCTGATTGAAATTTCCACATTGCATCAATAAGATGAGCAATAAATTCTCCTGCAACCTGATCAAGAATAAGGGGTGGCTGAGTTCCGTCAATCCACAAATAATTCTCCTTAGTAGGGTCAGTTAATCTCAAATGAAATCTATGTCCATTTATGGTTGCATGCCTTATTCCCTCGGATAAAAACTGGGGTTTTCTTCTTACCATAATCAGGTTGCTTATATCATATGGAAAAATTATTGTCAAAATTCAAGATGAATTAACAATATATAGTATTAAATTAAAATTCTAACACAATATATTGAATTTTTCTCTTGACAAGGGGACTAAAATTTTTTATATTAGTGAAGCGAATTTAAGTAAGGAGGTGAAAGGAAAGAAAAAACAATATTATGTGATATGAACAGGGGCAATGAAGGGAAGTCCGTGAAAAGCGGACGCAGCCCCCGCTACTGTAATCGGGGACGAATCTCACAACCACCAGAAAGGTGGTAAAGCCACTGCTCCTTCGAGGAGTGGGAAGGCGTGGGAGGAGGATGATCCGAGAGCCAGGATACCTTCTTGCCTCTGATCAAAGCCCATCTTCGGGTGGAAGATGAGGCGATTTTTTATTACCTCATCCTTCCCTCCGGAGAATTCCTTTTATGGAAGTAAAATGTAAAGTGGTGAAATGCAAAATGAAAAAGAAAGGAGGGAATTTAAATGAAAAAATTAATTATTTATTTATTTACATTTATTTTAATTGTTTCATTTATTTTTGGTAAAGAAGAAAAGAAAGAAAAAGTGAAGTATCCTATAAGACATTATATTATTGTCACGGCTAATAGATTAGAGGAACCAGCGGATAAGGTTTCAACCTCATTTACTTTAATTACTGAACAGGAGATAAAACAAAGACAAGTAATAACTCTTGCTGAAATTTTAACAGATGTTCCTGGTTTTATTAAGGCTCAAGCTGGTTCTATCGGTCATTTAACTTCACTTTTTATAAGAGGCTCAGAATCTGACCATAATCTTGTTCTTATAAATGGAATACCAATTAATGACCCCTTATCCTCCTATTTTGATTTTTCTTCTTTAATGATTGATGACATAGAAAGAATTGAAATAGTTCGCGGGCCTCAAAGTACTCTTTATGGCTCTGATGCTATTGGGGGAGTAATAAATCTCATAACTAAAAGAGGGAAAAGGGATACAAAATTTAACCTTAATTTTATAGGTGGAAGCGATTCAACCTATAAGGGCTCATTTTCCTTTTCCTTAGGAAACCAAATTGGGAGTCTCTATCTAAATACTTGTTATTTCTCAACAAGAGGAAATTTCCAAAATGATGACTATAAAAACATGACCGCTTCATTAAGAGGGGAGTTAATTCTAACTAATAAAAGTAAGCTCGAGGCATTTTTAAGATATACAAAAACCAATCTCGGCATCCCCTTTTCATCTGCAAGCATTTTATCTCCTAATAGAAGACAGAGAACTGAGGAAACCATTCTTAGTTTGCCTTTTACAGGAAATTTTTCCTTTATGAAATTAAAATTAAATTTATCGTATTTTCGAAGAAATTATATCTTTAACGACCCTGATAGCTTCTGGAGTTATTCGCATACAAGATCAAGAGCTTTAAGATTTGATATTCAATCTGACATTAATTACTCAAAAGGAATCTTCACAATCGGGGGTGAATGGAGAAATTTTGTTGTTTTTAGTGAAGATAATTTTGGCACAGGAATAAATAATAAAAGATTTGATATAAGAGCTTTTTTCGTCCAAAATCAAACTCATCTCCATAATCTTTCTATAACAGCTGGAATAAGAATCGACCATCATACAGAGTTTGGATTTCACGTTAGTCCTCGAATCACAGGAGCTCTATTTTTAAATGATACAAAATTAAAAGCAAGTGCAGGCACTGGCTTCAGAGCGCCAAGACCTTTTGAATTATATACATTCTGGGGTAATAGAAATTTAAAACCCGAGATCAGCAAAAGCTTGGAAGTCGGAATTGAACAAAAATTATTAAATTCTCGAATAATAATTGGGATTACTTATTTCTCATCCCTCATTAAGGATTTAATAGTATATGATTTTTCAACTTTGAAATTCCAAAATTTAGCTCAAACAAAAATTAATGGAGAAGAACTCTCCTTTTTTCTCATTCCCCATAGAAATTTCAATCTCAAACTTAATTATACACACTTAATTGCAAAGGATGACAAAAATAAACAACTATTGAGAAGACCAAAACATAGTTTTAACTTCAGTTTTAATTTAAGACCTATTGAAAAATTTAATATATTTTTAAATTTCATTTATATAGGAAAAAGAAAGGATTGGGACGACATTCACTTTGTAACGATAGAAAATTCACCCTTTAACAAATTTGATATTTCATTAAAATATGAAATAAGGAAAAATATTCACATCTTTTCAAAAATAACAAATGTCCTAAACGAGAGATATGAAGAGGTCTATGGTTATCCATCTCCTGATAGGGGAATTTATTTTGGTGTTGAGTATGGTTTTTAATTAGGAATTGAATATGAAAATATTGGAAATAAAAAATTTTTCGGTTGGATATGAGAATGGATACGTTTTAAATGATATATCATTTAGTGTTTTCAAGGGAGAATTACTCTGCATTCTGGGAAGAAATGGTTCTGGGAAGACTACTTTAATAAAAGGAATTCAAAAATTGATACCTAATATAAAAGGTGAAGTCTACATAGAAGGTATTAAAATAAACGGCTTGGGACCAAAACAAATTGCAAGAAAGGTGGCTTATGTTCCGCAATTAAGCGATTTTATTTTTCAATTTACAGTCAAGGAACTAATTGAAATGGCACGTTATGTCCATCAGGGAGGAATATTCAAACTCACTGAATCGGATAGAAAAAAGATAAATGAGGCAATGGAATTTACACAGATAAAAGAATTTCAGAAGAGGAGAATTGCTCATTTAAGTGGAGGTGAAAGAAAAAGAGTCCTTATTGCCCGTGCTTTAGCCCAAGATACGCCATTAATTTTTCTTGATGAACCAAGCGCTCATCTTGACTTGAATTTTCAAATAGAAATTTACAGGCTGCTCTTCAACTTATGCAAAGAGAAGGGCAAGACTATTGTCTGTACAGAACATAACATAAATCTTGTAATTCCTTTTTGTGACAGAATAATTTTTCTCAATAATGGTGGCATTTTTAAAGAAGGAAAGCCCAATGAAATTGTTAATGAAGAGAATATTAAACAGGTTTACAATACAACTGTTAAGGTAAGAAAAAATCCGGAAACAGGACTACCTGAGATTTACTTTATTAAATGAAAATTCTAATGAAGATAAAAATATCAGTTTCTATAATATTTATAATTAGCTTATTTATAACTGTAAATGGTAAAACATTTTATGATGATTTAGGCTTTAAAATTGAAATATCATCAAGGCCTGAGAGAATCATCTCTCTTGCTCCAAATTTAACTGAAATTTTGTTTGCATTAGAGTTGAATAAAAATATTGTGGGAGTTACCCGGTATTGCGATTATCCACCTGAAACACTCTTCAAGCAGAAAGTTGGTGGTGTTGTAGATATAAATATAGAGAAAATAAAATTTTTAAATCCGGATTTAGTTCTTGCCTTTCGAGGTAACAGATTAGATTCTATTTTAAGACTAAAACAACTTAAAATCAAAGTTTTTGTCTTAGATAGTAAGAAGGGAATTGAAGGAACCTTTTCTTTAATAAAAAAAATAGGTGCTGTGACCTTTAGGGAAAAAGAAGCACAAAAACTTATTGAAAAATTAAAAGCAAAATATAAGAAATTAAGGAAAAAACTTTCTTCTGTTAATAATTATCCTAAGGTTTTTCTCTCTTTACATGGAAAGGAACTATGGACATGTGGAAAGAAGAGTTTCCTCAATAAATTAATTTTAGAAGCTAAGGCTCAAAATATAGCCTGTGGTATCCCAAAATCCTGGATTAAATATAACAAGGAAAAATTACTTTATCAGAATCCAGAAATAATAATTATTCTTGCAAAAAAAGAAAAGGATTTTAAAAGGGCAGAAAAATGGTGGAAAAAGGATAAAATTTTAAGAAAAATTGATGCAGTCAGGTATAACAGAATTTTCTATATTAATGAAGATTTATTAAGCAGGCAGGGTCCAAGGCTGATTGATGGTTTTACAAGATTGGCAGAAATTCTTCATCCTGAAATTTTCAATAATAAGAATTAATTAGAATGAAAAAGGGATATTTTCTTCTTATACTCCTGATAATGCTTATTATTGGTATTTTTCTCTCACTTCTATTAGGTTCTGTTAAAACAACTTTATTGGACTTGATAAAATCTATCTTCGGAATTGAGGGAATGTATACATCCATTTTTTTTGATATAAGATTGCCTCGTGTAATTCTTGCTTTTCTTGTTGGTTCTGCTCTTTCCCTTTCAGGTGCCATCCTTCAAGGCTATTTCCAAAATCCAATGGCAGGTCCTTTTGTTGTTGGAGTTTCCTCAGGTGCATCTTTAGGAGCTGTCTTAACATATACAATTAATCTTCAATTCACCTTTTTGAATCTTTCAAGTCAAACATTATTTGCTTTCTCTGGCGGACTGCTAATTGTGTATCTTGTTTACCTCCTCTCACAAAGTAAGGGAACTATTAAAATCGAAACTCTTCTTTTAATAGGTATTGCGCTGGGGGCGCTTTGTTCAGCCTTAACTTCTTTTTTAATTTTCTGGCAAAATGAATCAATGAGTGAGGCAATATTTTGGCTTCTTGGAAGCTTATCTTTGGCTGATTGGGAAAAGGTTATAAGTTTTTTGCCTTATTTTTTAATTTGCTTCTCTGTTTCTATATATTTTTCAAGAGAAATGAATCTATTAGTTCAAGGTGATGAGGTTGCTCAATCTTTGGGATGTCCTGTAAATAGAATTAGAAAAATATTTCTTGTGCTGGCTACTTTTTTAGCATCGGCCTCTGTTTCAATTAGTGGGATTATTGGCTTTGTGGGCTTAATAGTTCCTCATCTTGTCAGAATTATAATTGGGCCAGATCATAGGTTTCTCTTTCCATTTTCAGCTCTTCTCGGTGGAATATTTTTGATATTTACAGATTTAATATCCAGAACTATTTTTTCACCTACTGAACTTCCTATAGGAATTGTTACTGCTATAATAGGAGCTCCTTTCTTTATATATCTGCTCAGAAAAAAAGAATATTGATGACAAATGAAAAATAATAGATTAAATTATATTTATGAAATTTTTCTTTCTTCCTGACAAAAAAAATAATTTTAAGTTTCTTTCTGAGGAAGTATCAGAAATAAAAATTAAATCAAAAAAATGGCAAAAATTATGGAATAAAGCTAAAAATGCTTTAACAAAACCCATTCCAGCAAAATTCACGACTCAGGAAAAGGCATTTACTCAATTAATATCTTTAAAAAATAATATTGAAATTCTTTATCCAGAAAGCATAAGTAATAAGAAAATAAAATCGAAATTTAAACATTTCCTTTATAAGGAAAGAACCAAACATATTATTTTACTTGTAGCAGAATGTATTCTATTACCATTAAGTGGATTTGTCACACCTATTCCAGGCCCAAATATTATATTTTATGCTCTTATATTTTTTATTATACTTCACTGGCAAGCCTTAAGAGGAATTAATAAATTACTTAAAAAAAATTACAAATTGATTCCAGATGCTTCTTTAAATAAATGGTATATAGCAATAAAACAAAAATCTGAAGATGAACTAAACATTATTCTCAAAGAAATCGAAAATAATTATGGGCTTAAAAATTTGAATAAAGTTCTATTATAATGGATTTTAAATTGAAAAAATTCTTAATTGTGGTTCTGATTTTATTTTCTTCCTGTATTCCACCACAAAAACCCAAAATTTTATTAAAATACCAAGAGCAAATAAAAAAAGCAGAAAATTTTTCCTATAAAGGATGCTATTTTCATCTCCAAAAAGCTCATAAAATTTACAGAGATTTATACTCAATACCATCACTGAAGAAAACAATTGCCGAAAAGCTATTAAAAATCACTCTTTTATTGAGTCTTAGAGAAAAGGAACTCGGAATAATAAATACAGAGTATATAAATCAGAGTTTTAGATTAATAAAAGAGAATTCTTTTTTAAGAAACTTTCTTCCCTATGCGGAGATTACTAGTTTTCTCAATGTAAAGGTAGAAGGTGTTTTAGAAGATATAGATAGAAGGATTATCTCGTGGAGAAAGTTTAATGAAATATTGGAAAAGGTTAAAAAAGAAATTAATAAAATGTCAAGAATTGATGAATTTTATGCTTATTTTTTGATAGAGCTTGCCTGTTCCCGTTTTTTTCTGAAAGAAACAAAGGAGCTTTCCATTTTATTGAAATACCATCCGGATTCACTTTCATTGAAATATAAATTAGCTATATGTGGATTAGAGGATGCAAAGACATTGAAAGAATTAATTGAAACTGAGCCATGTTTTTATGAAATCTATTTATTTCTTGGAAAATTTTATTTGATGAGAAAAAAATTCTTTGAGGCTGAACAGAATTTTTTAAAAGCTTTGGATAAATTCCCAGATTCTGTTTTAATAAATATTTCTCTCGCAAGCATTTATTTTTACTTTGAAGAATTTGAAAAAAGTATAGACTATTATAATAAATGTCTTCAACTTGCTCCAAGATACAGAGATGCTCTTCTTGGAAAAGCAATTTCTCTAAGTTATCTTGAAAAACATGAAGAAGCTATTCTTGTTCTTAAGGAATTAATATCTCTCGGAAAATGGTATCTTGGAGAAACAAATTATTGGTTAGCATGGAATAAACATAAATTAAGATTACTCGATGAAGCAAAATTTAATATACAAGAAGCTAAAAGATATCTCCCGACAAGTAGTGAGGTATTCACTCTTTCAGGTATACTTGCCTTTGAGAATAATGACTTAGATAAGGCTGAGAAAGATTTAAAAAAGGCTTTAATATTTGAACCTTCCAATTCAGAGGCTTTGTTTAATCTCGGAAATGTTTATGCTAAAAAAGGAGAATGGGAAAATTCAGGACAATATTTTGAAAAAGCAGGTGAAACTTATGAGACGCTCGAAAATTTTGTAAAAAGGAGAATCGAGAGAATTAGAAATTCTTCCATTTCAGAGGAAAGAAAAAATAAAATCCTGCACAAACTGGAGAAAAAATTAAGAAAATTCTCATTTCTTAAAGCTACTTCGTTTTATAATGCATCCGCAGGATTTTTTAATGCTGGAAAAAAGGATAAAGCCTTAATCCTTGCTAAAAGGGCCATGAAACATCCTGCATTTATTGAGAAAGCTAAAAATATAATTTCAAAGATCAAAAAATAAAAAACAAGATTTAATTTCATATTCCTAAGCTAATTAAAAACAATAGGGAGTTTCCAAAGTTATGGGTAATAATTGATCCCAAAATACTTCCTGTCTTTTGATATAGCCATCCTAAGAAAACAAAATATATAAATGCTCCGATAAATAGCGGAAGAACAACTGTGAAAGTTGTACCAAAAAACAATTTATAAAACTGAAGAGAAGCGCCTATAATTGAAACAATTACAACACCAATATGAATACCAATAATCTTCATATAAAAATGCCTCATAAAATAGGTGACCAATATTCCTCTAAAAAATAATTCTTCACTCAATCCTATCAAAAAAAGCTGGGCTATTAAATGAATGATAATTTCCTTATTTTTTATCTGTGTTATCAACTTAGCAAAACTCCATGCGAGAGTGTTCATCCCATGGGAAAACAGGGAAAAAAGTACTCCAAAGGTAAATCCTGAAATAATACCTAGAAATAAACCAATCTGCCAATTATTTAAATTTAATCCCCATTTTAATGGTCCTCCAGGCAATAGAAACATAACAGCAATAACTATTGAAATAAGTACAAAATGACTTACAGCATCACGGGTATAAAGGGGAATTCGATTTCTCATTATTATATCTAGGATTACAATCGACCAGAAAAAAGAAGAGGATAGAATAATTGCATTAAATACAGAAAGAAATTTCTTAATTGTTCTCATTTTATTCTTTCAAATCCCTTTTTCACATATTTATACGCCAGTAGGAGAGAAAAAGTTCTGATAAGCTTTATTGATTGATTTGACTATTTAATAATTAGACCTTATATTTTAAAAGGATTCTAAAACAAGGGAGTGGGAAAAATTTCAAAGTTTTCCAGAATTTTAATTATTTTACTTATTATACTTTTACCTATCAAAATAAGTTCTACCCTAAATAAATCTATTAGAACCGTTAATTTAAAAATAGCAGTAGATGAGGAATTCAGAAAAAAAGAATTTTGGCGTCCAAAAATAAATCGGATAATTTCAAATGTATCTAAAATTTTTGAGAATTCCTTTGGCATAAAATTTGAAATAAAAGGATTTGCTCGCTGGCTGTCAGATAATTCAAAAAATACTATGCTTGAATTATTAAATGACTTACGAAAAAAAATCCCTCATGACAAATTCGATGTTGTTGTAGGATTTACTGCTCAACCGAATTTAGAAAAAAAATTATTAGGGATATCACTTTATTTGCATAATTATATATTGTTAAAGGAATTAAAATCAGAAACTGAAATGACTTTATTCTTAACCCACGAGATTTGTCATCTATTTGGAGCTGCAGATCTTAAAGGAGAAGAATCAATAATGAATGTAGATAAACCTATTAATAAATTTGACGATTTTACTTGTAAGATTATTTTGCTCAATAAATATCGAAATTTCAATCCCAATCTATTTCCTCTTCCAAAGAATAAATTAAATTCCGCAATTTCTTTATATAAGCAGAGGAAAAAATTAAATAGAAAAGAATTAGATATTAATGTTTTATTAGCCCAATTTTATTTAGAAAAAGGAGATTATGATTCTACCATAAATGAATGTCTTGAAGTAATTAAGATAAAACCAAATTTACCCGAAATTTATAATCTTTTAGGTATTGCCTTTCGAAGAAAAGGAGAAGTTGAGCAGGCAATAAAAGCTTATCATAAAGCTTTAAGTCTTCAAAGAGATTTTCCAGATATTCATTATAATTTGGGAATTGCTTACATGAAAAAGGGAATGATAAATGAAGCAATTGAAGAATATAAAAAAGCAATTAAACTTAACCCAAATTTTGCTAAATCCTATTCAAATCTTGGATTTGCCTATTTCCAAAAAAACATGATTGATGAAGCGATTAAAGAATGTCAGAAAGCCTTAGAAATTTATCCTGAATTAGCAGAAGCACTCTCCACCTTAGGTGGAGCTCTTATTTTAAAAAATGAATTAATTGAAGCAGAAAATCTTATTAAAAAAGCATTAGAAATTAACCCAAATCTCCCTGAAGCTCATAATAATCTAGGTAATATTTATCTAAATAAAAAAATGTTGAAGCAGGCAATACAAGAATATAAAATAGCATTAGAATTAAATCCAAATTATCCCAAGGCTCATTACAATCTTGGACGAGCATTTTTATTACAAGGATTAATTGATAAGTCAATTTCTGAATTTAAAAAAGCAATCAGACTTAAATCAGATTATTATCAGGCTCATTCGAACTTAGCAAGGGCTTACCTTGAAAAGGGGTTAATCGAAAAAGCTATTAAAGAGTGCGAAAAAGCTATTAAAATAAAACCAGATTATGGTTTTGCATATTCTGTTCTTTCATATATTTATTTTAAAAAGAAAATGATAGATAAAGCATTAATCTCTTGTCAAAAAGCAATTTCAATTGACCCCTCTTTACCCGAAGCTCATAATCTTTTAGGTATTTTATTAGAAAATAAAGGAAAAGAGAAGGAAGCTATAAAGGAATATCAAAAAGCAATTAAATTAAAATCAGATTATTTTGAAGCTCATTTTAATCTCGGTAATTTGTATTTTAAAAAAAATTTGCTAAATAAATCAATCATTCATTATAAAAAAACAATAGAAATTAATCCTAATTTTGCTCAGGCATACAACAATGTAGCTGTAGTGTATTTTTACCAGGAAAAATACGATTTAGCATGGGAATATATAAAAAAGGCGGAAAATTTAGGATTAAAGGTTCATCCTGAATTTAAAAAAGAAGTCCTTAAAAGATTAAAATTCTGAGAGAATAATGCTTATTTAATTCTGTTATTCTTTTAATTCTATGATTTCAACTTTACTTAAATCTCCTGTGCCAAGTCCTAAATTTTCTGCATATCTAATTTGGCGAGCAACTCTTTTCATTGATTCAAAAGTATTGTCGTATTCCTCCATTAATTGGGCACAATAACTGTCCACTGCTACTACATCCCTAGAAATAATAAGCTTATTTAATCCCTTTTTTACTTCTGCTTTCCCTTCAAGGATTAGACCTCCTTTAATAAGAATTGATCGAGCATCAACTATAGTTAGTTCTGGTCTAACTGCATCTGCAAATTCAGCTAAAGCCTTGTCGAAGTAAATCTCACCTTTTTCCTTCTCCGTTAAATGTTTTTTATGGGCATACATTCGAAAAGTGTCATATATACACTCAAAACAATTTTTTAATGCACAACTAAAATCTGCAGAATGATGTCTTTTTGGAATAGCAGTATTAATCACTATATCAGCATTTTGAATATTTTTACTTATTAAAAGGGAAGGATTTACTTTCCATCTTACATTTTTAATTTTCACAAATTCTGTTCTTCTAATGGGATCTATGCATTTTACTTTGACTCTATTATTTTCTTTTAATCTAAGGTATTCTAAGGGATGAAAAAATATAATAGGCATGAAATCCAGTAGATGAAGGACCATCACAAATTATAATTTCCTTACACTGAGCAGATTTAGCCAGAGTTATAATTCCTTCTAAAAGAAGAGGATCTGTAGTTACTGGATAAGGCTGTGACCAAGTAACATTTGGTTTTATAACAAGATTCTTCCCTTTTAATATTTTCTTACTTTTAGTGCTTGAATTCCTTTTGAAAGCATATTTTTAATATTTTCTCCTTCAACCATAATTAAAAGAGGTTTTCCTTCAGACATAAAGTGATTCATGGAAACTCTTCGTGGATTTCCTTCTCTAATGCATGCGCTGGATAAAATAGTACTTGATAATGCAATTGAACCTTTTAAAGCATAATCTAAAAAATCTCTTCGAGAAATTTTGTTATTCTTCATTTTATCTCAATTTCTGAGTAAAAGCTGTAAATAAATTAATAGAAAGTCCTGATGAAATAAAGATTATTAGCTGCCTATCCGTAAATTTTATACTCTCTATAAAAAGGGGTAAAATATGGAGAAGCTTCGCCTAATAATACTCCAAAAGATCCTAAAATAAAACCACTGATAGCTCTTAAAATAGAGTGGTCATAAATTCCAAAGACTAATCCTATTGAAGCTCCAGCTATAGTCCAAGAACCTCCAGGAAGAGATAAATATCACCTAAAACAATTGATAAAAGCAAACCTAAATACAATCCCCCTGAACAGAATAATATTCCTATTATAGTTTTCTCCTTAGACTTATCAACAATTCCAGCCACCTAACCAATAAAAGCCGCAACAATTAATTCCTCCCAATAAGTATTTATAAAAATTATAGTTAAATATCCTATAAGTCCAGCTATTAATCCTAATGCTGTTCGGATTATGTCTGAATTCATTTTTTATCTTATTTATCCCAAAATATAATACACAGAGAAATCCTGTCAAGATAATGTACAAATAGAATACTTTGAAATATTTGGAGATAATTATCAATAAATTTAATTTTAAATTTTTAAATAATCTCTATATAAATCAAAATTAACATAATTGACACTGATTTTTTTCTAGGATAGATTACAAATAACAAAAAATGAAAATCTTTAAAAAGGAGCCTAATTAAATGCAGAAACAAAAGTTTCATAGAAGTTTTATTAAAAATTATTTTATTTGGACTATTATTGGTAGCATTCTTGTGCTTATTTTATCTCCAGCTATTACTGCTCTCACAGGAAAAGAAAATGCATATGCATTGGTTTTGCTTCCCCTTAATCTACTGCTATGGGTCTTAACTGGGCTGGGCATAAGAAATATAGGAATTAGAATTGGAAAGTCTTCCCCTATAATTTTGGCTTTATTTTATCCAATAATAGTTATTGGGATAACAGGTTTAATTGCATGGACAACTGGAAATATTCAGGCAAATAATATTTTTGTATTAGACACCATAAAAAATATTTTGATTTTATTTCTAGTAGGCTTAATTGGAGTTTTCCTAACTGAGGAAGGATTTTTTCGTGGCTGGTTATGGGGAATTATAGAAAAGAGTGGTTTTAAATCATGGATAGGATTAGTCTGGACGAGTGTTATTTTCTGTCTGTGGCATTATGCTGTTACAAAAATGGTTTTTCACCTTACTGGAATACATATTCCTGTTTATTTGATTAATATTCTGTTTATAGGATTTGTTTTTGGTTTTCTCCGACAAATGTCAGGGTCACTCCTTGCACCTTCTATTGCCCATGCATTATGGAATGCCCTTTCTTATACTCTTTTTGGAATAGGGGAAAAAGCTGGAGTTTTAAATATAGCTTCTCGCAAAATTTTTGATCCCGAGATTGGATTATTAGGTCTACTTTTAAATTTTTTCGCAGTTATTTTGTTTTGGAGATTGGCTTACAGGAAATAAAATTTTAAAATATTTTGCATCTCAGAACAAAACACTTAATATAGTGGTGGGCGGTACTGGATTCGAACCAGTGACCCCCGGTTTGTAAGACCGGTACTCTACCCCTGAGCTAACCGCCCTTAAGGGCTACTAACTAAGTTAAATGAAACCCCTTTCTTTGTCAAGCTATTGAACTTTTTTATAACTCATAAAATTTCTATTTAATAGGGCGTTTTTTCCATTTTTTCTCTAAATCTGTCCACCAGTTGGAAAGATCAATTTCTTTACCATTGATAAAGAGATTTGTTATTTCAGTCCTTATGTCAAGAGGGTCTCCTGTGCATATGAAAAGATCAGCATCCTTTCCCGTCTCCAAACTCCCGATGCGATTATCCACTCCAAAAATTTTTGCAGGATTAATGGTCAGAGCTTTAATAGCTTTCTCATGAGGTAATCCAAAGGCTACTGCTCGAGCTGCATGATATGTCAAATCCTTTGCAATAGCTGGATTTCCTCCTGAAGAAAAACAGAAAATTATTCCTGCTTCAGCAAGTTTTACAACATTTCGGAAAGGAGCATCATATCCATCTTCAGGTTCTGCAGGATTGGTATAGAGACTACCTATAATAACAGGAATATTTGCTTCCTTTATTTTATTTGCGATTTTAAAACCTTGGAGACAGCCTCTAAAAATTGCCTTTAATTTTTCTTTTTTGACAAATTCAATTGCCCTCTCAATATCCTTAGCCTTGTTTACTGTAATAATAACCGGTAATTCTCCTTTTAAAACAGGAATCAAAGCTTCGTACTTTAAATTTGTTTCTGGAGGAGAAATCTCTGGATTTGATTCAGCAATTTCTTTAAGCTCCATATACCTTCTTGCTTCTTTTAAATAATTTTTTAATTCTTTCATTAATTTTGAGACCTCTTTTTCCCTTTCCTTTTCAGACTCAGGTGCTCTTCCTCTGCGTCTACTTGGAATAACAGGAAAATTAATTACAGAAGTAGCAACTTCTTTTAAGACCATTTCTTCAAAAGTCCAGCCATTCATTTTGACTAAAGCTGATAACCCAGGGAATAAACCTCCTCTAGGAGCAACCAGTGCAGTAGTGGTGCCATTCACCCTGCTTGTTGCAAAATGGACTGAATGGGGATTAATTGCCCATGCGACTTTCAATTCCGGATTAAATTTCCCAAGCTCCTGAACATCAACAGTGCTTGGTATAGCACTTATTTCAATTAAACCAAGATGGGTGAATCCATCTATAAAACCAGGATAAACATATTTACCTGAGGCGTCTATTATCTTAGCGCCTGGAGGAGCCTCGATCTTCTTACCAATAGCTTCGATTTTCCCATTTTTTATTAATAAACAACCATTCTTAATCTCAGGAGAGGTAACAGGAATTATTGTCGCATTTTTTATTAGTATAATAGAAGGCGTTTTTGCTAAGGCAAGGAATATAAATGTGAGGACAATAGGTATTATATATGATAATTTTTTCATGGCTTTTCCTCCTTAAATTTTCTTTCCCTTCTCTTCTTTCTTCTTTGCTTCTTTTTCTTTTTTCTTCATCTCCTCAAGATATTTTGCACGATCAAAATAAATTTGACCATCTATTATTGTCATTTCACATATTGTGTATGGATCGAGAGGATGTTTACTAAATATTGCAAGGTCAGCATCCTTACCAACTTCAATGGTCCCAACCCATTTATCTATTCCTAATATTTTTGCAGGATTAATTGTAATTGTCTTTAGTGCTTCAATTTCTGATAAGTCCCCAAATCTAATTGTCTTAGCTGCTTCATGATAAAGTCTTCTCATTCGTTCTGCGCTATCTGAATTAAGAGCTACAAGAACGCCCCTTTTCACCATTAAAGCAGTACTATGAGGCATTGTATGATAGGCTTCCCACTTATATGCCCAGCTATCAGCAAAAGTAGATACAGCTACTCCATATTTAACAAGTTCGTTCGTTATTCTATATCCTTCTAAACCATGTTCGAAACTCACAAGTTTTACACCATATTCATGACATAATTTCATAATTGAAACCATTTCCTCTGATTGATAGCCGTGACAGTGAACCCAGTATTTTCCTTTGAGAATATCAGCAATTACTTCAAGGCGATAATCTTTCCTCGGAGGAAGAGGTAAAGGTCCTTTTTTTCTCTTTTTTAATGCCTTCTTATACTCCTCCCACTTCTTCATATAATCTTTTGCTTCCTCAAAAATTTTCCGTATAGATGCCTCAACTCCCATCCTTGTTCTCGGATAGCGAGGTTTTCCTTGCCTTGAAAAATTCGTTTGTTTTGGATTTTCACCAAGAGCCCATTTTATTGTTCTTGGTGCTCCCTTGAAAATCATCTCCTCTGCACTCTTGCCCCATCTCAGTTTCAGAACTATTCCTCTTCCACCTATTGGATTTCCAGAACCATGCATGGTATGTATTGTTGTCACGCCCCCTGTGAGGGCATACCATATATTAATATCTTCTGGATTTATAACATCCTTTACATCTACTTCTGCAATTATCAAATCCCCCATTTCGTTTACACCACCTTCTATTGCTATGTGAGAATGGGAATCAATTATTCCCGGCATAACCCATTTGCCCTTTAGATCAATTACTTTTGCCTTTGAAGGAGCTTTCAAATTCTTCCCTATTCTCGCAATTTTACCATTTTTTATAAGGATATCTCCTCCCATAATGTTTTCACCACTGATTGTAATAATATTACCATTTTTAAGGAGGAGAATATCCTGAGCATATAGACTTGTAAGATTCAAAGAAATTAAAAATATAAAAAATAATAGAATCTTTCTCCTCATCTTTCTCCTCCTTCTGGTATTCGTTTTGCAGTAAACTCAGCAGAACCCATGCTTCCCTGAACCACAGTTCCTGTCATGGTGTCCTCCTCCACGACTCCTGAGAAGGCAAGCTCCATCTCTTGACCTCCAAAAAATATGGTTACATCAAAGGAAATTTCATTTCCAGAGACCGTGCCATCTGAGAATTCAAAAGTTCCAAATTGACTTATTAATTTTCCAGAAAGACTTGATTCCTCCTGTTTGAATTCCACTGTAAATGTCATTGTCCCCATTTCTGTTTGAACTTCGAACCCCCATTTTCCAGTTACATTCACTTTTGCTTCTTTTCCTTTTTTAACTTCTTTTTTCTTTATCTCAAATTTCTTTCCATCTACGAATACATAACGAACCTTTGCATCTTTAGAAAATATCTCGCCCTCCATTAATATTAGATTAGCTATTTTACCAGGCTCAATTGTTCCAAGAGCTTTAGAAAGTCCCATAAAAGATGAGGGCACTATTGTTAAAGCTTTTAAAACGTCTTCTTTTGATAAGCCATTTTCAATTGCTTTTCTTATCCCTTCTATCATTTTCTCGGGAGAATTTGTCCCAAGGGAAGAAAACGCAAAAGGAATACCAGCTTCTGCAATCTTTGCAGGATTCTTTGGATAGATTTCTTTCTCTGCTTTTTCTTTTATTGATTTTCCTTTGCGTGCATAAATGCTTGTAGATGGTACTTTGAATTCAACTGTGAGAAAAAGACGTGCTCTCGCTTTTTTTAATTCAGGAATAACTCTGAATGCCTCACTCCCCAAATCACAAATAAAATAATTTAAATTAAACTCTTTACTTAATTTCAATGCTCTTTTTATATCATGCTGATTTCTACAGAAAAATACTACTGGTTTTTTCCCAGTTATGAAATCATCCAAAATTTCAAAATTTAAATTATAAACTGGTCGAATCAGTCCATTCATTTCTTTTTTCCAGCGATTGAAATGCATATTGTAATAAATCACATCTGAAAAGGTCTGCCTCAAAAAAGCAACAACACCCATCAGAGAACTTGGGTAAACGCCAAACATTCCTGGAGAAAATCCAATGCCTAATAGAGTATCTTTTAAGAGAAGAGCTTTATTTTTCTCATTTCCTATTAGATTAAATATTGATGCCTGACCAGTTAAAATTCCTCTCTCTGGAATTATCTGTACTGTGGTAAATCCATATCTATGGAACTTATCGAGTGTGGCTTTACTGAATTCCACTAACTCAAAGGCTTCTCGACCAGGTGTTATGCCTCTATCCTCATCAGTGAATTCACCTGAAGCTAATCTCTGCATATCTATTTTTTTCTTCGGCAATTTTAGAAATGACTTACCGAGACCATCAATTAAACCTGGATAAGCAATCAAATTAGAAGCATCAATTATCTCAGCATCAGGAGGGATCTTAATATCCGTACCAACTGCCTCAATTAATCCCTTTCTTATTACTATTGTTCCTTTTTCAATTGGAGCTCCATTCAGTGTGTAAATTTTACAATTTTTTATTGCCCACACTTCATGAAGTCCACTGTTAGAATATGTATAAAGCCCTCCACACAGAATAAAAAAACACACATAAACTACCTTGAGAAACTTTTTAGCCCTCATATAACCCTCCTCCATATTAATCAAAAAATAATATTAATTTAATCCTTCAAAAATTTAAAGAGTTTTTTATAAATATTGACTTTAATTTCAATTAGTGTTATAAGAAAAATCTAAATGAAATTTGAAGATAGATTCGAAGAATATCACGGAAAGGTCAAGATAATTACCTCCCTGATTTCTATTATCTCTAACTTCAATAATAATAACAATAATAATGTCCCCCTTCTGTAGGGGGACACCTGCCTAAGATAATATAGTTCTATACCTTCCTAAAAACAAAAAATCTAATTAAAGGAGGTTTAAGATGTTTGACACTGATAAATATTTAACCTTATTAAAATCAGAAAGATTAAAAAGGGCTGTTAAAATTCAGAGCGAGATTATTAAACTTTCAAGGGATTTTCTTGGTTCAAAAGGATTTGTTGAAATTCTTCCTGTTGTGATTTCACCTATAACAGACCCCTTAACAGACCACAGAGTCAGAGGTGAAATTGAATGTTATGGATTCAAATATCAGCTCACTAAAAGTATGATTTTCCATAAACAAATTTCTCTGCTTTCAATCCCTAAAATTTTCTCTTTTTCGCCAAATGTTAGAATTGAACCAGTAGAAAGGCAGAGAAGTGGAAGACATTTGATTGAATTTGTGCAATTGGATATAGAAGTGAGAGAAGCGAAAAGAGAAGAGGTGATGAAATTATGTGAAGAGTTACTTATTCATGTTTTTAAGAAAATAAAATCAGAATTTTCGGATGACCTTGAATTTTTCGGACGAGAACTCAAAATCCCGCATACTCCTTTTGAAAAAATTTCTTATGAGGAAGCGATCTCAGCCTACGGTCAGGACTACGAAATTAAACTGTCATCAGATATTTCAGAACCTATCTGGCTTATAGACTTTCCAATTGATAATAGAGAATTTTATGACAGAGAATATCCTGATAGACCAGGTTATCTAGTTGATATGGATTTAATTTATCCTGAAGGTTTTGGAGAGGCTCTTTCAGGAGGAGAAAGGGAATTTGAGTATGATAGGATAAAAAGGAGGATAGAGCTTAAAGGGATTGAATTAGAAGTTTATGATATTTATCTTCAATTTGCCAAAAAAGGTCTCTATCCATCAGCAGGATTTGGAATTGGAATTGAACGATTAACAAGATACATCTGTGGTCTCAAAAATCTCGAGGAAAGTAGATTATTTGCTAAACTTCCAGGCGTTTTAGGTCTTTAGAAATTTAATTATAAATTTAAGTTACTTTATCTTTTTATCGGATAAGGAGGACGTTTAGGCTTTTTTAGAGGATTTTTCTCAAGTTCCTTAAGAACTATTTCAACTGCCTTCTCAAGTTGCGGGTCATGACCTGCTATTACTTCAGCAGGAGTATATTCAACTTCAATATCTGGGTAAACTCCAATATTTTCAACTTCCCATTTTCCATCTGGACTCCAGATAGCAACTCTTGGAGCTGTTACGTATCCGCCATCCATTAATCGAGGATAATCATAAATTCCAATAAGTCCTCCCCATGTTCTCTTTCCAACTAATTTACCAAGTCTTCGTCTTTTGAAATAAAGAGGTAGAGCATCTCCTCCAGAACCTGCATATTCATTAATAATCATAACTTTTGGTCCAAAGATTGATGCAACAGGTGTAGTAAAATCTTTTCCATCTCTTGTTGCCCAGTAACTAAGGAGAGGTCTATCAAGCATGTCAACAATATAATCCGCTGCATAGCCTCCTGCATTAAATCTCTCATCTATAACAAGTGCTTCTTTCCCAAGCTGGGCATAGAAATAACGATTAAAATAAGTGTATCCTGCACCAGCTGTATTTGGTAGATAAACATACCCAACTCTTCCATTTGAAAGCTCATGAACTTTTCTAAGATTGCTTTCAATCCAGTCTCTATTACGTAGAGCCCTTTCGCTCGCAATTGGAATAACAGTTACTGTTCTGCTTCCCTCCTCTGTTGGCTTTGAATTCACTGTTAGAGTTACCATTTTTCCGGCGGTCTTTTCAAATAAACTATAGATATTGGTTGGAGCTTTAAGTTCTTTACCATTGACCCTCAATATATAATCCCCAACTTTTACATTTACCCCAGGTTCAGTAAGGGGAGCTCTCAAATCAGGATTCCAGTTAAGTCCACTATAAATTTTCTTGATACGATAACGATCATTTACAATCTCAAAATCTGCTCCGAGAAGACCTCCTGGAATTCTTTCCACTTTTGGATAGTCTCCGCCACCAACATAGGCATGTCCTACATGTAGCTCACCTATCATTTCTCCTATAAGAAAGGTCAAATCACTTCGGTGAGCAACAAAGGGAAGGAATTTCTCGTATTTTTCTCTCATTTTTGGCCAATTAACACCATGCATTCCAGGGTCATAAAAGAAATCGCGATTTATTCTCCATGCTTCAATAAACATCTGCTTCCATTCTGCTTTAGGATCTATTTTAACCTCCATTGCCTCTGTATTAATCTTTCCGTCTCCAATTTTTGCTCTTCCTGAAGTATTAACAATTCCCCATGTCTTCTTTGCTACATAGAGTAATTTTTTACCATCAGAGGAAATATCATATCCATTTATTCCTTTTAGAAAAGGCTTTGCTTTTCTTTCTTTCATATCAAATCGATGAAGAGTGTAATTTCTACTTCCAGGATTATATTCAAGATAGAAAAGGACTCCCTCTGTAGCAGTTTGTAAATTATAATACTGTCCTGCAGGTACGGGCAGAGCTAAAATTCGCTGGTCAATATTTTCTAAATCTATTCGGAATTGAACTCTCTCTTCTGTTTTCTTTTTCTCTTTTTCCACTCCTTTCTCCTCATCACTCTCTGGAGCAAAGGGCGAAGGTAAGTCCTTTCTTAAAACCACTACATAGAGATTTCGAGTAAATCTCTGATTGTAAGAGGAAAGGTCAAGCCAGCAATTGCGTGGTCCAATATCAGTGCTTGCAGCAAAATAGAGATATTTGTTATTACGGTCAAAAGCTGGATAAGTGGCATCACTCATTCCATCAGTAATTTGATATTTCTTTTCAGTCTCAACTGAATAGAGAAAAATTGCTCTAAAATGATTATCGAGGCGTTTATCATATGCAATCCATTTGCTATCAGGTGACCATACAGGTTTCATTGCTCTTTCAGGATGAGAGTATGTATCAGTATCAATTAAAATTGGTTTTCTCTCTGTTAAATCCATATAGTAAAGATTCAGATGGTTATCTGTGTAAGCAATCTTTTTCCCATCAGGAGACCAAACAGGAGTGTAATAAAAGGCGGGTTTTCCAAGTTTAATTTGCGCAAGCTTTTTCTCCCCTTTCTGGTCAATAATATATAATTCATATTCTCCTGAAATATCAGATAAATACGCAATCGATCGACCATCCGGAGACCATGCTGGATAGCGGTCACATGCACCTGGACTTTGGGTAAGATTTCGAATGTCTCCTTTTTTAGCAGGAACAGTTAAAATTTCTCCATGAGCTTCAAAAACAGCTCTTTTTCCTGTTGGAGAAAGATCAAAATTTTGAATTTGACCAGAAACTTTAATATAGCGGGGACGAACATTTATTAAATCGCTTGGAACGAAAATGCTTACTTTTCTCGATTTCTTAGTCTTTGGATCAAAAACATAAATACTACCCTCGCACTCATAAACAATAATTCCTCCACCAGCAGATGCCCATTTTATGTCAAACTCTTTATGATGGGTAAGTTGAATAACCTTTTTTGATTTTAAATTGTAAGAAAATAGATTCATGGTTCCATTTCTATCTGAAAGAAAATAAACAGTTTCGTCAATCCACATAGGAAAAGTATCACTTGCATTTACATGTGGAATTTCCTTATAGGAGTAATCCGATAAATTAAATATCCATATAGGGGTTGTTCTTCCTCCCCTGTATTTTTTCCAGGTATCAAATGCATTCCTTAAAGGGGTATAAGCAATAAATTTTGAATCCGGAGAAAAAGCACCCATTTCAGCCATAGGCATTGGCAAAGGCTTTGGAAATCCTCCTGAAACATTTACTGTAAAAAGACGATTAAAACGACTGAAACTATAACGACCTGATCTAAAGAGCACTCTTTTACTATCAGGAGTCCACCCTTCGACTAAATCACTTTCAGGATGATATGTTAATCTTTTTGGAGCACCACCCTCTGCTGGAATAATATAAACATCTACATTCCCATCATAATGACCCGAAAATGCTATATATCTTCCATCAGGAGAATATTTGGGTGAGGTCTCCATTCCTTGATGAGCTGTTAATCGACGTGCTGTTCCTCCATTTATTGAAACTACCCATAAATCTCCTCCATAAACGAAAACGATCTCCTTTCCGTTTGTTGATGGCTGGCGAAGCAACTTCGTTTCCTGAAAAGCGAAAAGAGGAAATAAAAGAAAAACCATTAACCAAATAAATAAAATTAACTTTTTCATATTTCCCTCCTTAGGGAGTCTTTTATATATTTTGCATTTCATTTCTTAATGCAGAGAGAAAAACTCTTCTCATCCTAATTCCCTGAATCTCACCAGAAATAGCATCAATTATTTTGAAATCATATAAATCTTTTTTTCGAAAATAGATTATCCAGTACGGATAATAAAATTTATCTATTTCTTTTATTTCACTAAGCTGAGCAGTCTTTCTCTTTTTTAAATTATAAAAAAGAAGACCGCTTCTATATTCATCCTTTATTTTCTCTTTTGCCTGATGCGAATTTATTGTGAAATTGAAAACAGCCCCTTCACCCCTCGTGGAAAATTCCATATTTTCACCATTCCAGTAAGAAAAACTTCCTTCAATGCCATCACTCACAGCATAAATCTCCTTGTTTCCTTCTGGAAGAGAAATCATTAATCTGAAGAGATAATAAGGAATATAGACTAATTCTATCTTTTCTATTTTTCTTTTTCTGGAAAAAATGCTTTTTTTCTTTAAAAATATTTCTTTTGCCTTTTTTCCTGAGATAAAAGGATTTACAAATTTCATGATTTTAACGACTCTTTTTCCTATTTGCCCTGCCTTTAACAAAAGCAAAAATTCCTACAATTAATAAAATGGAACCTGAAATTAAATTGGTGATTTTGCCTACCAAGGTTGGAGGGAAAATTACTGCAAATAAAACCAGTGCTCCGAGGAAAATCCAGAAAAGTCCAATAACCTCAAGAACTTCTAATTTCTGTTTATCTTCTTTCATTTAAAAAACTAAATAAAGAATAATTTGGACAATTAATATAAGAGTTGCCCAGATTCTTAAATCTCTCCAAACCTTATTATCAGGAGCACCCTTAAATATATAGGACTTTGGTCTGAACCATGCCCAGATTATCACGCCTCCGAAGAAAAGAGTTGCTACAATCTTTCCCCAGAAAAGAGGAATATTTGCCCAGAAATTATTCATTTCCATTCACTCTTTTATTGATTATATTTTGAATATTTTCATCTTTCATTACTAATCCATAAACGAGTCCCTGAATTTTCTCCAAAGGTTCTGGTTTTGTAAATAAGCTCACAATAATATTTATAATTAATGAGCCTGCAAAAGACCACCATGCAACATATAGGAAATTTACTTTTGAAGCAAAAAGTACGGCTGAAATTCCAACTCCACCAACAAGTCCTGCTAATCCTCCCCATTGAGTTGCCCTTCTCCAAGATACTCCTAAAAGAACAGTTGCAAGAGTAGGTCCCTGAAAAAACGATAGAAGGTTTTGCATTGCAACGTAAATGCCTGGAAATTTATTAGTAACAGGTGCAAATATCACTCCCCAAATAACAAAGGCTATGGTTAAAATTCGACCTACTATCAGATAGTGCTTATCAGATGCATCCCTTTTAATAAATCTCTGATAAATATCTTTTGTCCATACAGTTGCTGCAGAATTTAGAGTGGAATCTACACTTGAATGGAGAGCAGCTATAAATGCAACAAATACTAAACCAGCAAGTCCTGGAGGTAAAATGTTTTTTATCACCCATGGAAGAGCCTGGTCAGGGTTTTGAATCTGTGAGGAGTTTCCTGCAAGAGCAAGGGCAAAAAATCCTGGAAGAACTACCAAAAGGGGGATTAATGTCTTTGGAAAAGTTGCAAAAAGCATACCTGCCTTTGCATCCCATTCACTCTTGGCTCCAAGGGTTCTCTGTATTATTGATTGATTACAACACCACCAAGCAGGCGAAAGCACAAAGGCTAAACCAAAAATCATACCAAGCCATGGATAAACCGGATTATCGAGGGGAAGAAAAAGTTTGAAATGTTCTGGATGTGTAGCTGTTATTTTAGAGACTAATCCACTCCAGCCCCCGACTCGCCAGAATCCAAGTATTGCAACCGCAATTCCTCCAACAAACATGACCATTAACTGGACAACATCAGTAATTGCAACTGCTGTTAATCCACCAGTAACTGTATAAATACCAACCACTATTGCTGTTATTAATATTCCAACATTTATGGGCCATCCAAGATATGTGTTGAGCATTATACCACTTGCCCAAAAGAAAATACCAAGAAGGCAGACGAGAAATAAACCCCATAAAATAGCTTCGATTAATCTTACATAAACATTATATCTTTTTCCTAAATACTCGGGCACCGTATATACACCCGCTTTCCAGTAATATGGAACAAAGAGAAAAGCAGAAACTACCATTGCAGGAATAGCTCCTATCCATTCATAATTTGCCTGAGCAATTCCGAAACGATAAGCTCCTCCAGCTGCTCCTATATAATCATAGGCTCCTATATTCGTTCCAATAATGGACATACTTATTACCCACCATGGGAGCATTTTGCCTGCGAGAAAAAAATCTTCTGTTGTTCGGATGTATTTTCTGAAGATTGTTCCAAAAAACAAAATGGCCAAAAGATAAGAAATAATAATAAATAGATCTATTCCGTGAATACCACCCATTTAATTCAATATCTTAACATTAGCGCCTTTACTTATGCAAACTTTATAAAAATGAGGCTTTTTAAAACCCTTTTTTTCAAAGTCTTTAAACACCTCTTTTTTGAAATCCTCAATTTTGTTTTCCTCAATTAAAATAATTACAGAGCCTCCAAATCCTGCTCCCATAAGGCGTGCGCCATAACAACCTTGAAATTTTAGTCCTATTTCATAAAGAAAGTCAAGTTCTTGGCAACTAACCTCATAATCATCTCTCAGACTCTTATGAGATTGAAAGATAAGTTCTCGAAGGGTATGAAAATCGTCATTTTTAAGAGCATTAACTGCCCTTTTAACTCTTATATTCTCATTTATGATATGTCTTGCCCTCTTATATAATTTATCGCCTAAAATGAATTTCTCATTTTCCAATATTTGAGAGTTCACATCTTTGAAGGATTTAATTCCGTATTTATTTTTAAAAATATTCAATGCATTCTCTGCTTCTTCACGTCTTTTATTATACTCGGTTTCAGCTAAATCTCTTTTTATTCCTGTATTGCAGATCAAAATAGATAAGTTATATTTATCCAATCTCAATGGAATCTCTTCAAAACTAAGTGTCTCACAATCAAGAAAAATTGCTGTACTCTTTTTCCCAAATACTGAGATAAACTGGTCCATGATACCACATCTCACACCTGCAAAATCCTGTTCAACCTTTTGAGCCACACATGCTATCTCAATTTTTTCTAATTCCATATCAAAAAGGACATTTAGACCATTAATTATGCTCACTTCAAGTGCAGCTGATGAACTTAAGCCTGCTCCAATTGGAATGTTTCCATATATTAAACCATTTACTCCAGAAATAGAAAAATCTCTTTCGAAAAACAGATTGAAAATTCCCCTGACATAATTTTTCCATGTTTTTATAGAGAAAGATTCAATTTCTCCTATTTTAAAAGAATCTCCCTCTTTAAATTGAATAGAGAATATTTTAACCCTCAAATCTTTTCTTTTCGATGCCAAAAAATAGATATTTTTATTTATAGATGCAGGGAGAACATATCCAAGTGTATAATCAGTATGTTCGCCGATTATATTAATCCTTCCAGGTGCGCAAGAAATTATTTCTGGATAATTTCCATATATCTTTATAAAATTTTCAATTAATTCTTTTTCCAATTATTTCTTATTTTTTGATATAAACTCTCATATCCATTGGTGTGGCTGATGGGACAGGCAGATCCTTCATAGTGAAAAGTCCAGGTGAGGCATTAATTACTTTTGGAATTGTGTTAATTGTAACAGCAACTGTTCCAATATCCCCATGGACTCCGCCTAAAATCTTTTGATGAATATTTGGGTTACCTTCAATTATTATCTCATCGTATTCCTCTTCTACGCCAGCATGAGCAATAAAATTCAAGCTTATCACTTCCTTCCCATTCATCTTTGCAAAAGCTATGCTTTTTAGACCAAGAACCTTTCCAGGTTCTACCTTGCACAAAGGTGTCTCAATTTCCTTCTCAGCTATAACTGGCTCTGGAGGTAATTCCTTTGTTTCATCAAGTTCCCATCCCAGGCCACTTGCTATCATATTTATCGATTCCAAAAGCCCAACATGTCCTGTTATTCTCTTTTCTTCAATACATTTTCTGAATTCTTCTGGAGTCAAGCCTGTCCCGACCTTTTTCTGAAAGGGAATTCTCCTCTTAGCGGAATTCATCATTCTCGTAACTTTTATAGATTTGACATCAAGGCAAGGAGCTGTTAGCACAAGAGGTAGAGTGTCCATTAAATACCCAGGATTTATACCTGTTCCAACAACTGTTACCCCATAATTTCTTGCTAATGTGTCAATTTTATCAGCTAATTCAGTATGTCTTTTATATGGGAAGGATAATTCTTCGCAAGTAGAAATTACATTACGCCTTGCTTCAATGCATTCTTTTATCTGCTCAAAAACTTGGGGAAGATAGGAAGAGGTTGTATGTATAACTGCGATTGCACTTGAATTTTCAAAAACTTCCTTTGAATTGTTAGAAACAATAACACCTGTTTTTTCAGGCAAACCAAGTATTTCTCCCATATCCTTCCCAACTTTCTGAGGATCTATGTCAATTACTCCTGTAATCTCTATTCCCTTTTTCTCAAGAATAGCCTTTGCAATGTTTCCCCCAATAACACCAAGCCCATAAATTATTACCTTAATTTTATCTTCCATTAGTCCTCCTTTTTAATTTATTAATTATTTTATAAATTTCCGGACTTACCTTAACAGGATATTTCTCAGGATTTTCAAATTTTTTATATTTATTCGGCAAAGACTCTAAATTATTAAATGTATTTTTCTGAATTTGATCCAGTGAGGGAAGAGATTTTACAAGTTCTCCCCTTTCTATTATCTTCTCAAGCAGAGGAATTGCATTTTTCTTTTCCTCTGAATTTTCTTTTAATTCAATTAAATCGTAACAATATTTTCCATTTTCATCTAGAAATCGAAAAACCTGTTTTTTTCCTGGAAGAGTCTCTTTGTTCGGACTGAATTTTGCAATGTAACGAATTGAATTATTTCTTTCCACCTGAACTAATTTATAAATAAGATCAACTGCTGGTAAATCATAAGAGGTAACAAGCTCTGTCCCAACTCCAAAACTATCAATAGGAGCTTTATTTTTAACTAATTCTTCAATTTTATATTCATTTAGATTCCCGCTCGCCATAATTTTAACCTCAGAAAAACCAGCTTTATCAAGCATTTCCCTTGCTTTTATACTTAACGAAAGTAAATTTCCACTGTCAAGTCTAATTGCCTTTATTTTTGGGCTTATTTTTAAAGCTTTCTCAATTCCCTTAATTGTGTCATAAGTATCAACAAGAAGAACAGTAAGATGAGGAAAAAGCTTAAAGTAATTTTCAAAAGCTGCTTTTTCTTCATCAAAGGATTCAATCCATGAATGAGCCATAGTTCCATAGGTTGGAATATTAAATTTCATTCCAGCATATACATTAGAGGTTCCATCGCATCCTCCAATAAAAGAGGCTCTTGCTGCTAAAATACCTGCCTGAGGACCATGAGCTCTTCTTGAACCAAAATCGACAACTACTCTCTTTTTTCCATCTTTTGTTGCAGCATGCACCACTCTGCTTGCTTTAGTAGCAACTAATGTTTGAATATGAACAACAGAAAGAAGATATGTCTCAATAATTTGAGCTTCTATAATTGGAGCAGTAATTTGAATTATTGGCTCATCTGGAAATATTATTGTACCCTCAGGAACCGCCCATACTTCTCCATTAAATTTAAAATCCCTTAAATATTTAAAAAAATCCTGATCAACATTCTTAAAAGATGGATGTTTCCTTAAAAATTCGATTTCTTCTTCTTTAAATTTTAAATTTAATAAATATTCAACTACCTGTTCAAGTCCACAAGCTATGAAATACCCTCTATTAGGAGGCATTCTTTTTATAAACATTTCAAAGGTTGCTATCAGATCCCTATTAAAATTAAAATACCCGGCAGCCATTGTTAATTGATAAAGGTCTGTTTGAAGGGCTACAAAATTATTTTTTCCTAACATAAACTTTGATAATGTCATTCTCCCTTTCTATATTAATAAACTCATTTCCTGTCATCTCACACCATGCAAGCATATCCCTTTCTATACCCTCATCAGTTGAAATTATCTCAAGAATTTCTCCACTTGCCATTTCTTTCAATTTCTCAGCTGCTTTAATAATGGGCATAGGACAAAATAAACCATAACAATCTAAACTTTTATCAGTTTTCATTTTAAATAAACAGATTTATTCTGCTATCTTTTGCCTTTGAAAGATATGTGGCAACCCCAGCTATCTCATCAACCTCTGATATTAAATCCTCCTTTTTTAAACCCATTATTTCCATTGTAGTATTGCAGGCTATTATATTAATCCCAAGATTCTTAGCCAAAGAAATCATTTCTTTTATTGATGGTATATTCAATTCCTTCATAAAATTTTTCATTAAAAATGTGCCTATTCCAAACATGTGAAATTTTGATAATTTAAGTCTGTCTGCCCCGCCTCTGTTTATTTTCTTAAAAATTCTTTTAATAAAATTTTTTGATTTAGAAATTTCTTTTTTCTTTCTTAATATATTGAGGCCCCAGAATGTGAAAAACATTGATACATCAATACCCATTGAAGCTGCACCAGTTGCAAGATTAAAAGCAGCCAGCGCTCTATCAAGGTTATCGCTAAAAATTATTAAGGTTAACTTATCCTTCATTTTTGTTTTTTTAATTCTGAGCCACAATATGGACAAATTTCTTCCTCTTTTCTTACCAGTTCTTCACACTTTTCACAAATTATAAACTCAACCTCACATCTTTTGCAGAAAGGCATATCATAGGAAATAGTATAGTTACAATAGGGGCATAAACATTTACTTTTATTTTCTTGCATTATTTTTTTCCTCCTTTGGTAATTTCTTACCCTTTTTCTTTAAATAATCTTCAATTGCCTTGTGAAGAGCATCTGCCCCAAGATTGGAACAATGAAGCTTATTTTTAGGAAGTCCACCCAGTTCCTCTGCTACCTTTTTATTTGTAATTTTTAAAGCTTCCTCGATTGTTTTCCCTTTTGCCATTTCACTTACAATACTCGATACTGCAATTGCAGCTCCACATCCAAAAGTCTGGAATTTAACATCAATTATTCTGTTATCTTTTACTTTTATGTAAAATGTCATCATATCCCCGCATACAGGATTTCCCACTTCACCAATTCCATCCGCATCTTCTATTTTCCCAACATTTCTCGGATTAAGAAAATGTTCCATTACTTTTTCACTGTACTGCATTTTATCTATCCTCCTTAGTAATTTGTTTATTGTATAATGGAGACATCTCTCTAAGTCTTTTTATAATAGGGGGAAAAACCTCAAGCAAATAATCTATCTCCTCCTCTTTATTATCCTCTATAAAACTAAAAACTATTGAGCCCTGGGCTAATGCATGGGAATAACCCATAGCCAGTAAAACATGTGATGCTTTTAATGTACGGGAAGTACAGGCAGAACCACTGGATGCAGCTATACCTTTCATATTTAAACTTAATAGCATAGCCTCACCTTCGATGTATTCAACACAGAAACTGGAATGATAAGGCAGACGTTTCTTAGGATGGCCGGTCAAATAGACATTCTCAACCTTCTGAGGGAATTCTGCAATAATTTTGTCTCTCAGTCTTATCAATTTTTTATTTCTATCCTCCATTTTCTCAAGGGCTAATTCAGCCGCCTTTCCAAAACCAACTATCCCTGCAACATTCTCAGTTCCTGCTCGTTTACCCTCTTCCTGTATTCCACCGTGAATTAAGGGAATAATTCTTGTCCCCTTTCTTAAGTAAAGGGCGCCAACTCCTTTTGGGCCATACATTTGTGTAGCTGATAAACTCATAGAATCCACTCCAAGCTTTGAAACATCTATTGGCAAATAACCAATTCCTCCTACTGCATCTGTGTGAAATAAAACATCCCTTTCATGACAGATTCTTGCAATTTCCTCTATTGGCTGGATTGTTCCAATCTCACTATTAGCTAACATTACAGAAACCAATATAGTTTCCTTATTGATAAATTTTCTTACATCGTCTGGGTCTACTATGCCATATTTATCCACAGGTACATAGGAAAATTTGAACCCTAATTTTTCAAGAAATTTTGCAGAATTTAGAATGGACTGATGTTCAATTGAAGATAATATAATGTGCTTACCTTTATTCTGGTAGGCAAAAGCTAAACCTTTGATCGCAAAATTATTTGCTTCAGACCCACTTGAAGTGAAATAAATTTCTTCCTTGTTAGCACCTATTAACTTAGCAATCCTTTCCCTTGCTTTTTCTATTGCAGCTCTCGGTCCTTCTCCAAAAGAATGAAGACTCTGAGGATTGCCAAATTCATTTTTTATAAATGGCTCCATTTCCCTCCATACTTCAGGATAAATGGGGGTTCCTGCAATTGCGTCAAAATATATTTGTTTCATTTTTCATCCTTCTTTTTAAAAAATAACCAATTTTTATCACCTTTTTGCTTTAGTTTTACGAGAACATATTTTCCCTTTAATTTTTCCCCAAATATCTCTATTACTTTTTTCTGCCTATCAGACTCTATTTCCCTATAATAGCCCTTATCCCATATCTCAACTCTACCTGCGCCATACAATCCCTCTGGTATTATTCCTTCAAAATTCTCATATCCAACGGGATGATCCTCTGTTTGAACAGCTAATCTCTTCACTCCGGTTTTTAATGGTGGTTCCTTTGGAATTGCCCAGCTTTTTAAAACTCCATTCTCCTCTAATCTTAAATCATAATGAACATGGGAAGCATAATGCTTTTGAATTACATATATTTTCTCTTTATCGAGCGACATGTACTTATTTACTTTATGCTTTTAAATTGCAACTACTTCTTTAATTTCAGGAATTTCCTTCTTTAGAATATTTTCTATTCCCATCTTTAAGGTGAGCTGAGACATCGGGCATGCACCACATGCTCCTGTTAATTTCAATTTAACTATTCCATCTTTAACCTCAATAAGTTCTACGTCTCCTCCATCTGCCTGAAGTCTCGGTCTGATTTTATCTAAAACCTTGATTACTTTTTCTTCCATTTTTCCTCCTACCTTTTAGTATACATGTAATTCAAAATATAAATCAAGTTAATCAATTTTCAGTAAAAATTTTCGAGGAGGGATTTATATTGATTTTTATTTATTTTTAAATCAGTAAATACTATTTCCCTCTTACCATTAAGAATCAACTCTTCCCAAGATGGCCTTTCCACTCTGTAAATTAATCCAGTTGGAATCTTTTCACTGGTATTCACTCTTTCCCATGCTCTATTTATGTCATTAAAATCATAGGAAGGATCCTCATCCAAATTAACTATATTCTTTCTATACCATTCATAATCCTGACTCTTATTATGGACTACACACGGGCTGAGGATATCAATAAAAGAAAATCCCTTATGCTTAATTCCTTCCTTTATCAAATTAACAAGCTGAGGGATATTTCCAGCAAATCCCCTTGCTATATATGTTCCCCCTACTGATAGAGCTAGTCTTACGCCATCAATTGGATATTCTTTAGTTCCATAAGGGGTGGATACAGATACGAATCCAAACTTACTTGTTGGAGAAGCCTGCCCCCTTGTTAATGCAAAAACATAATTATTTACCACTAAATATAGTACATCTGTGTTTCTTCTAATGGAGTGGATGAAATGGCTAATACCAATAGAATAGGCATCTCCATCCCCACTTACTGCAATTACTGTTAATCTTGGATTTACAATTTTAACACCTGAAGCAATTGGAAGTGGGCGACCATGTGTCCCATGAATTCCATAGCATTTAAAATAATTATTAATTCTCCCTGAACATCCTATCCCACTTATTATTACAATATTATGGGGTTCGAGATCCAACTCAGCAGAGGCTTTCATCAATGCATTTAGAATCCCATAATTTCCACATCCTCTACACCAAGTAGGCTTTAAAAGTTTAAACTCATTAATTGATCTCATTGCTCTATTTCCCTTTCAAGAATGTTTAAAAGTTCTGATTTGAAAAAAGGCTGACTGTTAAATTTTCTGATGCTTTTCATTCTTATTCCTTGCTTTTCAAATTTTCTGAGCAAAAAGTACAATTGTCCACTTGCATTATTTTCAACTACAAATATCTGTTTTTTAGAATTAATAAAGTCCTTTAAAATTTGGAATTGAAGTGGCCACAGAGTGATAATATGCATTGTCTGTATAGGAATTCCTTTCTCCTCAAGAGCTTTTCTTGTTTCCTGAATAATTCCAAATGTTGATCCAAATCCTACGATTCCAATCTCAGCATTTTCTGAGCCATGGAAAATGGGTTTAGGCAAATAAGGAAGGACTGATTCTAATTTTTTCATTCTTTTTTTGACCATTTTTTCTCTAATTAAAGGAGTTTCATCTCTGTATCCTGTCTCTCCATGTTCATTCCCCTCTACCATATGGATGCCCCTGGGAACAGAGGGAATAACCCGAGGAGAAATTCCATCCTTAGTGAATTTGTATCTTAAAAAGGGTATCTTGTTGATTGATTCGTTAGAAATTACAAATTTTCCCCTATCTATTTCTATTTTAGAAAAATCGAATTCTTTAACAGTCTGATAATTCTGCCCATATAATTCTTCGGTTAAAATTATTACAGGACATTGGAATTTATCCGCAAGATTAAATGCTTTAATGGTCAGGTAGAAACAATCTTCGATTGTTGCAGGAGAAATAACAATTTTTGGAAAATCTCCGTGTCCTGCAAAAATTGAATGGAGTAAATCCGCCTGCTCACTCTTTGTTGGCATTCCAGTGCTGGGCCCGACTCTCTGAACATACACGATTACAATTGGTATCTCTGTCATTCCAGCAAGACTTAAACCTTCACTCATTAAAGAGAATCCAGGACCTGAGGTAGCTGTCATAGCACGTGCTCCTGCATATGATGCTCCAAGAGCCATATGAATAGCAGAAATTTCATCTTCTGTTTGAACAACTACACCATTATAATCAGGAAGATGCTTTGCAAGCCATTCCATTATTTCAGATGCAGGACATATTGGATATCCAGCAAAAAATCTGCACCCTGCAGAAAGTGCTCCAATTGCAATTGCCTCATCACCTGTAATAAAAAGACGGTTCTCATCCTTTTTTCCTGGGAGAATTATCTGAGATTTGCTATCTATTACATTCTTTGCCACTTCTTTTCCAAGACTCACAGCTTTAAAATTCTTTTCAACAACCTCCTTCCCTTTTTTAGCTAAAAAAGTCTCATTTAGTATTTCCTCTATTAAATTCAATTCTAAGTTTAAAATATGAAGAAGAATTCCAATTGTTATAACATTTTTATATATTTCGCTTCCAAAATTTTCTTTTGCTAATCTTTTAATTGGAATATTAAAAAACTTTTTTCCTTTTTCAAGAGCTGAATTAACTTCTTTTAGCTCTGTGCTATCACATATCACGAACCCTCCATCATTGAGCTTATCAATGTGACGAAAAATTGAATCGCAATCAAAAGCTACTAAAATGTCAACTTCCTGAGATGGGCCAAAAATTTCCTCTCCACTTGCTCGTATAGTATATGCTGTAGGTTCTCCACGTATATTGGATGGAAAATCTCTAAAGGTAAAAACTTCAAGCCCATTCCTTTTGAAAACTTTAGCCAGAACATTTCCTGTAAAAAAGATTCCATCTCCGGCTAAACCACTTATCATAATAGATAAATCTCTTTTTATCATTTTACATTATCCTAAAATACTTAAGATTCACTTTTCCAATAAATTTAGTGTGCTTTATTACACCATAGGATAATTTTTTTGTCAAATGCAATAAATTAATTTATTATTGCTAATTTTTGGAAGAAATGATAATTTTGAAATGTTAAATGTCAAAATCCAAATTCTTAAAATTAAAAAACAACAATCAATTTAATTAAGGAGGTAGTAATGATGGATACTAAGGGATTGAAAAAAATACTTTTTTTTATTGGCTTAATCTTGTTTTTCACATTACATACTTCTGGTTTAACTTATTCCCAAGAAAAAATTACGAGATTAGAAAATGTGATTAAAAATATTATAAAGCCTGTAAAGGGTGAAATAGGAATAGCTATAAAGCATTTAGAAACTAAAGAGGAGCTTTATATCAATGGAGACGAATTCTTTCCAATGGCGAGTGTTTTCAAAATTCCCATTTTGGTTGAGGTTATGGCACAAATAAAAGAAGGCAAAATGTCACTCGAAGATGAATATAGTATCACACCATATGACCAACATCTGGGAAGTGGTATACTTTCAGATTTAAAAGCACCTGGAATAAAGCTTTCTCTCGAGAATTTGATTAATTTAATGATGATGATCAGTGATAATTCTGCAACTGACATTCTTCTCTCAAAGGTTGGGATTGAGAATGTGAACAAGAGATTGAGAGAATACGGAATAAAAAATATTATAATAAGCCGTTCGTGTCAGCACCTCATACTTGATTATCTCGGATTAGATTACGAAAAATATAAAAATTTAAGTCCCCAGGAATTTAGCAAATTCTATCGTAAAGAAAGAGAAAAAAATCCTAAAGCTTTTGAGGAAGCGAGAAAAAGATTCTCTTTAGAAATGAAAGATGTCGCTACTCCAAGAGCAATGAATACTTTGCTGGAGAAAATTTTTCGTCACGAGATTCTGGATGAAGAAAGTTGTGATTTTATTATTTCTACAATGTTAAAGTGCCAGACAGGAGAAAGAAGAATAAAAGGAAAGTTACCAGCTGGAATCAAAGTTGCACATAAAACAGGAACGATTGGAGGAACAATCAATGATAGTGGAATAATCTTCCTTCCCGACAATTTAGGTCATATAGCAATAACAGTTTTTTCTAAAAATACTCAAGGAGGAATTGAAAAAATTGAAAATATAATTGCTGAAATTGCGCAAGCAACCTATTTTTATTTCTATTTCACACGTTGATTAACTTCCTACCTGAGTTTCATCTTCTTTTATTCTCGGTGCCATTGTAAATCCTGTAAATCCATATATTGCGAGTATTATTACAGATGCGTAGTTCATAATTGCCCATGGTAAATATTCAAAGGTTGGAACACCAATTGTTCCAGTGATGTAAACTCCAGCCATACTCCAAGGTATTAGAGGAACCATAATTGCTCCAGATTCTTCGATTATCCGGGATAAGTTTTTAGCAGCTAATCCTTTCTTCTCATAAATTGGAGAGAGTAATTCTCCTGGAATAATCATTGAAAGATAGGAACTCCCTGTTACAACCGCTGTTACAAGGGAAGAACCAATTGTTGTGAGGACAATACTCCACGTTTTTTGTGCAAACTTCATAACCTTATCAAGAATAACAGATAGCAATCCTGTTCTTTGCATTATACCACCAAAACTGAAAGCAGTAAAAGCTACTAATTGAGTTTCCATCATGCTCATCATTCCTCCCCTTGAAATCAAATTATCTACTTCTGGAATACCTGTATTAGCTTTATATCCAGTATTGATTGCAGTTGCAATTTCTGTGAGGGAGGCTTTTTGAAAAACTGCTGCTAATATACAAGCAACCAAAGAGGAAATAAGCATTCCTGGAATTGTTGGTTTTTTAGTAAAAGCATAATAAAAAACAATAATCATTGGTAAGAGAAGAAGAATATTAAAATTAAAATTTTCCTTAAGCGTATTCATTATTAGAATCATTTTTTCGGATTCTACTGCTTTAGCTTCATATCTTAAACCTGCTAAAAAGTAAATGAATAATCCCAAAAGCCATGCTGGAGTTGCTGACCATAACATATGCTTAATATGGTCAAAAAGATTAGTTCCAGCTGCAATAGGAGCAAGATTTGCAACATCTGAAAAAGGTGACATTTTATCACCAAAATATGCACCTGCAACTATAGCACCTGCTGCTGGACCAATTGGAATTCCAAGACCCATTGCTATCCCCATAAAAGCAACTCCTAAAGTTCCTATTGTCCCCCATGATGTTCCTGTTGCAAGGGAAGTAATACTGCAAACAAAACATGCTGTTAAAAGAAAATATTTCGGAGAAATAAGTTTTAAGCCATAATAAATAACCATAGGAATAGTTCCACATGCAATCCAAGTTCCAATCAGGATACCAACGCATAGCATAATTAAAATTGCAGGCATTGCCTTATGAATACTGTCCACTATTCCACGCTCCATTTCCTGCCATGAAAATCTTAAATAAAGACCAATGCCTCCAGTTATAAATGCTGCTGCTACAAGTAATACCTGTGCTCGAATATGATAAACTCCATACCCAACTCCTAAAAGAACTCCCATAATTATTAATGGTGTGAGAGCAATTGCTAAATTTGGTTTTCTTTTTTCTCTTTTCCTATCCTTTCCTTTTTCCATGATTTCCTCCTTTATTCTTCAAAAGTTCCCTTAACTAATAATTTCCCTTCGCCAATCATTCTTTTTCCTTTTGCAAATACATCTGTAATTTCTAAATTCTTATCCAAAATAAGGATATCAGCATCATTTCCCACCTTGATTTCTCCCTTCCCTTTAAGTTTTAGATAATTCGCCAAGTTTGTGGAAAAAATCTTAATCGCTTGAGATAAATCAAGAACTCCTTCTTTAACAAGGGTTTGAAAGCCTTTTCTTAAAGTTTCCTGAGTCGCAATAGTTAAACCTATGAGATTACCCTTTTCATCAAATCTAGGCAAACTTCCATTACTATCTGAACTTATTGTTATTCTATCAATTGGAACATCATTTTCCAGACAATATTTTATAGCCTCTTTTGTGGACAACATTGATGAGCCCTTAGGAGGACTTTCTTCTGCTGTTATATTAATGTATCCTCCTTTTTTTGCAAACTGAATAGCATGTTCAAGGAGGGATGGATTCCTGTTCACGTGGGTTGGAAATACCTGGGTTATGGGAATTTCTGTTTCCTTCACAAGTCTAAATAGAAAATCTAAACGTCTTTCTCCATCTCCAATATGAAGATGGAGAACTCCTGCTTTCCCTCCTAACATTCCCCCTACTCTGCATTCTGCAGCTAATTTCACTATTTGCTCAAATGTTGGCTGAGAAGAGCGGTGGTCTGATACGGCTATTTCTCCTGCGCCAATCACTTTTTCTATGAGTGTTATATCGGAACAGACACTCCCTGTAATTGTTTTTACAGGCAATTGATATGAACCAGTGTAAATAAATGTAGTGATTCCTTCTTCTTCAAGAGCATATGCCTTTGCCAATAGCGATTCCATATGGCGAGTAATCCCATCTGTCCCCAGGCATCCCACTACAGTTGTTACTCCATTCATAACAATTTGACTCAATGTAATTTCTGGTGCACGAGTGGCTGGACCTCCTTCTCCACCTCCTCCAATGATATGAACGTGAGGGTCTATGAATCCTGGAATAATCTTTTTCCCTTCTGCATTAATTTCTTTAATTTCTAAACCAGTGATTTTTATTTTTCCCATCTCTTCAATCGCAACAATTTTTCCTCCTGCAATCAAAATTTCTTTTTTACCCAGATAATCCGGAGAAAAAACCTCCCCTCCAGAAATCAGAATTAACATTTTTTACCTCCGTATCTTCATAATCATTAATATAATTTATCAAGTATAATTTATTTAATTATAGTATCAATCAGAAAGCAAGACTTTTTATAAATTACACTCCCAAGGCATCAAAGAAACCTAAAAATTTAAAAAATTATTTTTCCCTTGGTAATGAAGTTTTATTTTTCTTTTGTAAGTCTCTCAATAGCCTCAAGGAAAAGTAAACATTTTGGAAAAAGGTAATCATGTCACATTCCTATGCATTCCTCAAACAATCCTTCCCTTTCCACACAGTCCATAAATTTGTTGTTAAATGTATTGATTTTATGAGACTGTTCAAAAATGATAGAGTTTGAAGGAAAGGAATTCAGGAAAGAAAAAATCAATTTAAAAGAGCAATGATTTACTCAAGAGTTTTTACTCCTTTCATTGAAAATTCTTATATTCTTGCTTTAAATTACAGTTTTGAGAAAATTCATCCTTTTTGCTTTTTCTATCTCAAAGAGCCAAAAAATTATTCTCTATCCAGATCCTTTGCTAAAAAGAGAAGCAACATAAGCAGAAAGTACAATATAGACATAGATTCTAACATTTTCTCTTCCTCTTACTTTGAGTTTCCTTTCCAAAGAAAACTTCTCCTTAAGGAGGGAGAAGAACCTTCCACAGCTTGTCTTTTCTTATAAACCTTTTTAAATTTCTCAGTTGCTCTAAAGATTTTCATTTCTTGAGAAAGATTACGAAACTCACTAATATAAAAAGCGCTCCCATATTTTCCTTTCCAACAAGTTTTTTGAAAAATACATTCTCCTTTCTTCTCTAAACAGAGGGCATCTAAATTTAAATCTATGTCTTCTTTTCGCATGCCCCAATAAATAAGTTTTCTTCCTCCTGGACAAAAAACCTCACCTTCTGGAGTCACAGAGAGCTGAGAGAGGAAACTCATCTGTTTAGAGTTTCTTGGATTAGAAGCAATATAAAGTTGTATTTTTCGTTTTTAGAGTAAGAGATATTCTCCACACTATCGTAACCTGCATCTGCAGTAGCTTCTTTTACTTTAGTTTTTCTCAAAGTAGCTTTGAGAAGCTTTTTAAAGAATTTACCATCAGGTTTTACACCCCATCGAGCATCTTTATCACAAGTAGAATAAGCGTTAATAGAAGTAGAATCTATAACAGTGGAAGTATTCTTTTTCTCTTTAAGGGAAAGAGCTTGAGAGATAAGATGCTTCAAAATCTCTTTGAATTTTCTCTCACCAACTCTTTTTCTGAATACAGTGAAGGTGTTATGAGATGGTGTTCGACCATAAGTAAATCCACAGAGATAACACAAACGCCCATCAAAGCAGAGTTTACGGGCAAGTTCTCTCTGAGAACGAGCCTTACCAAGAGGAATAAGCGAAAGAGCTTTAAAAAGACTCACAGGGTCAAATCCTTCTCTTCCCACAGAGGCTTGAGGCAGAAGAGTTTTAATAAAGGAGAAATCTATGGAGGAAAAAATTCTCCTCAAAGGGTCATCCTTGGAAATATTCTGAGATATAATTCAATCAGCAAAACTAAGTTGTCCTCTCATTGGAATCTCTTCTTAGAGGAGATGATAGATAAAAAATATAATAGATATTTTCTTAACTACCAACATGTTAATTAATTTTGAACAGTCGTGCTATTGATTGTTGGAGTTGTATTCAAATGATAGAAAAATGAACAAGATTTATGAAAAATATAAATCAAAATACGAAATTATTGGTATATCTACTGCATCTATATCAAAGACAAAAAAGTTTATTAATAATATCATAATAAAATTTCCTGTTTTTTGTTTAGAAGAAAAAGATAAAGAGAGAATCAAATTTTCGTCTTTACCGATTACATTAATTACTTTATCAGATGGAAGAATAATTCAATCTATAATAGGAGAATTCAATGAGTCCTTGGTGGATTCATTGGGATAAATCTTTGAAAGGAGGGTAAAATCAAATGAAAAAATTTCTAACATTTTTACTAATTGTATCTATTTTATGTGTGTTACTTTTTGGTTTATTTCAAATTATTCCAGAGAAAGCAATAGCCGGGGAAGAAGAAACATTGTGTCCAACTACAGATTGGGATTGTTTCAAAATAGGTGACCCTTGTAAAAAAGGTGGTTCTTGTGTATGTACTTTCTATCTTTTTTGTATAGTTAAAGAAGAACTTTAAAGACAAATAAAATCTATGACACATTTTTACATTAAGGTTAAATAAATCTCTAAGAAAATAGAGATTATCATATGTTTTGGAAAGATAGGAAAATAAGGGAAGAGCTAAAAGAGTTTTTAATATTTATTTTTTTCCTTTGTTTATTAATTTTCATTAATTGTTCTAATTCTTCCGAACCTTATTTTCAACTTTTTGATGATACTAAGTTATTTATTGAAATTGGTTCTGACGAAGAAAATAAATTAGTTTCACCACTCATTTATCAAATAATTGATGAATATTATATTGATGAGCGAAATAATGTTTATGTAGGTGATATCTCTGAAATGAAAATTGATAAATTTAATAAAAATGGTGAGTTTTTATATTCTTTCGGAAGAAAAGGACAGGGACCGGGGGAATTCTTGAATTTCATTCCTCCATTTGCAGTAGATTCGAAAGGATTTTTATATGCTTCATTTATCGATATCGTTACAATTTTTAATCCAGATGGAAGTTTTTACAGAATTTCTCATTTTCCAGATAAATTTAAAAGATGGTATGTTATGCGGATAAAAATTGATTATATGGATAATATTTATTTTTTAATTACTAGAAGAAATAAATTTATTTTAGTAAAAAGTGATAAGAATCTAATTAAATTTTCAATCATTCATCAAGATAATAAAAGAGAGTTTCGAGATACCTCCATTCCTAATGCAATAGGATTATTTATACCAGATTTTGATTTTGATAAAAATAATAATCTTTACATAACTGATACGGTTGACTATAAAATATACGTTTACTCCCCCAAAAGTGATTTAATTAAAATATATGAGAAAGAATTTAAAAAATACAAGATTACCAAAAAAGATTTAGTTTTTCCAACTTTCAGAGGAGATGAAATTATTAGTTTACCCGAAGTGGTATTGAGTAAATTAAAAGGGAATCAGAAGTATTTTCCAGCCATATTTGGGATAAATATTGATAATGGAAGAATATATGCCTGGAATTCAAGCCGTGATAAAGAATTTATATTCCAAATATTCAAAATGATGATATGGAATTTAAAAAAAGATTTGGTAGATTTGCTTTCTTTAATGAACCATATAAAATTTTAGGATATAAGATTGAATTTTAAATAAATTAAGACTAAACATTAAATATACCTCAGGTCTTATTCTTAACTTATAATTTCTACTTTTTGCTCTAAGTTTCTTATATTTTCTTGATTATTACTATGTAAACATTTATTTACATTATTGACAAATTTTGTCAAAAATTTAGATTTTTGGATTAGTTTCATATAATTTCAATAAAAATTTTAATTTACCCTTGATTTGGACTATTTCCAGAATCCTTATTATTCCTGAGCTTTTAAAAAAGTTAAAAAAATTTTCAAGTTTTTCTCTGTTTTTAGTACTAAATTAATGAAAAGGGAAAATGGACTCAAGAGTCAGAAAGGCTCTTAAGTTCATAGAAGAAAATTTAGAAAAGAATTTAAGTTTAAAGATTCTTATGAGGCATTGTTGTCTTGGGCATTCTCGTTTCTGTGAGCTTTTTAAAAGGGAGATTGGAATGACCTTTAAAGCTTATTTAAAACGGAGGAGAATCGAAAAGGCAAAGAAGCTCTTAAAAGATGATTCGTTGAGCATAAAAGAGGTTTCATACGAGGTAGGGTATAAATCCAAGTCGACTTTTTGTAATGATTTTAAGAGATTCATTGGTCTTACTCCTTCTGAATACAGAGCAAAATATCAAATCGGAAACTTTAATAATAAAATCGGAAAATTCAATAACAAAAAATTCTTGACATTGTGAAGATTTAATTTTAAAATGCAAAAAATTGCAAAGGAGGGTATAAAATGAAAAAAGGAGTGATTTTAATAGCAAACCTTTTCTTGGTTTTATTTGTGTGTTTTCTCGCATGGACAGTAGTTCAAAATTTGTTCTTTAATCCCAGACCTGCTTTTGCCGGAGCATGGGGTGATAAATATACTAATGACGAAGGTAAAATAATTTGCGTATGCGATCCAACTGAAAAAGATTGTGCTCCCTGTATAATAATTCCATAAAGAGACATTAGAGAATTCCTTTATTAATTTATAGAGAATAAATGTAAAAAAGAGTACAATTAACAAATTTTTTCGAAGTTTAGAAAGAAAAGAAGGGATGTTCGTGAAAAATATAAGAATTATAGTTATATTATATATTATTTTAAGATTCTTGGAATTTAGAATCTGCTTAGCGGAAGACTTTCAAAAATTTTTTTCAAAAGAAAAAACTATTATCTTAAAAGAAGACAAGAGAGTTATAATATCATCCATCGAAGATATTGATATTGACAGTAAAGGAAATATATGGATTATAGATTGGACTAATAGTGAGTTGTACAGATTTGACAGAAACGGAAATTTTCCAGTTTTAATTGCAAGAAAAGGACAAGGGCCGGGCGAGTTGCCAATGATGCCTGAATCCATTTTTATAAATGAGGAAGATCATGTTTTCGTAGTTACATTATTTAATAGGGTTACAGAATTTGACTCAAATGGTAAGTATGTTAACTCATTTATTACGACCGATGGTCACATTCCTTCTACTTGCATTGCAGTAAACAGCGAAGGCAACGTTTTAATTGGAGGACCAAAGAAAAGATGGAGAGGAGATTCATATACTGCGCAAATGATTCATATGTATAGTCGTGAAGGAAAATATCTTAAGTCTTTTTGCCCAATAGATGAAAAAGTAATTCGATTAGGCCTTGGACGCTATCGTTCCATATATTTTGACTTAGACGAATATGACAATATTTATACTGTTCAACCTGTAAACTATTTGGTTAAAGTGTTTGATAAGAATGGAAAATTTCTAAAAAGTTTTGGAAAGAGACATAAATATTATAAAGAACCCAAAAGACTTACCAAAGAAATTGAACGAGATAAAAATAAAATGGAAGAATGGGAAAAGAATTTTACTTATGTTAAAGGTGTTTTTGTTTTTGATGATAAAGTAGCAGTGATTTCTAAAAATTATCTCGGTTCAAATAATTGGGAATATTTCATTGATATTTATAATCATAATAGTGGAAAGTTAATAGCAAGCGGAATTAGGACAGATTTAAATCTTCATAGGGTAAAAAATGGGAAATTTTACTTTTTGAAAATTCTTGAAAAAAAGGGAAAAATACAATACATCATTGAAATTTACAAATTTAAAATGAAATGAAAAATAAAGCATTTTATTTAATAATTTTGATTCTGATTATCTTATTAAGTATTTTTCTTACATTCCAAAATTATAAATTAAGAGAAAAACTTAGGAAATATGATAAATACAAGAGCTTAGATATAAATTATCCCAAAATAAAACAAATTCTATCAACATATTTATTAAAGCATTTAATGAACAACAAATCTAAATGGACTTTAGTTATTATTTTTTCACCGGAAGATTGTCCTTACTGCTTGGAGGAGATTTCTTATTTAGCGAATTTATGTGAAATGAAAAATGTGAAATGTTTTGGATTAGTAAGCCATCCATATAAAGAATTAGTCGAGAAATTTATAAAAAATATGAAATGGGATTTTCCAATTTATATTACAGGAAAGAGCCCTTGGGGCTATAATTTTGGAATAAGAAAAACTCCTATAAAAATACTTTTAAATGATAAAAATCAAATTTACTATGTGGAAGGTCCTCTTTCTAATTGGAAAACCGAGAGTAAACTTAAAATACTTATTCAGAATACGCTATAGCATTTATTAATAATTTTCTTGAAATTTTACAATCACATTTTTTATATAAATTTTATAAAAAGATTTACCAACAAATTTCCAAAATTTACTAACAAAAAATTCTTGACTTCCTGATTTTTGATAAATAAATTTTCTTATAAGAGAATTAACTATAATGGAAGTTAAAAGTATTTTTTCAAAGAGATAGCTTCGGTTCGGAGGATAGACATGATTTGCAAAAACATTGCTAAAGATAGAAAGTTTCTCTTCCATTTAGTATTTTTCATAATATTATTTGGAATAGTGTTATTCTTTAAACAAGAAAAATTAAATCTTTTTGCACTAAAATCTACTACTTTAAAAGAAATTACTTTTCTACCAACATTTACTGTAAAGGATATTTATGGAAACGAAATAAAGTCAAATAATCTTATAGGAAATTTTATTTATATACAATTTGTAAATCCAATATCATCAAATGATATTGAATTATTAAAAAAAGTTTACTTTAAATATCATGATTATAAAAATTTTATAATTATTGCATTCGTGAAAGATTTTAAAAAATTTTTAAAAAATTTCTTATTGTTTGGAAATAATATATTTGTAGTCAGAGAAGATTATGAAAAATTAAAGAGAATTTTTCGTGCTTCTCAATGTTGTGAAAGCTTTTATATTTTTGATAAAACAGGAAAATTAATTAAAAGTAATATAAATATTGTTGGTTATGAAGAAGGGGTTAAGCCATACTTAATGAATATCTTAGAAAATAAAAAATTCTCAATTTCTTATTTTATTAAGGAAGGAGAAAACACTAAAAATTTTAAGTGGTTTAAGCAAATTAGTGATATTATTATGAATGAAAAAGCTGAATATTTTGTGATATCTATGTTTATTGATATATGTATGACATGCTTAAGTGGTCAAATAATCAATAAATTAAATGAATTACATAAATTAAATAATAGCAACTTCTTTTTTCTAACAATATTGCCCACTACTTTCACAAAGCAAGATATTAAGAATCTTAAAAATCAATTGAGAATAAATTTCAAAATTATTATCGCAGATGAGAATCTAAGTCATAAATGGAATCAGTTAATTAAAGAATTTAGAATATCTGATTTAACAAATATAGTTTTTTTAGTTAATAAAAAAGGAGAAATTATCAAAGTAGCAGAACCCAATTGTCAATGTTTTAAAGATTTTTTTGATTTTTTATATAAAAAAATGGGAGGTAGTAAATAATGTTTAAAAAGAAAAATATTTATTATTTAATTGCTTCTTTTATTTTTCTAATCATACTAATAAATTTCAATTCAACTAATTCTCAAGTAGTAGATCTAAGGCAAGATGTGAAAGAGAGAATTAAAAAATGGAAAGAAGATTTGAAACGATATCCTGTGCCAAAAGGTGCAGTTAAATTACGCAAATTATTCTCATTTCCATCTAAGGAATTAGAAGAGAAAGGAATATATTTATATAATGCCTTACGCATATGTGTAGATAATGACAAATATATTTATGTATCAAGTCAACTTGAGCATAGAATTTTAAAATTTGATATAAATGGGAAATTTTTAAAACAAATAGGTAAAAAAGGAAAAGGACCAGGAGAATTTTTAGGTCCAAAGGATATAGATGTGGATGGAAAAGGTCATTTATATGTCAGAGATGTGATAAATAGAAGAATTCAAATTTTTAATTCTAAAGGAGAGTATTTAAGTAGTTTTAGATATTTTAAAACCATTTACTCTATGGTTGTTGATAAAGATGGTTTTATATATACAAACCCTCAAAGCTTTGATCCTCAATATCCTCTTATTGAAGTTTTTAATATGAAAGGAGAATTAGTAAAATCTTTTGGCAAGAGAATTAACTTTGGAAATTACTCATTTGCTCATAGTAAGGCTATATTGACAATATCATCAAATGGGGAATTAATAGTTGCATGGGAATCTTTTGACTATTTAAGGAAATATTCAAAAGATGGAAAGCTACTATTGGAAACGAGACTAAAACACAAATATGTAAATGAAAAATCCAAAATTAACATGGAGACAAAATTTAAAAGCATGATGATGGGGCTCTACCGAACAATTACAGATATTTATTCAACAAAAAATGCAATTTATGTTCTTATAACTTATCCTCGAATTGAAATTTTAAAATTTGATAACAATTTTCATTTAGAAAATGTATTTTGGGCTGATGTAGTTCCTCGATATTTAGGGTTTGATTTTTTTGTATTAGAGAAAGACAATGGGCAATTGTTATTTTATATTTTACAATGTTTTCCTGAAAATAAGATAGAAGTATTTACAAATTCAACAAAGAAAAAAATGTAATTTTAAAATGAGTTGTTTTGTAATTTCATCTTGTTCAGATGTTAAATCTTGTATAAATAATCGTGGAAGATTTATTGCTATAGTAAAAGAACTCAAGGGAGAAATATCATGCCCTTATAATTTTTTATTTAAAAATAGGAGGTTTTAAATAATGATGTTCAAGAAAAGGAATATTTACTATTTAATCGCTTTCTGTATTTTTTCAATTATATTAATAAATTTCAATTCAATCCATTCTCAAATGATCGATTTAACAAAAGGTGCAAAAAAAAGGATGAAACAATGGAGAGAAGATTTGAAACGATATCCTGTGCCAAAAGGTGCAATTAAATTACGCAAATTATTTTCATTTCCGTCTAAGGAATTAGAAGAGAAAGGAATATATTTTTATAATGCTTTTTGGATGTGTATAGATAAAGATAAAAATATTTATGTATTGAATCAATTTGGACACAGAGTTCTAAAATTTGATAAAAATGGGAAATTTTTAAAACAAATAGGTAAAAAAGGAAAAGGACCAGGGGAATTTTGGTTGCCAAGTGAAATAAGTGTTGACGGAAAGGGTCATTTATTTGTTGAAGATGATGGGAATAGAAGAATTCAAATCTTTAATTCTGATGGAAAGTATTTAGGTGGTTTTAAATGTTTTAAAGCTATTTTCTCTATGGTTGCTGACAAGGATGGTTTTATATATACAAATCCTCATAGTTATGACCCTCAATATCCTCTTATTGAAGTTCTTAATATGAAAGGAGAATTGGTGAGATCTTTTGGAAAGAGGCTTAATTTCGGAAATAATACTCCCAATGATGTTATATTAACGATGTCACCTAATGAAGAATTAATAGTTGCATGGACCCGTTTTGATTATTTAAGAAAATATTCAAAAGACGGAAAGCTTCTATTAGAGATAAAACTAAAACATAAATATGTAAATGAAAAATCCAAGATAAATATGAAATCAAAATTCATAAAAGGGGTAAGGAGTTTCTATGAGACAATTACAAATATTTATTCTACAAAAAATGCAATTTATGTTCTTATAACTTATCCTCGAATTGAAATTTTGGAATTTGATAACAATTTTCAACTGAGAAAAGTATTTTGGGCTGAAACAGGGCCTCAAGATTTAATAAGGGATTTTTTTGTGTTAGAAGAAAGTAATGGACAATTATTATTTTACATTTTACGATGTTTTCCTAAAGAAAAAATAGAAGTATTTACTATTAGAAAAGTATAATTTTTTTATTAAAAATTTTTAAAATGGAGGTTTTAAATGAGGAAAATCAAAAAATTCATTCTGTTGGTAATGGCTACATTTATATTCATGGGTTCTTTAAATTTCTTTATTTTTTCTGCTGAATGGAGTTGTATGTGGACGGCCTGTCCATATATTAGAGGCTGTATTGCTGATGTTATAGAAGTAAAGGGCTGTACAATTCGTTGCTGGAGTAGCGGAGTCGGCTGGAGAGAAATACAATGCCCTATTAAAGTATGAATATGGGAGGTATTAAAATGTTTCAAAAAAAATATTTTAAAAAATTCCTCATTATTTGCTCATTAATTACAGGAATTTTGACATTCTTGTCTCTGTTTATCGAATATTCCTATAATTATGAACTTAGCTGTGCAGAGCTTCTTTGCCCAAATCCAAGTTGGTCATGTAGTGGTGATTTAATAGAGTTTGATGAATGTTATATAGAGTGTTGGAGAGGAGATTGGTATTACAGAGTATTTTGTATGGAATTCCCTGGATAATTAGGAATTTCTATTTTAATTCAATTAGGGCTGAATTTAATTTTTAGAATTTAACAGAAATTTTAAGGGAATTTAGCCTTTTAAGTATTAGATTTGGTGAACAAAAAATTATTAATTTTAAAGTTTTAGAATTTTAATAAAAAAAGAAATTTAGGTTTTTAATCTAAGAATAAACTTTTGTTTTCTTCGATAAGAGTCAAAATATTAACTTAAAAAATTGGTTTTAAAATCTTGGATTCCTTTTCCATTTCCGAGAACTAGTAAAGTATCTCCCACTCCAATTCTCATTTCTGATTCAGGATTAAAAGAGATTTCTTTTCCTGGTTTTCTTACAGCTACTACAATTACATTAGATTTTTTTTCTAATATCTGCTTCTTTTAAAGAAAGACCAACAATTTTAGAATGTTTGGGTAATCAGGTAATAGGGTCAGGTCTTGCAATATAACATTAAATTTGTTGGGATTATCTCATGGCAAAACCATTGCGCATAGAATTTCCTGGTGCAGTTTATCATATTACTTCCAGAGGTAATGCGAAACAAAATATTTATCTTGATGAAGAAGATAAAAGGAATTTTCTTGAAGTATTGAGTTTAGTAGTGGAGAGATTCAACTGGCTTTGTCATGCATATTGTCTTATGGAAAATCATTATCATTTAATAATTGAGAGTCTAGAAGGTAACTTATCAAGAGGGATGAGGCAGTTAAATGATGTCTATACACAGAGGTTTAATCGAAGACATGAGCGTATTGGGCATCTTTTTCAAGGGAGACTCAAAGCATTACTTGTAGAGAAGGAGATTATTTTTTAACATTATGTCGTTATGTAGTTTTAAATCCTGTGAGAGCAGGATTAGTAAAGAGACCAGAAGAGTGGAAGTGGAGTAGTTACAGAGCCACAGCAGGAGAGGAACCGAGACCTTCTTTCTTGATGGTTGATTGGATACTTTCACAATTATGGTTAATTCAACTAAAATATTTTGATAGCATAATAGTACAAGAAAAATAAATGTTGGTAGTTTTATCCCTTTTTTACCCATGTCTGTTCACATCATAAAGAACTCACCATTTTTTGAAGGGAGAGATAAATTTTCTGTGCTTCATTTTCTTCTCCTAAATTCCATATTATAGAGGAAAACTAATCATAAAGAGCTCTGCAATAAGGGTTTCTCCCTTTGAAGTGCCCATGGCGCCAATATACACTTGCCCAACAACCATTTCCGCAAAAGTATCTAATATCACATTTATTACATTCTTCAATTTCATCTATTGTTGGCAAAGTATTCAAAAAATGCACAAGTTTTTTAATTATTCCCTCATTTAAAATATTCCCTAAAACAAATTCTTTTGAAGAAAAGAATAGATGACAAGGAACTATGTCTCCATTTTCCTTAACTCCAAGAGTTTTTATTACCATTCCACAATGATTTTTGATGGAAGGAACTATTTCATTTGTTACTCTTAGATTCGGAACACTCAGACAACTTTCATTAAGTTCTACCATTACTCCCTTTTTTATACTTTCATAGAAAAATCTCAGAAGTTTTTTCCTCCCTAAAGCACATTTCTCATTTTTAAAAGCTCTACCAACTGGCTGGAAAAAGCTAAAACTTGACTTTACTCCTAACTTTTTGGCAAATTCTGAAAATCTTGTTAAAGCATTCTCATTAAGTTTAGTGATCGTCACAGTAATATACAATTGTTCCTTTGTAAACCCTGCATCTTTTGGATATTCAATTGCTTTCAAGCACTTTTTAAAATTTCCTTTACCTCTTAAAGCGTCATGAGTTCTTTCTTCATAAGATTCTATGCTTACCTGGATATAGTCTATATTTAACTCATATAATTTGTCTATAATTCGTTTGGATAAAAAAAGTATTTCCTTGATAGGGAGGGCTTTGTATTTTGGGATTAGCATAATAGAATTGACAATTCAAATTACATCTTTCAGAAGCTTCGTAATACGCCATTTTAGGAAAATCTGTATATTTTTTCTTTTGTGGGCTATTTGGTGAGTGAAGAATATACTTTCTTTTCTTCAAATATTTGATTAGTCTGATAAACTGAGCCTGCTCTGCTCTATTATTTATTTCTTTTTTCAATGTTTTAATACTTTTTTACTCGCTTTATTCAAAAATTCCAGACCATCACGTTTTATTTTTATAAACTCTTTAGTTTCTAAATTTATAATAATTGCCTTATCATTCTTCTCCAAAAATTTAATGTTTTTTGACCACCAAAGAAAAGAAAGGGGGAGAAAAAAAATCCCCCTTTGTCAATCAAATCTTCAAGCGGCGGAGCATCCTCCAGTCACAATACAATACCAACATGGGACAATAAAACCATAATACAACTTAATGCACGGTTCGACTCCAATTGATGGACCCAATTCGTTTTTTGCTGTTTCTCTCTCCAAGCTGTAAAGAATTTCAAACATGCTGACTTCCTAAATAAAATTTTTGTTTAAAAATATTTCATTTTAAATTTCTAAGTCAATGTCAAAATTTGATATTTATAATTTCCTGCAATTGATGGTCTATCACTTTTTCAAGAAGTACATGACATGAAACAAGGATAATCTCCTCTTAAAAATGTATTTAAGCTCTTATTTGATTAGCAACAAGCAGATCTAAAAGGGGTAAATAAAATAATCTTTCTTGGAGTCTCCAACAAGAACTTAAGAAAAAGGAAATCTTTTTGGAAATTCAATCTTTAAAAGAGTATTTATTCTCCCTCCTTTAAAAGCTTTCAAAATTCTTGCTTATAAAATAGATTTTTGATAATAAAAAGGAGTAATTTATGTTTTGTTTATTGGCAATTATAATAGGATATTTAATTGGTTCTCTTTCCCCTTCTTATATATTTGGAAGATTATTAAAAAATATTGATATTAGAGAACATGGAGATGGTAATGCTGGAACAGTTAATACTTACAAAGTTTTAGGTTTTGTCCCTGCTTTTTTCACAGCCCTAATTGATGTTAGTAAGGGTTTATTATCAATGTTTATTGCTAAAAAATTAGGCGCCTCTCCTATATGCTATAGTCTTGCAGGTTTAAGTGCAATTGGAGGGCATGTTTTTCCCTTTTATTTAAAATTCAAGGGAGGACAGGGAGTAGCTACTGCAGTTGGAATGCTTCTTTATTATCTTTTTCTTATATTAAAAAATGGCTGGTTAACAATAAGTGATCTTCTCATTTTGACAATTGTAGTTATTTCCTTTTCATATATTACTAGAAAAGGAGAAATGGTTGGATTAGTCGTTTTACCTTTATTTGGAGTGTTCATATTTCTGAATTCTCCATTAGACAGAATAACTGTTTTTTTGGGAATAATAATAATTTATATAATTTTTATTGCCCTTTTAAATCTCACAAAAACTGGTTTCTTGAAATTAAATTTAGACTCAGATACTGGAAAGCACTATATCCCTTGGCGTTTACTCATTAGACCAGCAGCTATTTTACTAGTCTATTTCCATTTAACACAGGAAAAAAAGACATCTCTTTATCTTGTAGGTGGGGTAACCTTGTTCTTTCTTCTAATTGATACAGTAAGATTAATTTATAGTAAATTTAATGTCCTTTTATTTAAAACCAGGGAAATATTTAAAAGTAAAGAGTATAAAAAATTCTCTTCTATAACTCTATTTTTAATTGCATGTTTTCTTTCATTCTTGCTCTTTGAAAGAAATATAGCTTCATTAGCTGTGACTTTTATTATTTTTGGCGATTTTTTCAGTAAATATTTTGGCATGAGATTTGGAAGAAATAAAATCTTCGAAAAAACCTTGGAAGGGAGTATTGCTTTTTTTAATGCCTGTCTTGTGGGGGGCTACGTGCTTTTTCATTTTATTAATTTTTCCTTTTCTATATTCATTATTGGAGCACTTGTTGCAACAATGGTAGAAATTCTTCCTTTTGGATTAGACGACAACTTCAGTGTATCAATAGTAAGTGGTTCAATAATGTATATCCTGAAGAATCTTTTTGGTTGATTATTGTCTTATATAAAAATTTTTGATAATAAATTATTACACCGAAAATGAAAATAATACTCTTAACAATAATCTTAATGATAGCCGGGTATCTCTCTGGCTCAATCCCTTTCTCTTACTTGGCAGGTTATATATCTAAGGGTATAGATGTAAGAAAGGTTGGTTCAAAAAATGTTGGTGGAGCAAATGTTTTTTTAAATGCAGGGCCTGGTCCAGGCATAATTGCAATTATTTTAGATCTGATAAAGGGATTACCTTTTGTAATACTTGCCAAGAATCTTGGTTTACCAATGCTCTCCCTTCTCTTAATTGGCTCGGCGGCTGTTGCTGGTCATAATTGGCCAATTTTTCTTAAATTCGAGGGAGGTCAAGGTTTGGGAACAAGCGCCGGGCTTCTTCTCTACTTTTTACCAAAAGAATTTTTAATGTCCGCAATTACAGGTGTTATATTTGGATTCTTGAGCCCTGTTTTTAAATTAAAAGGATGGTTTTCTTCCAAAATTCATTTTGGTGCTTTAATAGGAATTCCTCTGGTTATAGTCCTTCCATGGTTTTTTAAGAATCCAATGAATATAAAAATATGCCCTTTATTTATTATTTTCCCTGTGGGCGTAAAGCAAATACATTTGATTATTAAAAAGAAACTAGGCAAAAATGAGTGACCAACATACAGAAATATCTCCATATCTTTTTAAAGAAATGATTACTGCAGCCTATCAATTATTAGAAGCAGAAAAGGAATATATTAATTCTCTGAATGTATTCCCTGTTCCAGACGGAGATACTGGAACAAATATGACCCTAACAATGAAAGCAGCTGTTGATGCACTGGACAAACATCCTTGTTCAAATATTTCAGAGCTTTCGGAGCTTGTTGCAGACCATTGTATCCTGGGGGCAAGAGGAAATTCGGGTATGATATTAGCAAATTTCTTTAAAGGCTTTGCTAAAAGTTTAAAATTCATTGATAAACTCGACATTAACAGTTTGGCAAGAGCAATTGTAGAGGGTGCTCAGACTGCCTATCAAGCTGTTAGAAATCCCGTCGAGGGAACTATACTCACTGTTATGAATGCAGTTGCTAAAAAAGTAAAGGAATTTTCTCCAAAGGAAAGCTTAATCTCTTTTTTTGAAAAATTATTAGAAACTGCGATACAGGTTCAAAAGAGAACCCCGGAATTACTCCCACAATTAAAGAAAGCAGGTGTGGTTGATGCGGGTGGAGAAGGTTTTGTAAACATATTAAAAGCCTTTACTTTTGTTATAAAGGGAAAAAAAATAGAATTCTCTAAAAGGAAAAAAGCTCCAAAACTCGCCTCTGTTTTTTATGAACCACTCAATTATAAATTCTCTCTTGAATTCTTTATAGAAGGAGAATCTACTCGCCCTGAGGAAGTGAGTTCAGCTCTATCTAATCTTGGCAATTCACTCGTGGTTACAAAGGTGAAAGACAGGGTGCGTGTTCATATTCACACCAATTCTCCTGAGCAAGTAAAAGAAGTTTCCTCATCTTTTGGAAAATTTGTACTTGTATGTAAGGACGATATGTCCGTCCAACAAAAAGATTTTCTCCAACAAGAGAGCATAGGGGTAGTTACCACTTCCCCAGGTGAAGGATTTACTGAAATTCTTTTTGAAAATGGAGCAGATGCTGTAATTACCTATTCAAAATCAAAGCCTTCTGTTAAAGAACTTGTGGAAACATGTGAAAAATTAAATTCGAATCCAATTATTCTTCTACCAAATGACCCTGACATCATACCCACTGCAATTGAAGCAGCTAATTTATCTTCAAAGAAAATTGAAGTTCTACCAACTAAATCTATTCCAGAAGGAATATCTGCATTACTCAGTTTTAACAGAGAATGCTCTTTATCTGAAAATTTAAATTTAATGAAAGAAATTATACCCCAAGTTAAAAGTGGAAGGATTTCAAAAGCTATCCGTCAGATGAAAACTAGGGATTTCACAATCAAAAAGGGGGATTTCATTGGAATTTTTAATAATGAAATCTATGCCAAAGGGAAAAAATTAGAAGAAGTTCTTATAAAGCTTCTCTCTAAAATGGTTTCCCCAGAAAATGAAGTAATACTTATTTATAGAGGAAAAGATATAAAAGAGAAAAAAATGGAAAAATTAAAAAATATAATAGAATCAAATTTTCCTGATAAGGAAATTCAATATTATTATGGAGGCCAGTTTTTCTATCACATAATTGTGGGAGTTTTTTAATGAATAAAGTCAAAATTGTTGTTGATTCAGTTTCAACGATTCCTTGGAAAAAAGCAGAAGAACTGGGAATAGAACTGGTTCCATATTATGTCAATTTTGAGGACGAAAGTATAAGAGAAGGGCCTGAATTTGACTTAAAAGTTTTTTATCAAAAATTAAGAACAACCAAAACATGGCCGACTACTTCTCATCCAACTTATAGGGATATAGAAGAAATATTCTCTCGTTTAAGCAAAATAACAAGGGAAATTATTTATCTTGTAGTTTCTCCCAAATGGACAGAAACATATAATATCGCCTGCCAAGTGAGAGAAAAATTTAAAAATATGAGAATTGAATTGTGCGACATAGGGAGTGCTCTTGGAAAGCTTGGATTAATAGCACTTGAGGCAAATAAAATGGCAAAAGAAGGGAGAACCATTGATGAAATAATTGAACAAATTTTTTATCTTGAGAAGAGAAGTGAATTATTTTTAGTTGTTGATACATTAAAATATCTTGCAAAAGGAGGAAGAATAGGAAAAGTAAAAGCATTGTTGGGTTCAACGCTTCCCATTAAACCAATAATCACAACAAAAGAAGGTGTGGCAGTTCCAGCAGGTAAAACTTTATCTCACAATCAAGCTTTAAACTGGATAATTAACAGGATCAAATCTGACCTTAGGAAATTCAATTCAAATAAAATAAAATGCTTTATCCATGATGTTGATAATAAAGAAATGATAAGCCTTTTGAAATCAAAAATAGTGGAAAATTTTGAATGTGAAGAAATTTGGGAAGTTGAATTATCCCCTTTAATAGGAACTCATACAGGTCCAGGCACCTGGGGGGTTTCTTATCTTATTGTTTGATATTTTGCATTTTAAATTTTATAATAGATGAGCAATAAAACAATATTATGAATTAATAAGGAGGTCATAATGACAATAAAAGTTGGAATTAATGGTTTTGGAAGAATAGGACGTAATTTACTAAGGGCGAGTCTAAATGACCCAGAGATTGAATTTATAGCAGTAAATGATATCACGGACGCCAAGACTCTTGCGCATCTTTTGAAATACGATTCAGTAATGGGAATTTTGAATGCTGATGTTAAAGTAGGTGAGAACTCAATTATTGTGAATGGAAAAGAGATAAAAGTATTGTCAGAAAGAGATCCTGCAAACTTACCCTGGAAAGACTTAGGAGTTGAAATAGTTGTGGAGGCTACTGGTTTATTTAGAAAAAGAGAAGACGCAGAAAAACATATAACCTCTGGAGGAGCAAGAAAAGTGATTATTACTGCTCCTGCGACTAATCCTGATGTTACTATTGTTTTGGGAGTAAATGAGGAAATGTATGACCCTGAAAATCATCATATAATTTCCAATGCTTCATGTACTACAAATTGCCTGGCACCAGTGGTAAAGGTTATTAAAGAAGAATTTGGATTTGTTAAGGGATTCATGACCACAGTCCATGCTTACACAAATGACCAGAGGATTCTTGACTTGCCCCACAAAGATTTAAGAAGAGCAAGAGCAGCAGCAATTTCTATGATCCCTACAACAACTGGAGCAGCAAAAGCAGTTGGACTTGTTATACCTGAATTAAAAGGGAAAATTGACGGAATTGCAATAAGGGTTCCAACTCCAAATGTGTCTGTTGTTGATTTAATTGCTCTTGTAGAGAAAAAGGTTACAAGAGAAGATGTCAATGAAGCTTTCAAAAAAGCAGCTCAAGGGAAATTAAAAGGAATTCTTGATTATACTGATGAAGAACTTGTTTCAGTGGATTATCTTGCAAATCCTCACTCTGCAATTGTGGATGGGCCATTTACTCGTATTACAGATGACAATCTTATAAAAGTTCTCGCTTGGTATGACAATGAATGGGGATATTCTTGTCGTGTAAGGGATTTAATTAAATACATGAAGGAAAGGGAAAAATGAGCAAACTAATTGTTAGAGATCTAAAGGTAAATGGAAAAAATGTTTTTCTAAGGGTTGATTTTAATGTCCCATTAGACGAGAAAGGCGAGATTACGGATGTAACAAGAATAAAAGCGTCTCTACCAACATTAACTTTTCTCATTTTACAAGGTGCCAAGTTAATAATTGCATCTCACCTCGGTCGACCAAAGGGCAAATTTAAGCCTGAATTGAGCCTCAGACCAGTCCAGAAGAAACTATCAGAATATTTAAAAAAAGAAGTTGTTTTAGCGCCAGATGTTATTGGTGAGGAAGTCGAAAAGTTAAAAAATTCTTTAAAAAATGGTGAAATTTTACTTCTTGAAAATGTCAGATTTCATCCAGGAGAAACTGAGAACAATGAGGACTTTGCTAAGGAATTAGCTAGAGGAATTGACATATATGTAAATGACGCTTTCGCAGCATGCCATCGCGCTCATGCATCAGTGGTTGGAATTACAAAATTTGTTCCAGTCAAAGCAGCTGGATTTCTATTGGAAAAGGAAATAAAATATTTTGAAAAAATGTTTCAGGCAAAGGAAAAACCTTTTACATTGATACTTGGAGGAGCAAAAATTTCGGATAAAATACCTGTGATCTTGAACATGCTGGACAAAGTCGACCACATTTTAATTGGAGGTGGAATGGCTTTTACATTTTTAAAAGCTGCAGGAAAAGAAATTGGGAAATCCATAGTTGACGAAGAAAAAATAGAAGTTGCAAAGGAAATAATGGATGAAGCAAAAAAAAGAAATATTGATTTTCAATTGCCGGTTGACTTTTTAACTGCAGAAAAAATAGAAAAGGGTGTAGAAGTAAAAACAGTTGAAGATGGCATGATTCCTGGAAATCATATGGGCTTAGATATTGGGCCGAAAACAGTTGAACTTTATTCCAAAATAATTTCGGAATCTAAGATGATTTTCTGGAACGGTCCAATGGGAGTATTCGAAATTGAAGAATTCTCAAAAGGAACAACCTCTATTGCTGAGGCTATAGCTGAGTCAGGAGCAATAAGTGTTGTCGGCGGAGGAGACACTCTTGCTGCTCTTGAGAAAGCTGGAACAAAGGAAAGAATCAGTCATATCTCAACAGGTGGAGGCGCTTCTCTTGAGTATTTAGCTAAAGGAAATTTACCTGGTATAGAAGTACTGGATGAGGTGAGATAAAATGAGAAAGCCATTTATTGCAGGAAACTGGAAAATGAATAAAACAGTCTCTGAGGCTGTTGAATTGGTCGCAAAGTTAAAAGAAATTGTGAAAGACGAAAGAGGAGAGATAGTGGTTATACCTCCTTTTACTGCTCTGTTTGAGGTCAAAAAAATTATTTCTGGGAGTAGAATTGAACTTGGTGCTCAGAATTTATACTGGAAAGAGAAAGGAGCATTTACTGGAGAGATTTCCCCTTTGATGTTGAAAGATATCGGATGTAAATATGTGATAGTAGGACATTCAGAAAGAAGACAGCATTTTAATGAGACAGACGAAATAGTAAATCTGAAAATCAAGGCAGCTTTAGAGAATTCTCTTATTCCCATCTTTTGCATTGGGGAGAAACTTGAACAAAGAGATAAAGGAGAAACCCTTAATGTAATCGAAAGGCAATTTGAGGGAGGTCTATCAGGAATAGATGAGAGCAAAGCGAGAAAAATAGTTATCGCATATGAACCTGTGTGGGCAATTGGCACTGGAAGAACTGCAACTCCTGAACAAGCCCAGGAGGTTCACTCATTTATTAGAACAAAATTAAGAAAAAAATATGGAAATGAAATTGCAAATTGTGCTATAATTCTTTATGGCGGTTCCGTGAAGCCGGAAAACGCGCATTCATTAATTAAACAGAAAGATATTGATGGAGTTTTAGTGGGTGGGGCTTCCCTTGAGGCAGAATCTTTTGGTAAAATAATAGAGGAAGGATGGAGAGCCTTCAGGGAAAAATAGATTAGGAGGATAAGTTGTTTACGTTACTTGTTATAGTCCATGTTATTATCAGTATAATACTAATTCTTGCTGTTTTGCTTCAATCAGGTAAAGCAGCAGATCTGGCAAGTGCCTTTGGAGGAGCTGGAAGTCAGGCTGTTTTTGGACCGCGAGGTGCTGCAACCTTGTTATCAAAAATAACAACAGTATGTGCAATTTTGTTTATGATAACCTCGCTGGGCTTATGGATATTCTCGGGAAAAGAAGGAAAATCAGTTGTAAAAGGACTTGAAACAGAAAAGTCCAAACCTGCACAGACTGAGGTCCAAAAACAGACAAAGCCTCAGAAATCAGCTCAAGAGAAAACAGAGACTCAGAATCAAAATAAAAATTAATTTAATTGGTGCCGAAGTGGTGGAATTGGTAGACACGCTAGCTTGAGGGGCTAGTGAGCATATTTGCTCGTAGGGGTTCGAGTCCCCTCTTCGGCACCATTTTTATACAAAGACCCCTGCTGATTCGAGATAAGGAACGAAAATAAGATTAAAAAATCAAATAGATTTATGCTCGGTTCTTTTAATAATTTCGTTTTGTAGTTCGGTTTTTAAATCTACAAAATAATCACTATACCCCGCGACTCTCACTATTAAATCCCGGTATTTTTCAGGATGTTTTTGAGCATCACGAAGAGTCTCAGCAGTTACAACGTTGAATTGCACGTGATGTCCATCCAATTTAAAATAAGTTCTTATCAATTTTGCAAGTTTATCCAGACCCTCATCATCCTGTAAAATGCTTGGAGTAAATTTCTGATTTAATAATGTTCCCCCTGTCTTAACATGGTCAATTTTTGCAACAGATTTTATTACTGCAGTTGGACCCTTTCTATCTGCCCCCTGAACAGGAGAGACTCCTTCTGAAAGGGGTTCTTGGGCTTCCCTACCATCAGGTGTTGCTCCAGTGACCTTGCCAAAATAAATATGAACTGTGGTTGGAAGAAGATTTATTCTGTGCGTTCCTCCTCTGGTATTTGGTCTCCCATCCACTGCATTAAAGAAAACATCAAAAACATTTTTCATTATATAATCTGCATAGTCATCATCATTTCCGTATTTTGGGGTTTTATTTAGAAGAATCAATCGGAATTTCTCATATCCTCTAAAATTATTTTTAAGTGCTTTAAGCATTTCCTCCATTGTTATATTTTTTTTGTCATAAACATGGTATTTTATTGCGGTCAAAGAATCTGTTATAGTTCCTAAACCAACTCCCTGAATATATGAAGTATTATATCGAGCTCCGCCATTGTGATAATCCTTTCCTTTTAAAATGCAATCATCAATAAGAACTGAGAGAAAAGGTGCAGGTACATATTCTGCATATAATCTTTCGATTATATTATTACCTCTGATTTTAATATCAATAAAATATTTCATTTGTTTTTGAAAAGCCTCAAACAATTCATCAAATGTTTTAAAAGATACCGGATCTCCAGTTTCAAGCCCAACTTTTTTACCTGTACGAGGGTCTAAACCATTATTTAAAGTTATTTCAAATATTTTCGGGAAATTGAGATAACCTGTAAGAATATAACTCTCTTTGCCAAAAGCTCCTGCCTCCACGCATCCACTTGCTCCTCCATTTCTTGCATCCTCTATCGACTTACCCTGTCTTAGAAGTTCCTGAATAATTGCATCTGTATTAAAAATAGAAGGCTGACCGAATCCAATTCTTACAACTTCTAATGCTTTTTTCAAGAAACTATCAGGATTCTTCTTGCTTATCTGAACCATTGAACTTGGCTGAACCAATTTCATTTCTTTTATAACATCAAGAATGAGATAGGAGAGTTCATTTACTGCGTCTGAACCATCTTCCTTAACTCCTCCCAGATTTATAAGAGCAAAATCTGTATAGGTACTACTTTCCTCTCCAGTTACTCCCACTTTTGGAGGCGCAGGCTGATTATTAAATTTTATCCAGAAGGCCTCTAAGAGCTCTTTTGCTTTTTCCACAGTTAATGTTCTCTCTTCAAGCCCTTTTTTATAAAAGGGATACAAATGCTGATCGAGTCTACCAGGATTAAAGGAATCCCATCCATTAAGTTCTATTATCACCCCTAAGTGAACAAACCAGTAATATTGGAGTGCTTCCCAGAAATCACGAGGTGGATAAGCAGGAATACGAGAACAAATTTCTACCATTCTTTCTAATTCTTTTCTTCTTTCAGGATTTTTCTCCTGTTTAGACAACTCCTTTAATTTTTCAGCATGCCTTTTCGCATAAATGATTAATGCATCCACTGCGATTTCCATTGCTCTAAGTTCCTCGAGCTTATCATAAGCCTCGGGATCATTTAAAAAATCAAGTTTTTCCATACTCTTTCTTATTTCTTTCTTAAAATCAAGAAATCCTTTTTTATAAATCTTATTATCTAAAACAGTATGGCCTGGTGCTCTCTGTTCCATAAATTCTGTAAAAATTCCTGCCTCATAGGCTAATTTCCATTCAGGTAACATTTCTTCAAATATTTTATCCCTTATGGATTTACCTTTCCAAAATGGAATAATCTCTTTTTTATAAACTTCAAATGTGAATTCATCAACTTTATAAGGTATTTTCTTTCTTGAGTTCAAAATTTCAAGATCCTCTATACTGTGACAACAAATCTCAGGATAGGTAGGTGTTGCTTTTGGAGCCGGCCCCCGTTCTCCCACTATAAGTTCTCCATTGTTTATGCAGATTTCTTTATTTTCAAGAATATATTTAAAAGCAAGAGCTCTTTTTACTGGAAGAGAAACTCTATCTGCGACATCACTTTTATAGAATTTTGTTATTAGGATTGCTCTTTCAGGCGTTATATATGGCTTTGTATTTATGCTCTGCTCTCTTAATTTTGCAATTCTCTCATTCATTTTATCAACCCCCAATTTTTACTTTAAATTTATACTCTTCAAGGATTTCTTTTATTTCTTGTATTTTCTCTTTTTCCACATTTTTCACATTTCTCATCCTATATCTCCTGTTAAGTCTCGTATACTTTTCGCTTCCTGCTCCATGATAAGGAAGTATGCTTATAATTTTTATCCTGCCAAGTGAGGACAAAAAATCCGCAATCTCATTGATATTATTCGTATCGTCATTTATGCCTGGGATAATCGGTAAACGAACCTCAATACTTGCTCCTTTTTTCACCAAATATTTTAAATTTTCAAGGATGATTTTATTCGAAACTCCAGTATACTTCCTGTGCTTTTCATCATTCATAATTTTAATGTCATACAAAAAAAGATTCACAAAACTATATATATCTTCTATAATTTTTTGAGGAGCATAACCGCATGTATCGACTACTGTATGAATCTTTCTTTTTGTGCATTCTCTAAGAATGACTTTCAAAAAATCAGGTTGGGAAAGAGGTTCTCCCCCTGAAAAAGTTACACCTCCGTTGGACTCTTCATAAAAAATTCTATCTTTCTCAATTTCTCTTATTATTTCCTTTACGCTCATCTCTCTCCCTATTATTTCAAGAGCTTCACTTGCACAGTTTTCTGCACACTTTCCACACAAGTTGCATTTCCCTTTATTAATAACCAATTTTTTTCTCCAAGAAAGAGCATCTTCCTTACAAATAGCAATACATTCTTTGCATTCCCTGCATCTGTTCATATTATAAACCAGTTCAGGTTCAAAGAGCTGTCCTTCTGGATTGTGGCACCACCAACACCGTAGACTACATCCTTTAAGGAAAACCGTTGTCCGTATTCCAGGCCCATCATGAACTGCATATCTTTTAATATCAAAAATGAAACCTTTATTCATTTTTTAATTAGAATTTTCAATCTATAAAATAGCTATCAAAAATTCATATTTAATATATCAGACAAAAGATTCCAAGACAAATATGTAAATAATCTAAATACGAGTGTAATAGAGATTTTACCCCCTCCCTTCTTTGGAGGGAGGACTATGGATACCTAGTAGAAGGGAGAGGGCAGAGGGGGCTAAAGTATTCTGAACTTTAATACTCTTTTTTCTCTATAATCTTTATAGTAGTAAACTTGTGCTTCAATACCTAGAACATCCCTTATATCTTTTCCTTCTTTTATTTCCTTAGATATTACTTCTTTTGGTTCTAAAATATTAAAATAATAATCTGCAAATTCATATATAAAATTATTAATCCATTTATTTATTATTTTGCTCAGAGTGAAATATTTTTTACCAACCCCATTCTTTATCCACCATTTAAATTTTATATAATGAATAAAATACGGCTGTTTGGAATAATTAAACAGTAAAAAACTGAATTTATCATTTGCTGTTGTCAGCCCCCTTAATCTTAATTTTTCCTCCATTTTTATCCCTCCATATAATTTAGTACTAAAAAAGGCAAAAAACTTGAAAAAATTTTTAAGATTTTAGAAATTCAATAATATCAAGGTGTTAGAAAATATTGTAAGTAAAAATTTTAAAAATTTTTTACTCAATCATTGAAAAATTATCCTAAAATCTCTCCCTAAATGACAAATTTTGTCATTAATGTAAACATTTGTTTACATAGTAATAAGATGTTTATTTGAGTAAAATTTTTTAAAATTGAGTACTGGCTTGCAAAAAATATTAAATTTATTTAAAATTTAAGAAAATTTAAATTGTTTTAAAGGAGGATTAAAAAAATCTTCCCTCAAGCGCGAATAAGTAGTATATTAAAAGACTAAAAATCAACAAATGGATATCAAAACCATAATTAAATTTTATAGACCAGTAGTTAGTTTAAAAATAAAAAAAGAAATTGGCGCAAGTAACCCTGACTGGGAGGATTTAACAAATGAAGTTCTTACAGTAGTTTTTGAATCTTTAAAAGAAAAGAAATTTAAGGAAAAATCTCGGCTTGGAACATATATTTATGGAATAACTAAAAATGTAATTAGAAAATACAAATACAAAAAAATGATTGAAAGAAAAAAAAGCGAAAATATTCCATTAGATTTATCAACAGAGGATGTCGGGAGATTATACGAAGCAAAAGAAAATCTTGATCTTATTGCAGAGGCTATAAAAAAACTCGATTTCAAATATAGACAAATCCTCTATCTTTATTATTATCAAGCACTTCCCAGAGAAACAATTGCTCGAATTTTAAATCTATCTCTAAACCAGGTAGATGCGAGAATAAACTATGCAATAAGGCTTTTGAAAAAGAAATTAAATCTATAGAAAAAATACCAATTTTTTGTTAATCTTTTAGAGAAAAATTAATGAAATTCGAGAAATAGGAGGTAGGGATGAAAAAAATTGTAGTTTTAGTATTATTGATTTTTTCCATTTATCTTTTGTTGCATTCAGACGAGTGGGAGGTATTAAAAAAGGCTCGGGAATTATATAATGAAGGTAATTATATTAAAGCCCTTGAATTAATTGATAAAGGAATTGAGCAGTATGGCGAAACAAAAAGTTTACTTTCAGCTAAGCTCATCCTTTTAAAAAAATTGGGAAAATTTGAAAATGCATTAGATGTTGCTTTGAAAATTGAGAAAAACTCAAAAAGAAAATCCCCTTGGCCTTGCATTGATATAGCATCAATTTATGTAAAACTAAATCAAAAAGAAAAAGCATTTGAATGGTTAAATGAAGCTGTAAACAGAGGATTTATAATCTATAATCAGCTTTATACCAAGGACTTTAGCTCATTAAGAGAAGAGGAAGAATTCAAGCAAATTATCTCCCGTATTAAAGAAAAAATTGGAATAGGAAAAGAAGCCAAGGATTTCACTGTAACTCTCCTTAATGGAGAAAAATTCACTCTTTCATCTCAAAAGGGTAAAGTTATATTAGTTGATTTCTGGGCCAGCTGGTGTGGTCCTTGCAGAAGAGAAATTCCCAATCTTAAAAAATATTATGAAGAATTCAAAGATAAGGGATTTGATATAATCGGTATTAGTCTTGATACTGACCGAAAGGCTCTTGAGGATTTTATAAAAGAAAAAAATATACAATGGAAAATATCTTTTACTGGAAAAGGATGGGACGACGATACAGCAAAACTTTATAATGTAAATTCTATCCCCTCCTTCTGGCTTGTTGATAAAAAAGGTATTCTAAGATACTTTGGATTAAGAGGAGAAAAATTAAGAAAAGCCATATTTAAGCTCATTTCAGAAGAATAAAATTTTGGATAAAACTTTTTATGAAAGAAATTCCGTGGCAAATAATACTATTTAAAAAATCTTTTAAAAAAAAGGAAAAGTTAAAATTAATTAATAAATACTTTCGAATAAATCCAGACTCATTAATTTTGGACCTGGGTTGCTCACAAGGCACAATCAGTTATTTTTTAAAGAAAAATGGAGGTAGATGGATTCATGTAGATTTTGATCAATTGAATATAAAGAATGCCAAGTCTATTTTAAAAGAAAATATTATCCAGATAAGCGAGCACAAAATTCCTTTTCTTAGTAATAGTTTTGATGCGGTTATCTGTCTTGATTATCTCGAACATCTTGAAAATGATGAAATCTGTTTGAGGGAAGTCTTTAGAATATTAAAACCAGGGGGTAAATTCCTGATTTCTACTCCAACAACCGGGAAATTTTTTCTTATAAATAAACTACGCAAATTACTTGGAATGAAGCCTGAGATTTATGGGCACAAAAGGGAGGGATATACCTATAAAGAATTAAAGGAAAAATTGAAAAAAAACGGCTTTAAAATACTTGTTTTTGATACTTATTCCAAGTTTTTTACTGAGTTAATAGAGCTTTTCCTTAATTTTCTTTATATAAAATTGATCTCAAAGAGAAAATCTATAAAATCGCGAACTGGATTAATATCCCCTTCTTCTGAAGCAGAAGTAAAAGAGCACGATAAATTCTTTAAATTTTATTCTTTATTATATCCTGTTTTGCTTCTAATTACTAAATTCGACAAGCTCCTGTTTTTTAAAAAAGGCTATGCCAATTTAGTTCTTGCTGAAAAAAAATGGAACTTAGAAAAAAAATAGGTTTATTTTTGGGTCCATTTCTCTTTCTATTAACTTATTTTTCTCCAATTTTAAAGGAAAAACCGTCTGCTCATAATCTTTTATGCATATTTCTCTTAGTGGTATGCTGGTGGATAACTGAAGCAATACCAATTCCTCTTACAGCAATACTCATACCTGTATTAATTATAGCATTTGGAATAACTTCGCCTAAGGAAGCCTTCTCTCCATTTGCTCATCCTATTATATTTCTCTTTCTTGGAAGTTTTATTCTTGCAAGAGCAATGAGAGTTCACCAGCTGGATGAAAAATTCGCCAATTCAATATTATCTCTTAAAGCAATTTCCATAAGTCCTGTTCGTATTTTGTTTGCATTTGGTGGAGTAACTTTGTTCCTCTCCATGTGGCTCTCAAACACTGCAACTACTGCCATGATGTATCCAATCGGACTCGGCTTATTAACCGCTTATCGATCAAGTTTAAAAGAGAAAAGTCTTAAAGAATTAAGTATAGTATTAATGCTTCTTGCAGCCTATTCCTCCTCGATAGGAGGAATAGGGACTCCAATTGGAAGTCCGCCTAATCTTATAGCAATTGGAATGCTCGAGAAATTCGTAAAATATAAAATTACATTTTTTCAGTGGATGATCATTAATTTTTTTATTCTGATCCCAATGTTTTTCCTTTTGATTTTCCTTCTGAAGTCAAAACTTCCTAAGGATAAATTTGAATATAAAATTCCTTTAAACAAAAAAACAAAACTCTCAAGAGCTCAAATAAATGTTATCATTGCTTTCTCAATTACAGTTTCCCTATGGGTAACTCCTGGGATAGTGGCTTTAATTTACGGGAAGAATTCAAACATTTATATATGGTTATCCCAGCATCTACCAGAATCAGTTGCTGCTTTAATTGGAGTCTGCGTTCTTTTCTTATTGCCTGTTAACTGGAAAAAAGGAGAATTTACTTTATCAATTTCCGAGGCATTAAAAATTGATTGGGGAACACTAATCTTATTTGGTGGAGGATTATCTCTTGGATTTCAAATGTTTGAAACAGGTCTTGCTAAAATAATTGGAAATGGATTTATAAGTTTATTTTCATCAAGAAGTTCCTCCCTAATTACCTTACTTGCAATAATATTAGGTGTTTATTTCACTGAGGTAACCTCAAATACAGCCACTGCAAATATGATAATTCCAATTATTATTGCCATCTCAGAAGCAGCTAATATTAATCCATTACCACCTGTTTTAGGAAGTGCAATTGGAGCAAGTTTTGCTTTCATGTTACCCGTGGCAACTCCTCCAAATGCAATTATATATGGCTCTCGAATGGTTCCTCTAATGCGAATGATAAAAACTGGCTTTTGGTTAAATAATTTTGGAATAATTATTATCTGGATAGTCATAGCATATCTTATACCTTTACTTGGCATATATTAAAATTTTATATATAATTCCAGTGATGAGAGTTTTCCTTACACATGAAATTCCTGATACATTAAATTTACTAAGAAAAATCAATCTGAAAATTAAAGGAATATTAATAGGACATTTAAGAGGAAATGGAATTGTAGTGGAAAAAATGATTCCTATTGGTTCAGATTTTCCATCAGAAGATAAGTTCTTAGAAATAAATAGGATATTTGAAAATAAATTAATAGGTTTTTTCATTTTCAATGATGGAGAAACTTCAATTAATAAATTCCTAAATCCTTTTTTTGCTGGAAATATTATCCTAAAAATCGATAAAAATGAAATGAAAGCTTTTCTAATAGATTTTGATGGAAATAAAATGTTTTTTTCGACTATAGAATTAAAAACCTTATAATTTGGAGAGACTCATGAGAGAATTAAATGAAGAACAACAAAAGTTTTTGCTTGATTTAGCAAGAAAAGCAATAAGCCATTATCTTGAAAAAGGAGAAAAAATTCAAATAGAAATTGATGACGAGGAACTTAAGAAGAAAAGGGGAGCTTTTGTAACATTGAAGGTTGAAAATCAACTGAGAGGATGCATAGGTTATCCCCTCCCTTATAAACCCCTTTATGAAACAATTATAGAAACAGCAATTTCTGCTGCAACTTCAGATTTTCGTTTCCCTCCTTTATCATTGTCAGAACTCGACAGAACTGAAATCGAAATTTCAGTTTTATCCTTACCAAGGGAAATCAAAGATATAGAAGAAATTGAGATTGGGAAACACGGCATTATTATTTCGAAAGGACCATATCAGGGTTTACTCCTTCCTCAAGTCCCAGTTGAATATAACTGGGATTTGGAAACTTATCTTTCTCACGGCTGTATGAAAGCAGGCTTATCCCCTGATGAGTGGAAAAAGGGAGTAAAAATCGAAATTTTTTCTGCTCAGGTTTTCTCAGAAAAGGATTTCCATAAATAATGATTTCAAATTAATTATTCAGCCTTTCATGTGAATAAAATCTTTCGCGCATCATAAACTATAAAAATAGCCAAAAGAACAAGTGCAGATGATATTAAACCAAGCAGATAACTTTCCCTGATAAAGAAATTGTATCCTTGATAGCAAAGAGCAGCGATTGTAGTTAATAGCATAAAATATGCAGGATAAATAGTATATTTCTTAGGTTTTTTTACTCCAACAAAATAGGCAGAAACCACAACAAGAGCTAAAGCTGCAACTAACTGATTGCTTGCTCCAAAAACAGGCCAGATTGCTTTGTATCCCTCGGTCACTCCTAAAAAGCCTGCGAAAATAATAACTATCGCTGAACTAATCCATCGGTTATTAAAAATTGTTATCTTCTTGCCAAGCAATTCAGAAATTATGAATCTTGTTAATCTTGTGGATGTATCTAGGGTAGTCAAAACAAAGGCATTCAGCATAATCATTCCAAAAAATAATCCAATATTAAAGGTAAGTCCTGGAATTGAACTCACAAATCTTCCGAATCCAGTTGCAAATGCAACTATAGGTCCTCCACCACCTCCTTGTTCAACTGCTTTCATTAGATATTGAAATCCAAATCGAGTTTTAATACCTGAAGGGTCCCACATTAAAGCTCCGCTAGCAATAAGTATAACCAGACCAGCTAGACCTGCTTCTGTTAGCATGGCACCATAACCTATTAATTTGCCATTGGATTCTTTAGGGAGCTGTTTTGAAGTGGTACCCCCTGCTACTAATGAATGAAATCCTGATATTGCCCCGCATGCTATGAGAACAAAAAGCATCGGCCAGAACGGTCCCTGAGGAGTTGTAAAGGAAACAAAGGCAGGAGCATTTACTTTTGGATGTGCAAAAATCAATCCCAAATAACCTAATCCAAGCCCAAGGAACAATATCCATGTGCTTATATAATCCCTTGGTTGAAGAAGAAACCATACAGGAAGGGATGAAGCAAAGAGACTATAAATAAGCAAAATAAAAAACCAGAAAGTCACATTAGACATACCAAGAATTGTTTCAGGGGTTTTTATTGGAATTTGTTCACCAAGGTATATTAGAAAAAATAAAAAGATGAGAGAAATAACAGTTCCTGCAAATACACTTACTCCTTTTCTATATACCAGCCATCCAAATAGCATTGCAATAAAAATAAGACCGAATGTTGGTATAACAATTTCAGGCTGTTTAACCAAAGTTTGGGAAGCTACAATTGCAAAAACAGCAACAACTAATAGAAGAGCTAACCATAAAAATACTGAGAAAATTACCTTGGAACGATAACCAAGATATTTTTCAGAAATATCAGCAATTGAACGCCCCTTGTTTCTAACTGAAGCCATTAATGAAGTATAATCATGAACAGCTCCGAGAAAAACACTTCCTAAGGCAACCCATAATATTGCTCCAAGCCATCCGAAATAAAGAACTCCAATTAATGGTCCCACTATTGGTCCTGCTCCTGCAATTGATGAAAAGTGATGACCAAAGAGAAGAGGAGTTCTTGCAGGAGAATAATCTATTCCATCATGAAGTTCCATGCATGGGGTTGGACGACTATCATTAGGTTTTATTAATCTTTTTTCTAAATGACCGCCATAAAACTTATAAGCTAAAATTAACCAGAAGAGAAGAATAAAAGCTAAAATTAGGGTATTCATTTTTACTCCCTAATTAAAATTTAAGTGGAAATTTTTCATTATTTTCTGGTTCTCGCTATTTTAATTAAAATTCCACAGAGAATTAAAAACATAAAAAGTGCAAAATACTCATTTTCAGTCAGGGCTCCTAGTAATTTCGGTCCTATTGCAAATGCATCCTCTAAATCAAATCCAGCAATCGCAGCTATACCAAGTCCAGCAAGAGCTCCTCCAGCAATCAATCCTGAACTGAATAACATACCTGGACCTGATTCACTCTCTTCTTTTTTTCCTTTATAGACATATTTATCAATATAAAATCTAATCAGACCACCAAGAAAAATAGGTGCTGTTGTGGAAAGGGGAAGATAAACACCAACAGCAAATGGAAGTCCTCTTATTCCCATTAATTCCACAGCAATTGTTATAAAAATACCGAGAAGCACAAGTTCCCAGGGTAATTTTTGATTAAGCAGACCATTTATAACAATTGACATCAATCTTGCCTGTGGCGCTGGAAGCTTTTCTGAGCCAATACCTGATGATTGATAATAATGTATTTTATTGTCATCAATTCCAACCAAGTATTTACCATCAGGTAATTTATCATGACCTATGATATTCAAAACATTATATTTCTTTCCATTATATTCTATTTGTTTTTCAAATTTCATGTCTTCTGTAATCTGAAAACCAGGAGCTTTGAAAGGTTCAGTTCTCGTATACCACTTATTCACTGCAAGAACAGTAAATCCAACAATTAGAACAGAGGTCAAAATTCCAATAATATAACCATATTCCTGCTTTCTTGGAGTAGCTCCAAGTAAATATCCTGTTTTAAGACTCTGACAAACATTTCCAGCATTAGAAGCAGAAATACAAACTACTGCACCTATACCAAGGGCAACTGCTGCATAGGCGCCTCCTTTCCACCCAATTGCTAAAAATATCAGACATGTTGCCATTAAAGTTGCAATAGTCATTCCAGATGTTGGATTTGAAGAAACACCAATTTCTCCAACAAGTCGAGCAGATACAACAGCAAAAAAGAATCCAAAAATTATTATTAATATTGTTGACACAAGATTACTTCCATATTGTCCGACATGAATATTAAAGCTCAAAACACCCCAGATTACAATTGAAACAACAATCAACCCGACTATTACAAAAGTTATAGGTAAATCAAGTCTTGTTCTTAATTTTTCATCGATTTTTCCACTCCCCTTTTTCATGTTTGCTCTCAAATCAATCATACTTGCCTTAAAGGAATTTACTATTGTTGGAAATGCTTTGAAGATTCTGATCACACCACCAGCTGTAACAGCGCCTGCTCCAATATATCTTATATAGGAATTCCAAATTTCATGAGGAGTCATATCTGAAATAAGTTTTGTTCCTGGATATAATATTCCCTGAAGAGAACTACCAAAAAGCTTGATAAAAGGAATAAATACCAACCAGGAGATAAAGCCACCAGCAACCATTATAGATGCTGTGCGAGGTCCAATGATATAACCTACTCCTAAAAGTTCAGGGGAAAGTTCACCAGTCACTGTAGAACCTCTATACCATTTTGGCTCCCAAGATGGTATCTCTTTCCAGAATTTCAGAACCCCCATTAGTATTTTATAAATAAAACCAATTATTGCACCAAGGAAAACATTTACTGCCTGCAATCCTCCCTTCTCTCCGCTTTTCAATACTTCAGCGCATGCAATTGACTCAGGATAAGGAAGTATCCCATGCTCTCTTTCAATTAAATAACTCCTGAGAGGAATAAGAAAACATACCCCAAGTAGTCCTCCGGCCAGTGCTATAAGGAAAATTCTCAATATATCAAGTGGAAAACCCAGAAAAATCATGGCTGGTAATGTGAATATCACCCCAGCTGCTACTGATTCGCCTGCAGCACCCACTGTTTGAACCGTATTGTTTTCAAGAATTGTTGCTCTTTTTGAAGTAAGTCGAAGTTTATAAAATAGGCCGAACAAGGACAAAGATATAACTGCAATGGGAATTTGAGGGCTAATGGTCATTCCAACTTTAAGTCCGAGATAAACAGTTACAGCACCAAAAATAAGTCCTAAAATTATTCCTGTGATAACTGCCCTAAAAGTAAATTCTGGAATAATTTTTTCAGCTGAGATAAATGGTTTAAAATCAATATTCTTATTCATTTTCTCCCTCGTTTAAAATTTTTAGAAATTGATATTATAAAATTTTTTGATTTTATTCAATTAAAATTTAATCAAATAAAAACAAGGAAATATGTATAGAATTTTTCAATAAATTGTATTATATAAAATCTTGAGGCAATAAAATGCTGAATATTCCTAAACCCCCGGAGTTCAACGAGGAGGAAGTCAAAGAAATATTAAAAAGGCATTATGGAATAAATGCAGAAATATTACCTCTAGTAGGAGATATTGGAAGAAATTTCCTGGTAATTGATGAAAAAGGAAAAAATTATATTTTTAAAATTGCTAACGAAATCGAGAATTATTACCATATTAAAGCCCAAAATGATGTTCTTCAATATTTAAATGATCAGAATTTTGATTTTGAACTTCCATTAGTAATAAAAAACAAAAATGGAGAGTTAATAACTGAAATAAAAGATAAAAGTAGTAAAAAATACTACTCAAGACTTTTAACATGGATAAAAGGAAAATTTCTGGCAGAGGTAGAGATAAATGAGGAATTATTGGAAGACTATGGAAGAGTGCTGGGATTAATTGACAGAGCATTGAAAGATTTTTATGTCCCTCATGCTGAACGCTATTGGCACTGGGATCTGAAAAATATTCTTGATTTGAGAGAATTAACCTCATATATAACTGATAGAGAGAGAAAGAGATTAATAGAATATTTTATCCTTCAATTTGAAACAGAAGTTATCCCGAAATTTCCAAAATTAAGAAAAAGCATAATATATAATGACGCAAATGATTACAATGTCCTTGTGAAAATCGAAAAGAATGGAAAAAAAAGAATCGCGGGTTTAATTGATTTCGGTGATATGGTCCATAGTTATACTGTATTTGATATTGCTATAGCCCTAACCTATGCAATGCTTGATAAAACTGATCCTCTTAAAGTGGCTTATTTAATTTTAAAGGGTTATAATAGGGTCTTTCCCCTTGAGGAAAACGAAATAAAAGTATTATATTACTGTATTGCTGGAAGATTGTGTTTGAGTTTAATGATGTCCGCCTATCAGAAAAAACTTAGACCTGAAGATAAATATATTATTATTTCAGAAAAATCTGTATGGAAATTTCTTAAAAGACTTCATTTAATAAATCCATTTAGAGCAGAAGAAGTTTTTAGGCACGCGTGCAGTTTCGACTCGAGAAGAGAAGAACTCCTTCCCGAGAGAATTATAGAACTAAGAAGAAAATACATAGGAAGGTCATTGAGACTGCATTACAGAGAACCTCTAAAAATAGTGAAGGGAGCACTCCAGTATCTTTATGACGATAAAGGAAAAACCTACCTTGATTGCGTGAATAATGTTGCCCATGTTGGACATTCAAATCCAAGAGTGGTAAGAGCAGTGCAGAAACAAATGGCAATTCTTAATACAAATACTCGCTATCTTTATGAATATCTGATTAGATATGCTGAGAGGTTGGCCAAAAAATTTCCAGAACCTCTGAAAGTTGTATTCCTTGTAAATTCTGGAAGTGAAGCAAATGAACTCGCTCTGAGACTTGCATACACTTATACAGGAAAAAGAGATATGATAGTGATTGACCATGCCTATCATGGTAATACCACATCCCTTATTGATTTAAGTCCTTATAAGTTTGATGGACCAGGAGGCTCGGGTTCAGGCCCATATACCCATAAAGTTATCATGCCAGATACTTTTAGAGGTCCTTATAAATCAGATGATAGGGAAGCTGGAGTTAAATATGCAAAGCACGTCATTATGGCTATTGAAAAATTAAAAAACAAGGGTAAAGGATTAGCAGGTTTTATTGCTGAATCCCTTCTTGGATGTGGAGGGCATATTCCACTTCCAGAAGGTTACCTTAAAACAGTTTACAAAGCAGTAAGAGAAGCTGGAGGGGTATGCATTGCTGACGAGGTGCAAGTAGGATTTGGTAGAGTGGGAACCCATTTTTGGGCTTTTGAAAAACAGGGTGTTATTCCTGATATAGTCACACTCGGCAAACCAATAGGAAATGGTCATCCCCTTGCTGCTGTAATAACAACTTCTGAAATAGCAGATGCCTTTGATAATGGCATGGAATATTTCAATACCTTTGGTGGAAATCCAGTTTCTTGTGCTGCTGGGATGGCAGTTCTTGAGGTAATTGAAGATGAAAATCTTCAGGAAAACGCATTAAAAGTTGGCAATAAAATCATGGAGGGATTCAGGGAACTTCAGAAAAAATATCCAATAATAGGTGATGTAAGAGGTTCAGGTCTTTTTATTGGAGTGGAATTCGTGAAAGACCCTGAAACTATTGAACCAGCGCCAGAAATAGCTGAAGAGGTCGTGGAAAGAATGAAGGAAGAAGGTGTGCTTTTAAATACTGAGGGTCCATACCATAATGTTATAAAGATAAAACCTCCCATTATCTTTACAGAAGAAAATGCTGATCAATTAATTAATACAATTGAAAAGGTTTTAAAATTAATCTTTTAATTTTATTCTATAAATACAATTTCCTGTTTTTTTACCATTTAAATTGGACCGCAGGGTTAGGGCAATAAAGATAGTTTTACCATCCTTACTCCAAGCACTTCTCGTTACCAGCGGATGGCTATCACCCCATTCTTTTTCTGAAAAATGAGTCAGGCGAGTTAAAACTTTATCCTTAGGATTCATAATGTAGAGCTCAGTTTTAAGATGTTTTGTTATAAAGCTATTAAATTTACTTCCATATATTTTCCATGTAGCCATCAATTTTCTTGTGTAATTTAAATCAAATTGATTCGCCATTAAGGCTATAAGTCTTCCATCTGGTGAATAGGATGCCTGCTCTTCATAGAAATCTTTTGTTTCTGTAAGATTTTTTAAATTTTTTATATTACCGTTAGAATCAATTTCAGCTTCCCAGAGATCTATTCTGTAGGCTGGATAAGGAAGCTCTGAATATCCTATATCACCTGCAAAGAGGAGTTTATCATTACTGAACCAATCCTGAGGTTCAAAAATAGTCCCATCTTTAAGAGGATAAGTTTTTATATTGTAAAGGTATGGAATGTCTGCTTTCATGTTTATTTTTGCGATTTTTAAAACCCACTTTGCAAATGGATATTTATCAAAAGGTTTTGCTCCCCCTATCCTTTCTGCCCATGAAATCATATTTCCATCTTCAGAAAATTTTGGATAAAGAACTCCACTTTTCAAATCAAAAGGAGTAAAATCAGTTAGCTTTATCCATAAACTACCATCCCTTTTAACAAGAAATAAATTATTCCACCACCCTGCTCCTGGCTCTGCAAGGAGACGAGTCCCGGGCAATCTCTTTTTATATTTCCAGCTTATATTATATGGAATCTCAACCTGAGTAATAAACCATTTTCCAGAAGGATGCCAGTCAGAGGCTCCTTTATGAACTAAAGGCAACATAGCTCTTTCAATTCCTATAGTCTTTTTTGGCTTTTCACTTATGCATACCTTCTCCAATTCAGGATTTTCAGAGTTTTCTTTGACCAAATAGAGTTGAAATATTCCATTTGAATCTTTTCTCATAAAAATAATTTCACCTGTTTTTGAACACAATGCATCAAATACAGCATTATCAAGAAATTTTTCAATGGAGGATACCTCTATGCTTAACAGATTTAAGTTAAAAGCTAAAAGTATAACAATACATAATATTATATTTCTCATACTCGACCTCCAATTCTCTATTAAGATAACAAAAAAATTAATTTTATACTAAAATTATATTTTTCTCTCTTGACTAAATATCCTTAACTTCTTAAATTATTAAGAACATGTTGAAGGAATATAAAAATTATTTTTATTTTATTGCGTCAGTTCTTATATCCGGAATACTTATTTGGTATCTCCTGTCACAAATTGATTTCAAAGTTTTAAAAAACACAATTGTAAATATCTATTTTCCAAGCCTTTATGCTTATATGTGTCTTTCTTTAATCTCAAGCTGGTTTCGTGCATGGAGATATAAATTTCTTCTTAAACCTGAACAAATTACATGGAGTAATATTTTCCTGGTCACATTCATTAGAAATTTATTTGTTGACCTTCTTCCTGCACGTATTGGCTCGCTTTCCTATATTTATTTGTTAAATAAAAGATTTGCTTTTACCTTTGAATTAGCCACATCCACATTTTTAATGGCGGTTGTTTTTGACTTTTTGACTTTAAGTCCTGTTCTAATCCTTGCAATGTTAATCATTGGATTTGGCGAAATTCCAATTTCTATTCCCACTCTTTTACTTCTAACATTATTTTTTTTCCTGATTACATATTTTATTCTCATCCATCTAGAAAGAATTGTTAAATTAAGCATTCGAATTTTTTATTTTATATTTAATAAAACAAAATTAAACAAGAAAAAATGGGCTGAAAAAGCAATTAAAAAGCTTGAATTAACTTCTATCTCTATAGAACAAATAAAGGCAAGGAAAATTTTCTGGCAGGTTTTTTCAGTATCTCTCTTAATTCGAGTAGCAAAATATGGTTCTCTCTTTTTTCTGCTACATGCCATACTTCTAAGTCATGGATTTTCTCTCAAAGATTTGAGCTTCTTAAAATTGGTTTTAGGCGTTACCGGAGCTGAGTTCTCTTCAATTCTGCCAGTTAAAGGAATTGCTGGTTTTGGAACATGGGAATCAGCATGGGCAATAAGTTTTAAATTAATGGGTTTTGATGTTGGTTTAGCCATTATTTCTGGGGTATCCCTTCATCTTATAACTCAGATTTTTGAGTATCTTCTTGGTATTTTAAGTATAATCATTATTGCTTTCCCTATTCTCAGAAAAAGAAAGAACTATAGAAATTGACAATACTCCCAATAAATTGATATAATCTGAAACTGACTTCACAAAATGCTCGCATTGCAAATAAAAAATATTTCCAAAAAATTTAATGGATTTTATGCTGTAAAAAATTTTTCTCTCTCTGTTCCAGAAGGAACAATCTATGGAATTCTGGGCCCGAATGGTGCAGGAAAAACCACAACAATTCGAATGATTATGAATATTCTTGTTCCTGATGAGGGAGAAATATTAATTTTTAATAAAAGAATGGACGATGCCTTAAAGAATAGAATAGGTTATCTTCCTGAGGAAAGGGGACTTTATCGCAAAATGAAAGTATTTGAGGTTCTTTCATATTTTGGCGAACTGAAGGGAATGTCTCGCAAGGAAATCTCTAAGAAAATTGATGAATGGCTGTCACGAATTGAACTTATAGAATGGAAAAACAGAAAGATTGAGGAACTCTCAAAGGGAATGCAGCAGAAAATTCAATTTATTTCAACAATTCTTCATTCTCCAGATTTAATTATATTTGACGAACCATTTGCTGGTCTTGATCCTATAAATACAAATCTTTTAAAAGACATAATGCTTGAGTTAAAAAAGCAAGGAAAAACAATACTGTATTCAACACATTTAATGGAGCATGCTGAGAAATTAAGCGATTATGTTGCATTAATTAATAAAGGAGAAAAAGTTCTTGATGGAAAACTTTCTGAAATAAAAGCAAAATTTGGAAAAAATTTAGTTCTTGAATTTGAGGGAGATAATGGATTTTTAAAAGAAATAAAAGGAATAAAAAGAATTTATAATTTTGGGAGATATGTTGAATTAGAATTAAAGAAAGAGACAAACCCTCAAGATGTTTTAAAAGAAGTTGTTAATAAGGTTAAATTAATAAAGTTTGAAGTTGCTGAACCCTCATTGAATGATATTTTTATAAGGGTTGTTGGTGAAGAAAAGAATGAAATTAGGAAAAATCATTAAAAAGGAATATCTAACAATAGTCAAGAAAAAAAGCTTTTTAATAAGCACTCTTATAACACCCTTTATAATGGGGGCTTTGATATTTTTACCTGTGTATTTAGCCCAATTCGGTATGGAAACTCAGAAAAAAATTGCAGTAATTGACTTAACAAAAGAATTGTTTCCGGAACTTGTTAAAAATCTGGATAGAAAATTAAAATCCGGCCAACCAGTTTATAAGCTGATTCAGATTAAAGCGATCAGAGAAGACCTAAATAAAATAAAAAATTTGCTAAAAAATAAGGTAGAGGAAAAAGAGTATTATGCCTATTTAATATTACCGGAGGATATAATTAAAAAAAGAGAAGCAGAATATTATTCAAAGAATGTAAGTGACCTGCAGACGATTGAAGAGATTAGTGAGGGCATAACCAGTTCCATTGCCAAATTACTTCTTAAGAAAGAGGGCGTGGAACCGAACAAAGTTGATGAATTGATGAAAAGGGTAACTCTAAAAACAATTAAGATTATAAAAGGCAAGGAAAAGAAAACCGGATTTTTAAGTGAATATTTTGGTCTTATATTTCTGGTCTCCCTTCTATTCGGCTTGATGCTGGGATATGGAATGACCATTATGCGCAATATCCTTGAAGAGAAAAATGCTCGAATAGTTGAAGTGCTTCTCTCCTCTACTAACCCCTTTGAACTCATGATGGGAAAAATCATTGGAATTGGAAGTGCTGGGCTCACCCAGATGTTAATCTGGATTATTCTTGGAATGGCAGGATTCCTTTACGCTTCTTATCGTTTTCCAAAACCACACATTATGACTTTTAATTTCTCTTTTACAATGGTTATTTTCTTTCTGATTTTCTTTATCTTAGGATTTTTCCTCTATGCTTCAATCTTTGCAATAGTTGGAGCAATAACAAATACTGACTATGAAGCTCAGCAACTTGCCGGACCGATCACTTGGTTTCTTATAGTTCCATTCATAATCGCTTTTATGACCACAAGAAATCCTAATGGAATAATTCCTGTTATATTCTCATTCATTCCCTTTTTTGCTCCAATTGTGATGTTCATGAGAATAAGCGTAATTCAACCTCCTTTTTATGAAATTCTGATTTCAGTTATTACAATTATCCTGACCATAATTTTTACAATATGGATCTCCTCGAAAATTTTTCGTATTGGCATTTTAATGTATGGAAAAAGACCATCAATTAAAGAACTGATAAGATGGGTTAAGTATAGATAGAAATCTTCTTTTTATTATTTCAAAAGAGAAAGAGTTTTTGGAACTTTTTCAAGATGATAAATAATTATTTCTTGAAAAATATTTCCAATCAATTTTAATTCTTCAAAGGAAAAATTAATGTTTTCTGTTGCAGTTGGAGGGTTTTTTCTCGCCCATTCAATAAAGGAATGAATAGCAGGTATAATTAAAATCCTCTTCAAGGTGGAACAAGAATTACATAGCACTCCGTCCCTTTTTGGTGATAACCAGGCTTTTTTTATAATTTTTTTTCTGCATTTCATACATTTTGAAAAATCAGGTAAAATTCCATAAATTTTTAATAACCACATTTCAAAATATCGTGAAATTAAATTCAAGTCACCTCCTCCTTTTGTTGCTTTAAAAGTTGAAATAAGCAAGCGATAGCTCAGCTCTTCTACTGATTTTAATGGAAAAAATTCCTCTATTAATTCAGCAAAATATGAAAAATAATAAATTACTTTTACATCTTTTTGAATTTCGAAAAAGGATTCTATTAATTCACAATTTTTTATAACAACAAGTTCTCTTGTCTCTTTTTCATAGTAAATTATTTTGATGTGCGAAAAGGGCTCTAAACTTCCTCCAAATCTATTTACAAATTTACGAGCTCCTTTTGCAATCCCTTTAATTATTCCCTTTTCCCTTGTAAAAAGGACAACAATTTTATCCTGTTCGCCTGAATTGTAACTTCTTAATACTATTGCCTCTGAAGTTTGAAGTGACACTTGTTATTGAAGATAGTGGAGAAATAAAGTTCCAAGACCAAGAAGAGATAACATCCCAAATGTATCAGTGCACATTGTTAAAAGATTTACTGAACCAAGTGCAGGGTCAAGACGAAGGAATTTCAAAATTAAAGGAATTAGAGTTCCAAGAAGTCCTGCAATGAACAGATTTATTATTACTGCCAATCCAAGTATAAGCCCCAGAATAGGCTTTCCATAAAGAAAATAAGATATTAAACCAAGAACACTTCCAATTGCAATACCATTTCCAATTCCAACTGCTACTTCTTTGAAAAGCGCCTTTCTAGCTGTTAACCAACTAACCTGACCCAAAGTAATCTCTCTAACCATAAGGGCAATTGTCTGATTCCCAGCTATACCTCCAAGAGCTGCAACTAATGGCATAAATACAGCCAAAATCACTGCTTCTTTTATAGTATCTTTAAAGAAATTAACAACAAAAGGGGCTAAAGATGCTGTTATTAAACTTAAATAAAGAAAAGGGAGTCTCTTCTTTATGGATTTAATTGGAGAATATTGAATTCTATCACTTTCATCAACTCCTGCCATCCTGTACATGTCCTCTGTTGCTTCTTCATTAATAACATCAATAATGTCATCAACTGTTACAACACCCACCAATTTATTTTCATGATCCACAACAGGGATTGCAACCAGATTATATCTTGCAACCTGACGCGCCACTTCCTCCTGGTCTGTATCTGTAAAAACTCTAATAACATCAGTTGTCATAATATCTTTTAATTGAGTATTAGGAGGATGCAGGAGAAGCTGACGAAGGGAAACAACTCCTTCGAGATGATTATCTTTATCAACAACATACAAATAAAAGGCTGATTCTATATCTCCTGCCAGTTGAAGAGCAGTTATGGCATCTGCAACACGGGTATTTTTCTCAAGTGCATAGTACTCTGTTGACATGATTCGACCAGCAGTCTTTTCTTCATAATGCAATAATTCTCTAACATCTTCTGATTCCTTTTTTCGCATTAAATCCAGAACTTGAGTTTTTATATCTTCTGGTAAAAATTCCACTATTTGAACAGCATCGTCTGAAGAAAACTCTTGTAAGATTAAGGCTATATCCTGTGGTTGCATATCCTTTAAAAGTTCAACAGCATCTTCTGGTTCCAGCTCACTTAGAACTTCTGCTGTTTTTTCCTTGTCATTCTCATAAAGAACATTAATTACAACTTTTCTTTCTTTTAAAAATAATCTGTTTAGAAGTGCTGCTATGTCAGCTGAATGTAAACTCTTTAAGAGATTCCACAATCTCTGATGAGCGCCAGCATCTATAAATCTCCTAGCTGATTTTGTGGCAATATCCAACTTTGTCACAATGTCCAGCATCTTTTCTCTCATTTTACCTTCTTAATTTAATGGATTGCACATAAAAAATATCACAAAATATCTCAAATTGGAAGAAAAATTAGATTTTTTTGGAATAAAAATATTTATTTGTTTCATATGCTATTACTCCACTTAGTCCAATTAGTCCAATCAAATTTGGCAAAGCCATTAATCCATTCATTATGTCAGCAACTGTCCAGACGGTCTCAAGTTTTAATATGGTTCCTATAAGAACAAATATAACAAAAATAAATCTATATGGTTTAACAGCATTCTCTCCAAATAAATATTCAATTGATTTTTCTCCATAATAACACCATCCAAGAATTGTTGAATATGCAAAGAAAATTAATCCTAGTGTAACAATCATGCCCCCTAAATTTAATGGCAGAAATTTATTAAAACCAATATAGGTTAATTCTGAGCCTGTAATCCCACTTGTCCATTCACCACTTGAGAGAATGACAAATCCAGTTATACTACACACAACAATTGTATCAATAAAAGTCTGTGTCATTGAAACTAAAGCCTGATTGACCGGATTTGGAGTTTTCGCTGCTGCAGCTGCTATTGGAGCAGAACCAAGACCTGATTCATTGGAAAAAATTCCCCTTGCAATACCCATTCTCACTGTCTGCATAACAGTGGCTCCAAGAAATCCTCCAGCAGCTGCTGTAGGAGTGAAAGCTGATTTTATTATTAACCAGAAGATTTCAGGAATGCGAGTATAATTAAGGAAAAGAACTAAAAATCCACCTAAAAAATAAAATACAACCATGAAGGGGACAAGATATTGTGTAACATTTGCAATGCTTCGAATTCCTCCAATTACAACCAGAGCCGTGAGGAAAGCAAGAATTATTCCTGAAATCCAGTTTGGAATATGAAAAGCACTTCTTATTGCCTCAGCAACAGAATTTGATTGAACCATATTCCCAATTCCAAAAGCTGCGATTGAGGCAAACACTGCAAATAAAACTCCCAGCCACTTTAATCCGAGTCCTTTTGATATATAATACATAGGACCTCCACTCATGGTTCCAAATTTATCAAGTTCACGATATTTAACTGCGAGTACTGCCTCTGAATATTTTGTTGCCATTCCAAATAAACCTGTAATCCACATCCAAAAAAGAGCTCCAGGCCCTCCCATGGTTATAGCTGTAGCAACTCCTGCAATATTTCCAGTTCCAACTGTTGCTGCAAGGGCTGTCATTAAAGCCTGAAAGTGGGTAATATCACCTGCTTCATCTGAATCCTCTTTTCTTTTAATTAAGGCGAGATAAAGGGAATATGGCAAAGCTCTAATTTGAAGCACTTTGATTTTGATTGTTAGAAAAATTCCGGTTCCAAGTAAAAGGATAATTAAAGGAAGTCCCCAAACGAAATCTCTTATCTGATTTAAAATTTCAATTATTTTTGCTTCCATAACTTCCTCCTAAAAATTTTTATCATTTGTACTCTGGACTCCGTCATTTCTAATATATATTTCAAATACTTGAAATTCTCTTTTTATCGTGCCTCTAAATATGTATTTTTTCTTAAGATAATCCTTGAATTTGGAATAATCAATCAAATTTTTCAAATGATGAGCAGAACTTCCTATGTCAACTAAAATAATTTTTACATTGTATTTCTCACATTCTTTCTCAATATCTTTTGAGGTTATTTGACCACTCTTTGTCATTGCCTCTGAAACATCAACGAGCCGAGGAGGACATGGCCGCTGTGAATAATAATTTATTCCCGCATAATCCGAGAAAATATAATCCTCTGGATTTGAATGTTCATTTATATAGTTTACTAAATTTCTTGTTCCCTCATCGTATCTGGATATTTTTTTAAAATTAAAAGTTGAAGCTGTGCATAAAATTAATAAGATAAAAATGACAGGAATGGAAAAATAAAATATTTTTTTATTTTGTTTAATGATTTCCAGACTTTTCCCAAAAAGAATTGTAAATGGAATTAGAGTAAATATGAGATAACGGATAAAAAAATCTGTTGGAGTAAATGCCAGAAAAAAGAATGGAAGGATTAAAAAGAACAACAAAATTTCTTCTCTCTTTTTTTGAATAAAACCTGCGACAATACTAATTAAAGCAATAGGTATAACTGCATAATTATGATTGCCAATAAATTTACAGAGTCTTTTAAAAAAAATAATAAGAACTGTAAAAGTATAGATTTTTTCCTTATTTAGGTGATAACCGAGCGTGCAGTAATAAGTATTTGAAACGAAAATAAGCATTATAATGTAAATTATCCCGAAGGAGAGAAAAAAACCTACCATAGGATAAACTAACTTTATGATAAAATTATTTAATTTTTCCTTATTAAAGAGAAAATTGAAAAGAAGAAATAGAAAATAACCGAGGATTAAAAGAAAACCAGAAAGCTTTGAAAGTGTCGCTAATCCACTGAATAAACCAAATAAAAATAAATGTTTAGCATTTTTTGATTCTAATTTCTCTGCTTTTAGGACAAAATAAAGTGCAATTGTTCCCCAGAAAATCATAAAAGAATCAGGCATAAAAGTTTTACTAAGAAAATTTATATTTTTCGTAAAAATGAATATTAAAGCGGATAAAAGCGAAATGTATTTATTTAAATTAAAAATTCTTCTGCAAATTATATAAATAAAAACTGCTACTATTAGAAATAGAGAGAAGCATAACCCTCTGGCTACTCTGACATCTGGACCAAAAACTTTAAATAAGAATCCTGCGAAGTAAAAGCTGAGAGGAAGCTGAGAAACAAAGAAATCCTGATATGGTATCTCACCAAGGCTTACGCGCCAGGCTGAATAGAGATATACGCCTTCATCATCATTAATAAGCCACCCATCAAGATTGTAAAATCCAAGGAATATAGCTACTACAAAAAGAATTATAACTATTAAGTAAAAAAGCAAATCCTTTCTCATTCTTTTTAACTTAAATCAGAATAATTAATTTTTTATCCAGAGTAAAGAGATTTTTATAAAACTAAAAACTTAAAACGAAAAGCTAAAAATTACAGTTAAAAATTAAAAACTTAATAAATTTAAATTCTCGATTTCTGTTTTTCTGATTTACTTAAATTCAATTTTATATTTTACAACTTTCAATAATCTTCTTACTTTTCTAATATTTTCCTTAATTTACAAATATGGATCTTTGAAAGAGAATTAATTACTGAATTTTTATATTCTCCACCAGTAGGAGAATTTTAGGAAGATACTGTAATCAGTACGGATATATTTGCCCGCTTCATTTTTCAATAAATTGGTATCCAATCCAAGGAAAAATACTGTCCCTGGCCTCAGGATATAACTTATTAAAAAACTTCCGTAAATTTCCTTTCGGAAATGATTGTAATCAACTATTGTTCTTAAAGAGAGCGTTTTGGATATCTGATAGGTTGTTTTCTGGCGCACAACTGTATAATCCCAAAGTTGCTTACCTCCTTTCTTTTCCCAGAAAATATTTTTTGTAAAATCAAGACCCATCTGAAGTCTTTTACTTGGCTTGAAATTTGCAAAAATTCCATATGTATTACTCCATCCAAGAAATGGGTCATCGGGGTCATAGTAAATGCTATCTCCTGTTCTAAAGAAAAAACCAAAAGGAAGCCAGCCAATTAAATTTGTGTTTCCATTCAAGGCGAAAGAATTTTTATTAAAATTAATTCCTCCATATCTTTCCATATAATTTGTGTATGTAATATTCAAGCGAGTCCACTGGGTAAATTCAAAATGTAAATTTATTTCTCTCCATCTATCAGTCACAATATCTTCGAAATAAGCATCCATCTTCCCTGTATTAAGATTCAAATAAAGACCATTTAAATATTTTTTCTGTGGAAATAAACGGAAAGAGGTATATGCAACCATCCTCCTATAATCTACGCGATTTACAAATCCTGAGGAAGCTTCAAAATCCGGATGAATTGATTTCCATCCGAATCCAGCCACCCAATGTCTCGTATAATACATAAAATTTGCATAAAGGGCAGGAGCTATTCCAGTTACTTCATCTCCATATTTGGTCTTGGAAGCAAGAGCTTGAAAGGAGAAAAAGTATTTCTGTTTAAATTTCAATTGTCCATCTATTCCAATTACTCGATTATAGGAACCATCTATCTCTTTATCAGCTAAACAGAATCCTACATATGACTCTTTAAATACATCTGTCTTTAAACGAATAATATTAAAAAGCGCATTTTCATCCCTTCCTCTGCCTCCATTGTGAACCTCCCATAAACTCTCGGTTGGATCAAGATCATAAGCTGAGAGAATTCCATATGTAAATCTACCAATTTTTCCGGTTAATTTTCCTCCCCAAGCAGGATTTATAATTCTTCGAGTATAAACCATCTCAATTTCAGGGAATTGAAAAATTTCCATTCCTTCAAGGAAAAAGGGTCTTTTTTCAGGATAATAAAGAGCAAATCTTCGATTTATATCTATCTGGGGTGCATCCGCTTCAATATGGCTGAAATCTGGGTTTATTGTTAAATCTAAAGTAATATCAGAGCTCACTCCATATTTGAGATTTACTCCTGGTTGAAAATCAGCCTTTTTCTTCAGAGTTTTAAGAGATGTAAAAATTGGCATAACCTCCAAATTTTTACCTTTTTCAACATTCCCCTTTATAACTATCTGAGCCTCTTGTGTGAGTAAACCAGGAATATCCCTTGTAAATTTCGGCCAAGTTATTATTTCTCCTTTTCTGGGTATGTTTCTTCCTAAGGTTATCCCCCAAATTTTTTCTTTTCTATCTGGAAAACGAAGGCTCTTAAAAGGAATAGCTATTTCCACCACATAGCCTTTCTCATCAATTTTTCCATCTGAATAAAAAACAGTGTCCCAGGTCAAATCCATGTTGTCATTACCACCCTCTTCAACTCGAATTGCGTCAATTTGCACGCCTATTGGATTTACAAAAAAGGTGAAGGCTCTTCGCTTTTCATTAAATGTGTCAAGAAAAATTACTATCCAATCATCATCAATAGCATTATCCCGATTTGTTACAGATGCTCTTATTTTATTTGGCTCAGAATCATAACACCTAAATGCAAAATATAAATTTTTATTATCATACCCAATATAGGCTATTGTTTTTTCTGAAGGTATTCCTCCCTCTTTTGGAGATAATTGAAAAAAGTCTTCAATTTTTAGTGCTTCCCTTTCCCAAAGAGGATTCTCAAGAATTCCATCAATTTTAGGAGAAGTTGAAAATTTAGGAATTTCTAAATTTTTTTTCTCTGAAAAAGCAGGATTAGATAATAAGGATATAAAGAGTATTAGTGCGGATATGAAATAAATATCTCTCTTCCTCATCTTCTACAACCTCCGTCATCCTTCGCATTTCACTTAATTAGACGAAATTTTTTTAAAGAAAGTTTCATCCGTAGAAAATTGGTGTGTGGGATATGAGTAAAATAAATCTAAAACAGGGTTTTAATTTTTTCTATTATATTGGATGAAGAATGCCCTCTCACATAAGGGAATATGACTACTTTTCCTCCTGCCTCTTCTACTTCCTTTCCACCTACCACCTGTTCAGGCTTCCAGTCTCCTCCTTTAACTAGAATATCAGGTAATAGGGAGGTGATCAATTTTAAGGGTGTTTCCTCTTCAAAGACTGTGAGATAATCAATATATTCAATTGCTTCCAAAACTTCAAGCCTTTCATTTAATGGAAAAATTGGTCTTTTTGATCCCTTAATTTTTTTTATTGAAGAATCAGAATTAACTCCAACAATTAAAATATCACCAAGACCTTTTGCAAATTTAAATAATTTTATATGTCCTAAATGGAGAATATCAAAACATCCATTTGTAAAAACAACTTTTTTCCCTTCCTGTTTCCATCTTTTTCTTAAATTAATTAATTCATCAAGTTTCTTAATTTTTACCATTTATTTCTTAGAAGGTTTTTTAATCTTTATTTTCCTTGAAAACTGCCATGAATGAGGAGGACAATAGATTCCAATGCTTTTATTTCGTGATGCAATAGCAAAGGAATAAAGGGATTTATGGTAATCATAGGGATATCCATCCCTTTTGTGAGTTGCAACATCTAAATAATATGTTCCATTAATGAGATTTAATTTTTCTATTTTAAAAATAACTTTACCCTTCCCCTCAAATGAGACAGGAGTGAAATCTTCGAGATGAGTATTTGTGCCGAAGCAACAAACTCCTTCTGAATTAAATATTCCTATACCAAAGACAAAATCCTCCATCTTACTTTTTGCTTCGACATCCATTTCTATTATCATTCCTTCATCAGGAGAAAAAACAAACTTTTCATTGCCCTCTAAATCCTTGAGTTTTACAGATTTAATCTCAATTTCCCTTTTTCCCCATCTCTTTTCTCTTTTCTCCTCCTCCCATTTTTTCTCTAAATCAAGCTCTTTATGACGGGTTTCAAGAGATTCCTCCTGTTTTTCCGCAATATCTTGAAGGTAGGCATCCACAACCCTTTTTGGCTCACCAATCATCTGAATTCTTCCCTTTTTCAACCACATAACCTTATCGCAAATTCTCTCTACAGTGGATAGATCATGGCTTACAAAAACAATTGTTTTCTTTCTTCTCCTGAAATCATTAATCTTATCCAGACATTTTGGGACAAATGAAGCATCTCCAACTGCAAGCACCTCATCAACAAGAAGAATATCAGGATTTACATTAATTGCTACTGCAAATCCGAGCCTCATATACATTCCCGAAGAATAGGTTTTTACTGGTGCGTCAATAAAATCTTCAAGTTCAGCAAATTTCACAATTTCATCAAATTTGTCAGAAATTTCCTTTTTTGAAAGCCCGAGCATAATTCCATTTATATATACATTTTCTCTTCCTGTTATTTCAGGATGAAAACCTGCTCCAAGCTCGATTAAAGCAGAAATTCTTCCATTTGTAATAACTCTACCTGACGTTGGTTTTGTTATTCCTGCAATGATCTTTAATAAAGTACTCTTTCCAGACCCATTTTCTCCAATTATTCCAAAAGTGATTCCTTTTTCTACTTCAAAATTAATATCTTTTAATGCAGTTACTAGCTCATCAGGCTTTAAATCTTTAAAAAGACTTCCCTTTACCAAAGCGCTTTTAAAAGTTAAAAATCTATGCCGAGTTGAATATTTTCTAAATACTTTTGTTAAGTTTTCAGCCTTAATAGCTATCAATCAAACCTCCTCTGGAAATAGGTCTCTTAATTTATCAAATATATAATATCCAAAAAAGAACAAGAACAAGGATACGAGAAATGTCACAGAGAGTTTTTTCCAATGGGGTAAACTTCCGTAGAAAAGACTGTATTGATAGCCTTCCATAATATGGGTCATTGGATTTAAATATAAGAAAGTTTTTAATAATTTTGAATTCTGTATCGTTTTAAAGGACATTGGATAAATTATTGGAGTTGCAAAAAACCAAAAGGTGAGTAAATTGTTCAATATATCCTTTATATCTTTAAAATATACAGTTAATGATGACACAAGAAAAGAAAGTCCTTGAGAAAAAATTAATTGAATAAAAATTACCACTGGAAGAAATAAAACCCACCAAGTGAATCCTTTTCCTAAAATAATGAAAAAAAGAAAAAGAATTGGTAAACCAAGTAAAAAATGAACTAAATTACTCAACACAATAACTACAGGCAGAACTTCCGCAGGAAAAAGAATTTTTTTTATTAATTGACCATGAGTCATTAAAACCATGGAAGATTCAATAGTTGAAGAAGTAAACCAGACCCAAGGGAGAAGACCACAAAACAGAAATAATGCATAATTTAATGGCGAAGCACCAAAAGCCGGATCTCTTGGTCTCAAAATAAAACCAAAAACAACCGTATATACCACCATTAAAAGGAAAGGATTAAAAAAGGACCAGAAAAAACCAAGGATTGTACCTCTATAACGAGCTTTTAATTCCCTGCCAACCAGACTGAAAATTAGAACCCTGTAATTGTAGAGCTGAACTAAGTTTTTAATTAACTTCAGCATTTTTTCTTCCTGCGAAAATTCTCTTCATTTCATCCGTGTATTCATCATTTTTGTAAATTATTAATGGAGATAATATTTTACACGAATCTGAATGAAAATTTAATTCAACGAGAAATAAATTCGGCCTCTCATCTCTTCTTGGAATGACATAACGAATTTTACTTAATTTTAATTCTGTTCTTGATAAATACTCCTTAAAATCTTTTTCTCTCTTTGCTGGATAAATAAAATATGCTCTACCTTCTTTTTTTAAAAGGCGAACTGTCGTTTGAAAAACTGAATTTAAATCGCAATATATCTCATGACGGGCTATTGCTTTCTCTCGATTTGGACTGAGCACACCGCTTCCCCTCTTTTCATATGGGGGATTTGAAAATATAACATCAAATTTCTTCCCAGGATTAAATGTACAAAAATCCTGATGCAATACATTTATCTTATGTTCTAGATTATTCAATTTTACATTCCGAATTGCCAAATCAACAAGAGAATCTTGGATTTCCAGTGCTATAATTCTTTTAAAAGGCTTTATACTGAGAAGCAAGGAAATAACACCGCAACCTGTTCCTAATTCTAAAAGCTCTTCATTTTCATGAGTGACAATAAAATCAGCAAGAAGTGGAGCATCAACAGAAAAGCGGTAGCCTTTCTTTTTTTGGAGAATTAAGATTTTTCCATGATAAAAAGAGTCAAGGGTTTCATCTTCTTTTTTAAAAACCTCTTCTTCCTTGTTCCAAAGCATTATATTTAAAATTTATATTCTATAGAAAGGTCTATACCCATATAAGAAATAACTTTCTCAACAAGGTTTGGATACCTTTTTACTTTATTATTAAGAAACATCTCTGTTATATCAAATTGAGATGGCCCTGTATAAGTGCGAAGTATCCAACCAATTTCCCGGCGTTTAATTCCAATGCTGAAAAACCTTAAATTTAAGCCATATTTTGATTTCTTTTTAAAATAATACTTAATTCCTCCACATATTTTTGTCCCAAAACTAATGCGGGAAGCTCCTAACCTTGACCTCTCAAGAACATAATATCTATTTCCTGCAATTATATTTACTCCTAATCCGACCATTAAATAAGGAAAGAAATTCTTTTTTCTATAATCTTGAAATTGATATATTCCCATTAAATAAATTGAGTGGATAGACCAAAATTTTTCATAAGGTTCTTCAATATAATTAATCGGATAATGCTCTAATATATGCCATCCAGTAGGAGTTTCAACTACTCCATTCAGTTCATACCACTCAAGATGACAAAAATAGGATGCTTTTTGATAAGTGTATTCTCCTAAGATCCCTATATCTGGTCTAAAAAAGTATTGTATATTAAAACTTAAATTATACTTCATACTTGCATCTTCTTTTAGCATTAATTCATTCGGCCAGTAAATATTGAAATATTTAAATAAACCTTCGGTTAATCCAACTGCATATCCTCCCCCAATTCCAATTACAAATTTCTTTTCATTTGCTTTAGATACAGAAAATAGAATAGTAAAAATGATAATAAATAGAATTATTTTTTTCATAATATTTTTTGCTATTTTAACTTTTTTTGCTGGCTACATCAAGGAGGATTAGAACTTTCCTTAATTTTAATAGAATCTTTTCAATTTCTTCTGGTTTGAATTCCCCTCTTTTTGCCTTTTCCAACTCCTCCTCTATTTTTTTCTTTTCCTCCTTTACTTCTTCAATATTTATCTCTTCAGATCCCCTGCCTTCATCAACAAATGCCAAAACCCTCTCTGGTAAAACCTCTACATAACCCCCAAAAACAGCAAGCACTTTTCTCTTATTTCCTGTTTTGAAACTCAGAAATCCATATCCGAGTGTTGAAAGTAAAGGCCTGTGACCCGGCAATATACCCAAATAACCGAGTTCACCAGGTATAGTAACCTCCTCTACCTCCTCTTTTACCAATTGTTTTTGGGGAGTTATTACCTCTAATAAAATTTTATTTTTTGTATTTTCCATTAGCTAAGCTGTTTTGCTTTTTCCACTGCTTCATCAATTGTTCCAACCATATAAAATGCCTGTTCAGGTAAATGGTCATGTTTTCCTTCTATTATCTCTTTAAAACCTCTAACTGTTTCTTCCACAGGAACATATCTTCCTGGACGACCTGTAAACTCCTCTGCCACAAAGAAGGGCTGGGAAAGAAATTTCTGAATTCTTCTTGCTCTTGCCACTATAATTTTATCCTCTTCGGAAAGTTCCTCAACTCCAAGTATTGCAATTATATCCTGTAAATCCTGATATCTCTGTAAAATTTCTTTGACTTTTCGAGCAACCTGATAGTGTTCTTCTCCAACTACTCTTGGGTCAAGAATACGAGAAAAAGATGTAAGGGGATCTACTGCAGGATAAATTCCCATTTCACTTAATTTTCTTGAAAGATTGGTATTTGCGTCAAGATGAGAAAAAGTTGTTGCAGGAGCAGGGTCTGTATAGTCATCTGCTGGCACATAGATTGCTTGAACCGAAGTTATAGACCCTTTTTTTGTTGATGTAATCCTTTCCTCAAGTTCTCCAAGTTCTGTGGCTAAATTTGGCTGATAACCAACAGCTGAAGGCATTCTTCCTAAAAGAGCAGAAACCTCAGAACCTGCCTGAACAAATCTAAAAATATTATCTATAAATAAAAGCACATCCTGACCCTCTTCATCTCTAAAATATTCTGCTACAGTGAGACCAGCAAGTCCAACTCTCAGCCGAGCACCAGGAGGCTCTGTCATCTGACCATAAATTAAGGCTGCTTTTTCAAGAACTCCGGATTTTTTCATTTCGAGCCAAAGGTCATTTCCTTCCCTTGTTCTCTCACCAACTCCTGCAAATACGGAAAACCCTCCATGCTTCTTTGCAACATTATGAATCAATTCCATAATAATTACTGTTTTTCCAACACCTGCACCTCCAAATAATCCAATCTTTCCTCCTTTTAAAAAGGGCTGAATTAAATCAATTACCTTAATTCCCGTTTCAAACATTTCAAGCTTTGTACTCTGTTCCTCAAGTGGAGGGGCAGGTCTATGAATCGGATATCTTTTTTTAGCATTAATAGGACCCAGTTTATCAATTGGCTCCCCGATAACATTCATAACCCTTCCTAAGGTTTCTCTCCCTACTGGAACTGTAATTGGTCCTTCCAAGTCATATGCTGGCATCCCCCTAACAAGTCCATCTGTTGGATGCATGGAAACACACCGAACTCTATTCTCGCCAATATGCTGTTCAACTTCCACTATGATGTCTATTGGTTTTGGGACATCAAAACCCTCACTCGTTATACGCAGAGCAGTATAAATTTCGGGGAGTTTCCCTGATTCAAATTCAACGTCCACAACAGGTCCCCTTACTCCTATTACTTTTCCTTTATTCATACTTTCCTCTTTCATCTTATCTTCCCTCCAAAGCCCGAATTGTGGTCATTATATTAACCAGCTCTTTTGTAATCATTGCTTGCCTTACCTTATTTCTTATCAAAATAAGCTCATCTATTAATTCCTGGGCATTATTTGTTGCGTTTTCCATTGCAATCATTCTTGCACTGTGTTCAGAGGTAATGGATTCGGTTAAAAAATGATATAATTGATTTTCAACATAGGAAGGTAATAATTTCTCCAATATTGTTTTGGCATCTGGTTCATAAATATAATCTGTTTGAGCTTTTTCTTTTTCTTCTTCAATCTCTTCAAAAGGAATTAATTTTCTAACTGTTAATTCATGTCTTAAAATTGACCTAAATTCATTATAAATTACATAAATTGCGTCAATTTCTTTTTTTAAGAAAAGGTCAATTAAGCTTTGTGCAATTTCTTTTATTTTTTCATATTTTAAATCTTGAAATATACCGGGAAGCTCAAAATGGACTTTAAAGTTTTCCTTTTTAAAATATGTTATTGCTTTCTTCCCTATAAGTGTTAGATAAATTTCTGCTTTTTCTCTCTTATCTTCAATAAACTCAATAGCTTTGTCTCTTATCTTTGAGTTAAAGGCACCACACAGTCCTCTATCCGATGTAATAATTATTAATTCAATTTTTTTCTCCTCTCTTTTTTCAAGAAGAGGATGTAGACTCCTATCCACTCTTGTAACTATGCTTGATACTAAAACCGGCAATCTATGAGCATATGCTCTATTATCCAATAATGCCTGTTGAGCTCTCTTCAGCTTCACTGTAGAAACAGTCTTCATTGCCTTAGTCATCTGCTGAATGTTAATAATAGATCTTATCTTTCTTCTTATATCAAGAAGAGTTGCCATTAAATTCTACCCTCTTTAAATTTTTCTGTAAATTCACGTAGAAGGGATTGCAATTTCTTATCCAATTCTTCATCAATTTCTTTTTTCTTTGCCAATTCTTTTAAAACCTTTGATGGTCCTTCATTATTATCAATATATTCATATAATTTCCTTTCATATTCTTTTATTTTGGGAACTTCAATATCGTCCAGAAACCCTCTTGTTCCTGCATAAATTATCAGTATTTGCTTTTCCACTGGTAAAGGTTCAAACTGACCCTGTTTTAAGACTTCTGTTAATCTATTTCCCCTTTCCAGTTGTGCTTGAGTAGCCTTGTCCAATTCGCTTCCAAATTGAGCAAATGCGAGAAGTTCACGATATTGAGCCAAATCAAGTCTCAATTTTCCAGCCACCTGTTTCATAGCCTTTATTTGAGCACTTCCTCCTACTCTTGAAACTGAAATCCCCACGTTAATTGCAGGCCTTATTCCAGCATTAAATAATTGGGGTTCAAGATATATCTGTCCGTCTGTAATAGAAATAACATTGGTCGGAATATAGGCGGAAACATCACCTGCCTGAGTTTCAATTATTGGAAGAGCAGTTAAACTTCCTCCTCCATTTTCATCGTTTAGTTTTGCTGCTCTTTCAAGCAATCTTGAATGTAAATAGAAAATATCTCCTGGATATGCTTCTCTACCAGGAGGTCTTCTCAAGAGAAGAGATATTTCTCTATATGCAGCAGCATGCTTTGAAAGGTCATCATATATGACAAGTGCATGTTTACCATTATCTCTGAAGTATTCTCCTATTGCACAACCACAATAAGGAGCTAAATATTGTAATGAGGAAGGATCTGATGCAGAAGCAACAACTACAATTGTATAGTCCATTGCCCCATAATCTTCGAGTATTTTCAATATTTGAGCAATGGTTGAACTTTTCTGTCCAATTGCAACATATATGCAGATCACATCTGTGTTTTTCTGATTTAAAATTGTATCAAGAACAATGGCTGTCTTTCCAGTCTGTCTGTCACCAATAATCAATTCTCTCTGTCCTCGTCCAATAGGTATCATGGCATCAATTGCTTTAATTCCTGTCTGGAGTGGCTCTTTAACAGGAAGACGGTCAACAACTCCAGGAGCAAGTCTTTCAACAGGCATAAAAACATCTGTCTCAATCGGCCCTTTTTCATCAAGGGGCATACCAAGAGGATTAATCACTCTCCCAATTAATGCCTCACCTGCAGGAACCTCAATTATGCGACGAGTTCTCTTTACTATATCACCCTCTTTTACCAGATGAGTTTCACCAAGTAGAATGGCTCCTATACTATCCTCCTCAAGATTCAGAGCTAAACCATAGAGATTGTTTGGAAATTTTAGGAGCTCATTATACATGACCAGTTCAAGGCCGTGGATTTGAGCGATTCCATCTCCAACATAGGTGACTATTCCCACTTCTTTAATGTCTATTTCAGTCTTAAAATCTTTGATTTGTCTTTCTATTATTTCGCTTATTTCATCAGCTTTTAATTCCATTTTATTCCTCTCCTAATATTTTCTCTTTTAATTTTAACAAATTTCCCTTAATTGAACCATCATAGAGAATATCTCCTTTTTTTATTATGAGTCCCCCTATAAGGGAATTATCTATTTTATACTTAACTTCAACTTCAGCTTTTACCTTTTCTTTTAATTTTCTCCTTAATCTTTCTTTTTGTTCCTCTGTTAATGGATAAGCAGATATTACTTCAAAAGTATGAATATTTTTTCTTTCATACCAGTAGGTTTTAATTAATTCTATTATTTCAGGAAGAAGTAATAATCTGTTCTTTTCAATAAGAAGGAGAAAAAATCTTTTACTTTTTTCTGAAAATGGAATTTTTTCCAGGATTTGATGCAATACTTTTCTTTTCTGCTGATATGAATAGAATGGACTGGAGATAAATTTTTTAAAATCTCCATCTCTCTCTATTAACTCCACAAATTTCTTCAACTCCTGATTAATCCTGTTATATTCTTCATCACTTTCTATTGCTCTTACCATACCCATCGCATATCTTTTCGCTATTATCTGAATTCTCATTTTACCTTTTCGATCTTTTCAATAAATTTATCAATCAAATATTTATGCTTTTCTGGTGTCAAAGTTTTTTTGATTTTCTCTTCAGCAATCAAAATGGAAAGTTCCACTGCATAACTTTTTAATTCTTCAAAACCCTTTTTCAGCTGTCTTTCTATTTCTTTTTGCGTTAAATTCTTTATCCTCTCTGCCTCCTTCAAACCTTCCTTAATTATACGATCCCTCTCCTTCTGTGCATTTAATTCCGATTCTTTCCTAATCTCGATTATTTCTTTCTCAAGATTTTTTAATCTTTCTTCAATCTGGGCTAACTGTTTTTCAGCATCTTTTCTTTGAGACTCTGCTTGATTATATGTATCCTTTATTTTACCACTTCTTTTAATCAAGTAATTTTTTAAAGGCTTGTATAAAACATAAGCAAGGAATCCAAAAAGGATAACAGCATTTATTATTTTACCAATAAAGTCTGACCAATTGAAAGAATTTTCTTTAACTGATGAATATAAAGGCGAAAAAATAATCAACAACAAGGGTAAAAAAAATAAACTCTTTCTCATCATCCTTCCAGTATTTTTTCAATTATTTCTCGAGCAAGAAATTCAGAATGATCCTTCAATTTCTTTTTATTTTTCTCAACTTCTTTACTGATTTTTCCTTTTACCTTCTCTAATAAATTCTCACTTTCCTTTCTAGCTTTATCTATTATTTCCTGTCTCTTAGCTTCCCCTTCTTTTAGGTATTTTTCTCTTAACTTTGAAGCTTCCTGATAAGCTCTTGTAAGATTTTCATTTATCTTTTCAAGATTTTTTTGATAATTTAAAATTGCCCTATTATAATTTTCGATGTTTGAATTTATAATTTCTTCTCTTTTATGCATAATTCTTCTAACCGGTGTAAAAAAAAGCCTGTCCAACACAATTACAAGAATCCATACAATTATAAAAATAATTATAAAAGATATATCTATTGATAGCATCTCAAGTTGAAGAATTTATTTAACATTTTTGAGTAAAAAAATCAAGTTTAACATTAAATGAATAACATCCATGCCCTTGACAAATGTATTATTTAAACCTATATTTTAGATGTAACTGGGAGGCAAAAATGGAAATTGAAATGAAAATTAAAGGATTAATAGTTGATCCAATTTCTAATATGCCAATTGTGGTTCTCAAAGATGTAAATAGCAATAAAATACTTCCTATTTGGATAGGTGTATTCGAGGCAAATGCTATAGCCTTACAAATAGAAAAAATTCCAACCCCAAGACCAATGACTCATGACTTAATTAAGAATATTCTTAATACTTTTGGAATAGAAGTACAAAAAATAGTTGTTAATCAAATAAAGGATAATACTTTTTATGCTTTGATTTATTGTAAATATAATGACAAGATACTTACAATAGACTCTCGTCCTTCTGATGCTATTGCTATTGCTTTAAGAGTGAATGCTCCAATATATGTGACAGAAGAGGTCATGGAAAAAGCGCATAGCTTGGATGTAGATGAGGATTTAGAAGATTCGGAGAAACTCCAGAAATGGTTGGAAAAACTTAAACCAGAAGATTTAGGGAAGTACAAAATGTAATTCCTCTGTGCCTCCCTAAGTCTTAATATTAAATAAGAGATAAATCCCCAAAAAAAGAAAAATAAAATTCGGGACCCAGGCAGATAAGAAGGGAGGAAGAAATTCTATATATCCTAAAGATTTAAAAACTCCAATCATTGACCAGTATATAAGCGTTAAAGCAATACTAAGCCCAATACCATATAGAGCTCCTCTTTTTCCCATTAGAAAAGAAAATGGAAAGGCAAGTATTGTTATTATTAGACTGACGAGGGGAAAGGAAATTTTATAGTTTAAATCTACTTTAAATTTAACGGTTTCAAATCCTGAGTCTTCAAGTTCTTTAATATATTTTTTCAATTCAAAAAAGTTCATTTGATCAGGCACTTTCCACTCTTTTATAAAATAATCTCCTGTCTCCTCAGTAAGTAGTTTAAGATTCGGTGACTCGACAAATTTCAGTGATTGTTCTCTATTGAATTCTCTTAACCAAGCATCTCTAAGAATTAAAAGATTTCCTTTGATAACTCCCCTCTGAGCAAAAATTCTTCTTTTCAATGACCAGCTTTTTATGTCCAGTTCAAAAATTGAAACTTTGCTGAATATTTTATCTTCGGGATCAAAATATGTGTAATTATATATTCTATTCGTTTTGCCGAATACCCATCTTCTATCAAGATATCTATAACTGCGAGGAGGAACATCATTTATTTTATCCCAGATTTCCTCTGCTTTTCTATTTGAATAGGGCAATATTTTTTCCTGAATAATAAAGGATAATCCTGAAAAGATCAGGGCAATAATAATCACAGGAAGAATTAGCCTGTAAATACTTAAACCACATGCTTTAAACGCAACTATTTCATTAGATTTAGTGAGTAACCCAAAAGTTAATAGCACGGATGTAAGGGCAGTTACAGGAAGAATTAGATAAACTATTTTTGGGATAAAATACCATATATACTGGAATAACAAAAATATTGATTTTTTATGCTCATAGACATTATCAATTCTTTCAAAAAAGGTGATGATGATAAATATTGATAAAATACTAAAAAAAACTAAGGAGGCTATTTTTATATATCTTGTTATAATGTAACGATCAAAGAGTCTCGGGAATTTTAAATTGATAAATTTTTTATTTTTAATATTTCTGCTTGTAAGGGCAAAATTTTTAAAAATTCTAATTTTAGAAAAAAATTTCGGAGGAAAGGTTAGCTCTTTCAGGGAAGAGTAGAAAAGAATGAACCCAAAGACTCCAATTATAATATTTGCTCCCCACATTCCAAGAAAAGGAGAAATTTTGTTATCACGAGCTAAATTCTCTCCACCAGTGATGATAATATAATATATCAGTATAAAAAATAGACTTATTGTGAATCCAATAGTCCTTCCTCCTTTTTTTACAGATATCCCAAGGGGTAAACCAAGAAAGGCAAAAATTACACATGCAAATGGCAAAGCGAATTTTTTATGAATTTCGATTAAATGTGAATTATAAAGTGAATTGGTTTTATCCATTTTTCTTATTGAACTGAACAATTCCTCAATATCCTTTTCTCTCACTCTTTTCTCTCTTGAAACTTTTACAAATAAATTTTTTATATCCAGTTCCTCCCTGAAATTTGAAAACGCGGTTAAACTGTATTTTTCAGGATCCTTGATACTATAAGAGTGTATTAATCCATCCTGTAAATTAAGTATAGCCTTTTGCTCTTCTTTGTTTATTTCAAGATTTCCTTTTCTAGCTAATATAATTCTGTGTGTTCCAGGAGAGTTCGACAAATTCACAAAAATGTTTTTCCATTCACCTGTTGGGAATTTATCCTGTATAAAAATGACCATATTTGGGATAGATTCGTAAAATTCTCTTGGTTTTATCTGAAATTTTGTTTTTGAAATTACTACTTGATTAAAGGTCTTGATAAATTTATGATTGTAATGGGGGCTCATCCATAATGTTAAATATAAAGTTACTAAAAACCAGATAGAGGAAAAAATTATAACAGGGCGAAGAAGCCGTACTAAACTGACTCCAGACGAACGGAGAGCCATTATTTCATAATCTGAAGACATTCTGCTAAAGCCCGCAAGAATTCCCATTAAAACAGCCATTGGAAGGGTGAATGCAAGAATTGATGGAACTAAATAAATTAATAAATTAATTACTGTTTTAAAAGGAACATTTTGCGTTATAAATAATTCCGCAGAAATTAGAATCTCATTCATTAGCATTACAAATGTATAAACAAGTAATCCTATTAGAAAAGGAGAAGTTATTTCTTTTAATATATATCTATCGACTAATTTTAACACCTTAGAAATATAGCATATTTTATATTGGAAATCTATTTACAAAAAAAGCCCTGACCCAGTAGGGTCAGGGCTCAGAAACGAATGCTTTTTCTTAGTACATTTCAGGGCTTGGAGGGGTCTTCTGCTTTTCTTCCTCAGGAATTTCAGAGACAAGAGCTTCAGTTGTCAAGAGAAGACCTGCAATACTGGCTGCATTCTGGAGAGCAATTCTCACAACCTTTGTAGGATCAATTATTCCAGCCTTTATAAGGTCTTCATACTTCTCGGTCAGAGCATTGAGACCCATGTTTGTCTGCATCTCTTTAACCTTCTCAACCACAATAGAACCTTCGAGACCAGCATTATTGGCTATTTGACGAAGAGGTTCTTCAAGAGCTCTCTTTACAATATCCACTCCTATTTTTTCATCTCCATCCACTTTTAAATTGTCAAGAACTTTCTGGCATCTAATGAGCGCAACTCCTCCACCAGGAACAATTCCTTCCTCAATTGCAGCTTTTGTTGCATGCATAGCATCCTCTACCCTTGCCTTCTTTTCTTTAAGCTCGGTTTCAGTTGCAGCTCCAACCTTTATTACTGCAACTCCACCAACCATCTTAGCAAGTCTTTCCTGTAATTTCTCCCTGTCATAATCAGAAGTTGTCTCCTCAATTTGCTTACGAATCTGCTTTATTCTCGCCTGAATATCTTCTGGTTTACCCTTACCCTCAACTATTGTAGTATTATCCTTATCAATCACAACTTTTTTAGCCTCCCCAAGCCAATCCATTGTAACATTTTCAAGTTTAACTCCAATGTCTTCAGTAATAACCCTTCCGCCAGTAAGAATTGCAATATCCTCAAGCATAGCCTTTCTTCTGTCCCCAAAACCAGGTGCTTTAACAGCTGCGCAGTTCAGTGTTCCTCTGATCTTATTCACGACTAATGTTGCAAGAGCTTCTCCCTCTACGTCCTCTGCAATTACAAGTAAGGGTTTACCCATTTTCGCCACATTTTCAAGCAAAGGAAGCAATTCTCTTAAATTACTAATCTTCTTTTCATGGAGCAAAATTAGAGGTTCTTCAAGAACGCATTCCATTCTTTCAGGATCAGTTATGAAATATGGGGATAGATAACCACGATCAAATTGCATTCCTTCCACAACTTCTAAAGTTGTCTCAAGTCCTTTCGCCTCCTCAACTGTAATGACTCCATCTTTTCCTACTTTATCCATTGCTTCTGCTATTATCTTTCCTATTGACTCATCATTATTTGCTGAAATTGCTCCTACATGAGCGATTTTATCCCCAGTAACTTCCTGACTAATTCTTTTGAGCTCCTCAACAACAGCACTAACTGCCTTATCCACTCCTCTCTTTACCAGCATTGGATTTGCACCAGCAAGAACGAATTTGAGCCCTTCTCTATAAATTGCTTGTGCTAGGACTGTCGCAGTGGTAGTTCCATCACCTGCAACATCCGAAGTTTTTGATGCAACCTCTCTAACCATCTGTGCACCCATATTTTCCCATGGATCTTTTAACTCAATTTCTTTAGCAACTGTTACACCATCCTTGGTTACTGTAGGAGAACCGAATTTTTTCTCCAGAACAACATTCCTCCCACGAGGACCAAGGGTGGATTTAACAGTATCAGCTAAAATATTAACACCTCTTAATATAGCTTGTCTTGCTTCCTCTCCCATTAATATTTGTTTAGCCATTTTCTACCTCCTTTAAAGAGATTTTTAATCTGTGATTTTAGCTAAAATTTCATCTTCACGGACAATCACATATTCTTCGTCTTCTATCTTAATCTCTGTCCCTGCATATTTTCCTATTAAAACTTTATCTCCTTCCTTCACTTCAAGAGGTACAACTTTACCATCCTCGAGAACCTTCCCTTTACCAACTGCTTTAACTATTGCCTCTTGAGGTTTCTCCTTTGCAGTGTCAGGAATAATAATGCCCCCTTTCTTTACTTCTTTTTCCTCCAACCTTTTGAGTAAAACCCTATCATATAGCGGTATGACTTTCATTTTGCCCTCCTTTATGAAATTTTTAGCACTCTCGATATGACAGTGCTAATTTTAACCAAAAAAATTTTCTTTGTCAATACCTCACATAAAAAGCTTATAGTTTGTTGATTTAAAAAGTGAGTTAGTTTATAATAACTTTTCACCTATGGATTTAAGGAGATTAAAATGAAAAGATATCTTCAGCTTTTAATCATCTTCTTATTGCTTCTTTCTTTTATTTTCTGTAAAAGCGAAGAGCTTACAATTGCGCCTGATTTTACCCTCCAGGACATAAATGGAAATTTAGTTAGATTATCTGATTTCAGAGGAAAAATAATAATATTAAATTTCTGGGCTACATGGTGTCCTCCATGTAGAAAGGAAATTCCTATATTTATAAAACTATACAAAAAATACAAAGATGAAGGACTCGTAATAATTGGAATATCATTAGATAGAGGCGGAAAGGAAGTTGTTATTCCTTTTGTAAAAAAATATGGCATAAATTATCCGGTTCTTATTGGAACATCAGAAGTTGAAGAAGCATATGGAGGAATAAGAGGTATACCAACTACCTTTATAATTGATAAAGAAGGAAAAATTAGAAAAAAGCATATTGGTCTTCCAATGAATCCTGAAGAATTTTTTGAAAATGAATTCTTAACAATAAAAAAAGAGATTTAAATGAGTGGGGCTGAAAATATTTCCCTTCTGGTAAGCTTTGGAGCTGGTTTTCTAAGTTTCATCTCTCCATGTATACTTCCTTTGATTCCATCTTATCTCGCGTTTATAACCGGAGTCTCAATTGAAGAATTAACTGATGGAAACTATAAATCCGCGCGATTAGGAGTAATTTTAAATTCTCTTCTTTTTATTTTTGGATTTTCTTTGGTATTCATAGCTTTTGGTGCTTCTGCAACATTAATTGGCAAAATTTTGCTTCAAAATAAGAGAATTATTGAGATAATTGGAGGCATCATAATAATAATTCTGGGTATACATTTCACTGGATTAATAAAATTTAGATTTCTTGAAAAGGAAAAATCCATTCATATCAGCAAAAAACCTTTGGGTTACTTAGGATCCTTTTTAGTTGGGGCAGCTTTTGCAGCAGGATGGACCCCATGTATTGGACCAATACTGGCTTCTATCTTAACTCTTGCTGCTTCTACTCAGAATATAGGTAAAGGAATATTAATGTTAGCATTTTACTCACTCGGCCTCGGAATCCCATTTTTTATTACAGGTCTTTTATTACACAAGTTTTTTGAATATTTTAAAACAATCAGAAAACACTTTAAAACTATAACCATAATTGGTGGAATCTTTCTTATATTGATTGGAATTATACTTTTATCAGGAACATTTAGCCTGATTAATGCATATATAAATAGAATTCTTTAAATAATAAATTTTAAATGGTGAAATGTGATTTGAGAGGTAATGTTTTTCCGATTTTTGAAATTACCATCTCATTACTACAGCAGACCAAGTAAAACCAGCCCCAAAGGAATCCATTAAAATTACATCTCCCTTTTTAAGTTTACCCTCCCTATTTAATTCATCAAGAGCTATAGGAATTGTTGCAGCAGAAACATTGCCATATTTATGAATATTTATATATACTTTTTCCTTTGGCACTTTCAATCTCTCACATGTTGCCTCAATTATTCTTATATTAGCCTGATGTGGAATAAAAATATCTATATCTTCTCCAGTAAGACCAGCCTTAGAAAGTGCTTTAAGAGCAGCCTCTCCCATCTTTTTTACAGCATGTTTGAAAACCTCATTGCCTTTCATATGAACTGTGTGCAATTTCTTCTCGACTGTCTCATAAGTGGCTGGCATTCTTGAACCTCCAGCTGGTTGAATTAGTAAATCCCCTAGACTTCCATCAGCAGCCCAGTAAGATGAAAGAATTCCTGATTCATCGTCTCCTTCTTCTAAAATAGCTACCCCAGCTCCATCCCCGAAAAGCACACAAGTGCTTCTATCTTCCCAGTTGGTAATTTTGCTTAACATCTCAGCCCCTGCAACTAAAACTCTTTTATTCTTTTTACTTAGAATTAAACTCTCAGCAAGAATAAGGGCATATAAAAAACCTGGACAGGCTGCTGAAATATCGAGAGCTGGGATATCTTTCAGACCAAGAGCCTTTTGAACCCAGCATGCAGTTGAAGGAAAAAGATTATCAGGGGTTACTGTTGCAACAATTATTAAATCAATGTCCTGAGCTTTAATTCCAGCGTTTTCTAAAGCCTTTTTACTTGCTTCAATAATCATATCTGAAGTAGCTTCATCTGGGGAGGCAATTCTTCTTTCCTTAATTCCTGTTCTCGTAACAATCCACTCATCTGAAGTGTCCACCATTTTTTCTAAATCGTAATTGGTCAAAATTTTCTCAGGAACGTATGAGCCAGTTCCAATTATTTTAATCCTTCCCATCTTTTATAATAGGCATTTATATAGCATAATAGATATTTAATTGCAATTTTTTTTTGTATTTTATAATATAAGAAAAGACCAAATCAGAGGTGAATTATGGGAATTTATGCAATTATTATGGCAGGAGGAGTTGGGAAAAGGTTCTGGCCCCTAAGCAGAAAAAGAAAACCAAAGCAATTTCTTCCTATTGTAAGCGAAAAAACTATGCTTGAGGAAACAATTGAGAGGATTTTACCATTAATTCCTTATGAAAGAATATATACCGTTGCAAATGCAGAATTTAGCAATGAAATATACAAGCTGGTTCCTAATCTTCCAGAAAAAAATCTAATAGTTGAGCCCTCTGCAAAAAATACTGCTCCATCATTACTCCTTGCTACAGCTCGAATTTCCTCTGAAGATTCTGATGCAACAATTGTTGCGCTTCCTTCTGACCATTATATCAGAGACAAAAACAGGTTTAATAAAGTGCTAAATGCCTGCTTAAAAATGGCTCAAACAGGAGAATACATCATTACAATCGGGATAGAACCATCCTATCCAGCCACTGGATATGGTTACATTCATTATTCTCCAAAACAGACTTTTGAAGCCGAAGGGATGAAGTTTTATTGGGTAGAAGAATTCAAGGAAAAACCAAATTTAGAAGAAGCTATAAAATATCTGGCCGAGAGGGAGTATTTTTGGAATAGCGGAATATTTATTTGGAATGTAAAGTCTTTTTCTGAAAAACTAAAAAAATATACACCTGAACTCCACGCTGATTATATTGCTTTATATGAAGCTCTTGAGAAAAATGAAAAAGAAAAAGCAATAGAAATTTTCCAAAAATTTCCATCCACATCAATTGATTATGCTTTAATGGAAAAAGCAAAGGGCATCCTTGTTATTAAAGGAGACTTTGGGTGGTCAGATGTTGGTTCATGGTCCTCATTAGCTGAAATACTACCTCGTGATAAAGAAGGAAATGTAATAAAAGGAGATGTAATTTTGATGGACTCAAAGAATTGTATTGTATATAATCCTAATATATTTACTTCTCTTATTGGAGTGAAGGACATTATTGTTATTTATGCCAATAATGCGCTTTTAATATGCAATAAAAAATATGATCAAAAAATAAAAGAATTAGTTGAAAAATTAGAAAAAGAAAATAGGAAGGAATACTTATAAGTTATTATTCTTCATCTATTTCAGATGCAACCTTTTGGAGCTGGTGTTTTAATTTTCGCTCTATTTCCTCTTTTTTGGCTTTCTGAAGTTCAAAACTTGCTTCAAATTTTCTATCAAATTCCTGAATTCTCTCCCTCTCTTTAAAAATCAGTTCATCAAGAGATTTCTCCCCTTTTGATTTTATTCTTTCAAATTTTATTACTTTCTTACTAATTGCATCAATCCAGAGTTCCACATTGCAATGAGGACACTTGACTTTAAATAATCTCTCTTTATTCATTTCTCCTCTACTTTATCAGAATTTTTTTTGACAATCAAGATAAGTTTTATTTGAAAAAAATAAGTGAAGATGATAAGATAAAATTTCCAAAATAACTTGGTAATTATGGACAAAAAAGATTATTCAATTTCTGATGTTTATAAAATAATAAATTCCGAATTAACGCAGTTAGAAGAAGAGCTTAAAAAGGTCACTCAATCACCCATTGATATTGTCTCAAAAATAGGAAATTATATTTTTAAAGGTAAAGGTAAAAGAATACGACCTGCATTATTAATTCTTTGTTCCAAATTACTCGGATATCATGAAAAAGAAATTATTCGCTATGCTTCTGTAATAGAGTTCATTCACACTGCAAGTCTAATTCATGATGATATTGTTGATAATTCGAATATAAGAAGAGGTAGAAAAACAATTCATTATAAGTGGGGGTCCAATATATCAGTTTTGTTAGGAGATTATCTTTATATCCTTTCGATAAAATTATCTTTAAATGATAATTCAAAAATTATACAGTCTCTTTCAGATGTTACCTGTCAAATGATAGAGGGTGAGCTTTTAGAACTAAATGAAAGCTGGAATTTTGATATAGAAGAGGAAAAATATCTGGAAATTATAAAGAAAAAAACAGCTTCACTATTTGCAGGAAGCTGTAAAATTGGAGCTCTATTAGCAAATGCAACTGAGGAAGAAGAGAATTCTTTAACTGATTTTGGCTTAAATACGGGCATCGCATTTCAAATAATAGATGATATGCTTGATTTTACTTCTACTGAAAAAGCACTTGGAAAACCTGTACTCTCTGATTTAAAGGAGGGAAAAATCACCCTTCCCTTAATTTACACTCTTAGAAATAGAAAAGAGGAAATTTTAAAATTAATTTGTGGAAAAAGGAAAATTTTCAACACTGAGGAAATATTAAACATTATAAATGAAGCAGGAGGCATTGATTATACATATAAAAAGGCGGAGAGCTATATTAATAAAGCGAAGAAAAATTTAAAAATATTCTCAGATTCAGTTTATAAAGATTCTTTAATAATTCTTTCTGATTATGTTCTTACGAGGGAAAAATGAGTGAAAAATTGCCATTAATTAAGTTAATTAAAGGAGATATAACCACTTTCGAAGGAGATGCAATAGTAAATGCAGCGAATAATCATTTATGGATGGGGGCAGGTGTGGCTGGTGCTATAAAGAAAAAGGGAGGAATTGAAATTGAAAAAGAGGCTGTATCCAAGGGCCCAATTCCAATTGGTGAGGCAGTTGTAACCAGTGCAGGCAAATTGAAGTGCAAATATGTAATTCATGGTGCTGTTATGGGAAGAGACTTAAAGACAGATTCTGAAAAAATAAAATTAGCAACAATTAATTCTTTAAAAAGAGCTGATGAACTCAAACTAAACACAATTGCTTTTCCAGCATTTGGAACCGGAGTGGGAGGTTTTCCTTTCCGTGATTGTGCTAAAATAATGAAATCAGCGATTGAAGAATATTTTTCAAAACATGAATCATCTCTGAAAGAAGTCTATTTTTATCTGTTTGGAGATGATGCTTTCCAGGCTTTTCAGGAAATTTTTCTTTTATAATTATAGATGCCCTTTGAAAAAGAAATTAAATTAAAAATAAAAAATACTGGTGAAATAATCAAAAGAATTGAAGAAAAGGGGGCTAAATTAATCCGGAAAAGACACTTTGAAGATAATTTCTTGCTGGATTTCCCAGATAATTCCCTTTATAGAAGAGGCACTGCCTTGAGAATTCGGGTCACAGAGGAGAAAAATTTTTTAACCTTTAAAGGTAAAAAAAGAAAATCCAGTTCATTTAAAATAAGAGATGAATGGGAAACTGAAATAAAAGATGTCAAAGCTCTATTTATGATTCTGAAAAACATTGGATTGGAAATAAAATTTAGATATCAAAAATTCAGAACCATTTATAGAAAAAATAAACTGAAGATAACAATAGATGAAACTCCGATAGGAAATTTTCTTGAGCTCGAAGGAGAGGAAAAAGAAATTAAAGATTTTGTTAATGATCTTGGTTTTTCAGAAAAAAGTTTTATCAAAATGGATTATGTTGAAATTTTTAAGCAGAGCCATAGTGGAGACATGGTATTTTCAGAATGAATAAAAACTTATGAAAGCATTGATTCTGTCTGCTGGAAAAGGAGAAAGGCTTAAGCCTTTGACAAACTTCTTAGCAAAACCAGCTATTCCTTTTCATAATAAGCCAATCATTGTTCATATTTTGGAGAATTTAAAAGAGAAAGGAATTAAGGATGTTGCAATTAATCTGCACCATCTTCCTGATACAATCAGAAATGTAGTAAAGCAATTTAAGGACATTAATATTATTTTTTCTTATGAGGATAAGCTCGTTGGCTCAGCAGGTGCAATTAAAAATTTTGAAGAATTTTTTAAAAAAGAAAAAAATTTTCTTGTAATAAATGGTGACACCATTCAGCATATTCCAATTAAAACCTTTTTGAATTTTCATATAAAAGAAAAAGCGTTTGCTACATTAATGATTAGAAAAAATTTCTTGCCTAAAAAATACACACCTATTGAGATCAATAAGGAAAAGGAAATTATTTCAATAGGAAAATGCAAAAAAGAAATTCCTTATTTTATGTATTGTGGGGCAATGATTTTATCTAGTGAGATCCTTAATTTTATAGAACCAAATATCTATTCTGATATTTTTAGAAATGTTTTTCCAATTCTTTTCAACGAGAGAAAAAAAATTAAAGCCTTTGAGTATAAAGGTCCGTGGATTGAAATTGGAACTTTATCAGATTATTTCAGATATTCACTGAATATTTCTGGTAAAAAAGAGAATATAATTGATATGAATTCAAAAATTCACTCTTCAGCAAAGGTTTCAAAGAGCATCATTGGAAAAGATTCTTTTATTAAAAAAAATGTTAATATAAAAAAGTCAATAATTTGGGACAGAGTGGTTATTGAAGATAATTCCATTATTGAAAATAGCATTTTAACAAATAATGTCCGTATCCCATTTTCTTCTGAAATAAAAAACAAAATTGTTTTTTTAGAAGTGGATGAAATAAAATCATGTCACCTGAATCTAAAATAAAACAGGAAATAAAAGCATTACTAAGAAAGGAAGGCTTTGAAGTAAAAAATATAATTAAATTGCCTGGAGATGCGTCTGAAAGAGACTTTTATAGAGTTTTTACATCAACTCAAAATTTTATTTTTCTTCTTTATCCCTTTCCAATTAATGAAGAATTAAATTTAATAAAAGCTTACAAGTTATATTCCAAATCTGATTTACCAATATCAAAAATTCTTCGCCTCTGGTGTGATAGAGGAGCACTACTTCTCCAAGACCTTGGAGATGAAAGTTTACAGAAATTTGTTAAAACAAAGAGTAACAATGAAGTCAATAAAATTTATTGTCAGGCTATCAATTTGATTCAAAAAATTCAAAAAAAGGGATTTGAAAACATCACTAAGTCTTATTTCCTAAACAGGTATTTGTTAGACAAAAAAAGGTTAATCTGGGAATTAAACTTCTTTTTAGAAAATTATGTCCAGAAATTTTTAAGAAAAAGTATAAAAAAAGAAAAATATATGGAGTTATTTAATATTTTAATTGATCTGATTGATTTAAAGAGAAAAGTTCTATGCCATCGCGATTATCATAGTAGAAATCTATTTATCCTCAAGAATAGAATTTATATTATTGATTATCAGGACACCACCCTTGGCCCTCCTCTCTATGATCTTGCCTCTCTTATTTTTGATAGCTACGTAAAACTGAAAAAGAAAATGAAAAATTACTTAATTGATTATGCTTATAAACTGAATAATTACGGATGGAAATTTAAAGAGTTTCAGAGGCAGCTTCTTCTAACGAGTCTTCAGAGAAATATAAAAGCTCTTGGAACATTTGGTTATTTAGTAACAGTTAAAAACAAAAAGATTTATCAATTTTATATGAAGAGAACCATTGATTACATAAAAGAAAATCTCCAATTCTTTGAAGGCTTAAAAGAAATTGAGAATTTATTGGAATGATTCGAATTATTCTTCCAATTTTTCTCTATGTTCCTCAAGAATTTCTTCCCCCTTTTTCTCCATCTGTTCAATAGACTCAGCTCGCAATATTTCATATTTCACCAAACCCTGAGCCACTTCTTCTTGCGCTATTTTTATTAAATTCTTAGTATTCGTTTTAATTTTTGGTTTGGCACCTTTTAATAGTTGTTTACTTCTTTTTGCAGCTATAATGACGAAACGATACCTACTGTCAATTCCGTTTAATTCCTTCACGCCTCCTCCTAAAGTCTATAGAGGGTGAAACATTCTTAGAATAACAAATATTTAAAAGAAATTCAATAAACTCATTTTTAAAAATAATTTCTAATACCTCAATAGGGATTTTGAATAAATTTCATTTATAATATCATGCTTTATTTTCAAAAGTTTTTTCTTTATTGGGGAAAGGAACCCTTTTGTTCTTTCTTCATCAAGAGTTCCTATATATTTACCTAAAAAATCAGCAATTAATATTTTTATATTATAGAATATCCAATAAATTTTCTTCCATATTGGAGCCTTTATTTTAAAGAGACCAATATAAGTTCTGTGAATTATCCTAATTAGTATATTTTTAACCACCCCAAGGAGATGGGAAACATAATATAAATCAAATTCTCTTATACTCAAGTCTTGATCAATACACATCCTTTTAAGAATATATCCAAATTTCACCTTATGCCAGTGATAAAATTTTGCATCCTTAACAAGGGCCACTCTATAATTATTGAGTATCAATCTTTTTGCAAAAGTCATATCCTCTCCATAAGGGACATCAGGCAATTTTATCTTTAAAAGAATTTCTTTATTAATACAGGATGCACAATTATCAAAATTGCTCAATTTTCTTCTCATTAGAGGTGACAATTTATTCCAACAATAAGTAGAGATTGGTTCTGAAATTTCCTCGTATTCATGATACCAATTATTATGGATGTATGCATCAATTGGATCATATAATTTTCCACCAATTTGAAAAACACCATATGAAGCTGCCACTTTACCTTCTCTTACTGGCTGTGTTAATTTTTCGAGAAAATCTTTACCTATTGGCACAACATCATCTGTGAAAAAAACTATAAATTTCCCTTTTGCTAAATTTGCTGCTTTCATTCGAGTTCTGCTATGGCTGAATTCTCCTTCCGGAACATGAACTATTCTGACCTCAAAGTTTTGGGCACTTTTTTTAACATTCTCAAGATATTTTAGTGTACCATCCTTTGAATTGTTATCCATGAAAATAATCTCAAAATTATATTTGAAATTTTGAGAAAGCAAGGCATCTACAAGATTATTAACTACATTTAATGAATTCTTTGTCAATATCACAACGGAGAACATCATACTCGAGTATAGGAAATTAATATTTTATTAAAAAGGTTCTTAATTTTAGAAATAAATATCTCCTTTGTAAAGAGTTTTCCCCTTAAAAAAGCCCCTTCACTAAATTTATTAAGTAAATTCTCATTTTTTATTAGCCTCATTGTTTTCGACTTTAATTCTCTCAAATTAGAAAATCTATAGCCAGAAACACCTTCCTCTACAATCTCTTTCTGCCCGCCTCCATCAAAAACAACAGGGACGCACCAATTTTGCATGGCTTCAACTATTGACATCCCAAAATGCTCAATCATGGATGGATCTGTTTGATTAAGGCCACAGAAATGCCAGAAAATTTTTGCCTTTTTATAAAGATTCTTTATTTCTTCTATAGGAATATTCACTTTTAATTCTATATTATTAACCTTCACAGAAGAAAGAAAATTCTCAATCTTATTAAGATAAGGATTCTCCTTAATACTTCCTCCAGCAAGAACAAGCTTCCATTCTTTCAATTCCTCAGGGTAAGTTTCTCTCAAATTTTTGAAAGCCTTAATCATTTCAAGTTGTTGTTTACTGCCGCCTATTTCAAAACGAGCTACAGATAATATAATATTCTCCTTTTGCGGTTTTCTTTCGTCACATATCATATCAACAGGTGGGTAAATATGATTAGTTGGATTCACTCCCCATTTTTTCTTTATCCATTCCCTAGTATATTTACTATTGTAAATTATATAATTATATTTATCCACGTAAAAATAATTTGCTCTCCTTCTTTCAGGAAAATGACAAATAAGAATAGAAATATTTGACAGAGGATAAACCATTTCAAGCATGCTGTTGTTAATAAAAATATCGTAATTTCCGCTTTCCCTGCTTATAATGTGAAAGGGGTTCTCCATTCTAAAGGTTATTACCCCTGGATCTATTTCTCTAAAACCTCTTTCCTCATAAAAGGGTATTTTAATTACTTTAATTTCACATTTTGATAAATCCAAGTCATACCAGCTCTTTAAATCTTCTAAAGATACTTCTTTATTCGCTATTAAAGTCACATCACACTCCTCCTGAAGGGCGTATGCAACTGTACATCCGTATTTTTGACCTCCACCTATTAGATGAAAAGTATGATCGTAAATACCGATTTTTGGTTTTCTAAGCCCAAAAATCACCTCTATTCTGGATAGGAGATTATAGGCATATTGAATTCCTGAGAATTTCGAAACTATATTCGTTATGTCTGGCAAAATTTTTTGAATTTTTTCGAATTCATTATTATTGATTAAATTGAACACTACAGAAGGTAAAATTCTATTCGTAGATTCTATTCCATAATTCCTGTAATATTTTTTTATTAAAGAAGGAAGTCTACCAGGTAAATATTTAGCTGTTTCTATTAGAAAATTATTCTCCTTCATTTTTTTTCACTTTGGAATTGAGAGCATCAGCAATAACTTCAATTTTCTCTTTTAACTCCTCAAGTTCCTGTTTTATATCATTGAGTTTCCCATCTATCTGCCTGAACCTTATAAAGGATGCTAACTGGTAGACAACTATTTCCTCGTTAAAATTCTTTTGTCTTTCAAAAATAAATCTGAGATACGGCAGGGTTATTTTTCTTATGATTCTTTTTAAAAAAACTACAAAAGGCCCGATAACTTTTCGATGAGATCTAATATCTCCAGAAGGAATGCAGTCAATATCTTCATTCAGGATAGACAGTCGAGTTCCCATTTCCTTATCCAACTCATTTTCAGTTAATTCCCAAAGATTAACCCTGTAAGGAGTATCAATTTTCTTCTTAATCAATTTATCTATTTCTTTGACTTTCTCTCTCTTTGAATACAATTTCTCCTTCAGGGACAGAATTTCTTTTTTAAGGTTTATTAAATAATTTTTTTCCACCATTTTCATTAAGGCATAAATTTAAAGGGAAATATATGAAAAGTCAATTTAATTACTCTTTAAATTTTGAGAGTAAATCTTTCACTGCATCTTTATGAACAAGAATATTAAGCATTTTCAATTTTATATAATCATCCCTATAAAAATAATATCCCTTAAATTTTCCTACAAATGCACTTCTTCCAGAATCTTTAATTAAAAACCAGTCATGGTTTCCTATCCTTTTATATCCCACAAGATGAACAGCATGGTCATCTGTTGAAGTTTTATTATAGAATCTAAATTCTCTTGAATCCTGATTGATACAACTAAAGGGTATGTCAAAAGATGGGATTATCGCAATATCTTCTTCTCCACTTTTACCAGGCTCAGAAATATCTCCTCCAATAGCAACTGTAAATCCATTCTTAATAGCATTTACTATTGCTTTATAAAATTCATCAAGAGGAACATTATAATAGTCCTTACTGTGCCACCAGTTATCTGGAACTTTATATTCTCCCTTTGTATAGAAGGGCAAATACTTGAAACTTATAATAGCAACATAATCATCAAGCGGAAGCTGAAGGACATTATCCAAATATTCCTTTGGCGTCATCTCCTTACCATCTACAATAATTTTTTCAGGTGGCTTACCCAGGTGTTTATTTAAAATAGCTTTTACATACTCAATTGCAGTCTCTTCGTCCCAGTAATTATTTTCTTTTAGAAAATTTAAATAAGCTTTTAATTCCTTGAAAAGCTCAGTGTGGTCATGAGTTTTTTTGCCAGACAAAAGACCTGTATAATCTGATGCTCGTACTATTCCGTACTTTTTTATCCTTTCTATTACTGCATTGTGTTCTGAGCCTTGTCCAAAAAAGGAATTACCCTTTTCCCTTATAAATCTACGAGCTTTTTCCACATATTCCCAATAAACTGTGTACATTTCAGAGAGCTTTATTTCTCCTTTCCCTAATCTTTTTAATTCAGATTCCAAAAATGAAGTAGTTGAAAAACACCAACAAGTTCCTGTTTTTCCCTGACTTATAGGAGGAAAATGAAAATATTGAGTAAATTCTTCTGGTGATTTTGGCCGCTCTATCTTAGAAAAATCAAGAGTGAGCACAGTTCTTTTTTCTCCATTTATCTCTTTTGTTTTATAAATCGCTTTATCGACGCACTGAAGACCTTCTTTTGGAATGAACTTCTTAGCTACTTTTTTCTCCTTTTCCTTTGGAGTACATAAAATTAAAATTAATAATGAAAACAGAATAATTCCAAAGTAGAGATAAAATTTTCTCCATCTCATGACCCTCTCCTTTTTAATTAGCATTTTTAAATTCTGATGTTTTCCAATCTTTCATTTTTCGATTACCGATTTTTGGCCTTCTACAACTCTGGTTTTTTCAAAAAGACCTGAGGATACTTACTTAATATACTCTCAAGAATAAATTCCTCTATTTCCTGAGCTGTTTTTAAACTCAATGCTTTTTCAACTATCTTTTTAATTTCTTTATACTCCACTTCTCTAAGCGCCTTTTTAACTTTGGGTATGAAAACTGGATTCATGCTGAAATTTTTTAATCCAAGGCCAAGGAGAACAAGCGCAGAAAGGGGATCAGCTGCCATTTCCCCGCAAACAGTAACCTCCTTTTTCTCTCTATTACAAACTTCTATAACATAACGAAGCACCCTAAGAATCGAGAGATGAAAGGGTTGATAGAGATATGAGACAAATTCATTTGTTCTATCAACTGCTAAGTAGTATTGAATTAAATCATTTGTACCAATGCTAATAAAATCCACTTCTTTAATCAATACATCCACAATATTTGCCGCAGCAGGAACTTCTATCATTATTCCAACCGGAATTTTCTCATCAAATTTCTTGCCTTTCTTTTTGAATTCTGACTTAACTTCCTCAAGAAGGTTTTTAAATTCTTTAACCTCCTCTAATTGAGTTATCATTGGAACAAGAATTTTTATGTTTTTCAATATACTTGCTCTTAAAATAGCACGCAATTGAATTTTAAATAATTCTTTTCTTTTGAGAAAGAGTCTGATTGCTCTTAATCCGAGAGCTGGATTCGGCTCTTTTTCGATTTCTAAATGTGGAATTTCTTTCTCTCCCCCGATATCTACTGTCCTTATAACAACTGCATAGGGATGAGCCTTCTTTGCAACTTCAAAATAGGCAGTATAATGCTTCTCCTCAGTAGGTGGATCCGGGTAATGGAGGTAAAGATATTCTGACCTGAAAAGCCCTATTCCTTCCCCTCCATAGGAAAGCGTCAGTTCAACTTCTTCGGGCAATTCAATATTACCCTGAAGGGAAAAGGAGAATCCATCAAGAGTAACTGGTTCAAGAAATCTAATTTTTGTTAATTCTTTTTGATAGTCATCATATCTCTGTTTTTTGCTTATAAATTCTTTTATAACAGCTGAGGGAGGATTTATAATAATTTCTCCTGTTGTTCCATCAAGAATTATTTTATCCCCATCCTTTACATAATTTACAATATTATGGAGCCCGACCACTGCTGGTATATTCAATGAACGAGCTAATATTGCTGTATGAGAAGTTTGTCCTCCCATATCAAGAGCAACGCCAAGAATATCTCCTCTGCTTAATACCGTTGCTGCATCTGAAGGTGGAAGTTCATGACATACAAGAATTTTTTTCCCTTTACTTAATGCTGGAGATTTTCCATCTTCCCTCAAATTCTTATTTATCCTTATCAAAACATCTTTAATATCACTGAATCTCTGTTTAAAATAGCTATCGTCAATTGACTGGAAAATCTTTTCATATTTATTGTTCACAACGAATAAAGCCCATTCAGTTTTAACCTTTTCTTTTTTAATTATATTTTCTATTTCACCAATTAATGATTCATCCTTCAGGATTAAAAGATGAGCTTCAAAAATAAATGAATATTCCTCTCCAAGTTTCTTTTTTATTTTATTTTTAATTTCAATTAACTGTTTCTCTGTTTTCTTTAATGCATTTCTGAATCTCTGAATTTCTTTTTTTATCTGTGAAGGATGTATCCTTTCCTTGTATTCAGAAAAGATTGGTTTATCTGAAAGATAAACCTCACCTATAGCTATACCTGGAGAAACACCTAAACCCTTTAATCTAATGTATTCCATTTTATTCAGGTTCTTGGAATTTATTGTTAATTAAATTTTCTAGTGCTTGAATGGCTTTTTCCTCATCCTCCCCTTCCACTCTTAGGATAATTTCTGTCCCCTGTGTTGCTGCTAAAGTTAAAATACCAAGTATGCTTTTCCCATCAATTTCATCATCATTCTTAATTATTCTCACCTTAGATTTAAATCTATTGGCAAGATTTACAAATTTAGAAGCAGCCCGAGCATGAAGTCCAAGTTTATTTATTATTTTTATTTTTTTCTCAATCATTTTTTACATTTAGATGAAATCAAAGAACTTGCCAAATGAATATTTTTCTTGCCCTGCTCTACCACTTTTTTAGCTACCTCTTTTAAGTTATTTGTTCTCTGTAAAGAAACGAATTTTATTAACATTGGTAAATTTACACCTGTTATAATCTCGATTTGATTCTCCTTTAGAAAACTAAAACTGATATTGGAAGGAGTTCCACCAAACATATCCGTAAAAATTATAACGCCATTCTTCCTATCAACTCTTTTTATACTCTCTTTTATTTTCTTTTTTGACTCCTCAACATCATCGTACCACCCTATAGAAACTGCCTCAATATTTGGTGCCTCGCCAAGAATAATAGTTAAAGCATTAAGCAATTCTTCAGCCAGCTTTCCATGAGAAACTATTACTCCTCCAATCATTTTCAAACCTTTATAATTTATTTACATCCCTATGGAAAACTTTTACTTCATAATTATTCTTCTGTAAATATTTTTTAATTTCATTTGCTATAATAACGGATCGATGTTTTCCTCCAGTACATCCCACCGAAATAGTCAGATAACTTTTTCCTTCTTTTATGAAATTTTGAAGTAAATAATTCAAAAAATCATAAAGACGTTTTAAAAAATCGTGTGTCTCAGGCAATGAAAGCAAATAATTTTTAACCTTTTTACTTCTGCCTGAAACACTTCTCAAAGAATCCACATAATAAGGATTTGGCAAAAATCTTACATCAAATACAAGGTCTGAGTCAATTGGAATACCATATTTATATCCAAAACTAATAATGGAAACTGACAAAGGTTTCTTTTTCTTCTCTGAATATCTTTTTACAATGATCTCTTTTAATTGACTTACAGAGAGGTCAGATGTATCAAGCACCCAATCCGCCATCTCTCTAATGGGCATTAATTTTTCCTTTTCTTCTTTTATTCCTTCAAGTATCGACTTCCCAGGAGAGAGGGGATGTGGTCTTCTTGTTTCCTTAAACCTTCTCAAAAGTGTTTCTTCTTTTGCCTCTAAAAATATTAATTCCATTGGAATACCCTTTTCCTTGAGATTTTTATAAATTATGGGAAAATTTTTTAGGAAACCTTTTTCTCTGATGTCAAGAACTAAAGCAACACGCTCAACAAGCTCCTCACCCTTCCTCTTCCACAATTCTATAAGTTTTGGAATTAACTTAGAGGGCAAATTATCCACGCAATAAAAACCTAAATCCTCTAAAAAATGGCTAACTGCAGTCTTACCTGAACCTGAAAGCCCGGTAATTATAATAAGCTTTCTTTTACTCATCATCTCTATCATTCATAACTTGATTTGATTTTAAAAGATTTTCAAGTTCCTTTGTAATCTCCTTAGACGCAGGATAAACTTTTCTATCAAGTAGATGTTTCCTAACAGCAATTTCCGTCAAAACAGCTAAATTTCTTCCAGGCCCAACTGGTATTACAATTAATGGCAAGTCTACACCAAGTAGTTCATATTTTCTCATGGATTCATACCCTAATCTATCAAATTCAACATCTGGCTCCCATTTTTTTAATTCAATTATTAGATCAATCTCTTTCTCAAGTGTAATTGAAGAAATTCCAAAAAGCTCCTTTATATTTATAATTCCAAGCCCTCTAACCTCAAGGTGATATCTGCTCAATGGTGGTGCAGAACCAACTATCCTTCCTTCAGATGTCCTATAAATTTCTATTACATCATCTGAAACTAGCCGATGTCCTCTCACTATTAGTTCAACAGCACACTCACTTTTTCCTATTCCACTCTCTCCTATTATCAAAACTCCTTGCCCATATATATCAAGTAGAACACCATGTATTTTCTTTTTAGGGGCTAATTTTTTAGACAAGAAATTTGTTATTCTTTCAATACATTGAGAGGTGGCTAAGGACGATTTAAAAACCGGGACTTTAGATTCATTTGCTAAATTTAAGAGTTCATCTGGAGGATCAAGATTACTTGTAAGAACAATACAGCACATCTTTTTCTGAAAAATTTTTGAAAGAACCTTTAACCTTTCTTTTGAAGAAAGCTCTTTTAAATAATTAATCTCAAGTTTTCCTAAGATCTGAACTCTTCCAGGATGTATAAAATCAACATAACCTGCTAAGGCAAGCCCTGGTTTTTGGATTTTAGAATGAGTTATATTATTTTCAAATCCACTGGAACTTGAAATTAAGGTCAATTCCAGTAATTGCTTTCCGTCATTAAAAAATTCTTTCACTGAAATAAAATTTTCGCTTTGAGAGTTTTTTTCAAGAGATTTGTTCTTCTTCATTTTTTATTATTTCATATATTTGCTGAGAATTTTTTGCAGAAAGGAATGTCTTTATAAGATTCCCCCCTTTTCGGGCTAAATGTGCAACAGAGGCTAAAATCTGAAGATGGAGACTTGGATTGTCAGGAGAGGAAATAACTAAAAAGAAAACATGGACAGGTTTTCCATCAAGAGAATTAAATTTCACTCCTTTATGGGAAAGGGCAAGAAGAACAATAGGATTTTTTATCCACTTAAATTTACAATGAGGAATTGCTATCCCTCCTCCAATTCCTGTGCTTCCAAGTTTTTCTCTCTCAACCAGTTTCTGATATAGTTCTTTCTCCTTTGAGATCAAATTTTTATCTTTCAGAAAATTTACCATTTCCTTTAAAACCTGTTCACTCGTCTGCCCATTTAATTCTTCAATTATCAAATCCTGCTTTAACCACTGGGTTATTTTCATTTCCTCTATTTCACCTCAATTAAATCGTAATTTCCACTTTTTCTTTTATGTAAAATCTGAAGACTTCCTGATTCTAAATCAGTGAATGCAAATATTTCGCGATTTGAAATATTCATATACTCTATAGCCTCATCTAAAGACATCGGTTTTAAGGTTAAAACCTCATTCCTGGAGATATTGTATTTAGGGGTTAAAGGCTGTTCCGCTGGAGTAGTTATTCTCCCTGCCCTTTTTCTCTCCTCCTTCAACTTTTCCTTTGCCTTTTTTACTCTTCTTTCAAGTTGATCGAAAACTGTATTCAGTGCCATATAAACTTCTTTTGCCTTTTCTTTCGCATTAAAGGAAAAATTCTTGCTTTTCAAATTAATTTCAACAATTCTTTGAAACTTTTCTGTTGAAAATATAACTTCTGCTTCAAGCAATGGACCAATAAATTTCTCAATTTTTCTAAGTCTCTTCTCAGTATACTTTTTTAAATCCTGGGTTATTTCCATATTCCTTCCAGTATAGCTTATATTCATTTAGATTCCTCCATTAAGGTATTCCTTTTTCTTATATAACAAGGTGGAATATTAAGTTGTTGTCTATATTTAGCTACTGTTCTTCTTGCTAATCTTATTCCATGTTTAGCAAGAATTTCTACAATTTCTGTGTCAGTTAAAGGATTATCTGGATCCTCCTTTTCAATAAGGGATTGAATTTTCTCTTTTATTATCTCGCTCGGGATTTCTTCTCCTTTAGAATCAGTTATTCCTTTTTGAAAGAAGAATTTTAAGGGCAAAAGTCCCTGAGGAGTTAAAATATATTTGTTCGAAACAATCCTACTTACTGTAGATTCATGAACATTTATTGCATTAGCAACTTCTGATAATGTTAAAGGCTTAATCCAGTCTATCCCTTTTTCCAAGAAATCCTTTTGTTTTTCAACTACATATTTAACAACTCTATAAAGAGTTGAATTTCTGTGATCCAGACTTTTTAGAAACCATAAAGCTGATTTAAATTTTTCTTCGAGATATTTATTTAAAGATGGGCTAATTTTTTCCTTGCTTAAGAGCAGTTTTTTATAGAAAGGATTTATCCTTAATTTTGGTATACCTTCATTATTTATATAGACTTTAAAACCCTTTTCATCCTTTTCTATGAATACATCTGGTGTAATATAATCAGGTAAACCTTTCTCAAATTTAGCTCCAGGTTTTGGATTTAGGCGTCTTATAAGATTTAAGTGCTCCTTGAGTTCAGGAAGGGACAAGTTTAATTCTTTTGCAAGCCGTTCATAATCTCTCTTTTCCAAAAGATGCATATAATTATTTATAATTTTCTCAACAGTTTCATTTTTTATTTTCAAATGATTTAGCTGAGCTAGAAGGCATTCCTTCAAGTCCAAGCTTCCAACCCCCACTGGATCAAAGTTTTTTATAATTTCTCTAATTTTTTCCACTCTTTTTTTGCTTGTTTTACATATTTTCGCCAATTCTTCAATACTAATTTCAAGATATCCATCCTGATTTATATTACCAATTATATTTCTTGCTATTTCCCTATCTTTCTTATCAAAAAAAGTCAAGTTTGCCTGTAAATTCAAATGGTCCCATAAAGATGGAGGCTGAGAAACTATATTTTCTAAAGGAGGTAGTTCCTTCGCTTCATAAAAATTCTGGGATGAATAATTCTCACTGCTAAAATATTCCTTAAAAAAATCCATGGCCTCGGAATCATTCTCTTTTGCACTTTCTTCTGAAGAAAGTTTCTCCTCTTGGATTTGAGTTTCTCCGTCAATTTCCAAGAGGGGATTTTGAATTAAGTTTTGATTGATAACTTGAATTAATTCCAAATTTGTTAGAGGTAAAATCCTTATTGCCTGTTGAAGAGTAGGGGTCATTATCAATTTCTGTATCTGTTTCTGCTCAAACTTCTGTTTTATATTCATTTTTCTCTAATTTAAACTGAATTCTTTCCCCAGATAATTTTCTTTTACTACAATATCTGCAGCAATTTCATGCGGAGAACCTTCTTTTAAAATGCTCCCTTTATGGATAATATAAGCTCTATCCGTTATTTTTAAAGTATCCCTAACATTATGGTCTGTTAATAATATTCCAATGCTTTTTTCTTTTAAAGCAAGGATAATCCTTTGGATTTCCATAACTGCAATAGGATCAATACCAGTAAATGGCTCATCTAATAGAAGGAATTTTGGGGAAGGAATTAAAGCTCTTGCAATTTCCAATCTTCTCCTCTCTCCTCCTGATAAACTAAATGCTTTTGCATTTTTAACCTTCTCTAAACCTAATTCCTGAATTAGCATATCAATTATCTGTCTGGTTTGGCTTATGGGTAAAGAAAGAATCTCACAAACAACATAAAGATTTTCCTTTACAGTTAATCCTCTAAAAGCTGAAGGTTCTTGGGGAAGAAAGCCTATGCCTTTTCTAACTCTCATATACATGGGTAATTGCGTAAGTTCCTCTTCATTTAAAAAAATTCTGCCACTTTCTGGACTCACATTACCTAAAATAATATGAAAAATTGTGGTTTTACCAGCACCGTTTGATCCGAGCAAACCAACAATCTCTCCTTTTTTTAATTTAAGACTAACATTATTAACAACCTTTCTGTTTCCGTAACTCTTAGATAATTTCTCTGCTCTCAATTCCTCCATTTACTTCTTTGTAGGCTTTAAAATTGAAGTTATTCTTCCTTCTCTATTTTCCATCAAGATTCTATCATCCGATAAATAAAAAGTCAATTTAGTGCCACTAATTTTATCTGACTTTTCCTCCTCCATCAATAAAACATTTCCACTTAATACAAATTTTTCTTCTTTTGGAAAATACTGGGCTAAATCTCCTTTTGCTCTGTATTCCTTCCAACTTACCTGAACATTATTGCTCGCTTTTATACTATTTATTCCCTCTTTTTCTTTTTCAAGAAAAATCCCTATTTCATCTGCTGAAAATCTTAAATTTTTAAGGGATAAAAATTTATTTTTTCTAAAAATAATTATTCTATTTAAATCATTAAATTCCATTTCCTCTGATAGAATTGTTATTATTCCCTTCTCCTTTTCTAAATAAAGGAAAGCTCTAAGCTTTCCGCTTGCCAAAATAATTCTCTTTTTCTTATCAAAATTTATTTTTTCACAGGTAATTAAGCTATTACCCTGTTTTAATTGAACATTATTTCTGAAAACTAAGGATTTTTTCCCATCATCATAACTCATTTCTCCTGACGAAATTTTTATATTTTTGTTCGGAGAGAGAAAGGAAATAGAACTTTTTTCAGCGGAATCTGGATGAATAATATTTTCTATCTTCCCTTTTGCTAGTATAGTGTTTTCCTCTGGCTTTATTAATATTTTCTGAGCTGACAATCTGTTGTTTTCAAAGGAAAGAGAAGCATTTTGTCCTCCTTTTCCAAATACAGTAAAACTCTCATTATCCTTTATTACTATTTCTCCTATTATTTCTCTATCTTGTTCGAAATCTTTAAGATAAACATTACCTATTGCCTTAAAATTTGCTGTTTGGTCTTCATTAATAAATAATTCTATTTCATATGCCTTGATTTCTTTTGAAACTGATTTTTCAGAGATTATTTTTAACTTACAATTTTCTCTGCCTCGAATAAAGTTTATATCCTCGTTTTTGAAATTAACTAATATTTCATCTGCTTTCATTTCTCTGATTTCTTTCAACTCATCTGTTTTTTTATCTTCGCTAACCAAGGTTACTTTTGCATTTTTAATTAGCTTAATTGATTTCAATTCCTTCTCAGAAGGACTGAGCATCAGCAAAGCTTGATTTGCCTTCAGACCATTATAATGCTGATATATCCTAACCTTCCCCCTTAGAAAAATCTTTTTTTCCTCTTTTTTATACTCTAATCTATTACATTGAAAATTAATAGGATATTTCTCATTTTTTCTTTCTATCTCTCCTTTTACATTAGCCAGTATCTTAATTATCTTATCCTCGGGAAAATAGATTAAACCCTTTCCTTCTCCTTTAAGTTTATCAGTAAAGAACTGAATTTCTCCTTTTGCTCTTATAACATCCCGTTTCCTATTAAAAAGGATTTCCTGAGTTTCTAAAGTAAGCCCTCCCCTTTTTATTGCCACATTTGAGGTCAAAATAAATAAAGTCTTTTCCTGATTATAAGTTGCATTTTGAGCTCTTATGATGGTTTCTTCTTCCCCCTTTTTCTTTGGAAAAATTTTAATTTCTATATTATTTTCTAGATGATATTTCCCATCTTCTCCGAGATAATGCTTCTCTCCTCTTACAAACAGTCTTTTTTCTCCTCCTTTTATTTCAAAATGGACAATACTTTCCTGAAATTTTGGTTTATTAATCTTTTCAACTTGTGGAGATATAGAGATATGATTTTTATCTGTCTTGAATATGAAATATAAACCTATTATACATAAAGTTACAATAAGTAGAATTACTGCTAAAATTTTCCCTATTTTGTAAAATTGAAATGATTTTTCCATAATGTAGCTTTTAACTTAGATTAACACAAATATCCTAATTCATCAATATAACATATCTGAGATCAGATTTTATTCATTTTTGATTGATTTTATTTTAATTCAGGATGTTTTAAATGAAAATCAGTAGCCTCCTGATAGGCTTTTGCAACAGCAAGAACCTTTTCCTCTTCAAAAAGGCCCCCGATAAAAGTTATACTAGTTGGATTTCCTTCTTTATCAAAGCCATTTGGAACCACAACTGCAGGATGTCCGGTAAGATTGGTTAAGAGCAGATTATACCCATCAGAGGTTGGAGCAACATATACATCTATATTTTTCATCTTTTCATTCATCTCTTCCATTATTAATCTTCTAATACGATTTGCCTGAATATATTCCACTGCTGGAATCAATCTTGCCTTTCGAAAGACATTTGGCCATGCCCTTCTTCCTTGTCTGACAAGCAAATCATCTCTATTAGTTCTTGTAAGTTCATCAAACGCTGCAGAAGCCTCAGCGTCAAGAATTATTGACAGAGAATATAAAGGAAATTTTGGAAGTTCAAAGGGGATCAACTTAAGACCCAACGATCGAAGAACTTCTAAAGTTTTTAGATCATTCTTTTTATTCTTATAGTCCTTTTCAAATGAACTTTTCAAATAGCCTATACGAAGTCTCTTTATATCAAGATTCGGATCCCAATTAAATGGTAAATCAACTACTGTTAAATCTTTTCCATCAGGTCCATAGATCGCATCAAAAACAAGAGCACAATCTTCCACACTTCTACATATTGGACCTATTTTATCCATTGTCCAGCTCAATGCCATTGCACCATATCGGCTTATTCTTCCAAAAGTGGGACGCAATCCAGTTACTCCACATCTTGTGCTTGGAGAAATGATTGACCCCCAGGTTTCAGTTCCTATTGAGAAAGCAACAAGCCCAGCAGCTGTGGCTGCTGCTGAACCTGCTGAAGAACCACTTGAACCCTGCTTAAGATTCCAGGGATTTCGGGTCTTTCCACCAAACCATACATCACCCCATGCTAGAGCGCCCATGGATAATTTTGCAACAAGAACAGCTCCTGCTTCTCTAAGTTTTTTAACAACAGTTGCGTCCTCATTTATTATCTGATCCTTATAAGGCATTGCTCCCCATGTTGTTTTAATACCCTTTGTAGCAAAGAGGTCTTTTACACCCCACGGAATACCATGGAGAGGCCCTCTATATATCCCTTTTGCAATTTCTTCATCTGCTTTTCTCGCCTGTTCGAGAGCTAATTTTTCAGTTAATGTTATAACACACTTAAGACGCGGACCATATTTTTTCAATCTTTTTAAATAAATTTTTGTAAGCTGGACTGAAGTTATTTTCCTTGCTTTTATTAATCTAGAAAGATGTGTTACTGGATAAAAAGCGAGCTCTTCAAGATTCTCTGGCAATTCTACATTTATTTCCTTTTCTTTAATTTTCTTAATTTGTTTTTTCTTTTCAAATTTCATTCCAGGAACTATGGGATTAAAATAAAAGGCAGGTGGGTTACTGTTCTCTAATTTCACAGTTCTTATTTCTTTATATCGAGAGAGATTTTTCCTTACATCTTCTAGCATCAATTTCCTTTCCTTTTTCGTAAAATTTAAGCCAATTAATTTTTCAGCTGATTTAATATCCTTTAAGGTTATTTCCTTTTCCTTTTTCAGGAAATAAAGATTTATACCAGCACTAAAAATAAAAAGAATTATAAAAATAATTGAAATTATTACCCATTGATTTAATCTTCCTTCTTTTCCTATTTTAATTTTCATTTTATCACCCCCTTTTAAAAACTAAAATTTTAAAAGAATTTTTATAAACATATCATAGAAGTATTTGATATGACTATTGTTCTTCAAAAGAACTTAGATTGCCTTTGATGCTTATGAGCACTCCTCCACCACCAAGAAAAACCATTATTAAAGACTGAACAAAAGTTTTCCATTGGATTTGAGGAGCAAGAAATAAAGAATAAATTAGAAAATAACAGCCAACTATGAGAAGAATAATATAGATTCCAAGCATGATTCTCCATGCTCTCCTGTTTGTTTGTGGTGTATCTTCTGAGAAATATTTATTATAGAAGAGCATGCCCAGGATACAAAATACTCCGAGAAAAGCAAATATCAACCAGAAAAGTCTTATCTGACTTACAATTTGATCAGAAAGGGGAATTCCTAATGTCACAATCTCGGAAGAAGGTCTTACTGGTTTAAGTATTCTCTCATAAAGAACCGCACCTACATTGCTTCCCACAAGACTTCCAATTACACCATATAAAAATGCATATCCCATATACACAGCCACTTTATCCTTAGGAGCAACCAGTCCAATATAACTGTAATACTTTGGATGAGCTGTCATTTCACCAATTGAAAAAACTGCAATTCCTAAAATAAAATACCATGGATTCTGGGTTAAAGCTAAAATTAGAAATCCTCCAGAACCAATCAGAATGCCAGATGCCATTACTGGTAGAGGCTTTATATTTTTTACAATTCTGCTTATAAGAACAACGAGAAGAATTATTGTTCCAGCATTTATAACGGTCACATGCTCTGCATCAAAGGTAAAAGGAATCCCAAGTTTTGCCATGAATTCATCAACTGGTTTCCGATGAATAAAATCTCTGAGATACCAAAGAACAGTTCCAAAATTCTGAAAGTAGAGTATCCAGAAACAGGAATAGATAGCTATTAATAGCATAAAACGGGAGTCACGAAGAACAAGTAGGGCCTCTGTTAAAACTTTTCGAATAGGTTTTGTACTTCCCGGCTTTTCCGGGTCTTTGTAAAGGAAAATTGTAGGAAAAAGCATTAAAAAACACCATGCTGAAGAAGAGAAAAACACATATCGCCAGTCAAAACCCTTTACCCAGCTCACAAAAAGTGGAGCAAGAAATGCCCCAAGATTAATACTCCAGTAATAAACTCCAAATCCAAAACCACTAGTTTCCTTTGTGGTTGTTCTTGCAATTGTTCCTGAAATAATCGGTTTAAATAGTCCACTTCCTGTTGCCATTACAAGTAAAAATACAAAAATCATTCCATAGGATGTGAAATTTCCTGTAGCAAAATAGCCCATAGAAAGAAGAGAGAATGCAATCAACAACATCCTTCTATAGCCGTATCTTTCTGCCAGTGCTCCTCCAATAATTGGGAGAATATAGGTGAGTGCATATACAAACCCCTGTAAAATTCCAACAGCCTGCTCTTCAAAATTAAGAACTTTTACAAGATAAACTGCAAGAACAGAGTTCATTCCGTAATAAGCACCTCGTTCAAATAACTCCATTAAATTAGCAACCCAGAAAGTTCTCGGAAATGTTTTAAATAAACTCTTTTTCCTGATATTATCCCTCATAAATTTGCTCCTTTTTCTAATTTTCATGCGCTAAAAATTATTAAAACCTGTTTGAACTTTGGAATCCATCACTGAGATTTTTTCTTATTTCATTGAGCCTGTGCTATTTTGGTTGGTAATTCTATACCTGTCTTAGCCTTACTATCTGATATTTTCAATAATATTGAAAAAATAGCCCCAATAAATCCAAGTGAAGCAAACATTAGCATTGTATTTGTATAATCTCCACCTGAAAGATCTGTTATTTTTCCAGCTAACCAAGGAAAGATTGTCAATCCAATATTCTGTATTAAAGTCATCAATCCAAAAGCTGTGCCAAGGCGTTTTTCCTCAATCATAATTGGAATTGAAGGCCATAAAGCAGCTGGTACCAATGAAAATGAAATTCCAAGAACAATCATCGGAATAGCAGGATGAATATATGTGAGTCCAAGCGTCAAATGCGTTGGTATTAACATTAATGAACCTACAATCATCAAAGTAGCTCTTTTTCCAATTTTATCCACTAATAAGCCAAAAAGGGGCGTAAAAATCATCGAGCCTGTTATAACAAGAGAAGTATAGAATCCGCCCTGAACAGCTGTTAAACCAAATTTACTCTGGAGAAAAACAGTAGAGAAAGCTGTAAAAGGGAAAATTGCTGAATAAAAGGTCATACACAGAAGAGATACATACCAGTAAGGAGCTCTAAATCTGTACACATCTTCAAAAACAAATTTTTCCGTCTTTTCTTTTTCTTCAGTAAGATATTTTTCCTTAGCTTTATCAATTCCAGCATAAACAAGAAATAAGGCAAAAGAGACAAACATGATTATTGCAGAAATCCAGATCGCGAGCCTCCATGAACCGCTCCATGCTTGAATTCGTGCAGCAGAATTTAGAGCAGCAAAGGTTCCGAGCCTTGCAATAGTTATATTCAACCCAAATGCTAACGAGAGTTCTTTCCCCCTGAACCATTTTGAAATGATTTTGTCCATAGTAATAATCAATGATTCTGAACCAAGCCCATAAAGGAATCTTCCTGCAAGCATTATAAGGAAAGTTGGTCCTGCAGCTGTCAGAAAAACACCAGCAGCACAAAGTGCAGCAAATAGAATGCCTGCTTTTCTAATTCCAATTATGTCAAGTAAAATTCCTCCCAGTAAGACCATTATGAAATTCGGAAGTGAATAGACACTGAAGAACAAACCATATTGAGCCCTCGAGATGTTCAACCCTTTCATTATGAAATCTGCTATCGGGCTTATTGCATCGTAGGCATAATATGAGCCAAATATAACCAGTCCCATTATAAAAAGAACTAACCAGCGGAGTTTAAAGACCTTTTCTCTCTCCCTTTCCTCTGCCATTGCCTTTATTCCTTTGAATTTCCCTTATAGCATATGGGAAATCTGGAGTCAAATTCTTTTTAATGAAATAAATATAGACATGATTTCAAGTTAAAAATCGTATGGGAAGGAAAGAAATAACTTAATAATTAGAGTTTTATTTAATCTAATAGATATTTTATTTCATATACGTCAATGAACTGTTCGTAATTTTCCACATTGAGTGGAGAGACTTTGTATATCTTTCCATTATTATAAAAAATATTTTTGGATATTTTCTTTGTCTTAAATGAATATAACCATTCCCCTTTCTCACTAAAAATATCTACAGAATTTTCAAAATCGGGATGCATATTATCTTCATATGTTTCTCCAAAAACAACCCATATATTTTTTCTTAAATCCTGAAACATCGCCCGGACAATTGGAGGCTCATCAAATACCTTTATTTTCCCATTCTCTATTGACTTTTTATAAATTGAATAGAATCTTTCTATTGCTTCTTTAGAATATTTTTCTTTTTTATACTTTCTTCCAAATTTAAGTATCGGTCTACCTAATTTATCGTATTTAGTAATTAAATATTTATTATGATTATCTTCTGGGAAAAAGAATTCACCTGTATCTAATACCATTAACCATTCCCAGCATGGATACCCTGGTAAACCATGTGGATATTTGTATCTCCAGATATCTTTTCCACCAGAAAATTTTTCGTTTAACTCACTACTTAAAACTAATTCTAATTTGGTAAAAGTACGGTCTGTCCTACCTTTAAGCAAGTAAAATTTATCTCCCACTACTTTAGGGCGGAGAGGGTTTTCGATATATAAAGAAACTTGATATCGTTTGATTAATTCACCTTCCAGGGTTAAAACTTTTATTTCATATAGACCTTGATAAACATAAATTTTATCTTTTTTAATAAGCATAAAAGTTGCATTATAGAACTCGTTCGGACCTTGTCCTTTTCCTCCAAAACTTCGAACAAAGTTGCCATTCTCATCATACACAGTTATTATCCCTTCATATGTATCGAGGATATATAGATTGTTCTTCGAATCAAAGGCATAACATCCATAATAATCATTTCGTTTTGTAAAAAGATTTATTTCTGTCACATCAATACTGAATAATTTTTCTAAATCAACATATTTCTCTTGATATTTAGGGGCTGAATTAATTATTATAGGAACTTCATGCTTTTTACAACCATAGTAAACCGAGATAATTGCAACCAGTATAAATCCTAAAAATATATTTTTCTTCCACATTTTTCATTTTCTCCTCATATAAAAATTAATAAAATGATAAACCTCCTACTTGGTAAGCTAATAAACCAATAAAGGGAGAATAAAAAATTCTACTTCCTTTCAAGCCCCTTTCCTTTAGTTTCTTTAAAATGATATAATCAAGAAAAATCTTCTGTCAAGAGTGCTTTTTTATAGATGAATTTTAGGTTAAAATAAGAAAGGAGAAAGCCAAATGTTTTATCTTCCGGTAATTTTTTTGATTTTTTTCTTTTATTTCATTCTTCTTATATTTCTTATTTTCATTTTGCAAATTGGAATAATCAGCTTTGCATTTGAAAGAATCGGAATCCCAGGGGAATACATATTTTTTCTATTATTTCTTACACTCTTTGGAAGCATGATTAATATTCCCATTAAAAAAATATCAACAGAGGTCATAGTTCCAGGACAGGTCATTAATTTTTTTGGATGGAGATTCAGAATTCCATCTACCCGCTATCAGAATGAAACATTAATAGCAGTGAATCTTGGAGGTGCTTTGATACCAACTGCCATATCCCTTTACATTGTACTTTCAAAACCTAATCTACTTATTCAAAATATCTTTGCAGTTACTGTTGTCTCTTTTGCTGTTCATCTAATAGCCCGTCCTGTTAGAGGAGTTGGGATTGTCACCCCAGCTTTTCTACCGCCTCTAATTGCTGCTCTCACTGCATTAATTATAAAACCATCCTATGCTCCTCTTATTGCATATGTTTCAGGCTCTCTAGGAACTTTAATTGGAGCGGATTTAATGAATCTGAGAAGAATAGGAGAATTAGGAGCCCCAGTTGCCTCTATCGGTGGTGCAGGAACTTTTGACGGAATATTTCTTACTGGAATTTTCGCAGTTATTCTTACATCTTTTTAAGTTTTTTAATCCTTCTTTTTTCCAAACAAATTATAGAATAGAGCTATTACAGCTCCTGTTACAAATCCATCAAGAGCAGCATAAAGACTGCCTACAATCACACTGAGAAAGCCTCCTCCGTAATGATACCCGGGATAAAGAGAATCGACAATTCTTAAAAACCCCTCTCCATACCCTGTCCATAACAGATTCGCGAGCCCGGTTAGAAAAACTGCCAAGGCTCCTACAATGGATAAAGAAATACCGAGTCTTAAAACACTTAATTTCATTGTTTTCACCTCCTTTATTTTATTTATTTAATAATTCCATTAATTCATCTAATAATGATACAGAAATCCTTTTCGGTTTCTGACACTGAATTAATTCAGTAATTACTTCAATATTTAATGCTTTCAAAATTGCTTCTCCTTTTAAGTACGGAGGTAAAAGTCTATAATAATTCCCAAGATTTAAAAATCTTTCCCATATCTTACCTGTTTTTAATGCCACTCTGCTCAGCTCCTCACTTGTAATTTCAAGAAGAGACTCAATATCAGATGTCTTTGCTCTTATATAGATCCCTCCACCCTCTTCTACCTCGATTTTCCTTTCCTCAATTGCTCGAGCCCACAAATAATTTCCAATTTTTCCAAGAAACGGAAAAATTATTATACTCCCATTTTCTTTAATATATGGAAGTTCATTCCAGAAAGCACCTGTGAATTTTTCCTTCAATTTTATTCCAAGTCTGAAATCCCATAAAATTTCTCCTTTACCTGCAAAGACCTTTTTTTCTCCAGAATATAGATGGGTTCCGCTTTTTACAAAAACTCTTTTACCTATCACATTTACAACTTCCCATATTTTTCCTTTTAATATAAAGACAGGGCTCAATTTTTCAATTATTCCTAAATTTGCACCTGTATGAGAATCTATAACCTCATATTCTTCGAATTTACTTTCAATATTTGAATGAATCATTCCCCTTGTTGCTATCCAATCCAATTTTTCATCCATATGCAATATTCCAGCAATTCCTCTCTTCAAATACCCTAAATTTATTAAATTTTCTATAATTTCATGAATGTCCTTTGAAACTATTCCAATTGTGGAAAGTATTCTTTCAATATATGACATACTTATTCCTGTTTTTTTCTTCTGAAAAACAAGTGACAGTATTTGCTGGGCTATGGTAGAGTAATGAGGATAATAAACAGTTTTCTCCATCCAGCCCTGATTTGCAAGCTCAAAAATTATTTCAAAAATCTTCCTTTCCCATTCATTGGTGTAAACTCCATAAGCCTGAATGTATTCACTCCTTCTGCTTGCTCTTCCAATTCTCTGCAAAAGTGAGGTAACTGATGGAGGTGGAGATAGAAGAAAAACAGCGTCAACATCACCAATATCTATTCCCAATTCTAGGGTCATAGTTGATACGCATAGTCCAATTTTACCTTGATTCATTTCCTTTTCTGTGAGCTCTCTTTCTTTTTTGCTCAAATTTGCATGATGAGTGAAAACTCTATCAGGGTATGACCAGTATTTTTTAAACAGAAAAGCTATATTCTCTGTTTCTTTTCTTGTATTACAGAAAAACAAAATCTTCGCAAATCTTTTCTCATATATTTCCTCAAGTATGCTTTTCATTTGATCATCAAGTGGAATAAGAGAATAATTTATTATTCTTTTCCATGGAGCCTCTATTACTTCAAATTCTTCGCAATACCTTCTTCCCATTTGATATGGATTTGCTATAGTTGCTGACAAGAGGTAAATATTGAATTTCTCCCTTTTTAGTGCTTTAACTCTTTCAATTAAAATTCTTAGTTGATCACCCCTTGGTGTTCCATCAAGTAGATGAATTTCATCAAGACATATTGCTTTTAGACTTTGAAAAACTTCTGAATGACGGCATAAAAGCGAATCAAAGGATTCAGGAGTTAAAACCAGCACTGAAGATGGAGAGTCTGGATTGAATTCAGGTCTATCCATAGTTTTTCTTGAAATTATTATATTGAGATAATTCAAAGGGCCAGTTAATCTTTCATAAATATCATTAACAAGTGCTCTTGTTGGAACAATATATAAAATTGACATGCCTTTCCATTTCTCGTTTATAAGTCTTTCAACAAGAGGAACAATTACAGCCTCGGTTTTCCCCGAAGCTGAAGGAGACACTAAAATAGCATCCCTGCCATTTAAAATCACAGGGATTGCTCTTCTCTGGATTGGAAGAAGTCTTGCATGCGGAGAGAAAAAGGCATGCCAGGTATTGATAAGTCTTTCCTTAATTCTAAGGTCTTCAAACTCTTCATTCATTGTAAAATCGCAAAATGTCAAGCCTCTCAACTGCTGTTCTTAAAAATATTCTGATTCCATCTTCCATTTTTTCCTTTAATTCCTCATATATTTTTTCAATTTTTTTAGAATCAAAATTTTCCGGTGAATATGCCTTTCTATACAAATTTACTACTTCCTCAAACATCTCTCGGTAATCCTTTTCAGAAATCCTTGAGAGTTTTATTACTTCCTCTTTATTAATCAACTCTTTGATTTTCTTGTAGTAAAAGGAGGGCGATGGAGTCAGAGACAGAACAAGAAAAAGGTAGGAAGGTTCTGAATAGAGGTAAGGGAGGGGTCTTACACCTGAATGAACAAAATTATACTTATCAAGTTTTCCCACTCCAACAAATTCAAATGACCTCAATTCTTTTAGATCCAACTCAAGACATCTTCTATCATTTTTAGCTACTGAAATGAGTCCTTTGTAGAAATGAAAACCGAGCTCCTTCTTCCCAAGAAACCATATTGGAAAAAGGGTTTCCACCTCATCAAGGATAAGAATTAAGCCCCTGTATCCTAATTTTTTTAAAAAGTAAGAATAACTTGTTAAAAGATTACAATAAATATCTGATGCAGGAGTATGGTCAAGAAGAACAGGCAGTTTCCATAATTTTAAGAAATCCAGATTTTCTCTTCGAAGTTCCTCCCCTTCTATCCAATCCCAGAAAACATTATTTTCTTTATTCTTCCTCAATATCTCAAACGCAGGACTCAAAAAGGGATGAAATTCTTGAAGTTCAAATTTAGAAATTTTTTTCAGAAAAAATCTAAAATCTTTTTCCTTTCCTTTCTCCAAAAATCTGAAGTTTTTTATTAACTCCCTATAAACATGTTTTGGCTTGTAAGGTGCAACATCAAAATAATCAAGCTCTGTCCTTGAAACTCCAAATCCATTTTTCAAACCCCATGAATAAATATAATCGAGAAGGTGTGTTTTACCAGAGCCATATACTCCTTCAATTATTATTACTCCACCCTTTTTATTTTCAAAATTGTTAAATATTTTCTGAAGTTCTTCCTCTCTTCCAAAAGTGAATTTCTCTATTTTAAAATAAGGGACAACTCCCATTCTAAAGGCTTCAATCATTTTTCTCGCATTCAATGCTTCTTCATTTAATGGCACTATCTTTGGCTTGGCAACAGGTTTTTTCAATTCAGGGATAAGAATATTTAAGGCTGATGCATTAACCCAAAGCTTTGGACCCCTCTCAAATTTTACAAAAAGATACATTCCACTTGATCTCTGATCCAGAACTGTTCCTTCTCCAAGTGCAGGATGAAAAACCTTTTGCCCAATCATTAAATCTCGGTTTCTTCTACTATTTGAGTCTCAATTGCTTTTATTCCATCTTTAATTAATTGTTGAGCCTGTGGAGCAGAAATCATGGAATCTGGATTTTCCTTTAAAAAATGAAAAGCAGAAATTATTGCCTTTACAAATATCCTTCTATAACTTATATCCGCATATCTTTGTTGATATGCAACTCTCGCTATATTTACTATTGCTGATTCAACTGTTTCAGGGGGAGTGGATAAATTAGGATAGGCTATTTTATATATATTGAAAAGTTTTCTTCCAAGTTCAATAAGAAATTCCAGAGGAAGGATTTCCAGCTTTTCAAGGTCTATCCTTACACCAGTGGGATTTGACTGGGATAAAACTCCCATCAATCTTTGCCTTAGAGCTTCATAAACCTCAAGTCTTTCCTCTAAAAGCTGCTTTTCATCTGGAATTGCATAGAAAATCATAACTCCGGGCAATCTCGAATTTCCACATTCATCTATAATCTGTCTCAGATTATCAAGAGCGGTTTTCCTTTCCCTTGATGAAGAGATACTTATGCCTCTTTCAGCCTCATCAAATAAAAGAATTAAGCCTGAATAATCTATGTTCTTTATCCACTGAGCAAGCGAGCGGATCAGGCGAAAAGCTGTTGTGCGGTCAAGCCTTTCAGTAATTCTGAACTGATTTCTTGTTTCCCTATCAATATCCTCTCCTTTAAGCCATTGCAAAATTCTTTCATAATTTTCTTCATCCCCCTTATAAAGAGTATAAAAAGCATTTCTAATTGCATATGTAAAACTACTGCTTTCAATTCCTCCGAGTGATTTTAAATAGGTATTTACAAGCAAATCCCTTTCTTTCGAACTCTGGAATTCCCTGATCTTTCTTACAAACCAGTTTCTTATAAATCCATCAATCCCTCTCTCAGAAGGTTTCATAATATCTTCCCAGTCCATTGGATACATCAAATTTGAAACTATACTTTTATAAACAAGTTCGAATTTGCTAAAAGGACATTCACCAGGAGATAAAGGCACATAACTGACTGCATAGCCATGCTTCCATGCCATGTTTCTTATTGAATAAAGGAAATGCGTCTTTCCTCCTCCATAACTCCCAATCACCAGCTTGAATGCAGAAGCGCCCATTGAAATAAAATTTTCAAAATATTCTTTTTCAATAACATTTAGATAAGTCTCAAGACCAACAGTGAAATCTTCGATTCCAAACTCTGGAGGTGTACCAGTAGCGCCAAGTCTATTGATAATCATTTTTGCTTGAAATTGGTTCATGCTTTTTCAAAGGCTAAATAAGCGTATCTGGTTCCCTCTTTTTCATTATCCGGAACAAATAAAACCTTTCCTTTGAATTTCGTAGAGTCAAAAGTCGCTATATATAAAGTCAATCCCCTCGCCTTTGCTTCCTGGGAATTTTTTATTCTATACAGGTCATAGGCAAAGAATATTCTATTATATTCTTTAAAGTTACTCTTTGTAGGATTTTCTCTAAATTTTTTATCCTGTAAAAGGAAAGTAAGTTCAATAAGAACTTCAATTATTGGAGCCTTCTCACCTGGTAGATAATTATGGTTTTCAAGAACTCTTTTATAGGCCTTTTCCAGTAGATTAAGATAAGAATCTGTTTCAAAAGGTCTGTTCTTTAATTTCTTTTCAAAATTCTCAATTTCTTTCGCTATTTCTGAAGGTAAAAGTCTGACCTTTTTAACGAACTCAGGGCCCCAATAAATATTTGCACTCTTCTTTCCAAAATCTAACTGAATTTTATAAAGTCCAGCATAAATATAAGGATATTTCCATTCAATATCAAATCCCTTTGAGCTCAATTCCCTTTCAAGCTGATTCCCAAAATCGAATTTAAAGTCTTCCTTTAATTTTTCAACTTTTACCTTTTGCTCTTTTATCCAATTTTCAAAGTCTGATTTATCCGAAAGGGGGAAATCCTTTAAAATTTTTTCTATGTCAAGAATAATATCTTCAAGTAAGAAGCAATTTTTCTCCTGTTCCTTTTCAAGATTCTGATATTTTGAGAATAATTTGAATAGAGAAGTGGATTGCCTATAAATTTTGGAAATTTTTTCCTTTAGAAGTCTTGTCTCCATAGAATTTTCCCTTTTAAGTATATCAAACACTCAAAAAACTTTTCAACTTCATATCTAATCTTTTTCAATCTTGACTCAACTAACAGCTATTATTATATTTATTAAAAATGAAAATATTTGTGGAACGTCCTATTGCCACTTCCATGCTTTTTATGGCGCTCCTTGCACTTGGAATATATTCTTTTCTTCACATACCAATAGAACTTGCTCCAAAGGAAAATTATCCAAGTCTAACAATTACAACTGAATGGCAGGACGTTTCTCCTGAAATCATACAGGCTCAAATCACTTCACCTTTGGAAGAAATATGTGCAACAGTTAGAGGAGTTAGAAAAATCACCTCATCATCAAAAATAGGAAGATCTAAAATTACTCTTGAGTTTGACCCAAAAACAAATATGGAGTTTGCCTTTCTAGAACTCAATGAAAAAATATCTTCATTAAGAGAGAAATTACCATCCGGGGTTATTCCGAGAATTTCACCATATATTCCTGAAGAATTTAAAACTCCTCCATTCCTTTCCTACACAGTCTCAGGTCCCTATTCTCCTTCTCTGTTAAGACAGATTATGCTTCAAAAAGTAGTAAATCCATTGAGGGCGATTAAAGGTGTTGCAGGCGTGGAAATTCATGGAGGTTCAGAACCAGAAATAAGAATAATCTTGGATGAGGAAAAGCTCAGAGCAAATAACATAACTCCATATAATGTATTTTCTGCCATTTTCAGAACAAATATAACTTATCCAGCAGGTAAAATCAAAAAGGGAAAACAAGAATATATTTTAAAGGTAAAAAATCCTATTAAGGATATAAGAGATTTAGAAGAAATCATAATTAAATATGTTGGGGGCAAACCTATAAAACTAAGGAATATTGCACGAATAGAACAAACCTACGGCGATGTTTATGTATTAAGAAGAATAAATGGACAGCCAACTATCAGTCTGACCATTGTTAAAGAAAGAGGAACCAATACGTTAAAAGTAGCAAAGGCAGTTAAAAAAAGGCTTGAGGAAATCAAGAGAGTACTACCAAAGGATCTAATTTTCAATGTTGTAGAAGATGAAAGTGAAGAAATTCAAAAGAGACTTAAAAGTCTTTATATACTTGTAGGTGTAATACTATCTGTAATTTTTATTCTTCTTTTTATAGTTATAAGGAATCTAAAACCATCCCTTTTAATCTTATCCTCAATTATTTTCTCTGTTTTAATCACCTTTAACCTAATTTATTTCTTCAGAATTTCCATAAATTTCCTAACGCTTGGAGGGCTTGCTCTTGGATTTGGTTTATTTGTTGATAATTCAGTTGTGGTTTTTGAAAATATCTGGAGATTAAGAGAGCAGGGACTAAGTCTTAGGGAAGCCACAATAAGGGGAGCAAAAGAGGTTTTCCTCCCTGTATTAGCCTCAACTCTGACAACTGTTAGCGTATTTTTCTCGTTTGCCTATTTTCAGGGAAGATTAAAGATTTACTACTTGCCCCTTGCCATTGTCATCTCCTCTGCATTAATAGCTTCCCTATTCGTCTCATTCACATTAATTCCCTCCTTAGTTCCAAAAATTCTTCCAGAGGAAAGAAGGAAAAAGCCGGAAAGATTTAGGGATTATTATGAAAAATTTATAAGATTTATAGTAAAACATCCAATTATTACAATTTTGATTGTTGCCATGATTTTTTATGGAAGTTACAAATGGTTCAGAAAGGAGGTGAGTTTTGGAAGCTTTTTCAGATGGGAAATTAAGCAGAGACTTGCAGTATATATCACAATGCCACCAGGAACAGAAATCGAGAGAACAGATGCAGTTATAAGGAAGTTTGAAGAAAAAGTTCTTGAGAAACCCTATGAAAAGAAAATGGAGACAATGGTAACTCCCACCAGTGCTTTTCTTAGAATAACCTTTCCACCAGAAATTGAAAATTCCTATCGACCATATGTGTTAAAGGAAGAATTGATATCCCTTGCGACAAACTTTGCAGGTGTTGGAATAGGAATTTATGGATTCGACCCTCAGGGCTATTATAGCAGTCTTTATGCAGGAACATATTATGGCTCAAGAATAAAAATATTGGGTTATAACTTTAAAAAGCTAAATGAAATTACATCAGCTCTTGAAAAGACTCTAAAGAGAAATCCAAGAATAAAAGAAGTAAAAATTGTCTCTGATAGATATGGATGGTCAAGAATTGACTCTTATGAGTATATTTTAAAAGTAGATAAGGACAAACTTCAAAAATACAATATTGATCTCAATGAATTATTTTATCATATAGGAACTTCTCTTAGAGGACAATTCACTGGTACAAAAATTAAACTCAAAGGCAAAGAATTAATGCTCTCTATTAAACTTCCCAATGCTGAAAAAATGGATTTAAAATCCCTAGAGAATCTTCTAATAAAAACTTCATCCGGCGAATATCTACGTTTAAAAGAAATATCCAAAATTGAAGAGAAGCCAATCTCAGGTTCTATTGACAGAGAAAATCAACAATACATGCAGACAGTAATGTGGGAATATAGAGGACCCTATAAAGCAGCTGAGAGGTATCAGAAAGCCGTTTTCAATAGCCTCGAATTACCTCCTGGCTTTTCTGCGACAATGGAAGAGACATGGCGTCTCACTGAGGAGGAAAAGGGCCAATTAACTTTTGCAATAATCTTTTCATTAATTGTAATTTACATGATTCTTGCTTCTTTATATGAATCTTTTATACATCCCATTTTCATTCTTCTTGCTGTTCCACTTGCTTTAATTGGAGTATTTATAGCCTTCATCATTGCTGACTATCCCTTTGACTCCTCAGCTTATATAGGAGTAATACTGCTCGGAGGTATAGTTGTTAATAATTCAATTCTTTTAGTAGATCATATAAACTTAAGAAGAAAACAGGGAATGAATATACAAGATGCTGTGGTTAAAGGAGCTCGGGAAAGGGTTAGACCGATTTTCATTACAGCAATTACAACCATCCTTGGTATGTTTCCCTTACTTTTAATTAAAATCGAAGAAATTGAAAGAAATATCTGGTCCTCCCTTGCACTTGCAACAATTGGAGGACTAATAAGTTCAACATTATTTATATTGATTATAATTCCTGTCTTCTACTTTCACGGAGAGAAAATAAATCTCTTCTTTAAAAAGAAAGCTCTTGAACTAGTTAAATCCTGGAGAAATTTTAAATGACGAAATTTGTCAATTAGATAACATTTTTTGTTAATAATATCCTCCCTTTACTTCCCCTTTAAGTTCTAACTTATTGATAATAAATGATATAAGAAATTTTAATCATGGCATATTTTTTGCAATATTGAAAGTGGGATGAGTAAAAAAATTCTTCTTGTAGATTTTGACGGTAATAATTTTCACACTCTTAATACAAATTTGGAGGAAAAAGACTTTATAGTAATTCAGGTTAATGATGGATTAAATGCGCTTGAGAAATTCCAGAAAGAAAATCCTGACCTTGTAATATTACAATCAGATTTACCCCAGGTTCATGCTTTTTACTTCTGCAAAAAGGTCAGACAGGAGTATAAAAAAGAAACTCCAATAATCATAATTTCAGAAAATTATTCAAAACAAATAGAGCAAGAGGGAATAAATAAATTTAAAATCTCTGGATTTTTCCCTTCTGTAAATAGTGAGGAGGAAATTATTTCAAAGGTTCTCTCAATCTCGGGTAATGGTAAAAGTCCAATTCAAGAAGTCGAAGAGAATATTAATAGCATAAATTTAGATTATGAATTAGATGATCCGGATGAACTTCCTGACACTGATGTAATAGATATTGTTATTAACGGTAAAGAGGAAAAAGTAAGATCTCAAGACCTCTTTGGTGATATAATTGAAAAATTATCTTCTTCGTAAATTAGAATTCAATTTTACTTGTTTCTAAAATTCAACTATTTAGAATTTTTTCAACTTCTTCCTTATCTATTTCCATAATATAAGGAATCCCGCTAATTTCAGATGCCTCCTTCGTTAAAGCTGCGATATCATTACGCGTTATATATTCTAATGAAAATTTTCTATTTCCAGCCATTAATTGTTTTAATCCTTGGTTAAGCCTTTTTAAATAAGTATAAAGCCCCAGGGCTCCAGGAGGAACTTTCTCAAAATCTTTTCCTAATTCTTTTCTTAATTCTGGCGCAGTTATAAAGATTTCATCGATAGTGTTCCCAAATCTCTCAACATAAACGGGAATTTGTCCTTCTTCAATTCTCTTTCCAATTGTTTTCCCAACCATTGCAGCAGCTAGAGGTCCTCTTGCCATTCCAATTAGTTTGAAATAAGGAGCTCCCAGTGCAAGTCCTTTAAATATCTGGTCTTCGAAAGTGAATCCACCTGCGATAGCAATATCAGGTATATATTCGCCCTTATCAGCTAATTTCTTAACATACTGATAAAGGAGAGACCAGAGTTCCACTCCAGGAACCCCCCATTCATTCATCATTCTCCACGGGCTCATACCTGTTCCACCTCCAGCTCCATCCACTGTTAATAAATCAATTTTTGCCTTTGAAGCATATTTTACTGCTCTTGCTAAATCTGCTGGACGGTAAGCTCCTGTTTTCAAGAACACATATTTTGCCCCTGCTTTTCTCAATTCTTCAACTCGCTTTATAAAACTTTCTTCATCAACCATTCCAAGTCTCGAATGTCTTTCAAATTCTTTAAAAGCACCCTTTTCAAATGCTTCTATTACAGTTGGATCTGTTGGATCAGGAAGAACTATATAGCCTCTTTCTTTTAAAACTTGAGCTTTTTTAAGGTCTTTAATTTTTACTTCTCCACCAATGTCTTTTGCTCCTTGTCCCCACTTAAGTTCTACTGCCTCAACTCCCAATTTTTGAATTACATATTCATGAACCCCTAATCTTGTATCTTCAACATTTGCCTGCACAACAATTGTTCCATATCCATCTCTCTGCCATTCTTTATAAAGCTTTACTCTTCTTTCCATATCTGGAGAATGCACAATTTTTCCATTTTTAATTTCAGAGCCTTCATCCATTCCACATACATTTTCTCCAATTGTAAGAGGAATTCCAGCTAAAGCTGCCCCAATTGCCAATCCTTCCCAGTTGACCTTAGCTACTCTTGTCGACCCCAAACCCGGTATTATTATTGGCATTTTAACTTTAATGCCTTTATCTCTTCCTATTTTAGTTTCAATATTAACTGCAGGGAAAATAGCTTTATCACTATCAGCTTCTATTCCATGGGCTCCTACCACAGTGCCAAGAATAGTAAAATGGGATAAGTCAACGGGGTACTCTTTCTCACAGGCTGAAGTAATTATTCCAAAAGGTTGGGGATATAAAACTTCTGTCCCACGATAGGCAGATTTTCCAATTTCACACATTCCGATGCAACCATCAACACATGTAACACACATTCCACTTATTGAAACGATTGAACCTTCAGTTCGATTTTTTGTTAATGTAGCTGCGCTACGATTCAATTTTGTCAAACTCATAATTAGTACCTCCTTTTATTCCTGATTTATTTATTTTAATTATAAATTTATTTCTTTGGTTCCTCCCTAACACAAGTTCCGCATCTTCCTGCATCGTACATCCAGCACTGAAGCTCATCATAATAGTCTAAACAAGTTGGTTCCATTGTAAGACAAGCATTGCACAAGGCTGTTTCCGTTCCTGGTCCCTGACATCTTAATTGACATGCAGGACAAATATATATACATCCTCCACATAGTCTGCACCTTTCTGATCTAATATCAAAAGGAGTTGTAATTCTTAAATCTTTCCCTCTATTTACAAATCCTATAGCTTGAGCATCCATTTGTTCGTGACACATTCTTACGCATAAGCCACAAAGAATGCATTCTTCATTTCTTGGTTTAAACCTTGCCTTAGTAACTCCAAATTTTGAGGCTAAATCCTGAATTGTTTTTGAGAAAGGAGCCACAGAAAGCATTAATTCAATCATCATCCTTCTTGCTTGAATTACCCTTTTAGTATCTGTCCGAACGATTAATCCTTCCTCCACAGGATAGGTGCAAGAAGTCACTAATTTTGATTTTTCTCCTTCTCCTATTTCAACTAAACACAAACGGCATCCTCCGTAAGGTGTTAATCCTTCATTATAACAAAGGGTTGGAATTTCAAGCCCATAAAATTTTGCTGTTTCTAAAATTGTCCACCCCTCTTCTGCTTCTACTTCTAAATTATTCATTATTAACTTAATCATTTTTTCACCTCATCTAATTATTATTTTATAACTATTGCATCAAAACGGCATGCCTCCATACATGCGCCACATTTTATACATTTACTTTGATCTATAACATGTGGCTTCTTAAGTTCTCCAGATATAGCTTCTTGAGGACATACTTTTAGACATGCCAAACAACCCGTACATTTTTCTTCGAGAATAAAATATCGAATTAAATCTTTACATACACCAGCTGGACATTTCTTTTCTTTTATATGAGCCTCATATTCATGTCTAAAATACCTGAGAGTTGATAGAACAGGATTAGGGGCTGTTTGTCCAAGTCCGCACATGGAAGCATCTTTTACAACAATAGCTAATTCTTCCAATAATTCTAAATCTTCCTCTTTTCCTTCACCCTTTGTAATCCTGTCGACAATTTCCCACATTCTTTGAGTTCCTTCCCTACAGGAGAGACATTTCCCGCAGGATTCATACCGTAAAAAATCTAAAAAATATTTGGCAACATCTACTATACAGGTATTTTCATCCATAACAATCATTCCTCCTGAACCCATCATCGAGCCAGCTTCGGTTAAACTTTCAAAATCAATTGGCAAATCTAATAATTGCTTGGGAATACATCCACCTGAGGGACCTCCAGTCTGAACAGCTTTAAATTCTTTTCCTCCTGGAATACCCCCCCCAATTTCATAAATAATTTCACGGAGAGTCATTCCCATAGGGACTTCTACTAAACCCGTGTTGTTGATTTTACCTACTAATGAAAATATTTTAGTTCCTTTACTTCCATTGGTTCCAATTTTTGAATACCATTCTGGACCTTTATTTATAATCATAGGAACATTTGCCCATGTCTCAACATTATTTATATTTGTTGGTTTTCCAAATAGACCCTTTTGCGCAGGATAAGGAGGTCTTTGGCGTGGAACTCCTCTTCTTCCCTCAATAGAGGCTATTAAGGCTGTTTCCTCTCCACAAACAAAAGCCCCAGCTCCTTTATAGATTTCGATATCAAAATCAAAGCCTGACCCAAGAATATTCTTTCCAAGAAAACCATAATCCCTAGCCTGTTGGATAGCTCTTGTCACATTTTTAACTGCTAATGGATACTCATCTCGAACATAAATATATCCCTTTGATGCTCCTATTGCATATGCTCCAATTATCATTCCTTCAATAACCGAATGTGGATTGCCCTCTAACAAGCTTCTATCCATATATGCTCCTGGATCTCCTTCATCTGCATTACATATTATATATTTCTCTTTTATTTTTGCTTTTTTGGTAATTTCCCATTTCTTTCCAGTTGGAAAGCCTGCTCCTCCTCTTCCCCTTAATCCTGATTTTTTTATAATTTCAATTACTTGCTCCGGGGATAATTCTGTTAAGACTTTACTTAATGCGGTATATCCTCCAACAGCTATATAATCTTCTATTTTATTGGGGTCGATAAACAAATTATTTTCTAATAGAAGCCTTTTTTGTTTCTGATAAAAAGGGATCTCTTTTTTATAAGTAAATTTTTGATTGCTGTGCGGGTCAAAATACAGAAGTCTTTCAATAATCCTACCCCCTAAAATTGTCTCTGAAATAACTTCTTTTACATCCTTGGGTTCTAATTTTTGATAGAAAATCTCTTGAGGAAAAATAACAATATTCGGCTCCGCTTCACAGAAGCCATGGCATCCTGTAATTTTTAATTCTACTTTATCGTCCAGTTTCCGATTTTTCAATTCTTCCAGAAAAGTTTTGATAATTTTGTCTGAACCCCGTGCCAAACCACATGTTCCAGAAGAAATAGCTATAATTGGATATTGATTTGATTTTAACCCTTCAATTTTTTTCTTTAAATCATAAAATTGATTGATATTATTTATTTTCTTCATTTCTACTCCTCTTTTTTTCCTTGTATCTTTTTAAAATAGTTTTAACTTTTCCTATACTCATCTTAGCGTAATATTCTCTATCTACTACCACTACTGGACCTATTGCACAGCAACCAAGACAATTAACCGTTTCTAAAGAAAACTCATTATCCTTAGTAGTTTCTCCCGCCTTAATGCCAAGATTTCTTTCAAACTCCTCAACAATTTTTGGTCCTCCTCGAACATGACAAGCTGTTCCAAGGCATACTGTAATGGTGTGCTTTCCCCTTGGCTCTAAACTGAATGCTTTATAAAATGTTGCCACTCCAACAATATCAATTAATGGAATATTTAATGCTTCTGAAACAAGGATAAGTGCTTCCTGGGGTAAATAATTATATTCTGCTTGAATACCTTGTAATATTGGAATCAATGCTTCTTTTTGAACACCATATTTCTCCAAAATTGAATTCACTTTATCAATATTAATTTGCATAGAATCCCCCCTCTCTTAATTTTGATAAATTATTATTAATTATGATTCCTCCGCTTAGGAGTAATATTATTAACAAATTCTTATAGCACAACAAAAATCAAATGTCAATTATACTGTGGCTCAAAACCCAAAATAGATATAGACATATTTACCAGTTAGAGAGGAAAAAGTTAATAAAGAGAGTTGAGGCTGCCCATCACATCCTGGGTATAATAAAGAGTTTGAGAGTTCCCTGGTGGAGGGAGCCGCATCCTCTACCAGGATGGAGGACAGCCCCATGAGTGAAAAACCATTAATAACATATCATGAATTGAGAAAAATTTCACCTTCTAAGG